>Ga0209185_1000006_pt1 | contig 531688 bp, 442 predicted proteins | sample SidtaG_2_FD_187425 | JGI IMG/M metagenome (GOLD analysis project Ga0209185, IMG submission 187425) | Marine algal microbial communities from Sidmouth, United Kingdom - Sidmouth_Asex2 metaG (SPAdes) (version 2) | ecosystem: Host-associated > Algae > Red algae > Unclassified | place: Sidmouth...
AACCTCAAGGCGGCAGAATACAATTTCCTTATAGAGATAGGCGGTGCTGGTCGTACGGCGGGCGGCTCAGTTCAACGGGCGTTAAACCGTCATGCTCCGCACGACGTTTAAACGCTTTCCCCATTATACTAAATTGATGAAAACAGCGATCTCCATCCCAGACAAGGTCTTTGAGGCTGCAGAACGAGCAGCGGCCAAACTCGGCATGTCCAGAAGCGAGCTATACGTAACGGCTGTCCGTGAATACATCGAACGTCATGCTCGCGAAGGCATCACAGACGAGTTAAATGATGTATACGGAACTTACGAAGTCGACTCTCAGCTCGACCCCACATTAGCCCACATGCAGTCTGCGAGCTTGCCTAAGGATTCTTGGTAATGCGACGTGGCGAAATAAGGTGGGCAGACTTACCGGAGCCTCGAGGCTCAGAGCCCGGATTTCGCAGACCTGTCCTAATTGTTCAAGACAACGCATTCAACCGAAGTAAGATCAACACCGTTGTTGTGGCAACAATAACATCCAATGTGTTTCTAGCTAACGCGCCAGGTAATGTTCGACTAACAAAACGCAGCACCAAGCTAGGAAAAGAATGCGTGGTAAACGTATCCCAAATCATCACTTTGGATAAGAGCTTCCTTAGTGAAAAGGTTGGCAAACTCTCAGCAAAACTACACGAAGAAGTCGACGAAGGGCTTAAGCTAATATTCGCACTGTAAACAGTCGCTATCCCACTGGTTCAGTCACGTCCATATCAGCAACCACCATTAAATCTGATAGGTATGGATCCTTCTGAAAGGCTGAGCATGCATGACAACACAATACACCAGCTAACGAGAGCAGCCATGTGCGGTGGATTTTAGATCTGCGTTACAATTTAACGGGTGATCCTACCGTTGACCCAATGTTCTCCTCATCTATTGCCCGCAGCACAGCGATACCGGACACCGAGCTTCGTGATGCGGCCAGCTGGTAACAGCAGTGGCTGGATGCGCGAAAAAACCTAGCAGGTAATAATCCCGTATACCCTAGTGATGCATAAAATTTCGAGTCCAGGAGCTTATAGAGCTGTATATAAGGCGCTGCACGGAGTTTTTACTGGATTGAGCTTAGTCACTCTAAGTGAGATCCAGGAAAAATGAGTACAGCGCCTTAGATGCTGCTATAGAAGCAGCGAAGCGGTTCTGGGCCGAAATTTTATGCATCACTAGGGTATAGTTTCATGCCTGGCACGGTACTGCAGAAATCTGTGCCTGAGTCTCAGGTCTATTCACTCGGGCGTTGTTAAGCCGCTAACCAGGTTCCCCACTATCTGAACGTTCAAACCCGCCGGCCGTGGATCGGCTATCTTGCCGCTGTGGCTGTGTCCCTGATCTGGGCAACGTGGCTTGTGGCTAGCCGATCAGGCGCGCAGTCCTCGCTGACGGTGTACGACCTTGCTGCGTTTAGATACGGTATCTCCGCTGTTTTTGCACTGCCCTTTGTTCTGTATTTCAAGCCATGGCGGCATATGACGTTATTCCGAATTGCCGTTGTTACGACATTGCTCAGCCCTGTGTACATTCTTCTGGTGTTTGGTGCCTTTGTTTATGCCCCGGCTGCACACGGCGGCATCTTCATGAACGGTGCGTTGCCCGCCATCACGCTGTTTATTGGCTGGTACTGGTTGTCTGAAAGCATCAGTATTCGGCAGCTATCGGGTGTGCTGTTGATTCTGACAGGTGCGGTACTGGCCGCTGCAGACACTGCACAGTTGGCCATCGGACCGAGCTGGCTGGGGGATCTGATGTTTCTGGCTGGCGGGATATTTTTCTCCGGCAATCTGGTGGTAGGGCGTTTATGGAATATCACAACCAGCCAGGTGCTGCTGTGCAGTTCGGTTATCAACGCCGTGTTTTTCGTGCCCGTGTGGTACTTACTGCTGCCAACTGGTATTCCTGAGGCCAGTAACGATCAGCTCATGCTTCAGGTGTTGTATCAGGGTCTGATACCCGGCCTGATTGGTTTGCTGCTTGTAGCAACAGCTGCGCGTAATATCGGGTCCTCGGCTACTGCGGCGTTTATGGCATCCGTGCCGGCTTTGGGGACTGTGCTGAGCATGATCTACCTTGGAGAATTCCCCGGTACCCTTGGCTGGATCAGCTTGTTCATTCTCACACCGGGCATACTCATAGTGGCGTTGAGCAAATGAAGAAACGCTTGAGTATTTCACTGGCGCTTATCGTTGCAATACCTGTCTTGTTCTTCACCTTTCTGCAAACACCTGAGTTCGGTGCGCGCCCTTCGAGCGCGGACAAAAAACGATTTGTGCAGTCCGCTGCATTTAATCAGGAGAAGGGCATCTTCGAGAATCGTCGCCCGAGTCTGGTCGATGAAAGGCGTGAAGACGGCTCACTGTTTGAAGCTCTAGCCTTTAACACCTGGTATGAACCGGTCGCGACACTTGCCAGACTGGCGGACGAGCGGGGCGGTGTTAGTCTGGTTACACCGCTACTGGGGGAGGTGCTTGTCATCAACGGTGATACAGCGACAAATTGCTGGTGGGAAAGTATCAATTGAATGTGGTGTTGAAAGCTCGTTCGCCCTTGAAATTAAAGCGAATGATTCTACTGCCAGGATCCCGCTTCACCCAGCGCAGGGTCTCAAATTGAGTGAGCAATGCCCTTCCGAGGCTCCCCGCCAGATGTGAGCGGCGTTCACTCCAGTCCAGACATACTTTTCACAACGGTGATCTGGATGCTTGCAGAGTCTCCATGTCAATACCAAAGCCCTGCATGAAGCGTTCGCCGTTACTGGAGAGCATCAGTGTTCCGGCTTTCATCACGAGATGGATACTGGCCAGCAGGCTGTCGTGTAATTGAATACCCTTGTTACCTGCCAGGTGGTTGTAACAGACCCTGGGGTTGCGCATCGCAGCATCGCGTGGGCCGGTCATTGTCATGAAAGGTTTATCGCCTGCGCTGAGCCCCATCAAGGTTTCCAGTAACGCGGCGCCGCTTTCATTGGCCAGAGTAAAGTACTTGTGACGACCTTGCTTTCGCACTGTCAGCAAACATCCAGTCCGGATTGGGACAAGGATCAGTGGGTCGCCTTCCTTGCGCAAGATAGCCTCGTCTCCTTCAATTTCGAAGTTTTCTCAACAGCCCTTGAGAGCTTGACGTCTCCTGAAATGATGGTAGTTGCATCGTGTGCTCAATAAGATCAACACTTTCCTCGATGGAAACCCGACTCGTATTGATCACCAAATCATAGAGTTCCGGATTCTGCCAATCCCCGTGTATCATTCGTTTGAGAAGCTGCCCGTGGGCGGTATCATTAGTGATAATTTCCTTACGTGCGAAGGATTCATCTTCAATTTCAAGCCGGTCCATCAATGTCACTATTCGCTGTTCCATCGGCGCAAATACTCTGACACACAGGACATGATCTACTGAGTGTAGCAACTGGGTACTACCCCACCCTCTAATGATAACATTGCCGTTCTCGGCCAACTCAAATACCTCACAAGCTGTCATGTTGGCGAGCGCATTTCCCGGAAATCGCCAGCGTTCCAGTAGACTGGTCTTACCCTCCAGATGACGATGCACATCGCTTTCGCTGACGTGTAGCCTTTCGGAAATATCATGTTCCACGAGATTGTGATGAACGATAGGCATGTTCATGCGTTCTGCCAGGCCCATGGCAACATCCTTACCCTTGGAGCCCATTTCGCGGGTCATGGCTATAATAGGCATGGCTGTTTCTCTGAACACTGTCAAGCAAAGTGTATTCGGCCTGAACACGAATAACAGCTGCTCTTTAGTTTAGGTTACATAGCATTCGATCCGGTTATCCAATGTCTGTGTTGATGATTGGGAGTTTATGGAAATTGTTAAACAAGTTATCCCTAGTGATGCATAAAATTTCGAGTCCAGAAGCTTATAGAGCTGTATATAAGTACCGGAGGCGGCCCCCACTGCACGGAGTTTTTACTGGATTGAGTCGGGCCGCGCAGGCTTAGTCACTCTAAGCCTGCGCGGCCCCGAGAGATTCAGAAAAAATGAGTACAGCGGAGGCCGCCTCCGGTACTTAGATGCTGCTATAGAAGCAGCGAAGCGGTTCTGGGTGGGGCCGCCTAGGCCGAATTTTTATGCATCACTAGGGTTATGTTACTCATAGATTGACTATTTCTCACGCTCTTGGTCAATTCGGGAGAACCGGTTCCGTTGTCTTGAGGAACCAATTGCTCACGCGTCTTTGTTTGACAGAATGAACCAAGTATCCTTCCAATGCACCTGTGGAGGAGGAGTCGGTTTGGCTGTGATCCATATTCCATCCGGACCTCAGCTTCCCCGGTTTGGTCAGATAGACAATAATCATAGATACATCTTGTTGCAGGATCGCATTGCAGCTATCGTTATCAAACCACTCTCTGATGCAGAAATTGTCACCACCAAAAAATCTGGAATAACGCGAAGTGCCGTCTCGTATCGAGACTATGCGGAACTGGATGATTAAAGAGAGATGATTAAGGATGTGTTGCACGGTCGTCAACACGCTTCACTGATCAGGCTTCAGGTCTGCTCTTTGATGACACAGTCAATTAGACACTCCTTAGCACGTAGTCTGAATCTTGATGCTACACAAGATATATTTAAAAGTATCGAACAACTGAGGATGTCAGATCTTAGAGAATTGGCAACACTTGATATTTCTCGACTACGGAAAGCACCTCACAGACAGCACATGACTTGGGCCTGACAAGTGACGGGTCCATATTGAATGCCGTGCGCGAGCGATCTAATATTATCTTGCAACATCCTTACGAATCGTTCACCCAATCAGTAGAACGCTTTGTTCACGAGGCCAGTCAGGATTCCGACGTCATCCCCATTAACATCACCCTCTACCGTAAATCGGTGGATACCCGAGTTGTTGAGGATCTTATAGCGGCAGCAGAAAGCGGGAAACAGGTATCAGTCGTTATCGAGTTGAAAGCGCGGTTTGACGAGGCTTCGAACCTCAAGTGGGCGTGGCGCCTTGAACAGGCAGATGTACGGGTGTATCACGGTATTGCTTAGCTTAAAACACACTGCAAGTTCATACTTGTACTGAAACGAGGCCAAGAGAAACTACGTGGATACGCGCATATCGGTACTGGAAACTACCACGCTGGAGCATCACAGCTATATACCGATAGTGGTCTACTGACTTGTGATGATGTACTAACCCCGGATATCGGTGAGCTTTCACTTATTTGGTATGTCGTAATCGCTCTACCTGTTCATCCGAACATATTCTGGCAGCAACACACGGTGTAAAACAGGGTATACTTAGGAGAATGCAGTTGGAATGCGCAGGACGGCTTCACCTGGATACATTTGCATGAATGTGAATGCGCTCGAGGATCCTGATATCACGTTAGCGTTATACCAAGCATCACAGACAGACGTGAGGGTGAATCTGATTGTTCGGAATATGTGCAGAGTACCCCCCGAAATTGAAGGAATGTCAAACAATATAATGGTAATCCGTATTGTAGGCCGCTTCCTCGGTCGCAGCCTTCTCTATTTTTTTGGCAACGGCGGCAATGATGACGTTTACATTGGCTCCGCTGACTCGATGACGAGAAACCTCGAAAAACGCGTTGAATTTATCATTCCTATTACCAATCAAGATTCGAAACGGGAGTTACGAAGTGTCTTGAGTCAACACCTTCGAGACAACTGTAATTACTGGAATCTGCTAGCTGATGGACTTACAGAAACAAGGTGCCCTACAGCGAATACGAACTAATCAACTCACAACATCCTGTCTCGGAGAGCACCTCTATACCCGCTGATACTTCTCTATCTAATGAGGAGTTAGATGCGTTGCTCGCACAAACTCACGCAACTAATGTCGATAGCAATAGAACCTCCTGAATTAAAGATCTATGAATACTACTTGGAACCTCAGCACTTATGTCTAGACAATCGAAATCTGCAAAGGTCCACGCAATAGCGGATAAGGGATCCAGTACAGATGTTCCGACATCCATGAAAATAGGCAGTGCCCGAGGTGTTGAGTCCATGTTCCGGAACAGCTACCGAGCGCAGCTTGATATGATCGCGTTGGCAGCAATGAAGGCCAATATAATGATCTCCTTAAACGGTTTTTTGATTTCAATGCTGCTTTTGTCTGGATCCTACTTGTTAGCCAGTGATAAGTTACTGCTTATCCCATTCACACTGTTCCTCATTACGGGTACTGTTGCCATATTTTTCGCGGTATTGGCTGCAAGACCAGAGGTAGATAGACAAGTACGAACCCTCAATGACTTTCGAACTGACAACGCAGACTTACTAATATTCAATCAGTTTTCAACATTATCGTCTGAAGATTATTGCAGCGCAATGCAGGATATGATGCGAGACAATCGACGTGTCTATGACAGTATGATCTCGCATATCTACAGCCTGGGATGCATGGCCGACAGGAAATTCAAACGTCTTTCCTACTCGTACACAGCCTTTATCGCGGGATTGATAATCAGTGTACTCTCCTTACTATCTGTTGTTTCATACACCGTATTGTCGAACATCCAGTAGCACAGTATTCATAGGAGAGCGTGAAATAGATTACTCGTATCATGAACAAAGCTGAAAATAGTTACTATCGATATTGCGCTATGTTGATGATAGTCGGGTTCAATGCCGCCTATGGGCAGGCGACACATGATCAACACCCACCAGCCAGCTCTTCGTACAACGTCAGGGGAGCGTTGGGGTTGGAAGCTACTGATATATACGAATCAGGAACGGGTCAACACGAGTATCAATTGCTGCCTAACGTTGAACTGGAACTACGATATACTCATAGCGATACCCTCAATATCGGTTTAGGTTTTGAATACAGTCGTGAACTGGAGGGAGGAAACAACAGCAGTCCGAGTGAATACACTACATCATTTACATTGGACGAGGCATATCTTGAAATAGCTAACCGCAACGATAGTGTACTTGTTCACAACGACACGATACTGAGTCTAGGTAGAAAGAGAATCAGAGATTCAAGAGAGTGGTTCTACGACACACAGGTAGATGGATTCATTGTGCAAATGATGTCTTCCGATGAAAGTAAACACCTGTTTTTATCACTCAACAGAGAACAATGGATCAACTCAGATTTTCTGCATCACCATGATTCCGACCCAGTCAACAATTTGATTGTTGCTTTCGAATATCAACCGCAAAGAAAATTCGATATAGGTGCGTTCTTGATTGTCAGAAATGACACATCGTCCGAACACGATAGCCCACATTTCGCTGGTATCAGTGCACGCGCAGACGTTTTAGATAATCGGTTGAGCTTTTGGACTGATTTTGCTGCGGTCGATGGAGAAGACGGCGATGAGGGAATAAAAGGCCATGGTTTCGATGTAGGCGTAACCTTGAAATCTACGACAGAGGGCATGCCTTATGTCACATTGAGCTACGCGTTTGGTAGCGGTGATGGAGATGAAGACACTGACTTCAGACAAAGCGGCTTTCAGGATAACAGTGGCGAGTTTGGCGGCGTAACCAACTTTAAGTACTACGGCGAACTATTAGATCCAGAGCTGAGCAACTTGAAAATCCTTACCGCTGGAATAGGTTTTAGACCGCGAAAAAAAATTTCAATGGATCTGATCTATCACCGTTATGAGCAAGACACACCATTAGATGAGCTTCGAGACAGTAGTTTACCGATGGCCCCCAATGGCCAATCTAGCGATATCGGTACTGAATGGGACTTGATTGCTGGATTTGAGCACCTGGGAAACATAAAGATAGAAATAGCACTGGGCTATTTCATGCCCGGCGCTGCTTTCGATGACAGAAGCGAGCTTATGTTGTTAGATACAAAAATAACCTACGACTTTTAGCATTTTGACTGAGTAGAATCATTGAACACGAGAAAGCAACCTCTTCAAGGTTGGATCCGCTCCTTCAAAAGGTGTTTCGATACGATGTTTCAGCTAATTTTCACATCGATTCTTGTTTTTTCTCAACTTGTTGCTGCTAATGAAGTAGAGATAAACACGGAAACCGTTGGGTTTCAGATATTAAATGGCGTCTATGAACCATCTGGGATTATTCAACTGCAGGATGGTCGTTTGCTAATTATTGAAGACGAGTCCTCCCGAGCCTTTGTACTGCTCACACCAAATCAGTATCCAGCAAATTATAATGTTGACATAGTACAGACACGATCCTTATTGGATAGATTATTAGCAGGTTCGAGTGCTGAATTCAATGATCTGGAAGGAATCGTAAAGGGACCACAGGAATTTGTTTATGCAATCTCTTCCCACTCTCGGCAGGGGAATGGCAGGCGGGATTCTCAGCGTGAACAGCTAGTACGTTTCACTATTCACGACAACCGTATTGGAAAGTTGAGTGCTCGAGGTGGGCTTAGAGACGCATTGGTCAGCAATTTTCCAATGCTGCAGCAGGCGGCGGATGAAAGAGAAGTAAAAAAAAATGCAGGTCTCAACATAGAGGGATTAGCCTTTAACCGCTCTGGTGACACATTGTGGCTTGGGTTTAGAGCGCCATTGGTAGGAGATCACGCGATACTGATTGGCTTACACAATCTACACAAGGTATTTGAGTCCGATGCAGAATTTGAATTTGGTGAGAATGCCCAATTGCTTAATCTCGATGGGGGAGGCATACGTGACATTGTTTTTGATACTGAGTTGGATGGCTATCTTATTGTTAGCCAGCGTGAGCGAACAAAGAACGAGAAACCGTTCAAACTCTGGCTCTGGAGTGGCTCGGCTAAAGATTCACCACGCCGCATTCGCATAAAGGGTGTCAAGAATATAAGGCAAACAGAAGGTGTTGTACCAATAACGATAGGTCACGAAAAGCGGTTGCTTCTGGTCAGCGACGAAGGAGACAAAAAACACCAAAAGAATGCAAAGGTCTTAATGGTAGATTATGACGAACTACAATTGGAGTGAACAACTGTTTATGTTCATCCACCAGATGTGGCCGGTGCTCCCACACGCTTTAGTCCGCACGTAGTCCGCAAAGGAAAAACACACCGGACACAGTCGGGCTGGGACCTTGTGCAAACCTCACTGCGGGTAATAGCCATGCGGGAAAGTGCTTTTGCCGCTTTTGCTCGACTCGTTGCGATTGGGATCCTACCATTGGGGCTTGGATTGAATGACAAAAAATTGGCAATTCTATCCTCGTGTTTATTTATCAGATGTCTAAGCTGTTGATACTAGAGAACGAGGGCTGAGTTTACTGGCGTCGCTGTGCTCGATCCGTATATACAGCGCTGAGAAGTTATTGCATCTGCACAGTGTGTCTTCTGCGGTTCATAATCGATGCGATTATTTCCGAAAGAGTGCAAATCAGCTGAGTTATGCTACACAAATCAACCTGGCCGAGGAAAACAGAAAATATGAGCCGATTGATCCTGGTATGTGGTCCCACAGGTGTCGGAAAGACCACTTATTCGAATGCTTTGTCGAGTGAAATCAAGGCAGTGAGGTTTTCGATAGACCCTTGGATGAACACTCTTTACTCCAAAGACATGACATCGCTTGACTACGAATGGATGATTGAAAGGGTCAATCGTTGCTATGACCAGATCTGGGAAGTGACTTCTCAAATACTGGAACATGGCGGAAACGTAGTGCTGGATCTTGGTTTTACTGAAAAAAAGCACAGGAGCTTGTTTGCTGATTGGGCGTTGAATAGAGATATCGTGGCTGAAGTGCATTACCTGAATGCATCACGGGAAATAAGAGAGCAGCGGGTTCAAAAACGTAATCTTGAAAAAGATCCTGATGTCTATGTCTTTGAGGTAACCGAATTCATGTTCGAGTTTATGGAGCCGAGGTTCGAAATCCCAGACCAGGATGAACTGAAACATGGAATCATTATTGATACTGATTGAACGTAAAATCCATTGAATGGCGAAGAGTCGGTGATTTTCTGACTATCTTCAGCGAGTAGCGCTAAACGGATGATGCTAACCGAGTTCCAGGCGGTGCTACAAAGCAATAGTGCAGCGTCAGATTTCGCTGTAAGCATTTCTTTGTAACGATCATGTTGTTTCCCAATCCAGCCAGTCGTTCTGCATATATGTATGATCGGGAAAGATAATCCTCTGTATCGATAATACTAACCAGGGAGTTGCCCAGCGATGTCCAGTGAAAATGATCGTTTTCCCAACAAGGAAGCCAAGGCCGCTGAATATACCAGTGCAGACATGACCGGCTCGAATTTTAACGGCGTTGACCTGAGTAATAGTCAGTTCTGGGCAGTATTGGCAGACGTGGTATTCAAGGACTGCAACATGTTTGCCTGTAAGTTTGATGATGTAAATCTCGGTCAGGCAAATTTTTTCAATATCAACTTGTCGAAAAGTAAGTTCAGCGAAGTCAACATGAGCAATGTCGAGTTTAGCTCTATCAACATGTCAGGTACTAGGTTCAGTGGACTTGACATGACAAATGTCGAGATTACAGATGCCAATATGCAAGGAATGAAGATCGACGGCATTCTCGTTTCAGATTTACTTGAAAGCTATTCTCGATAGTCGGTCGAATTCAGACAGGTTATGTACAAAGGTGAGTCATGATGATTCAGGTGGATAGATAACGTCCCTCTACTACTGTGCCACAAGGATTGATAACTCAAGCCTGATTGTCAGAACATTCCACCAATAGAGCATGTCGCGGCTGGTGCACCACGATATCGTCATCTATGATATCCAGATAGTGTCGATCTCCGTTATCCAGCACCGAACGAACCTTGTTCATGGCTTGCTGGAATTCGCCTCGAGTGACCGCATCCACCTGATTATTGATGATCTTGGAACCAATCAGCAAGGCTGCTGCTTCATCACGGCTGAACATGATGGGCGGCAGGTGGTAGGATTTTTCCAAAAAGTAGCCAACGCCGGGCTCTGCAGAGATAGGTACGCCAGCAGTTTCCAGGCTTCTGATATCACGGTAGATAGTTCTTTCCGTGACATTAAACATTTCTGCCAGATCCTGTGCCCGAACCACTTTTCTGGTCTGTAAGTGCAGCAGGATAGAAGTAACTCGGTCAAATTTTTTCATCGTTCAGGCAGTATCAACTGCGATTCACCGCTTACAGAGATCAGTCTTATCGACACATTCAACACTGTCCAGATTCAGTTGCGCTTGATGATTCGACGCATTGTACAATACACGAGTGACGGTTTTACCTTTGCGGCAGGTCGAGGAGTTCTTGAATGAGGCAACGGCTTCTTGTGGTGGGTGGTAGCCGTGGAATTGGTGCGGCAGCGTGTGAATTTCTTATAGAACATGGCTACGACGTATTTTCTGTATCCAGAACACTGTCAAGGCATGGTCAGTGGATTCAGGCTGATGTAACAACAGACGAGGGTATAGATCGTGTTGTTGAAGCTGTGGGCGAATCGGCGGTTGATGCGCTGCTCTATCTGGGAGGTGCGTGGGAAAAAGGCGCCTTCACCCGAGACTATGGTTTTACAACGTCTTCTCGAGAAGATGCTCGTAGCGTTCTCGCGGTGAATCTGGTAGCGCCCATATTGCTCACTCAGGCACTACTACCAGTACTGTTAAAAGCCGATAATCCACGAGTCATCCTGATGGGCTCTACGTCTGGTCTCGATGGTCAGGCTTCACCTGAGGTTGCTTATACAGCGTCCAAGTCTGGTCTGCGTGGTGCTGCGCAAGCGTTGCGAGTGTCCCTACCTGCAGTGGGCGTAACCGTGCTTAATCCGGGCAACGTCGCTACCCCTGAAGTGGAGCTGGATATCGTGGAAGGGCGATTTGAAGATCAAGTGCCGATACCATTGGGTGATGTAATGGCTACGCTGAAATTTGTATTGTCTGTTTCAGTAAACACCACGCTGGATGAGATAAACCTGACTCAAAGAATCTTATAGACAAACGGTACTTGCCTGGCGAGCTGCTATGGTTGCCAGATCAACGCCACTATGGATACAACATGACGGTTACAGGTGAGTGCTTTTGTGGAGACATCCGCTATCAAATAGACGGGGTGCTACGTGATGCTAGGTCGTGCCATGTTCTCGCTGTCGTAAGGCCTTCAGCTCACAGGCTTCTGCTTACGCGCTGGTTGATCCTGAGGAATTCGTCTGGTTAACTGGCGAAAGCCAATTGACCCGCTATGTGGGCGCTCACGGCTTCGGTTTACAATTTTGCAGGCAATGTGGATCCACGCTTTGCGGTATTGTTGATGGCATCATTCACGGCGTCACATTAGGGTGTGTAAACGGGGATCCTCAAGTGGACATCGGACGGCATATTTACGCTGGCTCTCAAGCTTCGTGGGAAGTACTGCCCGTAGGTGTAACCCTTTTTCAGGAGGGTGCACCGGATTAGGCAACTTTTCAGATTGTCTATGTGATGTTGAGTCATCATTGTATTATTGGCCGAATTTTGGTTCTTGTAAAACTATCCGGAGACGACGATGGAAAACTACGATGGGCTGATCGACGTTGAATTTGAGGGTATGCCATCAATACGTCTCGAGTCGTTCAAACCGACATCTGAAACCAGTTTGCTTGAACGTCTTGCCATCGCCACTCGGCGCAGGCGATTTTCACTGAACAAGAACTGGACAATCGAGCTGGGCGATATTGACTACTCAACCGATTTGAATGGAACGGTAGAGATTCCGTCCAAAGACAGTGACAAGAAAACGATTGTGTTTGATGGGGCATCCATCCCCTTGCCTTGGCTGGTCAGCTTGCTCACTGTCGGTATCCTGCGTCCTCTGGGTGTGATACTGGTTGGTTCTATTATCCATGACTACGCTTACAAATTTGGCAGTCTGCGAGTGTCGAAAAACGGCTCGGCATTCAAGGATGTGCCGCTGACGAGAGACAGGGCGGACAAGCTCTTTAGAGATATTGTCGGTACAGTCAATAGGCTCCCTTTCGTGGGCTACGTAGCGTGGTATTTCGTGAGAATTGGCTGGGCATGGGTGAAATACGATGGTAAGCGTTTTGGTGGTAAAGCGCCTGTTGCTGAATATGCTTCGCTTTTAATTGTCCTTTATGGGCTGTGGTGGATGTATTCTAAAGACATCCTTGGTGTAACCTTGTTCCTTTTATCGGTTCTGTATGCCGTATTGAATATTGCCAGTGTGGTAATCGGTAACAAGCGAAAACGCAAAACCTGATCACGAACCCATTTAATCGACTGCACTTTACGCAGAGCTGGGCGGTAAGCTGCTTCTCAGGTTACTGACAAATTCAGGACACAGCATGAACACAGGGACTCGACTAAGCGGGAAGGTAGCGTTGATTACCGGCGCTGCTCGCGGTATCGGGCTTGCTTTCGCTGAGGCGTATGTTGCCGAAGGAGCGCACGTTGTCATAGCGGATATCAACGAGCAGGCTGCTGTGAGCGCGAGTGATAAGCTGGGCCACCCTGTATCGGCCATACGGTTGGATGTGTCCAACCAATCCTCTATTGAGGCTACTGTTGCGCAAGTGGAGCGGGAGCATGGGGGGATAGATATCTTGATCAACAATGCCGCGTTGTTCGACCTCGACGGCATTACAGACATCACTCGTGAATCCTACGACCGGCTGTTCAGTATCAATGTTGCAGGAACACTATTTACGATGCAGGCTGTCGCCCGCGGCATGATCAAGCGCAAGCAGGGAGGCAAGATTATCAATATGGCGTCACAGGCGGGGCGTCGTGGTGAGGCTCTGGTCGGTGTGTACTGTGCAACGAAGGCGGCAGTTATCTCGCTGACGCAATCGGCGGGTTTGAATCTGATCGAGCACGGTATCAACGTTAATGCCATTGCTCCAGGAGTTGTGGATGGGGAGCACTGGGATGGCGTAGACGCTAAATTTGCCGCAGCAGAAGGCCTGGCTCCCGGCGAGAAGAAACGTGCGGTTGGCGCTGCGGTCCCTATTGGCCGGATGGCATCACCCGCAGACCTGACGGGCATGGCGGTATTTCTGGCGTCCAAAGATGCCGACTACATCGTCGCCCAGACCTATAACGTTGATGGCGGTAACTGGATGAGCTGATGTCGTAGCTAAACAGCACTGATACCGGTGTACGATCAGGAATAAGTCGCTGGAACAGGGGAGCATTTGGCTATCTAGCACGCAAGAGTCACGCTACGCGATTATGGTTGTCCGTCGCACCCTGAGTCGCACCGTGCGCTTCGTGAAACCGGGTGAGCTAGCGTGATGGCTCTGTGAGATCTTATACATCCTGACGGTGCTTTTTTCTGACGAACCGGTTTTTCGTCAAACCAGCTGAGGCCGGTATTTCGATTACACAATCCGGACCCGTCATGAAAAGTCTATCTTCACGCAGATCAGGTTCGATTCGGGCTGCGCCGGTAAATCCCCCAAACGCAGGGAGCACCGCATGCCCGGGTCTTAACCAGAAAACCGGTGCACGAACACCGCCACGTCGAGTGGTTGATAGTCGCCATGCCGGATGCAGATGCCCGGAAAGCACATAGCCACGCGGATCGTCGACAGGTTCGTGAACCAGTACAAAAGCACCCTCTACAATAGAATCAGCATGCCAGAGTACGCGTCCATCCAGCAGTGAACGGCCCGCAGGCTTGTCATGATTGCCCGCTACTATTTCAATGCCCAGTGCAGGTCTTTCAGCCAGCAATACGCTGAGCGTTTCCAGCCAACTTTCGTCAGCACTGGGTTTTGCATGCATGAAATCTCCCAGCACCATCAGTCGTTCCGCACCAGACTGGTCGCACAGAGCAAACAGGTCTCGTAGGGTCTGCTCACTGATACCTCCGGGAATGGCAATGCCACTACGACCGAATCGGTGTTCCTTGCCCACGTGTACATCGGCAACAAACAGTGTCTTGCGTGCAGGCCAGTACATCACGTGGGCGGGATGTAGCCAGAGTACTTCGCCAGCGCAGTTGATGCTGAGCGACAGACGTTCGAATTCACTCATGCAAGGGTTGCTCATTGAATGCTGAGGCACTTGAGCAGAGTGTGTCTCTACCGTTCACGCAGGCAAAAGTCAGCCCGCGATGTTGTGCCATCTCAAACAGCTTCCAGTTAATCACGTACCCAGTGTTTCCGTTGCTGCCTCTTCAAGGCTGCCCAGCATACTCTCCACGCGCTGCTGAAAGCTCATGGATGACAGTGTCTGGCTGTTGATACTCTCAGCCCACAGTGGGAATGACAAGGGAGTCAGCCGCACTGGTGCAACAAGATGCCATCGCCGTTTTGCCAGCCCCTCGAGCGTGGCTTCCAGGCGACTGAATTCCAGCTGCTGTTCGAGTACCTCGCGACGCGCCTGATCAAGCAGCAGGTTGTCTGCGTCGTAGTTGAGCAGAACATCAAAGATCAGACCACTGGATGCCTGAACCTGTTTTGCAGTCTTGGCACGTCCCGGAAACCCATCAAAAACAAGACCTGCAATTCTAGCTATATCACGAAATTGCCGCTTGGCGATTTCACCGGCGTTAATCGCGCTGAGAATATCGTCCAGCAGGTTGTCTACGGTGAATACCTTCTTCAACATCTTCAGATCGATATCTATGGCAGTGGGGCTCTGCAATTCGAATCCGTAGTCATTGATCTGCAGTGTCAGTGTCATAGGAGCTAGCGCAGAAAGTCGAGATGCGATAACCATGGACAACCCTTCGTGTGCAAGGCGCCCGGCAAACGGGAAGAAAAACAGGCTATAGCCTTCTTGTGTTTGTATGGTCTCTATCAGGAAGTCATCGGGCCCCGGCAAGTAAGACCAGCGTTGTTGCAATGCCAGCACATCGGCCATACACGTCAGTTCCGGAGAACTGGCATTGCCTTGTTGCCATTCATGCAGAGTCTCCTGAACACTATCAGCCAGCTCGCTGGTTAACGGCATTTGCGTACCCCACCAACGCGGTACCGCGCTACTGCGTTTAGTCGCCTTGCGCACGTAGGCGGTCATCTCCTTGATGCGCACTAGTTCAAGGTGTCGCCCGGCAAATTGAAAGGTATCACCGGGCTTCAGACGGGCAATGAAATTTTCTTCCGTTGAGCCCAGACGCTTGCCACCCTGAAAGGAGACGCTAATCTGGGTGTCACTGGAAATGGTGCCAATGCCCATACGATGACGTTGTTGTACTTCCTTGTTCATGACGCGATACACGCCGGCCACACACAGTACCTTGCGGTACTGGGGGTAGCCTTGCAGAGCCTGTCCACCGCGAGTGATGAAATCCATGACCCATTGCCATTCAAGGTCACTTACGTCCTGAAAACAATGTGTGTTTCTGATCTCTTCGAGCATGGGCTTTTCCGTAAAACCAGCGCCCATTGCAATTGTGACCAGATGCTGACTGAGTACATCCAGCGACCGTCTGGGCGGCTCACGTCCTTCTATTCTACGGGCGGCCAGTGCTCTGCGTACAGCGGCTATTTCTATGAGCTCCAGTGCGTTGGTGGGGACGCACAGAATGCGTGAGACGGCGCCGGGTCGATGGCCACTGCGTCCGGCTCGTTGCATCAGTCGTGCAACGCCCTTGGGACTGCCCACTTGCAACACTTGATCGACCGGGCTGAAGTCCACGCCCAGATCAAGCGATGATGTACACACAACGCAACTCAAGCTTCCCACGCGCAGCTGATCCTCAATGCCAGTGCGCAGCTTCCTGTCCAGTGAGCCGTGGTGCAGCGCAATAGTGTGTAGCCAGTCAGGACGTGCATCGAGTAACGCCTGAAACCACAGCTCTGCTTGTGAGCGAGTGTTGGTAAACAGCAGTGTGGTGCCCGCGTTATCAATAGCTTTGATGACCGGTTTGACCAGTTGTAAACCCAGATGACCAGACCATTTGAATCTGGCCTTGTTGTCAGGCAATACGCTGTCTATTTCCACGGCACGTGGAACTACACCTTGAATCAGCGTGCCGGCTTGATGGGGCCCGAGTAACACCCGCATGGATTCATCCAGATTAGCCAGGGTTGCGGACACACCCCAGATACGCAGAGCTGTGTTCAGTGTTTTCAGGCGCGCAATACAAAGCTGGAGTTGTACGCCGCGTTTGCTACCTAGCAGCTCATGCCATTCGTCCACGATGATTGTGTGAATGCCAGACAGACCCATTTCAGCGCCCGAATAACTGAGCATGACCGACAGGCTCTCCGGTGTCGTGACCAGGGCAAACGGTGGTGAGGTGCGTTGTTTGGTTCTACGTGAGCTGGTGGTGTCACCCGTGCGGATATCCACTTGTATATCCGCGCCCAGTGCTTCAGCTGCTTGCTCAAGATTTGCTCTGGTGTCGTTGGCCAGAGCGCGAAGTGGGGTGATCCACAACACTCTGAGCAGATCGCCATCAACCTTGTTTACCAGTGCATCCTGTACCGGGCCTAACCAGGCTGCCAGTGTCTTGCCACTGCCCGTGGGTGAATGGATGAGTCCTGATTGACCGGCATGCCACGCCATCCAGGCATCACGCTGGAAGTCGAATACCGTCCACTTTTTCTGCTTGTACCATAGTTCTGTTTTTTCGACAGCCTGTTCAGGAGTCATGTGTAATCAGGCGTTTGACATCATCCAGCGTATCGGCATCTTTGGGGGCCAGGTCTCGTCGCCATCGGGCAATTCTGGGGAAGCGAACAGCGATTCCCGATTTATGGCGACTGGAAAGATTGATGCCTTCAAAGGCCAGCTCAAATACCTGTTCTGCGGTAACGGAACGCACGGGTCCGAAACGTTCGTGCGTATGGCGTCTGATCCATGTGTCCAGCTCGTTGATCTCAGAGTTGTCGAGACCCGAATAGGCCTTGGCGATGGGCACCAGCACATCATCCTGCCAGACACCAAAGGTATAGTCGGTAAACAGGTTGGCGCGTTTGCCATGGCCTGCCTGTGCATAGAGCATGACGGCATCCACCGTGTAGGGTTCTACTTTCCATTTCCACCAGAAGCCACGCTTGCGGCCCGTCTGATAGGTTGCATCCACATGCTTGAGCATGAGTCCTTCCACCTGCCTGGTACGGGACTCACTGCGCAGTGTGGTGAGCGCCTCCCAGCTCTTGGCAGTCACCGTCTCTGACACCCGTAGCCTGTCCAGCTTCAAGGGTGTCACAAGCTGGTGAAGTTTTTCGTTTCGGGCGCGCATCGTGTGTTCTCGGATATCCACGCCGTTATGTTCCATGATGTCGTAGGCCAGAAACAGACAAGGCACGTCCCCCAATAGTTTCTTGCCCACTGTTTTCCGACCTATGCGTCTTTGCAACTGGGCGAAGGGCATCACGCCATCGTCATTCCATGGCAGAATCTCGCCATCCAGCACAGTGCCATCCGGCAACTGCGTAGAGGCTTCAGTGACTTCAGGAAAGCGAGGGCCGATCAGTTCTTCGCCGCGTGACCACAGATAGGTTTCACCGGCGCGTCTGATCAGTTGCGCACGAATACCATCCCATTTCCATTCTGCCTGCCACTGGTCAACTTCACCTAAAGACTCCACTGCATTTTCCAGTGGTGAGGCAAGGCAGAAAGGGTAGGGTCTGGACGGTACGGCGGTCCCTTCATCTGGGCTAACCAGATCGTTCCAGAAGGTTGCGTCGGGTGTCCATTCGCCCATCAGTCTGTGCAGCACTAAAGCGCGAGGCAGGTTCGCATGCTGTGCTACAGCCTTTGCCAGCAGGATTTGAGATACGCCTACCCGCAGGGCTCCAGTCATCAGCTTGTTGATGATGTAGCACTGCTCATAACTCTGCGTTTGCCACCAGTGACTGACAATACGTTGTTGCTCTTCTGCGTCGCACTCGCGCAGAGTTAATAGATGGTTCTCAACCCAGTCGGATAATTCAAACTGCTCACTGGATGTGCTGGGTTCAGCGAGTAGCAAGGCAATCGTTTCAGCCAGATCTCCGACGCTTGAGTAGGTCTCTTCAACCAGCCACTCAGGCAGAGGGCTGGCTTGCTTTAACCAGTCGCGCAGCAAGGCTGCACCCACCAGACGTTTGAGGCGTCGACCACTGAGGAAGTAGACCGCCCAGGCAGCATCTTCAGGTGAGGCGGCACCAAAATAAGACTGCATTGCAGCGACTTTGGCGTTGGTGGATGTCGTCTGATCCAGTGTTTGATAGAGGCGGCTGAAGGCTTCCATATCAGTTGCCGCTGTCCTTGGTTGTGCTCTCTTCTGTGCTGGCTTCAGCAGTAGCAACTGATAGGTCGTCTTCACCCTCGTCACCGTAGTGCGTTTGCAGTTCTGCCGCGTCAACACCCTGTTCGCACAGTAGCCTGACCAGCGCACTGGCTTGACCATGGGTGGTCAGAACCCGTTTAGCACCTGTCTCTTCTATCGTCGTCAACAGACCAGGCCAGTCAGCGTGATCTGAGAGTACGAACCCTCGGTCGTAGCCGCGTCGACGACGGTTACCGCGGACACGCATCCAGCCACTGCAAAAACCCGTGGACGCATTGGGAAAGCGCTTCATCCAGGCAGAGCCACTAGCACCCGGTGGAGCCAGTATCAACCGTCCTCGATAGTCAACTCGCCTGTCCTGAAGATCAATCGGTTGCGTTGGCAGCATGTTGATACCGGCGTTACGGTAGAGGTTGGTCAGGCCATTCACGGCGCCGTGTAAGTAGACACTCTGATCGGTGAATGCCGTTAATTCGCTGAGTACACGCTGCGCTTTACCTAACGAATAGGCAAACAGGACAGCGGGCCGCTGAGCTGCCTGCATCTCATGCCACCAGCTCATGATCTGTTCAGCCACAACCGGGCCCGCTTGCCAGCGATACACTGGCAGAGCAAATGTAGCTTCGGTGATGAAGGTATCGCACTGCACGAGTTCGAAAGGTTCACAGCTGGGGTCAGCGTCGCGCTTGAAATCGCCGGTAAAAACCCAGACGCTCTGTGGACCTTCAACGCGAATCTGAGCGGAACCCAGCACGTGCCCTGCAGGATGAAACGACACTTGTGTATTGTTGAATGTCAGTTTTTCCCCGAATGGTACCGGTCTGATGTCCAACTCTTCGCCAAGGCGATGCTTTAACAAAGGCACACAGGATTCACTGGCGTAGTAGGTTTGTGCAACGGGTCGTGCGTGATCTGCGTGCGCGTGTGTAATCAGGGCGACGTTGCACTCCTTCCAGGGATCGATGACGAAGCCTCCTTCGCTGCACACCAGGCCTTGTTCGGTGGCTCGAATGAGATCACTTTCTCCGGAGTCTGGCGATACCCTGTCAGTCATGGGAGTGTGTAGCGGCCTCTATCATGACGTTGCCTAATTCTTTCAGGATGCCCTCTGTTATCCCCAGTGCTTTTTCATCGGATAGTCGGTGATCTGCCTTGTGCACCAGAAGGCACTGGGCATCAACATGAGGGACACGCTCCATTAGCCGGAGTGACAAGGTGTACGGAACGTCGGTATCCGCGGTGCCGTGAATCATCCTGACCGGGCACGTTAGTGCACTGAGCGCTGATGGCGCAAATGGATCGGTGTTCGACAGCACGGACAAACCTGAACCACTGTCGAGTAATGCCTGTGTAATGGGGTAGGGATCTGCGTAAGCATTGGCTAGCAGGACAACATTACCTTGTTTCAAATCCCAGATATCGCTGGCTGATAACCGAGGCTGGATCAATTCCTGTAGAAAATCAGGAGCCGCCGCCAGCAGGAGCAGGCCACGCACATTTTCAGCCCGTCTGCAGGCTGCCAGCGTGGCCAACCATCCACCCATGGATGAGCCCACCAGAAGAATCGGCCCTTCGCTGTTATCAATGACACACAAAACGTCGTCTAGCCAGTCTGCCAGGGTAAACGCTTCGGGCTTGCCGTCCGAATCGCCATGACCTCGATAATCGAAGCGGGTATAGCGCCATTGCTCCTGTTCGCAAACGAGAGCCAATGCTGCAGCCTTGTTGCCAAGCATGGTGGAATGAAAGCCACCACAAAAAATTACATGCGGTTTGTTACCGTCATTACCGACCTGCTGTTGTACTGGACAGGTGTGGCGTCTGGCAATTCGCAGGTTCGTCACGGTGAGAAAATCAGCGTGGTTATTTGAAGAGTCTTGTCGCATGAACACAGTATAATGGTGCCAGACACAAGTTGAGAGGCCTTGAATGATATCGGTAGGACTGTTCGTCACCTGTCTGGTCGATTTACATCGACCCAATGTCGGCTTCGCCGCTATTGCCTTGCTGGAAGAGGCCGGTTGTACGGTCGAGGTACCGGATTCTCAAGTGTGTTGCGGGCAACCTGCCTACAACAGCGGCGACGACGGATCGACAATAAAAATCGCAAAGCAGGTCATCACAGCCTTCGAAAGATTTCAGTACGTGGTCGTCCCTTCGGGTTCGTGCGCGTCCATGATTGTGGCGCACTATCCCGAGTTGTTCTCTGACGATGCTATCTGGTTAAAGCGTGCGGAAGATCTGGCAGGGCGCAGTCACGAACTCTTCGGATTTCTGGTTGACATCATGAAAGTGGATACATTCCCGGCAGAGCACGTTGGCGATGTCACCTACCATGACGCGTGTTCCGGTCTGCGCGATCTGGGCATTAAGGATCAGCCACGCCAGCTTATGAGTAACGTTTCCGGGTTGAGTCTGGTGGAAATGGAAGACACCGATGTCTGTTGCGGCTTCGGCGGCACGTTCTGCGTGAAATTCCCCGATATTTCCGAACGGATGGTCAGCGACAAAGCCGCTCTGGTAAAACAGTCAGGTGCTCGCACATTGCTGGGAGGCGATATGGGTTGTCTGTTGAATATCAGTGGTCGGTTGAGCCGGGTTGATGCCAATGTCAGGGTGTTTCACCTGGCCGAGGTGCTGGCAGGCATGACGGATGTTCCCGCTATCGGTGAAGGTGCCGGCACACTAACCGATCCGGCCACCAAGGCCTGACGCCAGATCAACGACGAGTAAAACATGCAGGTTCAATCGCTGAACTTCAAAGCCCGTGCCTCAGATGCATTGAAAGATGAGGATCTGAAAGCGGCTCTGGGCAACGTAAAAAACGGCTTTATCGGCAAGCGAGCGGCTGCTGTAAAGCTGGTTCCCGAATGGGAACAGATCCGCACAGAGGCGCGTGATCTCAAGAACCACGTGCTGGAGAACCTGGACCACTACCTGTTAGCTTACGAAGCTGCTGTGACTGACAATGGCGGGCATGTGCATTGGGCGGGTTCATCGACTGATGCCAATGACATCATTGTGGATATTTGCCGGCAGGCCGGAGCCAGAACGGTGACCAAAGGCAAGTCCATGGTGGGTGAAGAGGCGAACCTGAATGGCGCGTTGGAAGCCGCCGGTATGGAAGCTATCGAAACCGACTTGGGCGAGTACATCATCCAGCTGGCCAAAGAGGCACCAAGCCACATCATTGCACCGGCTATCCATAAGACGAAAGAGCAAGTATCCGACCTGTTTCATCAGCATCATGCGCAGTATGATCTGCATGAACGCATCGTTGATCGCTCTGCATTGGTCAACGAAGCTCGCACCATACTGCGCGAAAAATTTCGTTGTGCAGACGTGGGTATTACGGGTGCGAATTTTTTGATTGCGGAAACCGGTCAACACGTTCTCGTCACTAACGAAGGTAACGGAGACCTCACCTCCAACCTACCGCAAATACAAATCGTGATTGTGGGTATCGAAAAAGTGATACCGACACTGGAAGACGCCAGTTGCCTGCTTCGGTTACTGGCGCGCAGCGCTACCGGGCAGCATTTTTCCAACTACACCAGCTTGATGAGTGGACCGGCGCGCAAGGAAGACCTTGACGGGCCTGAAGCCTTCCATGTGGTGCTCGTTGATAATCATAGAACTGAGATGCTGGCAGGCGAGCTACGCGAGATGCTGCGCTGTTTTCGCTGTGGTGCATGCCTGAACCATTGCCCGGTTTACGGAGCAGTGGGTGGCCATGCCTATGGGTGGGTGTATCCCGGCCCTATGGGTTCGGTTGTTACACCGGCCATGGTGGGTATAGAGAATGCACCGGATTTACCGCACGCCTGCACGTTGAACGGGCGTTGCGCCGAAGTTTGTCCCATGAGCATTCCGCTGCCTCGATTGTTGCGAGAGCATCGGCGGCAGACATTTGAGCGCTCATTGCAGACACCGGGTGCGCGCTATGGCCTGGGCGTCTGGGCATTGTTGGCAACTCGCCCGCGGCTGTATCAGTGGACAACTCGACTGGGTGTGTCGCTGATGTCGCGCGTTGGCAGGAAGCGCGGGCACTTCAGGCGATTGTTGCTAGCCGGAGCCTGGACACAATCACGTAATCTGCCCTCGCCACAGGGAAGTTCAACGTTCATGAATGAGTATCGACAACGGCAGAAACAGAACAACGATACTGAAAGGCTGCATTCATGATTCACCGGGAAGCCATTCTGGGTAGAATTTCAAAAGCTCTCGGAAGAGACGGTACGCCGGTCAAGCTCGCCGAGCAGCCTGAAGATGTATCCACCAGGTTGCAGGCGACTCATCGACATACATTGCCCGCTGTCGGTGCGGATCTCGTGCAGGCTGCCATCGATAATATGGAGTCGGTTCTGATGAGCGTTGTCCGCCTGCAGACTTCTGAAGAATGCGTAGCCGCCGTGCAGTGGTATCTGGAATCGCAAGGCATAGATGGCAAGGCGTCGGGTGCGGTAACGGTATCGCCGGGTCTGGCATCGATGCAGTGGCCCCAGTGCTATCAATCGGGTGCGGCAACAGGTCTGGAGCAGGTAGGCGTGACTGCGTGTATAGCGGCTGTGGCGGAGACGGGCAGTCTGGTTCTCGCCAGCGGCTCAGAGTCGCCAGTAACGCTGAACTTTCTGCCTGAGACCCACATAGTCGTCGTGTACGAGTCTCAGATCGTTCGTCATGTGGACGATGTGTTTCCGGATTTGAGACAAAGGGATAAGATGCCCAGAGCGATCAATTTTGTAACTGGGCCATCGCGCACGGCCGATATCGAGCAGACACTGGAGATAGGCGCACATGGTCCGCGTCGGATGCACGTGCTGCTGGTCGCTGGAAAACCCGGTGCGCAGTACGGGTGAAAAACGCCTCACTGTCTAACATCAAGGTCGTATCGTTTGATCTTGACGACACGCTATGGGATTGCGCACCCGCTATCGAGGCAGCAGAGCAAGCACTTTTCGCGTGGCACCAGCAAGTCACACCAGCCATAGTCAAAGCGCATGATCCCGAATCACTTCAGGCCTTTCGTACATCCATACGAGCGGAGTTTCCCGAATTGCAGGGTTGCGTCACCGCCTCGCGTCTGGCTGGCCTGCGCCGCTTGCTAGCTGAATTTGGCTACCCGGAAAAGCTGGCGGAGGAGGGATTTACAGTTTTTCACAGAGCGCGGAGTGATGTGCAGTTGTATTATGGAGCAATTGAGCTATTGTCTGCTCTGCAGCAGGACTACCGGCTTGCCGCTATAACCAATGGCAATGCTGATTTGCAGTCAATCGGGATTGCGAAATTTTTTGATTCCATCTACGCAGCTGATCTTACGATGCCTGCCAAACCAGCCCCGGAAATGTTTCAGCTTTGTCTCAAGGATATGAATGTGCCAGCAAGCGCACTACTGCATATCGGTGACAATCCTGTAACCGATATTGTCGGTGGGCACAATGCAGGCGTACAGACTCTTTGGTTCAATCAGTATAATGCGCGTTGGCCAGACCACCTTAAAGTACCGCATCATCAAGCACAATCACTTACTGAGATAGTCTCCTTGTTTAAGGAACAAACTGTTTAGTGATTATTCAGCCTACTTATCTGCACGCGTAACGCGGGCACACAAGGACATGGTAATAATGAGTCGAACGTTTTACGTCAATGGTGAATTTGTAGCTGAAAAGAATGCCAAAGTGTCTGTGCTGGACCGTGGCTTTCTTTTCGCAGATGCCGTCTACGAGGTCTCGACTGTTCTGCGAGGACGACTCATTGACAACGCAGCTCACCTCAGACGACTGGCAAGGTCTCTGTCCGAGCTCTCTATGGCTGCCCCGTGCTCTGATGCGGATATTCTCAGTGCCCAGTTGAAACTGCTGGAAATGAACGAACTCGACGAAGGTTTGCTCTATCTTCAGGTGTCTCGCGGTGTTGCAGATCGTGACTTCGCCTATCCGGCCAACGCTAAATCCTCTCTGGTGATGTTTACTCAGGCCAAGAATCTGATTGATTCGCCCATGGCAGAGAAAGGCATGCACATTATTTCTATTCCTGATCTACGCTGGAAGCGACGAGACATCAAGACAGTAGGCTTGTTAGCACCGTGTATGGGAAAGCAGGCAGCCGTGGACGCCGGCGTACAGGATGCCTGGATGCTGGAAGACGGACTGGTGACCGAAGGCACATCGAATAATGCCTACATAGTGACCCACGACAAGAAAATACAGACTCGGCAACTAGGTCATGAGATATTGAGCGGCATTACCCGAAAAGCGGTGCTTAAATTTGCTAAGAATGCCGGTTATACCGTAGTGGAGGAGCCGTTTTCGATCGATGCTGCCAGGCAGGCAAGTGAGGCATTTATTACCAGTGCATCCACGTTCGTGATGCCTGTAGTCAACATAGACGGGGTAGCGCTGGGAGACGGTAAGCCAGGGCCGGTGAGCACGGAGCTGCGCAAGATATATATAGAGACGGCCCTGGAACATCAGGACCTGTAAGTATCGTAGATCGTTGGATGGGCTGGAGGCCATGATAATGTCAATGGGCGGTGTCAGAACGCTGAGATTTTTAACGGCTGTTATCAGCAGTTTTGTTCTGGCTGCCTGCAATTCGGATTCAGCGTCGAATTCCAGCCAGGGCTCGGGGGCCGTGCCAGGCCAAGGGCCCGATCCGATTGACACGCCTGCGTTGATAGATGGGCCTCAATCTCCTGATTTGAATGATCCCCAGGTTCCCTCCTCTCCCATCATAACGGGGACTCCTGTGCTGTCTGGTGCTTCGGCCGCGCTCAAGTTTGACATTCAGGAAGACACGCAGCTCAGAGCTTTTTTCTATTCATCCGAAAATCCCGCTCGCGGGGCGGTGACCTTGCAGACGTTGCCACAGTATGGGCGGTTGACGCTTGAATCAGATGGTTCCGTGTTTCTGTATACGCCAGAGGAAAATTTTTGGGGCAGTGACGGTTTTCGGTACGTCACGTTTGAGGGGCTCGAGGTGTCCGTACAAATAGAGGTAGAAGCGGTAAACGATGCACCGCGCCTGTCACAGGAAATACCGCGGGTTGCTGAACAGGGGAGACTGTATGCAGTTACTCTGGACGTTTTTGATGGCGACGAGGACACTCTGCGATTTAATGCGACCGGATTGCCAAAATGGTTGAGCCTTGACGCGGTTAACGGCATTTTGTCGGGTACTCCGACACAGCTGGATATCGGATTTGTCGATGATATAACGCTGCGAGTTACCGATAGCACTGGCCTGTTCGATGAGCTCACTGGCGTAGGCATCGAAGTGCTGGATGTCAACGACAAGCCCACACTTAATTTGTCGCAAGTGCCACGGCAACTCAACGCGAGAGAATCGGTCAGTGTCCAGGTATACCCTGACGATCCGGACGGCGATCCGGTTACGTTGACGGTCGATAAGAACAAATTCGTGTCGGCCTCTGCGCAAGGTGGAACGGTTACGCTTACCGCTGAGAATGTCAACGATGTCACCGAAGTCAATCTGGTCTTCAAGGCCACTGATCGGCAAGGTGGCGTTTCCCGCGAGGTAGTTACAATGACCTTGTTCCCAATGACGAAATCCGGACTAGGCCTGACGCTCTCCGGCAGCGCCGTGGGGCGGGGCGTAGATCTTGTGGTTTTGGGCGATGGTTACGCGGCCGACCAGCAGACACTGTTTCGCGAGCACGTTGAGACCCTGATTGCGAACATGGCCGAAGACGAGGGCATTGCAGCCCATCTGGGGGCATTCAATATTCACATGATCGACACCGTATCGGTCGACTCTGGATCCGACGATAATGAGCAGGTTGACAGTCGTAACACAGCGTACGACAGCACGTATGGTTGTCGTGAGTTGGCACGATTGATCTGTGCCAACACGCTGGCGATGTTTGAAGCCTCTCTGGTTGAATACCCTGCGGTCGATCAGATTATCTTGCTGGTTAATGATCGCCGTTACGGCGGTAGTGGCAACAGCGGTGGCAGCGTGGCCGTCACATCGGCCTATTCACCGGAAATTGCCTTGCATGAGATGGGTCACAGTCTGGCTGATCTGGCTGATGAATACGTTGATCCGCAGATTTTGGAATCTCCAGGTCTGGTGCCTTTCGAGGAAGGTCGATACCCGAACGTAACAGCGTTTACAAGCCCTCTGGACATCCCATGGCGACACTGGCTGGAAGATACCAAGACCCTTCCTAGTAATATTGGCGAGCCGGGAGTGGGCCTCTTCGAAGGAGGACTCTACAGGAGTGAGGGAGTGTTTCGACCTACCTTCAATAGTCGGATGAGAAGCTTTGATGCGCCATTCGGACCGGTCAATAGTGAGCGGTGGATTCTTCGGCTCTATACGCTGACGGAAGGAATTCGAGGCTTTTCGCCGGTCGTTGATACGATTCAGCTGGTCGCCGGTGAGAGTCAGGATTTTTCTGTCAGCCCGCTTTTTGACGAAAAAATTCAGGCAGTGAAGTGGCTGTTCAATGGAGAGGATGTTACTGACATCGACGATGTAGAAAGCTTATCGATTGCGCCGATCGTGGGCACCCATGAGCTTACGATGACAGTCTCTGATATCAGTGGCGCCATTCGCCAGGAACCACCACATGCCGGTATTTTTTCCTGGACCTGGGAGATCATTGTCAAGTGAAGAGAAGGTCAACCACACTGGTCTGTATTGCTGCGCTGGCATCTGTACCGGCGCATGCCGATATCCGTGTCTTGCTACGTTTCGACGCGACAGGACATCACGTTCACAGGGTTATCAACATCGCGGCGCCGAAATCTTTCAGGCCTGACAGTGAAGACGCCAGCAACGGCTCGCGACGCAGTATAGCCACCGCACCTGCTCCGTTGAGTGCGATTGCTGGCGGGCGCAGCTCAGATCATGGTGAAAATCTCCGACGCCCCGAAACATCGGTAAAGCCCGTCAGAGAGGGGTTTGCGCGCTTAAGCTGGTTTGACGACAGTGGATTATTGATCTCGCAGACGTCTGTACCTGACCCTCGAGTAACCCATTCTCCATCTCATATCGTTGGTGATGTGGCGGCTCGAGTGGGATTGAATGATGGGGCGTGGCTGGCTACTGGTCCAGACGCGGCCAAGACCCTGTCCATTAGACTAGGATCTAACTTCAGACTGGGCCTGGGTCCAGAGCAGTGGAAAGTGCTGCTACCATCGCCCGAATAGCCCTGTGATCCACCGCACGTAAGCAGGTAGTGTGTAATAACTGTTTACATAAAACTCGTCCAAACTGCTGAAGCGTCACAATTTTCCCGGTTTTAAAAGGGGATAGATCGTTTATGATGGCCAATCAGTCCCAAACTTAGTGACTGGCGGATTTTACCGCTGATTCACGCGATTGCCTATGTCGGAACCAGAATTCGATAACGAAGACCCGGACACAGAGTCCATGTTCGACTTTCTTTCAGGAGAGGGTGAGCAAAAGCGTGGGCAGATGAACGAAACGAAGGCATCCAGAGCTGCTGCGAGACGACAGCATCCTATTATTCGCAAACCGGTCCCGATATCGGAGTCTGGACCTTTGCTGCCGCCAAGGCGCGGTGCGCCGGTGGAGCCGCCGCCTCAGTTGACGGTCAGCCAGGTATCGCCCGACGACGATGATCTAAGCTTCCTGGAAAAGCCGCAAACCGAATCTGTTCACCCTAGCTCGGCCAATTCGAGTGCGTACGATCAGAACAATGTAACCCAGCTTCGCAATCCTGCTATGAGAGGCGGCTCTGAAACAGTGTCGTCAGATAATGAGTTTGACGAGTTGAGGCTGGATAACGATGACGGTCTTTCGTTCCATAACGATTGGCGCGCAGGTCACAGCGTGTCTCAAGAGCTACAAGACAATGAAAACCGCGGAGGCTTACGATGGGCCGCCTATCTGGTGGCGATTCTGTTCATTGGCGCGGGTGTAGCTTCATTTTTATTTGCAGACCAACTGGGCATTACCAATTCCTTCGATGTTCAACGAGACAAAGACCAGGCAACACAGGCGATAACCGAGCAGGGTGTAGACACGGTCGACCCAACGCAAGCTGCGTCTGACGTGCAGCCCTCATCAATGTTGGCGCAGTTCGAGACCCAACTGGCTGCGCTGGAATCCTTGGTGAGAGCGGGATCCCTTGACGAAGCTGAACAGACGTTGGTGTCGATGGACCGTACACTCTATGGCTACGGCGCTCCTGAATTTGCGGAGCTCGAATCCAGAATAGCCGGGATCCGCGCTGGTGAAATTCTGCCCGAACAGGCTGGAAACGACAAAGCGGCTGAAGCCGACAGAGCTCGACTGGAACTAGAGCAGCAGGCAGAATCAGAGGCTGCGCGTCTGGAGCAAGCTAGAGTTGCCGAGCAGGCGGCACAAGCAGAGGCTGCGCGGCTGGAGCAGGCTAGAGTTGCGCAGCTGGCGGCACAAGCGGAGGCTGAGCGTCTGGAGCAAGCTAGAGTTGCGGAGCAGGCGGCACAAGCGGAGGCTGAGCGTCTGGAGCAGGCTAGAGTTGCAGAGCAGGCGGCACAAGCAGAGGCTGAGCGTCTGGAGCAGGCTAGAGTTGCAGAGCTGGCGGCACAAGCAGAGGCTGAGCGTCTGGAGCAGGCTAAAATTGCGCAGCAGGCGGCCCAAGCAGAGGCTGAGCGTCTTGAGCAGGCTAACATTGCGGAGCAGGCGGCCCAAGCGGAGGCTGAGCGTTTGGAGCAGGCTAACATTGCGCAGCAGGCGGCCCAAGCAGAGGCTGAGCGGCTGGAGCAGGCTAGAGCTGCGCAGCTGGCGGCACAAGCGGAGGCTGAGCGGCTGGAGCAGGCTAGAGCTGCGGAGCAGGCCAGAGCGCAGGAGCAAAACGCGCTGTCTGATGCAGCTAGAGAGGAACAGGCGCGAGTAGCACAACAGGCTGCGCTGACGGCGGCGACTCGACTAGAACGTGCGCAGGCTCAGGAGCTGGCAGATGCCAACCGAAACGACGCCGACCGGCGTGCAACAGACAGGCGAATTGCGGAGGAGCGTGCTGCCATACAGCGACAGGAAGCACGTGACTTGCGATTACGTCAGGCTCGAGATCGAGAACTAGCGCTGGAGCGTCTGGAGAGCGACGATGCAGCGTCTTCGCAGCAAACTGCAACTCGGTCTGTACAAAACACGGATAATGCTGCGGGCACCGCGGCCCCGGAGGCGAACACGGTAGCACTTGCAAATCAGAACATTAGTGACGACGACTTGCAGCTGGTTTACCGGCGGTTTGCCAACTTGCAGAAGGCGGTGCGTGATCGAGATATCAACGCTGTCATTTCACTGACACAACGCTCAGGCATTCGGGTGCAGCAGCTTATGCAGATGTTTGAGAACAGTGTGGATATCGATGCAAGAATCCGTAATGTTTCAACCAGTAATGCATCGGGCGAAATAAAGGGTACGCTAGAGATCAAGAAAATAAAAAGAGCTGATGGATCGGTCTCAGAACCGCCAGCGAGTCTCGCTAAAATCCGTCTCTCCAGCCAACGTGAACCGGCCGGCTGGTCGGCGATTCGCTGGTAGGCTGTAAGTTGCCTGCGTGAACAATAAAACTATCCACTATGCACATTAAGTACAACCGTCGATTGCTAACTTCACTGGTTGCGTTGCTGCAACTGTCGATGTCCATCCTTTGGGTGTGGCCTGCCGCTGTAGCGCATGCTCAAGATATCGACAGCGAACCTCCCGCCATCGTGTTTGAAGCGGTGTCTCAGGGTTATTTTGGTGATAGTCAAGTGTTTACCGCCACAGTTTCCGACGATACGAGCGTGGAAGCTGTAACGCTGTACTACCGGTTCAACGCTGACTCGCAGTACGAAAACCGCGAGATGAAGATGCTGGGTAGTACAGACATCTATACGACAACTATCGACTCTGACTCGGTTCCCGACGGTGCAACGTCCATCCAGTACTACATGGAGGCTCTGGACGGTGCCAGTAACCGAACTTTGCAAGGCTTCGCCTTCGACCCAATCGAGCGCAAGTTGATAGAGGCCCCCGCGGCCGTAACACGCACGGCTGTGGCACCTGTGGAAGTGAGAATGTCAACTGGCCGCAAGATCGTCTATGGGGTGTTGGGAATTGTCGTGATCGGTGCGATAGCGTCCGCGGCAAGCGGCGGTGGCAGCAGTGACACACCACCAGGCGTGCCGGTGACTGTAAATGTTCAAGAGCTCCCGTGATAAACGGCCCAGCGTCCGGACAGGTTGCTATGCGTGGACTGTTTGTCCTGTCTGTGCTTGCATCGTCTTTGACTCTGACAGCTTGCGAGCAGGATTTGCCCAGTGGGCAAGTCATGTCGAGCAACGGTGTAACAAGCATGTCGTTTTCACCGCCAATGCAGTTACAGGGTAAAGATCTTGTCCGTGAAAACCTGACGCTTGAAATTACGTTGAATGGTCGCGCTGAGATTGTTGGGCCCGACGCTGACAACAAATTCATTTATCAGACGACATTACCGCAGCAAACTCCATCAGTGGTTTCGCTTAAGTGGATAGAACTTGTCGATGGTGAGAGTCTGGTGTTGGCCACTGCGCGTAAGGACTTCGATACCGGCCTACCGTCTACGCCGGTAGTACTTGATTTTTTCAGCTCCGGATATGACACTTCAATGGATGCCGACAATGACGGTATTTCCAATCTGGAAGAGCGTCGGCAAGGGTCGGAACCCCAAAACGATGCGTCACCCAATGCCCCGCTGGTGACCGTGCCACTTGATGTAAAATTTGTCTTACCGCAAGCTCTGGCTATAGCGCCCGACAGCGTAAAGGATCTCGTCGACGCAATAGCCGCTGTCAATGGTACCAACCTGGTATTGACGCGCAACGCAAATGAATGGCGTGGGTCAACCTCCGTTACCAAGGATTCCAGCCCTCTGGTACGAGTTGATTTTTTCGCTACCAGCTCACAGCTTGTTCGGATTGCTACTTTGTCGCGTAGTGAAAATGCTGGGGGTGGATCCTCCGTTATCTTCGATGCGGGTGAGTATGAGACTGCGCAGTTCAATAACGACGGTGACGCGTTGACGAACATACAGGAGACGCTGATTGGTTCGAATGCATTTGATTCGAGCAGCCCACCTGACGATGGAGACGGTGACGGCATTCCTGATGTCAGAGATAACTGTGCGACCATTTCTAACGAAGATCAGGCCGATATAGATAGCGATGGTCTGGGTGACCTGTGCGATACCACTAATGCACTGGATCTGGATGGTGATGGCAGTGACAACGATACCGATAATTGCCCAGCTAAGTCTAACGAAGATCAAGCTGACGTGGACAATGATGGTTTTGGCGATATCTGCGATTCGCAGAATGACGATCCCGATGGTGATGAGCGCAATAATGGCGTAGACAACTGTCCTGACATTTCCAATACAGATCAGCAGGACTCAGACGGCGATAATGTGGGTGATGCCTGCGAAGCCACTGAGGAACCTGTAAACGACGGGGATACAGACGGTGACGGGGTCAGTGACGACGATGATAATTGCCCCGATGTACGGAACCCTCAGCAAGAGGACGAAGATGAGGACGGTGTTGGAGACGCCTGCCTTGTCATCTAGCGCTAACGGGTGCCAATCGAGCAAGCCGTAGCAGTTAGATTCGGTCATGTTCCCCGACACACACCTGTGCACATGCACACGTAAGCGTAACCGTTAACGTTCACGCACGCACCGGCTTTTAGCGTCTGCCATTTACCTGATTCCGGTCCACGAATCGGGAGCATCCTGACGTATGGGTTGTTCGATTTGAGCTATCGCTCTCGGTATGCACAAGCCGGTAGCGGCATGCTGGGTTCCATGAGCTCTCTACTCTACATTCCCGTGCTTGTCGGTAGCGCAATAATCGCGCTAGTGGTTGCTGTTAAAGCGCCACCTACCACCACAGCACTTGTGACCGATTTATTCGATGAATCCCGGGTAGCAGAGCTCCCACTGGATATAGAGCCTTACGAGGATCTGGACTACGGTTTCAGTGTTGCCATCCCAGCGGGTTGGCGTAAGATAATTTCTGCTGAGTCTGAGTCCGATGTGGACTCGTTAGAACCTGGCTATGCGGTAGGTTTTGAATCGCCCAGTCAGGGGGGATACGACGCTTTTGCAGACTACATTCTCATCGAAATAATGCCGGGTTCTGATTCCGGCTCTTTTATTACAGATGGTTCCAATCGATCGGCTGTGTTTATCGATGGTAAGCCTGCCTGGGTAGATCAGATTGATGTTGATGGAGGCGATGCCGGTCTCGACGATATGGATCTGACCGTCTATCAGGCAGTGATAACAGGTCTGGGTTATACGGTGGGTATCTACGCTATAGGCGAGGCTAATCGCAAAGAGCTGATGTCGGCCGCCTTTCAAGTCATGGTACGTACATTGAGTTTTACTGCGGACCCGTTCGACACGGCGTGAACGCAAAAGGCCAGCTAATCGCTGGCCTTTTGTTTTGTGCTACCGGATGACAGGTATATGGCCATGCATTAAGCGAAGTTATCGGCCACGTTATCGGCCGTCAGGGTAACCTTCAGGCCAGAGCTCAAATGGCGGACGATGACTTGGGGAATTGTTACCCTTGGTTACGTCATCGGCAAGTGGCAGCTCGGATAATCCGTCGTTAAGAAAGACATCGTTATACGGTTTGAGTCGCTGATAGACACGGATATAGTCCATCTTGAACTCACCCGGAAACGGTGTGGTCTCATCTGGAGCACCTGCCCACCAACCACCCATAGCGGTATTGGCTATGACATACATTTCTTGTCTGGACACTTTCGCGTCAGTGACTCTGTGGACTTCCAGTCCATCGATATAGAACACCAGAGTGCCTGGTCTCCAGTCCACAGCATAAGTATGCCAACCGTTTGTATAGTCAACACCCGGCGTTGGGTGAGACTTGGTTGAGCGCAGTTCGCCTTCCGAATCGAAGTAGTGGTACGTTGCGTACACCGCGTCCTGGTTATGGCCTATGAATTCCATGATGTCTATTTCAGGTTTGTCATCAACGTAGTAGGCGTTCAATAACCAGAAAGCTGGCCAGTAGCCACGACCCAATGTCATTTTGGCCCGTACTTCAGCGTAACCGTAAGTAAACTTGAAAGCATCGTAGCTGGTTATGACGCCAGACAGATAGTCCATGTTCATAGCCTTGCTACGCAATTCGTCTGGAGTCTTGATCGAGTTGATCGTTAAACTCTCACCATCGAAAGTGAACGGATTGAATCCAAAATCAGGCCGCTTGGCGATATCAACGTAAAATTGCTCTTCGTTGTTGATGACTAGCTGATCACCCCAAAGATAGGAGGTATTCCATTTAGTCGTGTCAAGCACGCTGTTATTGAATTCGTCCGAAAACACCAGTTCAAATCCATCCAGTAGATCAGGGTCGGGGACCGGTGCATCCGGATCAATCCGGCCCAGTGTGCTGGCTGACACGGTTAGACCCGTTGCGATGTAATACAAGGTGTCATCGTTGTCAAACGCCTGAATCTCATAGTAATAATCTTGGTCGAATACCTCATCGTCGATAAACTCAGTGTCGAAAACGGTTCTGTAGTATTCAGCCTGTTTGTAAACGTTATAGCCGCGCGCATCCGGATCCGCAGCCCACTCGATCTTTATTGCATCATCTAGCACATAGCCATTGAAGCCAGGCGAAGTATTGGATCTGAACTCTGTGGCAGATATGGCGTTCTCGTTGTTTCCGAAATCAGCTTGCGGCTGAGCGTCAGTGACAGGTTCTGGATCCTGATCACCATCGGCGGTATCCACTGGGTCCGGATTAACCGTAGAGTCTGGAACTAGCGGTGTATCGGGCGTATCTGTGACAACCGGTGTGTCTGTGTCCGGATCAGTACTGTCTGTTTCGGAGCCTATAGGCACGATAGCCCCACCCGATGAGTCGGTCGGATCAGTGTTATCTGTATCAACCACGGTCAAAGGGTTGGCGGGTGCGATAACGGGTGTGTCAGTGTTCGTGAGCTGTGGCGCGTCAATGACACCGGCAGCCACGGCCTGAGCGAAGCTTATTGAACTGGCACTGTCATTGGTCAAGGCGGCGGCACTGACAGAGGGTTTTGCAGAGGAGACAGCAGGATTAGCGCCCTCTTGCTCACTGGTATCCCCAGAGGTACCACCTCCACACGCGCTGACGAGTCCGACGGCTGCCAATTGCAATGCCACACTGGACAGTCGAAACGGTGGTCGATGGTGAAGTAAGTAATGGGTGATCTTCATAGTTATGTACCGAATAGGTTGAGAATGTGAGCAGGCGCACACTCATAACGTTACTAGCTCGCATTTGAGCGCAGCCGAAACGAGAAATGTCTGAACCTGTCCCGTGTATCGGAAGAATCGGGGACGACTTGATTCTCTAATTACTCAATTGTCTGTTTTTGTTGCTTAAGCTGAAATGGCATGCTTCCTGATTCAGATTTCAGTCGTATACAGTTTTCTGGACTCGCTAATGCGGCCTCAACCGATGAAGTACGCTGTTGCCCTACTGGGGTGCGTATCGTTTTTTACGACAACCACCAGTGCGGCAGAATGGAACGGCAGTTACTCAGCCAACGGACAATGTTTCTGCGTGGGTGATGTGGCTAAAACACTGGGTACTAACATTGTGCCTACACCGATTGGAGGTCAGACCATTGCTCAGGTGTGCGATCGAGTGGGAGTCGGCCCGGGCTTGTCAAAAGTAGACGGCTTGTTCAACCATCCCGTTTATACGGATGCTCAGTGTGGCAACGGACCCTTTGCCGGTGAGCTAGACGAGGTGGCACTCAATTGTGCGGGTACTCTTGATGGCAAGTCGCCTGCGCAATCGTCCAGTTGCCAACCCGCTGGTGCAACTTGGGATATCAAACAAGCTTTCGGCAAGACACCTGCAGTGGCGTCGGCGAACCCCGACAAACCAGAGGGTGCTTCTGCAGAATCTATAGAGCGACTGGCGCAGGCGCTGATCAATAAACCTGTCGTGTCTACACATACGGTGAAAACCAAGCCTGTTGACGGAGTTGCCGGTGAGCCCCTCAAGGCAACTGTTATTTCATCCGCATCCACGGCAAGCCGTAGTGTTACCCAAACTGAGACGTTGCCACCCTTTACAGGAAAAGACATCACAATCGATGGCAAGCGTTATCTGCAAGCACGCGACGGGCTGGATGCAAAAGGTGGGGAGGCGGGCTCGCGGATCATTCTCGATGGTCTGGTGTTTCTGCGCGAAGATGCTGCCGTTCCTCCGGAGGATCTATACCGGGTACAGCCAAAGGCTGGTAAAGCATTAGCGAAAACACCGGCGGCGGCTGTAAGAAAGCCGGTAGCAAGCGCAACTTCTGATGCAAGCGCCGGGGCCAAAAAGCAACAGGTAAAGCGCGAGAAGCAGGATAGGCTTGCAGCTGAAGCCAGGCGTGACGCAGATGCTGAGAAGCTGCGACTTGCCAAGCTAGACCTTGACCTGAAGGCAGACAACAAAGCGCGGCAGCAAGCTCTGCAGAACCAGCCCGCCGTTGGTGCAGCGCAGCCTTCGAGTATTTACAACCCGGAAGATCTGGATACTCAGGCCTTGGCCAAAGCACAGGAGAAGCAGCGCGATCAATCAACGATTCCGCCTTCTCCGCTTTCCACGCCAATAGACAAGTCAACGCAAATTGCAGACAGTGAAGCCGCTGAACAGGTGGTTAGCGCTACGACGGGTACTTCTGATTCATCCGGTGCACGCCAATCGACGATACTGTCTGCATTACGATTACCTGCCGAAGTACGTGCAAGCTCACAAAACTTCTCTTACTTTGAAGCCTTACCGGCCAATTTCGATATCGGTGGTAGCGGAATAGTTCTTGAGGGCAGTGCACAGAGTCATTCCCGGCTCCAGTATGTGGGTCGAATTGGTGTTACTGGAAGCTATCAGGAACTCATGGTGGGTGGCGGATACTATCTGACACCCGCCTCAGCAGACCGGTTCACCGTAGTCTTGCTAGCCGGTGTGGAGTACGGCTCGTTTGAACTGACTGACGAGCAGGACCCTTCGATAGCGACAGACCTTACCGACTCCGGCATTTATCTCGGTGCGGCTACACGCTATGTCCTGAACAACCGTTTTGAGTTGAAAGCCGGTATGGGTTTCAGTACCTTTTTTGACGGTGATGCCATGCTGTTTGGCGGTGGGTATTACCACATAACGCCCAGGCTTGACCTGGTATCCCGTTTCGAGCTTGGCGATAATGACTTGCTAGGCATCGGCGTACGTTTCTACTACTGAGGACGATACGTAGCATGTTAACAACGACTATGAAGTACAAAAAAACGCTGACTGCCTGCCTGGTTTCACTGGCTCTATCAGCATGCGGAGAAAGCGATCTGGTAGAACTGCAAGAGCGTGAGCTTGACGACGCGCGGCAGATGGCTCAGTCGCCGACACTGGGACCTGCAAATCCGTTGGATGGCGACACGGGTGCCAGCGATTCGGACGGTGGTACAACAGGCTCAAGCACTGGTGGAACAACCGGTGGGTCCGCTGATGGAACGACGGGAACGGCAACAGCGGGTAACACCGATGGCCAGACAACGGTTGCCGGAACTGACGGATCAACAGGGGGTGATACATCATCGCAGGGCAGCGGCAATACCAGTGGAGATTCCGGAGAATCTGGTAATGGCGTGGATCTGACAGGCTACGACCTGGTCTTCGAAGACGAGTTTCGTTCGGCGACGATTGACGAGAGCAAATGGAATACAGCGCTGACCTGGGGCCCCGATCTAATTGTTTATGACCAGTTGCAGTACTACATTGATCTACAAAACTCCCCCGATTTTGGTTATAACCCGTTCAATCTGAATGGCGAAGAATTGACCATTACTGCAATCGAGACACCTGATAATCTGCGTGCTGCAGCCAATGAGCAACCATGGCTTTCAGGTGTGCTAACCACCGCAGACACGTTCAGTTTCACCTACGGGTATATTGAAACTAGTGTGAACACTCAGGAAGGTCTTGGCGTATGGCCGGCCTTCTGGATGCTCAGTAAAGAGTTTGAAGGATTGAAGCCTGAGCTGTTCATCATGGAATATAACGGGTCGAAACCCGATAGTCTGTTTCATAACTATAACTATCAGGATGCTGACGGAAACCTTCGTTCACCCGGACAGTGGGAAGTTATCTCGGAGGAATTTTCGGAAGGGTTTCACAAAGTCGGTGTAGCGTGGAGCCCGGAAGAATTACTTTTCTACATAGATGATGAACCGCGTTATCGTATCGTGGGTGAGAATGTATCCAAGCAGGATATGTATCTTATTCTGAATTTGGCTATAGGCGGTAACTGGCCGGGCGCCCCCGATGGCACCACACCAACGCCAGCCAGTATCGTTATAGACTATGTGCGGGTGTACCAGTTAAAGCCTTGAAGTTGCCACCCGAAGTGGTGTGTTCGGCCAAGCTGAACGGTACTGCTTGCATGCCGTCATCCCCGTGGAGGCGGGGATTCATCCCAGCATTCTCATGGATTTCCGTTTTCGCGGGAATGACAATTACGCAGGAATGACGGAATTGCCTTTACTAGCCATCATGCAGCGCCATTCGGCTTACAGGTTTATTCAGGGCTGACCAGGTTGTTCGATCAGTTCGCTGCAAGTATTGAATAAACCCCAGTGATGCAGATTAACCCTGTTCCAGCACCACGAAGGCGGCCACTGTGTCGCCTTCGTCAGTAATGCTTACCCAGAAGTGCGTAATGCCTTGTCTTTCGCATCGAACAGACGCTTTACCGCTGACTTTCAATATGGGTTTGCCAAGATCGTCGTGTTGCAGGTAGAAGTCCTTGAGCAGCACACCATGACGCTCTCCGGTGCCCAGCGCCTTGACGGCAGCTTCTTTGACGGCAAAGCGTTTTGCCAGAAAGCGGGCAGGGTTGTGATGGTGTGAATACGTATCCCACTCAACTGGATTCAATATACGTCTGGCGAAGCGATCCCCGAATTTTTTGTGCACTCTGGAGACTCGGCTCACCGTCGCCAGGTCTACACCGATGCCGGCGATCACAACCGTACGGTCCGTGTGGACGGCACACTCTGCGCAATGCGCTGCGAACGCCTTTGGCAGAGCTTCACCGATTGAGCCAGTATTGCTTTAGATAATGCGTTGCCTGGCAGTACGAGGGCAGACCTGTACATGATAACGGGCAGTAGGGACATCACCGGTGCCTGGCTTCAACCATCAGGCGTTTCATTTTACTCACAGCAGTGGGTAGGCCCCAGTACAAGGCACGGGCAATGAGACTATGGCCTATATTAAGCTCATTGATGGATTCGATTTCAGCGACATGCTGGACGTTGTCATAGTGCAAGCCATGCCCCGCGTTGACGGTAAGTCCCAAGCTGAAAGCATAATCACTGGAGGACAGAATACGGGCAAACTCTGTACTTCTTTCTATGGAGTTGTCAGCGGCTGAAAATCGCCCGGTGTTCAATTCTATAACAGGTGCGCCGACACGAGCCGCCGCCTCTACCTGAGCTTCGTCGGGTTCAATGAACAAAGCTGTTTGAATACCTGATTCCTGAAAGCTTTCGACAAATTCGCTTAGAACGCTGCGATTGGCCGCGACATCCAGCCCACCATCCGCGGCTAGCTCGTCCCGATTCTCCGGGACCAGGCAGACATTCCTGGGTTTTATTTTCAGCGCAACGTTTCGCATTGAATCGCTGACGGCGATCTGCAAATTAAGTTTGGTCTGAGCACTGGCTGCAAAGCGTTCGATGTCGTGATTCTGGATATGTCGACGGTCCTCGCGCAGGCCCATGATGATACCATCAGCACCGGCAAGCTCTGCCTGTAGCGCTGCATGAACAGGGTCGGGGTAGGTAGAGCCACGCGACTGCCGCACATTGGCGACGTGATCAACGCTGACTCCCAAATATATCGGCTGTTTCACTGAACAAGCTTTCTGTGCGGTTTGTCACGCAGTCTACCTGCAAAGCTTCCCCATGAACCACGTTTTCGCGGAACAGTATTGAATTGAAGCTGGTGATGCAGATAGCTGTAATCAGCGACGGGCAATTGATCACGCCATACGGGGAAACGATGGCATGCCAGGTGATCTGTCTGTAAGACCAGTACCACCACGATCGCACTGCGATATCCCGCGTCGACCAGAGTTCCTTCGACAGCTGAGCCGCCGGCCGTGCGATAGTGCCAGAGATTATCGGTATCGTTGTGTTCAATATCAACAGACCGTGTGCTTGCCACCACACGAAAAGCACCCAATGCGAGCACCGCGACGATAGCGACTGCCTGCAGCAGGAAATGCACCGGTGTTGCAACGATGGCTACTACGCTGAGCAGGGTAATTACCGAGAACAGCAGCGGTTGCGTCTTGCCGGCGTCAAGTTCGGCTCGCCATGGTGGCTGACATCTTGTCGAGTATAGGTTGATAACGGGCCTCCCTGGCCTTGCCACTAACGAGTTGAAACAGTTCAGGGTCCTGCATGTCCTGAAGCTCCTCGAACAGTGTTTGTTCTTCGGCAGGAGCCTGCTCATAATGATTGTCGAGATAAGCCCTCATGGCCTCGTCGAGCTCACGCATACCGCGCCGGCATCGCCAGCGCAGTTTTGACATCGTGGCGGTGTCCAGCGTCATCGGTTTTGCCTCCGTGCCTTATAGACGCCGCTTGACCAGCATCTTCTTGGTTTCAGCGATGGCCTTGGCAGGGTTGAGTCCTTTCGGGCAAACCTGTGCGCAGTTCATGATGGTATGGCAACGGTAGAGTTTGAACGGATCTTCGAGTTCATCCAGTCGTTCGCCGGTTGCATCATCACGGCTATCCACTAACCAGCGATAAGAGGCCAGCAACGCTGCAGGACCCAGGTAACGCTCAGGGTTCCACCAGTAACTCGGGCAACTGGTTGAACAGCAGGCGCAAAGGATACATTCGTAGGCACCATCGAGCTTTTCACGATCTTCGGGTGATTGCAGACGCTCCCGATCCGGGGGCGCAGGCGTATCCGATTTCAGCCAAGGCTCTATGGAGGCGTACTGCGCATAGAAGTTGGTGAGGTCGGAAACAAGATCCTTGACGATCGGCTGATGCGGAAGGGGATAGATGGTGATATCACCTTCAACATCAGCGATGGCTGTCGTACAGGCCAGACCATTGGTGCCACCGATATTCATGGCACATGAGCCACAGATACCCTCACGGCATGAGCGACGGAACGTCAGCGTGGAGTCCATGTCGGCCTTGATCTTGATGATCGCATCAAGAATCATCGGGCCGCAGTTCTCTACATCAACGTCAAACGTGTCGACACGTGGGTTTTCGCCACTATCCGGATCATAGCGATAAACTTTGAAACGTCGCGTATTGGCAGCACCGGCGGGGGCAGCAAACTGCTTGCCGTTCTGCTTGACAATGGAATTGGCGGGTAGCTTGAATTCTGCCATGGTAGTTTACGGTCTCCGGTACAGTTCTGTTAGCGACCTGCAAGCAAGACGGCTTGAGTTCGCGAAATGCGGCTTATAGTTGTACATTGGCTGGATTGGAGCCTGTTAGTAAACACGCTGCTTGGGTGGTATGACCTCACACTCGTCAGTTAGTGTGTACATGTGCACGGGTCTGTAATCGATCGTGACATTGGCTCGATCGTCGGTCCACGTCAGTGTGTGCTTCATCCAGTCCTGATCGTCTCGATCCTGAAAGTCGTCGCGAGCATGGGCGCCACGGCTCTCGGGTCTGTTATGCGCACCATGAATAATGGTTTGCGCCTGCACAAGCAGGTTCTCCAGTTCCAGAGTCTCAACCAGATCTGTGTTCCAGATCAGGTTTTTGTCATCAACCTTGACGTCATCAAACTCATCCACGATACCACGCATTTTGTCGATGCCTTCTGCAAGGCTGTCGCCAGTGCGGAAAACAGCTGCGTGCTTCTGCATGGTTCGCTGCATGCGATCTCGGACATCAGCAGTACGAGTCTCGCCTTTGTTGAACCGTACGCGGTTCAGATGACCCAGAGCAGGCTCTGTAGCAGAATCGTTCAATGGCTTGTGTGGTGCACCAGGCTTGACCAGCTCGGCCGCCCGTAATGCTGCCGCGCGGCCAAACACAACGATGTCGAGTAACGAGTTACTGCCCAGACGGTTTGCACCATGCACTGATACACAGGCTGCTTCCCCGATAGCCATCAGCCCCGGTACCACGGTGTCTGGATCACCGTCTTTCAGGGTCACCACTTCACCGTGATAATTGGTAGGTATGCCGCCCATGTTGTAGTGCACTGTAGGGATTACCGGGATAGGATTCTTGGTGACGTCTACGCCTGCGAAAATACGAGCTGACTCGGAGATACCCGGCAGACGCTTTTCGATGACATCGCTTCCCAAATGCTGCAGGTTAAGGAAGATATGATCATTGTCAGGGCCCACACCGCGACCCGCATTGATCTCCATGGTCATGGAACGGCTGACCACGTCACGTGATGCGAGATCTTTTGCGTTAGGTGCGTAGCGCTCCATGAATCGCTCGCCATCACTGTTAGTCAGGTAACCACCTTCACCCCTGACACCCTCGGTGATCAGCACACCGGCGCCGTAAATACCGGTCGGGTGGAACTGCACGAATTCCATATCCTGCAACGGCAATCCGGCCCGCAGGACCATCGCGTTTCCGTCGCCCGTACAGGTATGCGCCGATGTTGCCGAGAAGAAGGTTCTTCCGCAACCACCGGTTGCCAGCACTACTTGATGAGCACGAAAGCGGTGTAGCTCTCCGGTTGCCAGATCCAGCGATATGACGCCACGGCAGACGCCGTCATCCATGATCAGATCTGTGGCGAAATGCTCAATGTAAAATTCGGCGTTGTGCTTCAGCGATTGCTGATACAGCGTGTGAAGAATTGCATGTCCGGTTCTGTCGGCTGCCGCACAGGTTCGCTGGGCAGTGCCTTCGCCAAAGTGTGTCGTCATTCCACCAAACGGACGCTGGTAGATCTTGCCATCCTCAGTGCGCGAAAATGGCACACCAAAATGCTCCAGTTCAATGACCGCGGGCATGGCCTCGCGGCACATGTATTCGATGGAGTCCTGATCGCCAAGCCAGTCGGAGCCCTTGATGGTGTCGTACATGTGCCACGTCCAGTGATCTTCACCCATGTTGCCCAGCGCGGCACTCATGCCACCTTGTGCCGCAACAGTATGTGAGCGAGTGGGAAACACCTTGGTGATACAAGCTGTAGACAGGCCCTTTGCCGCCATGCCCAGCGTGGCGCGGAGTCCTGCACCACCGGCACCCACAACGATTACGTCGTATGTGTGATCGATAATCTTATATGCGTTAGTCATAGTTGGTTTTCAGTCTTGTCTGTTAGGGATACGAGTCAGCCGGCAAAGGCGATTCGCATGACTGAGAACACTCCTGTGACCCCCAGCGCTGCAGCGATGAAAGTGACGGCAATAATGGCCGCAGTACGGGGGCCGTGCGAGCCGATGTAGTCTTCAATAACTACCTGCAGACCGAGTCTTGCGTGGTAGAAACCGGCAATGATAAACAGGATCATGACGATGGCATTAAAAGGTGTTGATAACCATTCGCGGATAGCGATGTAATCCATGTCGGGCAGGGAGGCAATCGAGAAAGCCAGCCAGAGCACTAGCGGGACAAGCGCTATGGCAGACAGCCGTTGAGACCAGAAGTGGCTTGTACCTTCTTTGGCTGATCCGAGTCCTTTTACGCGGGACAGAGGCGTTCTGAAGTTACTCATGATGCTGCGGCTACCATCCAGGTAATAACTGACAAAGCGCCTGCGCCAATCAGACAGGCATTGCCAGACTTTTTGGCTGTTTCCAGATCCAGTCCACGACCGGTATCCCAGAACAGATGACGAATACCATTAGCCATGTGGTAATACAAAGTGACTGTAAATCCGAATAATGCAAGCTTGCCAAACCAGGAGTTGGCTATACCAGACATGAATGAGTAGCTTTCCGGGGTTCCAGCGGCGCTTGCAATCAGCAAGACAAGCAACACAATGGCTACGCTGTTAACTATCCCACAGGCTCGGTGTGCCACCGACAAGTATGCTGTGAGCGGCAACTTGTAGTGCTGCAGGTGGGGAGAAAGAGGGCGCTTGTCATTCCAGGCCATGGAGCTATTATTCCTGTTTATTGCCCGGCAGCAACCCGCCGAGACATTGAGGTGTTAACTTGTAAAGTATGGCGAATGTACGGCTAACACCGTGCGAACGCGTCATGCGGCTATCATGTCCGTGAAGTCTTCCTAGAAGTCGGTACAACGGCCTTTCTTTTCCCAGTCTCCGTAGCGTGTCGGTTCAAGACCAGCCTGACCGCCGCTTTCGCTGGGCCGGGAAGCAGGCAAGTCTTTTTGTGGTGCGGTGGCATTCTGTGCAACATGAGCGTGTTGCTCATCTGGCGCAACGCCTGTATCTGTCTTAGCAGCATCGTCCGCTACCGGTTCCGGTAATGTGGTTTGATGCTCTTTGGATGTCGAAATCATGTTTTATCAGTGTGATGGGAAGGCACTTGTGAATTTAGTACGACAATAATACCAACTGGAGCACAGTGTCTTTTGCTATTTGCGAAGAATGTGCCGTTTTTTGTCGTGAACGCTTGGATAAGGATTTAATCTTATGAGTAACGAATGGGCCGACATGTTGGCCAAACACGGGATCGTAGACGAGGGCAATGGTGCACGGGTCTCTGACGCGGGATTAGATGCTGCAGGTGCGGCGCCTCAACTGGTTGATCTTACGCACTTTACTGTCGTAGAGATTACCGGCGAGGATGCACCGGCGTTTCTGCAAGGGCAGCTTTGCAACGATCTTTCGGTGGTAACGCCCATGCACGCCCAGATAACAGGTTATTGCACCCCTAAAGGTCGCTTGTTGGCGTTACCGATAATCGTCGGCACGCAGAATGGATTTCGCATGCTGGTTCTGCAGTCGGTAAAGGAAAGCTTTCTTAAGCGGCTGCGCATGTTCGTCATGCGCTCCAAAGTACAAATTACGGAGAGTGAAGACTGGCTGTGCAGTGGTGTCATAGCCGATGAGGCGGGCTCAGTCGGTGCGGCTGCCAGCTGGACGGGTGGCTTGCCAGGTGCTGCCATGGATGTCGCAACTGCGGATACACAGCAGGTTATCCGGTGGCACGATGTCGTATCGGGTACCGATGGTGGCCAGACACGCGCTCGCTACATCTTGCTTGCCAGCAAGGCAGACCAGATCGAGTTGTGGAACAGCTGCCCGGAGCTTCCAAAACGCAGCCATCTTCAGTGGCGGTATGGGGACATAACCGCTGGTGTGCCATCAATCTCCCCAGGCGTATCGGAAGCCTTTGTCCCTCAGATGCTCAACTTGCAGCTTATCAACGCCCTGAGTTTTACTAAAGGGTGTTACCCGGGTCAGGAAATTGTGGCACGCATGCAGTATCTGGGTAAGCTGAAACGCCACATGAGACAGTTCTACAGGCCATCAGATACGGCAACCGAAGCCGAGCCAGTCGTGCCTGGCGACACCCTGTCCAGTGATGTCGATAAAGATGCTGGCGTGGTAGTCGATGCGGTTACGGATACTCACGGCCAAACCGCCATACTGGCCGTGATGAAGGTGTCGAGCAATGAAGCGACAGTGACGATAAATGACACTGAACTGGTACCCGTTGAGCTTCCGTATGCACTGCCATCGATGGCTGAATCTGCGCCGGTTCCGGACAAGTAACACGGCAATGCCACTTATCTATCGCGCGGCCAATGTGGTGGAGGCGCAGCTTATCGTCGATGAGTTGCAGGCTGGTGGCATGCAATCACACGTGACCGGATCCTACCTGAGCGGGGCAATCGGTGAATTACCGCCGGCTGAAGTCATTGGAGTCTGGCTGGCAGAACCACAACATGAGCAACGAGCGCGGGCAATCATCGATGATTTCGAGGCCAGCAGGAAACGCCCAGCTCGAGATTGGCAGTGCGCCGGTTGTGGTGAATGGTTAGGGCGTGAATTCGGGGCTTGCTGGCAATGCAGTCAAGCCCGGCCATTTGATGTCATCCCGGACGATAATTGATGCCAGCGTACTAATGCAGCGACGCAAACAGCTTGCGGCGGTACTGGCCCACTAACGGATCATCACCGAGCACGTTGAACAGTGCCAGTAGCTTTTCGCGTGGCGCGCCGTCGTTATAGCCAGGATCGGTCTGCACCAGTTTGAGCAGATGATCCATGCCTGTCTGGACGTTACCTGCCAGCGCTTCGGCAATGGCCAGCTTATAGCGCACCTCGCTGCTTGAAGGATCTTTGTCCAGTTCAGCTTGTAACGTCTGCGGGCTGGTGCCGGCGTCACTCTCCCTGGCAAGCTCCAGTGTGCCAGCCAGACGGTTTGCCTGCGCGCTGTCTCGTTCCGCTTCGGGCAGCGCCTTAAGGCAGCTCTCAGCTGTGTCCTGGTCCCCGGTACTGATACAAACCTGTCCCAATGCCAACAGGATTTCTGCATTGGCAGGCTCTTCAGCCTGCGCTGTCTGAAGCATCTGCTTCGCCTGCTCGGTCTGTCCCTGTTCAAACAACGCCATGGCTGTTGCTACCAATGAATCCTCCTCTACTTCCGGCTCCGGCTCTTCCGCAGGCAGAGCCGGGCCGACATTGGCTTCAATGAAGGCGCGGACTTCGGATTCAGGCAGTGCCCCCATGAATTCATTAAGCAGTTGGCGGTCTTTAAACAGTTTTACGGTCGGCAGGCTCTGGATGCCAAGCTGTTGTGCGATGCCGGGATGGGCTTCAGTGTCGAGTTTGGCCAAGATGAATGCGCCGTTGTACTCGATGGCGAGCTTCTCCAGAATGGGCATGAGCGCCTTGCAGGGCGCGCACCAGTCGGCCCAGAAATCGACCAGAACCGGTGTGGTGTCCGAGGCTTCCACCACGAGCTGCATGAAATTCTGTTCGTCTAGCTGGACGATAAAGGGCGAGTCAGCCATAAGGTTTTGGATATTCAAGGTTGGAGATGCCGCAAGTGTGTCGTCTGACCGCCTTTTATTCAAGAGCTGCGGCATAAGCTACACTTGCAGCGTTCCGATGCGCAGCCGTTCCGTGCATTCTCCAGCGCTGCCACGATCCGGTCGATTCAGGTGAAGGGCTGCGCCTTTGTGGCTGTTACCTGTAGAAACACACTATTGTGAGTGATCAATATAACGCCTCCTCCATCGAGGTACTCAGCGGACTGGATCCGGTGCGCAAGCGGCCGGGTATGTACACCGATACGCAGCGCCCCAACCATCTGGCGCAAGAGGTTATCGATAACAGTGTCGATGAGGCGCTGGCCGGGCATGCTTCAGACATAAAGGTGACGCTGTTCAAGGATGGCTCACTGGAAGTCATTGACGATGGGCGCGGCATGCCGGTTGATAGGCACCCGACATTGAAAAAACCCGGTGTCGAGGTCATTCTCACCACACTGCACGCCGGTGGCAAATTCTCCAATGATAACTATCGTTTTTCAGGTGGCTTGCACGGTGTGGGTGTGTCCGTTGTCAACGCGTTGTCCAAAAAGCTGGAAGTTTCCATCCGGCGCAAGGGGCAGGAGTATCTCGCCACGTTCAAGAACGGTGAAGTGGACCAGAAACTGAAACAGTCGGGTACGGTTGGTCAGCGCAACACGGGCACGCGTATTCGCTTCTGGCCCAACAAGAAATACTTCGATACCGATAAGATCTCGGTCACTCGTCTTCGCCATCTACTCAGGGCCAAGGCTGTATTGTGCCCGCGCCTGCGCGTGCGGTTGCATGAAGAGGCCACCGGTGACAAAGACGAGTGGTTTTATGAAGATGGGTTGGTGGATTACCTGAACAGCGCGGTGGAAGGCTTTGATCGGCTACCCGATCAGCCATTGTCTGCCAGTATGGAGAGCAGCACTGAAACTGCTGACTGGGCCGTGATCTGGCTACCGGAAGGTGGCGAAGGGGTACATGAAAGCTACGTCAATCTGGTACCGACTGCGCAGGGTGGAACACACGTTAACGGACTGCGTACTGGCCTGACAGATGCGGTCCGGGAATTCGCCGACCTTCGCAATCTGCTACCGCGCGGCGTAAAGATTGCTCCTGAAGACGTCTGGGACAAGGTCAACTATGTGTTATCCGTGAAGCTGGAAGATCCACAATTTTCGGGCCAGACGAAGGAGCGCCTTTCATCACGAGAGTGTGTGGTATTTATAGCCGGCGTGGTTAAGGATCACACGGCTCAGTGGCTTAACCAACATTCGGAAACCGGTGACCAGATAGCAGCACTGGCCATTGCCAGTGCGCAGGCTCGCGCCCGTTCCGGCAAGAAGGTGGTGCGTAAAAAACTGACCAGTGGTCCTGCATTACCCGGCAAGCTTGCTGATTGCAGTTCAACCGATCTGGCTTTGACCGAACTGTTTCTGGTGGAGGGTGACTCGGCAGGAGGTTCTGCCAAGCAGGCGCGCGATCGTACCTTCCAGGCCATCATGCCGCTTCGGGGAAAGATTCTGAATACCTGGGAGGCGGATATCGATCAGATTCTCGGCTCTCAGGAAGTACACGATGTTTCAGTGGCCATCGGTATTGAGCCCGGTAGTACCGATCTTGATAAATTGCGTTACGGTAAAGTGTGTATCCTGGCCGACGCAGACTCTGACGGTGCGCATATCGCCACGTTATTATGCGCTTTGTTTGTTCGTCACTTTCGCGCACTGGTGCAGGCGGGTCATGTATACATCGCCATGCCTCCTCTGTTCCGAATCGATGTAGGCAAGGCAGTTTTCTATGCCGTGGACGAGGCAGAGCGGGCTGGCATCATGGCGCGTATTGAAGCTGAAAAACTCAAGGGCAAAGTCAGCGTCACCCGTTTCAAGGGTCTGGGTGAAATGAATCCACTACAGCTGCGTGAAACATCCGTGGCCCCGGACACCCGCCGACTCATCCGACTGACCATTGCTGATGGCGATGACACTAACAAGACAATGGACATGATGCTGGCAAAGAAGCGTGCAGGCGATCGCAAGAAGTGGCTGGAAAGCAAGGGCGATCTGGCGGACGTGCAGTTATGAACGCCCCTGCACACAAACACGCGGGTCTGAATTTCCCGTTTGCAGATCATCCCGCGGCAGGCCAGGGCAACACCGTTTGTGAAGGCATTGCATGGCATCGTATCCCGCTGCCTTTCGCGCTGAATCATGTGAACTGCTGGTTATTAGGCGAGCCAGGCAATCAGGTGCTGGTTGACACCGGTGTGGACGATACGGCCACTCGTGATCTATGGCGCAAACACTTGGTCAATGTGCCGCGACACGATGGAGTGCCTGTGCCTGAGCAACTGCTGGTCACACACTTTCATCCTGATCACATGGGCTTGGCTGGCTGGTTCGAGAACGCTGGTACTAAGCTGTCAGGTAGCAAGATAGAAACAGATTTCGCCCATGCATTGTGGCACATCGATGGGCAGCACTATGCCGAATTCTATGCGCAGTGGTACGCAGCCAATGGATTGCCCGATGAGGCGATCAGTGCGGTAAAGGCTCACGCGAATACCTACCGTCTGAAGGTGCATCAACCCCCGGCCGCATCTGCCTGGGAGGCTCTGCAGGAAGGGCAGGTTGTCAACCTTGGGGGGCATGACTATGAGGTTCTTGCAGGACGCGGACATGCCCCTGACATGATCATGCTGTACCGGCATACTGATCACGTACTCATCGCGGCAGATCAGGTTCTACCCAGCATCACACCCAATGTCAGCGTGATGCCGCGTCTGCCAGACAACAATCCGTTAGACAGTTTCCTCACCTCCTTGCAACGACTTCGCAAGTTGCCGGAAGATACGCTGGTTCTGCCCTCACACGGTGCGCCTTTTACCGGGCTGTATGCCAAGCTTGATGGTCTTGCTCATCACCATGAACTGCGTCTGGCAGAAGTAGTAGCCGCCTGCGCTGAGCCTAGTTCAGCCTTTGAGCTGTTTGCCGTGTTGTTCGGGCGAAAGCTGGATGCTCAACAGACATCGTTCGCGTTGGGCGAAAGTCTGGCTCATCTGCATTTTCTGGAACAGCAGGGTCAGCTGACACGTACGCAGCTCAACGGGGTTACACGTTTTGTTCGCCACTGAGCGCTTTGCACTTGCGGCCTGGCCGCGTCCTGAATCTGCGCATTGAGCGGTTATACAAGGTTTGCAAACTGAGCTTGGGGTGGACAACAACCACGACTCAAGCGTATCATCAGTGCAATTTTACGACGGGGAAATCTGGCTAGTACAGCAGCGTTCCCCGTTTTTGTGTGCGCAACGCAGGAACCTCCCAACCCGTGTCCCGACCCGCCATATTAGTACTTGCCGACGGCACCTGCTTCCATGGATCTGCTATCGGTATCGATGGCATGTCTGTGGGCGAGGTTGTATTCAATACCGCGATGACCGGTTATCAGGAAATACTCACTGATCCGTCCTATGCGCAGCAGATTGTCACGCTGACGTATCCGCATATCGGTAACACTGGCGTCAACCGTGAGGACGTGGAATCACGTTCGGTGTACTGCACCGGTCTGATCATCCGTGACCTGCCAAGGCTGCATAGTAATTTCCGTGCGGAGCAAAGTCTGGAAGGCTATCTACAAGACAACAACGTGGTGGCCATTAGTGATCTGGATACCCGCGCACTGACGCGTCACTTGCGGGAGCATGGCGCACAGAGCGGCTGCATCATGGCAGGGCCCGGCACGGATGAAACTCAAGCGCTGGGCGCAGCCAAGACGTTTCCAGGTTTGGCTGGCATGGACTTGGCGAAAGAGGTCACCTGCGCTGAACCGTATTGCTGGGAGCAAGGTAGTTGGGAGCTTGAGACTAACGCTGCCCGCAAGGGCCCTGTGTTGGCAGAAGAAAGCCCGCACATTGTTGCGATGGACTTCGGCGTGAAACTGAATATCCTGCGTCTGTTCGTGGACAGAGGCTGCAAGGTTACTGTGGTGCCAGCCACGTACACCGCTGAACAAATCATGGCACTCGACCCCGACGGCCTTTTTCTGTCTAACGGGCCGGGTGATCCAGAGCCATGCGACTATGCCATCACCACTATCCAGCGAATGCTTGAGCATCGCATTCCCACGTTTGGAATCTGCCTCGGGCATCAATTGCTGGCGTTGGCGTCTGGGGCCAGTACCGTAAAGATGAAATTCGGTCACCATGGTGCTAACCATCCGGTATTGGACATCGCCAGCGGGCGCGTCATGATCAGTAGCCAAAATCACGGGTTCGCTGTGGATGCAGATTCATTGAATGATTCTCTGGCTGTGACACATACTTCTCTGTTCGATCAGTCCTTGCAAGGCATACGCCGACTCGACGTGCCCGCTATCGGTTTTCAAGGACACCCGGAAGCCAGCCCGGGGCCCCATGATGTGGTTGAACTGTTCGATCAGTTTTTAAAACTGTTGCCCGCTGCCTGAAGCAGTTTTTCGTCTACCGGTCAAGGATTAAAATGCCAAAACGCGCTGATTTAGAGAGCGTCCTGATTATCGGTGCCGGTCCTATCGTGATAGGGCAGGCCTGTGAGTTTGACTACTCGGGTGCGCAAGCCTGCAAGGCGCTTCGTGAAGAAGGCTTCAGGGTCATTCTGGTCAACTCCAATCCGGCCACCATCATGACTGACCCGGCCATGGCAGATGCTATCTACATTGAGCCAATCGACTGGCGTGTGGTGCGCAACATTATCGAGCGGGAACGCCCGGATGCGCTGTTACCTACCATGGGTGGCCAGACGGCATTGAACTGTGCTCTGGATCTGGCACGTGAAGGTGTCCTGGAAGAGTTTGGTGTGGAGATGATCGGTGCGCGACCTGACGCTATCGATATGGCAGAGGATCGGGAAAAATTCCGCGTGGCCATGGGCGAAATAGGATTGGCGACACCGCGTGCGGCCATCGCTCATACACTGGAAGAGGCGTGGGTCGGTCAGGCTGATATCGGATTCCCTTGCATAATACGGCCCTCGTTTACCATGGGGGGCAGCGGAGGCGGCATCGCCTACAACCGCGAAGAATTCGAAACAATCATCGAGCGTGGACTTGATCTGTCGCGTACCACTGAAGTCTTGCTGGAACAGTCGGTGCTCGGTTGGAAAGAGTACGAGATGGAGGTTGTAAGGGACTGTGCGGATAACGTCATCATCGTCTGCTCTATTGAAAACCTTGACCCGATGGGCGTGCACACGGGTGACTCAATAACGGTTGCGCCAGCACAAACTCTGACCGACAAGGAATTCCAGATCATGCGAGATGCGTCTTGTGCCGTGTTGCGCAAGGTCGGTGTCGACACTGGCGGTTCCAACGTGCAGTTTGCGATCAATCCGGTGAATGGATCGATGATCATAATTGAGATGAATCCGCGCGTTTCACGTTCGTCTGCGCTGGCATCCAAGGCAACAGGTTTTCCTATCGCCCGGGTGGCCGCAAAGCTTGCGGTGGGGTATACGTTGAATGAATTGCAAAACGAGATAACCGGCGGTGTCACGCCTGCATCTTTTGAACCTAGTATCGATTACGTTGTTACCAAAGTGCCGCGCTTTACCTTTGAAAAATTCCCTACAGCGGATAGTCGTCTGACCACTCAGATGAAATCGGTCGGTGAGGTCATGGCTATCGGACGCACCTTCAAGGAATCTTTACAGAAGGCATTACGCGGACTCGAGATCGGTGTAAACGGTCTGGACGAGATTGTGCCTGCCGGCTTGTCGGTGGAAGATCGTCACGCTGTCATTGACCGGGAAATTCGGCAGGCGCGTGACCGCAGGCTCTGGTATGTGGGCGAAGCTTTTCGTGACGGGCAAAGCATTGATGAGGTGTTCAATGCCACGGCTATTGACCCCTGGTTTCTGAGTCAGATCAAGGAGATCATTGATGCAGAGCTAGACCTTTCAGGTGGAACCATGGATATGCTGGACGCTGCAAGGCTCAAGCGTCTGAAGCAGGATGGTTTCAGTGATGCAAGGCTGGCGTTTTTGCTGGGGGCGGCGGAGACCGAATTTCGTCGTTACCGAAAATCGCTGGGCATCAACCCCGTCTTCAAGCGAGTAGATTCGTGTGCGGCCGAGTTTGCCAGTACAACAGCGTACCTGTACTCCACGTATGAGCAGTTCTGTGAATCTATGCCGACAAACAACAAGAAGATAATGGTGCTTGGTGGTGGTCCAAACAGGATTGGCCAGGGCATTGAATTTGACTATTGCTGTGTTCATGCAGCACTAGCACTGCGGGATGATGGATTTGAAACCATCATGGTCAACTGTAACCCTGAAACCGTGTCTACAGATTTTGATACCTCGGATCGCCTGTACTTTGAACCTCTGACACTGGAAGATGTGCTGGCAGTCATCGACGTGGAAAAACCGGTGGGTGTGATTGTGCAATACGGCGGACAAACCCCGCTCAAACTGGCGCGTGATCTTCTCGCGGCGGGTGCACCTATTATCGGTACGTCACCAGACTCTATTGACTTGGCAGAAGATCGTGAGCGATTTCAACAGCTCATCGAAAAACTGGGCTTGGCGCAACCCCCTAATCGCACAGCCAGAACGCCCGAAGATGCCTTGCGACTAGCGGAAGAAATAGGCTATCCGCTAGTGGTCCGACCCAGCTATGTGCTGGGTGGCCGCGCTATGGAGATCGTTCGTGAGGCGTCGGAGCTGACGCGCTATATGAACGAAGCGGTGAGTGTTTCCAACGACTCACCGGTGTTGCTGGACAGGTTTCTCAATGATGCGGTTGAGGTTGATGTCGATGCGATCTGCGATGGCAAGAATGTGGTCATTGGCGGCATCATGGAGCATATCGAAGAAGCGGGTGTTCACTCCGGTGATTCGGCGTGCTCATTGCCGCCTTTCTCGTTGTCCAGCGAGCGCTGTGAGGAACTGTCCAAACAGGTCGCACTGATGGCCAGAGGTCTGGGCGTTGTAGGCCTGATGAATACGCAGTTTGCCATTCAGGGGGACACCGTTTACGTGCTCGAGGTTAATCCTCGTGCATCGCGAACCGTACCGTTTGTATCAAAAGCAACAGGGGTATCTCTGGCTAAGGTGGCAGCCCGTTGTATGGCGGGGCAAAGCCTAGCGTCACAGAATATGCTGAAACTGCCGGTGCCCAGTCACTTCAGTGTCAAGGAATCGGTATTTCCTTTTGCCAAGTTCCCGGGCGTAGACACGCTTCTGGGGCCGGAAATGAAGTCAACCGGCGAGGTTATGGGCTCCGGCAAAAGCTTCGGTGAGGCTTTCTACAAGGCCTCTCTGGCTGCTTCCTCGGAACTGCCTCAGTCAGGTCTTGCATTCATCAGCGTGCGCGAGCAAGACAAGGGGGGTGTAATTGCCGTCGCTCGAAGTCTGGTGGATGCAGGATTTGATATCATGGCTACCGACGGTACACAGAAGGTCATCGCTGCTGCAGGTATCGACTGTCGACGCGTGAACAAGCTGCAACAGGGTCAGCCGCACATACTCGATGAGATAAAGAACGATGCCGTGCATCTGATTATCAATACAACTGACGGCAGACAAGCTATAACCGACTCGTACTATATAAGGCAGCAGGCGCTGAGTCGCAAGATTGCTTACACCACAACTTTGTCAGGTGCGAGCGCAATATGCGCAGCCCTGTCGTACTCGGTAGACAGTCCTGTTTACCGATTAAGTGATATTCATTCGGAGACAGTATGAACAAGGTCCCCATGACCAAGCGTGGCGAAACAATGCTGCGTGAAGAACTGGCTGATTTGAAAGGCACCCAGCGACCCACGGTTATTCAGGCTATCTCTGATGCGCGCGAGCACGGTGACCTTAAAGAGAATGCTGAATACCATGCTGCCCGTGAGCAACAGAGCTTTATCGAAGGCCGTATCAAGGAAATAGATGCGAAACTCTCAACTGCTCAGGTAATCGATGTGACGGCTATCCAGAACACCGGTAAGGTTGTGTTCGGCACCACCGTCAAACTGCTGGACATGGATTCGGACGAGGAAATCACTTATCAGATAGTGGGTGATGACGAGGCAGACCTGAAAGCCCGGCGTATCAGCTTTGGTTCGCCGGTAGCCAAAGCACTGATTGGCAAGCTGGCGGGTGACGAGGTGGGTGTGCAAACCCCGAACGGTGTTCGCGAATACGAAATCCTTGAGGTTGTCTACATCTGACGCAAGTCACGTGTTTTGATGCGCCTGCTGATGAAGATTGGTTCATGCGGACTCTTTCGAGTAACGTGGGAGCATTCTGTGGCACAATACGTCGTTGAATTGACGCAAATCGTGGCTAGCCGAGCTGAATTGACTAGCAGGCAGGCAGCCATTTCAAGCGTTTTTGTCCTGTAGTAAAGCGTGCAAAATCTATGAGTTCGAACACCAACGAAAATACCCTGCAGCTAAACAGACGCCGATTTCTCAAGCGCTCTGCTGCAAGTCTGCCTGCTATGCAGGGCCTGTGCGCCAAAGCAACTGTCGGGGCGGTGTTAAGTGCATCGGTCATGCAGCAGGCCCACGCTACAGACGTGGCCAGTAACGTGGCTACTGATGCGGTATCGGTTACGACAGGTTCTGCACTTGACCCCATGGCCAGACGTCGCCTACACCTGATCAATGCGCACACTTGGGATGATCTAGATGTAGTATACTACACACACGGCACTTACATCGACGAAAATATCAGTCAGCTGAATCATCTGATGCGGGACCGTCGGGAGAACATCACCAAGCCAATTGATCCAGCTTTGTATGACCAGCTTCTGGGCCTGCAGCACCTTCTGGGAACAACAGAGCCGGTCCACGTCTTGTCTGGTTACCGTACGCCGGAAACCAACGCCAAGCTGCGTCGCCGATCGTCAGGCGTTGCCAAGTTCAGCTTTCACATGGAAGGTCGGGCTGCAGATATCTACATACCGGGCATTCCAGCAAAGACCATCCACGAAGCGGCGCTTGTACTGGGCGCAGGTGGCGTAGGCTTGTACAGCAATTCCAATTTTGTCCACATGGATACCGGTCCGGTACGTCAATGGGGTAGCTGACAGAAAACTGTCACCCCCCCCCATCGTCTGGCGCCGGCAGTTGCTCCCTGCCAGACTCACTACAAACGGCGGCAAGATTTTTCCTGTCTTAGACGTCAGGCATCGCTTAGCTCCTTGGATGCAATATCTGCCCGGGTAATCAACTGTGCGACGCCTGCACTTCTGTCATGAGCTGAACCTTCCCGGTCAGCAGGTGGCTAAACGATGCATTTCTGCGCTCGTTTTCTGCCGCCCATCGCTATCTGAAGAGATCAGCTATGTGAAGAGATCACAAGCATCCCCCAATGTGCATCAGTCAGCAATTCCCGCTGAATGATTGTGATGTTGATCGCAGCGAGAAGCGGTTGCAGATTTGATCCACTTCTAACTGTCATAGTATTGGCAACTTGAAGCGCAACGTCGATTTTCTGACGTTTCGTTGTTGCAGGAACTGTTGGGAGACAAACTAAAGTGAAAGATAAACTGACGCTCACGGGCCGACTGACTAACATCGCCAGGCCGGCTGTACTGTCGCTGGTCGGACTCGGCGCAATCATGGCGGCACAACCTGCCGCTGCAGGACAATTCGGGGTACAGGTGATCAACGAGGCGGGAGATCCTGTTGAAGGGGCTTCGGTGTGCGTGGGTTTGCCGGGCAACTACAAACAGTTCGGCGCCTTGTTTACTGACGCAAACGGCCAGGCGATAGTAGAAGTGCCCAATGTGCCGTTTGTTGTGACAGTTTCCAAGACCCGTTTCAGTGGTATTCGGCTTAGCGAACCTGCGCGTGGATTCAATCTGATCAAGACAGTGACATTGGCAGATGGTGTACCGGGACCTCGTTGCAGAGCAGGCAGCACGCTAGCGTCGACGTCGTCAATTGTTATCAATAATATTGAGGTACTGAGAGGCAAAAACTCTACCAGTCTCAGACCGGCTGTGACAGGCCAGCCCAATCATTACCGGGTTAGTCTGACTCCCGGCGTCGACAGCTCACAATGGCGCTCGTTCGACAGCGATATTGCCTTGCCAGCGAGTATGTCTAGTGAGCAGGAAGTCTTTGTGCAGATGCGCCGCTACGAGGGCAGTGATAATGGCTGGATCGAAGCACGTTCCGAGGTCGTTACTGTTCAGTTGCCATTGACGCGTTAGTAGCGGGCATAGCCGCGGTTATGCTGTGTGATTGTTATAGGTAAAATCAGAGATCAATAGCACTCATTCAGGGCTGTCTTCACCGCGGAGGCGGGGATCAACGCCAGCATAGACATGAATTCTTAGCCCGCTCGGAAATGACGAAGTTGTCTGCATATTGTCGTTAATGTAGCGTCATTCGAAACAGATCTATCTGACTAGAATGGGCTGTTGGCTTAGTGCGAATCTTTGTCGAGCGATTCGATTTCGTCCAGACCCAGAGTTCGCGCCTCGGTTTCCAACATGACGGGAATGCCATCACGTACCGGGAATGCCAGGCCCGCCTGGCGAGACCATAGTTCGTCCTTGCGGACAATCAATTTGCCTTTGGTTACCGGGCACACTAATATGTCGAGCAGTCTTTTATCCATGGGCTGAGTCTACCGTAGACTCAGCCTGTGTTGGTCAATTGAACGCAGCGTTTACTGCCGTATCTACATTTTCCAGCAGTCGGGTCTAGCCTGCGACAGGCAATTGATAACTCGGCTGGTAGTTGACTCGGTATCGCGTAAGTATCTGAGAGATCAGCTTGCTGTCAGGTGCATCTGAGAAGTCGAATGCATCAATGCCGGCCCGCATCATGAACAGCAGTTGGTCCGGGCGCACGTCACCCATGGCCCTCAGCTCACCCGAGAATCCCAGCTGCTTGCGTAAAACACGAGCCTGGCTGTAGCCGCGACCGTCAGTGTATTGAGGGAAGTCGATAATGATCAGCTGTATCCGTTGCAGATGGCCGGACAGCTGCATGACGTTGTCGTCGCTCTTGAGCCTGACCCCTGATGCCCGATGCAATCCTTCCGATTGCAAAGACACAAAGCGTTGCAGACTGCAAGACAGAGGTGCGCTGCTGGCGTCAGAAGCCGGGTAGGGTGCATCATCTTCAAGATGGACCCAAGGATTGTCGTGGGTCCAGTGACCGTTACGCAGCAGTGGCATAAACTCTCTCCTTGAAAGGTGCGGTACCCAGACGCAGTACTGCATCATGGAATGATTCTTCTGCTTCGCGATTGGCTATATACGCTTGTAGCAGTTGTTCGATGGCGGTGGCAACCTCATGTTTTGCAATCGCCTTGCCCAACCGTTTACCAAGAGATGCAGCGTTACCGGCATGCCCACCGATAGTGAGCTGGTACCATTCGACACCACCTTTATCGACGCCCAGAATGCCGATGTCGCCAACGTGATGATGTCCACAGGCATTCATGCAACCGGAGATCTTGATACTGATGTCACCAAGCTCATGCAAGTAGTCAAGATTATCAAAGTGCTGATAGATCTGGTCGTAGATTTCCAATGTGCCGGCGTTAGCCAGCGAGCAATAATCCAGTCCCGGGCAGACGATCATGTCAGTGAGTTTGCCCAGGTTGGCCGTGGCCAGTCTGGCGCTCTTGAGCTCACCCCACAATGTGTAGAGATCTGATATCGGTACATGAGCCAACACCAGATTCTGTTCATGCGTACTGCGAATCTCACCGAGGCTGTAACGTTCTGCCAGTGCAGCTACCCGATCCATCTGGTCTGCGTTCATGTCACCCGCAGGCGTACCCGGTGCCTTCAATGAAATGAATACTATGCGACGACCATTGTCTCTGTGCTCTCGTGTATTAGCTTGATACCATTGATTAAACAATGGATTACTGAACATCTGATCTGGTTGGACAACTGCGGTGCTCGCATCGGTACTGCCAAGCAGGGGGGCTGCTGGAAACTGCCCTTTCAACGCATCAATCTGCGATACCGTAAAGGTATCATCTGTATCTTGAGCCTGACTCCACTGCTGCTCGACGCGCTCGCGAAAGGCGTCTATGCCCAGCGCATTCACCAAAATCTTTATTCGAGCCTTGTACAGATTGTCGCGTCGACCTTCAATATTGTAGACACGCAGGATAGCGGCGAGATAGGTCAGCAAATGTTGTGTCGGCAGAAACGGATTGATCACCTGTCCGATGTAAGGCGTCCGGCCAAGCCCGCCTCCAACCAGAACCTCAAACCCGGTTTCACCGGATATGTTGCGGGTCAGGCGAAGACCAATATCGTGAACCTGAACAGCAGCTCTGTCGCTTTGTGCGCCGGTAACTGCAATCTTGAACTTACGGGGTAGCCAGTTGAATTCAGGGTGCAGGGTCGACCATTGACGGATGAGTTCGCACCAGGGTCGAGGGTCCTCTATCTCGTCTGCAACTGCACCCGCTAGTGGATCTGTCGTAGTATTTCTGATGCAGTTGCCGCTGGTCTGTATGGCATGCATATCTACCGCGGCTAACTCGGCAAGAATATCTGGAACCTGTTCCAGCTCTGGCCAGTTGTACTGGATATTCTGGCGAGTGGTAAAGTGCCCATAGTCCTTATCGTATTCGCGTGCAATATGCCCCAGCTTTTTAAGTTGCACGCTAGACATGACGCCATACGGTATCGCCACGCGAAGCATGTAGGCATGTCGCTGAAGATACAGGCCGTTGCGCAATCGCAGCTGCTTGTATTCGTCTTCGCCCAATGTGCCTTGCAGATACCGCTCTGTCTGATCGCGGAACTCGTCTACTCGGGATAATAGAAATTGTTGATCGTACTCCGTGTACTGATACATGATCAGGCTGCCTCGACGTCTTCTGCAAAGGGATCATCGACGCCGAGCCGTTGATGCATAACAGGACTTGTCGTGGTGTATTGCAGATGTACCTTCTGTCCTGGATTAAGCTGTTCCTTGATAGCAAAAGCTGCTAGTGCTGCCTCGTGGAATCCGGAGAGAATCAGTTTTTTCTTACCCGGGTACCAGTTGATATCGCCTACGGCATAGAGTCCTGCTTCGCTGGATTGAAACTTCTCGGTATCCACTCGAATCTGATTACGTTTAAGATCCAGTCCCCAATCGGCTATAGGCCCAAGCTTGGGCGACAGCCCAAAAAACACCAGTAGATGATCCAGCTCTACTTTTCGAGCAACGCCATCGCCTCCAGTTACCTCAATAGCGTGAAGGCCGTCTTCATCTGGACTTGTGTTATCGGGCTGCCCAGTAATAAGGCGCGTTACATTGCCTGCCAGGAACTGCATTTCATAGCCATCACACAGCTCTCGCATACGTGACACTGACGCTGGGGATGCCTTGAAAGTTTCGGAGCGGTGGATCAGCAGGACACTGTTGGCTCGTGGCTGCATATCCAGTGCCCAGTCCAGTGCAGAATCCCCACCGCCGAGGATGACAATGTCTTTGCCAGCGTGTAGATCGGTATCTTTGATGGAGTAGAAGATATCCTTGCCGACACGTTCGTCCACGCCGGGTATTTTTAGCCTGACCGGTGCGAACGAACCTACGCCACCAGCGATGATAACCGCACGTGTCAAAAATTCCTGACCCGCTGTCGTGTGTAAATAGAATCTGCCGTCGCTCTGTCGTTCCAGCACATCCACCTGTTGGTCGAAGTGGAATGTCGGATTAAACGGTGCTATCTGTTCCAGTAAGCGATCGATCAGTTCTTGCGCACCAATAGTGGGGTAGGCAGGAATGTCGTAGATAGGTTTCGACGGATACAGCTCTGCGCACTGTCCGCCCGCTTTGGGGAGGGTCTCTATGACATGTGCGTGGATGTCGAGCAGCCCGAGTTCAAATACCTGGAACAGACCACACGGCCCTGCGCCAATGATGATCACATCAGTTTCGATCGTCATGTCCAACTGTCTTCAGCTCTGTGAGGACGCTATTGGAGCAGGACTCAGCCTATTTGTTTAAGGCTTTTTCGCTATCAGCTTATGCGTTGTGTGCATAAGCCTGGCAAACCCTTTTCTGATGGATGCTCAGTTGGCTTACACAAGGTAGTGAGAAGGCTGTCGTTAGTGACCACGGGATCGTCACGCCCGCGCAAAGGCGAAGCCAGTTGTCACTGTCTGGGCTATCGCCCGAGCAGGGAGCGGTGAACTTGCGTCCCGTGAAAGGCTTAGTTCTCGGGCCCGGATGCGGTAATCTGTGATGGCGACTCATTGCCGCGTCCGTTGTCCTGCCAGTAGGTGCGTTGCGTCAGATTAGAAAAATCAACGTCTACGGGCTGTTCGGTACTGACCAGAATCGTTGTTCCGATCTTGCCGTTTGTCTCTGTGATCAAGGCCGTCGGGGAAGGTGGAATACCATCCTGTTTCAGTGTTTTCCTGCGATCCTCCTTGCTGAGCTCTTGATTACCGTAGCGCGCTACATTTTCGTTATCGTCGTCAGCTTCACCTGATTCAGAGTTTTCACTGTCCCCGTCATCACCGCTATCGTCAAGATTCAGTACCGGGGCGCCATTCTTGACATCCAGCGCATAGACAGCGCCTCCACCCACCGCAGGTGAGCACGCGTCACCGGTTGCCACAGGTTCGTAGGTGGTGAAAATGAGCTGATTATTGACAGTAATACTGGCTCCCATGACTTTCTCACCACTGGATTCAAGTTTTAGCATCCAACCGTTGGCGTTATACGCCGGATCAATATCGTCAGTGACATCAATCAGGTCATCTTCTGTCAATGGTAGCCAGATGGGTGATGTGGCGCTACCAGCGTTCTTGCCGTAGCCCGCAGGTTTCTTGTAAGGACTATGGGAACGGACCATATAGAATCGATCTTCGACGGTTTCGTTCAACGGATGCGCACGCCAACCGGATCCAATGCTGATAGACAGAAAGCGTTCGCCATTTTTGGCAATCAGTGCCACATCCGGTTCATTGTAGAATCGACGGGCGTTAGTCATGCCGCTACCGTTAAGATTGGCGATGACTCCGCCCTGAACCAGATCACCGGACTGATGAAACGGCTGCAAGTCGAAGCGCCAAAGCTGTCCACCCATATCGCCTACATACAGCTGATCGGCGAGTCCGTTGGCGTCAATGTCAATAACTCGGATGTCTGAAGGAATACTGTAGTCCATATCGCTGAACTGCTCGTCCCCGCCACTGACGCCCTGGCCAACCCAGATGCGAGCGCCGGTTTCGGCATCGACAATATAGATAGCGTTGCCGAGGGAATCGGGTGTCTGGGTAGCTACAAGGTTTGCTGTGTTGGGGTCCTGATTTGTATCGTAACCGCCTCCGAAGATAAGCACTTTTTTGATCGTGTTGTTCACCATGATGGAGGTGGGTACGGCCTTCGACCATGTCTGGCCCAGCTGTTCAAAGTCCCCTGTACCACCTTTTATCTGCCAGGCCAGTCTGGGGTTTAATCGATCGGACACATCGAACGCATAGATCTGATTGCCACCACGTCGCATCCCTACGTATAAGTAGGCTTTCTCGCCAGCATCCACGGTGACATTCTCATTAATGTCTTCATGCCAGACTGACAAGTCGCCATCAAGACCGTAGGGGTGCTTGGTGGACTGCTGATTCTCAAAGAAGGGATTCAGATTGCTCAGGAGTTCCTGGGGCATGAAAGCGTAAAGTTCAGTACCATTTTCCTGCTCAATTGCGTGCAGCAAGCCTTCGTTGGTTGCCACGAAAATAGTGGTGTGTGGATTGGCACCATTTCCATAGTTGATGATAACCGGCTGAGCGTGCATGGGATCGCCAATATGTAAGCGTACATCATTGGTCTCCCCGTCCAGGTCGTCATCCCTAACGTCAATACCACGCGCCCACTTCAGCAAATCCGTTCTGCGATCGGCGCGATCTGCCGCAGTTCCACTGCTCAAACCGATCTTTGCCTCGGTAATGCTGGCGTTGGATTCATGTAATCGCTGTGCATAGGCAGTCAAGTCTACGCCGGTGGCAGGAATTGTATTACCGGTAAAGGTGAATACGCGACGATTGGCAGACCCACCAGCTCCCGATAACGAAATGTTGCTGGCAGCTCCACCTTTCTCTACAGAGTTGCCATCAACCGAATCACTCCACCAGCTTTGCGCCTGATTGGAAAAGAATCCAGACTCGCGATCTACCGCAAGTTGGCCATTCTTGTCTTGTATCGTGATATCTCCATTGGCATCAGCACCCACGTGATAGCGTTTCAGGTTGCCATCCCAGACAGGACGCTCATTGGGCTTGAACACTGCAAAATAAATGTCGTTGCGGTGAGTCAGACGGTTAAACTGATTTACCGTTGCGCCCGGTGCTACAAAACTGGTATCTACGGCCAGTACATCGCCAAGAATGTTCTGAAACACCTTGACCAGCTCATCAGATGAGGCGGCGTCGTAGTAGGTGCCACCTCCAGAGGTAGCCAGGTCTGATAGAAAGTTACTTTGTATATTGAAGCCGATGGTGTACGTGCTGATATTTTGTGATCGGGCGACATTCTGGTTGTGATCGGTTGTGTCTAGCCACGTTGCCAGCTCACGGCCACAGGCTTCATTGCCATAAGCTGGATCACATGATGGCGAGCCGCCTATGAGGTTCTTGACTCTGGAAACTGCCGTGTTGCTCGTGGGCACGCCATCCGATAGAAAGACGATATGGTTAGTCTGGCAGCTATCGGCAAGCGGGGACTTGTAAACAGCCGTGCCGATAATCTGTTCGTAGGTACAGTCAGCACTTTCAGGGTTGCTATCATGGCAGGACGACGACTTGGAAACGGAGCCGCCAGTATAGCTGTCCGGATGCGACACTCTATGGAAGCGATGGCGATAGTAGCCTCTTTGAGTACCGTAGTGAACGTCGCCGCCCAGCATGTACTGCACCGCCTCGTAGTAGGATGCAACAATGGGTGTGCCACCAGTTGCACTAAGTTCGCTGACCACTTTTTTCATGTCGTCGCGAGCCGTATTGTAGACAATCTGTGTGTTACCCGGTGTGCCTACATTGGCTCGATACGTTATGCGTAGCTTGGCTGCGGCTGGTAGCTCGCCATCAAAGGTATCAAATATGCGTCGATTATCAGAGTTGCCGTTCTTGCGAATGATGAACGCCAGATTGTTGTTCATCTGCCATCCGGTCCGGTTGACGATTTTCTGTACATGATCAGACAGATCAGGTGTTGCTACCTTGGTATTTTCGTCCCAGTTTTCAGCGCTGGAAATGTTCCATACGATGGGGTCGCTTAACACGGGTCTGTTGCTGATCCAGAAATGGTCGGCGACCAGTGACGGGGCACTGTCAGCTGCTTCACCCTCAAAGGTCAGCGACAGGGCACCGTGACTCTTTACGTCGACCTCAAACTCAATGGATGCACTGTCAATCACAGCACCCGCTGGCACTGACAGATTCTTGAAGCGTAATCGGGTAACTACCTCCTTCGCAGGGTTGTTGTATAGCTGTGGAATACGCAGCTTGTTGGCGCCGGTTACTATCCGGCCGTTTTGGGTCCGCTCGAACGCATCGTCGCTGGAGTTGTTAATCTGCGCAATCGCCGACTTGGTTACACAGCCTTTGGTAGCAGGAATCGAAGTTGAGTCATAGGTGAGTCTGAGAATTGCGGCACGGCTAGGGCTGTTATTGTAAGAGTATGCTGCACGTTCACCGGTGCCTTCAACGATGAATCCCATGGCCTGACTACCGCACCAGTCGGCACGATCAACGACCTCCTGAACAATGTCGCTAATATCCGGTGTCTGGTAAATCCTTTCGGTCGTCCATGGCTCTGGTTCCCATGTGACACGGCTTGCGTTGGATGTCCTTGGCAAATCTTCAAGGTACTTGTTACGGGTTCCGATGGTGGGTGCATCGCCAACGTCGTGTCCGTAGATCGTCAGTTCGGATGCACCACTGTCAGAGCTGACCGCAGTAAATTCAAGAGCGGCGCTGGTTATGGTTGCGCCGGACGGAATGTCGAGTGCCTGGAATCGGTAGCCAACCAGTTGAGAGGCGTTGCTTGCCCGCCCCATGCTGAGGTAGTGGCCACCCGGCGTCATGCGTCCATCGTATAAAAACTGCTCCATGTCATCGGTGTTCTGACTGATCTGATAGCTCAGACTTACCGCACCGCAATTGTTGTCGGCGCAGGTTGGTTGATCAATGCCTGTTATCGGATAGACGACAGAGCCGCCTCCGTAGTAGCCATTGAATCGCATCAGTCCAACGTTTACATTCGACGAACTGTCTAGAATGGTATGCAGAGCTGACTTCATGCGTTCCAGACGGGTACCGCTATATCCTTGATCAAAACCATTCATGGAGCCTGACGTATCGAGAACAAACAACACGTTAGGATGAACGTTGGTATCAGGATCTACCTGACCAAAGAATATTTCTGTGTCGTCGGCAAACGCGGAGGCAAGCATTGACAGTGAGCTGACTAGAAACCCCAGCGCCAGTGAATGGATTCGGTGTCGCGATAGATGACTCCTGTCCTTACATGTCGTGCGGCTCATAACAATACCTCTTAGAGGATAAACAAGACTGATGAAATAACGGGTTGTAGCTGACGGGTATCTAGCAGCGTGCGGCCTGCTGCAAGCCTGCCAGTGGCCTTGATGGTGAGCACGGTTTACGGCTCTCCGGGAACAATGCGAAAAGCACCTTGTTCAACGTTAGATTGCGAACGAGTCGCATCAATGGCACTGACGCCTTTGGCGATGAATAGCAGGCTTTCAAAATTGCTTGATCCTTCACCCAGCGAGAAACCCTCAGCTGCACGCCGGCCCACATATTCCAGTGTTGATCTGGACTCGAGCCCAATGCCGGTGTTGACTTCGTCGATCTGCAGTACGACTCGCGTATCCAGACCTGCAGTATGAACCAGTGACAAATTGTCAGGATTATTCAACGCAAGATTGGATGCAGACTCTGCCGCCTGAAAGGTAGCTGACGATTGAATGGCATTAATTGTCATTTTCTTCTCCAGTGTCGAGCTGCGCATGACCGAGACACCCATGACTGAGAGCATGAATATCATGACCATGGCCACCAGTAATGCGCCGCCATTCTGACGGCTGTCAAGCTTCATGTCAGATCCACTGACACTGCTAGCCAGTGCGTACAGCGGATAGGGCGAACAGTCGTTAGCGGGTTGTCCGACAGATAAAGAACGTTTAAAGGCGACGGTAAATCTCATGAATGACTCACGCTAGTGTCGTCGGTTCCGGATCTTGACTGTGGTGTTGAAAGCCAGACGGTATCGTCTGTCACCTTCATGTTCGCCAGCGGATCCGGATCCTGCAGTACCCTTGGCCACGATAGCCTGGCCGGAGAGCACATAGGCGTTGGCATCGTCATTTTTTGCAATAGGGTCATAGGAATTCATGAGCAGCCCTATGCGTATACTTTCCACCCTCCTTGGATCGTACTGGGCATCTCCAGGCAAGACGTAGGTAAGGCTGTTAGTGCCGGTTCTTATGCCAAAGGAGATGCGCATGTTTTCCACGCCGTGCACCAACTCGGTAGGAGGATTCGACACCGGGTCTCCATAGGGTAGTGACTGCTGATACAGCGCCGTTATCCGATCGCCTTTCTCGTTTTGCAGTCCGGTGTCGCCCACGTAGTACACGCGCGATATGAAACGCATGAACTTGGTACTGTCATCATTGGTGAAATCGAAACTCAGCGCACCACTGCTGTTCGCCGGAGCCAGGTGGCCGACAGTTGCTGTGTTGAGTGCTTTGGCCACTGAGCTAATCCGAATGATGTCAGCGCCAACGCAGTTACTGATGATGGCGAAGTCGCCTGTCGTCATGTTGAACTCTGAGCGACTGTTGCCCGGCGTGATGTCCACGACAATGGGCGCGCTTCTGTCTGGCACACCGCCGTTGCCGACAGCTTGTGCGAGCGGGTAGGTTGCCGGGGAGCCAAATTGCAAGGTTAATGCGTGAGTGCCGGCAATAGCATCGTGGTTGGCAGGTTTGAACCCCAGTGGCGGCGCTGGCAACCACAAGTTACCTGCCAAGATCACCGAACCCATCGCGGCGGTGGCATGCATGTCTGAGGTAGGCAGGTCTTCGGCGAGTAGCAGAGGCTTACCCCGGTTGATATCCACGCAACCCTGAAAGCCCGACATGCGAATGTCACTGGCAAGAGAGTCAAGCGCAAAGCGTGCGTTTTCCTGTATATCTGCCATTGCAGAATTCAGATCGCTACTTCTCTTGTTGCCTGCGAAGACAGCAAACATGCCGGACGTCAATAGCAAACCCAGCGTCATGGCTATCAGAAGCTCTACCAGCGAGATACCCCTGACACTGTGGTAGACGCTCATAGTGTCTCCAGGGCGAACTGCACGCGTAAGTTTTGTTCGCTATCCCCACCACCCACTACCTCATTCCAGCTCATGACAACAGCGAAGACACCGTTCGCCATGTCGATGATCTGTCCGGATGCCGAAGTCGTCTCAGTGCTGGGTAAGGCGGGTACGAATCCGGTGATACCGGCCAGTGGGTGTAAGGCTGCACTCCAGTCGTAGATATCCTGACGGGCGATTCCTAATGGACTGCATTGAACAACATCGCAAGCCGGATTACTGGCGTCCGACTTTGTGGTAGCGCCAGTGTAAAATCCGGACTCCACGCCGGAGATGTTGCTGCGCATGCGATCGATCATGTCGTTGGCCAGAAAATAGGCCTGAGACTGATGGTAGGCGCTCTGACTGAAGCGCATACCTTCCACCTGCATACGGGCAGCTGCCAGAAAACCCATTGACATCAGAATGACGGCTATCAGGATTTCCAGCAGACCTACACCTTGTTGGAACTTTCCCGGTAATAACGAGTGATCTCTGTATCTGAGATTGAATGGGCAACTTAGTTCCAGGCGTTGAGTTGCTTGTGTTGCGTACGCAGGCATGATGTCAAGAAGGCTCAGGGCAATAGTTGCTGACTGGCTGATTGAATACGTCTCTTGGGGCGGGGCTACCGGAGCTTATGCGGCCGCGACGAATATCGCCGGTAAACACAATGTTGATTGCTCTGGAGTAGGCAGATCCGCGACTCGAGTCGCACACCAGTACCGAGCCGCCTTGCCAGGAGGTGCCACCGTTCTGTGTGTAACGGACAAAAGCGACCTCTTCAGTGTCGGCAGCTGAGTTGGTTGGAGAACCGATGGCGATAACCTTGTTGTCACCTTTCAGTGCCGGTGCAACTGAGATGATTTCGTCCCCGGCATCGATGTTGGCCGCCGATTCACCCTGTACCGAGGTATGGTCAAGAAAAACCAGCCAGCCATTCACCCAGTCATCCGTTTCGCCGCACTGACTGGAGCCCTTTGCGTCACGCGGACAGACAGTGACGTCACCGGGGCCCTTGATGGCTTCAGAGCGGGCAAGGTAAAGTGCTCCTACCAGAGAGTTGTACTGGGAGCTGATTCGGCTTTCAATGACTGCCTGGTTGAAGCTAGGTACACCGATACCGAGGAGAATGCCCGCGATAGCAAGTGCTACCAGCAGCTCAATCAGTGTGAATCCGTGATGAGGTTTTCTCTCCATGAGGAGAGTAACGGCGGTGTAAAATGCAGATTAAGAATGAACAGGATTTTTTTAAACAGGTTCGCGACGGATATATCAGTTTCTGCCCAAGGCTTGCCTGATCGTAAGGTTCAAAGTGTCGTTTGAATAATCGCTTAGCTGGGCCAGCAGGATGTGGTATCGGGGCTAGGTGTTTGTATGCCCTGATGATTGATAGTCATGACTTCACACTCCGTATCGCTTTGCTGCACGCCCTTGGCGGTAGCGGTGACGGTAAATGTGCTGGCTGAGCTTTCTAGAGTGATGGTGTAGTAGGACTCCGGCGATTTATCGCTGGTCAGTGTGCAATTGGCATAGGAGTACCGCGTTGACTTGCAACGTTCGAGTGTCTGTATCTCTTGCAACAGAGCAAGACGTCCATCAGTGCGTCGGCTCTGTTTTACGTACTGACCGTAGCTAGGGTAGGCAACAGCTGCCAGAATGCCTATGATGGCAACCACGATAATGACTTCGATCAATGTGAATCCACGCATTTGCAACGACGGCCTGCCGGACTTATTGATTAGCTTGGCTTTAACGTTCATGCGCGACTCCAGATCCATTTGGTTGATATCCAAAACGTTTCAGACACGTGTTGCCCGATTTCCTACGGTATCGACAGACTGGTTGTATGGCTGATACAAAACGTTCTGTCAATGTATCGCAGATGAGCACTGGCACACGAAACAAGCGACTAAAGCAGCAGTGTCCTGACAATGCCTCACAGGTTCTGGAGTCGTCAGCCAGCCTCCAACTGAACATGAGTATCATGCTGAATCTGGCGCATGAGCAGGTCAGCTGTCTTCCTCTATCAGCTCCTGCCAGAACGTGCGGCGTCTGAGCTGATCCAGGCTGAACTCATCCAGAGTTTCGGTACCCACCACGACAGTGGCTTCACCGGCTTCAGGGAACAACAGTGATGTAGCGGGTGGAATGCCAGCATGGTTCAAGATGCGCGACCGGTCATCGGTGGTCAGATCATTCTCGCCCGATTCGTTAAGATCCAGTACGGGTGCTCCGTTGTAGACGCTGACGGCGTAAATGGCCCCTGAACCTTCAGCAGCGGAACAGGCCACCGCCTCGGTTTCGGGAAGGTAGGTTGTGAACAATACCTTGTGATCTGCAGTAATGCTCGGACTCAACACTTTCTCGCCGTTTTCGGCCAGGTCGATATACCAGCCCTTTGTATCGGAATTGAGCGTAGCGTTATCATCATTGGTAACATTTTTCAGACCAGTGGATGTATGCGTGGTAACCGGATAAACCGTTTGTCCAAAGCTGTCTATCGGCTTGCCGTAGACGTACGGCAAACGCAAGCTGTAAAAACGATCATTGATAACATCATCCAAGGGGTGAGCGCGCCAGCCGGAACCTATGGAAATAGCTAGTTGTTGCTGCCCGGAGACAGATATAATAGAGACATCAGGGGCGTAGTAGAAGCGTCTTGCATCCTGTGCATCGTCGCCTGCCAGTTGTGCAATGACTCCGGCATCAATGCGGTTGCTGAGACTGTCGGTTAACGTTGCGTCGTTATTAATATCTATCCGCCATATCTGTCCTCCCATGTCTCCTACATAAAGCTGATCGGCCATACCGTCAAAGTCAATGTCGATAACCTTGATGTCTGACGGTATGCTGTAGTTCATGGCACTGAAGCGGGGGTCTGCTCGATTGGTCTGCCAAAGCAGTTTGCCGGTTGTCGCGTCGACAATGAACACCGCTCGACCGATACCATCTATCGAACGTGCCTGAACCGATTCCACGGTGTCATCAGAAGCGAAGGACACTGCGGGGTCCTGGTTCGGATCATAACCACCACCAAATATCAGTACATCCTTGACTTTAGAGCCGTCCCTTATCTGCGATCTGACAGGCAGTGACCACGTATCGCCAAGCTCGACAAAGTCCCCATCTGCAGTCGCATCGTTGGTGTCTAGAGTATTGGTCCTGCCATTGATACTCCACAAGTACTGGGGGTTACTGATGTCGGTGACATCCAGCGCATAGTAGTGGCTACCGCCGCGGCGCATGCCAATGTAAAGATAGGCCTTTTCGCCACGATCAATGACACCGTTGTTATTGGTGTCATCAACCCACGTCGTCATGCCACCGTCCAGCCCATAGGGGCGACGTCGGGTGGGTTCATTTGCTAAAAGCTTATGCTGGTTTTTCAGTAATTCTGTGGGAATGAAGGCAAATTCCTCTTTACCCGTTTCTGTGTCTATTGCATGCAGGAAGCCTTCGTTGGTGGCAACGAAGATCATGCTTTTTGTGTTTGTACCGTCAGCATAGTTCAGTAGAACCGGTTGCGCGTGCATCGGATCGCCCATTTGTGCACGAGGTTCAGTGATATCCTGGTCGCCGTCTATATCCTGAATATCCTGACCATGTGTCCACTGGACCAGCCGCTGATAATAATTCGCATCGTCGGCCAGCGTGGGGGGCAGGGCAAACCAGTCTGCATCCAGGCTATCGTTACTCGGTAACAATGCGTTGCTGGCATCGACAAGATTGGCACTGGTACCCGTGTAGGTGTAGACCTTGCGGCTAGAGAAATCACCGCCATCGGCTTTGATTTGCTCTGCGGCGCCTCCCAGTAACACGCTACCACCATCGACTACGCTCGACCAGAAGCTTCGAGCACCCGGCTTGAACTCGCCTTTGTTTTCATCGACGGCTGGCTGATTATTCTGATCCACTATGACAGCCTGTTGGCCTTCTGTACTCTGTAGTTTGTATTTTTTCAGATTGCCATTCCAGCGGGCTGTAGATTCTGGCTTGAACATCGCAAAGTACAGATCCTCTCTGTTCTTCATCCGGTTTGCCTGATTCAATGTGGCACTGGGAGCAACAAAACTGGTGTCCGTTTTACTGACGTTGATAAAGATAGTCTTGAATGCATTAAGCAGTGATGCAGCTGAGTCTGCCGAGTACGCACCACCACCGCCAAGTTTGGCAAGATCGCTGAGAAACGCCCTGTCAACTTCATCCAGGTTAAAGGCAATGGTATGCGTGGTGATATTCTGGACTCCCGGCAGCACGGGCGAGTGATCTGTTTCGTATAGCCACTGACTCAGCTCCCGCCCACATTCTTCAGAACCACCCACAGAGTCGTCACACCCCGTACCGATCAATCCTTTGATGCGATTGGCGGCGGTGTTGGAGGTGGCTTCACCATCAGAGAGTAAAACAATGTGGTTCGCTTGGCACTGACTCTCCAACGGCGTCAGGTAGGTTGCTGTAGAACTGTTGTTCATGATGATCTCACCGATACAACGGGATGAATTCAGATTGGTATCGGTACAGCCTGACGGACGACTTACCTGACCGCCTTCATAGGAGTAGGGATGACTGACACGGTGGTATCGATTTTGCGACAGTTGACCACCTCGACGCAGCCCGTAGTCAACGGTGCCGCCAGTGAAGTATTGCGTAGCCTCGTAAAGTGATGAGGTTATGGGTGTGGCACCCTCGGCGACAAGCTGGTTTACCTGTTGTTTGAGATTGTCCCGAAAGCGTGTCCCCGGACTATCCCGCACTGATTCGAAATAGATAATCAGACGTGCAGCCTGTGCGTCACTGGCGTCAAATGAGCTGAACGATCGCAGGCTTGAGCTGGCAGATGGCTGAAGGCGGAACGCCATGGAATTACCCCGTACCCACCCACTACGCGACACGACATTACTGACAAGATTGTTCAATTCAACTGAAAACGTGCCTTCGTTAGCGCCTACTGGCGGATTGCTGGACCAGTTGACAGGACCAGACCAGTTGCGATCGCCAATGTTATCTGTCGCGTTGGAAAAGCCTGTTGCATTATCAGTTTCTTCGACACTGATGGCGATGTTGGTGGCGGTGTCGATATCGGTATTGCTGGTCAGCTGAATAGTTGCACTGACAATAGCGGCATCCTTTGGCAAATTGACACCGCGAAAACGCAGGCCAATCAATTGTGCATCGCCGGTGCCATCGCCGCCCGTATCCGAGTTCAGCGCCATGCCGTTCACCACAACGTGGTCATTGGTTGTGTTCTGTACCGCATCATCGCTCGAATCAGCGAGGGAGACCACAATAGAACTGTTTGAGCAATACGCTCCGGAGGGGACAGAATCTGGTGCATAGGTGACTTCAAGGGTGGGCGCCTTGATGGCGTTGGCATCTGCACTGATGGCACTTCTGATGCCTGTCCCAGACAGGAAAAGTGTTAACGCGTTACCGCCGCACCAGTCGTTCTGGTCCGTGATTTCCTGAATGATACGCGTAAGGTCAGGGGTGTAGTAGGCATTCCCGACCGTAGACCACGGTTCTACCGTCCAGGTTTCCTGCGCGGTCGTTCTATTACGACTACCCAGGTTATTGACCGATTCCGTAAAGCTTGCCGACGCCGGTGCGTTTTCACCGGTAATGTCCAGTACCGTGGGTTCGTCGTTCGCGGCCGCCGAATGAAAGACGATTCTTGCAGTCTTTACTTGTGCACCGGGGGGAATGTGTACTTGTGAAAATCGAATGGCGGTGGTTTGCGTCTCTGCCTTTTGAGAGTCGCCAGCTCCGTTTTCTTCCCAAGTAATTTGCAAAGAAGGTTTAACACCGGCAGTGGATGTCATGAAGCGCGTGATATTCGCTGCACTGTTCGTTTGATTTTCTGGAGCGGATAATCGCAATGACACCGAATCGCCTGAGGTCCAGTCAGACAAGCCAATGACCTGCCCGATAAGTCCGGAGATGTCGGGGGAAACCTCATCAGTGTCCTTTGAAGCCGTGATGTCGGCCCAGTTGACGAATGATGACGTATGAGTCCGGTCCCTGAGTATCTGGTCCTTATAATTCTCAGGGCTCTCATCCAGTTCCGCTCTGATATGCATGGCAAAAGTGCTTTCTGCCGAGCTCAGGCCCGGTTTTGGGGAATTATTGACGGCTAGATCTTGTTTGGTGGTTGTGGTGTCATCTTCATCTGCCGAGTCCGTCAGTCCGTTACTGGTTCCATCCACCGATGTCCATTGGTCTGGTGACGCTGTCTTGTTCTTTGCACTGGCGGTACGCAGCGTCAGGTAGGCGTTCTTGATAATCGCAGTCGAAGGTATAGCGATGTTGTCGAAGCGCAAACCAAGCTCACGCGGCTCGTTCGCGGTACCTGCGAAAAAAAGTTCTGTAGTTGCGTTATTCATATTACGACTGACTGAGCTTGTGTCCTGCGTCGTGATTTCATCTACATGTGCAATGGCATCGATGCTCGTGGTGGTCAGATCCGGGTCGGGTGCTTCAGAGTAGGTATAAGTCAGTATGGGGGCCTTACCACCTGTCGCCGAGCTACCATAGAACTCACGCAGGTCCTTGATGCTCGGCGTATACGAATCAAACGGATTGATCAGAATTGACATGCTGTTGCCTGTGGCCCAACCAGGCAAGCTGACCAGCTCACTGAGCAACCCAGACAGATCGGGTGTGTCGACAAGCGGCCCGGCACCAACATCGTCGGATGTGCCCTTGACTGAATTGTCTGGTGGTACCCTTTTCCACGGCACCAGCACGTTGGTGCGTCTGACCGGATCGCGTCGTTCTTCCAGAGACATCGTGCCATTCAGGCCGTCAGGATAGGCGGTAGGTGTAGGCGTTGCTTCAGCACTGATGTAAGCGGCAACATCTCCCGTCTGAGCGCCTGTTGTGGTCTGGCTGAAGGTGATTTTGGCGGAGATTACCGTGGCATTACGCGGGATCTTGACTTGGTCAAATCGATAAGCATAGTGACCCGCACCATAACCGTCTGCACCATAGTAAAACCATTTGGAATATAACTGGTTCTGTTCGTTGATGACCGCACTACCGTCTGTAGGCATGTATTCAGACACATCTGCAACAGAGAGCGCTGTGTCTGTAGTCTGCGTGCCGGTAGCGACTGTCGTGGTAGTAGTATCAGTGTAGGCGCTTGCCATCTGCAACGATGAGTTGTTAAGGATGACAGCTTGTGTGGAGTCATTTTGCGAGCCATCGTTCAAACCGTCTGCCGGACGAGATACCACGGTCTCATCCGAACAGGTACCGTTACACAAATCATCGCTGTCGCTTTCCAGATGGCCGATTGGATAGCGGACTACACCTCCCCAGTTCCAGCCCTGAAACGCCATCAGGCCGACGTTATAACTGCTGGACTGATCCAGTAGCAGCCCCATGGCAGATTTGAGTCTTTCCATCCGGGTCAGATTGCCGAAGCCCTCATCCAGCGAGCCCATTGATCCGGAGTTATCCAGAATGAACAGTATGTTGGGATTGTTATCGAATGCATCGTTGGATTGACCAAAAAATATCTCCGTATCATCGGCATGCAGTGGCGCTGCCAGGGTGAGTGCAAGCAGGCTGCCCAACGCTGCAGCGACCACAGTTCTCATAGACGATTTCATTAGCATGCTCCTGAACTATCGGCGGCGCCGATCAGTAAAACGCCCTGCACGATCGTGGTAGACGTATGGACTCCGGGTAAGGATGAAGTGCCTGTAACGACAAAGCGTCTGGCCCCTACCGGACCACCCAGTGAGTACCCCATAGCAGCCGCCCGCCCGCCGTACTCCAGCACAGAGCCTGTAACCTGATCTGATGACTGGCCCAACGTGTTCTGGCTGATGTTTTCATCGGTATCACTGCAGATGATGGATTCCAGTTTGCCTTCGATAGCCAGCACCGCATCCGAGGCAGACTCAGCCGCCTGAAAGGTAATCTCCTTGTGTACCGCGTTGCTGGCAAGCTGACCTTCCAGCGATGCGCCACGCATAGACGAGGCACCGAGAATGGATAGCATGAAGATCATGATCATGGCAACCATCAGCACGGAGCCGGATTGCCTGCGCAAGGGAGCTGATTTCATCGTCGGTTCCGAATGCTGACAGTGGAATGAAAGGCAAGCCTCAACCGCCGATCGGCTACGTAGGAGTTTTCCATGCTGGATGCGCTGGTGCCCGGACTGACCGCTGCGCCTGCCAGGTGATAGACGCGATTATCCACATCACTGGCCACCGCATTGAACGATTGCATCAGTAACCCGACTTCAACCGATTCGATACGGCCAGCCGTGGTGGAACTGTCTTCAGGCTTAACGTAGGTGATATTGTCACTGACCAGATGTTCTCTAAAACCAAGACGCACTTTCAGATTGGAGACACCTTCAACCATCTCTACGGGTACGCGGGTATAGGGCCAGCTCTGGCGATACAGGGCGTATACAGGATTGCCTTCACCGTTAGTCCGTGTGGTGTCACCAATGTAGTAAATGTTAGCCTCGAAGCGCATGATAAGAGCGCGCTCATTAGTTGTCCGTCCATAAGGAGCCGACAAACGATTGTTGCCGCTGTTGCCTATCGCTGCGTGTTGCAACACACCATTGGATGCTTGGGTAACCATGAAGATATCGGCGACCTGACAATTGGAGATCAGTGCAAGATCACCCGTTGTGACGATGGGTGGTAGATCACCACTTATTTCCACATCGTCTGCAACACTTGCCATCGATTCAATCTGGCGAGTCTCCGGGCTACCAAACTGGACTGACAAGGCGTGCGTGCCAGGCACTGGTTTTCCCACATCGGTGGCCGGTTTAAAGTTTAATGGACCGGCAGGTGTCCAAGTGCCCGAGTCTGATACGAAGGAGCTGGTGATGTTGCTTTGTGAGAAATCATTGGTGGGTGCAAGCGTTGCCCGTACGGTTGCCTTTAACTTGCTATCGACACACCCTTGAAAACCTGCCATGCGAACGTCACTGACGATGGAGTTCAAGGCGAAGCGGCCATGCTCCTGCAGTAGTGCCATGGTTGAATTAAGCTGTGCACTTTGTTTGCTACCTGCGAATACGGTGATAACACCGCCAATCAACATCAGACCGACCGCCATGGCTATCATCATCTCTATTAGAGAGAAACCGCTTTGCGCATCCATCTGCAAGTGTTTATTGATCAGGCTCATGGAAACACCTTTACCGCCAGGCTCTGCTTGGTATCGGTACCGTTAACAGGTGCACTCCACTGCACCGATACACGGTAGGATCCCTCGGCGGCGTCATACGTGATTTTACCGCCTGCGGCAATGGAGGCAGAGCTTGGCAGCAGGGGGATAAAACCTGTTGAGCCGGATACTGCATGCAAGTTCTGGCTCCAGGCGTGCAGATCGGCCAGCGCAATATCTGCCGGTGAGCAGGCGTTGTCGCCTGTAACGCAACCCGGGTTGGACGTCCCCGCTGCAGTGGACTTGCCCTTATACACATCGGCTCGCATCCCCGCACGATTAGCACGCATGCGCTCGGTCATGTCCAGCACCATGAACTTAGCCTGTGACAGCGAATAGGCACCCTGGCTATACCGCATGCCTTCTACTTGCATACGGGCAGTGGCAAGAAACCCCACAGATAACAATATGACTGCCAGCAACACCTCCAGCAAACCTATACCGCTTTGACGCTTGCGTGCACGCTTATCGCTAGACAAGTGCTTTGTAATCACTACGTGCTGCCCCCACAAACAATAGCGCTGCCGGTTGAGTCGTATAGAGTGCCGCTTTCGTTTCGTCGTGCCTGACGTACATCGCCACTCATTGACACATTGACGCCTTTGGCAGCGTCGGTACCGCGGCTATCGCAGAAGGTGAAGGATCCGCTGCCACGCCAGCTACTCAGGCCACGTGGACCAAATCTGACGAACGATCGCTGATTGGCGTCAGCAGCCCCGCTGACAATGGCCTTGTTACTCAACGTAAAACTGGTGGGCAATGCTTTGCTTGTCTTCAGGACAGTCTCGGTAGCCTCTATAACACCTGCGGTATCGGCGTTATCTATGAAGACAACCCAGCCATTGTTCCAGTCAGTACCACAGCTGGCATCGCTGGCTCTGGCACAGACGCTAACGCGGGAAGCTCTCTTGATAGCTTCAGAACGGGCAAAATTGAGCATGCCGGTCAGTTCCATGACGCGGCTCCCCTGTCGTGATTGCTGCACGGCTGACTGAAAATTGGGCGCGGCTATGCCCAGTAGAATTGCCGCGACCGCAACGGTAACCAGCAATTCAATCATGGTGAATCCCGGCGATGGACGCCTGTCGGGACCTAGCCTCATCATTACTGCACCAACTTTCTTCTAGTAACCGAGTAACGGCACTTAGCTCACTTTTTTTAAGTTAACTGCTTTACAAGTGAACCACGTTGTTGAATAGTCGCCCACATTCGATACGGGATTCACAAAGTGGGCTATCAGCTGGGACTTGATACGGGGGGAACCTATACAGATGCGGTGCTGGTTGACGATGAGCTTCAGGTCGTGGCAACTGCCAAGTCCCTGACTACTCACGACAATCTGATTATAGGCCTGCGTGGGGCTACCTCGGGTTTGCTGGATAAAACCGTGGCGCAGGGAATCTCTCTGGTATCGCTGTCGACAACTTTGGCGACCAATGCGCTGGTAGAGGGGCGGGGACGTCCGGTTGCACTGGTGCTTATCGGCTTCAAAGCGGCGCAATTGCAGAGGGCACACTTAAGTGAGGCATTGGGAGGGGATCCCTGTGTGTTCGTCAACGGCGGGCATAATGCGGGTGGTCAGCCACTGTGCGAACTGGATACCGCAGCGTGCGAAGCATTCGTGGCGGATGTCAACGGGCGGGTGGATGCCTACGCGCTCTCCGGTATTTTTGCGGTACGAAACCCGGCACATGAGCGTCAGTTGCAGGCATTGATCACACAACTGACCGGGAAACCTGTGACCTGCGGCCACCACCTGAGTTCCGGTCTTGATGCGCCTCGGCGCGCGTTGACGGCATTGCTCAATGCGCGCCTGATTCCCATGCTCGGTGCCCTGCTCAGTGCTGCCAGAGAGCTTCTGGAAGAGCAGGGCATACAAGCGCCTCTGATGGTGGTTAAAGGTGATGGGTCGCTGATCAGTGATGAGATGGCGCGGACTCATCCGGTCGAAACAATACTCAGTGGACCTGCTGCCAGCGTAGTGGGAGCGCAGTTCTTATGCAGTCAGCCCACGTTGCTGGTGTCTGATATGGGCGGAACCACAACAGATGTTGCACTTATCCGCAATGCCAGCCCGCTGTTGAACCCGGACGGTGCGACGGTGGGCGGTTGGCGGACTATGGTCAGGGCTGTTGATATCCGCACCTACGGATTAGGCGGCGACAGCGCCATACGTTTTGACAGAGGCTCGCACCTGTTTACGGTAGGCCCGCAGCGTGTGGTTCCTCTGAGCCTGCTGACGCTGCGTCACCCCGAACTACTCAAAGTGCTGGAAGCTCAATTACAGTTGCCCCACAGCACGACCTATTGCGCTCAATTTGTCATGGTGCACGGGAATGAACCGGTAGATCTCTCCTCACAGCAGGCTGAGCTGTATGCCCGAATCAAGCAAGGCCCCATCGCTGTCAATACGCTGTTCAGTGATCAGACACTGGACCGGGCGCTAGTCAGACTGGAGCAGCGTGGAGTGGTGTTACGTGCCGGATTCACGCCCAGTGACGCCTGTCATGTGCTAGGCACCCAACGGGACTGGCAAACGAAAGGTTCCACGCTGGGTGCTCGGTTGTTGATGAGGTATTCAGCGGATAACCTAGGTGCCGTGTTTGCGGATGAAATGCAGTTCGCCCGGTCGGTGATCACGCTGGTGTCTCGACACACCGCCATGTTACTGGTTGATACCGTCTTGGCAAGCAGTGAGCCCCCCCGGGTTCTGACAGATTCCCAGAAGCAGTTGATTCGGCAATCGCTGCACGCGAACGAAGATGAACTGTTTCGGCTGAATGCCAGAGTTCGCGTGCCGGTTGCAGGGCTTGGTGCCCCTGCACACAGTTACTATCCTGAGGCTGCGTCTTTGCTGGGTACTGAACTCGTCGTGCCGCAACATGCCGAAGTGGCTAACGCGCTAGGTGCTGTGGTGGGAACCATACGCCAGGAGCAGGTCGTGACGATTGCACCCGCCGGTGGCAAACAGGTGCGTGTGTTATTCCCGGATGGCCCGGAGATCTTTGCTGATCTGGAAGCCGGTGCCGTTGCTGCACAGCAGACGGGTCAAGAGCTGGTTCGCCAGAAAGCGGCGAATGCGGGTGCCAGTGAGGTTACGCTCACGGTTGATCGACATGACACGACCGTAAAAGACGGCGTTAACACTATCTTACTTGAGAGCTGTATCACGATTATCGCCGTGGGAAGGCCCGCTACAGCCAAATAAGCTCTATACGTGCCTATTCGATATCAATCATTGCAGGAGTTGTTCCGCTCGTGGTGTTGTTCATGCTGCCGTGAGGTCTATATTCGCGCCAGAACCAGCCGATAGCTGGGTCTGTCAGTCCGAATGTAAACCTCATGTCTTAAGGAGACAACCATGTCGACCAACACCGCGTTGAAATTTGAAACCTATCCTGCTCTGGCAGAAATGGGTATTACACGATTTCACGAAATCTCTCACTACAGCCTGCGTCAAGACGGAGATGACAAGGATGTACTGCGCGTTAACTACAAGCGCGCGAAAGGATCACTGCTGCCTTACAGCAGAAAGTACAAATTCGGTCGTTCGCTGAGAACCGTCATTGCTGACGGTGGTACTGCCCGTATGGAAACCACGTATGAGATATCGCCCTTTCTACTCAAGGCGGTTTCCGAATTGGATGCACTGGTGGCAACCAATCAGCACGAGAAGAATGGCCCGTCCAAAGTTGCGGATATCAAGTCTGATCTGCTGGCTGAAATGAATGAGCTTGCTCAGTTGATTCGCCAGAGCGACGGTGACAACAAGTTGGTCATTGCCAAGCTTGTGAGTGTGCGCAAACACATCGAATCGTTATAAGACGGCCACCATGTGCCAGATAAACAGACGGCAGTCAGTTCAGTAGACAAGACTGCCGTCTGCGTTGGCATTTACTAACGTCAACGTTTAGGTATGTAAATATCAGTAACAGTTCCTTCCGCCACCTCAGCTGCAAAGTTCAGCGTTTCCGATAATGTCGGATGAGGATGGACGGTCAGCGCCAGATCTTCGATATCAGCGCCCATTTCCAGTGCCAGCACGGCCTCTGCGATGAGCTCGCCAGCATTGGGGCCCACCATACCGGCACCGAGTACCAACTTGGTTTCCGGATCGTAGAGCACTTTGGTGAGACCTTCGTTTCGCCCCATGCTTAGTGAACGTCCGCTAGCTGCCCACGGGAAGCTGCCTTTTTCATAACTGATGCCCTGTTCCTTGGCAACGGTTTCAGTCAGGCCCATCCAGGCAACTTCAGGATCGGTGTAAGCCACCGATGGAATCGTCTTGGCATCGAACCAGGATTTCTGGCCGGCGGCTACCTCTGCTGCTACCTTGCCCTCGTGAGTGGCCTTGTGCGCCAGCATGGGTTGACCAACAATATCACCGATGGCAAATATATGCCCCACGTTTGTACGCTGCTGTGAATCAGCGGGTATGAAGCCTCGCTCACTCACATTGACACCGGCCTTGTCGGCGTCGAGTTCAGAACCGTTAGGGCTTCGTCCAACGGCGAGTAGAACACGATCAAAGGTATCGCTTTGTGGTGCCTTACCGCCTTCAAAGTTCACCGTCAGGCCGGCTTTTTCAGCGCTCATGCCAGTGACTTTGGAGCCTGTGAAGATATTCTCGAAGTCCTTGCGCAGTCGTTTTTCCAGTGGTCTGACCAGATCACGATCACAGCCGGGCATCAGGCCATCGGACAGTTCGACAACGGTAACCTTCGCCCCCAGTCCTGCATACACACAGCCCATTTCCAGCCCGATGATGCCACCACCAATGACCAGCATTCGCTTGGGTATATCGGCCAGTTCAAGTGCGCCGGTGGAGTCCATCAGTCGGGAGTCCTCATACGGAAAACCCGGGATCTTGATGCTCTTGGAACCCGTTGCGATAACCGCATTATCGAAGCTGATCTTGCGTGCCGCGCTGGCGGAATCAGCCGTGCCGCTTTCATCGATGTTAACAATATGACTGGAGACAAACGTTGCCACACCATGGGCAACAGTGACCTTGCGTTGCTTGGCAAGTCCTGCAAGTCCACCCGTCAGTTTACCGATGACGTCTTCCTTGAAACCCCGTAACTTGTCGATATCGATAGTAGGTTCACCGAACGTGACACCGTGGGCCCCCATGTCTTTGGTTTCCTGGATGATGGCTGCTGTGTGTAGGAGCGCCTTGGAAGGAATGCAACCCACATTCAGGCAGACTCCACCCAGATCGGGGTAGCGCTCTACCAGTAAGACCTCAAGTCCAAGATCAGCAGCGCGGAAAGCTGCGGTATAACCGCCAGGTCCGGCACCCAGTACTACCAGATCGTAGTGCTCGCCAGCGCCTTGCTTGTCGGCTTCCGAAGCGCCAGTGGCGGTTGCGGTGGATGAAGAAGCATCAGAGTTCGCAGCTGCAGGCCCTTCGGAGCCGGAGGAGGGTGCCGCCGCAGATGACGCTGCAGGTGCCTGGCCGGCGAGTGCATCGTCGGCGGGTTTGTCCGCTGGCGAGCCTGCATCGGCAACATCAATGACGATGAGGTCGCTGCCTTCTGACACACGATCACCAGTCTTGATCAGCATCGATGTAATGACACCCGCAACAGGAGCAGGGATCTCCATACTGGCCTTGTCGCTTTCCACCGTAACCAGGGAATCTTCCAACGCGACCGTGTCACCTACAGAAACCAGTACCTCGATGATTTCTACATCATCGACGTCGCCGATATCGGGTACTTTGATTGTTTGTAATTCACTCATGATCTATAGACTCAGCCTGCGAATATCACTAATTTCCTTAATGTAGTGGGCCATGAATCTTGCGGCATCCGCACCGTCCACGACGCGATGATCGTAGGTGAGGTCTAGAGGGCACATCAGCCGTGGGATAAAACTGGAACCATCCCAGACCGGTTGCATGCTAGCGCGCGTAATGCCCAGTATGGCAACCTCAGGCGGGTTGACGATAGGTGTAAACGCGGTGCCGCCTATACCGCCCAGGCTGGAGATCGTCATGCTGGCCCCCTGCATTTCGTCCGGCTTGAGTTTTTTGACACGAGCCCTGGAACTCATATCGGACATTTCAATAGCCAGGTCGTTGATACTCTTCTTGTCGACATCGCGAAATACAGGCACCACCAGACCGTTAGGCGTATCGACCGCAATACCGATGTGATAGTAGTGCTTGTAAAACAATGCCTCACCGTCAGCGGACAGTGAACTGTTCAGCTTGGGGAATGCTTTCAGAGTCTTGACCAACGCTTTCATGTGAAAGGCCAGGCCGGTTACCTTCGGATCGCCGTCTTTTGATTCTGCTTTAAGCTGTTTGCGAAAATCTTCCATCTCCGTAACATCAGCCAGGTCATGATGCGTAACCATGGGCAGGTTAAGCCAAGCGCGATGCAGATTGGCTGCACTGAGCTTATTGATTCGGCCCAGCTCAACACGTTCCACTTCACCAAACTTCGAAAAATCCACTTCTGGAATTGGCGGAATGCCAGCGCCACCGGTAACGGCTCCGCGTGAACCGTAGTTGGAGCCCAGCCCTTCCATCGCTTGCTTGATAAACGCCATGACATCACTTTTAGCGATGCGGCCCTTAGGGCCCGTGCCTGACACTAAAGACAGATCGGCACCATGCTCACGAGCGTAGCGCCGCACACCCGGGCTGGCGTGTGCCTTACGCATCTTCTCATCGCTGATATGGGCTGTAGGAGACGCTGATGGTCTGCCGGCACTGGCCGATGGCTCCGGTTTACTGGTCTTTGCCGGAAGAGCAGCGGGTGCTGGCTCTTTTGTCGGCGCGCTACTGGCTGCGGCTGCGGGCGCTTCAGCAGGTGCCGGGGCAGGTACTTCAGCGGCGTCGCTTTTGTCAGCCTCTTGGCTACCATCGGCAGACACACTCATGCGCCCGATCACATCACCGGAACTTACGGTGTCGCCAATCGACACCGTAAAGCTTTCAATAACGCCTGCGTGGGAAGCAGGCACTTCCATGCTGGCCTTGTCGCTCTCCAGCGTTAGCAGGGAGTCGTCGACGCTGACCGTGTCCCCCGCGCTGACCAGCAGCTCAATGATCTCGACGCTTTCAGAATCGCCGATGTCCGGTACTACGATATCTACGCTGTTTGATTCGCTCATTGTTGTCTCCCTCAAGCCGTTGCCGGATTTGGCTTGTCAGGATCGATACCGTATTGCTGTACCGCCTTGGCGACAGTAACGCTATCCATCTTGCCGTCACGTGCCAGCGCATGCAGGGCAGCGATGGTGACGTAGCGACGATCGACTTCAAAGAATTCACGCAACTTTTCACGGGTGTCGGACCGGCCAAATCCGTCAGTACCCAACGCCATGAACGTTGCAGGTACATACTCTCTGACCTGATCGGAATAAGTTTTCATGTAGTCGGTTGAGCTGACAACCGGTGAGTCATCGCCACCCAGAACTTGGGTGATGTACGGAACCTTCGGGTCGTCATTAGGGTGCAGCATGTTCCAGCGCTCAACTGCCATGCCATCTCTGGCCAGTTCGTTAAAGCTGGTGACGCTGTATATCTCGGCTCCGATGTTCCAGTCTTTTTCCAGAATGTCTGCAGCGGCTATGACTTCATGGAGGATGGTGCCACCACCGATCAGGCGTACTTTGGAGTCGAACTTCTTGAGCCTGTCCTTATCACCATCTCCAGCATCACGCAGCTTGTAGATGCCCTTGATGATGCCTTCTTCGACACCGTCCGGCATGGCAGGGTGCAGGTAGTTTTCATTCATTGCCGTGATGTAGAAATACACACTTTCACGATTGGTCAGCATGCGTGTCATGCCGTTGTGAATAATGACGGCCATCTCATAGCTGTAGCACGGATCGTAGCTGACACAGTTGGGAATGGTATTGGCCAGTACCAGTGAGTGCCCGTCTTCGTGCTGAAGGCCTTCACCATTGAGTGTGGTCCGGCCCGCTGTACCGCCAATCATGAAACCACAAGCTCGCATGTCGCCGGCCAGCCAGGCCAGATCACCAATACGCTGGAAACCGAACATGGAGTAGTAGATATAGAAAGGCAGCATGCTGACACCGTGCGTGGAGTACGACGTTGCAGCTGCCAGCCAACTGGCCATGGCGCCTGCTTCCGTGATGCCCTCTTCCAGTATCTGGCCGCTCTTGTCTTCCTTGTAGTACATGATCTGGTCACGATCCTGCGGCTCGTATAGCTGGCCTACAGAGGAGTAGATACCCAGCTGACGGAACATGCCTTCCATGCCGAAAGTGCGCGCCTCATCTGGCACGATGGGCACAACGTTCTTGCCGATTTTTTTGTCGCGCGTAAGAATGGTCAGCAAGCGGACGAATGCCATTGTGGTAGACATTTCGCGATCACCAGAGCCGTCCAGCACCGGTTGAAATGCACTCAATGGAGGTACCTCCAACGGGGCCGCAAATTTCTTGCGCTGTGGGATGTAACCGCCCAGGTTCTTGCGTTTCTCCTGCATGTACTGAATCTCAGCACTGTCGGGATCCGGCGTAATGTATTCGTAGTTCTTGACTTGTTCGTCGGTGAGTTGCAAGCCAAATCTGTCACGCATTTTGAGTAACGACTCAAGATCCATTTTCTTCTGCTGGTGTGTCGCGTTAGTACCTTCACCAGATTCACCCAAGCCGTAACCTTTGACAGTTTTTGCCAGAATGACGGTAGGTTGACCCTTGTGCTCGACCGCCTGGTGATAGGCAGCGAACAGTTTGTGCGGATCATGTCCGCCACGATTCAATCGCCAGATGTCTTCGTCGGTCAGGTTGGCAACCAGCGCTTTGGTTTCCGGATACTTACCGAAGAAATGTTCGCGGGTGTAGGCACCGCCTTTTGCCTTGCAGTTCTGGTACTCGCCATCGACCGTTTCCATCATCAGCTGCATCAGCTTGCCGGAGGTATCACGAGCCAGTAGTGGATCCCAGTAAGAGCCCCAGATAACCTTGATAACGTTCCATCCCGCACCGCGGAACACGCCTTCAAGTTCCTGAATGATCTTGCTGTTGCCGCGCACGGGCCCATCCAGGCGCTGCAGGTTGCAGTTGATGACGAAGTTGAGGTTATCAAGCTTCTCGCGACCGGCTAGAGAGATGGCACCAAGTGACTCGGGCTCGTCCATCTCACCATCACCCAGAAATGCCCAGATCTGACGATTATCCGTGCGGGCCATGCTACGGTCGTGCAGGTACTTCATGAAGCGGGCTTGATAGATAGATGTCAGCGAGCACCATCCCATCGATACCGTAGGGAACTGCCAATAGTCGGGCATCAACCACGGATGAGGGTAGGAGGAGAGACCGTCACCGTCCACCTCTCGGCGAAATTTGTCCAGATCGTCGGCAGAGAGGCGTCCTTCCATAAACGAGCGGGCATAGATGCCCGGCGCTGAGTGTCCCTGCATCATGACTACATCGCCGCCGTGCTCCGGCGTGGGTGCATGGAAAAAGTGATTGAAGCCGACATCATAAATTGTAGCGGCGGAGGCAAAGCTTGCCAGGTGACCGCCCAGTCCGGAATCGTCACGTTGGGCGCGCAGAACCATGACCGTGGCGTTCCAGCGAATCATTGATCTGAGGCGGTGCTCTAGCTCATGATCGCCCGGGCTTCTCGCCTCCAGGTGCGTGGGGATGGTATTTACATACGCGGTACTGGCATCGTAGGGCAGGTTAGCACCGGAGCGACGAGCCTTGTCGATCAACCGTTCGAGCAGATAATGTGCTCGTTCCGGACCTTCATGTGCGATGACCGCTTCCAGGGCATCGAGCCATTCCTGAGTTTCGATCTCGTCAGCGTCTAGCGTCGGATTAATTGCCATAGCGTGTTTTTGTGTATCCGTGGTATTTGGTCCGGGACTCAATGGTACTCGTTTCGTGATGTCTGAAACAGTCTCCACCGGGCTTGGAAACCCTCTGGACGTCTTTATCGCCTGATGAGTGAGTGAGTTTTACGTCTATTGGTACGAGAAAAACCGTGTTTTAGTGGCGTACGGGTTCGCTGGTTCCTGAAAGAAATCAGTGTTACAACCGGGTGGAAACAGTGTTGAAGGAACGGGCAAACTTAACGCAGGGCTGACCCCCAAAGGCCCGCTCAGGCCTTACGGGCGGGGGTGGTCTATAGCCTTAGACCAACTTGCCGCACAGCTTGCCATTGTCTGTGTGGGTCAGTTGCGTAGGCAGTATCTGATTGGCGATGTTCTCTGAATGGTGGATTACGACGCGCTGGTAGTTTGGCGTGTAGCCCTGATGACGCCACACAGTTGCCTCTCCGGGGGTCTCGATTGCCTTGCCTTTTTCCCACAGTACCTCAGCGGTTGTGCTCAGGGATGCTTCCAGCTGTTGCTGCTTGAGTTGCTCTCCCAGCTGATGCAGCTCTCGGCTGCGCTGCTGCCTTATCTCAACCGGTACGGCATCAGGTAACGTGGCCGCTTTAGTGCCTTCTCTTTCGGAGTAGGTGAACGCATGTATATGCCCGAATGCCTGCGTCCTGATAAAAGCAAGGGATTCTTGCCACTCCTGCTCAGACTCTCCGGGGAAGCCTGCGATGATATCGGTAGTGACATTGAACTCGGGAACCGCCTGCCGTAGCGAGGTGGTCAGGTGATTGAAGTCGGCCGTTTTGCAGCGCCGCGCCATACGTCGTAACACCGTATCGCTGCCACTTTGCAACGGCAGATGCATGTGAGGCTGAATGCGCTTGTTGTCAAACAGGTATAGAAAGCCATCGGACAGATCCCAGGGTTCTACCGAGGCAAAGCGGATACGCTGAATATCGGTGTCGTCAAGCAAGGCTTTCACCAAAGACTCAAGGCTGGTGTCCAGATCAGAGCCGTAGCCGCCCACGTGCACACCGGTCAGCACGATTTCCCTGACATCGTTGAGCTGTAGTTGCCTGACTTCCTCAACGATCTCTTGAATAGCGCGGCTGCGTTCTGCGCCACGTGCTACGGTGACGATACAAAAGGTGCAGCGGTATCGGCAGCCGTCCTGAATCTTTATAAAGGCACGGTGCCTGTTTCGAGCAAAAAGTGGCGTGGCGTCTGGTTGGGTTGCGGCCTGAGGCATGTCCGGCTGAGAGAATGTTGATCGGGTTAGTGGCACCAGATCGTCTTTCCGGGTATTAGGTATAACCAGATCAACACCCAGCTCTGCCATCTCCGAGGCGGGTGTCAGTTCGCTGTAGCAGCCGCTGACAACCAGTTTGGCTTGAGGATTAGTCCGTTGCAGGCTCTGTATTTTTTGTCGGGACTTGCGAACAGCTTCGCGGGTTACCGCGCACGTATTCATGACGAGCACGTCAGCATCCGCAGGGTCTGTGGAAATTTTATCGCCCGCACGGGTAAATGAGCTTGCCCATTGTTCCAGCTCAGCTTCGTTCAGCCGACAACCTAATGCACTGAGATGAATACGCACTCTTTTACAATCCTGTCATGGATAGAATGGGATACTGGTTAGTGTACCCAAAGAACAGCGTGTAGTACCGCAAGTGTTATTCAATTGCCGGATTTCGTGCTCAGCAAGATTGTGGCGTGTTCGTCTTTTCGCTACGATGGTAATAAGCGCGGCCCTGTATCGCTGCAAGACTCCTGTCACCGGAATAGACTTCATGTTCAGAGACTTTGAGAAGGCCCCCAGTCGGTCTTCATACCAATTGAAATTCATCCTGGCTGCATTGGCCCTTGTTGCCTTGATGGCCGCATGGATAGCCCGCTCCAATACTGGGCATGATCTTAGAAGCACACAGCTGGAACGAGAGAAGGTAACGGCGCTGCTGGACGAGCGTAATACCGCTCTCGCATCGGCTGAAAGTAATATCGGCAACCTGCAAAGCGAGCAGGCGGCTCTGGAAGATGCTATTGCTGAAAAGGAAGCACAACTGGCCGGTCTGCGCGAACAGGTGTCGGCGCTGGACAATGCCGCTGCGGACACCCAAGGCTTGCTGGCCTCGGTCAACGAATCCAAATCAGGGCTTGAGGGTGAAGTAGCCGAACTGCAGACGCAGCTGGCGGCAGCGCAGTTCGAGATAGGTGAGATTACTGCATTGCGTGAAGCCGCCGAGGCCGAGCTGCAGTCTGCGATAGCCAACTTCGATGTGCAGGCAGACGAACGAGTGTCGGCATTGCAGGCTGAGGTAGACGGTTTCGATCTTCTCGCCGACCAACGCGTCGTGTCGATGCAGGCTGAGGTTAACGGGCTCAATGAGGTTATCAAGGCACAGACCACAGCTTTGATGGAGCGCGAAAGTAGATTGGCCAGTACCTCTACACAAATTCAGTCGCTGATGTCGTCCAGTCAGGACACCTCGTCAGACCTGGTCAACGCAGAAACCAGCTACAACTCGCTGCTCAGCGTGTACGACGCTGACGTGGCTCAGCTGAATGCTGACATCGGTGACATGGAAGCCCGCAAGGCAGCTCTGGAAGCAGATCTTGAAGGCTTAGAAGGTAAAGTAGTGTCGCTGGAGGGTGATCTGGACTTTACTCGTGCAAACCTTGCGAACACTGAAACGGCGTTGGTGGAAACCGAAATAGCGCTGGAAGATACGCAGGCACAATTGGCGACAACACAGGAGACTCTTGGCAACACTGAGTCCACTCTGGCTAGCACACAGACCGACCTCGAAGCACAAGTTGAGCAGAAGACAGCACAGCTTTCGTCATTGCAAACACAGTTCGACGATGTCGATAGTCAGTATGCAGCAGCCATCGAGCAAATCGCTGAGAAAGATTCAAGCATCGGCGAAATAAATACTCAGCTGCAGTCACTGAAGGCATCGTCAACCAATCTGGATGGTGAGTTGTCGAGCACTCAGGAAAGTCTTGTTGCTCTGCAAGGTGAATTTGACAACGAAGTGATATCGCTGAATGTCGAGATCGGTGATCTGGAAGCACAGAAGCAGGCGCTGCTGAAGGAAGTCAACGATTTGACTGACCAGGCCGCCACTCTAGAGGATCAGAAGGGCCAGTTACAGCTGTCTGTGGGAGGTTTGCAGAACCGCCTGGACGACGTTCAGATAGCCGCCAGACAATCGGTTGTCAGTTCAGAATCGCAGATTCAGGGTCTCATGGCTCAGATGGGTGAACAGTCTGATTTAATGGATGCTCAGGTTGCAACACTGCAGGACAGCGTTGATGAGTTGAGTGCGGAGCGTGATGCCCTGCTGGGCGAAAAAGAATCCATGCAAGGTCAGATAGCCACACTGGAATCCGACATTGCCGCGCTCAATGAGTCGCAGCTGACGCTGGAAGGTGAACGAGATGCAGCGGCGGAGTCATTGCTGGCACTCGAAGCCGAAGTAGGTGAACTGCAGGCTACTGTCGATATACAGAAACCTGCCATTGCTGAACTGCGAACCCGTAGCGCTGCACTGGAAGAAGAACTGGCAGCTGCTCAAGCAACAGCGAGCGAGGAACAGGCTGCCTACGAGGCGGAACTGGCTGAGCTGCAAGCCACTATCGATCTACAGGTACCGGCCATTGCTGAATTGCGTGCGCGAACGACACAGCTGGATGTTGAACGCGCTCAAATGGCGCTCAGTGTCAGCACTCTGCAGGCACAGCAGGACCAGGCTAAAGGTACTCAGGAAGAACAACTGACTGCTTCTCAGGCTGAGACAGCTGAGGCGCAGGCTTTGGCAGAGGAGCTGCAGGCCACCATCGATCTGCAGGTTCCTGTGATAGCCGAGCTTCGTGCTCGTAGTGCCTCACTGGAAGCTGAACTGGCGGCACAACAGGGTGAAGTGGGGGAGCTGATGGCTGCGGTAGCCGAGCAAGAGGCTTCATTGGCAGAGCTACGTGCTCGCAGCGCGTCGCTGGAAGATAGCCTCGCATTGAAGGATGAGGAGATTGCAGAACTACAAGCAACGATTGACCTGCAGTCGCCGATGATTGCCGAACTGCGCACCCGCGCTGGTGACGTCGATATGCAACGAGCCCAGATGGCTACTCGCGTGTCTGTGCTAGAGGGGCAACTGGCCGATGCAGAATCAGAGGCTGCCAACGCTTCAATGGTCGATGCGCTAACCGCACAGAAATCTGCCCTGCAGATGCGTGTCGGGGACATGCAGACACTGCTTGAGACAAAGGCGGACGTAACGGGCGACGAATTGGCTGAGTTGGTCAGCGCCAATGCTGACCTCACCGTCCAGAATGAGCAGCTGACGTCAGAGAACGCGACGCTGCAAGCCAGCATCGAGAACCTGGAAGGGGGCAACACTGAACTCAAAGCGCGTGTTGATCAATTGCGAGGTGAGCGTGAGGCTGCTGTAGAACAGCTGACAGCTCTGGAGACTGAGCAAGCATCGTTGAATCAGCAACTGGCCGATCTTGAAACCAGCAACTCATCGCTTAGTGAGCAGGTAGTCGGGCTGGAATCTGAAAAAGGTTCGATGCTGGGTGAGCTTGCTACCGTAAGCGCTGCAGCGACAGATGCACAGCTGGCTAGCGCGTCTATTCAAGAAGAGCTCGATGCAGTCAACAGTCAGTTTGCAGACGTGTCAGGCGAACGTGATTCCCTGCAGGGAGAGGTCATTGAACTGGGCGCTCTGGTAGGGGATCTTGAAAGCCAGCTGGTAGTGTCCAACGAGACGCTGACTGCCAACGCGGAACAGATTCAGACACTGGAAGCGCAACTTGCCGATACCAATGCAACCCGAGCGGATCTGGTAGCCCAATTGGCAGCAGCGGGCAGTTTAACGTCTGAGTTGCAGGCACAGGTCGACGCGGCCACCGCCGAGAGCGCCGAGCTGACCGGTCGTCTGGAAGAGGCCAGCGCTCGAGTAACCGAGCTTGATGCTTTGGTGGCTGAAGCTGATGCAAGGTCCGCTGATCTGGAAGTGCAATTGGCCGACGCAACCAGTCGAGGTAACAATCTGGAATTGCAAGTAGCCGATGTACAGAGTGCGTTGAGCGACAGTAGTGCTCAGATGCAGACGCTTCAGGCGACTCTGACTAGTGATACCGAGGCGTTAAGCTCGCAAATTGCAGCACTGGAAGCGGACAAGGCTGATCTGGAAACTCAGCTGCAAGCAGCCGCTGAGGAGAGAGCTGCACTGGAAGCCAGTCTGGCTGATGTGCAGGCTCAGTTAGCTGAGATGCAGTCGCAACAAGTTACGCTGACTGAGGAAAACACGTCGTTGCAAGCCGATGTCGCCGAGCTGAATACCGTCAGAGCTGACCTGGAGTCTCAGTTGAGTGAACTCGGTGCCGCCAAGGAAGATCTGGAAGCCCGATTGGCGGATGCCGAAACGGCGACACAAGCTCTGCAGGGTGACTTGGAGAACGCTGAGTCCAGTGCTGCCGAGCAGTTGGCGCTGGCTGAGAATCTGGCCGCTAAACTGGCGGGCATAAAGAATGAGAACGATAGTGTACAGGCGTCGGCTCTGACCCTACGCGACACGATCGAAGAGAAACTGGCCGATAACGGTGTAGAGAATGTGACGGTGGCGGTGAGAGAGGACAACGGCATCGTTGTCAATCTACCGAGTCAGGCGCTGTTCAATTCAGGTCGTGCACGTCTGAATGCTTCCGGGCAAACGTTGATGACGAGAGTAGCCACAGCCTTGCAAGGCCTCGAGAACGACATCGTTGTTGAAGGTCATACAGATAGTATTCCGGTAACAGGTGATCTGCTTGCCATCTTCCCAAGTAACTGGGAACTGTCGGTTGCCAGAGCGGCTAACACGGTCAACTTTTTAGAGAATCAGGGAGACGTTGAAGCAACTCGCCTGTCTGCGCTGGGTTACGGTCAGCAGCGTCCGGTTGCGCCAAACAACACGCGAGAAGGACGTGCCCTGAACCGACGCGTGGAGCTGGTAGTACTGCCTTGATCTCAGAAACGGGAACCGACAACGTTGTCGATATCGAGACGGGGCAGGTAACCAATTCTGAGTCTGCACAGTCTTTCGACAAGACAATCTGTGTGGCCATGACAGGTGCATCAGGCATTCAATACGCCTTACGGCTCATTGAGTGTCTGGTGCAGGCAGACTGTGAGGTTTATGTGCTTATGTCAAAGCCTGCGCGGATTGTCATGGGCATGGATACCGACGTGCCGGTACCGGCCCGTACGGCCCAGGTACAAATCCAGTTTTCAGAGCGCTATGGTGCTCGGGATGGGCAGTTGAAGGCCTTCGGACAGGAAGAGTGGACTGCGCCGGTTGCCAGTGGTTCTGGTGCACCCGATGCTATGGTCATATGCCCCTGCACAACCGGGACACTAGCCTCCGTCGCCGCCGGTACGTGTAACAATTTACTTGAGCGTGCTGCCGATGTAGTACTAAAAGAGGGTAGAAAACTGATAGTGATGCCTCGCGAGATGCCGTTCTCGCTTATCCACCTTGAAAACATGTCTCGGTTGGCGCGAGCGGGCGTAGTAATCATGCCACCCAATCCGGCCTTTTATAACCTGCCCAAAACGGTGGATGAACTGATCGACTTTGTGGTGGCTCGCGTATTGGACCAACTAGATGTCAAGCAAACACTGATGCCGCGATGGGGTATCGAGGAAAACTGATCTGATGCAACTCCCGCTGTTTCCGTTGTCCAGTGTTGTCATGCCAGATGGCCTGATGCCGCTGCGTCTATTTGAGCGGCGCTACATCGACATGGTCAAGGACTGTTTCAAGTCTGAGACGGGGTTCGGGATTTGCCTTATTAAACCAAGGGCAGAGGCTGAGGGCAATTCGGAGCCGTATCCTTTAGGTACGCGGGTATCTATCGTTGACTTCGATCAAGGCTCGGATGGATTGTTGCATATCGTCGCAAAGGGCGAAGAGGAATTCAGCGTCCTCACCTACTCGTTCAGCGAGTCGGGTCTAATTGTTGGTGAGGTTGAGCCGCTACCACCCAAGCCGTTGACACCCATGCTGCCAGAGTACGAAATGCTGGCTCAAAAGCTTGAGCTGATTCTCAGCTACCTTGAAACTGATGTACGGTTTGAGGAAAAACATCTCGACAACGCCGACTGGGTGAGCCACCGATTACTCGAAGTGTTGCCGCTGGCAGGTGAGGCGAAATTCGAGTTGCTGCAGATGAGCACCAATCAGGAAAGGCTGGAGGCCTTGAGCGCGCTTCAAATCGAGATCGCCGAGAGATAAAGCGACTAATTCAGAAGATCTTTGCAATAGATCTTCGAATTGCGCTGGTGGTTGTAGCTGGCCAGTCGGGTCGAAGGCAGTTCATCCGGGCGTGTTTCCACATAACCTCGTGCCACGAACCAGTGCCCGGTGCGTGTGCTGAGAATTCTGGTGACCGTGCACTGCGCCTCTTTTGCCTGTTGTTCCAGATGAGCCAGTAGCTGGTCGGCGCGGCCCTCGCCACGGTAGGCAGGATGAGTGGCGATGCAGGAAATCTCTGCTGAAGAAGTTTCCGGATCCAGATACAACGCAGCGCAGGCCACAATCATTCCGTCTCGCTCGCTAACCACAAAGTGCTCGATATCCAGCTCCAGTTCTTCTCGAGATCGGGTCACCAAGGTACCGCTGGCTTGTAACGGCGTGATCAACTGGATAATGCCACCGACATCTGCAATGCTGGCAGTGCGGATGTGCTCCCAGCGTTCAGCAGTAATCATGGTGCCACTGCCATCCCGGGTAAACAGTTCGCTGAGAAGGGCGTCGGGGTTGGCGTTTTCCAGAAGATGTACGCGCTCCACCCCTTGAGCACAGGCAGCGATCGCGTCTGGCAAAATCTGCTCAAGCTCTGTATTGATGGCCACTGTCTGGTCAGTGTCAGCAGCCGCAGCCGCTGTACTTTCAGCGTCATACCATCGCTGCACGCGGTTCACGCTGGCCTGCCTGATCTGCTCCCCGTGTTGATCCTTCGGTAGCTCATCCACCAGGTAGATCAGCTTGTCGGCCTTCAGTGCGATAGCACAGGCTGTGGCGACTTCGCTGACAGTGATATTGAATACTTCGCCGGTGAGGGAATATCCCAGCGGCGGCAGCACGACAAGATGGCCAGCCTCTAGCAAAGCGTTGATGGCTTCATGATAGATCTCCCGCACGGCACCCGTGTGCAGGAAATCGATGCCTGCGTGCACGCCGAATGGCTGTGCAATCACATAGTTACCTGAACTGACAGCCAGCCGTGCTCCGGCCATGGGGGTGTTAGGCAGACCCATCGACAGGCGAGCCTCCAGATCGTTTCTGGCTACACCTGCCGAGCTGACGATGGCTGCCAGTGAGGTTGCATCGGTGACGCGTCTGCCGTCCACGATGTGGCTGCGTGTTTTAGTCTGAGCCAGTTGATCATCTACCTGAGCGCGCAAACCGAAACAGACCACTAGCCGTAAACCCAGATGGCTGAGCAAGGCGAGGTCATGAGATAGCGTGGGCAGCATGTCGCTGCGCAAGCTGCTGCCGGAAAGTGCGATGACAAGTGTTTTGCCACGGTGGTTTTTGATGTACGGAGACGCAGCACGAAACCAGTTTATGACGTCAAATTGCGCGTTGCTCTCGATACTCATGGCACCCTGCTGCTTATCGTGTGGAATTTCTCTCGAATTTGCATAGGTATGATCTGGTCTGACCAACCACTGTATCGCGTCGAGTTAGCGCCTATAGTAAACCGCTGGGCGTGTTTGTATTGCCCTGTGATGCAGCAATATTCGGGCACGTTCCAGCGTTTCGAGGGTCAATGAGTCGTCCTTTAGCGGGTTTGTTCGGACTGCTGAGTTCCTGTGCGCCCCTCGGGCATCGTCCGGAACGAAAAATGGAACACTTGTTGCGCGCTCGCTGTAATAACCTGGAGAAACTGTTTGTGACATCACTTTGGAACGTGTTGGTGCCTCGCTATCGCTGGCTGATCAACTTTGCGCCTGCCCGGCTGACCCACGATGTTCGCTATCGCAAAAAAGACTACTCTCTGACTCGGCGCGTCGACAGACGGATGGCGGCGTTGGGTCTGGTGGTGCTATTCGGTCCTTATCACGCAGTGGTTATGGCAGATGAGGAGAGCGGCTGGGCAAATACGGTATCGCGTGTAGCTGATTCGGTGGTCTCGCTTCAACTTTCTCAGCTCAGGGACTTTGATGATTCGCCGCAAGGGGGCAGTAATGCCACCGGATTTGTCGTGGACGCGGAACGCGGCATCGTATTGACCAACCGCCATGTAGTTGGCTCCGGGCCGTTGCGGGTGTCAGCGACGTTTCAAAATCAGGAGCGTGTAGATGCGGTGCCTTTGTACCGCGATCCGATTCACGACTTTGCCTTCCTGCGCTACGACCCAGAAGCGCTTGAGTACGCTCAGCCTGTCTCATTGCAGTTAAGGCCTGACAAAGTCAGTACTGGTATGAACATCCGGGTAATTGGCAGCGATGGAGGCGAGCAGCTCTCCATTCTACCCGGCACTATTGCAAGGCTGGATCGTGAAGTACCTTCTTACGGTCGCTACGGGTATAACGATTTCAACACCTTCTATTTGCAAGCAGCGTCAGGTACATCAGGAGGAAGTTCAGGTTCACCTGTTATAGATCAGGATGGTGATGTAGTGGCCTTGAACGCCGCTGCCAATACCAAGACTGCCAGCAGTTTTTTCCTGCCGCTTCCCCGTATAGCGCATGCGCTCAGACGCCTGCAGGAAAACTTGCCCATAGATAGAGGTGGTTTTCAGACCATCTTCAGTCATCAGCCGTTTCGGGAGTTGCAGCGCCTGGGACTTGATGCAGACACAGAATCACGTGTGCGGGTGGCTGAGAAATACAGTAACGGCATGCTGACCGTCAGTCAGGTGTTTCCCGAGGGCGTTTCCGACGGACTGCTCGAGCCCGGTGATATCCTGGTTTCCATCGATGGCCAGCTGGTGACCGACTTCATTAGCCTGGAAGATTTGCTAGACAACAGTATCGGTCGCATTGTCCCAGTGGAATTTATCCGGCAGGGTGAGCAGGATACGGTATCAATCAGCGTTGCAGATCTGAATGCGCTGGCACCAAGCCGGTTGCTTGAGCTAGGTGATTCCATTGTGCAAGACATGTCCATTCAGCATTCACGAGCCATGAATCTACCTCAGCAAGGTGTGGTCGTCATGCGTCCCGGCTACCTGTTTACGCGCGCTGAAGTACCTCGCGGTGCATTGATCACCGACGTTGATGGCGTGGCAATGACAGACATCGACAGCTTCATCAGTGTGCTCAAAGCAGCGGGCACCGGCAAGAAAAAGAGAATCCGCTATATCGTGCCGGGACGTGAGTTCAGTAGTGAAGTGGCGCAGATACAGATTGAGAATCGCTGGTTTGGCCATCGTCTGTGCAGTCGGGTAGACGATACCCGTTTCTGGAACTGCAAGCCTGTTACCTTGCCCGGAACACCAGTAGGCAGTGATGATTCGCTGGTCAGTATTCCCGAGTATCAGGATGCATTGCTCAACAAGGTAGCACCGGCCATGGTCCGTGTGGACTTTCACATCCCGTACAGCGTAGACAACGTCTATGCCAGGCACTTCAAGGGTGTCGGGCTGGTTGTCGACAAGGAGGAGGGGCTGGTCGCAGTGGATCGCAATACAGTGCCTATCGGTCTGGGTGATGTTGAATTGACGTTCTTTGGCTCAATGGTGTTGTCTGGCGAGGTCGTGTTCTTGCATCCGAGGCATAACATTGCGTTGCTCAAATACGATGTTAACAAGCTGGCCGGCGCCGAATTTGAAGCCCTTGATCTGGCCGATACGGATACCGCATTGCCGACGATGCTGACCATGGTGGGTTACCGAGCCGACGGTACGTTCAGGCGCCATGAAATAGACGATCTGAGCCGTCTGACGATTGGTTTCAAACCACCGGGGCTACCGCGTTTTCAGCAATCCGCGCTAGACGTTTACGGCGTGCCCAATGTTCCCCCGTCGCTGGGTGGTCCCCTCGTCGATGCCAATGGACAGGTACACGCGGTCTACATGAGCTTTGCGTTTGAAGAGGAACGCGAAATACGACAGAGAGAATGGGCAATGCCCGCTGCAGCGGTGCAGGAGTCTGTGCGGATGTACAAATCTGGCAGCCCTTACTATTCACTGGATGTCAGGCTCGCCTACCAGCCCTTGTCGCAGGCGCGCAAGTTCGGTCTGCCTGATGAATGGCTGCTGCGCTATAACAAGCTACCAGCCAACGCGCGCCGAGTGTTGTATGTGACTCAGGTAATCCCGGATACAAATGCCGCATCCAGACTGGCGTCAGGTGATGTGGTTATTGCCATTGATGGCGAGCTGGTATCCGATCTGTTTGTTGCTGAGGCGCTATCGCAAAAATCCACGGTCAATCTGACCGTGCTCAGAGCCGGTGAAGTACTTGCTGTCGATGTCGAGCCGTCCACGCTGAATGCACTGGGTACGCAGCGTTTAGTCAGCTGGGCGGGTGCTTCGTTCCAGAATACGTTTAGCGATATTGGTTATCAGAAAGGTGTGGCCTTTCCGGGTGTCTATATTGCCGGCACGGCTGAAGGTTCTCCAGCGCTATGGGATCGACTGTACCGCAATCGCTTCGTTGTTGCGGTGGATGGCGTGGAGGTCAACGATCTGGATGATTTTCTGGAACAGGTGAGTTCGCGGGCACAGGATGAAATTACCCGGCTGACGGTGGTCTCAATGAGTGGCCGAAAACGTATAGTGACTGTCCAGCCAGAGTACAATTTCTGGCCGACATTCGAAGTCAAACGCAACGTTGATGGTTGGCAACGAGTGAACTATCTGCACTGAACCCATTCTGCCGTGATTCACCTGCGGCACCCAGACGGCCGGAAACATGACACAAAGCAACACTCGCAAGACCGACTACGATGTGGTCATTGTCGGTGGAGGGATGGTCGGTAGTATGTTGGCAGCGGCGCTCATAGCGCCAGCTGATAGCGCACAACCGGCACTGAAAGTTGCTGTGCTTGAAAACCGGGCGCCGGAGCCTTTTGAGCCCGGCACTGATCCTGCCTACGACATCCGTGTTTCAGCGCTGAGTATCGCCACCCAGCGAATGTTCCGTAACGTGGGTGCGTGGCAGGGCGTATTGAATCGACGTGCGTGTCCCTATCGTGAAATGCTGGTCTGGGATGGCGAGGCTTCGGGCCGGACGCATTTCAAAGCGGATGATGTAGAGGCGCCAGAATTGGGGCACATCGTTGAAAACCGAGTTATGCAGCTTGCACTGCTGGATCGCTTGCTGGAAGCGAAAAACGTGGACTACCTGTGTCCGGCAAGTCTGGTCAATTTCCACACCTCAGCTGATGGTGTGACCTGTGAGCTGAGTGACGAGCACCCGGCTATTTCGGCACGAGTTCTGATTGGTGCCGATGGTGCCCGTTCGACGGTGCGAGAATTGGCGGGTATCGGCATTGAACGTCATAGCTACCCACAACATGCTCTGGTAGCTACTGTTGACACCGAGATGCCACAGCAACAGATCACCTGGCAACGTTTTCAGCCCACGGGGCCTGAGGCGTTACTACCCTTGTGCGGCTCCAGGGCGTCCGTGGTCTGGTACCACAGCGAGGAGGAAGTGCAGAGGCTGCGATTGCTGGACGATGCTGACTTCATTGCTGCCATGGAAGCCGCTTTTCCCAGTGAGCTGGGGCAAATTCGTCAAGTAACAGAGCGCGGTAGCTTTCCTATAGCCAAGGCGCATGCCGAGCGCTATGTATCAGATCGGGTGGCGCTGATAGGTGATGCGGCACATACGGTTCATCCATTAGCCGGGCAGGGTGTTAATCTGGGCATGCTTGACGCGGCCGCACTGGCAGAGGTGTTGCTAGCAGCGCATGGCGAGACGAAAGATATCGGTAGCCAGCGCGTGTTGCGACGATATGAGCGTTGGCGCAGGGGCGAGAACAGCCTGATGATCTCGGTGCTGGACGGTTTTTATCATGCGTTCAAGCCACAACCGGGACCGGTTCAAACCATCCGTTCAGCAGCGCTGAACTTCGCCGATCAGGGGGGCCCGCTGAAGCGCGTCGTGATGAAGTATGCGATGGGCACAGCCGGGCATCTGCCAACACTTGCTCGATAGGTAATCCGGCAACGCAAGGTTATTAGCCATGGATTGCTCGTCAAGGTTGTCAGAGCCGACAGCAGTACTGGCAACAGCTGCTAGTCCTCAATCAACCGCTTGCCAAAACTGCGACATTCATCGTCGGTGTAACCAATGGCTTCATAGAACGCGGCAATTGCATCGTTACCTTGGCGGACCTGCAGATTGATCTTCGGGCAATCGAGCTTTAACAACCGAGCCTGCACGGCATCCATCAAAGCTCTTCCTGCACCTTGCTTGCGAATATCAGGATCAACAGCCAGGTAATTAATCCAGCCTCGATGTCCATCGTAACCACCCATGACAGACCCGATGATGCGCTGGTCAAGCTCGGCAACCAGAAACAGCTCATCCTTAACGCTGAGTTTGCGCTGTATATCGAGCTCAGGATTATTCCAGGGGCGAGTCAGGCCGCAGGCTTTCCACAATGCGATGACCGCGGCTGAATCGTTGAGCTCGAAGGTCCGGATATCCATGGTAACGAAGGCTCCCCGTAGACCGGAAGTGGTTGGTTTACTATACCCTAGTGATGCATAAAATTTCGGCCTAGGCGGCCCCCGCTGTACTCATTTTTTCTGGATCTCTCGGGGCCGCCCAGGCTTAGAGTGACTAAGCCTGCGCGGCCCGACTCAATCCAGTAAAAACTCCGTGCAGCGGGGGCCGCCTCCGGTACTTATATACTGCTCTATAAGCTTCTGGAATCACAATTTCATGCATCACCAGGGTATACGCGCAGGAGCGGCGAAGCACGGTTGTCCTCGCCAACAAAAAACCAGGAGTCCTAAATTCATGTCCGAAGAAAATGCAGGTTCGCAAGGATCACCCGAGATTAAAGTGGGAGCTGCTCTGGCGGGTTTGAAGGGGAGTATGCAAAGCCTGTTTCTGTCTACACTGGGTGAGGATGGGAAGCCGCACAGTGGTTATACGCCATTCGTTTTCGACGATCGGCCCGGGAGCGATCATCACATGCTGATTTTCGTCAGCCAGCTGTCTCTGCACACACGCGATCTGCTGTGTAACGGACAAGTATCAGCCATGCTGATTGCTGATGAATCGGCGTCTGCACAAATCTTTGCACGCACACGCGTCAGCTATCAATGTCGAGCAGACAGAATTGAAACAGCGGATCAGCGTTACGAGGCCTTGCTGGATGCTTTTCAGGAAAAACACGGAAAGATGATTGGCCTTCTACGCACGTTACCTGATTTCGTGCTGTTCAGGCTGGTACCGCTACAAGGCCAGTTCGTGATGGGTTTCGGGCAAGCCTTTAAACTTCAGGGCGAAAAACTGGACCAGTTCGAACACGCAAAAACGGCCTAGGAGGCTGTCTGACAATAGCGATCTTCGCGTCCGCAGCAGATCAGTCTATTCTCGGACAGCCTCCTAGAATCTACGTGCGCTGTTTATCCTGAATAAAGCTGACAGATTCCCGGCCGCTACCCGTGGAGATACCGACGGAAGAGTACTATGAGTTTTGGTCTAGTCAGTTTGTTAATGGCGGTGGCTATCGGCATAGCTGCAGTATTGATATATAACCGGCTGATTGCGCTTCGTAATCGTTCGCTCAATGGTTTTTCTCAGATCGAAGTGCAACTGCAGCGTCGCTATGAGCTGATTCCCAATCTGGTTGCCACCGCGTCCGCCTACATGAAGCATGAGGCAGATACGCTTACAGCGGTTACCGAGGCGCGTAACACTGCGTCAGCCAAATGTGACGCTGCGGCCAAAGACCCGCAGGATGCTTCTCTGGTCAGTGCACTGGCTTCAGCAGATGGAGCATTGACCAATGCCATGGGGCGCCTGAACGTGGTCATGGAAAATTATCCCGACCTGAAAGCAGATGCGCAGATGCGTGATCTGGCTGAAGAGCTTGCATCCACAGAAAACCGTGTCGCCTATGCGCGGCAGGCTTATAGCGATGCCGTCATGGAATACAACACGGCTCGCGAACAGTTTCCGGCTGTGGTGGTGGCCAATGCCTGTTCATTTAAAGAAGCAGATTTGTTCGAAGCAGAAGACCCCGCCATGCGTCAGGCTGTCAATGTCTCGTTTGCCTGACTACAACGGCATTTGAGTTGACTGTGCAGCAAGACCGGATGATCCAGTGAAAATATTTGACCGGCAGAACCAGAAGCGACGGCAATCATGGCTGTTGCTGCTGTGTTTTATCGGCGCTCTCATCTGCATGGGCGTGGTCATCCATGTAACGATCGCCGGACTGTCTTACCTGATGGGTGAGAGCGACAGCTTTTCAGATCCGTCCATGCCGGCCATGTGGCTGATTGGCGTGGTCTGGATGACCATCATTGCCGGCGGTTTCTTCAGAGCCCTCGATGTTCGGGCTGGTGGTGCCGTGCTTGCACGCCGGTTTGGAGCGGTGCATGCTTCGGATCGGTCACGTTTTGACAAGGAGCAGCAACTACTCAATGTGGTAGCCGAGATGTCCATAGCGTCCGGTACGTCGTTGCCCGATGTCTATGTGCTGCGTACCGAGCCCAGTATCAATGCATTCGTTCTCGGGAAGCCTTCGAGTCGGGGTAAGTCTAAACGTTATGTGATTGTAGTCACGCAGGGCGCACTGGATGCGTTTGGACGTGATGAACTTCTGGCCGTCGTTGCCCACGAATTTGGTCATATTGCAAACGATGATCTGACCTTCAACATGCATTTGTTGATTGCTCTGGGTGGTCTGATGGCGATTGACGAGGTGGGTAGATTGCTGGTGGGTGAAGACCCGACAGAGAACTTTCACCCGGGTGTGGTAGTAGGATTTTTGTTAAGAGCCCTGGGCAGTGTGGGGGTGATCTCAGGTCGCTTGATCAGTGCTGCCTTTTCTCGACAGCGCGAATATCTGGCCGACGCGATGGCTGCGCAATATACGCGTGATCCTTATTCTCTGGCATCAGCATTGGACGTTATCGAGCAACACGATGAGCCTTCGTTGCATGGAGCCTATGCGCAGGAACTGGCGCATTTGTGTTTTCAATCTGGTACGGGCCGAGCCTGGTACAAGCGTCTGATGTCCAGTCATCCACCACTGATTAATCGTATCAAGGCCATTGACCCGCACTTTGCCGTGAAACGGCGCAAAGCGGATCACGGTAAATCCGAATCAGGGTCGGGTGGTGCATCACCAGTGAGTGACACCACTTTTTTCAGTGGCAGTGAAAGTGCCGCTGCGAATCAATATGATTCTGCTAGGGAGGGTGAAACTGAAAACACGCCGGTATTGTCAGATCAGGCCGCGATAGTTCTGAACAGCGAAACGCATTGCGTCGCTGTTCTGTTTGCCCTGTTTGCCAGCAGTGATGTCATCAAGAAACGCGAATACATGAACGCGTTGTCTTTTGGCTTCAATGAAAAATTCAGCAATACAGTGAAACATCTGCTGAGCTCCATACCCGATGACCTGCGTGACGACAAACTGTTGATCATCGAACACGCAACGTCTGTTCTGAAAAAATCACTGAAAACAGACGTACGCCAGCGCATACTGGTCAAGCTGGAACGTCTGGTCAAGGTGGGTGACGATTACTCACTGATGGACTACGCCTCTCTGCAGCTGGTGCGCCAGAAGCTGGATGTTGAGTTTCCACTCATCGATACTCTGGCAAGGGAGCAGGTGGCAGAAGGTAGACGGGCAAAGTCGTTTGATTCAATGGGCAGTGAGTTTGCGCTGTTGTTATCGTTGATGGTGGAGTCGTCCGGGGCTTCGCAGGTGGAGCAGGAAAAAGAATTCGACCGCGTGTTGAAGTGTTACACGCAAACACGCTATCCACGCAGAACGGGCAACGAGACCGGGATTGTCAGCGAGGTCGAAGCTGCGTTTCAGACGCTCTATGTTCAACCACAGGCAATACGTCAGGCGTTTGTGCAACATTGCGTCGAGATCACCCAGCGCGATGGCTACGTCGCGCCCTCTGAGCGCTCTTTACTTGATCTGTTTGCGGCCAGCCTCGGTTGTCAGGCGGTAGCAGCATAGTCAAAGCCTTAGCTTGAGCGCGTGCTGGCCGTTATTCCAGCCCAGGATTCAATGCCGCTTACGGTAACTACTCCAGAGGCACACCGGCACGAGCAGCAAAGTACACCGCTTCGGTCCGATTACGCGCTCCTAGCGTGCGGAAAATAGCCGACAGGTGCGCTTTCACGGTATTTTGAGAAATATCCATATTGTTGGAGATTGTCTTGTTTGGCTTACCTTGCAACAGGTAGGCAAGTACTTCGCGCTGCCGGTCAGATAGTGAGGCTAGCAGGGCAACGTCCGTGCGTTCCGAAGCCGGGCGGTTGTGCATGACCGTGACGTTGCGGGGCAGGTAAACGCCGCCGGCTACGATCAGGCGGATGGCACTGAGTAATTCGTCATGAGTAGCCGATTTGGTGATGAAACCCATGGCGCCGTTGTCGATGCACCGTAGGATGACGTCTGAATCGTGCTCTCCGGAGAGAACAACAATAGGCGTTTCCGGCGCCACTTTACGAAGCTTCAGTAACGAATCCACACCCACAGCATCGTCGAGTTTCAGATCGAGCAGCACCATATCGATCCCCGCTATTGAGCGCAGGGCCACCTCTGCATCACTCAGACTCTTCGATTCAACAACGTCAGGTTCTGGTGTCAGGCTTTGCAGCAGATGGACCATGCCACTTCTGAACAGAGCGTGGTCATCAACGATCAGGATTTTCATTGGCACGTCGATCTCACAACAGAAACCTCGAGTCGGCGGATATCGACCTGACGGTCAACTGTTGAGGAGTGTCTATCGAATCAGGTCTTCGTGTCAATTCAATCATCGGTATTGATGAATCGCCCGGCAACCGTCTGTAGCTTCAAGGTGAGTTTGGATTACAATAGGAAATTGCCCGTCAACGTTGCTGAATCCCTTGCCTACAGTCCTGCCATTGACGAAACGCCTGCAGCGACAGTGCGGAAAAGCGGTTGTTGATTTCAACATGATCGAGGATGCAGACCGCATCATGGTTTGCCTCTCGGGTGGCAAGGATAGCTACGCCATGCTGGATCTTCTGTTGCACCTGCAGAAAGTGGCGCCCGTAAAATTCAGCCTGATAGCGGTCAATCTGGATCAAAAGCAGCCAGGCTTTCCTGGACATGTATTGCCTGAGTACCTGGCGACTAAGGGCGTGGAGTACCGCATTGTGGAGGAAGATACCTACAGCATCGTGACCGAAAAGGTCCCTGAGGGCCGCACAACCTGTGGCCTGTGCTCGCGGTTGCGCCGCGGCATACTGTATCGGGTGGCTGACGAGGTCGGTGCCAGCAAGATGGCGCTGGGCCATCATGCCGACGATATGCTCGAGACCCTCATGCTGAATCTGTTCCACGGAGGCTCGCTCAAGACAATGCCACCTAAATTGCATGCTGATAACGGGCGGAACATCGTTATCAGGCCCTTGGCGTACTGCCGCGAATCGGATATTACAGCGCTAAGCAATCTGGAAAACTATCCGATTATTCCGTGCAACCTGTGCGGGTCACAGCCTAATCTGCAACGCCAGGCGATGAAACAGATGCTGTCTGCGTGGGAGCGAGAAAACCCCACCCGCATTTCGTCGATGCTAAGCGCTCTGGGCAATGTTGTACCGTCTCATCTGCTGGACAAGACGCTGTTCGATTTCGACAACAATAAACGTCTGGCAGATAATTCGGCAGCGACAATGCCGCCTGCCGATGTGCCTACCAGGGGATTTCCTCTGCGTCGTATGCTATGAAACGTCCGCTGGGATGCTCGTGCAGGTTTTCAATCTGCTCGATCAGCATCCGCGCTGTTTTTTCTGCCGGGAACAATTTTCCATCGGGCACGTTTTTCTGAAACGGCTTTGACAGACGAGAGTCTGTGGTGCCAGGATGCAGAGCAACGACTCTGACGTTTTTGGTATTGCGTTCCCATTCAATAGCCAGGCACTTGAGCGACATGTTCAGTGCAGCCTTTGATGCCCTGTAGCTGTACCAACCGCCGAGCTGGTTGTCCGAGATACTGCCCACACGCGCAGACAATACGGCGAACACACCCTTGGCAGAGTCTTTGAGTACGGGTCGAGCATATTTTCCCAACAGCAGGCTGGGCAGACAATTGATGCGCATGGAATCGGTAAAATGGTCTGCCTCTAACTGTCTGATGCTTTTCTCGGGCCCGCGATCCTGAGTGTGCAGCATGCCCACGCAATTGATCAGCCAGTCCACTGCACCCAGACTCTGTACCCAGGCCGCCACGCTGGACTCATCGGAGGCATCCATGGCGCTCCAGCGTATCTCGGTAGCACCGGCGAAATTGCCGATGCTGCCGAGCGCACTACCAGCCGGTGACTGGTGGTACGTTGCGTGGATGAGGCCGACATCATCGCGCTGCGACACTATTTCCAGCATGGCAGCCCCGATGCCACCGCTCGCACCTGCAATGGCGATGTGAAGTAGTTGAGCCATTTCGGGCGTCTGTTCGGTCTATTTGAGTGATTCGTAGGCTTTGGTAAAGCCTGCGAGCGAAAGGCTGGCACTGACCTCGCCCTGATTGGCGGCAATGACCGACACCACGGCGTTGTTACCGCGTTTGAAACGATTGATCAGATCTTCGTCAATCGGCTCGCGAACCAGGCACCCTTGTTCGGTACAAATCTGGAACGGAGCAGATTCTTCACGACCATTGTCGATGGTCACCGCCAGCCCTTCGGTCAGTACCACACCGAGTGGTGTGATGACATCGAGTACGGCAATAGCGGTACGTTCACCCACCTCCATAGGTTCATCGAGTTTGCGAACAACCACTTCGAGCACCGGTGTACCGGTGGCATCGTTGCCAATCTGTGCCATCGCGCAGTTGGTTCCCTCAGGGCTACACGCGACATTCCACGAACCATGACGAGCAAGCTCAGCGTCTGGTGGAGCACCATCAGCAGGTGCATTAGCCGCCGGTTGCCGAGAGGTTGGCTGAGGGGGAGGTGGGGCTTCAGCGTCGGCAGCCGGGGCCGCACCCAGATCCAGTGTGCCTCCGGCAGGGGCTTCTGGCTGACCGAGTTTCAATCCACCACCAGACGATTGCGCCTGGGCGGTGTTCAGGGACAGGCCCGCATGAAGTGCTACTAGAAAAATGACTGCAGAAAATCGAGGAATCACGCTACATCCTATGAGCTTGGTTAGTGTAAACACATGTGGGGTGTAGTTTAACTGGAACATCGGCCTTGTTGGTACCGTCGCTGGCGCTGTTGAGCGATACAGAACATGACAAGTCGGACTGCTGTCGGGTTACTCTATCGGCTAACTATCCCTTGTACGCATGAAACCCGGAGATCCTCCTCGCAATGAAGCTGATTGAGTCTGATACATGGCGCCTGTGGTCCGACCCGTCAAACGGTGCTCAGTGGATGAGTGCTGAGGTGTATCGGGAAGGAAACTGGCATGCCGTTGTGCCTGAATGTCGTCCATCGGCCGATGAGCGCGCAGGGCAAGACGAAAAAGCACCCCTTGCAGCAGCCAATTTTCACATGGTGCCCTACAGCAACCGTATCAGAGACGCGCGATTCAATTTTCAGGGACGCACCATAGAACTGCAGGAAGCAGATGCGCACGCTATCCATGGAGCTGTTCGTAAACTGCCGTGGACGGTAACTGCAGAAGACCGATCGCAGCTTGTGTGTGAATTTGAATCCGGAGAACAGTCCCCGGTCAACTGGCCGTGGCCGTTCCATACGCGTCTTGAACAGCGCGTTGAAGGCCCTGTACTGACCAGTCAGCTGACGTTGACTAACCGGGGGGATACACCGATGCCTGCAGGTTTTGGCTGGCATCCGTATTTTGTGCGAAACGTTAATGGCTCGGAACCGACATTGACCTTGCCTGTGTCGGGTGTGTTCCCGGATGAAGCTGGCGACTGCCTGCCCGATGGTGCACCAGTGCCGTTGCCCAACGAACTGGACTTTCGACACCCGCGTCTGCTGGATGCGACCCAGCGAATTGACTGTTGCCTGTCAGGGTTGAACGGGCAATGCGATATCGACTGGCGAGAGGGTGGGATCAAGCTGCAGGTCACCTCCAGTGAGTCCTGCAAGTTTCTGGTGCTGTTCAACCCTGACATGCCGCACTTTGCGGTTGAACCTGTTACTAATGCCAATGATGCGTTCAATCTGGCAGAGCAGGGTATCGAGTCTGGTATGCAGGTGTTGGCAGCGGGCGAATCGATGCAGGCGACGATGTCGCTGCGTGCTGTCGTCAGCTGATAGTCTAGCCTGTCTAGACAGGCGTAAAGCGCCGCTGACGCAGTCAGTGTGACTGGAATAATCAGCGGTTTTTCCAGTGCGGGACGCTCAGGGTGCTGTACGTGTCGTATCGAGCGTCACGCCTAGTGGGCCTCGGGGTATGTCGGCACTGAGTGCCTGCCCACCACGATCAAACGTCAGTTGTACGTATTCCCCTTTAATACCGGAGCGTGTGGCTTCCTGCAGCTCGCGAACCTGATAGACACGAGAGCCTGCGTAACTCAGGATGACATCACCTGTTTGCAATCCGGATACATCAGCAGCAGAGCCTGCAATGATAGAGGCAACACCCACTCTGTTGGATATGCCGGATTCGAACAGGTAGCGATCATAAGCATCGTCACCCAGCTCTTCACGCAGATCAACGCGCCCGGTGTCCAGCTCTTCGAGACGATTGTTGAGTTGGTCAGATTCGGACCAGCCTTCACGGGAGGCCTGATCAAAAAGTTCCAGTCGCGCCAGTTGGTACTGATCTTTGCGAGCCTGCAAATCTCTGGCTGTTTGTTCATCGACACCGGCAGCAACCAGGTTTTCTACCCGTTGTTGTGCATTGAACGGACTGTTGAAACGATAGCCGTTTCTCACACCTGTTGCCGCATCCGCTTCACTGGTCTGCATAAACTCGGCGTTGACTGCATCGTTTAATCTGCCTGGCTCATTCAGGGTGTCCAGTGAGGCAAGTGTGGTTTCTGCTGCGTCCACCCTGCGTGTAATCTGAATCAGTGATTCGGTTAACTGTGAGCGCTCTGCCGCCGAGTCGATCAAAGCCTGCTGGAGTTCCTGTAGATTTACCTGGCCCGTACTATCGGTCATCAGGCCAGGTTTTATCGAATCCGCAACCGGGCGTGGCACAGCGGCTACATCAGACACACCTGAAGGCTGGTCCGGTAAATCCACTACACTGTAGTAACGGGTTACTGCCAATGTCAGCACACTACCTAGCGCTCCCGCAAACAACGCTATCGCGGTGTTCGTCAGCAGACTTCCCGTTTCTTTTTCACTCATGATCAACCTTTACGCTCCACCGTCAATGTCGGCTTACTGTCAGTGACTCAGTCGTGCTGCCTGCTGCAATACCAAGTCCTCCAGAACCTTATCTCAATACCATGTCAGATAAAGCAATCAATGAGTTAGCGTGGTCCGACGCGGAGGCACTCGCGGAGGCAGGCGACGCGCTGGGTGGGCAGCTGGATATTTATGCGCATCGGGGTAGCACGCTACTTGCGCCTGAAAACACAGAGCTGGCTTTTGCGCGAGCACTCGGTTTCGGTGCTGATGTGCTGGAGATCGATGTTCGGTTGAGTGCAGACGGACATGTCATGGTGACCCATGATGCAAAGGTTGATCGAACCTGTGACGGGCGCGGCGCGGTAGCCGATCTGGGCTTGCAAACGTTAAAGGCCATGGACGCCGGTTGGCACTTTCGGGATCTGCACGGGGAGGCCTATCGCGGTCGTGGAATCCGGCTACTGACGCTCGATGAACTGTTTGTGTTGTTTCCGGGCACCCGTATCAATATCGATATCAAGGATGCCCACCGTGAAGCAGCGCTTGCCGTTGCAAAGTGCATTGCTGATGCCAATGCCCAGAGGCGTGTCAATGTGGGGAGTTTTCACGCAAAGGCCATGGCACACTTCAGGCAAGCCATGCCTGAAGTAACCACAACAGCTACGCAAGGTGAGGTGGCGGGCTTGTATTTTGGGCGCTCGCTAATCAAGTCGGTACACTATCAATTTCTACAGATCCCTCTAAATTATTACGGTTTGCCGCTGGCAACGCCTGCGTTTTTACAGCAAGCGAAACGTGTGAAAGTGCAAGCGGTGTACTGGACTGTCAATGATATTGCCACCATGAAGAAACTGGCGCTGAGAGGCGTCAACGGTCTGGTGACTGATCGTGTGGATCTTGCCTGCGATCTGTTCGGCAAGAGCCGCAGTTAAAATACAGTAGGGCAAACTCGGTTCAGAATGGCCTGAACCCGTATAGGGTTAAGTAATAAATTCCGATCAATAGCTACTGACGCTATTGCACGTCGATAGCGTTGATAGTCACTACAGCGACTACGGCTAAACCAGCTCGATACTGGCCAGTTGTGTATTGACCGCCTGGCAAACATCGTTAAGACCCGACGTTCCGCCCAGTTCAATCGTTTGCAGCGGGCCGCTGGCAAATGCGGCATCGACCGCTGATCAGTATTCATCTAATGCCTGCCCGAGCGACTGGTAGGCCGCTGCTCCTTGCCGGCAGGTTGTTCTAGCGTGTGCTGACGGTTATCCAATTACGATCACGACTATCCTGAACGATGACGTTGGTGGGTGGCATAGACTCGCCGTCCACCGTTGTGACAACGCAATCCATGCGGCCACCAGCCGTTAGCCGATAAAAGCCGCCACGGGTTTCTCCCTTATGGGCAAGCCGCACAGAACCGTCATTTTCCAGCGCTATTCCGTCAGGCCTGACTGGTTTGGCGCTGTCTGCCAGTATATGATGCGTGCACCCGGTCGGTGAGATGAGGCTGATTCCGCCTGTGCGGATCCAGTTGGGTATGATCAGGAGCCTGGATTGATGGGCGAGTACGCACTCAGGGCGCCGTAAATCAGCGCCAGGCTGGCCAGGTATCTGGTCTGGGAAGTCTTTTTCTGGTATCACGTTGGTAGTTGTGCTGGCACTGTGTGAGATCCCTCGTACTCCCCCATAGTCTTGCACATCGTCGCTATCCGGCCCTGCCGCTGGCAGTACAGCCCTTCATGAGGGTCGAAAACCCTGTTGCACAGCAAGTTTTTCTGGAGTTTATGCAATGAACAAACCGACCGAAAGTGTCAGCATGTCCGATTTGGTAGAAATGGATCGAGCCCATGTGTGGCATCACCTGACTCCGCACAAGCCATTGGAAACAAAAGATCCGCTTATTATCGTCAAGGGCGATGGTATGCGTATCTGGGACCAGAATGGCAAAGAGCACATCGACGCCGTGTCTGGCGCTGTATGGACTGTCAATCTGGGGTACGGGCGCGAAAGTATCGCTAACGCGGTGCGAGATCAACTGGTCGAGATGTGCTACTTCGCAGGGTCTGCCGGCAATATTCCGGGGATAAAATATGCAGAACGGCTGATCTCCAAAATGCCAGGCATGAGCCGAGTTTATTATTCAAACTCTGGCTCAGAAGCCAATGAGAAAGGCTTCAAGATCGTGCGTCAGATTGCGGCATTGCAAAACGGCGGCAAGAAGCACAAGACGTTATACCGCGATCGTGATTACCACGGCACAACTATCACGGCACTCTCCGCCTGTGGTCAGAACGAACGTAAGGATCAGTACGGACCCTTCACTCCCGGTTTTGTGGAAGTGCCACATTGCAGCGAATACCGTAGCCAGTTCCCGGACGATTCGGAATACGGCGTGAAGATCGCTCGTGAAATAGAAAAAGTTATCCTGAGAGAAGATCCCGATACGGTTGGATCCATCGTGCTTGAGGCGGTTACCGCTGGCGGCGGCGTCATTACCCCACCAGAAGGCTATTGGGAAACCGTGCAGGAAATCTGTAAAAAGTACGGTGTACTTCTGCACATGGACGAAGTGGTGTGTGGTCTGGGTCGTACCGGTACGTGGTTCGGCTACCAGAACTACGATATCAAGCCAGACATCGTGACCATGGCCAAAGGCGTGGCGAGCGGTTATGCGGCCATAGCGTGCACAGTCACCACCGAAGAGGTGTTCAACCAGTTCAAAGCTACCGATGATTCCCTGGGCTACTTTCGCGATATCAGCACGTTCGCCGGATGTGCCGCGGGCCCTGCTGCGGCTTTGGAAACGATGCGTATCATCGAAGATGAAAATCTGTTGCAAAATACGCTGGACATGGGTGAGTACTTGATGGAGAAGCTGCGTGGCCTGCAGAACAAGTACAAGGTTATTGGTGATGTTCGTGGCAAGGGTCTGTTCTGCGGTATGGAGCTGGTCAAGGATCGTCAAACCAAGGAACCGGTTGATGAAAAGATGTTGATGGCTGTGGCTGCTGATTGTATGGAGCAGGGTGTGGTTATCGGTCGTACTAACCGCAGCATGTCGGGTCTTAATAATGTGGTTACTCTGAGCCCTGCACTGATCTGTACCGAAGCCGATATCGATGAAATCGTGCAGGCGATTGATAACGCCATGGGTCGTCACGCGGTCATCTGATCGGACGTAACGAGTGTAGCGTCAACACTAGGGTCTATTATTTTGAAGGATCCAGCTATGAGCAAAGTATGGGGACGCGAATCATCTTCCAACGTTCAGGCAGTGCTCTGGTGCCTCGGTGAATTAGGGCTCGAGTTCGACAGGGTTGATGCCGGCTTCAAGTAGGGTGTCGTCAATACCGCCGAGTACCTGAACATGAACCCCAATGGCACAGTGCCGTGCCTGCAAGATGGCCATGGTGAGCCGCTGTGGGAGTCTGGTGCGATCATGCGGTATCTGGCTAACCGGTATGCTGATGAGAGCTTCTGGCCAGCTGATTTACACCTGCGTGCCCAGGTGGACAAATGGGCGGAGTGGTCGAAGCTCAATGTCGCAGGGAACTACACAAGCCCGGTTTTCTGGCAAGTGGTGCGAATCCCCGTTGAGCGACGCAATGCAGAGCTGATTGATTCTGCGGTAAAAAATCTCGAGAAATATCTGCAGATTGCTGATCATCAACTAACCACTAGCCAGTACCTGGCCGGTGAGACGCTAACGTTGGCAGATATACCCTAGTGATGCATAAAATTTCGGCCTAGGCGGCCCCACCCAGAACCGCTTCGCTGCTTCTATAGCAGCATCTAAGGCGCTGTACTCATTTTTTCTGGATCTCTCGGGGCCGCCCAGGCCTAGAGTGACTAGGCTCAATCCAGTAAAAACTCCGTGCAGCGCCTTATATACTGCTCTATAAGCTTCTGGACTTGAAATTTTATGCATCACTAGGGTATTCAATTCGGCCATTGTCTGTATCGCTACTTCGACGTTGATATCAAACGGGCGCAGCTCGATAATCTGACGCGTTACTACAATTTGCTGTGTACCTCACCTCATTTTTGTGAACATGTGAAGGTGGATTACAGCGAGCTTGTGAACTCCCTGTAGCAGCCTTGCTGTTGTAATGTTGTTTTGAGTGAACCGCGTGCGTGCGAGTCGTGCAGGATGCTGCCTGATAGCGGTGCAAGCGTTCTGAGCAGGCAACAGTCAGGAATGCTGACGCGGAATGTGGTATTACTGAGTCGGTACGGATAGAAGTTTCGGGGCTCATTATCAGTCGTTTTCCCCGGATTATCTGGCGGCGCAATTTTCAGGCGTAGCCGCACTGTCTGGACATACTAAAAACCACTGGAGAGTCAATCAATGAAAAAACAACTTACGACGCTTGCGTGCGCAACGGCCATTGCGCTGCTCGGCGGCACAGCCCATGCTGCTGAGAAAATCAACATAGGTGCGCCTGCCTGGACGGGTGCTCAGGCGATCGCACATCTGGTTCAGGAAATTGTGGTTTCCCGCATTGGCGGAGAAGCGAATCTGGTGCCGGGCAACAACGCGGCGATCTTTCAAGCCATGGATGCCGGCAAGGGCGATATCGACATACACCCGGATGTCTGGTTGCCCAACCAGCAGAGCTTTACAGACAAGTATGTTGATGGTACAGGTAACGTCACGCTGTCCGAGAATTCTTATGAAGGCAAGCAGAGTTTTTGTGTCTCGAAACAATTCTCTGAAGAAAATGACGTAACGTCTATCTTCGATCTGGCGCGCCCGGAAATTGCCAAGCTGATGGATGCCGATGGTAACGGCAAAGGCGAGATCTGGATTGGTGCGCCAGGCTGGGCATCTGCCAACGTTAACGAGGTTAAAGTCAGAGACTATGGTCTGATGCCGTTCATGGAGCCAATTCGTGCTGACCAGGCAGTGATGACTGCCACAGTCGGTGATTCCATTGAAAAAGGCATTGGCTATGCGTTCTATTGTTACTCACCTCATGCCATCTGGTTCCAACACGATATCGTGCGTTTGTCAGAGCCTGAATTTGATCCTGCGAAATACAATGCGCTGCAGCCGGATCAGGATCCAAACTGGTTTGAAAATTCCAAGGTCATGACTGAAGATGCGCTCAAGCAGGTGCAGATTGCCTATTCCAATACGCTGGCAGATCGCTCTCCCGCTATTGCTGAACTGGTACAGAACATCCAGCTGACAGGTGATGATGTGTCTCAGTTTGCCTTCGAAATAGAAGGTGGAAAGGACGCAGCTGATGTGGCGAAAGAGTGGGTTGCCGCTAATTCAGATCGAGTGGATGGCTGGTTAGGGATGTAATTACCAAAGTTGTGTCAGCGCGAGTAAGTGACTTGCGCTGACACGTCTTCTGTTAACTCAGCTTGCGAGAGAATTGTCTTGGTATCCGTTAGTCCATCCGGCAATCAAACACCCAGCGGCAGTGCCATAGAGATTGCCGGTATCTGGAAGATATTTGGCGAACGTGCCACTGAGGCGCTTGCTGCCGTCAAATCCGAATCGCTGGACAAAGAAGAGATTCTCAAGCGTTTCAACTGTGTGGTGGGTGTGGCAGATGCCACGATGAGCATCAAACCCGGCGAGATTTTTTGCATCATGGGCCTCTCCGGCAGTGGAAAGTCGACACTGGTGCGCCATATCAATCGCCTGCTGGATCCTTCTGCTGGGAGCATTCATGTGAATGGTGAAGACATCATGGCCATGGGCGATAGCGCTTTACGCAAGTATCGCAATGAACATATATCCATGGTGTTTCAGAACTTTGCACTAATGCCGCATCGCTCTGTCATCGATAATATTGCCATGCCACTGGAGATCCGTGGAGTTGCGAAAAACCAGCGTATGGAAACTGCGCAACGCACCATGGAGCTGGTGGAACTGACAAACTGGGGTAATAAATACGCGCATGAACTCTCTGGCGGTATGCAGCAGCGTGTCGGTCTGGCGAGGGCATTGGCAGCGGACCCTGAAATACTGCTGATGGACGAACCGTTCAGCGCGCTGGACCCACTGATACGCCGACAGTTGCAGACAGAATTCATGCGTCTGGCAGCCGGGTTCAATAAAACCACGGTTTTTATCACACACGATCTGGATGAGGCTGTGCGCATTGGTGATCGTATCTCGATCATGCGCGATGGCCGTGTCATACAGACCGGTACGCCGGAAGAGATCGTCATGCACCCGGCAGACGATTACGTGGCTGAATTCGTAGCGGGCATCTCGCGGCTCAAGATCGTCAAGGCGCGTGCCGTCATGCAACCGATAGTACAGTTCGAACAGAGCCATGGTGTACTGAGCGATTCGGCTGTGGCATTTGATGAAGGTACCAGCCTGGGTAAACTGATCGATGCATCGTTGAGTACCGAACATCCGTTAGCCATCATAGATGCTCAAGGCAAACGCCTTGGTGCTGTTACCCGGACCGATTTACTGACAATAGTTGCCGATGGCAATGAGGCAGACTAAGTCATGAGTGCACAGACACAAGCTCTGGATGCGTCAGACGATACTGATCAGCGTAATGGCTTGATCACAGAATTTGTACAAACCAGTACTGCGTACTACCAGAAGCAGTTCAAGAAGATTGGTAGCAGGGCGGGTTTCAGCCTTACGTTTAATGTAGCTGCTGCGCTCCTGGGACCAGTATGGTTTGGCATGCGCGGTTTGTGGAACTGGGGTTTGCCATTCGTGATTCTGGAAACCATGGCAGTGGTGCAGCTTGGGCGTGGCCTGTTTGGTGACCTTGGTGCTGAAGCACGACAGCGCATTGTCGAGATAGAAGGAACGTTGAAGTTTCGGCAGGAACAATTGCAATCAGCCATCGAAAAACAATCCGAAAAAGTAGCCGTATTCGAGCGAGCAATAGGTTCGCTCGAAACTGCTGTTGCGGACATAGCGCAGGAAGCCGCACAGGCTGAGGCCTCGGCAACGGGTGTAGCTCTTGTCGGGTTGGCGGCGTTGATCCTGATTAAGATAGTAGAAGGTGTGGTGGCCAATAGTGCGCTGGAAAAGCGATTTTCACAGTGGCTGTCAGATCGCACGACCAGTGCAGGGCTGAGCACGTCGCGCACGACAGTTGCGGCAGGTTTTGTGTTGGTGATCTTTGCGGTGAGTACCATTCACTTTGCGTTTCCGGGTGCCCTGCAATGGTTGAGCACGTTTCCCACCGATCCGCAGATACGGCTGAGTGCTATTACTGGTATTGAAGCAACCTTTGATTTTATCAAGCGCAATGGTCGGTTCGTCTTTGAGTCAATATCGTTGGGTATTCGTGTGGTGCTGGATTATCTGGAGATCATATTTGTATCATCGCCATGGCCGGTCGTTGCCAGCTTTATCATTATGCTGACGTGGTTATCCGCTGGCGTAGGGGCGTGTGTTGCGGCAGGTCTGTTTCTGTCCTACATGGGGCTGTTTGGTTTCTGGGAGAAAGCAATGACCACATTGGCGCTGCTGGGGACTGCCGCCATGTTATCTATCTGTATCGGCATTCCCTTAGGGCTCTTCTGTGCAAGACGTCCCAGGCTGTACGCGGTGATACGCCCCATCATGGACTTCATGCAAACGATGCCATCGTTTGTTTTCATGATTCCGGTGATTGCCTTTTTCAGTGTAGGTAAGCCGGCGGCGGTTATCACAACCATGATCTTTGGTGGTACGCCAGTAGTAAGACTGACCGTTCTGGGCATGCGCGGTGTGCCCGAATCGATTCGCGAAGCGGCAATAGCCTTTGGTGCATCGCGCTGGTATCTGTTGACCAAGGTTGATTTACCGCTGGCAGCACCTTCGATATTAGCGGGGGTAAATCAAACCATCATGTTGAGTCTTGCGATGGTGGTGGTGGCATCGCTGATCGGCGCAAAAGGCCTGGGTGAAGACGTGCTTGAGGCCTTGCAGTACTCCTCTGTGGGCCAGGGAATTCTGGCTGGTTTTGCCATTCTGTTTTGCGCCATGATTCTGAACAGAGTGATTCAAGGTAAAACGGAATAGTGGTGCGTCTGCCCTCTGCATCCTGTACCAGCTAATGCCCAGGTGGGACGCTGAGCTCCAGACGCTGTGCGTCGTTTAGTGAAGTCAAGCAGATCTGGAACTTCCATTCGCCCATGGTAACGACGCCACCCATATCAAGCACAGTCAAAGCGCAACCCCAAGCCAGCGACTGACTATCAACAATGTAATGGGCAGCGTGATGAACGACAGTGCAGTCTGTATCGTCACTATGGCAGCCATTGCCGGTGCATCGCCACCCATCTGGCGCGCCAGCGTATAAGCACTTGCGGCGGTAGGCACCGCACCAAATATGACCGCTACCAATGTAGCTTGCGCATCCATCCCGATAAGATTCGCCACTAACGCAATGACCAGTGGAAATACGAGCATTTTCCCCGCTACGCTTACGATGGTAGGTATAGCGCTGGCGGTCATGGCGCGGATGCGAATGTTAGCTCCTACACACAGCAACACGATAGGCAGCGCGGCACCACCGAGCAACACACACAGGTCGTACAAAATAGGCACGTGAACAACGCCACCCAGATTAAACAGCAATCCGAAAAATACTGAAATAAGTATCGGATTGCGAGTGAGATCTTTGAGCACCATTCGCAGCACTCCCCCAGAACCCAACCCTCTGAGCAATATAATAATCAGGCTGACCACAGATACATTGGTCACCGGTATAAGCAGCGCGGTAATCAGCGTGGCCAAGGCCAGCCCCTCGGTTCCAAACAGCTCTTCAGCTACCGCCAGAGCAATGAACGTATTGTGGCGAGAACAACCCTGGAGCACTGACGTCCACAGGGGTTTGTCAAGCCTCAGTACACGCCCACTGAGCAATGAAAACATCACTGATGCGATAAACCCGGCATAGATCACAATGGCGAAGCTGCTGAGCATATCGCCTGAAAGATCCATGGTGGCCATCTTGTAAAACAGTAGCGGCGGGAACAGCACCCAGTACACCAACTTATCGTTCATGTTCCAGAATTCGAAACTGGGTATACCGCCACGACGCAAGCCATGACCTAATACGATCAGCAGAAAAATGGGCGCTATGGCCAAGAAGACTTCAAACATGGGTGAGAGTTCTTACGTTTGATTGATATCCACTTCAACTATCAAAACAGCCAGATAATAACGGCAGAAAATACATACATGGCCACTAACAGTATTTACGACTGAGCAGGATTCGCTACAGGAAAAGGCGGCTTGATCCAGATGCAAACATGGTCAGGAGTACATTCCTTATAAGCCGAGTACCGGTGTGTAGACGGCTCTATCAGGTGTCGCCATCACGGCTGTCATCATCCGTGTTATGTTTATTAGTGAATAGATTCATCTCACCCTTGTCTGTGAAGCGAGTCGCCAGGGAAGCTCCGGATGCTCCCAGCTTGCCTTTGAGCGAATAGGTAATAGGCCGACTCAGAGCATTATCATCGCTTTGCGAATCGCTGACCCGTGCCAGTAATTGGCGAATTGCACTAAAAGCAGAAATGCTGACAGGTACTGTCAATACCGTGTCGCTAAAGCGGGGAATCGCACCTGACTCATTGCTGACGCCGCTGGCCAGACCACGACCATCTAGATCCAGACTGACCGACAGTCCGTCGTATGCCAAGGCTGTACCGTTAGGATTCTGCACTCGAAGTTTGAGAGCAAAACGCAGTTCAAGTCCTTCGCTTTCCATTGGCTCAAGACCGGCCACACGTACATTAGGTGAATCCCGACCGGGCAAGGTGGCGCAACCAGCGAGAACCATTGAAATGATGACTGATGTGAGTGTTTTCATGGAACAAGAATACTGTAGGTTTGTGATCCAAGCGTAATGCATTTCTGATCATCCCGCGAATGTTACTGAGCTCCAACTGGTTCATGAATAATTTAGGCTGGTTTGCTGCGTACGATAAAGGTCACGGTAGCGTCCTTTCAACGCAATCAGCTCTGTGTGTGTTCCTTGTTCAACGATACGCCCTGAATCGAGGAATATAATACGATCGGCCTGGCGTATGGTGGACAAACGGTGAGCAATAATGAACGCGATACGGCCTTTGAGCATCGAGCCTAACCCTTGCTGGATCTGCTGCTCTGTTTCTGAATCAATGGAAGAAGTGGCTTCATCCATGATCAGAATCTGAGGATCGGACACAATGGCACGGGCAAAGGAGATTAACTGTTTTTGTCCAGCAGATAAACGATCACCTCTTTCACCGGCTTCACTTTGATAACCATCAGGCAATGCCACTATAAACGTGTGTGCGCCGGCCAGTTTGCTGGCTTTGACAATTTCTTCGTCGGTAGCGTCCAAAGCGCCGTAACGGATGTTACTCATGAGCGTGCCATTAAATATATGATTGTCCTGCAGGATTACGCCCAGTCGTGATTGCAACCAGTGCAAGCCCAGGTCGCGATACTCCACTCCGTCTATCAACACCGCACCGTCAGTGGGCTCATAAAAACGTGCAATGACATTGACGAGCGTGCTTTTGCCGCCGCCAGTGGGTCCGACAATGGCGATGGATTGACCATAGTTAGCCTCCAGGTTGATACCGTTCAGGATAGCTGCCCCTTGTTGTTGTTCGTCGTAGGCAAAGCAGACATTTTTCAGGCTGATACCTTGAATCACAGAGCTTGAAGGTGTCTTCAGCAGATCCTTGTCCTTTATTGTGGACTGCGTGTTGATCAAGCCCAGGATTCGTTCGGCAGAAGCCTGAGCCATTTGCAGCTCAGCAAATCGTGTGCTGATTTGTTGAACAGGCTCAAACAGTTGTGTGGCGAATCGCATGAAAGCGATCAATGTACCCACAGAGATTACGCCGTCGAGGACAGTGAAGCCTCCCAGCACTAGTGTAATGCCGATAGCCAGACTTGCCAACGAGACCACAACGGGCAAGTAGATTGATGCATAAGTCAGGTTGCGGACTTTTGCATCGGCCAGTAATTCGACCAACTGCCCGAATTCCTTGCTGTTTTCATGCTCGCGAACAAACACCTTGCTGGTCAGCACGCCGGTTATCGCCTCGTTGTAACTGGCTGTAACTCGACTGTTAATAGCCGTTGCGGCGCGAGCGCTGTTTAGTAAACGGCGTTGAAAATACACGGATGCCATTGCCAGAACAGGTAAAACTGTCAGTACTACAAAGGCCAGGAGCGGATTCAACCAGATCATGGCTACACTGATACCCAGCATCATCGAGATGCCCCAGACTGCATCCAGAAATCCCCACACCAGTATGGCCGACAGTCGATCACAATCAGCGGTCATACGAGCCATCAGCCAGCCGACAGGGCGGTGGTTGTAGTAACTGAAAGACAATTCCTGTAGCCGTGTGAATCCATCGCGACGAATATCGTGACTGATCAGGCTTTGCAGTAATCCACCGACACGAATGAACCCACCTATCGACAGCACAACGATGATAGTGGCTCCTGCATAGAGATAGGCATATTGCCAAAGCTCATGGGTGTCGCCGCCTTGCTCGATTGTGTCGATTACGGCACGGGTGATCAACGGAAAACAAACTTCCATGGCCGCCGTTATTACTGCACAGATTGACAGCAGGATCAGCACGCGAGGATGGGCGCGTGAATAGCCCCACAACTGCTTCCATAGTGCCCACTGGATTGACTCCCGAGCCGTCTGCTTTTCATCCAGTGCGCTGTCTTGTTTGTTCATGATATTTCCCCGTGTACAAAATCAACACTGGTCTTGACTAAAAATTTCGACCGAAGGAGGTCCCGGCCAGAACCGCTTCGCTGCTTCTACACAACTTTATAGGCTGATGAACTCAAAAAAATTTTCGTAATACCAGGGTCAAGTGCCGAAAAGTTCGTTGTCTATGGTCGAGTCCAGTGCCTGCTGGATATCGCATAAACGCTTGTACGGTCCAGGCGTGTCTGCAAGCTCTTCATGCGTACCCAGTTGAACGATCTTTCCTTGTTCCAGTAATACAATTCTGTCTGCCTGTTGAATAGTTGAAAGTCTGTGAGCAGCAATCAGTGTTGTCTGCTTGCCATGGCGTGCTGTAATGGCTTTAAGAATGATCTGTTCCGTTTTGCTGTCAACTGCCGACAAGGCATCGTCGAGTAGCAGAAAAGGCGCGTTCCTCAGCAGTGCCCGTGCAATGGCGAGACGTTGTCGTTGGCCGCCTGACAACGTCACGCCGCGCTCACCTAGCATGACGCCATACTGATTCTCGAATTCCATGATGGACTCGTGCAGGGCGGCATCGTGACAAGCGGCGATCATGTCGCTTTCACCGGCACTGTTGTCTCCGACTCTCAGGTTTTCCGTCAGGGTTCGTGAATATAGAAAGGGTTCTTGAAAAACCACGGCAAACTGTTTGCGAAGCCAATGCCTGTCCAGCGTGGAAAGCTCATGACCATCCAGAGTGACGGACCCACTCTGATAATCATAGAGCTTCAGCAGAGTTGTCATGAGCGTGGACTTGCCACTGCCCGGCGCCCCGACAAGTGCTATGGTTTCACCGGCCTTGATGTCGAGGCTGATGTTTTTCAGGGCAGGGCTACTCACATCAGTGCTATGAGACATGCTGACATTATAAAAGCTCACTGCACCCGTTGCCCGTTGCTCGGTTGGGCTGACACCTGCCGCTTCAGCAGTTTGGCCGAGGATATGACTGATTCGCCTGATGGCAACCATGGACTTGCCGCTGTCCACCAACACGCGTCCAAGACGCCGGACAGGCCAGACCACCATGGCGATGTAGGTCATGAAAACAAACAGCTCGCCAATGCTCAGTGACCCTGATTGCACCATGGCTGCGCCGACAACCAGCACCACACCCAGTTGTATGAAACACACCAGATCGCTGAGCGCCCAGAAGACGCTCATGCTGATCATCAAGCTGTAGTTGCAGTCACGAAAATCAGCATTGCGTACGGCAAATTGATCAATTTCGTATTGCTGTCGATTGAATGCCCGTACGACGCGTATTCCCGTCAGATTTTCCTGCAGGCAACTGCTTAACCGACCTTCAGCTTCATCAACGGCCAGAAACAATCGCCTTGCCCGCTTGAAAAAGACAGTAGACCCAAACACAAGTAGCGGTAGCAAACACACTGATACCCAGGCAAGTGATGTATTTATCCAGAACAGAACCGGGATGGCACATATCAGGAGAATGACTGATCGAGTGATGTCGACAATATTGTTTGCCAGGAACACGCGCACGGTTTCAACATCAGAACTGCAGCGTTGAACCAGATCACCGGTTTGTTCCTTGTCGAAAAAAGTGGCTTTGCTATCGTGTAGCTGAGCATAGAGATCAGCTCGCAGCTGCCGTGCTACACGCTCAGAAGCCAGTGCTGTGAAACGACCGCGAGCGTACTGAAAGCTACCCGCTAATAGGGTAACCAGCACGGAATACAGCCCGTATTGCCACAGCAGACGCGCGGAATCGGGAGTAGTGTCAGGCTCAACCAATAAATCTATTGCCAATTTTCCAAACAAGGGTGGAACAAACAGACACAGGTTGGCTAACAGCATGGCAACGGCTGCTACTGCAAACGCCATCCGTTGCCTTGCCGTGATGTGCCACAGTGTTCTTAGCGTGTTTTCGGACTGTTCTGACAGTTGATTCATGACCTTCGTAACCGGACTGGGCTCCATGCGGGAGCGCGACATAAGACTGAGTCTGGTCGAAGAAAGCGGTGTGGTAATCAATTGTAAAAACAGATCAGCGTACAGGCCATTCGCGACGCAGAGTTCGCGGTACCTCGTTTGCTGAAAATGGCACTGGCCGGATAATGAGGGCCAGTAGAGAACCTTGCTAGGAGGTACGCACACTCATGGGGAGTGCAGTAGTTGGGATATCAAATCTGGACATATGCATCTGATAGCTCCTGCAATGGCTGTGCAGCGTTGGCTACATCGGGCACCTAATAGAACACGGGTAAACTGTTACGTCAAGTCTGAGTTGTTCTCAGTTACCACTGATTGGTGGCAGGTGTGTTCGGGAGGGCCATCATTTGCTTACCGTGGATGCATCATGGTCGTGATGCTATAGCTTTCCCTGCTACCCAGCCCGACGACCAGGCCCATTGAAAGTTGTACCCACCAAGCCAGCCTGTCACATCGACAGCTTCGCCAATAAAATAGAGTCCCGGTACCGACTTGACCGCCATGGTTTTTGACGATAACTCAGTCGTATCAATTCCGCCCAGCGTAACTTCCGCTTTTCGATACCCTTCCGATCCGGCAGGCTGGAGTGGCCACGCACTCAGGGCATCACAGATAGTTTGAAGTTGGGCATCGCTTTTGTCTGCGATATTGCCCTGCAGGTTCAAATCATCTTTCAAATAGTCAATCAGGCGATTAGGCAAGTACTGGGACAGTATGCCTGCCAATGCTTTGCGGCCTGCTGAGTGTCTCGCCTCTTTCAGAGTGGATAGCAGTTCGAACGAGGGCAACAAGTCCACAGTGATTCGTTCACCTTCCTGCCAATAACTGGAGATCTGGAGCACTGCCGGACCAGAAAGACCTCGATGGGTAAACAGCAGTGCTTCTTCGAAACTGGTGTCACCGGTAGTGACTCGAGTAGGTGTCGCGACACCTGCCAATGGTTTGAACTTCTCGTCACTGAACGTAAGAGGGACAAGACCGGGGCGCGGTGATATGACGCCTATTCCGAACTGTTCTGCGATCTGATAAGCAAGCCCGGTTGCCCCCATTTTTGGAATCGACTTGCCGCCAGTGGCAACAATCAGATTTTTCGCAGCGACAGATAACTGTTTACCATCTCGGGTGAGTGCGACATGGAAACGCTTACCATCGTGGCTGATTTTGCCGACCCCCGTATCAAGCCACAATTGTGCGCAGGCTTTGTCCATCTCTGTACGCAGCATAGCGATGATATCTTTGGCGCTGTTATCACAGAATAGTTGCCCCAGCGTTTTTTCATGCCAGGCGATGCCATGCTCAGATACCATATTGATGAAATCCCATTGTGTGTACCGGCTTAACGCGGATTTCGCGAAGTGCGGGTTCTGGGATAGGAACTGTTCCGGCGTGGTACCGCTATTGGTGAAATTACAGCGACCACCCCCTGATATGCGGATCTTCTCACCCGCAGCACTGGCGTGATCCACAAGCAGAACATCGGGCCCCGCATGGGCGGCACACATCATGCCCGCAGCACCGGCGCCGAGAATAAGTGTGTTGATTTGCATGGGGCAGGTGTGAATTGAGATGGGCGTCAGTGTAAACGTTAAGCGTATAAGGAGAGCGAGAGTCAGGTCTGGTTTTCTATCAGGACCGTACCCCTACGACAAGCTTCAAGCCAGGTACTGGCGTATCAGATTTCCGCTACACCTGCGCCCTGTCACATGCCACACAGTATGCCGCTAGAATCAGTACAACCGCCAGGATATAAAAATAAGTTGAACAGGAGCGAGCGAAAGAGCGAGCAACGTATTGTCAGTGCGCTGAAACGCGTCTGTGACGAGTTGACACTCAGCACCCCGGGCTTCTGTTGGCTGACACATTTTGTGGACTACACCAACGTGTCGCAAAGCCTGCGCGTTGTTTGTGTTTTTGACACAGAATCTGCGCTTGCGAGTGCCAGGCAGAAAGAGGCGACAGCGTCGATATCGAGTCTAGTTGAAGCGCATCTGGAAAAGGAGGGCCTTCTGTTGAGCTCGGTTGATTTATCAGTTCTGTTTGACACGGAAGAGAAGGGCGCGGACGTTGACAGACCAAAGTGGTGCAGACAATATACAAACTAGTCGGTAATTCTAACCTGACGCCAGGTAATCAGTATCAACTGCTCTTACGGAGGTTGTTCATTGAGCATGCAATGCACCAGGTGTTTACAATAGGGGTTTCACGCCAGAGATTGTGTCCCATTGAGTGTTAAACGTAACGATCCCTGTAGCTGCGGCAGTGGAAGAAAATTCAAGAAGTGCTGCCTGCAGACTCCCAAAGGCAATTTGAGTGGAAAAGATCTGCTGGGCTGTCTGAACAGCCTGTGTCCTGTGCTGGAGCGACACGCCCGGCAACGCTTTGGGGCAGGTATCGAGGTAGCAGGCTGGCAGGTATTCAGTCACTGGGGCGCCGCTGCAACCGCACATGAGAGAGAATCCTATCAGTCCATTTTTACGCTCTGGTGGTTGTTTGCCTGGTTGCCAGACGATCTCGGGCTCAAAGGTGAGCGATTTCTGTCTCCAGCGCCCGATCATGCTATTGCCGCTGACTATCTCTCGCTGCACCGAACAGGTCTTGGTTCACTGGAACAAAGAATGATTGAGCGTGCGCTGACGTCGCCGTACAGTTTCCATGCTGTCCTTTCGGTCGAGTCTGGTAATAAGCTGCACCTGCAGGACATCTACACGCAAAAGCGCGTGATGGTTGAGGTCGAGGCCGGTACTCCTCACACGGTGGGGGAGGTATTGTTCTGTGCGCTCCTGAGTGTTGATGGCGTGTCTGTGCTGATGGGCTGCATGCCGCAAGCTTTGGGTGCCGGCAATCAGGTCCAGATTGGAAAGCACCAGAAAAAGTGGTGTGCAGAAATCGGCTCAGAAATTGACCAGAGGCAGTTGTATCTGCACGATACGGAGTTGCGCCATTTTTATTTTCTATTGCTGGATCAACAGCAGCAAGCTAGCTTGCATTGAGCGGCTATTTAGCCACGGCTGACTAACAGCGGTGTGTCAAAGTAGCCAGTGGTTTGCTCCCGTGTGGGTTCCTGTCACACTACGCTAGCTCAACGTGCTAGCCGAGTGTGCCTGGAAAAACGAATGTCACTGTCGCACCTTCATCAGTCGCGTGAGGATCTGTACTGATTGTCCCGCCACGTGCTTGTATTAATCGCTTGATTGCAGGTAAGCCGTGTCCGGCTTTGCTGGAATCTGCTCCATCGGCAACCATTACATCATCAAGGTTTTTCAGGCCTCTGCCATTGTCAGTCACAGTAAATTTGAGCTGACCCTGCACATCAGTATTAGATGTAACAGCGATATTGACATTCACAACATTGGGGTGGTTGTGCTTTAGTGCGTTGTCGACCAAGTTACGTAATACCATTTGAATGGAGGTTCTATCAGCGGTGATCGAGGCCATATCATGCGACAGGTTATGGTAGCTCAAAGGATCAAGTAAAGAGAACAAATCCTTACACAGCGTGTTCATGTCGAAGGTTTCGATTGAGCTGACATTTGATGCCATATTGGACGAGGACTTCAGCAGGCTGGATACCAGATCCGTTGCACGTTGCGCTATTTCCTTGATTTTATCGATCTTATCAAGTTTGCCATCACCGAGGTCTTCGAAATCCTCTTTGATTATTTCAGCAAATGCTCCTATCTGGAGTAACGGTGCACGTAGGTCATGAGCTGTTAGCGCAGTAAATTCTCTGATCTCCTGACTAATCGTTCCAGCTTTCAACCATTCGGACTCGTTTTTCGTGTGCTCAGTGATATCGACGGTGGACGCCACGATATGTAAACCGCTGTCCTCATTCATACGCACAGGTACAAGCGTAGTTTGCAGCGTGCGAAGACCAGCAGCTAATAGCATCTTATGGGTATAGGTTAAAGGTTGAACGGATTGAAAAACGGCACTGTGCTGCTGTGTCGCTATTATCCCCCACTTGTCTGGGAAAACATCTTCGGCACTTTTGCCCATAAGCCTGTCCAGACTGCGTCCTGTCTTAATCGTAGCGGCACGATTGAACCACCGATAAACAGGCTTTCCATCTGCTGACTGGCCGATAATTCGAACAGGTAAGGGAATGGAGTCAAGCAGCAGGCGCGCGGGTGCGTCTAGATACTGATCTAAATTCGACATGGACCGAGATTGTTTTTTGCCAATTTGTAGAACGTGTTAACGTTAGTTGACAGTGGGGTTTGCGCCTATGCGGCGCGGGAGGAAACAACTATGTACCTCTGTGTTCGGCACGTTTACCCCGTTCTTCAACACACGTAACCCCACCCGTGACGATTGACAAGTTTTGCATTGGGCCCACATTGGGCATTCCCAATCTGGTGTGTACCGACCCTTATCTAACGTCCGGGATGTGGAGCTTTTGCTTCCAAATACAAAACCTAGAATGAAAAAAGGCGCTCTAAGGCGCCTTTTTTCTTTTCACTACCTGTACTCATCCAGACTTACTGAACAAGACCCTGCAGCTTCTCCATCATCGGACCCATGACTGGGCTCAATACTGAACCTACACCTTCCATAGCCATTGCATCGTCTGCAATCGGCTTGATGCGATCGATTCCGCCCTGCATGATGCGCTTCAGCGGGCCTTGTGCAGCTTCTGGAACCGATGAGAAAGACTCAGCTACTGCGTCCACACTGGCGCTTGCAGTCTCGAGTCTCGGTAGCGCCGCTTCGGCGCTGTCCGCATCGGTTACACCCGCGAGTACCGAAGAGGTTGTCCCGAAGATGCCGCCAATCTGACGACTAATTCCCGAGAGGCTGACAGAACCCGCGTCAGCTGCGGCGTCAGTAGCTTCGTCAGTGGCATCAGCTGCAGCGTCAGTAGCATCAGCGGCGGTTTCTTCAACAGCATCTGTAGCTTCGTCAGTGGCATCGGCTGCAGCGTCAGCGGCGTCAGTAGCGGTTTCTTCAACAGCATCTGTAGCTTCGTCAGTGGCATTAGCTGCAGCGTCAGTAGCGGTCTCTTCAACAGCGTCAGTAGCTTCGTCAGTGGCATCAGCTGCAGCGTCAGCGGCGTCAGTAGCGGTCTCTTCAACAGCATCTGTAGCTTCGTCAGTGGCATCAGCTGCAGCGTCAGTGGCGTCAGTAGCGGTCTCTTCAACAGCGTCAGTAGCTTCGTCAGCGGCATCGGCTGCAGCGTCAGCGGCGTCAGTAGCGGTCTCTTCAACAGCGTCAGTAGCTTCGTCAGTGGCATCAGCTGCAGCGTCAGCGGCGTCAGTAGCGGTCTCTTCAACAGCGTCAGTAGCTTCGTCAGTGGCATCAGCTGCAGCGTCAGCGGCGTCAGTAGCGGTTTCTTCAACAGCATCTGTAGCTTCGTCAGTGGCATCGGCTGCAGCGTCAGTAGCATCAGCGGCGGTTTCTTCAACAGCATCAGTAGCTTCGTCAGTGGCATCGGCTGCAGCGTCAGTTGCATCAGCGGCGGTTTCTTCAACAGCATCAGTAGCTTCGTCAGTGGCATCGGCTACAGCGTCAGTTGCATCAGCGGCGGTTTCTTCAACAGCATCAGTAGCTTCGTCAGTGGCATCAGCTGCAGCGTCAGCGGCGTCAGTAGCGGTTTCTTCAACAGCGTCAGTAGCTTCGTCTGTTGCATCGGCTACAGCGTCAGTAGCGTCGGCGGCGGTTTCTTCCACAGCATCTGTAGCTTCGGCAGTGGCATCAGCTGCAGCGTCAGTTGTATCGGCAGCCGTGTCTTCGATTGCATCAGCAGCGTCAGCTGCGGTGTCGGTGACTGCATCTACTGCGTCAGACGCCATGTCAGAAGTTGAGCTAGCGGCGTCACCTACAGCGTCAGTAGCTGTTGCGGCAGCACCGGAGACGGCAGCAACTGCCCCTGCAGCAGTCGTTTTAACAGCATCGACAGCGCCTTCGGCCGTATCAGCAGCAGAACTTGCCGCGTCACTAACCGCATCCGTTGTAGTATCAGCAGCGTCTGCAGCTGTATCAGCAGCAGAGCTTGCAGCGTCACTGACCGCGTCCGTTGCAGAGTCGGCAGCGTCTGTGGCGGCGTCGGCAGCATCACCGACGGAATCCGTTGCAGAGTCAGCAGCGGAGCTTGCGGCATCGTCGACGGCGTCAGCCGCGTCTGCGGCAGCATCAGTAGCATCGCTTCCAGCGTCCGCCGCAGTATCAGTGGGCGCGTCTGCAGCACCTACGGCGTCAGTTACTGCAGCGTCAGTTGCCTCAGCTGCTGTTGTGTCATCGGCGTCTTTGCCGCTGAACAGGTTAATGCCAATCCAGCCAAGAATTAAAACGGCTACGACCGGTAATATTTTTTTCCACATCGGGGTTGGGCCTCCACTATCGTTAGAAAATCACTCAGCGCCGTCGATCTTGTTCGCGGGCCGAGCATTGTGTATCCGGACGCAGTGTGGTCCGAACGGGGTTACTGACATCGGTTGGTGGCGTGTCGCTGACGTTTCGCGACAGGCCGTGTTCGTTGACCTGCACAATACCAGCGGTGTCTGCCTCGTGACGTCAACATGACACTACGGTACAAATTATGGCCAAAAATTGTTGTAAAGCATTGTGCCAGCAAAACAGTGTGAACCAGAGGCACAGGAAATTACTGATTAAGTACAAAAATGCTGCTCGGTTGCGTCCAGCGAGGTGCCTGGGCGGACCATCAACAGCGTTGTCAGATCGTGCGTGGGGCAATATACAACATCTTGTTGCAAGCTGATGTGTTGCCACAATGCGCCATTGTATAACCGACAGGCAACAGAATTGCTGTTTTCTTCAGCACACGCCACAAAGCATTACAGCTTCGCGCCGTCAGCATTGGTATGATGAACCCGACGTGTCAAATAATTGTGACATAGCGCACGTAATACGACTGTATATTGACGTGAGGTTTACGGCTGAGTAACCTCTGCGACGTTACATTCACAAACCTTTGGCGCTGAACTCTTGGAAGATCTCATATACAGTTTCCTGCTCCAGTCGGATTATCCGAGAGCATCGGTCGTATTTGACGTAGACACGCTTGGCGCGGCTGCGTTACCGGGCTCTGGAATGAAGCTTCCCTCGTTCGTTATTGTGGATCCTGACACTACTGATGTTCTGAGCATCATCGAAGTTGTTGACTCTGTCGATGGCGACACACTCCGCCAGGTGGCGATTGAGACGGGGGCCTTTGCTTCTCGAATGGCAGGCAATTTGGTGCAGGGTTTTGTCATCCGGGTGGATGTCAGAGGTCGAACCGAGGCTGAGCAGGTTCAGTTTTACAGGGTGTGGCCAAACAGCACGCTTCAACAGCTGACCACCAAGACCTTCCCAGACCTTGACACCCTGCGTGTGGCCAGAAAACTTGCGCTGATCAACAACGCAAAGCCTTCCACCGCTGAGCCGGAAAATCTGAATCTCGTCCGCGCTGCAGATGTTACGCCGGAGCCACGACCCAATGCCGGCATGTACATACCGGCGGCTGTTCTTGTTGTGCTGGCGCTGGTTGACAGCTACTTTGCCATCTTCGAGGACGGCAATCTGTTGTCAGTGCCACAAAGTGTTCTAGCGTTTGGTGCAGCCTTGCTACTGACGCTGCCTGCTGCTATCCGTTACCTGCGCCGGTAGCCTGAAACAACATTGCCGTTGTCTGGCTTGGGCTCGACTCGTTATTTCTGGTTTGCAGGTTTTAACGCTCAGCGCCCCTATGAGAGGCAGTCTGTCAGGCATACTGTTCCATTACCGTATCTACCTATCCTTTGTAGCTGATGGAAGCACTGTTATCGGGTTTACGCGCCGCTGGAGAGCCAACCCGTCTGAGGTTGCTTGCACTGTGCGCCTACGGTGAATTAAGCGTATCTGAACTTACACAGATTCTGGCGCAGAGCCAGCCACGCGTCTCAAGGCATCTGAAATTACTGGTTGAAGCCGGCTTGCTGTCCCGAGTCCGTGAAGGTTCGCTGGTGTTTTACCGGATCGCGGAAGGTGATGAATCGGCCCATCTGGCAAGAACACTGGTAGATCTGCTGCCACACCACGATACAGAGCTCACCCGTGATCTGGCTCGTCTGGACAAAATTCGGCAAAAGCGGGCAGAGCTTGCGGACAACTACTTTCAGGAGAACGCGGCAGACTGGGACAAGATACGAGCGCTTCACGTGCATGAGGCAGAAGTTGAAGCTCGCTTGCGCGAAATGCTGGGACCTGAACGTATCGCCACCTATCTGGACATAGGAACTGGTACTGGCCGGTTACTCCAATTATTCGCTGATCAGATAGATCGTGGAATCGGGCTGGACCTGAGCAGCGAAATGCTGGCCATCGCCCGCACTCAACTTGAACGGGAGGAGTACCGGCATATCCAGATTCGCAAAGGGGACATGTACAGCATGCCTATTGATGATTATTCGGTTGATCTGGCAACGCTGCATCTGGTGTTGCACTACAGTCTCGAACCTGTCGCAGTAATAGCTGAAGCTGCGCGCACGCTGAGCAAAGGCGGCAGGCTTGTCATCGTTGACTTTGCACCTCATCTGGAGGAACAGCTGCGCATAGAGCACAAACATCAGCGTCTGGGTTTCAGCGACCGCGAAATTGAGCAGAGCCTGCAGCAGGCAGGGCTCAATCCTGGCAGGACAGAGACGCTGGTTGGCGAGCCGCTCACGGTTAAAATCTGGCAGGGCAGTCGAAGCTGATAGCGGTAAAGCCAGCTCAGCCGATGGTTTTTTCAACCTCGACTATGACCCGACCAATAAGCGCGCAATCATCAACAGAAAAGGTCAGGGGTAGGCGGCAGTCGTAAAGACGCTTTAATACTGAATCTGTCTGGTGTAACGGCTCATGATCCATGTACTCCCAGCTGTCATACCGACTGGTATACGCAGTGGGTGTGGCGGCTCCAAACCATTTCAACTCTACCCCCCGCGCTGAACAAGTGTGTAGAAACAGCTCATTCTCCTCGTCGGTAAATCGCTCGATATTAAATTGAATCGAGCTGGGTACTTCATAGGCGAGAGGGTGTCGAACAGGCAGCTTTATGGCATTACCCGACGTTCTCAGTGCCTCAGAGAAGGCATCGTAGCGCTCATTCCAGCGTTGGGCGCTTTGATCCAGATGCGCAAGCTGAGGCCTGAGTATGGCCGCTCGCAGATTGTCCATACGCCCACTACAGTTCGGCGTTTTCAGTTTAATCTGGTCGAATACCGCGCTCGGCGGTGCCGCAGCATGACGCTCGAACAACATATAGGAACCGGACAACACGATAGCCCTTGCCATCATCGTCTCGTTGTCTGATGTCAGCAGGCCTCCCTCGCCGGAGTTGATATGCTTGTAGGTCTGCGTACTGAAGCAAGCCATGACACCGTGCGAACCGCTTTTACGATCGTTGAAACTGGCTCCCATCGTGTGCGCACAATCCTCTATCAGGGCTACACCCTGCCTGTAGAGCAACGCACTCAGTGCGTCCATGTCTGCCAGGTGGCCGCGCATGTGCGACAACAGCAGTAATCGTGCACCGGACTGCTCAATCATCTTTTCCAGATGTGCCAGATCGATGACCAGTTCGGAGGTGCTCTCCACCAACACAGCTTTGCCGCCTACCGCATGAATAGCACCGGGCACAGGAGACAGGGTGAATGCATTTGTCAGAACCGCATCACCGTGTTCAAGTCCCCACGCGCGCATGGCAAGCTGCAAGGCGTATCCACCGGATGCGCAGGCCAGACAGTACTGCTGCTGCTGGTACTGGGCATACTCCACTTCCAGCAATGCCGTTTCGGACAGCTCCTCTGGTGTGACCACGTTGTACCGATGTAAGCGTCCGCTCTGCATAACCGCGACGGCCGCTGCTATGGCATCAGAGGAAATAGGTTCCTGCTGAGTGAAGTTTCCGGCGAAAGAGAGAGGTTGTTGCGCGGAACTCATCGACGTTGTTCACCTGATACAGCTTGGGGTTCTTTAAGTGTCCGGGATACCACCAGAGCCACGAAAGCCCCAGCCACGGCACCAATCAGATGGCCCTCCCATGAGACGCCGTGTTGAAACGGCACGATTCCTTGAAGCAGTGTAGAGGCATAGAGAAAGCCTACAACGGCTGCCAGCACAACGGACTTGAGCCTTTTTTCGAATACGCCCGCAAAGACATGAAAAGCGATTAGCCCAAATACGACTCCACTGGCCCCAATATGCAGGGCAGTGCGCCCAAATAACCAGACGCCTGTGCCACACAACAGGGTAATCATTACCACGATGACACCGCTGTTAGCCCTTGAGCCTGCCAGCAATAGCGTGGTGATTGCCAGCGGAATAGTGTTACCCAGTAGATGCGCAAAATCGCCGTGTAGAAACGGCATGGCAACGATCCCGGTCAATCCTCGCATTGTGCGTGGCACCAAACCAAAATTTTCCAGTGGCAGGAACCGGTCCAGTGCGTAAACAATCCAAATGATCGCGATAAATACCGCTACTCCTGCAAAATCGCGCTTGATTGTGTGCACATTGCGAGAATCTACCAATCCTTTCATCGTAATCAGGCGAGCATGCTGCGCAGTTTTTCTGTGACGGCCTTTAACTGGTCTGCCGAGGGTGCAGCGGCCGCGTTTCCTGATCGTAGTGCGGCGAATTGTTCACGACTGATGGCAAGCCGGCCGGCATCAGGCTCCGCCAGATTCAGTATTTTGATCATCTCTCTTGCGTCAACCAGTGAATCGCCGGTGTCCAGGACCTGAGACTGCTGGTCTCCTGACAGGCCGGCTGTGGACTGTTCGCGGTGACTGCCGCCAGATGCGGCGACGGCTGCTGCTGCGCCACCAGCGGTTACACCGGCAGCAGCGGCCGTATTGGCAGATTGGCTGGAATCTGCAGAATGTGTGCTTTTCGCAACGTCAGGCGCCGAGCTGGTGTCAGCATGAGCAGTGTCGTCCCCGGAGGTTCTTGCGTCGTGATTCAGTGTACCTGTCAGGCCAGAGCTTCCTCGAAGTCGGTGTTGGTCAGCAGACCGTCTCTCAGCGGATGCTTTGACCGCCTTTATGGTAAAAAAAGCGGCTAGTGCAAGTACCAGTAACGTGATGAACCACAGCATAGGTTTCTCTTCCGTTTTACGAATGCGAGTATGTGGACATGTAAACACACAACGATCATTGCGTGGCCAGGCCAGGCTGATAAACTTGCTGGCTTCATTGAAATTTCTTAACTCGACACCGCAGCAGGTCGATAGGATGCCGATGTCGAGTGACTACACTGGCAGGACAGGATTTGCCTAGTGCAGATGTTCAAGCCAGATCGTGTTGATGTCACATTGAAATAACAGGCCGAAATTGAAACTATCAACTTCGCGCATTAAAAAACCGGACCCAGAGAAACTCTCCAGAAAATCAATGCCTAATAAAAGCGATAAATCGATCGTAAAACGATTTGACAGTCTGAAATCACACCTGGAGCGCGAAAATCCGGTCCTTATTGACGCTATTGGTGGGTTTCGCAAGCTGGATACGATTGGCTACAAAACCGGCCTGATCGACACTGACGATTCCTATGCCATGCAGATTTCCTGGTGGCCATTGGTGTCTATTCTGGGCGTATTTTCTGCCGGTAAGTCCTCATTCATTAATAGCTATCTGGGTCAGACTTTGCAGAAGACTGGTAATCAGGCTGTTGATGACAAGTTTACCGTGGTGTGTTTCGGTCAGGAGAACACGGGTCGCGTACTGCCCGGGCTTGCACTGGACGCGGATATGCGCTTCCCGTTCTACCGTATTAGCGATGAAATCGAGAAAGTCACTGAAGGAGAGGGGCGCCGTATAGATGCCTACTTGCAGCTCAAGGTCACAGATTCTGAGGTGGTGCGCGGCAAGATATTAATCGACTCACCCGGTTTTGATGCTGACGCTCAGCGTACGTCCACGCTGAAATTGACCAACCACATCATGGACATATCTGATCTGGTGCTGGTCTTTTTCGATGCCCGTCATCCGGAACCAGGCGCTATGCAGGATACGCTGACGCATCTGGTGGAGAACACTATCGCTCGTAATGACAGCAGCAAATTTCTGTTCATCCTCAACCAGATTGATACCGCTGCTCGTGAAGACAACACGGAAGAAATTGTTGGTGCGTGGCAGAGGGCGTTGTCGCAGAAGGGGCTGACTGCGGGTCGCTTCTACACCATTTACAACAAGGACATATCTCTGCCAATCGAAGACGAGGCGCTGCGTAGACGATTTGAGTCCAAGCGCGACAGTGATATGGCAGAAATCGAGGAACGCATTCGTCAGGTAGAGGTTGAGCGTGCCTATCGGATTGTCGGCGCTATGGAAAAAGAGGCCCACTCGATAAGAGACAAGGCTATTCCGGCCATCAGCAGGCTCAAGCAAACCTGGGCAAAACGAGTACTCAGACTCGATACTCTGATCATCGCAGGTGCCGCTCTGATCACTGTGGGGGCTGCTGTGGCGACAGGATCGATCGGCGCTTTGTTAAGCTTTGTGCTGAGCCTGGTGGCAGATCCTGTCTCAATGCTAGCCACCATCGCAGGCATTATTGCGTTGATTCTGATAATACACTTTATGGTACGCAAGCTGGTTGCGCAGTATATGACGTCGCGTTTGACGGGTACTGACGATGAGCCTTTTGCCAAGGCGTTCAGGTTTAACACGCGCTTCTTCAGATCGGTGTTCAGTACCAGTCCGGTAGGCTGGAATGGTCGATCGAAAAAAGCTATCGACGAGGTGCTGGAGCACGCATCAGCGTTCGTTGAATCACTGAATGATCAGTTCACAAACCCGTCTGGCAGACCGCGTGAAGAGAAGTCTTGAGAAGATTCGTTTCAGTGGTCTGGCTTGACGCTACTCTCTGCCAGAGACCGCGCTTGTGGCTGGCGTACTACCAGCCAATACACGGAGTTGCGATGGATCGCTGATGCCCGATAGACCAACAGTCGATCGGGCATCAGCTCACCACGTGGTCACTATTCGCCAGCTTTTTCCGTAGCGTCTGCTGCCACATCTTTTTTAGAGGGAGTCTTGCTTTCGGCGCTCTTGCCTGAAGTAAGTGGTGCTACTACGTCAGCAACCTTCTTTGATGCAAACGATAGCCCACCACCCGCAGCCGAATCGTCTTTGCTAGCCAGTGACCGTACGGAGCTTTTCAGCTCACTGGGCTGACGCTGAGACACTTTGGCATCGTCGGCGGTTGCTTGCTGTTTACCTAATGTTGCGTCACTCGTCTTAAGATCGGCTTTTGGAGTTGATGCCGGTTTGGCAACCGCCCCGACTTTCGGTGCAGCGGTAGCCTTCGGGGCTGCATCTTCCTTTGCAGCGGGTGCCATCTTCGCCGGTGCATCCGTCTTGGGAGCCCTTTCAGCCTTTGGCGTTGCATCCGCCTTCGGAGCGGGTGCTGTCTTCACAGGAGCGTCCGCCCCTGCAGCCGATTCAGCCTTGGAAGCTACATCTGCTTTTGACGCAGTGGCCGTCTTCGCAGAAGCGTCCACCTTGGGAGCCGATTCAGCCTTGGGTGCTGCGTCCGCTTTTGGAGTAGTATCAGATTTCTTAGCGGTATCCTTATTGGAAGCAGATTTCACCACATTGGGAGTAGGGGCAGCCTCAGGGATCGTGTCGGCGTTTGAGGCAGTCGTACCCGCGTTTTCCGGTGGCCGGGAAGCTGTAGACGAGTGGCTGGAGGCCAACTCATCAGCCGCAGGCGTCGCCGATTCGCTCACCGCGACAGTGGCATCTGCAGCAGGCTCAGTATCGTGATCGGCTCGTGCCGCTGCTTTCTTGCTGTTGACTCTTTCACGTCGACGGCCGCCACCACGACGCTTGGGCTTCGTGCCGTCCTCATCATGTGCTGCCTCATCGGTATGAGTCGATACCCCAGTCGACTCAGCGTCAACCTGCTCCGAATCTGCAGTGTCAGTGCTCTCGACTGCAGCTGCACTCTTGCGTCTCGGAGCCCTTGGCTTTGCCACAGGCTTCGCAGCTGCCGTATTTTCCTCGTCGCTCCCGGAAGTGCTGAGAGCGGATCCGCCGTTATCAGATTCCCTGGATTCTGAAGTCGTTGGCCCGACAGACTCGCTATCATCATCCGACGCCGATCGTTTTTCGCTTGCAGGCGGCCGAATGCTGTTATCGGTGTCTCCCGGTTCAACGGTTGTCGCTGCTGCCATGCCTACCGCTGCCGCAACGCTTTGCCCAGGGGCGGCATCTGACGAAGAGCCTTTGCTGGACTGAGATGTCTCTATTTCCGGAGCTGATTCCTGATTAGCGTCGTCGCTCGCTACTGCGTCACCGGATTCTACGTTTCTCTCCGCATTTCGGCCACGACCTCTGCCACCACGGCGTCGTCCACCGCGACGGCCACGGGTTTTTGAACTTTCTTCGCGTGAAACATCGTCGCTGGATGAATCGTCGTTGTCATCTGCTGACGCTGATTGCGCGTCTGCGTCAACGTCTACGACGGTGTTGTTAGTCTCCAGCGCCGGGTCTGCCGCACCATTTCGCTCCTGCTTGCGTCCGCGACCACGGCCACGTGATCGAGTTGCCCGTGTCGTGTCCTTCTCGTCTTTGGCTGCATCGCCCGCTTCGGTAGTCTCCCTGTCAGCACCGCGCGTGTTCTTGCGTTCACCATCGGTACTCTCAGTGGACTTGCCACGGCGTGGATTCTTGCTGCGCCCGCCGTTTCGCGAATCAGCTGATTGCTCTGACTTCTCGCGCTCGTTCTTGTTACGTCCGCGACCTGTTCGATTGCCCGAGCGCTTGTTGCGGCTCTGGCCACGATTACCGTCGCCTGAGTCATTCCTGTTACCACGACCATTCGCCGGGGTCTCTTCGGTAGCCGGTGCCGCTGCGCTATCAGTGGCCGGTGTGCTGACACCAAACAGTGAACTGACGGCTCCAAAGATGCGTCTGATACCGCCTGATACTTGCACAGTCTCATCAGGCGCCGGGACCGCGACGGGCATTCGATTGGCGGGTGTGGGTGCCGGAGCTAGCGGTGCTACTGTGCTGACAGCAGCCGTCTCTACGCGCTTTTCGTCCTTGGCACTCTGTGGCGAGTAGGTTTCGGTGTTGTCAGTGGCCAGCTCATAACTCTTTTTGGTCACCATTTCGTGATCTGCATCTGTCATGCGGATGCGGTCGATGGTGTAGTTCGGCGTCTCGATGGACGGATTGGCCACGATCAGCAAGGTGCACGAATTACGTGCTTCGATCTCGGTAATACTCTGGCGCTTTTCGTTCAGCAGGTAGGTGGCAACTTCGACAGGCACATCAGCCAGCACGCGACCTGTGTTGTCCTTCATGGCTTCTTCTTCCACGAGGCGCAGGATGGACAAGGCGGTAGACTCGATTCCACGGATCGTGCCGTGTCCATGGCAACGTGGGCAGACGTTGTCGGAGCCTTCGCCCAGTGAAGGACGCAACCGCTGGCGCGACATTTCAAGCAAGCCAAATTTGGAAATTCGACCGATCTGTACGCGAGCTCGATCCTGTTTCAGAGCTTCACGCAGCCGGTTTTCGACCGCACGCTGGTGCTTTGCAGCCATCATGTCAATGAAATCGATGACCACCAGTCCACCCAGATCTCTCAGACGCAGTTGACGAGCCACCTCGTCCGCGGCTTCCAGGTTGGTGTTGGTAGCGGTCTCTTCTATGTCATGGCCTTTGGTCGCACGGGCCGAGTTGATATCAATGGATATCAAGGCTTCGGTATGGTCAATGACCAGTGCGCCACCGGAAGGCAGGCGAACCTCACGCCTGAACGCCGATTCAATCTGCGACTCCACCTGATAGCGATTAAACAGGGGTACATCATCCTGATACATCTTTAGTTTGCGTTCGTTCTGAGGCATGTACAACCTGATGAATTCAGCTGCCTGATCATAGGTGTCCTGCTCATCAGCGATGATCTCGCCGATATCGCCACGGAAATAATCGCGCAGCCCTCGAACGATGATGTTGCTTTCCTGATAGATAAGGAAGGGGGCCTTGTTCTCGCCAGCTGCTTCCTGAATGGCGCTCCAGATGGCTGCCTGGTAGTCCAGATCCCATTGAAGCTCCTCGGTGGTACGTCCGATGCCTGCTGTACGCACGATCGTGCCCATGCCGTCAGGTACTTCTACATCCGACATGGCAGCCTTTAACTCGGCGCGGTCATCGCCTTCGATTCGACGGGAGACACCACCGGCGCGCGGGTTATTGGGCATGAGGACGAGAAAGCGTCCGGCCAGACTGACGAACGTGGTGAGCGCCGCACCTTTGTTGCTGCGCTCTTCCTTTTCTATCTGGACAACAATTTCCTGCCCTTCCTTGACGCAGTCACGGATGTTGGGTCGACCACCTTCAGACCTCTTGGCATCCGTTCTGAAGAACTCTTTGGCAATTTCCTTGAACGGCAGGAAGCCGTGACGGTCTGCGCCATAATCGACAAATACCGCTTCGAGGCTGGGTTCAACCCGCGTAATCTTAGCCTTGTATATGTTGGATTTGCGTTGTTCGCGTGACTTGTGTTCTATGTCGAGATCGACCAGTCGTTGACCATCGACGATGGCAACTCGCAACTCCTCTTGGTGGGTTGCGTTGATCAGCATTCTTTTCATTATGGGTTTGGTCCATTGCGGACCCTGCCTCTGCCGGTAGCATTTCTCGATGCGCGCGCATGTTCGCTATTCCCGGAAGTTGCCGGAAAATGATTGCAAGACAATATTTGATGTATGCGCTCAGCATCGTGTTGGCCGAGAAGGCGGAATCCGTATTAGTGTTTGTAAATTCGAAGAAGCCTCGATTGAGCGGGCTTCGCAAGTTGTGGTCATGGGTAGCTCCTGCCCCGATGACTCAACGATTATTTCTTGTTGTAGTTCTAATTTGCCTGACACTAGCGGTTGTGGCGTCAAGACCGTTGTACGGCCCCACCCCCGCAAGTTCGGGTTACCGCTGGCAACAGCCCTGGCAACAACTTGCGGAATCACAGATAATGTCGAACGTATCGGCTAGTTAAGTCCATCACCTGACCGACTCTTTAATATAGCAGCGCCCGGAGTTTTCGGCAATCGCCTGTACAGTTTTGTTAAAACAATCTAACACGTCGCGCTAACAGTTCGTCCAGCAAAAACCATGCAAATTCATGAATAAGCCCGTCACATCGCGCGATGAACCCAATACTCAGGCGCAGTCAAAGTTTCACCATGAGCGGGTTACGCCTGACGAGGACGGTCAGCGCGTCGATAACTACCTGATCAAGCGTTGCCCCGGGGTTCCTCGCAGCCATATCTACCGACTGATCAGGACGGGCGATGTGCGGGTCGACGGACGACGTATCAAGCAGACGCGCAAGCTGATAACCGGCGAACAGGTGCGTATACCGGCTATGCAGGTGACCCCCAGAGACAATGTCTATGTCCCCGACAAACTGGCCAGGGCGGCTGGCCAGGCGGTGGTGTTGGAGCATAGCGACTTTCTGATCGTCAATAAACCGGCTGGTATTGCAGTGCACGGTGGGACCGGGCTTGCATTCGGGTTAATTGACGCCTTGCGTCAATACCGGCTGGAGCCTGCTCTGGAACTGTCTCATCGGCTCGATCGTGCTACCAGCGGGTGTCTGCTGGTAGGCAGAACGCTGGGTGCCAACAGAGGTTTGCAGAATCTGTTTCGTCAGAAGACTATTACTAAGCGTTACATTGCGCTGGTTGATGGCCGATGGCCTGACGCACTGAAAAAAATCGATGCGCCGTTAATGAATAACGTGGAGCACGCAGGGGAACGCCGGGTAGTCGTCGATTCGGCGGGTCAGGACGCGTTGACACACTTCAGTATCACCAGACGCTTCAAAGATGCCACTGAGCTGAGCGTTCAGCTGGATACAGGACGCACACATCAGATCAGAGTTCACACACGGCACGCGGGTCATGCCGTTATCGGTGATCAGCGTTACGGCGATAATGTCAGCAACGCCCGATTCAAGAAGCGTGGACTCGGCCGGTTGTTCCTGCACTCCTGTGAGCTTGCTTTCCAATGGAACGAGGAATCCATTCAGGCAACCGTCCCAGTGGGAGATGAATGGCAGGCAGCGATCAAACGCGCATTTGAGTAGAATGGCTCACGAAACAAACGCAGCGGTACTGCTGGAACGTTGCAGGGCATCCGCATATTTACTACTCATTCGTAACGATTGGACATCCAAACCATGAACGATATTGTTATAACCGGTGCTGCACGAACTCCTATTGGATCTTTCAGTGGCGCACTGTCCAGCGTGCCTGCGACCGAACTGGGTGCCGTTGCCATCACGGAGGCATTGAGGCGATCAGCTGTCTCTGGCGATGATGTCAGCGAGGTTATCTTTGGTCAGGTACTAACAGCTGGCTGTGGTCAAAACCCTGCAAGGCAGGCAGCAATGCAGGCGGGCGTCCCTGCGGCAAGCACGGCCATAACAATTAATCAGGTGTGTGGATCGGGCTTACGCGCCGTCGCTATGGCATTTCAGGCAATCAAATCGGGTGACAGCGACATCGTTGTCGCCGGTGGGCAAGAAAACATGAGTCTGTCAACGCACTGTGCTCACTTGCGTAATGGCTACAAGATGGGTAATGCCGAATTTGTGGACACCATGATCAAGGATGGGCTGTGGGATGCCTTCCACGGGTATCATATGGGCACCACTGCCGAAAATGTTGCAGAGCGGTGGACGATTTCACGAGAAGCGCAAGACGCCTTTGCAGCCGCTTCACAGCAAAAAGCAGAAGCGGCGCAAGCGGCCGGTAAATTCGTTGATGAAATAGTACCCGTCACCGTCAAGAGTCGTCGAGGGGAGACGGTAGTTAATACCGATGAGTACATCAAGCCCGGTACTACACCCGAGGCACTGGCCAAGCTGCGGCCGGCTTTTTCTCGAGAAGGCACAGTGACAGCGGGCAATGCATCGGGGCTCAACGATGGCGCTGCCGCTCTTGTTCTGATGAGTGCAGCAGAGGCTGATAAACGGGGCGTGCAGCCACTGGCTCGAATAGCCAGCTGGGCAACAGCGGGTGTGGATCCTGAGGTTATGGGTTCAGGACCCATACCAGCGAGCAAGGCTGCGTTGGAGAAGGCTGGCTGGAGCGTGGAAGATCTAGACCTGATCGAAGCTAACGAGGCATTTGCAGCGCAGGCTTGCGCAGTCAACAACGATCTGGGCTGGGATACCAACAAGGTCAACGTCAACGGTGGTGCCATTGCACTCGGTCATCCCATTGGTGCCTCGGGTGCCCGGGTTCTCATCACTTTGCTGCACGAAATGCAACGCCGTGACGCAAAGAAAGGCTTGGCTACACTGTGTATCGGTGGCGGCATGGGTATCGCGATGTGCGTCGAACGTACCTGAAATAATTCCAATACAAACACTTGACAAAGAGAATTTACGACATGGCTAAAATTGCAATTGTAACGGGTGGTACGCGTGGTATCGGTGCGGCTATTTCGCTGGCGTTGAAAAATGAAGGGTATAAAGTTGCCGCTAACTACGCCGGTAACGATGAGCGTGCAAAGCAGTTTGCTGAGAGCTCCGGCATCTCCGTCCACAAGTTTGATGTCTCTGATTTTGAGCAGTGTCAAGCCGGTGTGAAACGTGTAGAACAGGATATGGGCGGTACGATTGATATTCTTGTTAACAACGCTGGTATCACTCGAGACGGCACCTTGCACCGTATGGATCAGGCAAGTTGGCAGGCGGTTATCGATACCAACTTGGGCTCGTGTTTTAACATGAGTCGTTGTGTTATCGATTCCATGCGTGAACGCAGTTTTGGTCGTATCGTCAATGTCGGCTCCATCAACGGCCAGGCAGGCCAGTACGGGCAGGTCAACTATGCCGCTGCCAAGTCAGGAATTCATGGTTTTACCAAAGCGCTTGCACAGGAAGGTGCATCCAAAGGCATCACAGTTAACGCTATAGCGCCGGGATACGTTGACACAGACATGGTACGAGCCGTGCCTGAAAACGTGCTGCAGAAAATCATTGCGGGTATTCCAGTAGGTCGACTGGGTCGTGCTGAAGATATTGCCCGTGCAGTGGCTTTTCTGGTAGCTGATGACGCAGGCTTCATTACGGGGTCAACCTTGTCAATTAACGGAGGCCAGCACATGTACTAGCAGCGCTGCTGCGCTACAGGGCCCGGGGTCTAAGTGCCCCGGTCCTGTGATTGCGGCAGACTTGCTAAGACTTAGCCCCAGTGTTGCATAAAATTTCGGCCTAGACGGGCCCCACCCAGAACCGCTTCCCCCACCCAGAACTGCTTCGCTGCTTCTATAGCAGGAACTTATATACAGCTTTATAAGCTTCTGGACTCGAAATTTTATGCAACACTGGGGTTAGCTTAATGTGTCGACAAGCTCAGCGGTGGTAGAACCATGGTCGTGATACAGCAGCAGTAGAACAAGAGAATGATCCATGCTTGATTTGTCCCCCAGACCTGATGAGCTTGAACCGATTGAAACCGCATCGCGTGATGAGCTCGCCGTGTTGCAACTCAAGCGTCTGAAGTGGTCTTTGAGTCATGCCTACGAGAATGTCAGTCATTACAGGCAATCTTTTGACGAACACGGTGTGCATCCCGGTGAGCTGAAGTCACTGGACGATCTGGCCAACTACCCGTTTACGGTAAAACAGAATTTACGTAACCACTATCCGTTTGGCATGTTTGCCATTCCGCGCGAGGATGTCGTTCGAATTCATGCCTCATCCGGAACGACCGGGCAACCCACGGTTGTGGGCTACTCAGCCTTTGATTTAGACACATGGGCAGACGTAATCGCCCGTAGCTTGCGTGCTGCAGGTCTGCGAAAAGGCGATGTATTGCATAATTCATACGGCTATGGCTTGTTCACCGGCGGCCTTGGCGTACACGGCGGTGCTGAAAAGATGGGTCTTTCTGTGGTGCCGGTGTCTGGCGGCATGACGGAACGGCAAGTCAATCTGATTGAGGACTTCCAGGCTGCCGGGATCACGGTGACACCCTCGTACATGTTATCTATCCTGGATGAGTACCACCGGCAAGGCCGAGATCCGAAACATAGCCCACTGAAGGTTGGCATATTCGGCGCAGAGCCCTGGACCAACACCATGCGTTTGCAAATTGAGCAAGCCTTTGACATGCACGCGGTTGATATCTATGGCTTGTCCGAAGTCATGGGGCCGGGAGTAGCCTGTGAATGTGTCGAAAGTAAAGACGGACTCCATGTCTGGGAAGACCATTTCTACCCGGAGATTATCGATCCTGTCAGCGGCAAGGTGTTGCCCGACGGGGAGCAGGGAGAGCTGGTCTTTACCTCGTTGACTAAAGAGGCTTTCCCCATCATCCGTTATCGAACTCGTGATCTAACCAAGCTGTTGCCGGGCACGGCAAGAAGCTTGCGCCGTATGGAGAAAGTGACTGGACGCAGTGATGACATGATGATCTTGCGGGGTGTCAATGTGTTCCCTACACAGATTGAGGAGCAGGTGCTACGTGTGTCATCTTTGGCTACTCATTTTCAGATAGAACTGGTCAAGAATGGGCCTATGGATCACATGGTCGTGCATGTCGAGCCGCGCGATGGGCAGCAGGGACGTGAGTCATCAGTACAGCTGGAAAGTCTGATCAAGACCAACGTGGGTGTCTCCGCACAGGTTGTGCTAGGAGAGTCTGGTAGTGTTCCGCGCTCTGTCGGTAAAGCGGTGAGGATAGTTGACAACCGGCAGTAAGGCCAGGGGCACTACCATGGGAGGTTTGATGCAACTTTTGCAGCGAAGCCCCGTCGCTGTCAGCGACGAAACTGCCCTGCAGGCGCTGGGTGTCGAGCTGGCCACATTGCTGCCGGACGATTCGCTGGTGACGCTGTCAGGTGAGCTCGGTGCAGGCAAAAGTGTGCTGGTACGTTCAGTGATTCACGCCTGCGGTTATGAGGGGCGTGTAAAAAGCCCTACCTATACGCTGATAGAAACCTATGATTGCGCGGGCAGTGCAGTCAGGGCCGGTGACCTGCGCATTGCGCATCTTGATCTGTATCGGATTAGCGATCCGGAAGAGCTTGAGTACCTGGGTTTTGACGATGTGCTGGACAGCAATGATCTCGTTTTTATCGAATGGCCAGAGCAGGGTGCGCCGCGACTACCGGTTGCAACGCTACATGTGCTGATTGAGTATGCTGATAACGGTGAGCGGTTGGTCAGTTTCAGCGATCCCGCAAGAAACGCCTAAGGATCTTGCCACTCGCAGATTTCGGGATGGTGTCGATGAATTCCACCTCGTGCACTTGTTTGTAGCTAGCTACTCTTTTTGACACAAAATCACGAATGTCCTGCGCAGTCGGTGCTGTCTGTGTATTGACGGCACTAGCAGGCTTGAGCGTGACAAAAGCCTTGGGCAGTTCGCCTGCGTTTTCATCCGGCATACCGACTACCGCCACATCGGCCACGGCGGGGTGAGTAATGATCAGGGCTTCGAGCTCTGCCGGTGCAACCTGAAAACCCTTGTACTTGATCAGTTCTTTCACACGATCAACGATAAACATGTGGCCTTGCTCATCGATACGTGCCAGGTCGCCGGTATGCAGCCACCCGTCTTCATCAATAGTCTCTCTAGTTGCTGCATCGTTATTCAGATAGCCGATCATGACCTGCGGGCCCTTGACGAGCAGCTCGCCTTCCTCGTCACATCCAAGATCACCACCTTCGGTATCGATAATGCGTGACTGGGTATTGGCAATCGTAACGCCGCTGCTACCAGGCTTTGATTCATAACCGCAGGTGATATGGCTAACCGGGCTTATCTCCGTCATGCCGTATCCTTGTACAACCGGGCAACCTACGCGAGTGGCCGCCTGTTCGGCAAGCTCTGCGCCGAGCGGTGCAGCGCCACAAAAAATCTTCAGCAAACTGCTGACATCGTACTGGTCCAATAGCGGAGTTTTTGCCAGGCCGAGAATAATGGGCGGCACGGCGAAGAACTGAGTGACCTTGTATTGCTGGATCAGACTCAGCACCTGTTCCATGTCAAAGCGCGGCAGGGTGATGATGGTAACCCCGTCGGCGAGTAAGCTACCCATCATGACTTGCATGCCATAGATATGGAAGAACGGCAGTACAGCAAGTGACATTTCACCGCCTGAGTATTGAGTTGCCGCATTGATCTGTACCAGATTGGCGACCAGATTGTGGTGACTGAGCATGACGCCTTTCGGCAGCCCGGTAGTACCAGACGAATAGGGCATCACGACTGGGAAGTTGTGCGTGTCCACGGGTATCTGATCTATCTCTTCACCCATCAAATCGTCGATGCACCGATAGTGCTCACTGAATTGCATCGCGATGAGCGCCTCAGCCTTGCTTCCTTGCATGGCCTCTTTAGCAACCTCCAGGGAAGAATTTGCGGAGATAACCATCATGGCGCCCGAATCGATCAGCTGTTGACGTATCTCTTCGGCACCATAGGCAGGATTGACCGTGGTCAAGGTGCCCGCGCAAAGCGCTGCAGCGTGGAACACGACAGCATAGTCGGGTGAGTTGGGTGCGATCAATGCCACCACAGATCCGGGTACAAAGCCATTGGCTTGTAGCCCACCTGCCATCTTGCGTGTGCGCGTATACAGTTGTTTAAAGGTTAGTGAAGCGCCGGTAGCGCCGTCGATTATGGCAGGCTGGTCGGGGCGTGTGGCAGCCTGCCGCATGACGAATTCGGTCACCGGCACGTCGGGTATTGTCACTTTTGACATGGGGCTGTTGAACAAGTGAGCAGCCATGTTGTATCGTCTCAATCCGTGTTTTCAACACGTTACCAGCATTCGTAGCCACGCAAAAGTCCTTTATGAAACGATAATCCAGTGGCCTGCAAATCGGTATGGATTTTTCTACAGCGTGTTCTATGCTTGTGTCTGCGGAGCTTTCGTTGCGTTTTGTGAAGTTTCGTGTTGTCGGGCGTGGATATGTCCGGTTTGTTAACAGAATTGGCCGGAGGGGCTGCGGGTTGAAATCACTGATACCGAGGCGTTGCCAGATTTTTATCATGGCGATCCTGTTCTGTACTCTGGGATCTGCGTCGGCACGGTCGACGTTGTACGACTTCAAGATGGTGCAGCAAGAAAACGTCATGTTGCATTTTGATTTGGACGCGACCGGGATTGTGCCTAAGCTGTTTTCACTGGCGGGCCCTCACCGACTGGTTATCGATTTACCCGATACAAGGTTAGATACCCGATTACCCTCCGAAACCTTTTCGCAGGGTGCAGTGCGCAGCATTCGCTACGCGCAGCATGGTGAGGGCTTTTTGCGTGTTGTGCTTGATTTGAGGCGAGCGGTCACGCCCACCTACAGTCTGGTTCCGCGGCAAGGTGGTGAAAGGCTGATAGTGGATCTGGGTGTCAAGGGCAGTCCTGCCTTTACAAATTCTGCACCTCAGATTCAGCAGCCCGTTGTGCTACGAGATGCGGTGGTCGTCATTGATGCTGGACACGGTGGCAAAGATCCGGGGGCCATCGGTCAGCGCGAGACGCTGGAAAAGGACATAACACTGGCTGTGGCAAAGAAGCTGTATGCCGTGCTGAAAGCCAGGCCTGGCGTCAGGCCCGTGCTGGTTCGTGACGACGATGTGTACGTCAAGCTTCGAGAACGAATGGGTATAGCCAGGCAAGAAGGCGCAGATCTGTTTGTGTCCATTCACGCGGACGCGATCGAGCGCAATGAGGCCAAGGGCAGCTCGGTGTACACGCTGTCGCTGGATGGTGCTACTTCAGAAGCGGCGGCTTTTCTGGCAAAACGGGAGAACGAAGCTGCAGCGCTATATGGCGACGTGGAGCTCGACGGTATGGACGACATCCTGCGCCAGACCCTATTGAACCTGGCGCAGAGTTCCACGCTTGAGAGAAGTATGGAGGCGGGCGCTGATATCCTCGTAGAACTCAGGCAAATCGGTAACGTGCATAAGCAGGCCGTTGAACAGGCCGAATTTGCAGTGCTCAAGTCCCCTGACGTACCTTCAGTGTTGATTGAGACAGCTTTTATTTCCAATCGCCAGGAAGAGAAGAAACTCAATAGCGCCGATTACCAGCAGGCGCTTGCGGAAGCCATCGAGCGAGGCATCACGCGATTTCTCATGCGCCGGGCACCAGAAGGCACTCATCTGGCGGCACAGCGACGCCTGCGATCGGCTGCCACAGAATAAGACAGGCGTGTGAGTGTTTGCAGCGCTCGTGCAGCCGTGTAGCATCTGGCGCATAATTGCTGCCTGGCGCGGCGGGTATCAAGGCACTGAGCTTAACCCATGCGCCGTTTTTCCTTTTATTCCTGTTTCCGCGTCCCGCACCTGTCACACATGCCCACGATTCGCCAACTCCCCGACCACCTGATTAACCAGATTGCTGCGGGTGAGGTTGTTGAACGGCCTGCCTCAATTGTCAAGGAGCTGGTAGAAAATTCTCTGGATGCCGGTTCCTCGCAAATCTGGGTAGATCTGGAGCAGGGTGGTCTGGATCGTATGCGTATTCGAGATAATGGTTGTGGCATTCACGCCGATGATATGTCGCTGGCGCTGAGTCGACATGCCACTAGCAAGATTCAGTCTATGGATGACCTGCAGAATGTATCCAGTCTGGGTTTTAGAGGTGAGGCTCTACCCAGCATTGCGTCTGTCTCACGGCTGTCTCTGACGTCTCGCACCCAGGATGTCGAACATGGCTCCCGCATCAGCTATCAGTCTGATGGCCGCATTCAGCAAGCACCTGCACCACACCCGGTAGGCACCACGGTAGAGGTGGCCAGTCTGTTTTACAACGTACCCGCCAGACGCAAGTTCATGCGCACACCGCGTACTGAGTTTTCGCGCTGCGAAGCGGTGGTTAAAACACTGGCAATGGCACAGCCGACGTGTGCTTTTACCCTGTCGCACAATGGTAAAACGGTATTTGAGTGCAAGTGCGCAATCGATGAGCAGGCGCAAAGCATTCGCATCGCGCAGATTCTAGGCAAGGGTTTTGGTGAAGCTGCACATGCTGTCAGTATCGAAGGGGCGGGACTTGTATTGAGTGGCTGGGTGGCAGATCCTGCCTTCTCGCGCTCACAGGCAGACATGCAATACTTCTATGTCAATGGTCGTATGGTGCGTGACAAAGTTATCTCGCACGCGGTGAAGCAAGCCTATAGTGATCTTATCTACCACCAGCGATTCCCTGCATTTGTGCTTTTTTTACGGATAGATCCAACCGCAGTTGACGTCAACGTTCATCCTGGCAAGCAAGAGGTCAGGTTCCGTGACAGTCAGCTGGTGCATGGATTCGTTCGGCGTTCCATCAAGGATTTTCTAGGTGCCATCACTGCTGAAGACAGTCTCAATCAGCACCGAGACGCACATGGATTGCCCGTTGCTGATGAGCAGATTCAAAACTCAGCCCTGGACACACAGGCATCGGGGCTCCCATCAGGCGGTGGTGCCTACAAAGGTTCGCCGGTGCAACGCCCCATGCCGCTTCAGGTGCAGGAACAGTTCGCTGCCATGAGTCGTCTGGGCGGTAATTCTCGAGCGCCAGAACCCATCAGTCCTTACGCCCGTCGTGATGAACGTGGGCTGAACAATGCTGCAACAGACGACCCTTCGGATACTTCGATTCCGCCGCTGGGATTTGCCCGTGCCCATCTGCACGGCGTCTACGTGTTAGCAGAAAACCGCGACGGACTCATCATTGTTGATGCGCACGCCGCACATGAGCGCATTACCTACGAGCGCCTGAAGAATGCCTACACAGACGGTAGCCTGAACACGCAAGCACTACTGGTGCCCGTGACACTGGACGTCAGCACGCGCGAGGCAGATCGCTGTGAAGATGAGCACGATTGGCTATTGTCCCTGGGTTTTTGTGTCGACAGGCTGGCGCCAGAGCAACTATCCATTCGTGAAGTTCCCGCTATTCTGGGGGGAGGTGATGTGAGTGCGTTACTCCGAGATGTATTATCTGATCTGATGAATCACGACAGCAGCGAGCGGTTACGCGGTGCAGTCGATGAAGTGCTTTCCTCCATGGCGTGTCACGGTTCAGTGAGAGCTAACAGAGCGCTGAGTATCTCTGAAATGAACGCGTTGTTACGGCTGATCGAGTCCACACCCAACAGCCACCAGTGCAACCATGGCAGGCCTACCTGGACCACACTGAGTATGAACGATCTGGACAAGCTGTTTCTGCGAGGCCGCTGATTGGAGTCTTCAAGCACATCACCAGTCGTGTTCCTGATGGGGGCTACCGCAACCGGCAAGACAGCGTTGTCATTGTCTGTAGCACAAACTATAAATGCCGAGATAATCAGTGTTGATTCGGCTCTGGTTTATCGGGGTCTGGATGTGGGGACTGCTAAACCCGGTGCCGAGGAGACTGCACGGGTACCGCATCATCTTGTTGATATCTGCGATCCGCAGGACAGTTACTCTACCGCCCGATTCTGTGATGACGCACATGCGCTGATAAGCAACATACGCGCGCGAGGCAAGCGGGTGTTGCTGGTCGGCGGCACCATGCTGTACTTCAAGGCACTGGAACAGGGCATTGCAGACATGCCGGATGCAGACGAGGCGGTAAGAAAACAGTTGTTGAAGGAGGCCTCACTGGCGGGATGGCCAGCAATGCACGCCCACCTGGCAGATGTGGACATTGAAGCGTCGATGCGCATCCATCCCAACGATCCGCAGCGTATTCAACGTGCGCTGGAAGTGTACCGGCTGACTGGTACGCCCATGAGCGAGTTGCAGAAAAACACGCAGTCGTTATTGTCAGAGCCGCCGGTTAAATTTGCATTGGAACCCGACTCCCGCGTCTGGCTGCACGAGCGCATCGACAGACGTTTCCGACAGATGCTTGATCATGGTTTTTTGCAGGAAGTAAAACAACTTCGACAGCTTGAGGGCATACACGCCGACTTGCCCGCTATGCGAAGTGTGGGCTACCGGCAAGCCTGGCAGCATCTGGATCAATTGCAATCTGGTGTGGTCGATAACACCTGTTCCGAAGTATGGGTAGACAAGGCCATAGCGGCTACCCGACAGTTGGCTAAACGCCAGTTGACCTGGCTGCGAGGAATGAGCGGTGTGACGAGTATCGCCTGCGATACGCTGTCCACTACCGAGCAACATCGCACCCTGTGTGCTGAATTGAAGAAACTAGAGATTGCCTCATGAAAGCATCGGATAACGATCTGGTCATACCCTCACTGGTAGAACAGATTGGTAATACCCGACTGGTGCCGATACAGAGAATTGGCGACAACGATCGTGGTAATCGGATATTTGGCAAGCTGGAAGGTGACAACCCTGCAGGCTCTGTCAAGGATCGGCCCGCCGCGAATATGATTCGTCAGGCACAGGCGCGCGGTTCCATCAAGCCCGGTGACACTTTGCTGGAAGCCACAAGCGGCAACACGGGAATAGCGCTGGCCATGGTGGCGGCCACTATGGGCTACAAGCTCAAGCTACTCATGCCAGACAACATGACCGATGAACGCAAGTCGTTGATGACGGCCTACGGTGCCGAGCTTGTTCTGGTAACAGAGGAGCAGGGCATGGAATACGCTCGGGATACTGCCGCTGCCATGGCTGCACGCGGCGAGGGCATCGTTCTGGATCAGTTTGCCAATCCGGATAACTGGGGTGCGCACTACACCACTACCGGGCCGGAGCTGTGGGAAGCAACGCAAGGCCGCATTACCCATTTTGTCAGTTCGATGGGCACGACCGGTACCATCATGGGTGTATCCCGGTACCTGAAAGAGAAAAATCCGGGTATTCAGATTATCGGGGTACAGCCTGAAGAGGGTTCGAGCATTCCCGGCATCCGGCGCTGGCCGCAGGCGTATTTGCCAAAGATTTACGAGCCAGACAGGGTGGATCAGATTATTGACGTCAGCCAGAGTGAGGCCGAAGACATGGCCCGCCGCCTGGCGCGCGAAGAAGGCATTCTGTCGGGCGTATCGTCCGGCGGTTCGCTGCTAGCGGCACTGAGCCTGATCCCGACTGTCAGTGATGCGATCATGGTCACGATTGTGTGTGACCGAGGTGATCGCTACTTGTCGAGCGGACTATTCCCCGCCAGCTAGCGCCTCGATTGCCGAGATGTCAGGCCTGCCACAGCCAAGGGTTGTTCCCGCGAGGGCGGGAATTCGTATCCGATTAAACCGTGCGTGCGCGCTTGTTTGCGCGTCAAAGCCTGCGCTACGACAGCATGAACTCTACGTCAATACCGGCCACGTTGAGCTCATCACCGCTGTGCAGTAGCACGGGCTCATCACCAATGGCGTCCTGATTCAACGTCGGGCGATCGACGCTGTCGTCACTTTCGATATGCATCAGGAAATAGCCATCGGGCTTTCGCATGATGGCGGCTATCTGGATGCCAGGCCTGCCCAGTGTGGTTACTGGCTTGTCGATGGGCAAGATTTGCCCCGACTTTGCGCCGTTCTTGATCTCGATGACAGCGCCCTTGGATGTCGCAGGAGCCTTGTCGAGTTCGTGCATGGGCGGCGCACCATTCTGCCCTTGAGACGGCGCTGATTGCCGTTCCACGCCGTCCAGAGGATGCGGTGCTCGCCCATGCGGTGAATTGTCGCCTTCGTTACCAGCAGCGTGTCCGCTAGACACCTTGCCAATAACCGGGATAGCCGTAGCCACAGCCGCCGCGGTGGCAACATTCACATCAGAGCCTTTTCGTTTAGAGTCGACTGGAGGCCGGGCAGACTTTCTGGCATCGTCGTCGAACGACATATCGTCGTCGGAGGCGTTTCTCGCAGCTTCATTGGCAGGCGCTTCAGGCGCGTGGTCCACTCGGCTCTCGGCAAAGCTGTCGTCAAAATTGCCCGCGCTTTCCAGTACGGGAACCCGGTCGTTTATAACGGAGGTCGCCCCAGTGCTGGCAGCCGATTTCTCAGCAGCATGATGATTAGCTTCGGCGGCGGCTCGGGCTGATGCGGAAGGTACAAACGCGAGTCGTACCTTACCGAGTATTATGTCGTCGCCGTTCCTGATGGCTTTGCGCTTGATTACCTGCCCGTTGACGTAAGAGCCATTGGTGCTGTTCAGATCCTCAAGCCACGCCTCGGCGCCTTGCAGGGTGATTTGCGCATGTCTGCCACTGATGGACAGATCCGGCACGCAGACGTCGTTGCTGGAACGACGGCCGATGCTAATGGTGTTCTGACCCGATTCGAACTCGAATTCGTCTACTTCGTCATCTTCATGCGTAACAATGATTGTAGTCATTGGGATCCTTGTAATTGTCTTACGTGATGTACAACGTGCAGCTTTGCGGCTGTACAACAGTTGTGTATTGGGCAATTATTGGCAATTGAGCAGGCCACGTCAACAACGATTATCGGTTGGACACAAGCTTGACATCGACTGCGAAATAAGTCGTAGGGCACTATTGGCTATGTGCCAGGATTTTGTTAACCCGGACGGTCCTCCTCAATGGCGATAGAAAGTCGAACACCGGGGTGTATAAGGTCATTGGCCAGTTGTTGACCTTCAGCATCTCTGATATCGCCTAATTGCACTGAGAAGCGGTCCGCGATGTCGGAAAGGGTGTCACCGATGGTGACTACGTATTCGATATTGGCATCGTTCAAGGTGCCCCCGCTGCGCACTGCCAGTTCCTGTCCAATCAGTATCTTACTGCTGTCCAGCGCATTCATGGACAATAACTGTCGTTCAGATAGACCGTAGCGCAGCGCAATAGACCCAACGGAGTCGCCGGATGCCACCAGATGAGTCGCTGGCAGCGTGTAGAGGTTAGCGGTATCAACATCGTCGAGGATTTGCCTAAGACGCTGCCCCTCACCGCTCCTGACGTAAATCCGGTGTGGTCCGGAAGGGGGTGTTACACCGTGAACCAGTGCCGCATTCAGACGCTGAAGGGTGAACTCGCTGATGCCTGTCAGTCTGGCCAGTTTGTCGAGACTGACGCGGCTTTGCAGTTCCACGATCTCGAATCCGTCGCCGCGTTGCACTTGCGGTATGACCAGCTGAGGTGCATCACCTCGACGTATCATGTCCACGAGGGCCAAAAACTTAGGCACATAGTTCTGGGTTTCAGTAGGCAGACGTAATGACCAGAAATCGGTAGCCAAGCCTTGCGATGCATTGCGACGAATGGCGCTGCGCACGCGTCCCAGCCCGGCATTGTAGGCAGCCAGTGTCAGCAGCCAGTCACCGTGAAACTCCGCATTCAGGTAGCTCAGGTAGTCGATTGCTGCGATGGTGGACACCATGATGTCTGCGCGCCCATCAAACCATGCGCTACGCTCGATGCCGATGTCATTGGCTGTGAGCGGAACAATTTGCCAGATACCGGCAGCATACTCTGCGCTGTGGACATCAGGCTGATAGCCACTTTCTATAGCTGGCAGCAGGGCTAGTTCTACGGGTAGAAAACGCTGATCCAAGGCATCGACTATATGCCCTGCGAATGGGGTAGCGCGCTCCAGTATTTTGCTGATCCATAGAGCTTCGCGGCGGTATTGCGCCTGATAGCCCGAAATACGCTCGTTGTCCGGTATCTTCAGACGCCGCGATTGCTGTACAAATTCCCAGACAGTGGTGGCAGGCACTAGGTCCTGGACCGCTTTCGCCGGTAGCAGGCTGTCTGCTTTAGTACCTGTTGCAAGGGTGATGGTGCTGCGAAGCGGTTCAATGTTTCCAGCTGCGGGGTCGAAGATGTGCATGTCGCCAATTTCACGCAGTAACGGGCGATCAGACTGTGGAGTGTTGCCCAATGGCGGCATAGTGAGACCGGCCGCAACGGATTCGGTGTCGATAGTTTGTGCAAAACCTGCGCTGTATAGCGTCAGAAACAGTACGGCAGTAGCAATCAGCACCCGCAACGGTATACTTGTGTGGCACGGGCACCAGCCTGAGTCAGGCACGCTGAATTGCTGGGGCTGGTGGCCGAAAACGTCTGACGACATCGAATTTAGAGACTGGGCAAGTTGAAAGCGATGAAAAGATTAAAAACGGTACGTCAGGGCCCCGTGTGGCTGGACGCACAAGCGCCGCTCGCGCAATGGTACTCAACCGGCCTCGGTCAGTCTATCGCCCAACGCCTGGAAGTTGAGATCAGCGGTCGGTTAGGCGATGTTTTCGGGTATCAGGGATTGCAGGTAGGCAATCTTGTGCCAGGTTTGCATCTGCTTGAGGGTGCCGGACTGCAGCGACACCTGATGCTGGATGCGCCGGGTAACGAGGCGCATATCCACGCCGATGTGCTGTCAATGCCAGTGGCGTCTGGCACCATGAAAGCGGTTGCCTTCTTTCATACGCTGGATTTTTGCGACAACCCGCATCAGGCGCTGCGCGAAGCCGACCGAGTACTGACAGATGACGGCCAGCTCATCATTGTCGGATTTAACCCTTACAGTGCGTTTGGCGCCCGGCATGCACTAACCGCATGGCGTCGGTGTGAACCCTGGAACGGGAAATTCTATGCGCGACACCGGGTTAGTGACTGGCTTTCCGTACTGGACTACCGTGTGCTCGACAGTGCCGCTCTGTTCATCCGGCCGCCAATCAACAGCGAACGCGTGCTGCGTCGGCTTAGCAAGATGGAAAACCTGCAGCGCTGGATGAGTGGCGTGGGTGGCTTGTATGTCATGCGTGCTCGAAAACAAAGTCTGCCCATGACGATGACGCGCCAGTGGCGTCGTCCCCGAGCCGGCATTGCGGCGGCAAGCTTCGCACGAACCGGTGAAAAAACACCCGCGCGTCCACGCGCAACTGTGGCAAGAATCGATAGCCGTTTGCGGTAGACTCTTTCGGCTCAACGTGCCTGTGTGCAGGCAGCGATAGTCGCTGCCCCGGAATACGGCACCTCTTCCCCGGAATACGCAAGTACAGTGATAGAGATATTTACCGATGGTGCCTGCCGAGGCAATCCCGGCCCGGGTGGGTGGGGTGCCTTGTTACGCTCGGGCAAGCACGAAAAGGAATTATGGGGTGGCCACGAACACACTACCAACAATCGCATGGAGATGACAGCAGTCATCGAATCCCTGAAGACGATTAAAAAGCCCAGTGAGATAGTCTTGACCACAGACTCACAGTATGTTCGCAAAGGCATCACCGAGTGGATCGCTGGCTGGAAGCGCAAGAACTGGCAAACAGCTGCACGCAAGCCGGTGAAGAACGAAGACCTGTGGCGTGAAATAGATGCGCTAGCCGACGTGCATAGGATTGACTGGCGATGGGTGAAAGGGCACAGTGGTCATGTTGAAAACGAGCGCGTGGATGATCTGGCCAATCGCGGGATTGATGAGCTAGGCAAATGATTCATCGGTTGATAATTCGTTAACCTGACCAAGCAAGACCACGTGCGTAAAAAAGACCTCAGCTGACCAGTCGATACTGCCTTGCCTTATTCTTTAAAAATGGCAAGCCTCTATCCATGACTTCTTGATAACTCTCGGCTACTGGTCGCCACACTGAAAGACCGTAAGCAATCTCAGGAGGCATATTGATGAAGCTCTCCATGGCTAGCCCCCCTTTGAAGTTGATAGCAGCCAGAGTTGCGAAGATTTCGTCCCAATCGCAACACCCCTCTCCCGGTGTTCCACGGTCACTTTCTGACAGGTGGATATATCTTAAATGCTCGCGCGCATCGAGGATGCCATTGCCCGCACCTTTTTCTTCGATGTTCATGTGATAGGTATCCAGATGTACGAAGATGTTGTCGGCACCCACTCGCTCGATCATCTGAACCGCCTGCCAGCCAGTATTGATCAGATGGTTTTCATAACGATTAACCGGTTCGATACCAAACAAGAGGTTCTTCTGGCTGGCATAGGCAGCGGCTGCGTCCAGTACCCGTGCCACGTTCTCCAGTTCTTTTTCCGTCGGGGGATGACCACTGCGCTCACCGATACCTCCGAAGGTCACACCGGAGAGGCCTTCAGCACCGATCTCGCTAGTCTTATCCAGTGCAACCTTCAAATACTCGAAAGCAGCTTCCGGGTGTCTGGATGCCCATGCCCGCTCAGGCAGCCCGAGTGAACACATGGCACGCATCTGGTGCTTTTCAAGTAACGCTCTGGTATGAGGCGCATCAATACCCTGCGGATTGAGCATGGGTATTTCCACAAAGTCCATTTTATAACTGGCTGCACTCTGTACGGCCTTTTCAGCACCTGCTTGATCCCAATTCATCGTCCACATACTGGTGTGTACCCCAAATCCTTCCATCAGCTTCTCTCTCTGGTTATCGATCATTATCAATAGCATTCGAACACACGTTCTGGAGCATCCTCGACTCCAGTAGTCCGTCTACCGTATAGATACGGATGCCGGTTAATTCATACGGTTGACGCACCACTAGTTATGCGCGACTGGTCTGGATTGCATACGACTGACGGTTTCACGTTCAGCTCGCTTGCAGCGCATCGGGGGTAGGTCTTTATCCATGAGTTCCATATCCTCCAGCACCATGTTGCCCATCTGTTTAAACGCAACATCCAGAGCGCCTGCGCGGTGAGCTGATCGTATGAAATTCGGCAACGAACGAGCTCTATGGTTCTCAGGCATCGGCTCCATCGGAAAAACATCGCTGGCAACAAGGATCTGCCCTGATTGAGCCGCATCCATCAACGCATCGAAATCAACCACCTCAGCCCGAGATAGCAAAACGAGCCGTGTGTTCGGCCGCATGGCAGCAAATGCCTCAGCGCCGAGAAAATGGAGGTTCTCCGAGGTTACCGCTGCAACAACGAATAGAAAGTCGGAGTTTGCAATAACATCATCGAGATCTGCGGGTATGACGCCGTTTTCCATAAGTACCGAAGGGGGCAACCAGGGATCATATACCTTGATGCGGCAATTGAATCCGGCGAGAGTCTTTTTCAAGGCCCGCCCCAGATCGCCGTACCCGATGATACCGACATCCGACTGGGTGAGGAGCCGGGCGTGAACATTTCCGTCTCCACCCCATTGCTCACCGCCCTGCCTGAATGCAATGTCAGCATCAGTGATACCCCTGGCAAGATCCAGAGCGAGTCCCAAACCCAACTCTGCCACGGGCACGGCGAACACCGCCCCGGTCGTCAACACATGAATGCCGCGTTCGAAGACGGTTTTGTAAGGCATGTTGTCCGTAAGGTTTGTTTCAACATTGAACACGGCCCGTAAATTCTGAAGCCTAGCCAGAGTGTCGTGTGATATCGGAGGCTGACCAATAATGTAGCGAGCCGCAGTTAATGGCTCATCCGGTAATTGTGCCAACGCCTCGTCAGTGGTTTTGACTACCTCGTAGTGGCTGTGGAGAAACGCTAGTTTCTCCGGAGTGAAGATAAGTTCAAGGCTTCGCGGTGCGGGCGATGAAAGTATGACTGGTTTCATTAAAATCCTCCTGTCACAAAAATAAACCGATTTACAAATGAAGTAAACCGAATTATGTTGGTCGACAGTGAATGTCAACGAAGGCTAGCGCGTTGTGATGTCAGGCAGGAGAGCAACTATCCATGATGTGGCTCGCGAGGCGTGCGTATCGGCCGCCACGGTATCCAAGATACTGAATGGCGTCCAGACGGTGAAGCGAGCCAATGTGGATCGGGTGCAGGAGGCCATCCGCAAACTCAAATACCGAGCTGATCCGGTTGCCTCTGAATTGCGACAGGGTCAGAGGCGGTTGATCGCAGCCATTGTACCGGAGCTGGAAAATTCATTTTTTGGCGCCTTGCTGCAAGGGATCGATGAAGCAGCGGAAGCTGCTGGCTACAAAGTCATCATAGGCACATCTCGCGAAAGCGAGGATCGAGAAATCGAGGTTGTTCAACGCATGCATGACTGGCGAGTCGCCGGTGCGATATTGGTACCGGTAGTCTCAGAGTGTGGCCTGGGTGCCTCCAAACTCAGTGAGTTGGGTATCAGCTCGGTACTGGTTGATCGGGTTGCTTCCAGCACGATATTTGATACCGTGGCGGCAGACAATTATAAAGCCAGTGCCGATGTTGCAGACTACCTTGCCGAGCAAGGCCATCAACAGTTTTTGGTTCATTGCGCCACCACGACATCTCAGGCTATCGATAACCGCGCCAGAGGGTTCACTGACAGACTCGCTGAACGTAACGGGAACGCGTCTGTGGATACGCTATTGCACCAACCTGAAGCTGACGACCAGCGCGAGCAACTAAGGCGATATTTTGACGTAAAAGGTTGCGATGCACAACCCACTGCCATCTTCTCGCTCTCACAACATTCAACGTTGATTGCGTTGTCTGAGCTTAGACGACGAGCACTTGCCATCCCTGAACAAGTGGCCCTGGTGGGTTTCGACGATGCCGACTGGATGCAGACGACCTGGCCTTCAATCACAACCGTATCGCAACCCGTAGACGAGATGGCCCGACTGGCCGTCAAGACGCTACTGACACGCCTTGCGAAAACGGCCGACACGATTCCCGTACAGCATCTGGAGCCTTGCGCTTTATGCATTCGAGAATCTACCGAGTTAGACCCCACCCATAATATCCTACGGTATGCGGTGGAAAAGTAACGGACGATAAAACCACAGGAGAAACCTATGTCCAAGACCTTGAAGTACAGTACCGCAGGCCTGGCTACCATGGCAGCAGTGGCAATGTCAGTACCTGCACATGCAGAAGAATATGCGATCTTGATGAAAACACTGGCCAACCCGTTTTGGGGTGCAATGGGTAAAGGTGTTGAAGAAGGGGCCAGGAATGCTGGTGTTGAGTACTATTTGCAAGCCGTTGAGAGCGATCAAGCTGCCGAAAGCCAGCTTAATGTGTGTAACACCATGCTAGAACGCAAACCGGTTGCCATGATAACCGCGGCTATCAATTCAACCAATTTGCTACCTTGCCTGAAAAAAGCACAGAGCCAAGGTATCAAAGTGGTTGATCTGGATGGGAACCTCGATCCAGACATACTGGCAGCAGAAAAGATCGACATCACCTTTTCAATTGGTTCAGACAATGTAAAGGCAGGTGCGCAAGGAGCTGAATACATGGTCAGTCAACTGGGCGCGGATGCGCAGGGTGCAGTGCTGGTGATAGAAGGTCTATCGGGAAACATCACCGGACAGAAACGTGCGAACGGTTTCGCTGAGGCTCTGAAAGAACTGGCTCCGGGACTTGAAATAGTCGCCTCATTACCCGGTGACTGGGATCGAGGTAAAGCGGCGAACATCACCAATGACATCCTCACCAGAAACCCTGATCTAAAAGGTATCTTCGCTGCCAATGATGGAATGGCCCTGGGTGCTGTGGAAAGTGTCTTTGCTGCTGGTAAAGGCGATGATGTGATCATCATTGGCGTAGACGGTAATTCGGATGCGGTGAAATCCATCAAGTCAGGACGTTTGACAGCATCAGTCGCACAGCTTCCATACCTTGTTGGCAAACAGGCGCTGGAGAACGTGAAGATGGCAGTGGCAGGTAACGACGTTGAAAAGCAGGTTATTGTTCCAACGCTGGTTCTGACGCAGGACGTCATGGAGGCTGGTACTGAACCCATGCTTGAGTTCGTCAAGTAAGCCATTCCAGCCGTAGAAGCCTCAACAAGTGGTTGGGGCTTCTATCCTGCCACCTTAGTATTTTACCAGACGCTGTTAACTATGACGCCCATTGATGCGAAAAGTGCGCCGGGACCCTGGTCTCGGATGCAAGAGAAATCCATTGAACAGTTGCACATACGGCTTGAGAGCATCGTTGTCCTTCTGGGGCTGATTACTTTGATGACTATTCTGTCTCCGTACTTCTTTTCTATCAGCAATTTCATGAACATATTGTTGGCCACTTCAACCATCGGTGTATTAGCGATTGCAGCAACGTTTGTCTTAAGCTCAGGTGGTCTCGATCTGTCATTGGGCTCGGTAATGGGGTTGTCTGGCGTAGTGGGTGCAGCGTTTGCCGTCAATCTGGGCATGCCTACACCTGTTGCAGTGATCGCAACTGTTGGTGCGGGTGCTCTTGCGGGCCTGGTTAATGGATTTGTTATCACGCGTGGCTTCGTTCCAGCCTTTATCGTGACACTGGGTATGCTGGGTATCGCAAGAGGCCTGGCACTGGTTATTTCTGATGGCCGAGTTATTTACGGCCTGCCGGAGTGGATGTTGTTTATCGGGCAAGGGCGTCTTTTCGGCATACCTATGCCGGTCATCATCTTTATCGTGGTTGCTCTGATCATGCACATCGTACTCGCCTACACCCGGTATGGTCGCCATACCCTGTCCATAGGCGACAATGAAAACGCCGCTCGCACGGCTGGAATCAATGTCGAGTTTCATCGTCTTACGCTGTATACCTTGTCGGGTGGTCTGGCTGGCCTGGCAGGGCTGTTGTTTGCTACTCGAATCAATTCGGGCGATCCCACGGCCGGTATCACTTACGAACTCACAGCCATCACGGCCGCGATAATTGGCGGCACAAACCTGTTCGGGGGGAGGGGGTCAATTCTCGGCACCATGATTGGCGCATTGATCATGGGAGTCCTGCAAAACGGCCTTAATCTGTTAGCCGTGCAGAGTTATTATCAGCAAATGGCTATCGGTGGCGTACTAGTATTAGCCGTTTTTATTGATCAGTATCAGCAACGGCAGGAGACGAAAGTATGAGCCTCCTTCGCCTGACGGGTATCAGAAAAAGTTTCGGTGCCGTCAGCGTGTTGCACGGCGTTGATCTGAACATCGATGCTGGTGAGGTGGTTGGTCTTATCGGGGACAATGGGGCTGGCAAGTCTACTCTGATGAAGATCGTTACTGGCATCTACCAGACGGATGAGGGCTCTATTACTCTGGAGGGTAAGTCTGTGCTGGATTTGACACCCGGAGAGCGTCGCTCTCGTGGCGTAGAAATGATCTACCAGGATCTTGCACTTGCAAAACAACAGGATGTGGCATCCAACATTTTTTTGGGAAGAGAGCCCGTGAAAAATGTACTCGGAGTGAAGATTGTAGACCGGGCCCGCATGAAGCAGGAAGCCCAGGTAATGATAGATCGTCTTGGCGCTAAGCTACCGTCAATCACCCGGCCCGTCGGTAGTTTCTCAGGAGGACAACAACAATCTGTAGCTATTGCTCGCGCCCTGACGTTTGATCCTAAAATCGTAATTATGGATGAGCCTACAGCTGCTTTGGCGGTTCGCGAAGTTCAAAGTGTTCTTGACCTCATAAAACAACTCAAGTCACAGGGCATTAGTGTCATCCTGATATCTCATCGCTTGAATGATGTGTTGGCAGTAACGGACCGCATCGTCGTACTCAGGCAAGGCACGGCTGCTGCGAACCTGGTTACCTCGCAAACTACCATGTCCGAAATCGTGTCTGCCATAGTGGGTGGTGGTGATGTTGAGAAAGCAGCCGCACATGAGTCTCGTGGTTAGTAGGGGTGTCTTGACCATCACTGACCCCTTCGTTTTCTCACCGCCATCACACAGCCAACGATAAACATCACCCCGAGCCCCCCTGGTACAACAAAGGAGCGGTGCTCACCATTGATTTCCAGCCCATTGATGAGAATACCGATAATCGGGACGATAACAATCAGGACTATCATCGAATCGGACATTCCGCGAATGCGTCGGTCCATTATCGTCAAGGTTGAATGTCGGCGACCGGTTGCCGCACGCCTCATGCAGAGCTCAACAACAGGCTTCTGGTAGAGGCGGCGACCTTTACCAAACGCTGGTAAAAGCGGTAGTAACATGAGTACAGCCCCGACGATGGGAACGATTCTGATGATCCCTCTGAGCCTGATTGTCTTTCATGTTGTTTATAGCATCGATAGAGGGTAGCCTTGGCTTTGTGGCCAATTGAGCAGCGTAGTCAGGTAGCGGATCAGCGTCGCTTCTTGAAGGCACGCGGCAGATTCACATGAGCACAGTTCGACTATACGTAATTCTCAGATAGTTCAAATGAGATCTGTGCTGAATGAACTGGCAACAACTGAATAATCCTCGGTAGATTAGTTTTGTTGAATCCAGTCGCAATAAATAGACGACGGCAATGCTGGAAATGCCCGATAAATAGGAGTGAACAATACACCCGTCAATGCTTCTATCTCTTCAGCCTCGTAGCTGTCAACTGGCAAGCCAGTCTTGTCATCGTATAAATAATCGTAAATACGCTGTTTGACCGCATCGCGGCTGCTCACTTTTTCGCGCCCGTTCTCGGTGTTTAACTTCTCTAGCTTGAGTGTGTTGAGCAACTCCACGGCTACTTTTTTATGCGCTTGATTTCTGTTGGGGATAATTTCGGCTTCTTCATCAGTGAAAACAGGTAGGCTTTGTGCTGACCTGACAGCTCGTCAAGATGTCTGCCGTTATCAGCCCGGCACGGATCTCGATCGTTCTCTTCAAGTCTGACGCCAGCGAATGTCTTGCAGATTTGTGAATCCAGATCCTCGCGGTCAGTGAGCACCAGAAAGGTGAGGAATACCGTTATTAAACCCGACCAGATCGGCGCGGCGGCGATAGATGTCACCCTTGACCCATAGCTCACGCATCACCATGAAATGGTTTTTTCCCGGGGTTGTCGACATCAGAGATTCGCAGGGTCTTTCGCTGTCGTTCACCGTAATTATCTCTGTAGCTGATCAGCACACCGTTTTTGTGCAGCCGGTCTTTCTCTTGATAGATAGCCAGCATAGGCTGAGACAGATTGACATCGGTGATTTGCCGCATGGCGTCACGGTAGGCAGCCGTCGATAAGCAGGGATTGAGACGCATCAACGCTTCACCCAGATGCCGAGTCAGCACCAAGTCGCTTTCCAGGGTGGTGTTAGTGCATTAGAAAACAGGTGATCGCGCTTTTGATTTATGCTTACTCGATAGATTATGCATGCATCACCTGATATTATTCAAGTAATCGATCAATAGGAAATCTATGAGATTTTCAGACGTATGAGTGAACAACCCACCAACAGCCGTCTTATAGTCCTCGACACCGAAACCACCGGCCTGGACGCAAAGGGGGGTCATCGCATTATCGAGATTGGTTGTGTAGAGCTGGTAGAGCGCAGGCTTACGGGTAACAATCTGCATATCTACCTGCAGCCAGACAGAGATATCGATCCTGGTGCGATTGCTGTGCATGGTATTACCAATGAGTTTCTGTTAGACAAGCCTCGTTTTGCCGAGATCGTTGATGAGCTGCAAAGCTATCTCAAGGGCGCTGAACTGGTCATTCATAATGCTGACTTCGACGTCGGCTTTCTGGAAAACGAGTTCGATCTGTGTAACCAGCGCATGACCTTGTCGGACGTGTGTAAGGTCACTGATACGCTGGCCATGGCGCGTAAGCAGTTTCCGGGTCAGCGTAATAACCTGGATGCGTTGTGTAAGCGTCTGGGTGTTAATAACTCCCATCGAACGTTGCACGGAGCTTTGCTGGATTCCGAGATACTGTCAGATGTATATCTGGTGATGACCGGCGGGCAGACAGATCTGTCGTTGGATCAAGACACGCCCACCGGGGAGGAGGCTGTTAATCTCGCCGCCCAGATCGACGTGTCTCGGCTGAGGAGTGTGACGGCTACTGCGGAAGAGAATGTGGCCCATGAGCAATGGCTGGAACGACTCAGGAAGTCAGAGGAGGGCTGTGCCTGGGATCGCGTCAACTGACAGCTGAAAAGCTCGACAATCAGTTAACTCGAATAACCCGTGCCTTGTCCCGCTGCCAGTCACGGTCCTTGATGGTGGCGCGCTTGTCGAATTCCTTCTTGCCCTTACCAATACCGATTTCAATTTTTACCTTGCCACGCTTCCAGTACATGGACATGGCTACTACTGTGTAGCCTTTACGTTCCACGGCACCCACGAGTCGGGATAGCTCGCGGCGGTTCAGCAGTAACTTGCGACGTCGCAGATTTTCGGCAATGTAGTGCGTAGACGTTGAATTGAGAGGGCTGATATTGCAGCCGTAAAGCCACGCTTCGCCGCGTACCAGCTGGACGTATCCGTCGACCAGTTGCACACGACCCTCCCGCAGGCATTTGACCTCCCAGCCTTGCAACACCAGACCGGCTTCGAATTTCTCATCGATCTTGTAGTCGTAGGTAGCCCGCTTGTTACGCGCTATCTGCGAGTCGCCCGGTATCTTCTTAGCTTTGTTCTTCTTCGCCATAGCTCTATTATAGGGTCACAAATGCCGGGGAACGTATAATGAGCACTTTATATGTGCCCGCACACCCGATATAAACAGCAGGTCCTTTCATCTAATGCCAACCATTGTACAAACCGCCCTGGTCAGTCATTCTGCGAGTGAGATGTATACGCTCGTCAGCGATGTTGAATCTTATCCTCAGTTTCTGCCCTGGTGCGATACTGCGCAGGTCACAGAGCAGACTGACCAGCATCAGGTTGCCTCGCTGACAATTGACCGGCGCATGAAGGGAATCAGTTTCACCACCCATAACACCTTGAGCGAGAACGAGTCAATTGGTATGCAACTGGTTGATGGACCGTTCCGCAAATTGCACGGTGTATGGCGATTCGAGGCCATCGACGACTCTTCCTGCAAAGTGGAGTTATCCATGGATTTTGAATTCAAGAGCCGAGTATTCGGAGCCTTGATGGGCCCCGCTTTCACGAAGATTTGTGACACCATGGTGGCCGCCTTCGTAAAGCGTGCCGACCAGATTCACTAGGTGGCGTATTGACGGCGCTTCGGACGGGCAATGTGGCCGTGACAATCAGAATATCAGTAGTGCTGGCCATGCCGGGGCATCAGTATCAGCTTGAGCTGGATGTGCCTGAGGGCACACAGGCACGCGATGCTGTGCGGATCGCGATGGAAGCCGGCCTGATCGGTTTCGGTCCCGTGGACATTGACCCGCTAGTCGCACCATTGGGTGTATTCAGCGAACGGGTCACCGACGATGAGGAGCTGAAGGCGGGTCATCGTGTCGAGATCTACCGGCCCTTGCAGCAGGACCCAAAGGAGCTTCGACGTCAGCGGGCTCGTCTGAAGTAGCGTTAGCGAAGCACCCTAAAAGGCATCAGATTCGGTTTTGCGTTCCCACCAGTAACGCTGCTGCGGAAGTTCGCCGGTTTCCAGTTCCTTATTAGTGTCAATTTTAGCCACCGTGTCGCTGTCGAACGTGATTGATACACGTCGTGCCTTGATAGCCGAGCCTGCCGGGCCTTGTGTATAGACGTAGTCCCAGCGATTCTCCCGGAAGGGGCTGTCGACCACCGGCGTGCCGATCAGGTTGCGCACCAATTCCCGATTCATTCCCACTTCCACTCTCTCAAGCTGTTCCTCATTAATCAGATTGCCTTGCTGAATGGATATTTTATGAGCGCGGGGTAGCCAGAAGGGGTCTCCACCGCAGCTGGTAAGCATCAGTAGCAGTAGCAGGTATGAGGCATGGCGCATTGGATAGTGTTCCGGAGGTGGATGGGGTGATTGTCGTACACTTTTTTGCCGTTTCCAAGCTCCGCGGCAAATTGTCCGCAGTTTCACGTGCCACGCTCGGACGAACGCGGAACAATTGGAGTCGCTTAGTCGGCTTCAGCCGCCGCATTCAGCATTTCCTGTGCGTGCTGCCGAGTCTTGGCTGTCAATTTAGCGCCTCCCAGCATGCGGGCTATCTCGTCTTTGGTGGCTTTCTTGTTCAGTGGTTGTACGGATGTGCTGGTCTTGCCTGCGCTCACTTGCTTGGCGATCAACAGGTGGTTGTGAGCCTGAGCTGCCACCTGAGGCAGGTGTGTAACGCAGATCACCTGCGCCCGGTTGCCCACACGTCGTAGCAGCTGTCCGACGGTCTCGGCTACGGCACCACCGACGCCGGCGTCAACCTCATCAAAAATCAGTGTGGGCACAGGCTGTGTCTCGATAGTGGCCAGTTGCAGACACAGGCTGATACGCGACAATTCTCCACCCGAGGCAATCTTTGACAGGGCGGCCGGTGCCACGCCCGGATTGGTACTGACCAGAAAGGCTATGTTGTCCATGCCAAGCGGGTGAGGTTCGCTGTGCTCGTTGCTGACGTTGATCTGGAACTCGCCACCCGTCATATTAAGACTTTGCATGGCATCGGTGACTATCTTGCCAAGCGCTTTGGCATGCTTGCGTCTGTGCCGAGTCAATTTAGCAGACTCGGTGTCGTAGATGGCACGCAGAGCATCAACCTCGGCTTGCAACTGATCAATGGCCTGATCAGGCGACGACAGGGTATCCAGCTCATCTCGCAAGGCATTTTCAACCTCGGCCAGTTCGTTCATGGCGCACTGATGCTTGCGTGCCAGGCGATGTAATGCTGCCAGTTTCTGATCTAGCCAGGCCAGCCGGCTGCCATCGTGTTCCATATTGCCCGAGGTGCTTCTGATGAGCTGAGAGGCCTCGGCGATCTGAATGCCAGCGGATTCAACAAGGTCGAGCGCTTCGCGCAGGCGTTCATCAATGCCCACAAGCTCAGTGAGCGCAGGGATAGAGCGATTCAGGGCTGGGCTTGCAGTATCGTCGATAGCCTCCAGCGTCTCCTGACTTAACGCCAAGATACGCTCGCTGTTGGCAAGCCAGCGATGCTCGGACTCTATATTGTCGACAGATTCCCCGCCGATATCCAGATCATCGAATTCCTGTACCTGAAAACGGATAAGATCGATACGCTGTTCGCGGTCACGAGAATTTTTCGTGAAGTCCAGTAACGCATGGTGAGTCTTGTGCCAGGCATCATGTGCCTTGCCAACTTTCACTAGTTGTTCAGTGCCTGCATACTTGTCGAGCAACGCTCTTTGCGCAGTGGCATTGCCCAGCGTCTGATAGGCGTGTTGACCCTGTATGGATACTAGTTTTTCACCCAGTATTTTTAGCGTCTGGACGGATACCGGTACTTCGTTGACGGTTGCTCTGGACTTTCCATTGGCTGAAACGGTTCGTCTGACGAGGCATTCGGCCGGTACATCAGCGGTGTTATCAGCTTCATCTGTCAGTTCATGTTCCAGCAGCCACGCGAGAACGTGGGGTAGCGCATCAAGAGAAAACGTGGCCGTGATGTCGGCTCGATTGGCGCCTTGCTGGATGCTGTCGGTGTTGGCTCGAGCGCCAAGGACCAAACCCAGTGCATCGAGCAAGATGGATTTTCCTGCACCTGTTTCGCCAGTCAGGGCTGTCATGCCTGAGCTGAACTCGAGCTCTGATGAGTCGATGATCGCGAAGTGTCTGATGTGTAGATTTGTTAGCAACAGCAAAACTCCGTCAACATGTTAATTGCGCGCATGGAGAGGATGTGGGTTAACCCCAGTTCAGTTTTTCGCGCAAAATTCGATGGTAGTCGTAATTCTCTGGATGCAGAAGCCTGACCCGATTGACGTTGCGTTTAGTTTCTATCATGTCGCCAAGCATAGCGTCCATGTAGATCTGTCCGTCGCACACCACTTGCGCCTGAGTGACGTCATCGTCCCAGAGATGTACGCGGATAGTAGAGTCTGCATCTACCATCAGCGGTCGGCTTGTCAATGTATGAGGGCAAATGGGTTGAACAATTAATGCATCAATGGTAGGACCGACGATAGGGCCACCGTTGGATAACGAGTAGGCGGTGCTGCCAGAGGGTGTGGCCACGATGAGTCCATCGGCACGCTGATGCGTTACCAGCACATCATCGATGATGACGTCGAAATCCATTATTTGCAAAGTGTTCTTGACGCGGATAACCGTGTCGTTGAAGGCATAGGATTTGGCTATGCAATCTCCATCTCGCAAAATGCGTGTTTGCAACAGGGCACGGTTCTCTTCTATGTGCTGACCTTTTACTATCTGGCTAAGTTCATCCAGGCCACCATCGGGAGAGACGTCTACCAGAAAGCCCAGCCTGCCGCGATTGATACCCACGATGGGTACATTGTGGTCCACCAGACAACGTGCTGCATTCAGTAATGTGCCATCGCCTCCGATGACCACGGCCAGATCACACTGTCTGGCTATATCTGTAATGGGTACTGTGCCACGGCCTTCCACGAGGCCACGTGTGCTGTTGTCCAGCATGACATCCAGTTGATGCCGTTCCAGGCACGCGATTACATCGGCAAGGGTGCTAGCGACGCTCTCATCGTTGAATTTAACGATAAGGCCAGCTCGTGAGAAAGTTGTCATTTCTATAAAGTAGCATGCTCAGGGTACAGCTGCCATTGGGTCATCTGGAATAACTGGTAGTTATCCCAGCACTGAATGCAAGGTCGACGTGTAATCATGATCCGGGTCATGGCCGATCTCGCGCCGCCACCCAGTCTGGCAGATACTGATGATAAGAGGGTTACGCACCAGCTGGACTGAGTTGAGCCCTATCAGACACTAGCGTCGGGGTCGAGCATGTCTGTCATGACGTACAAGTGCTGGAGCGCCTCACGAGCCGACAGGGCGTCCACGTCGAGCCGCGTCAGGTAGTCTCTGACCGCCGCGCCAGGCGAGAACAGTTCAAGTTGCGTAGCCGGCAGGTCAGCGGCGTTCTGGACTAGCGAAGACGATGCTGCAGCGTTAGCGGATGGCTGATCTGAGGCCCCGTCGTTGATCGGGCCGATCCCCGTGGCGGGTTTGTCACTCAAAGCTTCCAGTGCTGCGAGCCGTTGCCGGGCGTAGTCCAGGGCAACATCCGGAAGTCCTGCTAGCTCCGCCACTTGCAGTCCGTAACTGCGATCGGTTGCGCCGGTCTTGATGCTATGCATGAAAATGATCTTGCCTTCGTGTTCAACGGCATCCAGATGGACATTCCTGACAGAGGCATGACGCTCTGCCATATCGGTAAGCTCAAAGTAGTGGGTGGCAAACAGGCACATGGCATGGTTGTTCTCAACCAGATGCTCCGCACATGCCCAGGCCAGTGACAGGCCATCGTAGGTGCTGGTGCCGCGTCCCACCTCATCCATCAATACCAGACTGTTACGGGTGGCGTTGCGAAGAATGTGTGCCGCTTCGGTCATTTCCACCATGAACGTGGACTGGCCACGCGCCAGATCGTCTGAGGCGCCAATACGCGTAAATATGCGATCAATGGGGCCGATAGTAGCGCTGGAGGCGGGCACGTGGCTACCGGTGTGGGCGAGCAGTGCAATCAGTGCTGTCTGTCTCATGAAGGTTGATTTTCCGCCCATGTTGGGTCCAGTAATCAACAACATCCGGCCATCTTCATCAAGGTGTGTCGGGTTAGCGACAAAGGGTTCGTCAATAAGGGCTTCGACGACAGGATGTCTGCCCGCTTCGATGGTGAGGCCCGGCTCTTCGTTAAGCACCGGTCGGCACCAGTTGTTCTCACTAGCCATCCTTGCAAAACTGTTGATGACGTCCAGCTCGCCAATGACCTGCGCCATCTTACGTAGCACAGGGAGCTCGGGTTGCAGTGTTTCCAGCACGGCGGCATACAAAATACGCTCTCGTGCCAGGGCTTTCTCGCGAGCACCCAGAACCTTGTCTTCGTGCTCTTTGAGTTCTGGCGTGATGTAACGCTCCGTGCTCTTCAGTGTCTGGCGTCTGATGTAGTGTGCAGGCGGCGTACTCTGGCGGCCGGTTTCGATATAGAACCCGTGCACTCGGTTGTAGCCCACCTTCAGCGACGAAATTCCGGTGGCCTGCTTCTCACGTTGCTCCAGCTGCGCAAGGAAGTCGTCCGCATGGGTACTTAGCTTGCGAAGCTCATCCAGCTCGGCATCATGCCCATCCGCGATAACACCCCCATCACGTAACACCACAGGGGGGTTGTCGTGAATGGCGTTTTGCAGAACCTCCCCAGCGGATACAGGCTGCTGCAGCACGTCTGACATTGTTTTTAATGCAGGCATGGCCTCTTGGTCAGCCTCGATGCCAGTCAATAATTCGAGCAACTCAGGTATAAGCGCTAGGCTGGTACGCAGACGTTCAAGTTCACGCGGCAGGGCGCTGCCCAGCAACACCCGAGTGAGGATGCGTTCCAGATCATGCACGCGTGACAACAACGAGGCCAGTGATTCGCAGACCTCTCCGTGCATCAAAGACGCTACGCGGTTCTGGCGATCCTCAATCGTGGTTCTGCTGCGAACCGGTTGCTGTAACCACGCCCGGAGCTTTCTGGCACCCATCGGGTTCGCCGTGCGATCAATGGTGCTCACGAGTGTGTGAGCATTCTGTTGTCTGGGGCTTTCGACCAGTTCCAGATGGCGTCGTGTGCCCGGATCCAGCACGATGTTCTCGGTGGCGTTTTCCAGACGCAGATTGGTTACCTGTCTGAGCGTGTTGAGCTGGGTCTCTCTGGCGTAGCCGAGCGCCACGGCTGCTGCGCTGATAATCAACGGTTTGTCATCGCAGCCAAACGCATACAGGTTCCTGACACTGAAATGTTCCAGCAATATCTGGCGGGCCGCCACGTCATCGTATAACCACGGCGCTCTGGCCCGGCGTGTGTAATCGGCGAGCTCTGAGTCAAGCGTACTTGTTTCCGCCAGTAGTAACTCCGCGGGATTGAGGCGGGAAATTTCTGCCAGCAGGCTGGTTTTATCGGGCACCTGCATGACGCTAAGATCGCCAGCAGACACATCAAGTGCGGCGATGCCAAAGCCGCTTGGCGATTCGCTGATACAGACCAGCAAGGCCACATCACCGGCGGCCAGCAAAGTCTCTTCAGTAAGTGTTCCCGGCGTTACGATGCGAACGACTTCTCGCTTCACTGGGCCCTTGTTGGTGACTTCGCCGGTTTGTTCGCAGATGGCGATTGACACACCCTGACGAACCAGTCGGGCCAGATAGTTGTCGGCGGCGTGGTAGGGAATGCCTGCCATGGGGATGGGATCGCCACCGCTTTTGCCCCGAGCGGTCAGCGTGATATCGAGTAGCTGTGCCGCGCGTCTTGCGTCGTCATAAAACAGCTCATAGAAATCACCCATCCGGTAGAACATCATTGAATCCGGGTGTTGAGCCTTGATGCCCAGGTACTGCTGCATCATTGGTGTGTGTGTACTGGTCGCCATAGTGCATAGTGTACGCAGAGTTATCGCCAGCTACTCACGAAAAACCTGCCTGAAAGAGAATGCGTTTACATGACTGATACGGGTTCCAACAATACCACTGGAGACACGCCTGAGCAGCGCGCTCGTCTGACCCAGGATCTTGCAACCACACTGGCGGAGTTGGCGCTAGGGCTGTCGGTGAATATCACCACCGCTGAGAGTTGTACCGGAGGGCTGGTGGCGGCCGCATTAACGGCTGTTCCGGGTAGTTCGGCCTGGTTCAGACAGGGCGTAGTAACCTATTCGAACGAGGCCAAGATGTCATTGTTGAATGTGCCTGCCGGCGTGCTGGAGCGTCACGGTGCGGTCAGCGAGGCCTGTGTGCTGGCAATGGTGGCGGGTGCACTGCGTGCAAGTAGCGCCCGTGTGGCGGTGTCGGTCAGCGGCGTGGCCGGGCCAGGCGGTGGATCGGCAGCTAAACCTGTAGGATGCGTCTGGATAGGCTGGGCGGTCGACGAACAACTCAGTGCGGCAGTTTTTCAGCTGTCAGGTGATCGTCGAAGTGTGCGGGAGCAAGCAGTGGTAAAAGCCTTGCATGGTATTATTGAACGTCTGAACAGTATGGAAATTACTCACACATGAATTCACTTGCAGTGCTAAGAATCAGCGCCTTGTCTCTGGCTATCGTAGCCGGTTCACCGATGACTGTGCTTGCTCAGGCTGAGCAGCAGGAAATGTCGGTAGAGGAGCTGGAAAAATACATTGAAAAACAGAAAGCGGCACTTGCCGAGGTTGAGGCGAATCGCGACGAAACAGAGTCCAAGGCACGCGAGGTACGCGATGCGTTAGCGGAGCAGGAGGCGCGTCGAGAGCGGGTTCGCGAGGAGCTTGAGGCACTTTGCAAAGAGCAGGATGCGATCGATCCCGGCAGCTATGAAGATTGTGCAGACGTAACAGATAGCTGAAAATATTTACAGTCTTTTTGCTGTATTGGGTCCCAATTCTTCCACTAATGTGAAATAATCTGTTCTACGGACGGACGCCACGGAGTGGCAACACCGCAATCTCATAGAACGGAGAAAATCAAAGTGGACGACAACAAGAAAAAAGCGTTAACAGCTGCGCTGGGTCAAATTGAAAAGCAATTTGGCAAAGGCACCATCATGCGTATGGGTGATGACAGCGTTAACCGGGATATCGATGTTATTTCTACCGGATCCCTCGGTCTGGATCTTGCGCTCGGCATAGGTGGCTTACCTCGCGGACGAGTCGTGGAAATCTACGGGCCGGAGTCGTCCGGAAAAACCACCATGACACTGCAAGTTATTGCAGAGTGCCAGAAGGCGGGTGGAACAGCAGCGTTTGTGGATGCTGAACACGCTCTGGACCCCGTCTATGCACGTAGACTGGGTGTCGATGTAGACGAGCTTCTTATTTCGCAGCCAGACACCGGCGATCAGGCGCTGGAGATAGTGGATATGCTGGTGCGTTCCAGCGCCGTCGATATCATCGTCGTCGATTCGGTGGCAGCACTAACGCCCAAGGCAGAGATTGAAGGCGACATGGGAGATTCCCATGTCGGTTTGCAGGCACGTCTCATGTCGCAGGCTCTGCGCAAGCTCACCGGTAACATCAAGCGGACTAACACGCTGGTTATTTTTATTAACCAGATCCGCATGAAGATCGGTGTCATGTTCGGCAGCCCGGAAACGACTACCGGCGGTAACGCACTTAAGTTTTATTGCTCTGTACGGATGGATATCCGTCGTATCGGCGCTATCAAGCGGGGTGACGAAATTGTGGGTAATGAGACACGCGTCAAGGTGGTCAAGAATAAAATGGCGCCGCCGTTTAAACAGACAGAGTTCGAAATCCTTTACGGCGAGGGTGTCTCTCGCGAAGGTGAGCTGATTGATCTGGGCGTTCAAAACGGCTTGGTCGACAAGGCCGGTGCGTGGTACAGCTATAACGGCGACAGAATTGGCCAGGGCAAGGAAAACGTCCGGAAGTACATGCTTGAGCATCCAGAGATGGCCAACGACATCGATACCAAATTACGGGAAAAGTTGTTACCAAAGACTGGCAGTGCGTTGAGCAATGTCGAGGCTAAACCAGAAGACAACGAGGTCGAGGTGGAGGCGTAAGTCTCCTATCCGCTACTCTGTCAGCTCAGTACGCTGAATGAACGAGTGACATGAGTGAAGAGCGTGAACTGACGCCAACCGAGAAAACTCGGCTGGCGTACGACGCGTCTATCCGGCTGCTCGCGCGCCGTGATCATTCGGTCGCCGAGCTCAACCGGAAGCTTCGGCAGCGTGAGCACGATCAACTATCCATCGACTCCTGCATGCAGGAATTGATCGATGCCAACTATGTAAACGACACGCGCTACGCCGAACTCTACGTTGAGCAGCGTATCGCGAAGGGCTTTGGGCCTCTGGCCATCAGAGCAAAGCTTTACGAGCGGGGCATAGATTCGAGCCTCACTCGACGTGCATTCGAAGTTGTCGAAGCCGATTGGATTGAAGTAGCCACGCGTCTCATTCACAAGCGTTTCAACGCCGAGGACATTGTCGGTACCGATAAACGAGCCGTAGCTCGCATCGCACGCTTCGTTCAGGGCCGTGGCTTCACCGCTGGCGACGTTGCGCGGGCACTCAGAGAGGCCCGTAAGAATGTGAAAGACGGCTGACGTTATTGAGGCCATCGCAGGTAGTAAGTCAGTGGCATCTTCCCGTAGGGCTGCGCTCCGGCTACACTACTCGTCCTCTCTACCGTTCGCGGCCCGTCATGCCCACTTCCAATCGTGCATCCACTTCTGATATTCGTCAGCAGTTTCTGGATTATTTTGCCTCAGAAGGGCATCAGATAGTGGCGTCGGGTTCTCTGGTGCCCGGCAACGACAAGACCCTCCTGTTCACCAATGCAGGCATGGTCCAGTTCAAAGATGTGTTTACTGGCGATGAGGTTCGCGATTACAACCGCGCAACTACCTCGCAGCGATGTGTTCGGGCAGGTGGCAAGCACAACGATCTGGATAACGTTGGCTATACCGCAAGGCACCACACGTTTTTCGAAATGCTGGGTAATTTCAGCTTCGGCGACTATTTCAAGAAAGAAGCCATTGGTTTTGCCTGGCATTTTTTGACTGGCAAACTGGATTTACCGGCAGATAAGCTGTGGGTCACCGTATTTGAAGAGGATGATGAGGCAGAGGGCATCTGGATTAATGAAATTGGTGTGCCTGCTGAGCGTGTTATCCGCATCGGTGCCAAGGATAATTTCTGGATGATGGGTGATACTGGCCCATGCGGGCCTTGCTCGGAAATCTTCTACGATCACGGACCCGATGTCTGGGGTGGCCCTCCGGGTTCTGCTGACGAGGATGGTGACCGGTTCATCGAGATCTGGAATCTGGTGTTCATGCAATTTGACCGGTCAAGCGATGGCACCATGACACCACTGCCCAAGCCGTGTGTCGATACCGGTATGGGTCTGGAGCGCATAGCGGCCGTGTTGCAACACGTGCACAGTAATTACGAAATAGATCTATTTGAGCGATTGATCAAGGATGCTGCAAAATTGCTTCAGGTGGATGACCTTGGCAATCCTTCGCTGCGTGTCATTACCGATCATCTACGATCCTGTTCCTTTCTGATCGTGGACGGTGTGCTGCCCAGTAATGAAGGGCGGGGTTATGTGTTGCGTCGTATCATCAGGCGAGCAGCAAGACATGGACACAAGCTGGGTGCGACAGAGCCCTTCTTCTACAAGCTGGTGAAGTCTCTGGTGCGTGAGATGGGTAAGGCCTATCCTGAGTTGCTGGCCATCCAGGATCAAGTGGAATCACAGCTTCACAAAGAGGAAGTGCGTTTTGCTAAAACACTCTCTGACGGATTGACCATTCTTGATCAGGAAGTAGCCCAACTTGATGGTAAACAAATTCCCGGTGCCGTAATTTTCAAGCTGTACGATACCTATGGTTTTCCTGCTGACCTGACAGGCGACATTGCCCGTGAGCGAGACCTTGATGCTGATATGGACGGGTTCGAACAGTGTATGGAAGCTCAGCGCGATCGTGCCAGAGGTGCCAGTAAATTTGCGTCTCAGGGGTTGGATTTTCAGAGCAAGACGACCACCACCTTTCTAGGCTACGAAAATCAGTCGGCAGAGTCGATGGTTGTGGAGTTGTTCGTCGACGGACAAGCCGTGGACACGCTTGCTGAAGGGCAAGCGGGTTGGGTTGTGCTGGCACAAACGCCTTTCTATGGAGAATCTGGCGGGCAGGTCGGTGACACCGGTATCCTTAAGTCAGAATCAGGCGCTACATTCGAGGTGCTTGATACACAAAAGCAACGTAGCGCTCTTGCGCATGCCGGTTCATTGTCTGGAGCTGCGCTGACTATCGGCGATAGGGTAAATGCTCAGATAGATGTAGAGCGCCGTTCGAGTATTCGTCAGCATCACTCGGCTACTCATTTGCTGCACGGTGCCTTGAGGTCAGTGCTGGGAACCCATGTAGAGCAAAAAGGCTCGTTGGTAAACGAGTCGCATCTGCGCTTCGACTTCTCGCACTCTGTTCCTGTGACAGCGGCACAGATGACGCAGATCGAACAGTGGATTGCGAAAGAAGTGCGAGCCAATAGTGTGTGCGATACGCAAGAGATGTCCATGGAAGACGCGGTGGCTGCAGGTGCCATGGCACTGTTTGGTGAGAAGTACGGGGATGTGGTGCGAGTGGTTCGTCTCGGTGATCGTTCTGTTGAGCTTTGTGGTGGTACTCACGTGGCATCCACGGGTGAACTGGGCAGCGTAAAGGTATTGCACGAGTCAGGTGTAGCAGCTGGTGTCCGACGTATTGAAGCTGTCAGTGGTGAACTGGCCCTGCGCTACACCCAGGATCTTGAAAGACAGCTAAGTGAAGTGGCCGATACGCTAAAAGCACCTAAGGGCGATGTCATGCCCAAGCTCAAACAACTACAGGCGCACAATCGGGAACTGAGCCGGCAGGTAGAGCAGTTGCAGGATCGGCTGGCTTCCAGTGCCGGACGCGATCTGGCGGCGCAAGCGACGAGTGTGGGTGAGGCGACTGTGTTGTTGAAGGTAATCGACGATGCCGATGCAAAGTCGTTGCGCTCGTTGATGGATCAATTGCGACAGCAGCTGACTACAGGTGTGATCGTGCTGGCCAGCGAAAAGGCCGGTAAAGTATCCCTGATTGCCGCGGTAGATGACCCACTGCATGGGCATGTAACAGCATCTGATCTGCTGAAACAGGTTACAGCTGTCATGGGTGGGCGAGGCGGTGGCCGTGCAGATATGGCGCAAGGCGGCGCTGAGTCGTTGCAGGATATCGACAAGGCCTTCTCGGTAGCACATGAATGGTTGAGCACTCGGCTTGGCTGATTAGTTTCTTCCTCGTTTGCAATTTGATTCAGGTGTCTGGTAGTTGGTATGGCGTTTCTAGTTAAAAAATACGGCGGTACATCCGTTGGAACTGTTGAACGAATTCAACACGTAGCCCAGAGCTTGAAGAAGGCTCGCGAGGCGGGCGACGATGTAGTGGTCGTGGTGTCTGCCATGTCGGGGGAGACCAACCGCCTGGTCGCTCTGGCGCGCGAGATCATGCCGGCCGTGGTGGATGTGCGCGAGCTGGACGTCTTGCTGTCAACCGGTGAGCAGGTCACGATTGCGCTGTTGGCAATGGCGCTGAAGGAGCTGGGTGTTGAAGCCCGATCCTACACCGGTGCCCAGGTACGCATTCTTACTGACGCCAGTCACAGCAAGGCACGCATCCTGGATATTGATACCGACCGCATCATGGACGATATCGGCAAAGGTCGTATCGTGGTGGTAGCCGGTTTTCAAGGTGTCGATGAGCTAGGTGATATTACAACGTTGGGACGTGGTGGCTCTGACACCTCTGCGGTGGCATTGGCTGCGGCGCTCAAGTGCGATGAGTGTCAGATCTATACCGACGTTGATGGTGTGTATACAACAGACCCGCGCGTGGAAAGTCGAGCGCGTCGGTTAGATCGCATAACCTTTGAAGAGATGCTGGAGATGGCTAGTCTGGGCTCCAAGGTCCTGCAGATACGAGCTGTGGAATTCGCCGGAAAATACAACGTGCCGCTTAGAGTCCTGTCCAGCTTCAAGCCGGGCGAGGGCACACTGATAACTTACGATGATGTGGAGAGAACCATGGAACAAGCACTGGTGTCCGGTATAGCGTTCAACAGAGACGAGGCGCAGATCACTGTTACAGGCGTTGCGGATACACCCGGTACTGCATTTGCCATTCTGGGTCCGATATCCGACTTGAATGTGGAAGTGGACATGATCATCCAGAACATCGGTGATAACAACACCACTGACTTTACGTTCACTGTGCATCGTGACGAGTATGCCTGCGTTATGGAGTTCTTGAAGGAGCGCAATGATGTACTGGGTGCTGCTTCGATTACCGGCGATGATCGTATCGTAAAACTGTCGATCGTAGGCGTGGGCATGCGATCACACGCGGGTATCGCAAGTCGGATGTTTCGTAGTTTGGCAGAGGCCGGAATTAATCTTCGCCTTATCACTACCTCGGAGATAAAGATCAGTGTGGTGATAGACGAGAAGTATCTGGAGTTGGGCGTCAGGGCGTTACACGAAGAGTTTGAACTGGACAAGCCTTGAGCCATCTGTTGCGCGTTTGAATTACGCCCGCTTGAGTGTGTTATCTGCACACGCAGAACGAACACAGCTTGGCATGTAACGTTAATAACCCTCACGCTCGTTTTCGATGTGTAACCTAGTGCCGAATACCTGACACAGTAAACCGTGAAATAGTAGCGGCAGAGTCATGGAAAGCGCGACTATTGGCTTAACGGTTTCATGACTGTGAATTTAAGGGAAGATTTCCCAGCCACGGGAACGGCTCTCAAGTGAGCTGACATAATCCGGGTTGTTCTATCGAACACGCTGCGGCACCGGTTACGCTGAGCACGAAGGAAATCGGAAGAAAGCCGCGACTATATCGCTACCTGCTGACCTTTACGTGTTAGCTCGCTAGCTAATTTGGAGATTGATTTCATGCTTATTCTGACACGTAGGGTCGGTGAAACTTTGATGATCGGTGACGAGGTCACCGTGACAGTGCTAGGGGTCAAGGGCAATCAGGTGCGGGTAGGTGTCAACGCCCCCAAGGAGGTGGCTGTTCACCGCGAGGAGATTTACGACAGGATAAAAAAAGAGCAGGAAGCTGATATTCGCGCCGATTCAGATGATAATCCTGATAACGTAGAACAAATTGCAGCCAGGAAAGTCGCGGTAGAGAGCTGAATCCTGTAGGGGGCAGGAGATGAGCGACTATTTCTGTACAGTTTGCAGCAAGTTGGTTAGAAATTCACCTCTATTGGGTTGACGTGATCTCATTCAAGCACCATACTTCGAAGGTCGCAAGAAAGCACGCGCCCGTAGCTCAGTTGGATAGAGTACCTGGCTACGAACCAGGCGGTCGGAGGTTCGAATCCTTCCGGGCGCGCCATTTTTTTGCGAGTTGTCACAGAGGTAGCCTTCCTCAATCGTAAGCCAATGTTTTGTTGGTTTATTGGGTGGGGAAGTGTAGTCAGCATGCTGGCGGTTCAGGTGAGGCGTCTGTCCGGCCCTCGTCAGCATATCCGGAGAGGTGGCCGAGTGGCTGAAGGCGCTCCCCTGCTAAGGGAGTATACGTTTTAAACCGTATCGAGGGTTCGAATCCCTCTCTCTCCGCCATTTACTGATGCGGCTGCGGCCAGCACAATTCCCCCTAATGAGTTGCAGGAATTACCATGAGTGGAATTCGACTGGTCGGTGATGTCGGTGGCACTAATGCGCGCTTCGCGCTTCTGGACGAGGACGGCAAGCTCAATGCATCCAGCACACTTCGCACAGACGACTTTCCCAGTCTGGCCGAGGCCATGCGTACTTACCTTGCAGAACACGATCTCGAACAGGTAGCAGCCGCCGCTGTTGCAGTCGCGACGCCGGTGGTGGGAGATTCGGTCAAGCTGACCAACAATCACTGGTCGTTCTCCATCGAGAAAACCCGTGTGGAGCTGGCTATACAACGGTTGCACGTTGTAAACGATTTCACCGCATTGGCATTATCGGTCCCGCACCTGCCAGAGGGTGAATTAACAAAAATAGGCGGCGGTGAGGCGGTTACAGATCACACCATGGCGGTTATTGGTCCGGGTACAGGTCTTGGAGTATCGGGTCTCATACCCTGCGGCAGTCACTGGACAGCGTTGCAAGGCGAAGGCGGTCACGTGTCGCTAGGTGTGCGCACGCCCAGAGAGTATGCCGTTTACGAGCATCTGACCAAGCGGTTCCGGCATGTGTCTGCCGAGCGTTTTCTGTCGGGCCCCGGGCTTGTCAATATCACCAACGCTTTGCGTGAGATTGATGGTCTGCCTGCGCATGAGTATTCTCCGGCTGACGTGACTCTCTGGGGCATGGAGTCTTTTGAGCACGCGACCAGTGGCAACGATAAAACCTTGCCACCCGAACATGCCGGTTGTGAGGAGGCTTTGCAGATCTTCTGTCAGATTCTGGGCTCATGCGCAGGCAATCTGGTTTTGACACTGGGCGCGGAAGGTGGCGTCTACATCGGTGGCGGTGTGGTACCTCGTCTGGGCGAGTTCTTCGTGCAATCAGATTTTCGGCGTGAATTCGAGGCCAAGGGCAGGATGCAGGGCTACCTGGAAAAAGTGCCAAGCTACGTTATCCATTCGCCTTACCCGGCACTGATTGGTGCTGCGCAGCTGCTCTGAACGGGTTATTCGGGTTTGCCGGAGCGTGCCGAATTACGGCAGCGATCCGAACAGTATTTTATGCTCGGCCAAAGCCCGCGTGATGCCCATTTCTTGCGATTGCTGAACGGGCGTTGGCAAACCGGGCAGACCTTGCTTTCAGGGTGTGCTGACTTTGCCATGCTATAAACCCACGGCGCTTTTAACCTGCTTGAAGTACTGGGAAAAACTGGAGTAGGGCTTTTCTGGTAAAGGGTATAACCACTGGTCTGGAAGTACGCTGCCCGGCCAGTCTGCACAGGCGGTGTATCGTTCACGCACAACGTTGGCAGAACCCAGAGCAAGCGTCAGATCGTTCAGATTGCCTTTGTACACTCGTGCATTGCACTGCCCGGCCCAGTACTGAATCAGCTCCCAGCGTTTCGCACTCATCGGCCATTGTTCGTGCAAGTCTCTATCCACGAAAACAATATGATTGTCCATGTCGTGTTGCCAGCGTGGATTCAGCTGCCAGATAGAGCGCAGAGCCACATCACCTTTTTGGATCGGCAGTTCGGTTATGTCATCGGGTATCGCACTGTAAGTGCATTCACCACGCTCAGATAAAGCCTCTGGTATCGGGAAGTCATCAAAGGCTTCATAAGGTACATCCAGCCAACTGCCTGTCTGAGTCTGACCACTGTACTTGTTGACGTTATCCTGGTTTGCCACGTATTTTTTATGGCTGTAGCTGCCTGCTACCCATTGCCAGCTCAAGGTGTTGCTGGCCAGGTCCCCATCAAGCAGATGATAGTGAAGCCAGCGAGCCGGTTCCTTCCAGTGAGTCTGGGCCATGTTGCAGATCATCGCTGCCGTCCACATGCGGGCATGATTGTGCATCAGGCCTCGTTCGTACAAGGCGTTCACACAGCTATCAACCACGTCGATGCCTGTGTTTACGTCTAGAAAAGCCGTTGGTATCTGGTTGCTTGCCACGGGTGATTGTGTTTGCTTCAAGTCGTTGAATATCGCTGACTCTTCGCTCTGCCAGACGCGATGAAAATATTCCCGCCACGCAAGCTCATAGAGTAGTCGATAACATGAGCGTGGCTTGCTGTTCCGCAACACCACGGAGGCCACTTCTGCCGTGCTGGTGATGCCGTGTGTGATGAACGGGCTCAACCAGGTGACAGCGCCATCAAGATGGTTTCTGGTCTTGTCATAGGCGCGCGCATCGATGCTTGATAGGCGCTGGAGGATGTGTTCCATAGAACACTGGTAGTCGGCACTGTCAGGAATATTCAGCGTCATGAACGAGGGTCGGCTCTCTGGCGATTCGCACGATGTGTCATGCGGGCAAGTGATAACGTTTGGGTAAATGCAGATGGAATCCACAGGCAAAGGTCGCGTGATTGAACCACAACACCTGCCTTGGACGTACCACATCCACTGTCGCACAAGACGATGACTCCAACGCTACGCATGTCCACTGTCGCACTGGTATTTCCCAATCAGCTGTTTAGCGATCAACCGGTTCTACGATCATCGCCCCAAAAGGTATTGTTGGTTGAGGATACTTTGTTCTTTGGTGACAGCCAGTACCCCGCACGGTTTCACAAACAGAAGCTGGCCTACCATCGGGCGACTATGGCTGAGTATTTGCTGTGGCTGGAAGGACAGGGCCACAGTGTAGAAATCATTCACTACAAGAGTGATAAATCGGTATTGCCCAAACTGTGCAGGCGCCTTGCGAAAGAGGGTGCTGACACCCTGGTGGTGGCTGAGCTGAATGACGAAACTCTGGGCAAGCGTCTGAAGTCGGCGGCTATCAAGGCGAAGTTGTCACTGCATGAAGTGACGGGTCCGGGTTTTCTGAATACATCCGAAGAGAATCACACCTGGCGGGAATCACGCAACCGCTGGTTCATGGCTGATTTTTATCAATGGCAACGCGAGCGCCTGAATATCCTGATGGATGATGATAAACCAGCTGGTGGTCAATGGAGCTTTGACGACGACAATCGTCGCAAGATTCCCAACAAAGAGATAGCGTCCATACCGGTTCTCGAAACAGCCGTTCGTACCTCGTTAGTGGACGCTGCGGTGGAGAGTGTGGAATCGCAGTTCCCAGATAACCCAGGTTCTCTGGAACGCTGGATATACCCGACCAATAGCCACACGGCAGAGCAGTGGCTGGACGTTTTTCTCGCTGAACGTTTTGTTCGTTTTGGACCTTATGAGGATGCCATGGTGGCGGGCCAGAACTGGCTCTATCACAGCATCCTGACACCGATGCTTAATACGGGTTTGCTGACACCCGAACAGGTTGTGAATAAAGCACTGGCGGCAGCTGACAAACATGACGTGCCGTTGAACAGTCTGGAAGGTTTTATCCGGCAGATTATTGGCTGGCGAGAATTCATGCGAGCAACCTATACCGATATCGGTACGTCTATGCGCACGACCAATCACTGGAATCATACGCAAGCGATCCCTTCATCTTTCTATGACGGTACTACCGGTGTGGATCCTGTTGACGATGTGATTCTGCGTGTGCTGGATACTGGTTATTGCCATCACATTGAGCGGTTGATGGTGCTGGGTGGATTCATGTTCCTGTGTGAGATTGAGCCCGACGATATCTATTTGTGGTTCATGGAGATGTTTATCGACAGCTATGACTGGGTCATGGTGCCGAATGTCTACGCCATGAGCCAGCACGCTGATGGTGGTTCGATAACCACTAAGCCTTATTTTTCAGGATCAAACTACGTGCTGAAAATGAGCAACTACAAGAAGGGCGAATGGTCTGAGATATGGGATGCGTTATTCTGGCGCTGGATCATCAAGAATGCGAAGGGGTTGGCAGGTAATCCACGTTGGGCGATGATGGTTCGCAATAGTGAAAAGATGGATGCGCAAAAGCGCGACACCCATCTGGTCACTGCAGAGGCCTATCTGAAGAAACTTCACGGCTGATTGATTATCGACATCGTCTGCCTGTCGGTACCACCCGGCTTGAAACTACTCAGGTAACAGTTCGTCGAGTCGATCGGCCGTTTTTTTGATGATATCGGCACAGGACTGTCCAGGTATTACCGTGGTGGCTTGCTGATCAGACAGATCCAGATCACAACGGAACACGCCGGTCAGGGCAGCTTCGTTGTTTTCTATCCGAAGGTCTGTGTTGTCTACGGCGTAGTAGATCTCCATGCCGCCAATCGGCACAGGGCGTAGCCTTGTTCCCGGCGGGCTGTCGGCTGGCAATTCCGGCACTATCCATGTCGTTGGAATCGTTACACGGGCGGTTTGCAGTACGCAGGAGTCTGTCGAGCCGTCAAAAATGTCAGAGTTACAATCGCTGGTATCGTAAAAACTGGCTGATTCCACGTACAGTGCGATATCACCGGTTGCCAGAGCACGTGCGCAATCCACTGCCAGAAGCTGCTCACCGAACGCCGGGTCGTACGAGCCCAGACAAATGTCTTGTTGTTCGCTCAGCTCTGCTCCCGATGTCAGCATGGCGTTCAGATCCAGTAGCGTGCGTGAAACCTGACGAGTTACGCCGCGGACCAGTCTGTCCAGGTCACCGCCTTCAGAAACCACGGGAATCAGCATGTCCAGATCAGGCACCGACACATCATTTACGGGGTCTGGTTCGTTTTCACTTTCAGTGTCGGTTACAGGCGGTGCGTCAGGGACGGGTGGAGCGTCGGGTAGGGGGGGAACTTCTGATACAGGCGGTACGTTAGTGGCAGGGGGAGCGTCTGGAATGGGTGGAACGTCAGGTACCGGTGGAACGTCAGGTATCGGTGGAACGTCAGATACTGGTGGAACGTCAGGGGTGGGCGGAGCTTCAGAAACCGGGGGAACTACGGGCGCAGCTGGCACATCAGGTAGCGTGCCTCCAGCCTCATCATCGACAACGCCATCTGGGGCGGGGGACGGATCCGAGGTGTCAGACGGTGTGCCGCCAGACGAGCTGCAGGCCACTGAAAGCGCGCTGAACAGGACAGCAACAAGTAAGGCTGGTTTTGGCAGAACAGTCATAGGGCAACCGTATGGAGGAGACAATCCAGTTACAACGATACGCCAGATGCCGGAAGTTTGCCTCCAAACGATACCTGATGTCATAAATAGTAGACAATTGCGGCCTGCGGTTAGATGAAACGGTCTGATTCGCGCACAAATTTTGATCCTGGAGCACGACTTATGGCCACTGTAATTGACGGAAAAGCCTCCGCGCAGGCATTGAGATCCACGCTTGCCGAGACGGTTTCGGCGTTGAAGAAGGACCACGACCTGATTCCTGGCCTGGCAGTGGTGCTGGTGGGGGAGGATCCTGCGAGCCAGGTTTATGTACGCAACAAGGGAAAACAGACGGTAGAAGTGGGCATGGACTCTTTCGAGCACCGGTTATCTGAAGATACCAGCGAGAGCGATTTACTGGCTCTGATCGATAGCCTGAACGCCGACGACCGGGTCCACGGTATTCTGGTGCAACTACCGCTGCCGGCACACATCAACGAGTTCAAAGTGATCAATGCGGTGAGTCATGACAAGGATGTTGATGGTTTCCACCTGATCAACGTAGGCAGACTGAATACCGACGGTGGAGGCGTGGTTCCATGCACACCGTTGGGCTGTCTCATGATGCTAAAGGCCGAAATGGGTGATTTGTCTGGTATGAACGCGGTTATTGTCGGCCGCTCCAACATTGTCGGCAAGCCCATGGCAGCATTGCTGATCAAGGAGAACTGTACGGTGACCGTGGCGCATTCGCGTACTCGCAATCTGGAAGAATTATGCCGCACGGCGGATATTCTGGTGGCAGCGGTTGGAAGACCGCAGATGATTAAGGGTAGCTGGGTCAAACCCGGTGCCACGGTCATTGATGTCGGTATCAACCGTATTGAGGTGGACGGTAAAAATCGACTGGTCGGGGATGTAGATTACGACTCGTGTGCCGCTGTAGCCGCTGCGATTACGCCAGTGCCCGGTGGTGTAGGGCCCATGACGATTGCCTGCCTGTTACACAATACTGTGCAGCAAGCCAGGCGTATCAAAGGCATCGCCTGACACCATAGGTGAGCTATCAGGCAAAGAGCGCACATCAAGCTAGATACCGATGCCGTCCTGTTTGCCTTTACCCAGAGGTACGACAGCGTCGGTCATCCAGATACCATCGAAAGTGCCACCGGATTGTTTACCCAGTTGAAACGCATAGCCGTTTTCAGCCCCGTCCACGCTGCGTAACCAGACGGCCTGAACCGCCGTATCTCCCGTTATTTCCATGGGATCGTAGCGGACGCTTGCATGATTAAGCATGTCGGGGTAACCGCGCTTGATCATCTGCGTGAAACGTTTCAGAGGACCGGTACTGGCCTTGTTGCCGGGCGAAGCGAAGCGAAAAACGGTCGCTATACCGGCATCGTCTTCGGCGTTGTACTTCAGTGACTCAATCACGATCTGCACTACCTGCTCTGGCGTATACCTTGCGTCTGGTTCTGCATCAGGCTCAGTAGCGCCGACCCACGAGGTAGCCACTGTCAGCAGGCCGAAAGTCAGGACCCTGAGAGAGCGAGCAAATGTACACGCTCTGGAAGAACGTTGCTGTGAGGGCAGAACCTGGTAGCACGGGTGCATGATCATCTCGCTGGCGACTGTTCGTTTGAATCCTTACGTACCTGTACCGTGATTTGGACCGATTTGCAAGAGGCTTGAGATATAGTGCTGACACGACGAAAAGCCAGATTCAGATTCTCGATGGACAGCTTGAGCGACGTACCTAGAATGACACTTTCCATGCAGAACACGCTGCATATCACGCTGGCGCGGGTTCTGCCCAGGTGTCTGTGTACGTTTGTATTGCTTATATCGAACATCGCGTTGGCCGACAAGCCGCGTGATTTTGATCAGATTATGTCGTCGGACGATACCCGGCATTTCCTGGCGCGCACGGGTATCGGTGTTTCACCTGCAGACTACCTCCAGTACCACAAGCTTACGCGCCGGCAAGCCATTGATACGCTGCTTGCACAGTTCACCATTGATCCGTCCACGTCGTACCCGGCATGGGTCGGTGCCCCGGTACCTCACTATCATGCCCGGCAGGATCTGGATGACAGCGCGCGAGCGTTGTTCAATAACGACAGAAATGCCGAATTAAGTCAGTTGCGAGTCTGGTGGGTTAGAGAGATGCTGCAAACCCCTTCACCGCAGACGGAACGGATGGTGCTGTTCTGGCACGATGTGTTTGCAACCAACTACCAGGGGATAGGCCTTCAATCGCTCGCCATGGCGCGGCAGAACCAGACATTTCGGACGTTGGGTATGGGCAGTTGGCAAGTTCTCCTCAAGGCCATGATTCGTGATCCTGCCTTACTGCGATACCTTGATGCAGGATCCAATCACAAGAAATCGCCCAATGAAAATCTGGCCCGCGAGCTACTCGAATTATTCACTCTGGGTGTTGGCAACTACAACGAAGGTACCGTCAAAGAAGCTGCACGAACTCTGACAGGTCACAATACCAGTCAGCTTCATGATCTGGCTTTTCTGTTTCAGGGTGGCAGGCATGACACCGGTTCGAAGAACCTGTTTGGCGTCACGGGTGAGCATCGCGGTGACGATCTGATTGAGCTGGTATTGGCACAGCCTGCAGCGGGACGTTTTCTGGCAGGAAAGTTCTGGCAAGCGTTCGTATCAGACACAGCGCCTGAGGAGCGCTGGATTGAATCCGTAGCGAACACGTTTCGTGCCTCTGGGCTTGACGTAGTCAGTCTCTACAGAGCCATGCTGGAAAGTGATGAGTTCTGGCAAGAGCAATACCGAGGTGCGCTGATCAAGTCACCGGTGGATATCATTGTCGGAACTGCCCGTTCGCTAGAGTATCCAAAGGTGCAATGGCGCCAGTTTGCAAACTGGCAGCGCACGCTGGGCATGGATCTGTTTGCACCGCCGAATGTCTCTGGCTGGAAGGAGGGTGGATCTTTCATCACGCCAGGGCATCTGCTTAATCGCTATAAATATGTCAACACGCTGGTCAAGTCTGATGCTGCCTTGCAAACGGCAGCGGCGCGGGACGCTGGTGTTGGCATGGCTATGACATCCAGCCAGCCGGCTATGGGCATGAAGGGCGCTGACATGGCAAGTAAGAATATGGCAATCGGGGAGATGGCAGGGAAGAACATGGCAGGTGAGGAGATGGCAGGTACGCAAATGGCTGGTGACGAGATGGCAGGTACGCAAATGGCTGGTGACGAGATTGCAGGTACGGACAGGGTGAGTGGGAACCCGGTAGGTTCTGGCTTGATGTCACCAGACCAGCCCACTTCGACAACAGCGCGTGTGAAGGTCAAGCTTGCGGCAGAAGACTTTCAGGGACCTGTCGACTATCAGGTATCCGTGTTTGCGGGTGATGATGAGCTTTGGCAAAGCGACACAATGGTGTTTCTGAACGGTGTGGATACCGAGCTGGAAGGCAGGGTGACTAATGCCAGTGACTTCAACTGGATTACTCAACCCATTGATGTGCCCAATGCAACCGTTGATCGCGCCACTCACGTTAACGTGACCTATCTCAACGATGCCGCCGGACCAGGCGGCGACAGAAATCTGTATATAGAAGGTATCAGCGTAGACAAGCATTGGTTTGATAGTAGCGATGCGTATCAATCATCCGAGTGTCCGCCTGAGTTATCCGCTAATGCGGGGAATTTGTATTGTGCAGGGTCTGTGCGATTCAATCTGCAAACAATGCCTGAAAAAATCGACGATTCTCTTCCCGCCTGGCGTGCAGCGGCTGTGCATGTTGCCAGCGCTAATGACAACGTCAAGGCCAATCGTCAACACGTCACCCTGACGCTGGATCACGTGAGCACACCCGACAGAGATTTCCACACTCTGCAATTCGTGATTATTACTGCCCCCGAAGGTTATGACATCTTGAGACTGGATTCATACGGCTGCTGGCCTTCCTGTGTAGAAGTCTGGCCCGAATGCGCCTGGCAAGACCCCTTGTTTGAGCAGAGCAAGCGACTGCATTTTCCTCGAAGGCCAAGCTCTGATGTGTTTTGGGAATCCTCGAACCCAACCGCATGTCAGCATGTGAGTCTGGACCCGACAGGGCAGCGTCTGGCAGGGATGTTGTGGAACAACGTGGAGCATCTTTTAATGGAAGCTAGTACCACTCACAGAGCGCAGCGATTCATGCCAATAATCGACAAGGTGCTTGCCCATCTTCAAGGTAACCCGATTGCGATACAGGATACGCCCTACGCTGGCGATTTCCCTGTTTTTCAGGTGAACCATGATTATGCACCCGCCTATCGCACAAGGTTGCCGCTTGCCGATATACAGCCGGCGGTCAATTCAGAAAAGCAACTCTACGATCTGTTGCAATCAGTTGATCTATCGGTGAACTCATTGTTGATGCCGTTCTATACAGACAATGCTGAAGGGCTTTTGCCCATCAGTGCCTGGGTCAGCAAACCCGAGTTTCAGCTCAAGTGAATACAGAAATAGAAGGCGAGAACCTTTGCGTTCGATGCGGTAAGCAGCTTTCGGTCAGCGTCAATTCGACTAACCCGATGAGCTTGCCATGAACAGACGTCGTTTCATCAATCAGTTACTGCTGGGTCTGAGCGCGCCTCTGGGCCACCTTACGCAGAGCGCCTTCGCAGATTCTGCCAATACATTAATAAATCCGTTCAAGAAACGTCTCGTTCTGGTCGAGCTGGCGGGCGCGAACGACGGGCTCAATACACTGGTGCCTTTTGATAACGATCACTACCATCAACTGAGGCCGAACATTGCGCTGAGTCAATCCTCGGTGGTGCAGCTTAACGATAGTGTTGGTATACATGAAGCATTACGTCCATTGATGCTGTTGTGGGAAGCCGGCGATCTTGCCTGGGTGCAGGGGTTGGGTTATCCCCATGCCAACCGCAGTCATTTCAGTTCAATTGCGCTTTGGGAGACAGCCGGTGACGGCTTGACTGCGCGTCGTGATCAGGGCTGGATGACGCACGCCATTGAACACCAGCTACAGCGACCGGTACTGGATCCACACGGTATCAGTCTGGTAGGCGATATGGATGTGTTTGCCAGTGACAGTGGTCGATGGTTGTCCATCGGTTCAGCAAAGCGATTAAATACTGACTTACTGCCTGGTGCTTCACCTGAAACGTCAAGCGATGATGACGCGGCATCATCACAACCACGGGATGTAGCGCGAGCTTTGGTCCAACAGCGTTTGAATACTCTGGACACCACGCTCACAAGATTGCAGGACAAGGTTCAGCGTACCCCTGAGATTCCACGCTTTCAGGGAGGGGCTCTGGCAGAACAATTGAGACAGGTGGCAAGACTGATAGTGGCCGGTGTGGACACGCCGGTTTATCGTGTACAACTGGGTGGCTTCGATACACATCAGAATCAGCTAGGTCGGCACGCCCGTCTGATGACGCAACTTGGCAACTCACTGAGCGGATTTGCCAGCACCTTGAAAGATCTGGGTGAATGGGACAACACGGTGGTGATGACGTACTCTGAATTTGGTCGTCGTGCAGCCGAGAACAGTTCGGGTGGAACCGATCACGGAACAGCCGCACCTCACATGGTACTGGGTGGTCATATCAATGGTGGTCTGTATTCTGAAGCACCCGACCTAAACCAGCTGCCGGATGGTGATCCGCAATTTACAATGGATTACCGCGCCCTTTACAGAGCCATGCTGGTGGATGCACTGGGTGCTGAACCTTCGCTGCCACATCTGGCACAATTCAAAGACCCGCGACTCTGCGCCTTGATGTCGCGCGTGGGCTAATGCTTCTGGCGAGGATGAATTTGGTCTCTACCGTTTACTTGATTCCACCGCTTCATTACACTCTCGCCCATGGCGACAAACACCCCCTCTGATTCTTCGTTACACCGCTCACCGGCCGAGGCTCTGGTTGTTAAGAACCTGCATAAGAAATTCGGTGATGTAGACGTGCTGCGTGGCGTGTCCATGGCGGCACATGAAGGTGACGTGCTTTCCATCATAGGCGCGAGTGGCTCGGGTAAAAGTACGTTCCTGCGGTGTATCAATCTGCTCGAACAGCCAGACAGTGGTGAGATACGCATAGGCGGTGAGCAACTGGAATTTACGCAGAAGCGAGGGCATCGCGTGCCCGCAAATATGAAACAGGTAGAACGCCTGCGCAGCAAACTGGGCATGGTGTTTCAGGGGTTCAACCTGTGGTCACACATGACGGTCATCCAGAATGTGATGGAAGTCCCTGTTCAGGTGTTGGGAGTCTCTAAGGCCGAAGCAAGAGAACGTGCTGAACATTATCTGAACCGTGTTGGTCTGTGGGATCAGCGAGAGAAGTATCCTGCCTTTTTATCGGGTGGACAGCAACAGCGTGCTGCCATCGCCCGAGCTCTGGCCATTGAGCCACGTGTTATGCTTTTCGACGAACCGACATCCGCGCTGGATCCCGAGCTGGTTGGCGAGGTACTTAAAGTTATTCAGGACCTGGCCAATGAAGGGCGCACCATGATTCTGGTTACGCACGAAATGAAATTTGCCAGAGATGTTTCCACGCAAGTCATCTTCCTGCACAAGGGGCTGGTTGAAGAACTGGGTACGCCGAAGCAGGTTTTCTATGAGCCTGCCAGCGACAGATGTCGTGCTTTTGTATCGTCTATTCACTAATATTTTCAGGATTGAACGCACATGAAAAAAATTCTCGTATCGCTCGCTCTGGGCGCTGTCGGCTTTACTGCCGCGCCTGCCATGGCTGAACTTCGCCTGGGTCTCGACTCGGCCCCGTATCCCCCTTTTTATGAAGCGGGCCCCAGCGGTGAATATGAAGGTTGGGAGACAGAGATCGGTGATGCGCTGTGTGCTGCCATGAACGAAGAATGCGTCTGGGTTGGCATTTCCTGGGACGGACTTATCCCGGCACTGATGGCAAAAAAGATCGACGCAATCGTAGGTTCTATGTCCATCACTGAAGAGCGTATGAAAACTATTGATTTTTCCGGTAAGTACTACAACACACCGGCGGCAATCATCGCCAGCAAGTCATCTAGTATCGACGGTACACCTGAGAGCGTTGCGGGCAAGATCATCGGCGTTCAGGTGTCTACGACTCACCAGAACTATGCTCAGGCCACCTACGAAGGTGTTGCTGACAGCGTCAAGACTTATCAGGATTTCAACGAACACAACCAGGATCTGATCGCGGGTCGTGTTGATGCGGTTGTCGGTGATTCGCTGGCTTTCGCAGAATTCCTGGGCAGTCCAGAAGGTGCTGACTTTGAAATCAAGGCGAGCTTGAAAGATGAAGCCATTTTTGGTCTGGGTGTTGGCGCCGGTGTGCGCAAGGGCGACGATGAACTGCGTGAGAAGTTCAACGCAGCCATTCAACAAATCCGTGACGATGGTACTTACGACGAGATTTCTGCCAAGTACTTTGACTTCGATATCTACGGCGACTGATCGATATTGAGCGAACTTTTCGCCAACTGGCACCACCTGTCATTTAGCGGTGACGGGTGGGGCTGGAACCTCTTGCGAGGCCTTGCCAGCACACTCCAAATTGCGCTGGGTGCCTACGCACTGGGTTTGTTCATTGGCCTGTTCGGGGCGTTGGGCAAACTCAACGGATCAGTGCTCACCCGCTGGTTGCTCGAGATATATACCACCCTGATTCGTGCGGTACCCGAACTGGTACTGATACTGCTGCTTTACTACGCCGGTACATCAGCGATCAACCAGGTGCTCGACATGCTGGGATATCGTCCCATCGATATCAGCGGACTGGTGGCAGGTATCGTGGTGCTAGGTGTTGTCCAGGGGGCTTACGCAACAGAGGTGTTGCGCGGTGCCATGCTTGCAGTTCCAAAGGGGCAGGTGGAAGCTGCCGCAGCTTTCGGTATGTCGCCCTGGACAATACTGAGGCGGATTACTTTGCCCGCCATGCTGCCGTTTGCGCTGCCCGGTCTGTCCAACTTGTGGTTAATTGTCACTAAAGATACGGCTCTGCTAGCTGTTGTCGGTTTTTCCGAACTGGCGCTGACCACGCGTCAGGCTGCAGGCACAACGCGCGCCTATTTCATGTTTTTTATGGTGGCTGCATGCCTGTATCTGTGTGTCACGCTGGTGTCCAATGCGCTGTTCAGATATCTTGAAAAGCGCTCACGGCGCGGACAGCCCGAGCTGAACTGATGATGAAGATGCCTACAACATCATTGCTTCATAGCCTCGGCTGTACCCAAAGGGCTTGTGCTTTGACAATAAACGAGCAGTCGCCACGTCAGGAGTTGACTTAGATGCAGTGGTACTGGTTGGGAGAGTATCTGCCCAAATTCATTGATGGTCTCATCATCACGCTGCAGCTTCTCAGCATCTCTATTGCAATAGGTATGGCGCTTGCCATTCCGATAGGACTTGTACAGGTCACCGGTCCACGCTGGCTCGCTATACCGGCACGGGCATTCTGCACCGTTATTAGAGGTACACCGTTACTCATACAGCTCTGGTTGTTGTACTACGGCCTGGGGTCATTGTTTCCCATGTTTCCGGGTATCAGGGAATCGTTTCTGTGGCCTGTGCTTCGCGATGCGTTTCCTTACGCCATACTGGCGTTCTCGCTGAGTGTGGCGGGCTACGAAGGCGAGGTAATGCGAGGTGCGTTCAAAGGCGTACCCAAAGGAGAGCTGGAAGCGGCGCGCGCATTTGGCATGAGCCGCTTTACGCTGCTGCGTAGAATCTGGTTGCCAAGAGCCTTGCAGAATGTGTTGCCTACTTTGGCGGGTGAGTTTGTACTCACGCTGAAATCCACGCCATTGGCCGCCACCATAACCGTATTCGATGTTTACGGCGTCGGTTCTATCGTGCGTCAGGAAACCTACCGCATCTACGAACCACTGTTGCTGGTGGCGGGTATCTACATTTGTCTGTCTGCGTTGATCGTTCTGTTTTTTCGATGGCTGGAAGGGCGAGTGCCCCGTCCGGTTTGAGGTCTTTGTTCGTGTGAGTCTGAATGGCAATGCAATAAGCCCAGTTCGTCATTCCCGCGAAAGCTAAGAATTCCTGTAAATACGAAGATAGATCCCAGCCTCCGCGGGGACGACGGCCATAAAGCAGTGCCATTCATGTTAAGCCTGTAACTACTATTCACAATTCTTGATGCCATGAATCAGTCAATTCCAATAGTCCCGCTGACGGCCGACGCGTTCTCAGCGTATGGCGACATCATCGATGCGTCAGGCGAGCCCACCGTCATGATCAATAATGGCAAGTGTGCTCGCTACACCGACAGAGCCCAGCTGGACTTTGATAGTTCAGGCAAGGCGGGCATCAGCATCTTTGAGGGGCAACCCTATGCGTTGCCACACACGCTATCACTGGTTGAGCGGCATCCACTGGGTAGCCAAGCATTCATTCCGATGTCTGATGCTCCTTATCTGGTCATCGTGGCTGCTGATAATGCGGGTACACCGGATACGCCCAGGGCGTTCATGGCTCAGCGTCAGCAGGGCGTGAACATCCACCGCAATGTATGGCACGGCGTACTCACACCGTTAGAGCAACCTGCAATGTTTGCGGTGGTGGACTGGATCGGTGGGAGCTCTAATCTGGAAGAGTATCTGTTTGATCAGCCATGGAGAGTGGTGGTTCAAGAGTGAAGGTTTTGGTTCGATGGGTTAGTGCCGGGTGCAGAACATACCGCTGATTCATATGTCCGCCCTCGGTATTGACAGCGCCGTGAACCATGACAGCACGAAGAGCAAATTACTGGGAGAAGAGGCAAACAAGCCGCTGGAACGTGTCGATATAGGCTGATCGCGCCTGCCTTAACCCCATCGGTGAATTACTCGACGAATAAGACTAGAAACATTGCGCCATTCGAAGGTCGCAACGCCAGGGCCCTGAGCGGGTCAAGAACGTCTCCACCTGAACACTCCATTAATCACAGCCACACCCACAGTTCCCAGAATAAGCGTAAACAGACTGAAGCTCGACGGTGTCTCGTTCAACCAGACCCATGCGAAGAACGATCCTAGTATAGGAAGCAGTACGCTGAAGCTAGACGCGCGAACGGGACCGAGTCGCCCGATGGCTATGGTGTATAGCAGTACTGCAGTAAAGCCGGATATGAGCCCCTGTGATATCGCATTGAAAATCAGTTGATCGGTTGTTAGCGGTAGTATCTCCGAGCCTGTCACTAGTTTTACCAGAAGGATGGCAAGGGTGGACGCAACACTGACCCAGGCGGCACCTTGAGCCGCTGTGAGTCCGGTATGTCGAAACGACACCACATAGCACGCCCAGCCAGCAGCTGCTAGAAACATAAGCCCCACGCTTGACAGGCTAGTACCTCCACCTGAAACGGTATTCACGATAACCAGTAAGGCTGCAGCACCGATAAGCGCAAACCCGATCACTTGAGTTCTGGTGGGTTGTTGCTTGAAAAATACGCGTTCAGCAATCACGGCAAAGATAGGCATCGTGCACGGGACGATCGTTGCAAAGTAAATCACGTTGGACTCTTTCAACGACGCCGTTACCAGCCACAGAAATGGCGCCCCCCAGCCCAGCATGGCAACGATGGACCATCGTGGAGCGTGTTTGAGTTTGCGAAGTGTGGGCAGCCAGACCGGTAGTAACAGAAGTGCGGGTACTGAATAACGCATGAAAGCTACATCCAGCGGTGCAATGCCCTGCTGTGCAGCTATCCGGGTTGCAGACATCCACCAGCCCCAGATGGCAACCGCTGCGATCGCGCAACCAATCGCCAGCCAGTCTCGCTTGGCAGGCGTTGCTTCCGTTACCTTTTTTGATTGCGTAATCTGGACTCTCCGGCGGGTACAGAACTGGATCAGTTGGCTACCCTTGAGCGGCGATAGTAGCCTTATTCAATGCCTGAATGAAAGCAAGGACTGCCATCCATCATTTAAATCCGGGCATTAAAAGCTTCGGCAGCCAAAGAACGATATTCGGAAAGACAATGATCAGTATCAGGATAACCAGCATGGGCGCAAGAATGATGGCGACATCCCTAAGCACGGTAACCACATTTACTTTGGCGATGGATGCCGAGATCAGTAGGCACAGCCCATACGGTGGTGTGACCAGTCCAAACGATAGCGACACGATACCGATGATGGCAAACACGACAGGGTGTATCTCGGCTGCGCTTGCAACCGGATATAGAACGGTTCCCAGAATAATGATGGCGGGGATGGCATCGATGAATAACCCGAACACCAGAAAGAAGGCGGCGATGACCAGTGACGTAAAAATCTGCCCCATGTCCATGCTGGTCATTACACCTACCATGAGTCTGGGAACATTATAGAACGCCAACATCCAGCCAAACACAGAGGCGGTGCCAATGGCAAACAGTGATATAGATGCAAAACGACCAGTCTCGTAGAGAATGGCGAATGTATCCTTGATCTTGATGGTGCGATAGACCACCACACCGAGAAAGAACGAATAAAAAGCGGCGATGATGGCGCTTTCGGTTGGTGTCACGATGCCACCTACAATGCCGCCTATCACAAAGATGGGTGTCAACAGTGCCAGGCTTGCACCTTTCAGCGCGCTCCAGAATTCAGCCAGTGATGGCTTGCCTGCTGTGGGGTAGTCATACACCTTGGCGTAACCGTATACGGTGAGCATGAGGGCTACTGCAATCATCAGCCCGGGTACTGCACCTGCTAAAAACAGCGCGCCCACTGAGATGGACATGACCCCACCCCAGACTATCATCAGGATGCTGGGCGGGATGATGACCCCCATGACCGATGAACACGCGGTGATAGCCACTGAGAAACGAGTGTCGAAACCCTGCTTGGTCATCGCGGGTATCAGAATTTTGCCGCAGCCGGCCGCATCAGCTGTTGATGAGCCGGAGATGCCGGCAAATAACATGGAAACCATGACATTCACATGTCCCAGACCGCCGGGTAACCATCCTGTCAGTACCGTTGCCAGCCCGATCAGTCGGTCTGTGATCTTGCCGCTGTTCATGAGGTTGGCGGCGAGCAGAAAGAACGGCACGGCCAGTAAAATGAAGGAGGTATACGAGTTGAGCATCCGGTCCATGATCAGGAACGGCGTAAGCCGCAGATCGAGTATGACGAGCGGTATGGTGGCAATACCCAGTGCAAAGGCTACGGGGATACGTGCAATGACCAGCAGAATGAATCCACTGAGTAATATGAGGCAGGCAACACCGGTTGAGATAATCATTGTGAGAGCTGCCGTTTACTGGTTTTGTATGCCTGTATGACCTGCCAGAGCTTGAACAGCGAAAAAGCTGACCAGCAAAAACCGGCTACAGGTACGGTTATGTAGATGACTAACATGTTGACCTGCAACATGACAGAGGTCTGAATGGCGCCGAACTGTGCGTAGCCAATGCCGTAGTAGGCAAACAGTAGCGCAAAGATACTCACCAGCACCAGCACGAAGCCGTCTTGTAGCAGTTTGCCAAGCGGGGAGGTGGCCTTCGGGATAACGTGTACATCAAAGTGAGTACCTTCCCAGACGGCGATGATAGAACCGAGCATGACCATCCAGACGAACAGGAAGGTGGCGAGCTCTTCTGTCCACAGATAGACAGGAATGATGCCGGTATAGCGTGCCAGTACCTGCATGGTAACCGGAATGATCAGTGCGCCAACCAGGCAACCAACCGCTACACGTAGCACCTGACACAGTCCTTCCAGTGCTTTTTCTATCATGGTGCTCAGGCCTGGGTACAACGCTTGATAGATAAGAACATACCAGGTCTGTTCATTGTGGCTCCATACTTGTCAGGGTGTAGCGGGGTTGGGCTACTAGGAAAATGAAGAGATCTGGCGAATAATAAGCCAGCCCTGCACGGGCTGGCACGCGCAGTTTATTGGGACCGAATGGACTCGAGTAAATCTTCAGCCCCCAGTTCTGCTGCGTAAGCATCCTGTACCGGTGTTACCAGCTCAAGCAGCTTCTCGCGATCGGCGAAATCATGGACTTCGATCTGACCAGCAGTTTTCATTTGCTCCAGTTTTTCAGCGTCTTCTGAAGACTCGATGTCGCGACCGTAGTCACCTGCCTCTTTCCCGGCAGCCATGACAACCTCCTGCAGCTCAGGTGACAGCTTGTTGAATGTCTTGCCACTCATGATGATAGGACGAACAGTAATTGAATGCTGCGTCAACGTGATATGCGGGGCCACTTCAAAAAACTTGTATTGCAGCAAACTGGCTGATTCGTTCTCCAGACCATCCACTACACCTGTTTGAATAGCGTTGTAGACCTCTGAATAGGCAATAGCTGACGGTGCAGCCGTAATGGCTTCAAAGACACGGGCCTGGATAGGCGCACCCATGACGCGCATCTTGTGACCACCGAGTTCATCGATGTTGGAAATCATCTTGTTGGAAATAAGATTACGCGTGCCACCACCGGCATAACCAATGATGACCAGATCTGCTTTGTCCAGGAGTTCTGCTTCCAGAGGTTTGAGGACATCAGAGGACAGCACAGCATTCCAGTGGTCTAGATCGCGGAACACAAATGGCATATCCATCAGTGGCAACGAAGGTGCAAAACGTGCCAGGTTGGACGGTGCAATAATAGCGTAATCGATAGCAACGCCTTGGGTAAGAAAGTTAACGTAATCAGGCTCAATACCCAACTCACTGTTACCACGCAGATCAAACGTGATTTCTTCTTCAGACTTTTCGTTGACCAGTTCAGCGAACTTGATCAGCGTGCGGCTGTACGCGTGTTCGTTGTCGAAGAGGCTGGCTCCCCGAAGCGTAAGGTCTGCGGCACTGGCTGTCGTTACTGCCATGGCGGCTAAGCTGGCAAATGCTGCGTAGGCTAATCCTTGCTTGAATTTCTTGATCATGTATTCCTCCGATCGATTCATGGAAAATGGGCAGATAGCGGACGACTCCGGCGGTGGGGTGCAACGGTATTCACCTGCATCGGGGCGCCTGAGGCAACGAGTATACTAGTATGTTAGAATCGGGCAAGCAGTTTATAAGGTCGCGACCCCCACGCCGCTCGCCATCGCGTCCGGAACTCGAATGCACTCTATAGTCAGCCGGTTTCGGTCTGTCTGATACAGCTCAACGGCGAAATCTGTCCGGGTGAGGGCTGCTGGCAAATGACAGGGTCCGCTACATTTGACCCGCAACTGCGCTCTACCGTGTCGTCACTCAGAGTGCAAAACCGATCACTGTTAAATGAACTCTACATCCCATAGCTTGCCGCTAGATCGTCGCACAGTTGCAGACGCACTGTTCGATGAGATTCGGAGCGATATCGACAAGATGCGGTTGCTACCCGGTACCAAGATTTCGGAGGCCGAGGTCGCGAAACGCTATGACGTTTCACGACAGCCGGTTCGGGAGGCCTTTATCAGGCTCGATAACTTGTCACTGCTCAATATCCGGCCTCAAAAAGCGACTACGGTCCGGCGCATGTCCAAGTCAGCTATACGGCAGGCAAGATTTGTTCGGGAATCTGTCGAGATTGAAGTGGCGCGAAGGGCCTGTCAGATTAGTGGTCACATCTGTATTGACGATATTAGTGCACAGCTGGAACGCCAGTCGGGGTGCTTGGAAAACAATGATATACCCGGATTCAATGCACTTGATCACGAGTTTCATCGCAGTATCTGTGAGATTGCCCAATGTGATTTCGCTATTGACGTCATCAAGGATTGTAAGGCGAAGGTAGACAGGCTTTGCATGCTGTCGTTAGCCAACGAAACCGATGCGCGCCATGTTTTCAATGATCACGTCAACATCGCAACATTGCTGGAAGCCAAGAATGAAAAAGAGCTTGTTGTGGCGATACGTAATCATCTTGCCAGGTTAGACGGTGCTATTGATCACATTCAAACACACCACAGCAGTTACTTCGAAGAATAGCAATGACTCGGTCAGAGGCAAGGCACCGATCAGTTTCAAGTTGGCGGTGAAATCATAGTATTATGGTGTCCTTCCGTGTTGATGCTTTAGCTCGAAATGGCCACACAAGCGTTCCCATTGAATCTCAGACTGGCCTTAGTGCTGGCCTTGTCGGTAACCTGGCTGCTGCTCTGGACAGATTCGGTATGGGCGCACGCAGTCACCCAGGGCGATAAGGGGTACATACAAGAGATCAGCGGAAGTCATATCATACCGTTCATGTATCTGGGGGCCAAACACATGGTGACCGGATACGATCACATCCTGTTCTTGTTGGGTGTGATCTTCTTTCTGTACGGTTTTAAACAGATAGCGTTGTACGTCAGTCTGTTCGCTATCGGTCATTCTGTCACCATGCTGGTGGGGGTCTATTTCAATGTCGGTATCAACAGCTACATCATCGATGCAATCATTGGTTTTTCAGTAGCGTACAAGGCGCTGGATAACCTTGGGGCTTTTCGGCACTGGTTTGGTGTTCAGCCGGATGCTCGCGTGGCAACCTTGATATTCGGGTTGCTGCACGGATTCGGTTTGTCGTCGAAAATCATTGAATACGACATCTCACCTGATGGTCTGGTACCTAATCTCATAGCGTTTAACGTTGGCGTTGAAATAGGACAACTGCTGGCGCTCGCCGCCATGCTGTTAGTCATGAAATACTGGCGCGCCACGGCGGCCTTCACCCGACAAGCATACGCGGCTAATGTGGCGTTGATGGCCGCAGGTTTTACTCTGATGGGTTTTCAGATTGCCGGTTTCGTTGTTACCGAACTTCACCATATTCATTGAATCATGACAACTTCATCTCGGCAATCCACCGCTACTGCTCATGCTGCTGGCACATCGACACGGCTGAAGGGCGTCAACGCCACCTCAGGGGGCTTGATCAAGGCTACGGTAGGTGCTGCTGTGGCAGCGGCTGCCATTTTAACGTTTGTCTGGTTACCTGCTGAATACGGTATCGACCCAACGGGTGCTGGTCATATGCTGGGCCTGACGGAGATGGGCCATATCAAGGAACACCTGCACGCTGAAGCAGACGCGGATGCAGCAGCCGTGGCCTTGGACGAGGTGCCACAGACAAGCCAGACCAACGCGGAGATAATGACGCGGCTTGATCAGATGCAGGCTCAGTTGTCTTCAATCGCGGCAGCGGTGGGTGCAAGCGGGTCAGTAAATCAAGGTCAAGCGCTTGATCAGACGGCAACACAACCCGCTGCAGAACAGACAACGGTGCCATCGGTAGCGCCGCCATTAGATTCACCTGTAGTGAGCGTTCAGGAGCAGCAAGCGCCGGTGGCATCCACTGATGCCTGGCGTGACGAAGAAAGCGTCACCCTAGAGCCGGATCAGGGAATCGAGTTAAAGCTTGTCATGCAGCAAGGGGCAATTGCACAGTTTGAATGGACGGCTAATGGCGCCGTTCTGAACCACGATACCCACGGTGATGGCAGTGGACGCAGCATCAGCTATGAGAAGGGTCGTTCTGTTCCTGAGCAGGCGGGCGAACTAACGGCAGCCTTTACCGGCAACCATGGATGGTTCTGGCGCAACCGGACCGACGAACCTGTGCTGCTGACCTTGCGCACACGTGGTGACTACGAGCAACTGGTGTTTCGTTGAACAAACCGGCAGATACTGTTACAGGCATCTGTCAGCTGCTCCCCATCGACGCACAGCCCGATACGGATCAGGAATTTGCCACCCGGCCCAAAACCATCGCACGGTAAAACCGAGACGTTTTCTTCAACTAGCAACGCCATGGCAAATGCATAAGCATCCATGCCAAGGGGTTCTACATCCAGTAAAACAAACATACCCTGACGTGAATCTATCAGGCGTGCAGGTTTTATATCATCCATGGCAGCCAGCACTCTCGAGCGTCGTTCCTGCATCAGTGAACGCACTGTGGCCGGTGTGTCTGTTGATTGCTCTATGGCGACAGTGGCCGCATCCATGATGAACGGGGCCAGGCCGTAATGCATGCACACGGATAAATTCTCAAGGTGACTGGCCAGCGGCGCTGGTCCGATAGCCCAGCCAACACGCCAGCCTGTCATTCTGTGTGATTTCGACAAACTGCCGACGGTAATCAGAATGTCTTTGGCACCGGGCAAATGGTGGGGTAGGGTGATGGATTCTGCATCCACCATATCCAGATAGACCGCATCAAGCACCAGCCAGATTTCGCTGGCAACGCAAGTATGTACTATGGCTTCCAGTTGCTCATGGCTATAACGGCTACCGAGCGGGTTGTTGGGTGCGTTGATGACGATAGCGCGAGTGGCAGTTGAAACCGCTGCCAGCAGTTTGTCTACATCCAGTTGATAGCCATCAGCTGCATCAACCTGCACTGTAATGACTTCAGGGCCTGGCGCGCCAAACGTAGCGGCATACGTGGTGTAGTACGGTGCAACAAGAATGACCTCGTCGCCCGGTTCCAGAAGGACCTGCGCTAACGCAAACAGGGCATTCTGGGCACCGGCAAATACAGTAACTTCACCAGCCGTGACATTCTGCTGAGTCAGGCTGTGATGATAACGCGCAATGGCTGTTCGCAATGTCTCGTCGCCACGCACATCCGAATAGTGATGGCGGCCACTCCGCAGACTATCCACAGCCGCCTCGACGATGACAGCTGGTGTGGTTTCGTTGGTTTCCTGACCAATACTGAGTAGTATGATGTTCTCGCCGTTAGCATGGCGCCGGGTTGCCAGTGTATGCACCTCCCACGGGTCAATCTGCCGGCTGCCATCGTCGTCATCGCTGACGGTACGTGTAGTCAAGGTGGAGAATTTCATGGCGACAGTATAGCGTCACCCTGCAAGCCTGAGTAGCGTGATCCCCCCAGCTTGGTTTGGCATTTTTTATCTGCAGTTGTGGTGTTGAGGATAACGCTTGATGCGTCAAGCTTCTCGGTATCACCATCAGCCTTTAGCCGATCGGCAAAGCGATGTGCCTTCTACCCAGAGGCTCAGACAGAGCAGGCTGGTTATCGTCCAGCGATAGAACAGAGCTACCAGAAATCTGGGCTGGAAAACACGTCTGCCTTTTGCAGGCGTAGTGTGCGTAAGAACTCTTTGATGAGTATCATGCATGGAGAAGCAAAGGTTGGGTTATCAGGACTCGACCAGTCAACGCCTCGGGTAGGACAAATCTGTTGTTCAACACAGATACTGTGCGATTAATTATGACGAAAAAATGACTGAGCATACCCCGCTGCGACGCATCGTACTGGTTGAAGACGAACCAGCACTGCGCGACAACTACACGCTGGCGCTGAGCCGGGCCGGGTTTGATGTGCACGGATATTCCGATGCAGCATCGGCAATGGCGGCTGTGCGCCAGCATCTGCCTGATGTGGCTGTCATTGATATTGGCTTGGGGCGAGACAGCGAAGCTGGTTTCGAATTATGCCGATTTTTACGTGAGTTGTCCGCTCGTTTGCCTATTCTGTTTTTGACTGCAAGAGACAGTGAGCTGGATGTTATTTCAGGTCTGCGGCTTGGCGCCGATGATTACCTGACTAAAGACATTAGCCTTGCCCAACTTGTGACACGTGTCAACGCGCTACTACGCAGAGTTGACGCGTTCAGCCAGTCAGATCCGGAAGAGGCTATACGCAAGGTAGGAATGCTTGAGCTCAACCAACCCAGGCTAGTTGCCAAATGGCGTGACGTCGTTGTAGATCTGACAGTCACGGAATACTGGCTGGTTGATTGTCTGGCACGTAATCCTGGGCAGGTTCGCAGCCGGCAACAACTGATGGATGCAGCAAACCTGGTACTAGATGACCAGACCATCACTGCCCATGTCAAACGCATACGGGCCAAGTTTCTCGCCATGGATGATTCGTTCGCTGGCATACAGACTGTCTATGGTCTGGGCTACCGCTGGCTGGACAAGTTGCTTTACTAGTGTGAGCACTGCATGAAGCTGCGTTCACAAATGCTATTGGCAGGTGCACTGACGCTTGCAGTGCCAATGGTTGGCTGGCAGAGCGTCAAACAGTTGTATAGCGCCTTGCAGCAGACGCGTATTGATGAGCAGACTTTGAAGGTAGCCAACATGCGCCTGGCATTGTCTGAAGCTGAACCGGTTAACTCGGTATTAGCAAAATCCCAGCTCACCACCGGGGCGCACGACTGGTACGCTCCCACGTCGCCGTACCCGATATTTATCGATGGCTACGCCGATGACTGGCGAGAGCTGCCAGGTGATGATGTGCGTTACACCTTGGCCTCTGACTCCACATGGCCCAGTGACTCTTTGGCAGTATCGGTACGCACAGCCCGCGTGGCAGAGTCGCTGTTTGTCTTTGTCAAAGTGTTTGATGATCAAGTGCGGTATCACATCCCGCCCAGACTCATCGCTGATGCAGGCGAAGGTGAATTGCCCGATTTTCAGGCACGTCTGGTTAATGGTGATTCTCTGGAATTGCTAGTGCAGAATGTTAAGGAACGGTGGCAACACGGATTGTTTCGTGCCATCGCACCGGGGCCTGTAGTGGCTCTGCGGGGATCGGATCAATACGCAAATAGCGTCCGTGTTAATTCGGCTGGCCAGGCGTTAGCTGACTGGCGCGGTGCATGGGTCACGTCTGCAAACGGCTATCACGTGGAGTTGCAATTGCCATTGCCACCGTTTGGCTCTGTTGTTGGTCTTGCGGTTGTCGATGTGGACGAAGAGGGCCAGTCTCGTACTGTCTGGGCAGGTAACCTTTCTCCTCTAACCATGCAACACGTAGGGGTAGGCAAGTCTGATACCGCAGACATACAGGCAGGTCTGCTTTTCTATGATAACCCGGTTGCACAGGAGTATCTGCAACGCTGGACCACAGCAGGTGTAAGAGCGCGCCTGTTTGATGTTCACGGACGCTTGCTGGCAGATGTCAATAACCTGTACGCGAAGGGTGGAAGACCGGACGATGACGATGCTGCTGGTTACAGCAGTGTTGGTTTGTGGGATGCGCTGCTGCTACGCGTGTTTGCGTTCTTTGTTGCCGGAGACCTACCTCTGCTACCGGAAACCAGAAACGTACCGGTCATGCTGAACCTTGATGCTGATCGGCGCGCTGTGTTGCACGGTGATACACCGTCTACATCACGTTACGTCACTGATGAGAACGACAGAGTGTTAGGAACACTTGCACCCATTGGATCAGATCCCAGACGAGGCTATCTGCTATTCGAAGCCAATGAAGAACACGCATCTGCCTACGCCGGCAGTCAGCTGGCTCGCCTGTTTAGTCTGTTGTTACTGGTCAGTTTGGTAGCGGGTAGTGGCCTGTTGATTTTTGCCTTCGTCCTGTCTTCGCGAATTCGAACGCTTTCACGGCAGGCGCAGTCAGCCATAGCAGATGATGGTCGAGTGCAAGGGCTTCCGGGCAGTGATGCAAATGATGAGATTGGCGATTTGTCGCGTAAGCTCTCATCGTTGCTGTCACGATCGGCTGCCTATACGCATTATCTGGAGGCTCTGGCCAGCCGACTCTCTCATGAGTTGCGAACGCCGTTGTCAGTGGTACGCACCTCTATCGAAAATCTGGACCGTGATGCGCTGGATGATCAGTCACGGCAACTGGTTGACAGAGCCAGCGGTGGCGCTGAGCATCTGGGCTCCATCATCAAGGCGCTGGTTGAATCCACCCGCCTTGAACAAACTGTGCAACTGGCTGATCGAGAAGTGGTCAACTTGCGCGACTGGTTGGCGGGGTGCATGGCGCGATACGGTCAAGTGTATCCAGATCGGGGGTTTCGCATCAGTCCTGAACCTGTGCCTGCAGTCTTTATCAAGGTGTCCCCTGAGCTGTTGCAGCAGGCCTTTGACAAACTGGTGGATAACGCGGTGAGCTTTGCCACCGCGGATCCGATAGTGTTTCATCTGCAACTGGAGAACAATGCTGATGCTAGACAGGTGCGAATCGGTGTGGCAAATCGTGGAGCTACCCTGGATCCTGCGATCATGGAGCAATGGTTTGAACCGCTGTATTCGGAGCGCCAGAACGACAGGCAGAACGATAGGGGGGCAGCCGGCGGTGCGTTGAGCGTTCAGGATATCCGCTCAACTGCCGATGCGGGAGCCGATCAGCCGTTACATCTGGGTCTGGGCCTGTATGTGGTGAAAATGATCGCACAGGCGCATGGCGGCAGTACCTATGCGCAGAATCAAGTCGCGCCCGACCATCACAACTGGGTACATGTGGGGCTGCGACTACATCACACCTGAGAGCGCATCAGCGTGCCCGGACATGACACAATAGCGGGATGACTGAAGCACACACTCCGATCATCTCCATTCGTGGTTTAACCAAGACATACAAAGGGGGCCATCAGGCTCTCAAAGGTATCGATCTGGATATCCGAAAGGGCGAAATACTGGCATTGCTGGGGCCCAACGGAGCCGGTAAAACAACCCTGATATCCACCATCTGCGGATTGGTGACCCCTACCTCGGGCACTGTCACGGTGGATGGACACGACATCGTCAAGGACTACCGGATTACACGCAAACTGATTGGCCTGGTGCCACAGGAGCTCACCCTCGGAGCGTTCGATGTGGTCAGCGATACGATCAGGTTCAGCCGAGGTCTGTTCGGGTATCCACCCAATGAGGAGCGTCTTGACGAAATCCTCACAGATCTGAGCCTGATAGACAAGAAAGATGATCCGGTCAATCGACTCTCTGGCGGTATGAAACGTCGTGTACTCATCGCCAAGGCTCTTGCACATGAACCGCGAGTGTTGTTTCTTGATGAGCCTACGGCAGGTGTCGATGTGGAACTGCGAAAAGACATGTGGAAGCTGGTTGAGAAGCTCAGACAGGATGGCGTCACCATCATACTGACGACGCATTACATCGAAGAGGCTGAGGAGATTGCCGACAGGGTAGGTGTGATCAGCGATGGTCGGCTGTTGGTCATTGATGAAAAAGCCAATCTGATGGCCTCATTAGGTCGTAAGTTACTGATGGTGGATCTACGATCACCGGTGGATCAGTTGCCGGAATCTCTTGCGCCTTTCAACCTTGAAAAATCTGACGATGGTCAACGATTGACCTACACCTTTGACACGCAAGGTGAGAGAACAGGTATTACTGCGTTACTACAAGCACTGAGTGATGCGGGCATGGGGCTTAAGGATCTGAACACCTCACAGAGTTCATTGGAAGACATATTCGTTAACCTGGTACACAATGAACATGAACGTTGAAGCCATCAAGGCCATCTACTTTAATGAGATGCGCCGAACTCGTAAAACGCTGATGCAGAGTGTTGCCTCGCCGGTACTGTCCACGGTGTTGTATTTCGTGGTGTTTGGCTCAGCCATTGGTTCGCGTATCGAATCTGTCGAGGGTGTGGACTACGGCTCTTTTATCGTGCCCGGGCTCATCATGCTGTCACTACTCACGCAAAGTATCTCCAACGCATCTTTCGGTATTTTCTTTCCTAAGTTCACCGGTACCGTATATGAGGTGATGTCGGCACCTATTTCGTTCTTCGAAGTGATCATCGGTTATGTCGGTGCGGCCGCGACTAAGTCGCTCATCATCGGCACCATCATTTTAATCACTGCAACGTTCTTCGTAGACTTGCGAATAGCCCATCCTTTCTGGATGGTGGCGTTTCTGGTGATGACCTGTGTGGCATTTAGCCTTTTCGGTTTCATCATCGGGCTATGGGCAGACAACTTTGAAAAGCTGCAACTGATTCCACTGCTGGTTATCACCCCTCTGGTTTTTCTGGGCGGCAGTTTCTACTCGGTGAGCATGCTGCCCGAATTCTGGCAGAAAGTGACCCTACTGAATCCGGTGCTGTACCTGATCAGCGGCTTTCGCTGGAGCTTTTTTGAAGTGTCAGATGTAAGCGTAACAACCAGTCTGATCATGATCTCAGGGTTTCTGGTTGGTTGTCTGGTAGTTGTCTGGGCCATGTTCAAAACAGGCTACAAGTTGAAGCAGTAGGGGCGTGCTTGATTAACTGACAGGTTCGCAAGCGACCTCGAGGGCGACGCTGTCTGGTGCGGACACTATTGCAGCTCGCTGCACAGGACAGAACACCTCGCTGGATAGGGTGTGTGTCTCAGTGTTGCTGCTACAGAGACGTAGCCGTATGGTTCTAAGAGGCGTAACTCGGCTGGTGCGCGGCTTGTTGTAGCTCGTGGAGTCGGTTGCGCAAGAAAAATCGGCGCACAGCTGAAATTCTTTCAATGAATAGTTTGCCTTGCAGATGATCAATCTCATGCTGCATACAGATCGCATTCATCCCCGTCAGTTCCTGCTTGAATAACGTGCCGTCCTTACCAAGCGCCTGAATATGCACTGTTGCGGAGCGTATGACTTTTGCTTCGACGCCTGTTATTGACAGGCAGCTCTCATGGGCAATAGCCAGACCAGATTTTTCGAGAATTTCAGCGTTTATATAGATGTTAAGATCGTCTCGATCATCCGATAAATCTGTCACCATGACTTGTTGCAGTACACCGATCTGTGGTGCGCTCAAGCCTATGCCGGTGGTGGTATACAACGTACTGGTCAGATTATCGATGAGCGAGACAAGTTGTTCATCGAACTGCGTTACGGGAGAGCAGGGCGTTGTAAGACGCTGGTCAGGGTACTGAACGATAGGCTGTACAGGCATAGGCAAATCTCCCTGTTCTGGATTGATGTTGATGCGGTTAATGATCAGCTAAACCGTGCTGCCATCAACCTGCAGTGCCAAGGTAATCGTTAGCGGAGCTGACACGGTGATTCAGCTATGACGTGATGCTTGAAACAGGCGCTTCTGCGGATTGTCTGGATCCTCTAAGCAGCGGATGCGCAGCCACAATGGTGACCAGCAGTAAACCTGATTCTATTGCATAGACGGCCAATTGGCCACCCGCGAGACCCCAGAGCTAATCACTCGCACCCAGTGCAGCATTGACCACATCGCGAATGATTCCGCTCAAGGTCAGCGCTACTCCGGCAGCTGTTGTCTGAACCGCACCCCATGTACCCAATGCTAGACCTGCCTGGTTTGCCGGCGCACGATTCATGGTGGCAGAGAGTGTGCGGTGCCCGAACAAGGCGGCTCCAAAACCTATCTGAAAATTGCCTGTCAGAAACAGGGCAGGGATACCCAGTGGAGCTGCGGACATCACCAGAAGAAATGCGGGAACTCCTACCCATGCACCATTAAGTATCATTTTGTAGGGATCGTTACCGCGTCCCGGCATGCGAGAGGCTAAGCTGAATCCGAATCCCACCTAGCGCAAGCAGGGCGGTGAGTCAGGTGGTCGCACTGACAGACATATGCAGCATATACCCGCCAAATGGCTCCAGAAGAACCTCGGCCATACCATAGGCCACGGTACCCAGTCCTATGATGACCAACTGAGGCACGGCCCCATCACCAGCACAGAACCGCGACCATGATTCACTGAATGAGAAATCTGCAGTAGCCTCTTTTCGATGACAAAGAGGTAGGATCGTTCTTGTTGAGCAAACCGACCATCAGACCTTCTGCGGGTAAATAACCTGGCTCACTCAATTCCCTGAATGAGCTTGCCATTCAGCTTTTTCGACGGGATAACACCGGTAAGTTGAGTAGTGCAGATAATGGAGCAGGCTGTAGCCAGGTGTGATACTCCAGCTCCGGCATTTCATCCATATGCACGGTGCTAGTGCCGTCCAGCGTATCGGTTGCCAGAAGAGCTTCGCCAAATGGGGCAGTAATCAGCAAGAGTGTGCTGCCTTCCTGCAAGGTTTCGGCATAGACCATAGCGTGACTGTCTGGCACGCGAGAAACTTCATGAACACCGATAATCACCTGCGCCAGCATCTCGGTTGAATCGACTCCGTCTTTGGATTCCCTGCTCAGCATCCAGGGATTTGAAGATTCGATCATTGACGGCGTAATGATCGAAATATCTTCTTCCTGAAAATTCTTTGCCTTCAGAGTGTCGACGGCACTGAGTGCGTCCTTCTCAGTGGCGTAAGCTCGTCCTATAGGTATCAGTTTTAACAGTGCCACAGAAGTTCCCCCGCGATTGGCTTAGTGGTTAATCGGACTGGTCCGGATCTGATCGCCGAGCCCGTTGAAAGCATGGGAAATGCTTAGGCAAGACCGTTTGAGCGGTATCAGTGGTCATGAGTAGTTTTCTTCAAAAAACCTGAACTCCTTTGTTTCGTGTGCACCGCTTGCACGCAGGCTACTCCCGAAAAATTCGGCAGTCACGTCAAAACCAGCCCGTCAAAAGCGATGTTGGCATGCCTCGGATCGTAAACAAGCCCCCCGCATATGTCAATCCAGGTTGTCAGGGCGTTGTGTCAATCTAGATTGACACCTCTTGCGCAGTTGCTACAACAAACCACCGTTTTTCGTAATGAACCGGGCTATTTCATCAACACCGATTCCCGCTTTCATAGTCGAGAAAATCGTGGGCTTATCTCCTCGCGCTTTTCTAGCATCCCTCTCCATGCACTCTAGGTTAGCCTCCACGTGAGGAGCCAAGTCGGTTTTATTGACGATGAGAAGATCGGATCGGGTAATAGCGGGGCCGCCTTTTCGGGGAATATCTTCACCTTGGCAGACTGAAATAACGTAGAGCGTTACATCGGCCAGTTCAGGGGAAAACGTTGCCGCAAGATTATCGCCACCAGATTCAATGAATATGATGTCAAGGTTTTCATGCTGCCGATTCAGCTCAGCGATGGCTCTAAAATTGATAGAGGCATCTTCGCGAATAGCCGTGTGAGGGCACCCACCAGTTTCAACGCCCAGTATCCGATCGCTGGACAGTGCCTGTAAGCGCACCAGTGCCTCAGCATCTTCACGGGTGTAGATGTCATTGGTCACTACTGCAACCGAATATTGGTCACGCATTGCCTTGCATAGCTGGGCGACCAGACTTGTCTTGCCAGAGCCTACCGGCCCGCCAATACCGACTCTCAAGGGGGCTCTACTGCTGCCAGTCTCGCCAGTGGGCGCAGGTTGTATTTCTACAGTCATGATAATTGAGGGTTGGAAGTTAACCCCAGTGTTGCATAAAATGGCGGCCCAGGCGGCCCCGCCCAGAACCGCTTCACTGCTTCTATGGCAGCATCTAAGTATCGGAGGCGGCCCCGCCGTACTCATTATTTCTGGATCTCTCGGGGCCGCCTGGGCCTAGAGTGACCAGGCCTGCGCGGCCCGACTCAATCCAGTAAAAACTCCGTGCAGTGGGGGCCGCCTTCGGTACTCTTATACAGCTCTATAAGCCTTTTGGACTCGACAATTTATGCAACACTGGGATTCAGGTTCGAAGTGGTGTCTGCAAGCGCGTAAGATCAGGTTCTGCAAACACGGCTGTGCAACGTTTCATGTTGAAGTGATGCGATGTCTGCGAGCACTGCACAACCACCCAGATCATCGAGCGATGTGCCGATGGCTTTGAGAGCAACGGCGCAACAATGGAGTTCCAGTTGCGCGATGATGCCGAGGCTCTTGCTTTGTCCCAGCGGAATCAGCCGGGTTGCGATCCAGACCATATTGCTTGCTGTGGATTGCAGAGCACTGGCGAGCAAAGCGTCTTTTTCCATATCATGCATTCTTCCCAGCGCACCGATAACGACAGGTAGTGCCAGTTCATCACCCAGTTCATGCCACTGAATCTGTGCGCTTTGTGGCCAGGCCTGAGCGGCAGCGAGAAACGAGGCTCCTAGTGTCGTGGTCTCGAACCAGCGTTCTTGTCCAGCCTGTAGCGCCAGTGCCAAACTGTTCAGTTCTCTTAGAGCTTCTGTGTTGCCGTGCAGGCCTGCCCCCGCTACATGATAGGCGTGGTGCATGAGTACGGCATCGTTCCACCCACTACCGCAAGAGATGATGGTGGTAATCCAGTCCAGACAACTGCTGTCGTCGTGCAGGCGGCCATCCTGTATCGCTGTCTCTATTCCGTGGCTGCAGGTAAATGCACCGATGGGAAAAGAGGCATTGAGGAATGTCTGCAGACGTAGCTGTGCAGTGAGGCTCATTTTATGAATCGCGTGTGTGCTCGTGCTTGATCGCGTGTTCGCTCACTCTGTTATCTCCGGCATTGTGAGTGTGATCCTCTCCGTGAACGTGTCTGCTGCTGTGATCGTGATCGTGATCGTGTTCGTGTTCGTGTGCGTGTGCGTGTGCGTGACTGTGTTCGTGGCTATGTTCGTGGCTACGTGCGTGGCTATGTGCGTGAGCAGGAGCATCACCATACGCACCGCCTAGTGGATTAAAGCCCGCCGTTACATCATCCACCGTAGCGCCGAGTTCTATCAGCATATGACGGATAATCGGGTCGCGGCGAATCAGGATGTGATCTGGCAACACCTGGGTCGCAAGGTGCCGGTTACCTACATGCCAGGTCAGGTGCAACAGATGCGTCGCGTCACGTCCGCTGACAGCGTATAGCGCTTCAGGCTTTGCCCGAACCCCTATGCGTTTGCCATCAGTCAACAGCAACACATCGTTATCGGTGATTAACCTTGCGGATTCCAGTTCCAGCAGAAACTCGATACCGTTGTCTGATGTCATCCGGTATCGGCGTCTATGCCGATCAGTTTCATCGAGCGTTATTGTATCGTCGATTGGTTTATCAGAGTGCTCAGTGGTGCCCGGCTCGACGTGATGGCAATGAATCATGTGTTGATCTTCAGGTGAAAACGAACGGCAATGCATTAAGACCTTTCGAGGCAATTTCGTCATTCCCGCTAAGGCTGAGAATGCATGTCAATGCCGGGATGGATCCTTAGCCTCCGCGGGGATGACGGCCTTTCAGCAGTGCCATTAAGACTCTTAGTCGTGCCATTGAGATTAGAATAAGAAATAGCGTTGAGCCATCGGGAGCTCTGTGGCAGGCTCGCACGTCAGTAGTTCTCCATCCGCTCTGACATCATAGGTTTCTGTGTCTACTTCTATGTCAGGAGTTGCATTGTTCAGTTGCATGTCGGCTTTACTGATACCACTACGCGTATCCTTGACGGCCAGCATGGCCTTCTCTACACCCAGCTGTTCTGCCAGGCCGGCGCTCATTGCTGCTTGCGATACAAAAGTGACTGCGCTGTTGGTCAGGGCTTTGCCAAAGGCACCGAACATAGGACGGTAGTGAACAGGTTGTGGAGTCGGAATGGATGCGTTGGGATCGCCCATGGGTGCGGCAACGATGCTTCCACCGAGCAGAATCATATCGGGTTTGACGCCGAAGAAAGCCGGGTGCCACAGGCAAAGATCTGCTCGTTTACCTACCGCGATAGACCCTATCTCTTCGCTGAGTCCATGTGCGATGGCCGGATTGATGGTGTACTTGGCAATGTATCGCCTGACACGGAAGTTGTCGTTATCGCCTGTTTCTTCGGCAAGTCTGCCACGTTGCTTTTTCATCTTGTCGGCAGTCTGCCAGGTGCGTATCAGTACCTCGCCTACACGCCCCATGGCCTGACTGTCGGAGGCGATGATGGAGAACGCACCCACATCGTGGAGGATGTCTTCGGCAGCGATTGTTTCTTTTCGAATACGGCTTTCAGCAAACGCAATGTCTTCAGGGATGTTGCTATCCAGATGATGACACACCATCAGCATGTCCAGATGTTCGTCGATGGTGTTGACCGTATACGGGCGTGTCGGGTTGGTAGAGGAGGGTAGAAAGTTTGGCAGTGCACAGACTTTGATAATATCTGGTGCGTGACCACCGCCTGCGCCTTCGGTATGAAACGCATGAATGGTCCTGCCCGCTACGGCGTCTATCGTACTCTCTACAAAACCGCTTTCATTCAATGTGTCTGTGTGAATCATGACTTGTACATCGTGTTCATCAGCAACATTCAGGCAGCAGTCAATGGCAGCCGGTGTCGTGCCCCAGTCTTCGTGAAGTTTCAGGGCGCAGGCACCTGCCAGAACCATTTCGTCAAGGGCTCCGGGCTGCGATGCATTACCTTTGCCGGCGAACGCCAGATTCATCGGCATGGCATCGGCTGCCTGAATCATGCGGGCGAGATGCCATGGCCCTGGCGTACAGGTTGTCGCCAATGTGCCATGGGCAGGGCCGGTTCCGCCACCCAGCAGGGTAGTGACGCCTGACATCAGTGATTCATCAATCTGTTGCGGGCAGATGAAATGGATATGGCTATCAAAACCGCCCGCGGTGATAAGGCGTCCTTCCCCGGCAATGGCTTCGGTACCAGGCCCGATGATGATGTCCACGTTGTCTTGCGTATCGGGATTGCCTGCCTTGCCTATGGCCGCTATTCGGCCATCTCTGAGGCCAACGTCTGCCTTGTAGATGCCGGTAACGTCCACGATCAAAGCATTAGTGATAACCGTATCCACAGCACCTTGTGCCCGACTACGCTGGGATTGCCCCATACCATCGCGTATGACCTTGCCACCGCCGAACTTTACTTCGTCTCCATAGCGACAGAAATCTTTTTCCACCTCAATGATCAGATCTGTATCGGCGAGTCTGACCTTGTCGCCGGTGGTAGGTCCGTACATGTCCGCATAGCGGCGGCGGCTGATAGTGGTTGCCATTACAGCGCTCCCATGACGTCCTGACGAAATCCGATAACAGTACGGGTGCCGCCATACGCGACCAGCTGAACATCTCGCGCCTGACCGGGTTCAAAGCGCACAGCCGTTCCGGCGGCTATGTTCAGCCTGAACCCGCGAGCAGCATCGCGATCAAAATCCAGTGCCGGATTGCTTTCGGCAAAATGATAGTGGCTGCCAACCTGGATGGGGCGATCACCTGTGTTGGCCACATGCAGACTGATGGCGGAAACGCCCTCATTTAGCGTGATCTCGCCTGCTGCGACGATGACTTCCCCTGGAATCATGAGGTTCTATCGAATGGGTTCGTGGACAGTGACTAGTTTTACGCCGTCAGGAAACGTGGCTTCCACCTGAATTTCCGGAATCATCTCGCTGATGCCGGGCATGACATCATCGCGGGTGATAACGCTTGCACCGGCACTCATCAACTCGGCAACACTTTTGCCGTCACGTGCGCCTTCCATGACAAAATCACTGATCAGCGCTATGGCTTCCGGGTGATTGAGCTTTACGCCTCTGGCGAGCCGCTTGCGAGATACTTCAGCGGCCATGGCAATAAGCAGTTTGTCTTTTTCACGCGGAGTCAGTTGCACAAATCTATACGTTCCATACCGGTGGAATAGGTGAGCCTTCACTGAGGGCCTCTATACAGGGTATCAGGAATTTTCGTAAACGGAAGCTGTCGATTGCAAGCACGCGAATCACCAGACGATGATCCATGACAGAGATACCCGCAGTAACGTCCTTGCTCGCATCACCTGCAAGCGTTTGTACCGCATCTGCCTGTATCTGCAGTGATTCACGCGATTGATCGTTAACCAGTAATACAGTTGACAGCGCACTGTAATGATGCAGTGCGCTCTGTTGTCGTGCGTGAGAGGTTTTGCCGAACTCCAGTCGCAGATCTTCAGCGTGTAGTAGCTTGTTGTCACGATAAATTCGCCACCGGTCACGCACGCGTGCACTGGACAGGGTCTCGCTCATGGCTTGTCGGCCAAGTACCAGTGATTCAACGAACAGTGCAGTAGCTTGAGTATGTATGCGAGCGGTGAGGGATCGACTCAATGCTGCGCCATCGAATACGATGGTTTCCTGTGGTAACCAGTCCAGTCTTGCATCTTGAGCCACATTTGCATTAGTGGACTGAACGGCATCCGGATCGTGTGTGCGATAAACCTTTTCGCAGGCCGCTGTGCTGACACTGAGTCGTGAGCGGTTACTGGCGCTTACCTCCCACTGGATATGATCATCACCGGTCAGGCCACCCGCTGTATTGAGCAACACCGCTTGTAATGCACCGGGCTCACTATTGGGAAAGCGGATACGTGCGCTGCCTTGCTGGTGCAGTGCGTCGATGACTGAGTCGTATTTGACAGCGCCAGTAGCGTTGCGGCTACTGGCGCGGTGTTTGGAACTCACACTGCCAAGCGCTTGTATACGCTGTCGTTGTGGCATGGTGAGCGATTAGCGCAGGCGTTGACGCATGTCTGCGGTGCACGGGTATTCCAGGCTCTCGCGGAGCTCGTCAATGATCATCACATTGCTGGCAGGTTCTGTCATCTCGAACGTGTTACCGCTCGTTGTCACAGGCGTCATTACCGTGGCTTTTGCAGGCGTATGATGGTCTGCATCGAAGCGGGCAAGTCTTCTCGATTCAGCTACGTTGGCATTGACCGGTACATCATCGTAGCTGCGGCCACCCGGATCAGAGACATGGTAAGAGCAACCGCCCAGACTCCGGTTAGACCAAGTATCAATGACATCAAATACCAGAGGGGTGTCTACAGGCAGGTCGGGGTGCAGAGCAAACGTGGGTTGCCACGCACGGTAGCGAACACCCACGACGTACTCGCCAGCAGTATCCGTTTTTCGTAGTGGCAATACGCAACCGTTGCACGTGATCTTGTAACGTGAATCTGTAAAACCAGAAACTTTAAGCTGAATTCTTTCCAGTGAAGAATCGACGTAACGCGCCATCCCACCCGCTGAAGCTTCCTCTCCGAGGACATGCCAAGGTTCAATCGCCGCTCGTAGTTCCAATGATATTCCATCAATCTGACGAACCCCATATACCGGGAAACGAAATTCCCAGAACGCATCCAGCCAGTCTGCATCGAACGCGAGCCCGTGACGATTGAGGTCATCGATGACATCGTTGATATCCTGCCAAAGGTAATGCGGCAGCATGAACTTGTCGTGTAGCTCAGTACCCCAGCGAACCAGTTTGCCAGAGTAGGGTGCATCCCAGAATCGACTGATAAGACACCGTATAAGCAGTGCCTGGACGATGCTCATGCGAGCATGCGGTGGCATTTCAAACGCCCGTAGTTCAACGATCCCCAACCGTCCTGCAGGTCCGTCCGGGGAATACAGTTTGTCGATGCAAATCTCTGTCCGGTGCGTGTTGCCTGTCAGGTCTATCAGCAAGTTACGCAGTAGCCGATCAACCAGCCATGGTTTGTTGCTGTCACCCGACGGCAGGCGGGACAACGCCATTTCCAGTTCATACAGCGATTCGTTACGCGCCTCATCGATACGCGGCGCCTGACTGGTGGGGCCGATGAACATCCCGGAAAACAGATACGACAGACTGGGATGATGCTGCCAGAACGTGATGACACTGCGTAGCAGTTCAGGACGCCTTAAAAATGGACTGTCGGCAGGTGTATGCCCTCCCATGGTCACATGGTTGCCACCGCCGGTACCCGTGTGACGACCATCCACCATGAATTTCTCGGCGGCCAGTCGAGACTCTCTGGCAGCCTCATAGATGGTCTCGGTTCGATCAACCAGTTCGCGAAAACTTTGCGAGGGATGGATGTTGACTTCAATGACGCCTGGATCGGGCGTGAGTCGAAAAGATTGCAGCCGTGCGTCACGAGGCGGTTCGTAGCCTTCAATCACCGGATGTACATTAGCCTTGATACAGGCCTGTTCTATGCTGGCCATCAGCAACACCCAGCTCTCAGCGTTCTTTAATGGCGGTATGAAGATGTATAAAGAACCGTTTCTGATCTCGGCACAGAGCGTGGTACGAATCAGGCGATCAGATGACGATGCTGCACCACGTGGCCTCGCACTTACAGCCGCACCCGCCTGCTTCAGGCGGGGTAAAGGCGAAGACGGATCGAACGTATCACTGAGCGTGCTGTTCGCTTCTGAATCCACGTCCTTGTCTTCGGGTAAGGACTCCAGAGGCAAGCGCAAGCCTGCCGGTGAATCACCCGGCATGAGAAACACTTCTTGACGTCGCAGTGGCCACTGGCTGCTGATCCAGTGTCCACCTCCGACGGGCTCGTAGGCCAGTGGCAACATGTATCCCACCGGTTCATCGATACCCTTGGTAAGCTGTTCAACCAGATACCGTCGTGAACGGCTGTCTTTGAGATTCAGACTGGCAAGGTCGGCACTATCGGGGAGCAATGCTTCCAGATGCAACTTGTGCAAAGGGTCTTCGTGCAGTGCTCGTATATGATCTTGATCAACATTCAACTCAGCGCTAAGCGCTTTAATGAAGGTTCGGGCGTCTTTTTCTTCCGCGACGTGGGAATCGGGTGTGGCGATACGGCTACTGTCGTTCCAGATAGGCTCGCCATCTGTTCGCCAATGGCTGATCAGTGCCCAGCGAGGCGTTGGCTCACCGGGGTACCACTTGCCCTGTGCATAGGCAACGATGCCCTGCGGTGAGAACTCGTTGCGCAGTTTTTCAAGGAACACACCGGCGCGTTCGAGTTTATGTTCACCCAAAGCTGCTGTGTTCCATTCAGGGCTTTCCATATCGTCCATAGAAACGAATGTGGGCTCACCACCCATGGTCAGCCTGACGTCTTGCTGGTTCAGTTTTTCATCCACTGAATCACCCAGTGCCAGTATTTCATTCCATTGAGAGTCTGCGTAAGGCAGGGTCACACGGGGTCGTTCGTCGAAGCGACTGACGCGGTTATGGAAATAGAAGTTGCTGGCCATTTCGCTGGCAACGCCTGAGATTGGCGCAGCACTCACGGGTTGTGGTGTACAGGCAAGGGGCATGTGGCCTTCACCTGCAAACAGGCCTGAGGTGGGATCCATACCCACCCAGCCTGCACCCGGGATGTAAACCTCTGCCCAGGCATGCAGATCGGTGAAGTCCTCTGCAGCGCCTACGGGTCCGTCGATGGATGCCACATCAGGTTTGAGTTGAACCAGATAGCCGGATACGAAGCGTGCTGCCAGACCCAGATGCCGCAGAATTTCCACCAGCAACCAGCCGCTGTCACGGCAGGAGCCTTTGGCCAGCGTCAGAGTGTCTTCGCTGGTTTGCACACCGGGTTCCATGCGCAACTGATAGGCAACGCTACGCTGTACCGATTGATTGATTGCTACCAGTGCATCGATGATCTGCATGCCGGTTGGCGTGTTGCCAGAGAGCCACTGCTGCAATATTGGTGCGGCTGGCTGAACGGCCAGATACGGTGCCAGCTCTTGTTGATTCACCGCGCTGTAGGAAAACGGGAATGTCTCGGCGCTCTCTTCAACGAAGAAGTCGAACGGGTTGATGACCGTGAGCTCCGCAACCAGGTCGACGGTAACCGACAGCTCCTTGCACTTTTCAGGGAATACCAGGCGGGCAAGGTAATTGCCAAACGGATCCTGCTGCCAGTTCAGGAAATGACCTTTTGGTTCTATGTTAAGGCTGTAACTGAGGATGGGTGTACGACAGTGCGGTGCGGGTCGTAACCGGATAATGTGAGGATGCAGCGTTACCGGTTTATCGTAGCTATAAACCGTGGTGTGATCGAGCGCGACGCGAATGCTCATTCTGAATCCTGAACCGGTGGAAAGTAGGTCGCCGAAATGGCTGCACTGACATTGAGCATGCCCAGCTGCAGGTTGTCCAGAAATTCATGTAGTGTTTCTGGATCGCGTGCCAGCGTACTCAATTCTGCAGCTTCAATATCGTTCTTGAGGCTGCCGATAGCCGCCTGTATTTTCTCCGGGTTCCTGAGCCCTTGCACACAGGTATCAAGATGCTCCAGGCAGAACGTGTAGGAGCGCGGCAGATGCTTGTTGAGTAATAGAAAGTCAAGCGTGTCGGGGCCGTTAACCGGGCGACGCACGTGCTGACGGTACATCTGATGTGCGGCAACTGAGCGCAAGACTGACACCCAGCGTTGTGCCTGTATGGCCAATAGCTCAGGGGCGGTGTTGGCGGCTGACAATCGAGTCGATTGCACATCGATGATGCGCGATGTCATGTCGGCTCGTTCAAGATAACAACCCATACGCATGAGCAGATAACCCAGGTCGTGGCACATGTTGCTGTTCATGCCACCGGCTATAGCTTGTAGACGCTCTTCTACTGTACGCAGGAAGGTCTGTCGTTTTGCTGGCTGTGGCAGGGCCTGGTCAATGTTTTTGATAACGTAACGACACAAACTGTTGATTGCCTCATAGCTGACCTTGGGGACGATATCCCGACAGCTTCGCAGGTTGGCTTGTATGTTGATGAAGGCGTTGATCAGACTGCCATGATTTTCGGTGTCGGCGAGCAGGAAATGATTGACCGTCTGCTCACAGGCTCGTGGATGCAATTCAGAAAATTCTTCATCCTGACCATTGATGGAGATCAACGGAATCCATCCGTCGTGATCATCAATGGCAGGCAGATCCATCAGTAGATTGCTGTGGGTGTTGATCACACGTACGGTGTTTTCCGCACGCTCAAGGTAACGGCTCAACCAATACAGGTTTTCGGCAACGCGAGCTAGCACGAGTAATTACTCCCTTAGACCTGAGACTGAGTCTGGCTTTGCGATTGAGACTGCGTCTGAGCGCCGTCTTCGGGGATGTCAGCCGGTGATTCGGATAACGTTGAAGACGTAGCGGCGCTTGTACCGCCTGATTGGGTCGAACGCACTACCCAGGTGTCTTTGCTACCACCACCTTGAGACGAATTGACCACCAGTGAGCCTTCAATCATGGCCACGCGAGTCAGACCACCCGTGGTTATCCGGACATCGGTGCCCTGCAACACGAAAGGGCGCAGGTCGATGTGTCTTGCACTGAAATGTGTACCGCTGATGGTGGGTGCAGTAGAGAGCATCAGGGTGGGTTGGCCTATATAGTTCCGCGGGTTTTTCTTGATGTTCTCAGCCATATCGGCCTGTTCATCGATGGTGCTCTTGGGACCGATGAGCATGCCGTATCCGCCAGATTCATTAGCCGGCTTGACTACCAGGGAGGCAAGATTGTTCAGAACGTATTCACGTTCGTCGGCATTTTCGCAACGGTAGGTGGGTACATTGGCTATTAGCGGTTCTTCTTTGAGGTAGTACTGAATGATGTCCGGTACGTAGGAGTAGATGACCTTGTCGTCGGCAACACCTGCACCCGGTGCATTGGCAATAGCCACTTTGCCCGACTTCCAGGCGTCCATCAGGCCGCGAACGCCCAGGGTTGATTCGGGATTGAAGCAATCCGGGTCGATGAATTCATCATCCACTCGACGGTAGATGACATGCACGCGCTGATTGCCACCCACGTTTCGCATGTAGACGTAACCGTCATCATCGACGAGCAGGTCACGTCCTTCCACAAGCTCCGCACCCATTTCCTGAGCCAGAAAACAATGCTCGAAATAGGCAGAATTAAACACGCCCGGGGTAAGCACACACAGCGTGGGATCTTCCACATCGGTCAGTTGACACAACATGCGTTGCAGGTTTTCCGTGTAGCTATCAACCGGTAATATGTGGCACTGGCGGAACACTTCCGGCATGGCCCGCTTCATGACCTCCCGATTTTCAATCATGTAAGAGACACCTGACGGAACACGCAGGTTGTCTTCAAGGACATAGAGTGTGCCGTCTTTGCCGCGAACCAGATCGCTGCCGCAGATATGTGCCCAGACACCGTGCTTGGGTTTGACGCCTCTGCATTCTTCACGAAAGTTGCTGGAGGTTTCGATCAACGAACGAGGAACAATGCCATCGACTAAAATGTTCTGATCGTTATACAGATCATCAATGAACAGATTCAGTGCTTTCAGTCGTTGTTCCAGTCCTGCTTCCACCTCGCTCCATTCATTTGCATCGATGACTCTGGGTACGATGTCAAGAGGCCACTCCCTGTCGATGTTGCCTTTATCGGAATATACGGTGAAGGTGATACCCATCTGTTGGATGGCAAGTTGTGCAGCCTGTTGCCGGAGTTCAAGCTCTTCGTCTGTCAGACTGTTCATCCATTGGGCGACGTGTTGAGCTGCAGGGCGGGGTATGCCGTCATTACCAATCAGTTCATCAAAGCCGGGGCTTGTGTAATCGTTCCAGCGCTCCTGCATGAATCATCTCTCCGTTAGGGCTAAGGGTGTTGTACCAATACGCGTGACGTCGACTTCTACCGTCAGCTTATGCTTGCCACCACCATACACGACACCCTTGACCGGGGTGACGTCGCCGTAATCCCTACCCCATGCCGTCGTGATGTATTGCCTGTCGGGGCGCTTGTTGTTGGTAGGATCGAAATCGAACCAGCCATGGTTGGCGTCGAACACGGCAAACCATGCATGAGAAGCGTCGGCCCCTTGCAGTTTTGTCTGGCCCGGTGGGGGTAAAGTTTCCAGATAACCGCTGACATAACGCGCTGGGATTCCTTGACGTCTCAGTGCACCGATAGCCAGGTGCGCAAAGTCTTGACAAACGCCCTTGCGTGCTGCGTAAATCTCACTCAAAGGTGTAACCAGTGTGGAAAATCCTGAGTCGTAATCAAACGTGTTGAATATGTGCTTCATCATCAGTTCACCATATTCGATGACACTGTGGCCTGCCAACGGCAATTCACTCATCAGTTTGTCAAGTACATCTGTTACCGCAATATAGGGTGATGGCAGCAGGCAATCTTGCGCCATCAATGCGTCGCGCGTGCGTAAGGTTTTTAACAGGTCAAGATTGTTGATGACCGAGGTGGACAGCGGTAACGGTACGAGCTCGTCGTTTGTGTCGATGAGAGAGCTCACAATGATCTCGCATTCAGTATGACGATGACTCAGACTGAAACGTGCGGCAGTATTACCGTAAACGTCCACGGCGTTTTGCATGCAATCAGGTTCGGGGTTGACCTCCAGCCGTGTTTCCAGACATCGCTGATTGCACGTGTTACCCGGTTGCATGCACACGTGGTTGTGCGACAGGCTGGCTGTGCGTTCATAGCCATAGTGGGTGCGGTGCCGCACATGCAGTTTCATGGTTCAGCGTTTGGGACATCGTTGGGCGTAAGGCTGGAAAGCTCTTGGCTGGTTTCGACATGACTGAAGAAGGTAGCAGTCAACAGTTCAGCCATCTTGTTGGGCATCTGCTCCAGCACTGCCAGAAATTTGGGCAGGTTCTGTCGAGAGTCCCGTCTGGCATGTAGCAGGTCATGGGTGTCTGCCAGGCGCACACGACTGAGGCTGGAAATAGCCAACCTTGCGAGTGGATCTGCGTGCGGTACGTGACGGCGCCCCGGCAGCCGGGTCAGTGTCTCGTGTATCTCGTTTAGCTGGAAGGCCATGGAGCGCGGGTTGTATTCATCCAGCAACAGCAACTGCAAGACAAGCTGCACATCTATCTGGCTGCGATAACGACTTCGGTAGGTCATGGCGCTATCAAACAGCTTGAGCAGGCTTTCCAGCAGTAACGTGTCTTCCATGTCACGGCTCAGCATGGTGTTGACGATAGAGCCGGTATGACTTACGCGTTCAAGCCGTCTGCCCAGCATCATGAAACGCCAGCCATCACCATGGGTGAAGTTTTCATGCGCCAGTCCTGCAAAGGCAGACAACGTCATGAGTGTGTTATCGAGTAGCTCAGACATTTCCTCGATAACGTCAGAGTCGTCCGTAAACAGAGACGGCGTGACATTGTCCGAAAGATGCGAAGAAATATCCCCCAGTTTGTTCAGCACCAGCAGTAGTTCATCGGAGATTCGATCTCGCACAGCTGCGGCACTGCTTTGCAATTGATCCAGTGCCGAGGGCAGCGTGCCAAGTCTGTCAGAGTCGTGCAACAAGGACAGCAGTTCTTTCTGAGGTGACTTCAACCGTCTTGTGCCACCGCGCCCTGTAAACCCGGGTAGTGCGCCAGTGGCCTGCGATGTAGCTCGTAAAAGTGCATTCAGCGCCGGACTACCAAAACCATCGGATGGGTGTGTATCTTCGTTTTGCAGAACCTGAAATACCGCTCGCAAAAGTCTTGCACAATTTTCACAACGTTCAGCGTTTCGGCCCATCCAGAACAGGTTTTCGGCAACACGACTGGGTAGTTCGCCATTCATGATGGCGTAGCTGGTATCAGCAGGTTTAGCGGGTATCAATGTGGAGGGCATGACCGGACCATCGGCAATAACCCAAGTGTCTTTGCTGCCGATCAGCGAATCGAAGGCCGGACGGCGACCGCCTTGTACCGTGTCGAGTAAGCACAGGCCACCCGGCATGGCTTCGTAATTGTCGGCCTTTTTTACCATGAACATACGCAAGGTGATTTGTCGTTGCACTTTCTCGGTGCCGCGAAAACCGGGAGCCAGAGAGCGATCAATGCGTTCTTGCGCTACATAGCGTTGCGGAGTTGCCTCTATGCTGTGTCGTAGCGCGGCCAGGCTGGGTGCGTTCATGAGCCGCGGATCGAGCAATTGTCCCAGCGAGTCAATATTCCTGACCAGCAGATCCGTCAGGTTGGCAAGCACGTGTGTGCGTTGTGATTCATCGCCCAGCCAATAAGTCGGTGGGCCGCTGAGTTTAAGTTTCTCGCCCAGCACTGCTTCGCACAAAGCCGGTAGACAGGTGTTCAACGCCGGGTTGTCCAGTACGCCTGCACCCAGAGGGTTCAATACCTTGACGCCTCCCGCGCGGACTGCCTGAAACAGGCCAGTGATGCCCTTGACGCCTGATTGACCAATAGCCAGCGGATCCAGTTCTGTGTCCTTCACGAAGCGAAAGATGACCGACACTCTTTCAAGACCGGAGACCGTCTTCAAAAACGCACGATTGTCGCGGATGGTGATGTCGCCCACCTGCACGAGCGTGTACCCCAGATATTTGGCGAGATAGGCAAACTCGAAATAATGCGGGTGCTTGGGCCCGGGTGCCAGGATGACGCAACGCCCATCTGAAGCTGAGAGCTCGCTGATATAACGTTGCAGTTCCTTGAAGTAGTTGGCGATACGCAGCACGCGTGAGCCTCTGAACAAGCGGGGTATGGTGCGAGATAAAACGAGACGGTTTTCCAGCGCGTAGCCGGTGCCTTCCGGAGATTGGCAGATATCATCCACCACGTACCAGTCACCGGAAGGTGAGCGTGATACATCGCTGCTGAAAAAGGGCAGATCCATAGCCTGATCCGGATTCACGGAGTCACGTAAGTAGCCTTTATGCGCATACACCATGGCAGCCGGGATAGCCCCTGATTGCAGTAGCTCCTGCGAGCCATAGATATCCTCCAGCAGTGCCTGCTTGAGTTTAGCGCGTTGCTCCAGTGCATCGCTCAGTGCGGTCCAGTCTGAGGGCTCGATAACCATCGGTATCAGATCTAGATTCCATGGTCTGGCTGTTTCATCAGCTTCGGATAAGGGGCTGTAGGCGACACCGTTGGCCCGTAGCTGGCGCGTTATGTCGGCTTGACGGCGGGCAATACTTTGGGGGGCAAGGTTGTCCAGATCGTCCTTGACCAGCTTCCACCCCGGTAATAATGAGCCGTCTGCTGCCCGGGTTTCATCGTGCTGGACTATCGTTTTACTGTTTTCCAGTGGACTGGGCATGACCTGATTCTGCGGCTTGGAATGTTGGGCTACGTACAACTCGTAAAATCTTACGCCTGACTGGCATAATAGAGAGTATCAGTAAAGCCTGCAGACAATAAACTTGTGAGAACGAAGACTATGAGTAATGCCGATTTTTTCAAAGCAGACCTTGCCAAGCGTGATCCCGCTATTCAGACGGCGATCGACAAGGAGCTGGGGCGCCAGCAGCACGAGATCGAACTGATTGCCTCCGAGAACATCGTATCGGCAGCGGTCATGCAGGCTCAAGGGTCGGTGATGACTAACAAATATGCAGAAGGCTACCCGGGCAAGCGATATTACGGAGGCTGTGAGCATGTCGATACGGCTGAAGCGCTGGCGATAGAACGGGCCTGCTCACTGTACGACTGCAGCTATGTCAATGTTCAGCCACATTCTGGTGCACAAGCCAATCAGGCTGTCTTTCTGGCGTTGATCAAGCCTGGCGACACGTTCATGGGGATGGATCTAGCAGCTGGCGGCCATCTGACCCACGGCTCGCCTGTCAACCAGTCTGGCAAGTGGTTCAACGCCGTTACCTACGGTGTAGATCCTGAAACGCATCTGATCGATTACGATGCCATGGACGCTCAGGCACGCGAATGCAAGCCGGCGCTCATTATTGCGGGTGGTTCTGCTTACCCGCGTGTTATCGACTTCGCCCGTTTCCGCGCTATTGCGGATGAAGTAGGCGCCTACTTCTTGGTAGATATGGCGCATTTTTCCGGTCTCGTCGCCGCAGGCGTCCACCCTAATCCTCTGGATCACGCCCATGTGGTTACCACGACAACGCACAAGACACTGCGTGGCCCGCGTGGCGGCATGATCCTGTCGCGTGATGCAGACCTTGGCAAGAAATTCAATTCGGCAGTCTTTCCCGGTTTGCAGGGTGGCCCGCTGATGCATGTCATCGCAGCCAAGGCTGTGGCTTTTGGTGAAGCACAGCAACCTGAGTTCAAGCAATACCAGCAAGCGGTCATCGACAATGCACGTGCTCTGGCTGCAACCTTGGCTGCGGGTGGTCTTGATATGGTATCGGGAGGCACTGATACGCACGTTATGCTGGTCGACCTGCGACCCAAGAATGTGACGGGCAAGGCGGCGGAGGCAGCTTTAGGGCGAGCCGGTATCACGTGTAACAAAAATTCCATACCGTTCGATCCTGCCTCGCCGTTTGTCACCTCAGGTGTACGATTGGGTACACCGGCCGCCACAACGCGCGGATTTGGTGTGGCTGAATTCGAGCAGGTTGGGCAATTGATATTGCAGGTACTCGATGGTTTGTCAGCCAATGGCGAGGAAGGTAACGCAGCCGTCGAATCAGCGGTCGAAGCAGACGTGCGTGCATTGACGAATCGTTTCCCTATCTATGACTGAATCACAACCCCCGCTGGCGCTGGTGACCGGCGCTCAGCAGGGCATCGGTGAAGCGATAGCCTGCGCGTTGTCGCAAGCAGGCTACGAGATAGTCGTTGCTGACATCAGCACGGCCATATCAGGTGATGAGTTTGCGGCGCGCTGGGGCACTCCCCGGCGCGTTGTGTGTCTGCAGTGCGATATCTCTGATCCGCAACAGGCCGAGGATCTCTTTGATCGTATCGAACAGATGTTTGAGAGACCCGCTGTATGCCTGGTCAATAACGCGGCCGTTCAGTTCTGGGCATCGCTACTCGATTTGTCAGTAGACGACTGGAGCCAGACTCTGCGTGTGAACCTGACAGGCACGTTTGTCATGACGCAGCAATTTGCAAGGTGTCGTAAGCGTGTGGGCGGGGAAGGTGTGATCATCAATCTGGGCTCAGGTTGCAACCAGCTAGCCTTTCCCAATCTCGTCAGCTACACCGCGTCTAAAGGCGGTATAGAGATGCTGACAAAAGCTGCTGCGCTTGAGCTGGGCGCACTGGGTATTCGTGTAAATTGCATAGCTCCGGGGGCTATCGAGACAGAACGTACACGTTCTGAAACAGCGACCTATGCCGAAAGCTGGTCACCGCTTACACCACTGAACAGAGTGGGCGAGGTCAGTGATGTGGCTGATGCGGTCGTGGCGTTGGCCTCGGATGCCATGCGCTTTGTGTCAGGGCAGACGTTGAATGTGGATGGCGGGCTGTTTAGCCGTGCGGTCTGGCCGCGTGAATACTAGAAGCGCTCAACGAAGCTTGGCGTTACCCATGTCATAGGGGGTCATTGATCTTCAGTCAAACTAGCGACGGTGTACTGCACAAAAACCTGCGAGTTTTTTCGTGAAAGACGGTAACTTCTGCAGGTTACGAGAAGGACCCTGAGGCTTCTAGCGAGTTACTCGTCTCGCGGAATAAAGTGTGTTGGAAAAAAGCCCTCGCGGTTGAGTACTCTATCGATGATCCGGATGTGATTGATAACCTGCTCCACGCCTTCATAGCGCCTTGCTACACGTTCAGCTGCGTTACGATCGTACAGGCTATCCACACGGCCCGACAGAATAGCCGTTGTGCCATCCAGATAGACTGAGACATGGCCTGACGATACGGCAGATTGCACATCTGTTGACAAGGATGGCTTACCCAAAGCTGCTGTAGTGCAACCCGATAACTGAGCCATACACACAATAAAAATAACGATTAGAAAGAGGTTCTGTAAGTTTTTAAGCATCATCGATTGTCCTGACGCCTGCAGCCTTGAGCTCCTGAGACCTGTCAATAGTGGTAGTGAGTAAAATAACCGGTGCTAATCCTACCAGCACAATAAGCAACGACCCTAACGCAGCCTCACCAATGAGTTCGTCGGAGGCAAACTGATAGACATGGGTAGCCAGTGTGTCGAAGTTGAACGGGCGTAACACCAGTGTGGCGGGTAGCTCTTTCATGCAATCCACAAAGACTACCAGTGCTGCAGTCAGTACGCCACTTTTCATCAGTGGCAGGTGAATTCTAGTCAGTATGCCCAAGGAGCTCTGGCCCAGTGAGCGGGCAGCATCATCCATGTGGGGACTTATTTTTGCCATGCTGGCATCCACTGAGCCGTAGGCGACGGCCAGGAACCTCACGGTGTAGGCGAATACCAATGCGAAAACGGTTCCGCTGAGTATCAGTCCAGTGGAATAATCAAATTGCTGTCGCATGAAGGCATCGACCGTGTTGTCCCAAGCCGCGAAAGGGATGATGACGCCGATTGCCAGTACGGCACCTGGTACGGCATAGCCTAGGCTGGACACGTTGACGCTGGTCTTGAGCAGCCGAGTAGGGCGCAGACGCTGGCTGTAACTGAGCAGTATGCCGATGGCAACCGCGCAAGAAGCAGCGGTTGCTGACAAACCTACCGAATTTAGTGCTATCTGCCTGAAGTCTGATGTCCACGAAACGTCGAAGTAACGAATGGCGTATTCAACCAGTACCCAGGCCGGTATGACAAATCCCAACAGGATAGGCAGCACACAAACAACAATAGCAGAGATGCCTGCAGTGCCTGTTAGTGGCTTGCGACTCAGGCGTCGAAATCGAGACGCCGTGGGTAGGTAATTTTGCTGATGTCGGCGGCTGATTTTCTCAATGCCAACCAGTATCATGACAAACACCAGTAACAGGGAGGCAATCTGCGCACCACCACCCAAGTTGTTCATGCCAAGCCACACGTCGTAGAGTCCGGCTGTCAGCGTTCGCACAGCAAAGTAATCCACAGTGCCAAAGTCGTTTAACGTTTCCATCAACGCCATGGCGAGACCGACAGCAATAGCCGGCCGGGCCATCGGCAGGGCAACGCGAAAGAATCGACTGCTGGCACTGCCGCCTAACGCGCGAGCAGCTTCAAGCACTGAGGCAGACTGCTCTAGAAATGCAGCTCGAGCCAGCAAATATACATAAGGGTAAAGCACCAGCACCATCATCAGAATGGCACCGGGTAGTGTTCTGATATTAGGGAACCAGTAGTCGGTAGCCAGCTTCCAGCCAAACAGATCACGCAGAGTGGATTGCACAGGCCCGGCGAACTCCAGCAAGTCGGTGTAGATGTAGGCAATGACGTAGGCCGGTACTGCAAAGGGTAATAGCAAGGCCCAGTTAAACAGTTTGCGGCCCAGGAAATCGTAGTGCGTGACAAGCCACGCGGTGCTGATACCAATCAGCAACGTACCTGCCGCAACACCCAGCATAAGCCCGATGGTAGTGGCTACATACCCGGCAAGCACGGTGTCTACCAGATGAGGCCAGATATTTTCTTCCGGATTAAAGGCCAGCCACAACACGGATAAAATGGGTAGGCAAACGATCATCGCTACGATCATTGCCACCAGCGGCCAGCCGCGAATCCGTGACCAGAGGCTAGGCTTGAGTGACTTGTACTGGCGTGTGCGATCTTGAGGTAGTACCGGTACCGACGAATCGGCAAGCACCGGGCCGCGACTCAACGCCTGAGTACCGGGAACATATTTGCGGTACTGAATGAGAGGAAACGGGTCTGTAACAGAGTCCGGGTGTGCGGCGGTGTTTTTGAGCTGCCGTGTGCCCGCTATTCTGCGCGCGCTGAATTCATACTTGCCTCCAGGCCAGCTTACTGAGGATGGAGTGGCCGATTGATAGGCTACCGATGAACCCCAGCTTGCGCGGACTCGTCCTGTGACCGTACTTCCCAGTTTAGGCAGTTCGGGAACAGGCGGGACCGATGGCTTGTCAGCCGCCATGTGTAGCTACGCCTCGATTAGCCATAACCCGGTAGGCAACGGTACTTACACTGGCTGAGAGGACTGACCTGAGCATGGATCGCAGTAGTGAGCGTAAGACCTGTAGCCGATTAGCGTAATACGAATCATTCTTGTTATCAACCACACAAACCAAGAGGGTATACATCGACTAGTGCGCCATTGCTCTTACTATGGGGCGGGTGCGGTTGTTTTACGCAACAGGCCACGCTGTGGAGCGAACAGAAACACTACAATGAAAATGACACTAAGCAGAACTACGATGGTGGGCGCCGGAGCGCTGTCAATGTGGTAACTCAATGTGATGCCTAGCACGGTGGCAACGACAGCGATAGCGATAGACCACCACATCATGTGCTCGAAGCGGTTACTGAGCTGATAGCTGATAGCGCCCGGTGCAATCAGCACGGCTATGACCAGGATGATGCCAACTGCCTTGATGGATGCCACAATGACGAGTGAGAGCACGGCCAGTAAGCCATAGTGCAGTACCGTGGTGTTGAGCCCCACTACTCGCGCATGTTGAGGATCGAAGGCGAAAACGAGCAGGTCGCGGCGTTTGATCACAATCAACAGGAATGCCGGTACCGTGAGCATGGCAGTAACGCCGATGTCGCTCCACGATACCCCGAGCATGTCACCGAACAAAACCTGGTGCAGATGTATGCCGGTATCAAGACGTGTGAACAGGGCAACGCCCAGTGCAAACAGACCGCTGAAGACAACGCCCATGACAGTGTCCTCCTTGAGTCGGCTGTTCTGCGTCAGGTAGCCGGTACTGATAGCGCACACCATACCCATAACAAACGCGCCAAGCAGAACGGGCAGGCCAACGACGTAGGCCAAGACAATACCCGGTAGTACGGAGTGCGAAACTGCATCCCCCATTAATGACCAACCCTTGAGCACAAGCAGACACGACAGCACACCGGCCGATACTGAAATGAGTAAGGCAACAATCAATGCCTGCCGCATGAAATCAAATGCGAAGGGTTCAAACAGGAGTATCAGCCAGTTCATGGATTGGATGATGTGCCCTGTTGTACACCTTGAGAGGTGATGCCTGCATCTTGCGGTAGGTTACTGTCGGCAATTCTCGTTCGGGCCAGACGGCGGACTGCTAATAGTCCGTGTTTGGGACCGGCGATGAACGCGATAAGAAAGATGGCAGTTTGCAACAGCACGATTACCGCTCCGGTTGCACCATCCAGAAAGTAGCTGAGGTAGGCACCCACTGCACTGGTGAAGAAACCGAGAAACACACTGATCATGATCAGCCGGGAAAAACGGTCGGTAAGCAGGTAGGCGGTAGCGCCCGGGGTCACGACCATGGCAATCACCAGAAACGCACCGACGGTCTGCAAGGCGGCAACGGTCGATGCGCTGAGTAGAGTAAAGAACAAGATCTTGAGTCGCGTTACTTTCAGGCCAATGGAGTGCGCATGGGTTTCGTCAAAGAACACCACCATGAAGTCTTTCCAGAACATCAGCAGGCAGGCCAGTGTTATGAGCGCGATGATTGCCAGTTGAATGGCATCGAAAGGGCTGATGGCCAGAATGTTGCCAAACACAATAGTGTCTATCTTCACGGACGTCGGTGATAACGATGCCATGAACAGACCCAGTCCAAAAAACCCCGTAAAAATAAGCCCGATAACAGCATCGGTTCGCAAGGCTGAGCGTTGCGAGATGAATAGCATGGCAGCTGCAGCCAGTCCGCCTGAGATAAAGGCACCCAGCGAATACGGGATACCGAGCATGTAGGCACCGGCTACGCCCGGTACGACAGAGTGAGACAAGGCATCGCCTATCAACGACCAGCCTTTCAACATAAGGTACGAGCTGAGGAAGGCGCAGATAATACCGACCAGCGCACTGCACCAGATCGCGTTGATCATGTAGCTGTATGCAAACGGCTCCATCAGCGTTGTGAACATCAGCGTCGCGTCCCGTAAGCTGGTATCACTGTTCAGAGTCTCCATCACCGTAGAGCACAAACGGTCTTTCATCATCAGTAATGACAGTGACTTGTCGCTGATCGTCGTCATCGTGCAATTCGTTACTGCCCAGTACGTGAAAGCGCAGCGTGCCACCAAATGCCTGTTCCAGATTCTGTTGTGTAAACACGCTTTCGGTAGGTCCGGAATCGAGCACTCGTCGATTCACCAGCACGACCTGATCGCAGAACTGGGGCACGCTGCCCAAGTTATGGGTAGATACCAACATGACGCGGCCCTCATCACGCAGACTCTTCAGCAGATCGATGATGGCATCTTCGGTGGTGACATCGACACCCGTGAAGGGTTCATCGAGTAAAATCACTTGACCTTCCTGCGCCAGTGCCCGAGCCAGGAATACACGTTTTTTCTGACCGCCCGACAGCTCGCCAATCTGCCGATGCCGATACTCTGTCATGTTGACTCGCTCAAGTGCGTCATTCACTTTTCGATTATCGGTAGGTGAGGCGCGACGCATGAAACCCATGTGACCGTATCGTCCCATCATGACAACGTCTTCTACCAGTACGGGAAAATTCCAGTCCACTTCCTCGTTCTGGGGTACGTAGGCCACGGTATTGCGGGCGAGTGCCTTACCGGCGGGCTGCCCGAGAATGGAGACGTTACCGCGTGCCAGAGGCACCAGACCCATGATGGCCTTGAATAGCGTGGACTTGCCCGACCCGTTGATACCCACCAGTGCGCAGATAGTGGAAGTGGGTATGGCAAAGGTTGCATCGGCAAGGGCAACATGGCCGTTGCGGTAAACCACACTCAACCCTTCAGCGTTGATACCACTACCGGCGGACTCACTCGACTGCTTGAGGCGTAACTGTCTGCGCTCCTTTATCAGCGCAGCAGGGTCGAAGGTCTGCCGGGTGGTGTCGTTCACTGCTGTAACTCCAATCCCTTTTCAATACCGGAAATGAGTGTGTCGATAGTGACGTTGAGCAGATCCAGGTACGTGGGCACCGGACCATCAGCGCTGCTTAGAGAATCGACATAAAGCACACCGCCATAGTAGGTGTCGGTTTCACGTGCCACTTGTTGCGCAGGCTTGGGTGAGACGGTGCTTTCGCTGAAGACCACGGGTATGTTTTCGCTACGCACCGTATCAATGACGGCGCGTACTTGTTGAGGCGTGCCTTGCGCATCGGCATTGATAGGCCACAGAAACAGCTCTTTGAGATCAAAGTCACGAGCCAGATAGCTGAACGCGCCCTCGCTGGTTACAATCCAGCGCTTCTCGGCAGGCAGAGAGGCCAGACGTTCGCGAAGCGGTTCGGTCAAAGCGGTAATCTGTTGCTTGTAGGCCTGCGCGTTGGCAGCGTAAACCGCAGCGTTGTCCGGATCGGCACTGCTCAGTGCCTTTTCTATATTATCGATATAGACAATGGCATCCGTGGTGCTCATCCAAGCGTGTGGATTGGGCTTGCCATCGTAGGGGCCGTCATTGATGCTCATCGGTTCTATGCCGTCGGTTAAAACCGCACTGGGCACCCCTTTCAGGCGCGACAAGAACTTTTCGAACCAGAGTTCCAGATTCATGCCGTTCCACAGGATGAGATCGGCACCGCGGGTGCGACCAATATCCTTGGGGGTTGGCTGATAGTTATGTATCTCGGCTCCCGGCTTGGTTACCGAGACCACTTCAGCCGCATCGCCTGCCACGTTGCTGGCCATGTCGGCCAGGATAGTGAACGTTGTCACTACTTTCAGCTTCTCAGTCGCCTGGGCAGAGACGCTTATGCACAATACTGTAGTGAGGATTGCAAGCCGCACCAACGAACGGATGTAAGAACGTTTAATCATGTGAATGGGTCATTGTTGTAAAGTTAGCCATGGCTTAGTTTATACACCTCGATTAAAATTACAAGTTCATGGCATAATTAACCTTCAATTGCGTTGCTGGATATTCCACGGAGTGTGAGTCATGAGTCTTCTATGAGTGTTGAGCCTGTTAAGTCCACAACAGAACGTCCTCTCGAAGAGCCTGATGCACAGGCCGAGGTGTTCGCTGTGCTACGACAGGCTCACCAGATGGAATCCACCGAAGATTATGTTGAACTGATCGATGACCTCATCAATTCGCAGGGCGAGGCCCGTCTTGTTGAGGTAGCAATACGGTTGGGCATCTCACAGCCCAGCGCCAGTAAAACCATTGCACGCTTGCAAAAAGCCGGATTCGTAACCAGCGAACCGTACCGCTCAATTTTTCTGACAGACAAGGGTAAGGCGCTGGCCGAAGCCTGCCGGAAACGACACGATCTGGTCTACAATTTCTTGCTGGCCATCGGGGTTAGCGAGGCTACTGCGCTGATTGACTCCGAAGGTATTGAGCATCACGTTTCAGAAGAGACACTGCACGCATTTCAGCGCATCATTGGTGACCCGTAGATTCACTATTAACCAAGGATTCGCGCCTACGCGGTAATGGCGGTTTCTGGGTATGGGGGACAGACGGTTTCAGGGTATTTGAAAATGAAGATTCTAGGGTAGTTGGGACAGACAATAGATTTGGAAGAGTCACTCCCGCGTAGGTAGGGGTCCATGATGGTTTGTACATGAATTTCCGCTCACGCGGGAATGACGTTGCAAGTCGGTAAACTATGCGCAAGCAAAAAAACACTCAGCCATTCACACAAGTGAACAGCTGAATACATACAAATTTACAAGACCGGACTCACTTGATTTATGCAGATTACGCTGCGACAGCCCGACGACTGGCACCTTCATCTGCGCGATGGCGATATGCTGGATGCGGTAGCTGGCGTGTCGGCCCGACATTTCGGGCGTGCCTTGATCATGCCCAATCTGGTGCCGCCGGTGGTGACTGGCAGCGATGCTATCGCCTACAAGCAACGTATTCAATCAGCGGTGTCAAACGCTAGTCCAGCGTCCGGCTTTCAACCGTTGATGACACTGTATCTCACCGAGCAAACCGATCCTGAGGAAGTGGTGGCAGCTGCCGCAAACGGTACCATCCTCGCCGTGAAATTGTATCCGGCGGGCGCCACCACCAACTCAGCGTCGGGAGTTACTGATGTGGCTCGCGTGATGCCGGTGCTGGAGGCAATGGCCAGACACAATATAGTGTTGTGTGTTCACGGTGAAGTCACCACAAGCGATGTCGATATTTTTGACAGGGAAGCGCGTTTCATAGAAACCGTGTTGGCTCCTTTGCGTAAAAATCTGCCAGAGCTGCGCATTGTCATGGAGCATGTCACTACTCAAGACGGTGTGGCTTATGTCGCTGCCAGTGAATTCAACCTGGCAGCAACACTCACAACTCATCACCTGATGATTAACCGCAACCACATGCTGGTGGGCGGCATCAAGCCTCATTATTATTGTTTACCCATCGCCAAGCGCGAAGAGCATCGCCAAGCGCTGGTCCGGGCTGCGTGTAGTGGCGACGCCCGTTTTTTTCTGGGTACCGACAGCGCGCCGCATACGCGTTCTACCAAGGAAAGTGATTGCGGGTGCGCCGGGGTCTTTAATGCGGGCAACACCATGGCGTGTCTGGCAACGGTATTCGAGGACGCGGGTGCACTGGACAAGCTTGAAGCGTTTGCATCGCTCAATGGTCCGGTCTGGTACGGGCTTGCGCCTAACGAGCAGACAATGACGCTTGAAAAATTTGACACACCGTGTGCGCTTCCAGAGCCCATTTCTGTGGGCGAGGACTGTGTGATGCCGTTCGATCCGGCGCGTGAAATCTACTGGCAGGTATTGTAATCATGTTCCAGACGTCTTACACATCCAATGAGGAAATGGCAGCCATCACTGCCCGTATGCTTCTGGAAATCAAGGCAGTTCACTTCCGTGCAGACGAACCGTATATTTTCACCTCAGGACTTGCCAGCCCGGTCTACATCGATTGCCGCAAGCTGATTTCCTATCCACGCATTCGATCTACACTGATGGACTTCGGTGTGTCCAAGCTGGTCAGAGAAGTAGGCTACGAAAGCTTCGATGCTATTGCCGGTGGTGAGACAGCAGGCATACCGTTTGCGGCCTGGATCAGTGATCGCATGCAGTTGCCCATGCAGTATGTAAGAAAGAAGCCCAAGGGCTTTGGTCGTGACGCTCGCATAGAAGGCGATATCAAGGAAGGGCAGAGAGTATTGCTTGTTGAAGATCTCACCACTGATGGTGGATCCAAAGTCAGTTTCGCCGAAGCCATCCGCGAAGCGGGAGCCGAGGTGGGCCATACCTTTGTCGTGTTCTACTACGATATCTTCAAGCAAACCCCGGCCAATCTGGACACGGCCGGTTTACAGCTACACTATCTGGCAACGTGGTGGGATGTGCTGGCAGAATCGCGCAAAGCGGGGCATTTCGACGATGCCACTCACGATCAGGTAGAAGCCTTTTTAAACGATCCCATCAGCTGGTCTGCAGCGCATGGTGGGGACTACAAACCAAATGCATAAGGCACTACATAAGGCACTATGAGATCACTGGACTCGCTGGACAATCTGCTGCCGGAAATCACGGCATGGCGTCACGACATACACGAAAATCCTGAGCTGGGTTACGAGGTGCAGCGTACAGCTGCCTTCGTTGCTGAAAAGCTGCGTGATTTTGGTCTGGATGAGATCGTGGAAGGCATCGGCAGAACCGGTGTCGTGGGTTTGATACACGGTCGCGAAAAAAATTCGGGCAAAGTGGTTGGGCTACGAGCAGATATGGATGCGTTGCCTATTATCGAAGCCACGGGTGCCGAATGGGCGTCCAAGTCACCGGGTATGATGCACGCCTGTGGTCACGATGGACACACAGCCATGTTGCTGGGTGCTGCAAGAGCTCTGGCCGATTCCAGAGATTTTGATGGCACGGTTGTGGTTATTTTTCAGCCCGCGGAAGAGGGTGGTGGTGGTGGACTGGCCATGGTAGAAGACAAACTCATGGAGCGCTTCGGCATTCAGGAGGTGTATGGCTTGCACAACATGCCGAACCTGCCAGTGGGTGAATTTGCCATTCGTCCGGGTCCATTCATGGCCTGTGCGGATGAGTTTGATATTACTATTCAGGGGCTTGGTGGTCATGCAGCCATGCCGCATATGTGTGTAGATGCCGTCGTCATTGCCTCGCATGTTGTGTTGGCATTGCAGAGCATAGTGTCTCGCGGTGTCAAGCCTACCGATCCACTGGTAATCTCTGTCACTACCCTGGAAGTGGAGGGCGCAGCCTATAATGTTATTCCACAAACGGTTCACATGCGCGGTACGGTGCGGGCTTTCGACAAGGGTGTTCGAGAAGAGTCAAAGCGTCGGGTTATACAGATAAGCGAACAGACTGCTGCAGTGTTTGGTGGTTCGGCTGTAGTGGATTATCGTGATGGATACCCCCCTACCGTAAATCATGCGCAGCAAACCGACTTTGCTGTTGATGTCGCCAGGTCGGTGGCCGGTGACGACAAGGTTGATCCTGATCGTACCCCTTTGATGGGCGCAGAGGATTTCTCTTACATGCTTCTCGAAAGACCTGGTGCGTTCATCTTCATGGGCAATGGTGAGTCAGCTAATCTGCATCATCCCGAATATGATTTTAATGACGATGCCATTCGCTATGGCTGTCAATACTGGATTAACCTGGTTAACCGGTTCATGCCACTCGATGGTCGATAACTTGCTTCGTGGTAACCACGCCTAACGTTAAATTGCCGAACGCCTAACCCGGGTTTCGCTGTATGTACACAATGCTTGTGATGCTCCCGAAGCCTGAGTCGTTCCCGAAAGGGCACAACCCCTGTATACGTGTGGCTACCGCGCTACGGTCCTTCTACAGGATTGAACGCTAGCATGGAAGCTCTGGTCATAGCGTTGGCGTTTGGTGCGGGTCTGGTATTCAAGCAGTTCGGCTACCCTCCATTGCTCGGTTATTTGCTAGCAGGATTTGTTGCCAACGCACTAGGCATTGGCTCCGGTGAATCGCTGGCACCACTGGCTGACGCCGGTATTCTGCTACTGCTGTTCACTATCGGATTGAAGCTTAACCCGCGTGATCTGGCACCACGTTACGTGTGGGGATCAGCCATTTTGCATATGGTTATCGCTATTCCGCTGACTACAGCTGTTATCTATCTGGTCGGCATGATGTACGAGCCGCTGTCGTTTGAGCATGCCGCCGCACCCTGGACTCTGGCATTCGCTTTATCGTTTTCAAGTACCGTACTGGCAATCAAACTATTTGAAGAGCGTGGCGAAACGGCTTCATTCTATGCGTCGATCGCGATCGGTATTCTGGTAGTTCAAGATATTCTTGCGGTGGTATATCTGGTGGCTACTTCAGGTGAATTGCCCACGCCATGGGCGTTGCTATTACTCGGCCTGCCGCTGCTGTTGCCTGTGCTGCGCAGATTACTGCCGATTATCGGTCATGGCGAGTTGCTGCTGCTGTCGGGTGTCTTGTTTGCGTTTGGCGCTAGCGAACTTTTCTACGCGGTGGGGCTAAAGGGGGGGCTAGGTGCCTTGATCATGGGCATGCTGCTGGAGCGCGCACACCATGGTAAGGCCAAGGAGCTTTATGAGCAGCTGTCCGGCTTGAAAAACCTGTTACTGATCGGTTTCTTTTTACAGATCGGTTACTACGGTATACCCAGTATCGAGCTGGTGTATGTGGCTGTCGTGCTTGGCATCATCGTGTCGCTGCGGCCGCTGATCTATTTTGTATTGCTGACCGCATTTGGCCTGCGTGCGCGAACGGCGTGGCTAACCGGACTCAGCTTGTTTAACTACAGTGAGTTTGGTCTGATCGTGACAGCGATTGCGCAGGAGACTGGTATTCTAGGTGATCAGTGGTTAACGACGGTCGCTTTGGCCATGGCGTTCTCGTTTGTGGTTGCCACACCCATAAACCGCAAGGCGCATTTCTGGTACATCCGCTACGCAGAAAAATTTCGCAAACACGAAAAGGCCGAACATCTGCCTGTCGAGCATATCGGTTCACTGGGTACGGCCAATATCGCCATCATGGGTATGGGCCGTGTTGGCCGAGGTGCCTTCGATTCACTGCGTGAAGCGGGTCATACGGACATTATCGGTGTCGAGGAAAACTATGGGCTGGCGAAAGAACGCAGTGACGCCGGTTGGCCTTGCGTACATGGTGATGCTTCTGACAGAGATTTCTGGGAGCGCACGGGATTAACCAAGTGTGAGCTTGTGCTGGTGAGTTTGAGTAATCATCGGGAGAACTTACGTGTCGCCAAGCTGGCCCGTGAGCTTGAATTCAAGAACACCCTCGCCGTATCGGCACGCTTTCCTGATGAGGCCGCCGAGCTTGAAGCGCTTGGCTGTGTGCCATATTACCTTTATCAGGACATGGGGCGTGATTTTGCGGCTCACACACTGGACAAACTGGTTGTTGATTTGAGTCGTTAGTCCTCGGTCATAAGGAAAAAAAGACATGAACAACAAACTCGATCTCACCGTAGCTCGCATACTGAAAGCGCCTCCCACTGTTGTGTGGAATGCGTGGAAGGAGCCAGAACACTTTGTGAAGTGGTGGGCACCATCTCCGGTTGTCACAATTTCAAATAAGCACGATTTCTTTACCGGCGGTGGGTTCGACACCGATATGCGATTAGAAGACGGGACAATCATGAAATGTGGTGAAGGCTGTTTCCTGGAGGTGATTGAGAAACAGCGCATTGTGTTCACTGATGCATTGCGGGGAGGATGGCGTCCGAACGAACATTCGTTTTTCTCGGCAGTAATCACGTTGGCAGAACATCAAGAAGGGACGCTCTACACCGCGACGGCACTGCACAAGAACGACGAAGATCGGCAGAAGCATGCGGATATGGGTTTTCTGGATGGCTGGGGAACTGCCATCGATCAGCTGAGTAAGCTAGTCGGGCGTCTGGTATGAGAACCCGCATTGTTCATACGCATCGAGAATATCGAAGTGTTATTCGCTGACGCGCAGATCGTTTAGCGTATCGCGCTTGTTGCGCACTTATTGCAACTTCAAATGCTCCGTCTAGCCACGCCCGATAAACGGCATGGCAGAGGCCATTATGGTCATAAACTGCACATTGGCGTTCAGCGGCAATGAGGCCATGTTGACCACCGCATCTGCCACGTGGCAGGTGTCCATGGTGGGTTCGGGCTTGATGCTGCCATCCGCCTGCGGAACACCGGCGCTCATCTGCTCCGTCATGTCGGAGGCGGTGTTACCGATATCTATCTGGCCGCAGGCGATGTTGAACGGGCGACCATCCAGTGACAAGGTGCGTGTAAGCCCGGTGATCGCATGCTTGGACACGGTGTAAGGCACAGAACCCGGCCGCGGCACGTAGGCTGAAATAGAGCCGTTGTTGATGATACGGCCACCTCGTGGTGACTGATGGCGCATCATCGCAAACGCCCCTCTGGCAGCCAGAAATGCACCGGTCAGATTCACATTGATGACTTGCTGCCATTGCTCAACGGTGAGTTCGTCAATCGTCATGGCCGGAACGTTGGTTCCCGCATTGTTGAACAACACATCCAGTCGCCCATGATCCTGTTTGATCTGGCTAAACAGTAAATCCACAGCATCAGTTTGAGTAACATCACAGCTTATGGCACTCATCGCTGTAGGCGTATTGCCCAGTTTTGCAGTGTCCAAGAGTGCCGATTCGCGACGACCAGTCAGTACCACGTGAAAACCTGCCTCGTTCAAGGCCAGGGCAGTCTGACGTCCTATGCCTGAACCGGCGCCGGTGACAAGTGCAATCTGGGTCATGGTATTAGCAAAGCCTGTGTTGGAGAAAACGGTGTCGTCAACGAGATCAAATCAGGACTTGTCCGAGCTCCGAAGCTCTTCGAGCCGCTCCTGTAAGTAGGCTCCAGCGGTATAACGACTGGACAAGACCACATCGGGTCTGGGGTGCAGAAACAATGGCAGGCTTATGCGAGCTTTGGTGCAGTCATGCCCTTCAGGGTTGATGACCCTGTGAGTAGTCGATGGAAAATAGCCGCCCGAAGCCTCCTGAAGCATATCGCCGATATTGATGATCAGGTTACCGAAATTACAGGGTACATCCAGCCAGTTTCCATCTTTGGCTTTGACTTGCAGGCCAGGCTCATTAGCGGCCGGTAGCAGCGTGAGAAGATTGATATCCTCATGCGCTCCAGCGCGGATTGCTCCGGTTTCAGCATCATCCTCAATAGGCGGGTAATGCAGTACTCGCAACAGCGATTGCGTACTGCCGTTGATCATTTGTGATAATGGCTCCTGATACAGTTTTGCCACCTCAGCCGGTGTCTGCCGCTCAACCCAGCCGAGTAGCGTGGTGGCGAAATCCACGCTCGCTGTGTAGTAGTCATCCAGCTCCGTCTTGAGCTCTGCGGGGCACCTGCCCCAAGGATAAAAGTGAAAGTACTCCTTGATATCCCTTACAGCATGGCCTTTTGCGGTTTCTGCCATGGCACGCGGGAAGAAGCCGTCATACGTCTCAGCGTCAAAAAGGTACTGATCTTTGTCTGGGCTGTTGAAAAAACCTGACCAACGTTGGTAGATGCTGGTGACCGAGGCCTCCGGAATAGGGTGGTTCTTCAGCACGCCGAAGCCGGTGTCACGAAGTGATTGTACGAATTGCACCTCGGCGTCAGGCGCATTGTAATCTACTGCAACGAGTGCGCTCATGTGTACAGACCGTCCAGAAATCCGTTGGGCTGATGATGATAGCAGTCTCTTGGCGGAAGCTGCGATACCATGGGGTATGACCAACTCGCCGAAACTTCTGACGATCCTGTTCGCCGACATTGGCAGCAGTGCTGCCCTGTACGATCGGGTGGGCGACACAGAGGCTTATCGTCTGGTGGCGGATAGTCTGACCCGCATGAAGCTGGCTATTGGGGAGCATCAGGGAAAGGTGCTACGCACGGTCGGCGATTCGGTTCTAGCCAGTTTCGACCATAGCGACTACGCCTTCCTGGGCGCGAGAGCCATTCAGCTTGCACATGCCGACATGCCGTTATCGGTACGGATCGGCTTTCATACAGGCTCTGTTATTCCCGATGGAGGCGATGTTTACGGTCACGCGGTCAATATTGCCGCCCGAGTGGCCGCGTTCGCACGCGTGGACGAAATAATGGCTACTGAAGCTGCCGTGGGGCAGCTTTCGGAACAGCATCAGGCCTTTGTCTCCAGTGGTGACCTGATTGAGGTGCGCGGCGTGCCAGATGCCATCAGCGTGCATCGTCTGCAATGGCAGGAGCAGTGGGGTGCCGTCACTCGACTGGCCACTCGGACGGAGCGACTCGGCGAGGATTGCTCTAAATGGGTAATGCGCGTTCAATTTCATGGGAGTAGCTGGATGGTGGGCGCGGACTGTTGCGATCTGAGCCTGGGACGGGCAGATGATAATGACGTTACTGTTCATAATGACGAGGCCAGTCGCCATCATGCGCAGATCCTGTTCAAGCACGGCCAGTTTGTACTGCACGACACCAGCACTAACGGCACATATGTCCGCAAGGATGCGTTGCTGCCGTTTGCCGTACGTCGTGATTCCATCGTGATGGACGGCAGCGGCGTCATCTGTCTGGGTGCCGCGCCTGAACAGGCTGGTAGCCAGCTGATCGATTTCCAGATTCTGCAGCAGTAGCGCTTGTTATACTGTACGCCTGTACGCGGCTGCCGGTGCACTGCGCCAGACAAGCTTCGCCGTGTGTCATCCCCTCGTCATTGTTCGGAGAATCTGTAAACCGTGTTCATTTGCTGTGGTGATGTACTCGTTGATTTGTTCAGTGAACCGACACGATCGGTCGGTAAAGTAGGTTTGAGCGGGCACGTGGGTGGCTCGCCATTGAATGTGGCCGTCGGGTTGTCACGGCTGGGCAACAGCACCGGTTACCTGTGCAAGAATTCAACGGATTTTATCGGCCAGAGCATTACCGAGTATCTGCAGGCAAACGATATCAAGCCTGACTGGATCACATCGTCCCCGCTGAACAGCACACTGGCAATGATCAAGACCAATGAGGACGGCTCAGCTAATTACGCCTTTTACACCAATAACACTGCGGATGTGTCCCTGACGCTGGACGATCTGCCGCTGCAGTTTCCGGATGATCTGGACGCTCTGCATTTTGGATCCTACTCTACGGCGGTCGATCCCACCAGCTCTACTCTCGTTGCGCTGGCACAGCGCGAAGCTGCACACCGTGTTATTTCCTACGATCCCAACATCCGGCCCACGATTGAGCCAGACATGGCTATCTGGCGTGAGAAATTTGCGGCTATATCCAAAGCGGCAGACTTGGTCAAAGCCAGTGACGAAGACATCGAGCTGCTGTTCGGAAAAGGCAAATCGTTTGATGATTTCGCAGCAGACGTCCTGAGTAACGGGGCCAGTGCTGTTGCGGTTACCGAAGGTGGTAGCGGTGCAACGGTGTACTCACCTGATGGTCGAGTAGTACGCTCCGAGCCATTGTCTGTGAGGGTTGTCGACACGGTGGGTGCCGGGGATACGTTTCAGGCCGCCAGTCTGCACTGGCTGAAATCTCAGGGATGCATGAACAGCGAAACCCTTTCGGTAGCAGATGCCGACCTGGCTGCGTGGGTCAATTTTGCTACGCGTGCAGCAGCAATTACTTGCTCACGGCACGGTGCTGATCTGCCAACGCTGGCTGAGGTGGAAGCCTGGAATGCCTGAGAGGGCGTAAGCTCAGGTCTTGTTCCGTACAGAGTTCACCGTTGTGTATTGTCATACCACACCTGCCCGAATTTAATTCGCTGGGCAACGGTGGCTGGTTACAGCAGTTCCACGCCAGCCTTTTGCATCTGCTGCCGGGCATCATCGTTTGAGCCGTTCACATCGATGCCACGACAGGCGGAGTCGATGACAATAGAGTCAAAGCCTTCGCGACGCGCGTCAATGGCCGAAAATCGCACGCAGTAGTCCAGCGCCAGACCGACACAGACAACCCGTTTTATAGCGCGATCTTTCAAGTAGCCAGTGAGCCCGGTAGAGGTTGCGTGGTCGTTTTCAAAAAAAGCCGAATAGGAATCGATAGCGTGTCGGAATCCTTTGCGGATAATCATCTGGCCGGAGTCTGTTTGTAATTCTGGATGGAAACGGGATCCATGACTGCCTTGCACGCAATGGTCAGGCCAGAGGGTCTGTTCGCCGTAGGGCAGGGTGATAGGGTCGAATGGCGATTTACCTTCATGCACGCTGGCAAAGCTCGAATGCCCAGCTGGGTGCCAGTCCTGAGTCAACACGACTGTTGAGCACTGTTCACTAAGCTGGTTAATGGTGGACACAATCGTATCCGCATCGGGTACCGCCAGCGAACCACCTGCGCAGAAGTCGTTTTGCACGTCGATAATCAACAGGCAATCGGTAGCGTTGAAATCCAGTGTGCTCATACGATCGGGTTCTCCTGGTTGCAGATGCCCGGAGACTACACTCCGGGTCAGCATTCATTGCCTTGACGGTTTAAGGCTGAGCGGCGTAGAGCACCACAACGCGTTGCTGTGCATCGTCGGCATCGTCTGGCAGAACAGCGGCGGCTGCATCTTCACCCAGGCCGGTGAGCGCCTTGATCATAGTGTAGTCCAGGCCGTTCTGTATCAGGTATGAACGTACGTTGGTCGCTCTTTGCAGCGCCAGTTGCTGGTTGTAGGTGGCTGAGCCGCGTCTGTCTGTGAAACCGAAGATGGATACGCCAACGGTGCGGTTTTTTTCCTGCGCGATAAAAGAGTCCAGCACCGTGGTAGCATCTTCGGTGATCTCGGCGCTGTTTCTGTCAAAGTAGATCTTGTACTCAACCGACCGTGTCTCTTTTTGCGCCTTGAGATCTTCCTGAGTGACAAATTCCTTGGCTTCCAGCTTATCCACTTTTTCCTGCACCGTGGACAAGGTACTGGCCAGCTCCGGATCTGCACTGTTGATGGACTCAAGACGTCGTTCCAGCGCTACGATCTGTGATTCCAGTGCAGTTTGTATTTCCTGAGCGTTACTGGCTTCGGTTGACGATGCCGGCAGATCCTGAACGCGCTGTTCCAGCGTTCGGATACGGGTTCGGGTGCTATCCAGCAAACCTTCCAGCGCATCGGTGTTGTCGGACGCAACATCGCTTTCAAACTGTGATTGCACTAACGCCAGCTGGTCACGAATTTCGGCCTGGACCGTATCGATAGACATCGACTCTCCCGTGGTTTTCAGGTCGGCTACGCTACTGCCTACGGTATTCAGCGATTCGCTGTTGGCACTGGTTTTTTCGGTAAGATCTGCCACGCTGCCTCGCAGTGCCGCTAGCTGTTCGTTGACTTCTGCAAGCTTGCGCGAGTCCGAGTTTACTGTCTGTAGTCTGTCTTCCAGCGCCTTGAATCGCTCGTCGATGCCGGCGCTGGCAAGTGCTGATCCCTGGTTCTCTGCAGCGTCGGTCGAAGTCTCGGTAGTGGCCTGCACTGCTGAGTATCCGCTGGTAGCCAGCGTATCAATGCGTAGTCCGAGGGAGGCAACCTGGTCGATGACATCAGCGATACTGTTATCGATGGTGCTGTTTCTCTTTTCAAGCGATTGCTGCAGGGCTTGTACATCTTCCTGAACCTCACTGAGAGAGGTGTTTAAAGCACCGATGTCTGAGTCGTAGCCTTGCTCATCGAGCCGCCGAACCAGCAGTTCCAGACGACTGTCTATGGCGTCGAGTCTGATGATGCCAGCATCGTTACCGGCGGTGACGTCCTTGACTGACGTTTGCACATCCGACAGGCTGGTTTGCAGAGTCGATACCGAGTCTTCAATGTCGGCTGTAGCGGGATCTGCGTTGGTAGCAGACTCCAGCCTGGCCAGTCGATCGGTTAGGGTGTCTATGGCGCTAGCCTGCTCGACTTCGGCAGATTCCTGCTCCGTCAGCCCATCAGGGCCTGCCGCCAGAACCGCGTCCGCACCCGCTCTAAGCCGCTCCGCCTGAGCCGTGGCTTGAGCACGGAAGGTGTCTACCGTACCGTCAGGATTTTGAGCTTTCCAGACACCGCCACCAAGGCCGAGACCCAATAGCGCAAGAACAAACAGTTTTTTCATAATGTATGGCACCCGAGTTCAGTACGATATTGTACGTCGCCTCAGGGCCACAGTGTATCTCAGGCTCATCTTGTGGTGCCAGTTTGTTCTACAATCACTACGCCAAGCGGAGGCAAGGTGAGGCTCAGCGAGGCTGGCCGGTTATGAACAGACACTGATCGCGCCGTAATGACATCGTCTTTATCCGCTGGGTCCGAGTGATTGCCCTGCCCACTGCCACCGTAGCACTCCTGATCGGTGTTGATCAGCTCGCGATAGCTTCCTGCCTCGTTGACGCCTACGGTATAATGACTTCGGATAATCGGCGTGAAATTGCATACTATGATGCAACTACGTTTTCTGTCGGTGGAATAGCGATAGTACGAGATGACGCTCTGTTCGATGTCATCACAGTCGATCCACTCGAAGCCCTGGCTGTCGCAATCTGTTTCGTGAAGCGCGGGATGTTCGGTGTACAGCTTGTTCAGGTCCTTCACCAGGCGTTGAACACCACTGTGTTTGGACTCCTCAAGCAGATGCCACTGGATACTGTCTGCATGGGCCCATTCACTGTACTGCGCTATTTCACCGCCCATGAAGTTCAGTTTCTTGCCGGGGTAGCTGAACATCATTCCGTACAGGGCACGCAGGTTGGCAAATTTCTGCCAATCATCACCGGGCATCTTGTTGATCATGGACCCCTTACCATGGACCACTTCATCGTGAGAAAACGGCAGAGCAAAATTTTCACTGAAGGCGTAGATCATGCCGAAGGTCAGGCTGTTGTGATGATATTTCCGGTAGGCCGAATCCTTGCTCATGTACTCCAGCATGTCGTGCATCCAGCCCATGTTCCACTTAAACGTGAAACCCAGACCATTGTTGTAAGTTGGATGGCTGACACCGGGAAACGAGGTGGATTCTTCCGCCATCGTGATACCGCCTTCGGCGTGCACCAGTATATTCATCTGTTTCAGAAATTCGATGGCTTCCAGGTTCTCTCTACCACCGAAGCGGTTGGGTATCCATTGCCCTTGCTCTCGCGAGTAATCCAGATACAGCATGGATGCCACAGCGTCTACGCGTAGTCCATCAAGATGGAATTCACGGATCCAGTACAGGGCATTGCTAAGCAGGTAATTGGACACTTCACGGCGGCCAAAGTTGTAGATCAGCGTTTGCCAATCCTGGTGCATGCCCTGACGCGGGTCGGCATGTTCGTACAGGTGACTGCCGTCGAATTTGCCCAGCCCATGCTCATCGGTAGGAAAGTGGGCGGGTACCCAATCCATGATGACGCCGATTTCAGCGGCGTGGCAGGCGTCCACGAAGTGGCGAAAATCGTCGGGACTTCCGAAGCGTGATGTGGGTGCAAACAGGCCGATGGGCTGGTAGCCCCAAGATCCATCAAACGGATGCTCAGTCACCGGCATGAGTTCAATGTGCGTGAAACCATTGTCCAGTACATACGGGATAAGTGTCTTGGCCAGCTCTACATAGCTGAGCGACTGGCCGTGCAGATTCTTGCGCCACGAGCCGATATGCACTTCATAGATAGAGATAGGCTGACTACGCATGTCCAGACCATTTTTGCGGGACTGGTAGTCGTCGTCGCTCCAGATAAACTCACTCTGGAAAACGATGGAAGAATTGCCGGGAGGTTGTTCGAAGTAGGGGGCGTAGGGGTCATGCTTAAGCGGTAGCAGGTTACCCTCAGCATCCACGATTTCGAATTTATAGAGCGCACCATTACCAACCATGGGTATGAAGATGTCCCACACCCCGCTGCCCGGGTGAGAGCGCATGACATGGCGACGACCGTCCCATTCATTGAAGTCTCCAACGACGCTGACCCGGCGCGCATTAGGCGCCCAGACGGCAAACTGCACTCCATCAACGCCGTTATGCGTCATGGTGTGTGAGCCGAGAGTCTTGTATAGCCACTCGTGAGTGCCTTCGTTAAAAAGGTGTCTGTCTAGCTCGCCCATGGGGGAGGTCATTGAATAAGCGTCAACTGTTTCCCAGCGATGTTCTTCGCGGGTCAGTTCCAGTCGATAGGGTCCGATTGTCTTGTCAAAAACAGCTTCAAACAGTCCGTGTGGATGAACCTTCTCCAGCAGTGTTTTCTTACCTTTATCGTCCACGACCGAGACGATTTCGGCATGCGGTTGAAAGGTTCTGATAACGGTTCCGGTTTCAGCCGCCTCTTCGGGGCCTTGTACCACAGTATGTTGACCCAGCACAGAGAAGGTTTCCGGGTGCCGTCCTTCTACGATGGCGTTGACAACGGCGTGTTCGAGTGTCGACTTCATGAGTAGAGTTCCAAGAGATAACGAGCGGCACTGTCGTGCCATTCAAAGCGCTGCGACTTTGCAGCGATGGCCAGTTTTCTGAATGTATCCGGTTTTTGTTCGCGTAATACCAGCACTTCATCAAACCGCTTGAGCAAAGCGGTTGATTGTTCTGCCAGCGAGTCGCCGTTGAATAGAAAACCGGTTACATTATCGTCGATCGTGTCCTTCAATCCACCTACTGCGTGTGCAAAACAAGGCTGGGCTGATCGCATAGCCAGCATCTGGCTAATGCCGCAAGGTTCGAAAGAGCTGGGCATGAGAAAGAGATCGCCGTTGTCGAAAAGCAGATCCGACAGCTTTTGCGAGTATTGATTAAGGAACAGAAAATGCGGATGCTTTGCCGCGATTGTCTGGCACTGCTGTTCCAGTTCTTTATCGCCTGAACCGAGCAGCATCAGCATGCCTCGTGAATCCAGTGTCTTGAGTAGCGTGTCCAGGGGAATGCTGCCATCAGGTAGCGGCTGCAGTAGCAGCGCCATCTTCTGATCGGTAAGCCTGCCCACACCGGTAATGATATGAGCGGGGCGCGTCAACGACAACCAGCGCAGGATTCGCTGGTGCGCCACGTAGTCCAGAGATCTCAGTGCGTTTTTGCGCGCAATAAGGCGTAACATTTCGTCTGCTGTGGCCTGCATGAAGCGTGGCCATGTCAGGGTAGTTTGCCGGGATTTCTTGTCTGTAGAGGGATAATCAATGCCGTTGATGATACCCACCAACCGGCCTTCTTGCTGTGCTGCTCGCAGATCCATTTCCAGACCTTCACCGCCATGAAATCCTCGTGCAGGATCGTTCGACTGCACGATCTCGGCCGCATAGGTAGGCGACACGGTATGCACCCGATCGCACAGTCTGATGGCGGCAGCCACAGGATTGATGCAGTGTGGCCAGCGGGGGTCGGCGAGAAGATCCGGATCGTATCTGAGATGTGGGAACCAGGCTTGTAATGAAGAGGTGTTCTCGGCAAATGGGCGGATGCCCTGCAGCGCCAGATTGTGGATACTGAATACGCACCGCAAGCTTTTTAACGACATGAAGTCCGGATCGTGCTTGATCAGCGCTGCCGCCAGACCTGTGTGCCAATCATGTAGATGCAGTACGTCCAGATCACCGATCAGGCCTGACTTGATGGCGCTCAGACTAGCCACACTGAATAACGCGAACTTGGTGGCATCGGTAGCGAAAGGCTGGTTGGCATCATCATCGCAATAGACCTTGCCGGCTCCACCAGCTCCGAATAAAGGATGGTGCAATACCAGGTATCTGACGCGAGGATCGCGACCGGCATACAGTTCGTAGAGTTCGACACGTTCTGGTCGACCACGGAAGACAGCTGTACAGGCGCCTGCAAGTACAGCGTCTGGCAGGCGATGGAAACTGCCATATGCTGGCACGATGACCGTGACTTTGGCACCTTGCGCAGCCAACGCTCTCGGGATGTCTCTAACGACATCTCCGATACCACCGACCTTGCCGCCGGGAATGACGTCGTTTTCTGCTGCGAGCATGCAGATGTGGGGGGAGGACAACATGTTTACCCTAGTAAGACAGTGGAAAAGAGAACGGCAGGGTCGCCGATGCTGCCATCAGCAGCACAGGCAGTTTACGGTAAACCGCTGCCGGGCAGAACACTCACAGACTAACCGGTGGCAGTTCTGGTGATTAACGAACCCGATGCAGGTTTTGTCCAAAATGATCAGGGGTGACCAGCGTAACGCCATTATCTGTGATGCGAAATCCACGAGCGATGTCATCCTCTCGGTTGATCCCTACCTCAGTGCCTTCTTCCAGTATCGTGCCACTATCTATGATGGCGCGCTGAATGTTGCAATTCCGGCCTATTTCTACATTGGGCATAATCACCGAGTTTTCAATATTGCTGTAGGAACGCACCCGCACACCGCTGAACAGCAGTGAATGGCTGACAGCACCACCAGAGACTATGCACCCTCCAGAAACAATACAATTAACGGCCATGCCGCGTCTATCGGCTGTGTCGTGCACAAATTTGGCGGAGGGCAGTTGCATCTGATAGGTATAGATGGGCCAGTCCTGATCATAGAGATCCAGCTCAGGCTCGAAACCGACCAGCTCCATGTTGGCATCCCAGAAGGCGTCCAGCGTACCGACATCACGCCAGTAAGGCTGACCGCTCGGTTGATCATCACCATGCCTGAACGCAAACACGCTGCAGTTATCTACGATCAGTGGCAGGATATCTTTGCCAAAGTCGTGTGAGCTACCTTCGTTGTCAGCATCCTTGATAAGCTGTTCATACAGGAAGTCGGTATTGAACACGTAGTTTCCCATGGAGGCCAGTACGCGGCCGGGTTTGCCTGGAATTTCCGCAGGCTCTGCAGGCTTTTCCTGAAATTCCAGTACGCGGCCTTCAGCATCCACCTTGACCACGCCGAAAGCGCCAGCGGCCTCTTCGACAGACACTTCAACGCAGCACAGAGTCATGTCGGCGTCTCGCTGATCATGCGCAGACATCAGTGGGCCGTAGTCCATTTTATAAATGTGATCGCCACCGAGTATCAGAACAAAGCGCGGTTTGTGGGTACGAATGATATCCAGATTCTGAAATACAGCGTCAGCGGTGCCCTTGTACCAACCTTCATCCACGCGTTTTGAGGCGGGTAAGATTTCGACAAATTCACCGAATTCGGCCTTGAAGCCGGACCAGCCACGGCTGATATGGCGAACCAGCGAGTGTGCCTTGTACTGAGTAGCTACTCCCACGCGGCGGATACCCGAGTTGATACAATTGGACAGCGCGAAGTCGATGATACGAAATTTTCCGCCAAAGGGGACTGCAGGTTTAGCACGCCATTCTGTCAATTCATAAAGACGACTACCTTGACCACCCGCCAGAATCAGCGCAAGTGTGTCTTTAGTCAGTCTTGAAATATTCCTTTCGTCTATGATGCTCATGGCGCTTCCGGGTATCCTTTTTCAATAGCTTAACGACCTTGACGTCTCTTGGCAAAACACTTGTGAATTTTTTAATGAAGTGCGCAGACCTATCATTCTATTGGACCCCATCACGCTCGCGGTTTAAATACCAGCCCTGAACAAGACGCTATACACGATATATGACCTCAGTAAATACAGCTGTAAACGCTTCGGACAAACTCGCTGCCCGCGAACTGGTGGCCCCTGCCAGTCAGTGGGCTGAAACGCTGCCGCCACTTGCCCTCGACACCGCCGCGTTACGTCACTCTATTGCGCAGCACTTTTCCCAGACTTTAGGCCGTGACATAGATCACGCATCCGCGCACTACCTGTACAAAGCGGTAGCAATAAGTGTGCGTGACCGACTGATGGAGCGCTGGCGAGCCACCCGCCAGGCCACCGATGCGGCTACCACGAAGCGCACCTGCTATTTGTCCATGGAATTTCTGATGGGGCGTGCTTTGAGTAACGCGGTTAATAATCTGGAGATGACAGATGCGCTGGGCAATGCTCTGAACGAGCTTGGCGTGGCACTTGAGGATGTCGAAGCTCTGGAGCAGGATGCAGGTCTGGGCAACGGTGGACTGGGTCGTCTGGCGGCGTGTTTTCTGGATAGCTGCGCCTCACTGGCGCTTCCGGTAACCGGGTATGGCCTGCGGTATCGCTACGGTATGTTCAAGCAGTCAATCGATAACGGCTGGCAGGTAGAGAAGCCTGACAACTGGCTCAGTCAGGGGCATATCTGGGAGCTGGAACGCCCCGAACTGGCTTGCCGTGTACGATTCGGTGGGCATGTCGAGCTCATCACCGACCTGCATGGTGTGATCACACATCGCTGGGTCAACACGGATGACGTCAGAGCGGTTCCTTATGATGTGCCGGTGCCCGGCCACGCCAACGGTATCGTGAATACCTTGCGCCTGTGGAACTCAGCGGCAACTGACGAATTCAACCTGAATGAATTCAATGCGGGTGGATACACCGAAGCGGTAGCTGCTAAAAATGCTGCTGAAAACATTACGATGGTGCTCTATCCCAATGACAGCAGCGAGAACGGTAAGGTGCTGCGCTTGCGTCAGCAGTACTTTCTGGTGTCGGCCAGTATCCAGGATGCACTGAGGATCTGGCTGATGAAGAACGACGGATTCAAGGGTTTTGCCGACGCGCACTGCTTTCAGCTCAACGATACTCATCCCAGTCTGGCCGTGCCTGAACTCATGCGCTTGCTGATCGACGAGCACAAATTGTCATGGGACGATGCCTGGGCTATCACCACGAAAGTCATGGCTTATACCAATCACACCTTACTGCCTGAAGCACTGGAGTGCTGGTCACTCAACATGATTGGCGCGCTGTTGCCTCGTCCCACCGAAATCATTCAGGAAATCAACCGCCGATTTCTAGAGCAGGTTGGCAAGCAAATGCCAGGTCAGTTGCAGCAACAGGCTGAGATGTCCATAGTCTCGTTCGACCATGTGCCAGTGGTACGCATGGCTCATCTGGCTATCGTTGGCAGCTTCTCCGTAAACGGCGTTGCCGCGTTGCATTCCGAGCTCCTGAAAGAAGGGCTGTTTCGCAACTTCAACGCGCTCTGGCCTGAGCGATTCAATAGCAAGACCAATGGCGTCACGCAACGTCGCTGGCTGGCGCACTGCAATCAACCGCTGCGTGAGTTGCTGGATGAAAAACTGGGTGATCAGTGGCTCGGCAATCTGGACCAGCTCGAACAACTGATTCCGCAGGCCAATGATGCGCAGCTGCAGAAGCGCTGGCGCAGTATCAAACGGGAGAACAAGGTACAACTCGCTGAGCTGGTGTCCTGCAGGACGGGCGTGACGGTCAGCGCGGACATGATGTTTGATGTTCAGGTCAAGCGTATGCACGAATACAAGCGGCAGTTGTTATGCGCGCTACATGCCGTGCACCTCTACCTGGATATCATCAACGGAGCCGAACATGCGCCGCGATTTATTCTCATTGCGGGCAAGGCGGCACCGGGTTATCACATGGCCAAGGCCATCATCAAACTGATCAACAACATTGCCAACGTGATCAACAACGATCGTCGTACTGCAGGCAAGTTGCGAGTTGTTTTCCTGCCGGACTACAACGTCTCGGCCATGGAAGTTATTTGTCCGGCAGCGGATCTGTCCGAACAGATATCCACAGCAGGCAAAGAGGCGTCCGGAACGGGCAACATGAAGTTTATGATGAATGGCGCAGTTACCGTAGGAACACTTGACGGTGCCAACGTGGAAATTCTGGAAGCGGTAGGTGCCGAGAACTTCTTTCTGTTCGGATTGACCGTCGATGAAGTGGACTCGGTCAGAAACGGTTACTCACCGGCCTCGTTCGTAGCAGCCGACAGACGTCTGAAGCGTATGTTCGAAGCCTTTGACAGTGGCTTGTTCGACGGTGCAGAGTCTGATCTTGTCCGGAGTGTTATCGACGCGGCGCGAAGTCCACATGATCCTTGGCTGACGGTAGCGGATCTTCCTGCGTACCTTGATGCGCAGGCTGAAGTGGAAGAGGCGTGGTTGGACGAGGAACGCTGGACACGCATGAGCATTCTCAATACCGCTAACAGTGCACGCTTCTCTACTGACAGAACCATGCGCGACTATAACCGCGATATCTGGAAGCTGGCGCCGGTCGTGTTGCCTGCCGGAGTGATGAAATCAGCGTGAGTCTCATAGCCGGACGAAGCTGGCCGCTGGGTGCCAGTTGCGAAGCGCAAGGTATTAACTTTGCCCTGTTTTCAGCCAATGCAACCGATGTGGAGCTGTGTCTGTTCGAAGGTGACGGACACAGAGAAGCCAGTCGGCACCGTTTACACGGCCCCATTGATGGTGTCTGGCATGGTTTTTTGCCTGGAGCCAAGTCCGGGCAACTTTACGGGTATCGGGTGCACGGCCCCTATGAACCTGCGAATGGACATCGTTTTAACGCCAACAAGCTGTTGCTGGATCCGCATACTCGCCAGCTTAATGGCAAACTGGTCTGGAATGATGCCAACTATGGCTATATCCGGGGGCACGCCGACCTGGATCTGTCGTTCGACAAACGCGATAGCTCATTGTATGTTCCCAAGAGCGTGGCCGTGGCTAATGAACGTCGCATGGCCAAGCCTCACGCACCTCATTGTGACAACGGAAAGGGGCCTGTAGCCCGGCCTTCACTGAGCGAGAGTGTCATCTTTGAAGCGCATGTCAAGGGTTTTACAGCGAAGAAAATGCCGGTAGCGCCAAAGCGTCGTGGCACGTATCAGGGCCTGGCTTCAAAAGCCGTCACCCGCTACTTGCAGGATCTGGGCATAACAGCGATCGAGCTGTTGCCGGTCCACACGTTTACAGACGATGATTTTCTGGTAGAAAAATCACTGGTTAATTATTGGGGCTACCAGTCGTTGTGCTTTCTGGCGCCTGCAGCAAGATACGCAGCGACGGACGATCCAGTCGGCGAGTTCAGAGAGATGGTCAGGAATCTTCACAAGGCGGGTCTTGAGGTGCTGCTGGATGTTGTCTACAACCACACAGCCGAAGGTAATGAAATGGGGCCTACCTTGTGTTATCGCGGTATCGATAATCTCAGCTATTACCGTCTTGACCGGAACCCGCGTTACTACGTCAATGACAGCGGCACCGGCAACACGCTGGCTGTGGAAAACCCTCGAGTGCTACAGCTTGTCATGGACAGCCTGCGGTTCTGGGCTCATGAGATGCAGGTGGATGGTTTTCGTTTTGATCTGGCCACTATTTTGGGCCGTGAAGAACATGGCTTCAATAGAGGTGCAGGATTTTTCGATGCTATCGCGCAGGATCCGCAGCTGGCAGAGGTTCGCATGATAGCCGAGCCATGGGATCTGGGGCCCGGTGGTTACCAGCTAGGTCAGTACCCGGCGCGTTGGTCGGAGTGGAATGATCAGTTTCGGGATATCGCCAGACAATTCTGGAATTCCGATGCAGAGCTCTTGCACGAGTTCTCTGACAAATTGCTGGGCAGCAGTTCGGTATTCGAATGGCAGGGGCGGGCTCCTACAGCGAGTATCAATCTGATTACGGCGCACGATGGTTTCACGCTGCTCGACACCGTGAGCTATTCGTACAAGCACAACGAAGCGAATAGTGAGGATAACCGTGATGGCCATGGTAGCAACCACTCCAACAACTACGGTATTGAAGGCGCTACCGACGATCCCGCTATTAATGAGCTGCGTGCGCGTCAGCAGCGCAATTTGTTATGCACACTGTTTTTATCACAGGGAACGCCCATGCTGCTGGCCGGAGATGAAAGAAATCATTCGCAAGGTGGTAACAACAATGCGTACTGCCAGGATAACGAAATCACCTGGACAGACTGGCAAGACAGCACTCAGGACAAAGCGCTAATCCAATTTACGCAGCGTCTTATAGCGTTACGAAAGTCGCAACCTGTATTACGCCGCGAATGGTACTTGCATGGTGAACACGTGTCGCCAGTGTCGGGCTTACCGGATGTGTGTTGGTTGAATCAATCCGCATCACTGATGAGTGAAGCTGATTGGCACAATTCTGATCAGAGGTTTGTGGCTCTGCAACTGATCGGGGATGCCATACCTGCTAACCGTCCTGAAACAGCCTCGGATACGCTGCTGCTGCTGTTTAACGGCAGTCACCACGACGTGGTTTTCTCATTGGAATCGACACGACTGGCCGGCGAGCGGTGGGAACTATTACTGGATTCTGCTGTGCCTGAAGCTGAGCCTGAAATTGTACAGCGTAATCAAGTGTGTCAACAACGCTCTGTGGTTGTGCTAAGACTGTGCGACTGATTGAGTCGCTGGTATACTGAGGATTCTGTGAAAGATGTACGGTAAGCGACGATGAAGTCCATACTCCCGGCGAGCCATCTGCTCAAACAGTTCGTGTTATTTATACTCACGATGATCTTCCTGCTGACTGTCACTCGGGCTGCCTTAGCGCTCTGGCAGTTCCAGAAGCTGGAAAATACGGGCGTTGTCGTGGATTTATTTGTACTAGGGTTGCGTTACGACCTCGCACTCATCGGGTTAATCTGCCTGATCCCCATCGTGTTGGGGTCTTTGTTTTCAATGACCGACGTCACTCGCGCGGTCGCCAGATTCGTCATCGTGTTGTTTCTGGTCGCAGGCCTTGTCTTCACACTACTGCTAGAGTTGGTAACGCCTTGGTTTATTCAGACTCAAGGCATACGCCCCGACTTCAACGTTATCACAGGTGTTGAACAACCTACCGCGGCTCTACGAAGCGTCATCTCGCAGCACGCTATTTCGCTGATTATCGGGTTGGTACTTTGCGTGCTTATTACTTTTGCATTCTGGTCCCGTCTGGAGTTACAACGATTTCTGAAGTATCGTCTGTCTGTGCCGTCTGCGATGTTGCTGGCGTTGGTGGGGGGGCTTGTGTGCCTGGTTGCGGTCTGGTCAACGCCTGACCTACGTAAGGCGGCTCTTGGACCCGCCAATTCTTCAATCAGCGACGATAGTACAATCAATGAGATAACCATGAATAGCGCCTACAAAACTGTGTATTCGCTTGTCATGCCTTATCTGACTATGACGAAGCTTACAGCTGAGTCCAATCCGTAGCGCGTTGACACCAACATGCACGCGCGCTGGCGTGTCAACGGGTTATCAGCTGCTACACGCGTTAGTCGCTGTGTAAGCACGCACATAATCAACGTTGAATCTAGCTGGAAAATCGGTAGTGCCGTCCGGCGAGCCGGGCCAGTTTCCTCCCACGGCAAGATTTAACAGAAAATGAACAGGCCGCGTGAAATCCTCTGGAGTTGGATGTTCGGCTTTCCATTTACCGTCCAGATACCAGCGCACTGATTCGGGTGTCCACACGACGCTGTACACATGAAAGTCATCAGTCAGATTCTTACCAACTGTGTGGTCGTAAGGATGTGATGTCAGCGGACCCGTCTGGTTGGTGTGTAGCGTGGTGTGATACACGTTTTCCTGATGCCCAAGATGCTCCATGACGTCAATCTCCGGCAACACCGCTACGCCATCCGGCCATTGATCAAAGCTGGGTAGCAGCCAGAACGCAGACCATAGCCCCTGACCTGCGGGCACTTGGGCACGGGCATCAAATCTGCCGTATTGCTGGGCAAAACTTTTTTCAGTGGTCAGCACACCCGATACATAGGGCTGTCCTGAAACGACACCGCGAAGCGCTCGAGGCGTGGGAATTGCCTCTATCGACAGGACTCCGTTATCGATCGAAAATGGCGAATGTCCATGCTCATCTGGATCCACATAGAACTGTTGTTCATTATTGATGATGGTCTCTCTACCCCAGATATAACGCGTATGCCAACGACCGTCAGGATTGACGGCATTGCGCAGCGATAGGGAGTCGAACGATTCATCGAAGCTTAGTGCCCAGCAGGCATCATCCAGAGGCTTACGATTGTCTTGTGCCAACACGGTTGCGGGTAGCATAACCGACAGTGCGACGGCGACAAGCTTGAGGGTAGGGCGCATGCAATACAGGTTGTTGATTGTTGATTTCATTCTTCCAGTATCGCCTGTTTTGACACGGGAGTATCGATTGACCGTATTACGGTGCGGTGCTATTGAGGAGGATGCGCCTCGAACCATTGCCAGGCATGCCTAATGCTGTCTTTGATATCCGCATGCTCAGGTGTCCACTGCAGGTCCTGCATGGCCAGCGAGGCATCGGCAACCAGCTCCGGAGGGTCCCCGGCACGCCGATCAACCAGGTTATAGGTGAAATCTACTCCCGTTATCTCGCGGCAAGCGTCGATGACTTCCAGCACGGTATAGCCGCGGTTCACGCCCAGGTTGAATTGCTCGGCGCCTAGATCAGGGCAGCGCTGCATACGTTCGAAAGCGGCGATGTGCGCACTGCAAAGGTCGTTGACGTGAATGTAGTCTCTGATGCAAGTACCATCGCGCGTGTCAAAATCACTGCCGAATACTTTCAGGTTCGTATCTGCCGGGTCTCCGCCGGCTTGCACACGTAATGCTTCAAACAGAATCAGCGGAAGCAGATGGGTTTCCGGATCGTGTCGTTCTCCGACAGAGCCATCTTCGGCGCAACCTGCAGCATTGAAGTAGCGTAGGGCAACACTGCGCAAGTGGTAGGCGGTGCTGTAGTCCCTGAGGATCTGTTCAACCATCAGCTTGGATTGGCCGTAAGGATTGATAGGATTTTGCGGTGTCTTCTCAGTTATCGGTAGAGCTTCGGGAATACCGTAAGTTGCACAGGTAGAAGAAAAAACCAGTTTTTTCACATCGTATTCAACCATGGCATCCAGCAGACACTGGGTACCTGTTACGTTGTTTCGATAATACATGGCTGGCTCATGCACTGATTCGCCCACGTACGCTAGCGCCGCAAAATGCATGACCGCCTTGATGTCGTTGCTCTTGAAAACACTGGCAAGCTGCTGTGTATCGTGAAGATCCCCCTCAATGAGAGTACCGGCGGTGAGCGCATCCCGATTACCGCGCTGCAGGTTGTCGTATACCACCACGTTGAAGTTACGTTGACTCAGCAAACGCACCATGTGCGAGCCTATGTAGCCGGCGCCGCCGGTGACCAGTATTGTATCGTTCAAAAGTGTCTCCTCAACCGGCCTTGCGTTGACGCCTGGCCATTTTCTGCTTCATCATTTCCTGAGCATCCTGAGTTTCCTTGTCGGTTGACTTCACCAACCTGGAGCTGGAAACCATCTGTGTTTTCTTTTCTGCATTCACGCTAAGGATGTCGGTTGAATTAACCGCGCCGGTTTTACGTATCGCCAGGTTCTGTGAGTCGCCAGGTTTATTGATAACCGTGACACGTCGCATACGCAGACGATTTTTGAGGGAGCGTCGTTTAGCCAGCTGTTCGCGGGCGTGTTTTAAGCGTTCACTGTTGTCTGGTGGTAATGCGGCGGGCAAGTTTGCCACTTGTGCACCGGTTTGCAGCAGGCTCACCTGTTGCAGCATGCTGATGGGCAGGGCAATAAAGAATACCCAGTAGAGCTCACGGTTCACCAGCAAGCGTGCTTCGGAATAGTTACTGATCACCAATGCAACGGTGAAGCCAAGGACGAACAACACACCCGGTTGCTGGCGTTTGTACTGGCAGTAAACAAGTTCCACAAGTTGTTGCACAATCATGACCACTGCCAGCGCCGCCAGTGGCAAGCCAATTTCCGAGGCAAGTTGCAGCAGTCCGTTATGGGCATGAAACACTGTCCATGAAAAATCGGTTAACGACTGCTGAATCCAGACACTTTCCTCGGTGGGGAACCACAATGTCCCGTAGCCTACACCGGTCATGGGTCGTTCCATGATTAATCGCCAGGTCTGAGCCCACACGTCAGCTCTACCGGTCAGATCTCCAGATCGGCCGATAAGTTCGGCTGTATCGATGTAGTAAAAGCCCATGCCCATCAGTACAGCTACCAGTGCAGCCAATACCAGCATGGAGAGCATCCCCAGCCGCAGGCTGAAGGCAATATGCAAATAGATCATGGTCAGTGCCGCAGTTCCCATTGCAAGCAGTGAGGTTGCAGACACACTGAAGTAAAGGCAGATCAGTGAAGCCAGTGTCAGTACCGTATAGAGCAGTCGTTGAGCGGTAGGGATTTGCCAGAATATGAGACTGCCAGAAAGCAGTGCTGAAATTGCAGCCCAGAAACCCAACGTGTTTTTGGAAGCCATGACGCCAGCCCAGACTTGCGTTCCCTCATAGGTTTCCTGTCCTAGCTCTGGTAGTGCAAGGCCTGCCGCGATACTGGCCAGCATCAGCAGGCCGATCACTATCGCGCTCGAACGCAACATGTGGGTCAGTGGCAGTTTGAATCCCAGATACAGCGCAATCAGGGTAGTACCAGTCAGATGAATGACTCGCTCGATAGTCAGTCCGGCATCCATGGACCAAGTGGCTGAGAATGCTGCTCCAGCGACCAACAGAGTCAGTGCCAGCCTGTAGCGGACCATCCACGTAACCCAGTTGATACCGGAATGAACCACCAGCCCCAGAGCCGCTGTCAGATACATCGCAAGCCACACGATAGACACCATGGACGCAGCGGTACCGTTAATAAGCGGGCCCCGGATGAACAGTGTTAGCGTAAAACTGGTGCCCTGCAACACTGTCAGGACCAGCATCGCCATGGCTACCCAGGATGCGCGATACGGTACTTGGTACGTGTTAAGCATGTCAGAGGTTTGTGCCAGATTCCCGCGCTTGCGCCAATGACATGCCACGCAAGCGCACGTATTGGTCGATCAATCGGCGGTATAGTCTGGGAAACAGGTTTTGTATGCTCTGACGTGCCATACCCACAGGGCTCATGGCGCCGACACGATAACCTTGCCACAGCAGTTTGAAGCTTTCAAGTGGTGCCGATCGCGCAAGCCCGACGCTTTTAAATCGTGCTTGGAATCCTGCCCACGCTTGTGGTGACATTAACGATCTCTGGGTCGCCATCCAGGTGAAGAAATTGGTGTATTTTTCCGACTTGCCCGCATGGATGGGAAGTTGAGACAGGGCATCGGCACTGACAATATCAGCGTACAGCGTGTAAGGCGCCGGTAGCATCTGAAAGGCAATGCCCGTGCGCCAGCAATCGATCGCAAACTGATCGTTGTCACCGAACGTTACTGCCTCGTCCCACTGCACCTGATCGGCTAGTGCTCGCGGTATGACCATGGTGCTGGTCTGAATAAAACCGCCGTGGATATACAGAAAATCGTAGATGGATTCTTCACCGCCTAACGCTCGATCCGGTTTCACCCAGTAACGACCGACTCCCCGATCGACAATGATCTGCCCATATAGCAGCGCGCTGCCATGCTGCTCGAAAGCGTCACTGGCGGCCTGCAGGAATTCGGGGTACCAGCTGTCGTCTGAATCCAGAAAGGCGATGTAGTCGCCGCGTGCTTTGCGCATGCCATGATTACGCGCCGCAGCGGGCCCGGCATTTTCCTGATGCACCACCACCAGGCGCGGGTCATCGATAGCGGCTAGCACCTTGCGGGTATCATCAGATGAGCCGTCATCTACAACCACAACCTCAAGGTCCTGGCAAGTTTGGGCAAAGCACGACTGCAGCGTGTCGACAACCGAGGACGATCGGTTGTAGGTAGGAATGACTATGGAAAATTTAGGGTTCATCAGTAAGTCTCGCTCCGAACCGTTACCCGTCCCAGATGTGCGCTTAGCTTGCCGCGGAACTTCCACCGTAAGAGTTGCGCTTTTTCTGCCAGCGCCGGTGCCACCCAGGCTAGAGCACTCAACGCACCGGCGAGCACGCCCAGAACGACGGTTTTCAGACATCGTACGATGCTGTGTTTCAACTCAGGTTGCAATAGCTGCATGACCCTGACACGTGCGTTGTGAACATTGACTATGCGACTGCGCATCCAGCCATCGTGCAGTCGGGCCTCCGGAACAGGCTCGTGAACGATCGCATTGGCGGCCCAGAACATGTTGCGATTCAGCTGCTGCAATTGCAGAAAGAAAGCGAGATCCTCACCGCCCGAATGCGCGAATGCGGGATGAAAGAAGTCTGGCGCCAGCGGCTCGATAACCTCAGCCTTGATCAGAAAATTACCGCCCGCCTGCAACGTACAGGCGGTGGCGTCGGGCAAGCCCATGTCAGCCCCGTAATAGGGATTGTTCAATAGAGCTTCCGGGGTGTTGTCTGGAAATACTGGGCGCGTAGGGCCACCTACCACGTCTGAGTTACAACTTGCCTGTATGCGAATCAGTTCAGCCAGCCATTGAGGTTCTGGCCATTCGTCATCGTCCAGAAAAGCGATCAGATCTGGATTCAGGGCAAGCGCTGTAGACGTTGCGGCATTGCGCGCTGCCGAAATACCAGGCTCTGTTGCGCTGACAGTATGCAGGGTGAAAGGGTAGCTTGCAGGTAGTGATTCGCACACCAGAAGACCCTCTCGGGCTGCGTCGTTGTCAGCAACAACGATCTGCAGCTGATCGGCGTACCGCTGGCCGTCTCCAGCATCAAGCTCTGGCAGGCTTTCGAGTAGTTTTCGAAGCCCGTCTGGACGACGGTAGGTACAGATGCACAATACAATGGTAGGGCTGCCTCTGTTCATGTCGAAGGCGCCGGTGATGCGTGTAGCCGGGTGTACAGGGTTCGAGTCAGATACAGTGCCATAAAAGCTTCTGCTGCCAGAATGCCAAACAGTGTCGTTTCAGGCTGGTAGTAATACAGCGTAAGACTGACCATAACACCACTGAGAACAGCCCCGTAGATACTCGCCATAGCGAGTACTTTAAAATCTCGCATGGCTTGTAGTGCCGCTGCTGGCGCGTTATAGCTGGCAGCAAACAGAGTGATGATTGACCACAGCCCCACGATCAAGGGCATGGGCTGATCGGCATACTGTTCTGCGTAGAGAAACGCGTGAATCCATGGCCAGGCCATCCATAAAAAAAGGCCCATTGCCATGACCGCTCCTGCCATCAACAGTGTGGTTTGCTGGATCTGGCGCCTGACTGCGCCTTGCCTGTGCTCAGACAAGGCGACCGCCAGCTCGGGCTTAACCATATTCTGCCAAGTCAGCAGTGCCACTCTGACGGGGCCAAACAATACGAATCCGGCAGCCAGTGGAGCGTACGCATTCGGACCGTTGGTGGAGGTGATGATTACACTGTGAGCCTGAGCGAGAAATAACGTGGTCAGGGAACCGGCCAGTGCCCAACGTGACTGTTCCCAGACTGCTCCATAGCAGGTTATTTTTGCCCATGAAAGCCATTTGCGCGTATTGCCGTGCAATCTCCAACGTTCGACAACCATGGCGGCCAGATTGGCGGCAGCCAGTGCCAGAAGAACGTGGCTGATCAAAAGGTCGTCTCGGGTCAGTAAGAGCGTCAGCACAATCACAACTCCGGTGCCAACATAAACGGCATCGCCTGACGCGGTAATCAGGGGTTTCATGCGAGCATAACCTGCGCTACGGCTGTAGTGCCGTGCTGAGTAGACAGCAACAAAGACAGTGACGCCGACCGATAGGGCCGTATTGAGCTCTGCAATGTAGGCGTAGCCAATACCCGTTAGCAAGAGAATGGCAAACAAAATCAGGTTCAATGTGCTGAACATGGCTTCCTGTTCGTGGCGCTTGCTCTCGTCTCTAATGACAGGTGTATAGACTGTCAGAGGCGTTGATATAAGCGCATTATTGATCGCTGAGGCAAACATGGCCAGTACGAACGCAAAGGCGAAAACACCGTAGTCGTAGGGGGTGACGAACCTCAACAGGAGAAGGTTGAGTGCAAAGTGGAAACCACTGACCAACGCTTGCGCGCCCACGGACAATGCAAGCCGGGAGGTGGCTAGATTTATACCCTGCTGGAACAGGCGTGTAATGGAAAAACCAGAGCCCGAAGGTGGCATGGGATCGGTGATCGTTACAGAGTGGGAGGCCGGAGAGCCCGGTTCAGAAATCGAATCTAGTGTATCAACACGTGTCACGCCTATCAGACCCGATTTCTACGCAACACGGAACTCAGGCCGTTCCTGACCAGGATCGCACCAAGAAGAACGGGTTCTACCAGATAACGAAAAGCAAAACGCTTTGGATTTTCGAGTAACCGGAAACTCCATTCAAGGCCCATGCGACCCATCCAGCGAGGGGGCGTGCGGACCGCTCCTGCCACGTACTCCATGCAGGCTCCGCAGGTAAATACGATAGGGGCTTTAATAAGGTGGCGGTGAGCGTGCAACCATGCCTCTTGTTTCGGAGCACCAAAACCCACCAGAACGATTTGACTGTTGGCCTCATTCATCTGCTTGATGACCGCCAGACTTTCGGCGCATTGGGGTTGTTGGTCAAAATAGCCATCGTGGCCGCTGATACTGATACGCGGGCATTCTTCTCGGACGATCGCTAACGCCTTTTCCTGAACCGATCCTTCTTGGCCCACATGAAAGACGTGCCACCCATTCCCACCGGCTAACTGCATCAGGGGCAGGATGAAGTCTACGTACGTAAGCCGATGGCGCCGGCTCACGGGAATCTTCATCAGCTGCATTAGCCAGATAACGGGCATGCCATCAACGAGCACCGTACAATCCTGGTAGTGCTCCCTGAGCGTCTTGTTGGTGAAGTAGCTGTAGAGGGAATGCAGATTATGGTACAGCACGGTTTCCTGCCGATTTTGTGTCACGGCAGCCTGCGTGAATGCGAGGTACTCTTCCAGGGTTCCGGGATGGGCAAAGAAGCCCAGCAATGAGCGAGGTGTCAAAATCTCAGAGCCAGGCGGTTGTGGCCGAGGGGAGTGCTGAGTCTTTACGGGGTCACTGGTAGCCATGATGCGGTTCATTGTGTTCTTCTTGTTGAGACCGCTGGGCCTTTATTCCAGGGGGTCATCCTGCCGGACTGACGTAGAGTGTAACGGCCGGTTAGGCGTATTGCTTCAGTATTCGGGTTTAAAATGGCGAACGGCTCGCACCCTTAAAACGCACTAATCCACCCAGACAGACAGTCAGGATGGATTAGTTTCAAACGGTAAAGTGTTACTTGAGGCTAGTAGGCGTTCTGGTGCGTCCAGCCCTTGAATACGGTCATGACCAGAATCTTGATATCGAAGAAGATACTCCAGTTCTTGACGTAATGACGATCATGCTCGATACGACCCACCATGTCACTAACGAGTCGGGTTTCGCCGCGAAAGCCGTTTATCTGAGCCCAGCCGGTGATACCAGGCTTTACGCAATAACGCGAATTAAGTGCTGGTATCACATATTTGAAGTCCTCATCGAGCTTCAACGGGTGAGGGCGAGGACCTACCAAAGACATGGAGCCTTGTATGACGTTGAACAGTTGCGGCAGTTCGTCAAGGCTGGTTCTACGCAGGAACGAGCCGATGCGAGTAATGCGCGGGTCATCCTTTTCAGCCTGCTTGAACTCTTTCGCACCGCCCTGGTACATTGTGCGGAACTTGTACACCTTGATAACTTCACGGTTACGACCACTACGCGCCTGACAGAATAAGGCAGGGCCTGTGCTGTCCAGCTTCACGGCAATGGAGATAAGTGCCATCAGAGGGAACAGGATGATCAGGGCGATTGAGCCCAGAACAAAATCTTCGAGTCTCTTGAGAGCCGCACCGACACCTGCGATTGGCTTCAGTGTGGATTTGTCACTGCTGACCAGTGAGGTCCAGTGATTGGTATCGATCGGGGTTTCGTTGATTGAAGCAGCATTTGCACTGTTCTGATCTACGACAGTCTTGGTTTTATTATTATTGACTACGCTGGCGCTAGACACCTGATTCTCCTGAATTATGATCGTGAACTCTGTTCCCCAAATCCTGGGGCAATTGAGTTTCGCTTGATTCCAACTGAACTAACTGACGGCGATGTTACTGCAAGGACAACGGCCTTCGCGTGATCTGGATCTCATTTGGTAATACTACCGTAGCGACGCAGTCGTGATTACCGCCTTTCCCAGTTCTACAACTTTTTTGACTGTTGTTGACACTTTTTCATCCCTGAGCCTTGCACCGCACTCATAACTCACTATTCAGGCCAAAAACTGCGTTTGATTGTGTCTTTTGCAACCCGCTGATGACACAGTTGGCGTCGGAAGAACGGCGAAACCCTGCAGTCAGTCCCCGCTCCTGAAACGACAAAAGGCCTGTATCCGGAGGCCCGACTCCGGATGCATGCCCACTACGATCAATGGATAGCGCTTAGTCCAGTTGTTCCCGGTAATACGTGTAGTGCTTGGGAGTCGGAGATGATGAGCCGTTCATAATACAACCGCTTACACGGACACCAGAGAAAGTCAAGCGCTTTAACGCCTCATTCAATTGAGGTTCTTTCACTTCACCTTCCTTGATGACCATGATGGTAGAGCCTGCGTGTTTGCCCAGCGAGGCTGCAGTTGAGACACTCAGTACCGGAGGCGTATCGATAATTGCTATGTCGAAGCGTGGTGCAACCACATCCAGGAATGCACCAAACTCCTTGTCACTGGGCATCTCTATGCTGTTTCCGCCTGAGTAGCCACGTGCAATGCAATACAGGTTTGGCACTGATGTTGGCTTCACAGTCTCTTTCAGTTCGCTCTTGCCACGAACCACTTCTGGCAATCCCGGACCAGCAGGTAAGCCTAATGACTTGTGCAATTGACCGCGTTGGTAATCTGCATCGATGAGTAGTACTTTTTTGCCAGTTTGTGCGACTAGAACCGCTAGGTTAAGACTGAGAAAGGATTTACCCATGCCTGGCAACGGGCTGGTAAACATCAGCACGTTGTTATTCGCACCCGCCATGACATCTTCAAGCATGCTGCGCAGGCCGCGCAGGTTTTCGATGGAGTAATCTTCAGGCTTCGACAGCGCCAGTACGTTGCTGGATATCGCCTTAGCGCCAGCATCGCTATCTACCCCCGGCAATAGCCTGCTTGGGTCAACAGTCACCGGTGTGCCGAGCCGACGCTGAGCAGAGCTTTTGGGGATATTCATGTAAACGGGCAGTCCAGAAGCTCGCTCCAGTGAATCCTGATCGCTAATGACTGTAGATAAAGCAGAGCGCAGAGTCAGGTACAAGGTGTACAGAAACAACGTAGCGAGCGTACCGCCTGCAACGGCCAATAGGGTGCTTGGAGAGACTGGCTTGCGCGGAGGCAGGGCATCGTCAATAATCTGCACCTCGCCAACGTTTCCGACGTTGGCAAGCTCAAGCTTCTGCAGTTGCTCACTGATTTCGATAAAGAGCTTTCGTTTGGTATCTACTTCGTCTTCCAGAATACCTTCTTCACGTTGCGTATTAGGCGCGCTCCGGATACCTCCCCGAACTTCGCCTATCTTGTCGTTCAGAACATCAATTGCTTTTTGTAACCGCTTGGGGGTGGGGTGATTAACGGTGTAACGCTTGAGTAGATCATCGCGTTCCAGCTCAAGGTCGAGTAGTTCTGTTTCCAGCTTGTCCAGTTGTGCCAGTTTGAAATTAACCTGAGTTTCCTGATTGAACGAGTTGGCGTTGCGACGAAAATCTGACAGTGAAAGCTCAGCGGCGCGCAAGTCTGCTTCGACTCTAGGCAGCTGCTCTTGGAAAACGAGGAATTCAGCATCGGAAGAGCGATTTTGAGAGCCCAGTTTGACGCTGGTGTACTCGTCAAGAATGGCATTGGTGAGGTCAGCGATATGCTCCGGATCATTGCCCTTCAGCTTGAGAGTGACCATCCGGGATTTGCTGTCGGTGGTTTCAGTGGCCAGATTGCTACGCAACGCGGTCACTGTTGCCTGAAGCGATCTGCGAACGACTGAAAATTCAACACCATCACGTGCCTCCAGCGAGGCGATAGTCATGATCAGTGGATCCTGATTGGGTACATCGACAACCACTCGTGCACCAACCTCTGCCTGCTCCACCAGCACGTCATCCTCGAAGCTTATTTTATAAGCACCTTCGCTCAGGGTGGTCAGCGTAAGTGCGCGATCTTCCCAGCGACGCGGCACAGACAGTTCAGCCACCTCTATCCGGGCATCGCTCCAGGCATAGTGACTGGCAAAACTCAGCCCCTCGGCAATATCGGCGAGAAACGGAATTTTCCGCGTCAATGCGCCGGCTACCGGTAGGCGATTGGGTGTAGCCGTTGTGCGGAGCCCGAAGGCGTCCACCACGGGACTAAGCACCTTGCGCGACCGAAGAATATTGGCTTCTTCCTTGATAGTGGGCGCATTCCAATCGGTTTGGGTAGCGCTTCCATCATTGGAGAAATAGTTCTCTGGTTTGTTAACCTGAACCAGTGCCGTAGTTTCATAGGTCTTTTCTGTACTGATGAGGTACAGCCAGGCCAACGCGAGGCCAAATAGCAGCGTGAGCAGCAGACCCACCTTGTGCCGCATGAGTAGACGCAGGTATTCTTTTGCATCGCTGGTAGCAGGTACTGTGGCGTATCCTTGCATTGGGGCACCTGCCTGTGGATAGTTTAAAGTTTTCATTAAAACGGGGTCCGTCGTCGTTGGCCTGGCTGAAGGCCGATCTGAGTATAGAACCTGACGTGGTATTCGCATTGCATCAGTCTGGTCTCGTCTCGCTTACAGCTGGCCTACTTATTATTATGGTGCGATGTTGCATTATCATTCTGCGGCGTTGCCTGCGTGCTATATATTTGACGCTTTGTCTTCAGCTCTTAAACCGGCAACCGTCGCTACCCGGACAATGCTGTCATTCGGGTGGCGCGATTGTACCAACTAGCTTTGGTTGATTTGTGAAGTTGTTTTAATAAAGTTGAGCTGGAGGATTTCATTGAGTACTTTCAAGACGTGGCGCAGGTTTCTGACAGTGGGGCGTTTGTGGTTTTTCGGTTTTGTCTTGTACATGTGTGTGTTTGCTATTGTGCGCATGTTCGTAGAGCCCCCGTTAGCGGTTGGCATGGCAGGAGAGCGGCAGATCTCCGAAAACGTTCAGTTTTTTCATGACGACAGCTGGATTGATGAGCAGGGTCAGAGACAACTGTCACAAAATATCTTTGATGGCTGGTTAAGTAGTATTAGAGATGCAGAAAAATTCATCCTGCTGGACATGTTCCTATTTAACGCCTGGCAAGGGCCTGCGCCGGAACGGCATCGCAGTTTAGCCGCCGAGGTTACTAATGCGCTTATAACGCAGAAAATGGCGTATCCGGACATATTCATTCTGGTAGTCAGTGATCCTATTAACACCGTATACGGCGGACTTCCATCATCCCATTTTGAGTCGTTGAGGAGCGCGGGGATACCGGTTGTATTAACTGACCTTGTGGCGCTTCAGGACAGCAATCCTCTCTGGTCCAGCGCATGGAGATGGTTAATACGCCCCTTTGACAACAGCGCAGGTACATGGCTGCCGAATCCTTTTGGTGAGGGCCGAGTGTCTATCCGCAGCTATCTGGCGTTACTGAACTTCAAGGCCAATCATCGCAAATTGCTGGTGACTGATGTGAGTGGTGCCGAACTGCACGGCTGGGTAAGCTCGGCGAATGCGCACGATGGCAGCAGTGCACACCGTAATGTGGCGGTCCGGTTTGATGGCGCGGCAGTGCTGGATCTGATTGACGGGGAAAGGGCATTGCTGGCCATGAGCGGCGCCGCGCGTGAACTTGCGGCGCTGGATGCTTCCTTGTCCATGTTGCTCGCCGGGAGCGCTGAGGTTGGCTTGCAAGCCATTGCCCCTGAACCCGTCGCGTCTGAACTCGGTAACAGCCATGAATCACTTCTCGTCCGGGTCATCAGCGAATCAGTCATTCACGACACAATACTGAGCGGTATCAACGCGACCAAACCCCGCGACACCATCGACATTGCCATGTTCTATTTGAGTGAGAGGCAGATCATCACGGCATTGAAAGCGGCAAGCTTACGGGGCGTCCGGGTCAGATTGCTGCTTGATGTCAATAATGATGCGTTTGGTCGGAAGAAAAATGGTGTGCCGAATCGCCCGGTCGCTGCTGAACTGCACAAAGCGGGAGTGTCTATTCGCTGGTGTTCCACCCAGGGAGAGCAATGCCACGCAAAATGGCTGCACATTGCAAAACAGGAGAGCCACCATTTCGTATTGGGCTCTGCCAATTACACGCGCCGTAATTTGCTCGATCTGAATCTGGAAACCAATATATCGATCAGCGCAGCATCACTACACCCTATTGTCGCTCAGATGAACGATTTCTTCGAACAACAGTGGAACAACCGGGACGGGAAAACGTATTCAACAACCTACGAAGAATTTGCTGACGACAGCGTATGGCTGAGCATTCAATATCGAATCATGGAGCACACAGGGTTAAGCACCTTTTAGTTGTAACGCTTACCGTTGCACTGATCGCTGGTTGTGAAGAGGATGATTCGACAAACGCTCGGTTCGAGGCTGAGTCCGTCATTCCCGACTGGCGTGCGTTGCTTGATGAAAACCCGGCTAGTGCCGAGCCAGTACCGCCAATCAGGTTCCCCGCAGACCTTGCATCACACCCTGAAGCGCGGGCTGAGTCGTTTTCTGTGCGAGGCGTTCTGGTTAATCAGATTGACGCACTGATTAGCGTATCAGCGCAGATGGATCGGATCCACTTGCGTGCTATGTCGTCGAACACGGCATCTCAATGGGACTATTCCAGTGTCTTTCGAGCGCAGGCAGCGATAGGCGAAGAAGCGAAGATGATGTCGTCATCTCATGAACTTGTTGCAAGGGGTGCACTCGGGCTAGCCAGTAGCGAGCAGGGTTCAATGGTGGTCGGCCTGAATGCGCTGCGGATTGACACTACAGCGGGCTCTGACAATCCGTGTGTGGCGAGTCTGTCATTCACAAGCCGGTTGCCGGCAGACCAATCGTTACAGTTCAGTAGTGCGTTATCCGACTGCCCTGTCGCGGTCTCTGTCGGTGATTCGCTGAATCAATGGGAAGTATCCGCAGTGGAGTTGACAGGGGACTTGCAGGAGCAACCGGTTACCGGCGTGGTGTGGATCTCTCATACGTGGGGTGAACTGCCGCCATCGAGTGGTGCCATCTTGCTGGATCAATTGCGGCTGAAGCTGGATACGGATGAGCAGGGTTCGATTTTGATTAACGCAAACAGAACGAAGCGTCGCAGTGGTAGAGGGCCGGTTACAGTGTTGGCGTCGCGCCTGAACGTGCAGGGTGATCCTGAAGCTATAGAACTTGACTGGGTGGATGTCGGTAGCATCACATCAGAATCAACGGGTATGAATTACGCAGAGACTTATCGGGTCACCCATGCCGGGTTGAATCTGGATCTACAGTTACAGCCCGTGGTTCCCATGTCGGAAATCGTCGATGCGTCTGGTATCCGATGGAGTGGTGCTGTGAAGGTCAGTGGGAGTCATGCCGGTATCGGTTTTGTTGACATCACTCCGAGCGTATCGGGTAACTCAAAGGATTAAGCCTGTGAAAAAGCTGTATTCGTATTTTGTGCCGCTGATGCTATCCGCGGCCTTGGTGACAGGCTGTCAGCAGTCAGAACAGCAGTCAGAACAGCAGTCAGAACAGCAGTCAGAACAGCAGTCAGAACAGCAGTCAGAACAGCAGTCAGAACAGCAGTCAGAACAGCAGACGGATCAGCAGACGGATCAGCAGACGGATCAGCAGACGGATCAGGCTCCAGCCGCTGACGTCAGTCGGATCGTCGCTCAGTCAACACTGCAGTCAGCCTCAGGCGTTGACTGGCGGGCAGCGCGATTTGCCACAGCGGGGCGTATACCGCCCGAACCACAACGACCTGGAAATGCAGATAAAGGGCGGCGAGCATTGCTCGACGAGGCCTACGTCAGTTGTGGTTTGCCCGAACGAGTATTCAGGAATTTACTGGGTGATACAGATGTGATTGAGGCTACCGATCGTATCCCCGAAGCAGCAGGCTTGCCATACAGCAACACAGTATCAACCAATAACCAGGGGCAGCGGATCGTCAGTAGCAATTGCCTGACGTGCCATGGTACTTCGCTGTTCGGCAATCTGGTTATCGGGCTGGGCAACGAGTTTCTGGACTTCAGTATTGATGCATCGGCTTTTGTAGAACGTGCGGGCGCACTGGTGCGGGGTGACAAAGAGATTAGTAGTTGGGAGCTCTACGCCGACCGCATTGCAGCAATCGCACCCTATACGCGTATGCATACCATCGGGGTCAACCCGGCAAACAACCTGACGTTTGCGCTGATTGCGCATCGGCGTGCGGACGATAACGCTTGGTCGGATGAGCCATTGATGGCCTTGCCGCCCGAAGACCCACCTCCGGTCAGCGTCCCACCATGGTGGCGCATGAAGAAAAAACCGGCCATGTTTAATCTGGGAGAGGGGCGCGGTGATCATGCACGCATCATGATGGCAGCCTCCATGTTGTGTACCGACACACTCGAAGAGCTGGTCGCTATTGATGCTTACGCGCCTGATATCCGTGCATTCATCGAGAGTATCGAAGCCCCTGCCTGGCCGTTTGAGCTGAACGAGTCGCTAGCGCTCACAGGCAAGGCGGTCTACGAGACAAACTGTTCCCAGTGCCACGGCACCTATGGTGAGGATGGTCAATATCCAGCCAGGCTGGTACCTATCGAACAAGTGGGCACGGACGCTACGCTGGTAGAGTTTGCCCATGGTCAGGGGGCCCCTTATATCGACTGGTATAACCGTTCCTACTACGGGCAGTTATCCACGGCGGCGCCAGGCCCGGGTTACGTTGCTCCGCCACTGGATGGCATCTGGGCAACGGCGCCGTATTTGCACAATGGCTCGGTACCATCCATCCGCGCTGTTCTGAACAGCACCATCCGACCTGAAGTCTGGATTCATAAGGCTTCTGATGCCGACAATAAAGCCTTCTATGATCAACAGGACGTTGGCTGGAAAGTGGATAAGCTGGAGGGTACGCCGTCAGGCGATCCCAAGCCTGTCAATATTTACGACACCCGTTTACCCGGTTATTCCAACACCGGTCATGTTTTCGGCGATCATCTGGATGATCAACAGCGCACGGCAGTCCTCGAATACTTGAAGAGCCTGTAGCGCTGGCGCCTATGCCACCCGGCAGTTGGCTCCCGGGCATACGGCCCAGAATGCGGCATCAAGCAGCAACTGACGCTAGAATCGGCCGCTACATCCTTACCTGCCGGTTCAGCAGTGCTGTTCTCTTGCACCGGCAGCCGTCACACGCGCTGGAAGATTGCTGACATGTTAAAGACACCGTATCTGTTGTTTCTGGGCGATGCCCCTGACGGACTGGCTGCCAAGGTTGCACAGGGCGTTAAAGACTGGCGACCGGAAAATTGCGTGGGCCAGTACCGCCAGGCCGGTTGTAACGCCGATATGGGCTTACCGGACATGACCATCCAGCAGGCCGTGGATGCCGGCGCTAAAACCCTGATTGTGGGTGTCGCTAATCGGGGTGGTCAGATCAGTACAAAGTGGAATGCAGCCTTTGAAGAGGCCATAGCGGCCGGTATGGACATCGCCTCAGGACTGCACAACCTGCTGAGCGACAATCAGCAACTGGTCAGCCTTGCGGCGCAGTATGGTCAAGCTATGTTTGACGTGCGCATTCCGCAGCGGGCGTTTCCGATTGCCAGCGGTAAGAAGCGTGCCGGAAAGCGTTGTCTGGCTGTTGGCACAGACTGCTCAGTCGGTAAAATGTATACCGCCATGGCGATGGAAAAAGTCATGCGCCAACGTGGTATGAAGGCCACCTTCAGAGCAACGGGGCAAACCGGGATACTGATTACAGGCGGTGGTATTCCACTGGATGCCGTGGTGGCAGATTTCATGGCCGGTGCCGTTGAGGATCTGACGCCTGACAATGATGCGGATCACTGGGATCTGATAGAGGGGCAGGGAAGCCTGTTCCACGCCTCATTTTCAGGTGTCACCCTGGCACTGATACACGGCGGAGCGCCTGATACCATGGTGCTGTGTCATGAGCCTACACGCACCCATATGCGTGGTCTGCCTGATTGTCCATTGCCTAGTCTGGAGCTGGTCAGGGATACCGCTTTGGTGATGGCGCGGTTCGTCAACCCGGATTGCAGATTCGTCGGCGTCTCTGTTAACACAGCAGCGCTGGATGAAAAAGAAGCTGCAAAGGTTCTCGAAGACACTGAGCAACGTATGCAATTACCGTGTGTCGATCCTTTCCGCCATGGTGCCGATCGACTGGTCGATGCACTGTCGTGAAGGCGGCCGTCACTCTGACTGTTTCACGTGATTCGTTCGCCATGGACGGTACATTCACAATCTCTCGCGGATCGAGAACAGAGGCTCAGGTTGTCACGGTCTTGCTGGAATCCAATGGCCACAACGGATGGGGTGAGTGTGTACCCTACGCCCGATACGGGGAATCGCTGGAAAGTGTCTGTGAACAGATCAACTCCCTGAACACGGCTTTTGCAGAGGGCAGCATGAACCGGCAGGCCTTACAGCTGGCACTACCCGCAGGCGCTGCCCGAAATGCGCTGGATTGTGCCTTGTGGGATCTGGAGGCTAAGCGTCAGGGAAAAAGTGTCTGGCAGCTGGCCGGTCTGGACGAGCCCTCAAGCGTCATTACGGCATTGACCTTATCGCTGGATACGCCAGACAAAATGCGCGATGCGGCGAAGAAACACGCGGCGCGACCGGTGCTGAAAATCAAGCTGGGTGGACAGGGAGACTTGCAACGTCTGGAGGCCGTGCGGGAAGGTGCCCCACAAAGCCAGCTTATCGTGGATGCTAATGAAGGCTGGTCAGCCGGGGACTATGATGCGCTTGCACCCGTGATGTTGAAGCTGGGTGTCGCTCTGGTCGAGCAGCCACTGGCCGCAGAAGCCGATGGGGCACTGGCTGGACGCGATCGTCCGCTGGCCGTCTGTGCGGATGAATCGTGCCATGACCGAAACTCTCTGGCAGCGTTGGCAGGCAAATACGACGTGGTCAATATCAAGCTGGACAAGACCGGTGGCTTGACTGAGGCACTGGCGTTGAAACAGGCAGCCAAAGCGCAAGGTTTCCGTATCATGGTGGGTTGCATGGTAGGTAGTTCCCTGGCGATGGCACCGGCCTTGCTGATAGCTCAGGGTGTGGAATTTGTTGATCTGGACGGGCCTCTTTTGCTGGCCGAGGATCGAACAACACCTATGCACTTCAAGGGCAGCCAACTGTATCCTGCATCGGCTAAGCTCTGGGGGTAAACTAAACCCCGGATTTTGCCTCTTGTTTAACGATGGCCAATCGAACAACGCTAGAGCTTTAATTCATCCGATTTATTCCTGAACGTAGCTATTTATGTCTAAACAATTTGTTGTGGTAGGAGGCGGCGCCGGTGGTCTCGAACTGGTCGTCAAGCTGGCCCGCAAGTTCAAGCGTTCTGAGGATATAACGGTCACGCTGATTGACAAAAATGCGTCGCACATCTGGAAACCTTTGTTACATGAGGTAGCTACCGGGTCGCTGGATAGCTATCACGACGAAACCAGTTATCGCATGCTGGCGCGCAAGCACAAGTTCAATTTCGTACTGGGGCGAGTCGTTAGCGTGGATGCCGACAACCAGAAGATCAGCCTGGCAGAGGAGGCTGATGAAGACGGTCATCTGTTGGTTGAACGTCGCGAGGTCGCGTATGATCAAGCCGTACTATGCCCGGGTTCCTTGAGTAACGATTTCAATACGCCAGGCGTTGCCGAGTTTTGCGTAAAGCTTGACTCACGCGCTCAGGCAGAACGCTTTCATCAGCTTTATCTGAAGCAGCTACATCGGGTCAGTTCTACACAGGATGATCAGGCCAAAGTGTCTGTCGTGATTGTCGGTGGTGGAGCAACCGGCGTGGAGCTTGCGGCGGATCTGCATAACGTGGCTGGCCGACTGCAGGATTACGGGTTTGATCGCTTTTCCAGCGAACGCCTGAAAGTATCGGTCATTGAAGCCGGACCGTTGCTGTTACCGCGGCTGCCCGATCGTATTGGTATCAGTGTGCGAGAAGAGCTGGAAGCCATCGGTGTGGAAGTAATGACAGACACCATGATAAGCAGTGCTGAGAAAGACGCACTGGTGACGAAGGAAGGTAACAAGATAAAGGCGGATATAAGCGTTTGGGCTGCCGGCGTACGGGCGCCTGCGTTTCTAGAGGAAAGTGGACTACCGTGTGACAACCTGGGACGCATCAAGGTCAATCCTGATCTCACTGTTGAAGGATACCCTTCACTTTATGGTGCGGGGGATTGCTGTTGTTGTCCCATGGAGGATGGCGGTACCGTTCCACCTCGCGCACAATCTGCTCATCAGATGGCGGCTATCGTTGCCCGCAATATCATCGCAACGCATCGCGGTAAAGAGACCAAGCCGTTTGTCTATAAGGACTTTGGTAGCCTGATCAGTTTGAGTCGTTTCTCAACCGTTGGCAACCTGATGGGAAATCTGATGCGCGGAAGCGTGTTTGTTGAAGGCTGGCTGGCAAGAATGTTCTACCTGTCGTTGTATCGCATGCACCAAAATGCGGTGCATGGGCCGTTCTCTACGCTGTTGATCATGCTCGGTGATCGTATCTACAAGGCAACACGCGCAGATCTCAAGCTGCATTGACCCGAACAGGTTGCCTGTCTTTAGCCCAGTGTTGCATAGAATTTCGGCCCAGGCGGACCCACTCAGAACCGCTTCGCTGCTTTTATAGCAGCATCTAAGTACCGGAGGCGGCCCCCGCTGTACTCATTTTTTCTGGATCTCTCAGGGCCGCCCAGGCTTAGAGAGACTAAGCCTGCGCGGCACGACTCAATCCAGCAAAAACGCCGAGCAGTGCCTTAGCCGTGCAGCGCCTTATATACAGCTCTATAAGCCTCTGGACTCGACATTTCATGCAACACAGGGGTTTAGCGAAAATCAGCAATCTGTTTTTGCAAAGGGCATGCGCTGCGTATGCCCTTTGCGTTCTGTCTAGACCATGACGTGGTGGCGTGGCAGGCGAGCACTGCATGAGTGCAGTATCGAGAAATGCTGCACAAGTACAGTGCACAATATCGGCCTCGAGGCGTACGTGGATGGCCCTTTAAATTACTAACTAACTGTTATCTATAGTGTTACTTGAACTGGCATCTGACTTGCCATAACAGGTTCAAGTTCCCCTTGTCTTTTCGACAAACTGTACGTCAATCAGATCAAATAGAGCGCTAGGGTTCCGGCTGTTTACAGCGACTGGACCGAGAGCACTCGACCTCAAGTATTGCGAGGTTACACGGCGGGATAAAAGCCCGGGAGGCCAAGCTTGACGTCAAGTCGAGGGGAGTCCGTGTAATGCCATCGACTATATGAGGATTGATCATGAAACGTACAACTACTTTTTTGCTCTTGGCAGCGCTTGCATCGCCTGCCCACTCCGCCGACAAGTTCAGTGTGTGCTGGTCTATCTATGTTGGCTGGATGCCCTGGGCCTATGGTGCCGAGCAAGGTATCGTCAAGAAGTGGGCCGACAAGTACGATATCGAAATTGATGTGGTGCAGATCAATGACTATATCGAATCAATCAACCAGTACACCGCAGGCCAGTTTGATGCGTGCACCATGACCAACATGGATGCGCTGACTATACCGGCAGCCGGCGGCGTCGATAGCACTGCGCTGATAGTGGGTGACTTTTCCAACGGCAATGATGGCGTCGTGTTGAAAGGCACTGATCAGCTAGCGGATATCAAGGGTCAGAACGTCAACCTGGTTGAACTGAGCGTCTCACATTACCTGCTCGCGCGTGCGCTGGATTCGGTGAGCATGAGTGAGGCCGATGTCACTGTGGTCAATACATCCGATGCCGACATGGTAGGCATCTTTAATACTGATGACGTCTCCTCTGTTGTCACCTGGAATCCGCTGCTCAGTGAGATTGCTGCTATGCCTGATAGCAACGTGGTGTTTGATTCTGCCAGTGTGCCGGGCGAGATCATCGATCTGTTAGTAATCAACACGCAAACGTTAGAAGAAAATCCGGCGCTGGGCAAGGCGCTGGTCGGTGCCTGGTACGAGATCATGGGGCTCATGAGTGGTAACGATGAAGCAGCCGAAGCGGCTCGTACCTACATGGCGGACGCCTCGGGGACTGACCTAGCCGGCTATGACGCCCAGCTAGCCAGCACCTCCATGTTCTACTCAGCAGAAGAGGCGGTTGCATTCACAGCCAGCGATGCACTTCCCGCCACCATGCAATACGTGGCTCAATTCTCGTTTGATCATGGTCTGCTGGGAGAGGGCGCGCCCGATGCTGGCTTCATTGGTATAGACATGCCTGCCGGTGGATTCGGTAACCCGGACAACACCCTGCTGCGTTTTGATCCGAGCTATATGCAGATGGCTGTAGACGGCAAGCTTTGATGACTGCGTATCAATAGCCGACAGGTTCAATACCCATGAAACGATTGGTTAATCTGACTCCGCCGCCAGCGGGCAAGTGGTTATTGGGCGTGGCGCCGTTTGTGGCACTGATCATTGTCTATGCGCTAGCATCGGAGGCCCGGTTGGAGATCAATCCTGCCGACAAGCTGCTGCCTTCATTCGGCTCTATGAAAAATGCCATGGTGCGTATGGCGTTTGAGCCGAGTAAACGAACAGGCGACTACCTTTTCTGGACCGATACGTTGAGCAGCCTGAAGCGTCTGGGTACCGGTATCGCCATAGCGGCGGTACTGGGTTTGCTTATCGGTATATTCACGGGAGCAATACCGGTGTTGAGTGCGGCATTCTCTCCGTTGTTGACTGCATTGTCGTTAGTGCCGTGCCTGGCGTTGTTACCGGTGTTGTTTATCGTGCTTGGCCTGGGTGAGCTGTCCAAGGTCGTTCTGATTGCCATGGGTGTTACGCCTTTCATTGCCAGAGACGTGCAGAGGCGCGCGCGGGAAATACCGGTGGAACAACTCATCAAGGCGCAGACGTTGGGAGCCAATACAGCACAGATTATTATGCGTGTGCTGTTACCGCAACTGATGCCCAAGTTGATCAACGCGGTACGGTTGTCGCTCGGTGCTGGCTGGTTGTTTCTGATCGCCGCAGAAGCCATTGCCTCCACCGACGGGTTGGGGTACCGCATATTCCTGGTACGGCGTTATCTATCCATGGACGTCATTATTCCTTACGTTGTGTGGATCACCTTGCTGGCTTTCCTGTTCGACTATCTGCTACGTCGGATCTGTCAACGCCTGTACCCCTGGGAGTTTGCATAATGATCGCTGCGAAAAACGTCTGGAAACGCTATGGCGAACAGACGGTGCTGGAACGTATCAACGTCACGGTAGCCGAGGGGGAATTCGTGACGCTGGTCGGGACATCCGGTTGCGGCAAGACGACTTTCTTGAAAATGCTATTGGGGGTTGAGTCCATCAGTCGGGGATCTTTGACGCTGGCAGGTGAGCCGATTCCTGGCGAGCCGGGTGAGGACAGGGGGATCGTTTTTCAGCAGTATTCGGTATTCCCGCACATGACGGTACTCGAAAACGTGGTCGCCGCTATCGGCTTCAGTAAACGCGGTTGTACGGGCTATCTGTTTGGCCAGGAAAAGGCTGCAGCCGTTACCCTGTCACAGACCATGCTCACTAAGGTAGGCTTGAACAACGCCACCGACAAGTACCCGCATGAATTATCCGGTGGCATGCGTCAGCGTCTGGCTATTGCACAGGCCTTGATGGCCAAGCCCAGAATACTGCTGCTCGATGAACCTTTTGGTGCACTGGATCCTGGTATTCGTGCCGACATGCACGCATTGGTTCTGGATCTGTGGTGTGAGCACAAACTCACGGTCTTCATGGTTACTCATGATCTTAAGGAAGGCTTTCATCTAGGTACGCGTCTGTGGGTGTTTGACAAACCGCGTATTGACCCACAAGCCCCCGAAGCCTACGGCGCCACTATTACTTATGACTTATCGACATCGCGTCGCAGTGATGCAGACATGCAGGCAATAATACAATGACTAAAACACTATCCAGAGCGCATTACAAGACCACGTTGAGCGCAGGCTCGCATTGGTCGTTCAAGCTACGGCGAGGGTTGTCGCTACAGCTGACCGACGAGACGGGAGGTGCCAATGTTGGCATGGTGCTGTACAACGCTGACAATCTGCTGGAACGCTACAACGCACCTGATACATTGAAATGCCAGCATACCTTTCACCTGACGCAAGGGCATTGCCTGTACTCGGACATGGGTCATGTGCTGGCATCGGTCATTGAAGACAGTGTGGGTGCACATGAAACTATCTGCGGTAACAGTACGCGCGATGGCGTCAGAGAGTCAATGGGTGAGCGTAGCTATCAGCAGGATCGAAACAGCTGGCATCAGAACGGCTACGATGCGTTTCTGGTAGAGCTCGCTAAGTACGGTCTCGAACGTCGCGACCTGCCTGCCAACATTAACTGGTTCAGCGCCTGTGCCATCAAGGAGGAGGGTGACATAGCCTTGAGTGAGGGACCGTCTCCCGCAGGCAGTCAGGTGAGGTTGCGGATGGATATGGACTGCATCGTAGTCCTGCATACCTGTCCGCATCCGATGAGCAAGCGAGGCGAGTATCCCGACAGCCAGGTGCGTATCACACTGACTGACGCACCACCCGTGAACGACGATGATGTGTGCGCCAATCACTGCGAAGAGAATCGGCGTGGATTTGAAAATAACCGTCTTTATTATCTCGGGAGTGCATGAACCATGATTAAGGAAAGTTTCAGAGTATCTGCACGTGCCGTGGACTCAAGAACCGTAGACGCCGGAGACTATTATCTGGCCATCTTGAACGATGGGGATACGCTGAGAATTGTGGACCTGGAAGGCAATCAGGCCGCTGATACGCTGTTCTATTCGGCCAAGGATCCCACGGTGCATTACAGCGCCAGTAATACTATTCGTGAGCAGGGTAATCTGTATCTCACTGCCGGTTCTGACCTTCGCAGTAATGAGAATACCGTGATGCTCAGCATTGTGGCTGATACCTGTGGGCGGCACGATACACTAGGCGGCGCTTGCTCTACTGAGAGTAATACGGTGCGCTATGACCTAGAGAAGCGGTGTATGCACGCGTGCCGTGACAGCTGGATGCTGGCGATAGCCGAGCACCCTGAATACGGCATTCGCAAGCGCGACATTACGCACAACATCAACTTTTTCATGAATGTACCGGTGACACCTGCGGGCGCACTGACGTTTGAAGATGGTATCTCTGCACCGGGTAAATACGTAGAGTTTACCGCTCGCATGGACGTGATAGTGCTTATCTCCAATTGCCCTCAATTGAACAATCCCTGCAACGGTTACAACCCTACGCCCATTCAGCTGCTGACGTGGACACAGTAGGGGGCCGATGACCATGATCAAGAAGGTACTGATTGCCAATCGCGGTGCCATAGCAACCCGCATCATTCGTACCCTGGATGGAATGGGTATTGAGTCGGTTGCGGTCTACGCGCAGAGCGACAAAGACAGCTTGCATGTTCAGCGTGCGACGATGAGCTTTTGCCTGGGGGAGGGCGCAGCCACCGACACTTACCTGAACATCGACAAATTGCTGGATGTTGCGCGGCAGTCTGGTTGTGAAGCGGTCCACCCTGGCTATGGCTTTCTCAGTGAAAACACCGGTTTCGTTGCGCGCTGCGAAGAGGCCTCGCTGGCGTTTATCGGCCCGACGGCCAGACAGATAGAGCAATTTGGCCAAAAGCACATTGCGCGGGAACTGGCGGAAGCTGCGGGTGTGCCACTACCACCGGGTACAGCGCTGTTGACGGATGTTGATGTTGCACGTAGTGAGGCACGCCGTATTGGTTATCCTGTCATGCTCAAAAGCACAGCAGGCGGTGGCGGAATCGGTATGCAGCTCTGTGTTGATGAGGCACAACTGGGGGATGCCTTTGCCACGGTAAAGCGTCTCGGAGCCAGTCATTTTTCCAATGATGGCGTCTTTCTGGAAAAAGCGATAACACAGGCACGTCACATCGAGGTACAGATTTTTGGTGATGGTGCTGGCACGGCAGTGTCGCTGGGTGAGCGCGATTGCTCGGCACAGCGTCGTAACCAGAAAGTCATTGAAGAATGCCCGGCACCGAATCTGTCACAGGTATTGCGTGACAAGCTGCACCGGACAGCAGAAGCACTCCTGGCCAGTGTCAACTATCGTAATGCGGGTACCGTTGAGTTTATCCTCGATACGCAAACAGATGAATTCTACTTCCTCGAGGTCAACACCCGCCTGCAGGTAGAACATGGTGTGACCGAGATGGTGTATGGCGTTGATCTGGTGGAATGGATGGTCAGGCAGGCCAGTAGCCCATTGACCGAGCTCAGATCATTAAGGGATACGCTGATTCCTCGTGGGCACTCCCTGCAGGCGAGGGTGTACGCAGAAGATCCCTGGCGTAACTTCCAGCCGTGCGCAGGCCCAATGACGCACGTGAAGTTTCCGGAAGGTGACGGAATACGAATTGATCACTGGATAGAGTCTGGCATTACAGTGCCAGCTGATTTTGACCCCATGCTGGCCAAGGTGCTGGTGCATGCCGATACGCGCGATGCGGCTTTGAAAAAACTCCAGACAACACTGGGTTATGTGGAGTTGTACGGTAGTGAGACCAACCTGTTTTACCTGCAGGCCTTGAGCGCTGATGCTACTTTGTCAGACGGCACATTAACGACACGCTACCTGAATGACTTCACATTCAATGCATCGCGCATTGATGTATTGCGCGGTGGCACCCTGACTACCATTCAGGATGTGCCGGGCAGAACCGGCTACTGGCCAGTGGGCATCCCGCCCTCTGGACCGTTTGATTCGTTGTCGCACCGATTAGCGAATCAGCTTCTGGGGAATGATGAATCAGCTGCAGGTCTTGAGATTACTTTGCAGGGGCCGGCCTTGCAATTCAGTCGCTCATGTCGTGTAGTAGTCGCCGGTGGTGACGTCACGGTCAGTCTGGATGGCGAGCCGGTTAACACCTGGGCTGTGATCGGTATCGAAAAAGGGCAGACGCTGGATATCGGTAGTCTTGCTCAGCGCGGTGCTCGAGCTTATCTGTGCGTGGACGGGGGCATTCAATGCCCTACCTACCTTGGCTCTTGCGCCACGTTCACGCTGGGTAAGTTTGGTGGTCATGGTGGTGCCGCACTCAAGGCTGGGGACGTTTTGCACTTGCCTGAAAGCGTAACGAGAGAGGAGCAGGGGTATCAGCCAACAGCGCTCAGCGCTGTGCACAGGCCTGTCTTGACCAACGACTGGACACTACGCGTCATCTATGGGCCGCACGGTGCACCTGATTTTTTTACGCAAGACGACATCGCCATGTTGTTCAGGACTCAATGGCGGGTGCACTACAATTCGAGTAGAACCGGTGTACGGCTTATAGGTCCGGCACCGGAATGGGCTCGCAGTGATGGTGGCGAGGCAGGCTTACATCCGTCGAACATTCACGACAACGCCTATGCTTTCGGTAGTATTGATTTTACGGGTGACATGCCTGTAATACTAGGTCCGGATGGTCCTTCGCTGGGTGGTTTTGTATGTCCGGCAACGGTGATCAATGCCGATTTGTGGAAGCTGGGTCAGCTACGGGCTGGCGATACACTAACGTTTCACGCGATCAGTATCGTAGAGGCCGTTACTGCGGACCGGCTGCAGGACACCTCCGTAAAACAGCTGTCTATCCCGGCTGAGCAAGCGCTGAGTGAACCCGTGCTGAAAAGCCCGCTAGTGGCGCACCGTCAGGCAACGGCTCAGTCCCCGTTGGCTGTATATCGTGTTGCGGGAGATCGTTTTCTGCTGGTCGAATACGGTGAGCCAACGCTTGATCTTGTATCGCGATTCCGTGTACACGCACTAATGCAATGGCTGGAGGACAATACGTTGCCAGGCATTATTGAACTCACCCCGGGCATACGTTCGCTACAACTGCATTACGACAGTCACCAACTCGATCTCGATACGGTGCTGGCGCATCTTCAACAGGCAGAAGCTGCGTTGGATGACGCAGTCAAATCTGCGTCTGTGCCGTCCAGAATTGTTTATCTGCCATTATCATGGGACGACGAGGCGTGTCGCACAGCGGTCGAAAGGTACGATCAGTCAGTACGTAAGGATGCGCCGTGGTATCCGAGTAATTTGGAATTCATCAGACGCATAAACGGGCTGGATTCCCTGGATGCGGTGAAGAAGGTGGTGTTCGATGCCTCCTATCTCGTCATGGGGCTGGGGGATGTGTATCTGGGAGCACCGGTTGCTACGCCCGTGAACCCGGCGCATCGACTGGTTACTACCAAATACAACCCGGCTCGTACGTGGACGGCAGAAAATTCTGTGGGCATAGGCGGATCCTATCTGTGTGTCTATGGCATGGAAGGACCCGGTGGTTATCAGTTTGTAGGTCGCACCCTGCAGATGTGGAACCGCTACAAGCAGACGCCTGAATTCGACAAACCATGGCTGCTGCGCTTCTTCGATCAGATAAGATTCTATGAAGTTAGTCACGACGAACTGATGCAGCTTCGTCAGGATTTTCCACACGGCCGATATCCTCTGCGAATAGAAGAGACAGAATTTTCTCTGGCAGAGTTTCAGTCGCTGGTGGACGAAAATCGATCAGATATTGACGCTTTTCAGCATACGCGCGAGACGGCGTTTACGACAGAGCTTGCTAACTGGCGGACCACGGGGCAATTCAATATCGCCAACGTTGAAGCGGAACCGCAACGAGTGGAGGCCGACTGGCCTGCTGAGTGTATTGTGATAGAAAGTCCGGTTTCGGGAAGTCTGTGGAAGTGCCAGGTCGCCGTCCATGATCAGGTCGATGAAGCGCAGACTTTGATGATTCTTGAGTCCATGAAGATGGAAATCAATGTGCCATCACCCGCTAAGCTTCGTGTTCGAAAAATTCTGTTTGAAGCAGGCGCTAGAATTAACGCCGGACAGCCCCTTATTGTTCTGGAGAAACCATGAGTACCTTGAGTACGACATACGAGAAAACGCTCGACATGACACTGGCAGGCATCCGTTCGCAGTATCACGCCGGTAAAACGCCCAGCGAGCTAATGGCTGAAATTCGTGCGCGCGCTGTGCAATTTGAACAGCACAATGTCTGGATACACTTGCTGAGTGAGGCGGAAACCAGACCATTCATCGAGGCGCTCGCCACGCTCGACCCAGCCATCTCACCGTTGTGGGGTGTGCCTTTCGTGCTGAAGGACAACATGGATCTGGCCGGGATCCCTACCACGGCAGGTTGCGAGGCGTTTGCCTACACACCCGAAACATCGGCTTTTGTCGTCAGGCAGCTGCTGGATGCGGGCGCATTGCCTGTAGGCAAGGCTAATCTTGATCAGTTTGCAACAGGTTTAAACGGCACCCGTTCGCCGGCCGGTGCCTGTGGCAATGCGTTTGATCCAGCGTTAGTCAGTGGCGGCTCAAGCTCAGGCTCTGCTGTGTCGGTGGCGCTGGGTCTGGCAACATTCAGCCTGGGAACAGACACGGCTGGCTCCGGCAGAATTCCGGCCTGCTTCAATAACCTGGTGGGTGTCAAACCGACCTGCGGTCTGATCTCTGCCAGTGGCGTCGTTCCGGCCTGTCGCAGCCTGGACTGCGTCAGTATATTCGCACTGCACAGTGACGACGCCAACGATGTGCTGGCTGTCGCTGAAGGCTTCGATGCCACCGACGGATACAGTCGCAAAAGCCCGTTCGCAAACAATGCTCGGCACTACGGAAAATATGACGGTACATTGAAGCTGGGTGTTATCCCCGACAACCAGTTGAAATTTTTCGGTGATGAGGCCTACCGAGCCGCCTACAACGACACTCTGGCTAGTCTTATCGCTGATAATATCAAGCTGGTTGAGATAGATTATTCCCCGTTCGACGAGGTGGCGAAACTCTTGTATGAAGGGCCATGGGTAGCGGAACGCTATGTGGCTACCTTGCCGCTTATCGAGGAGCAGCCCGAGGCAATCTTTCCAGTCGTGCGAGATATCATTGCGCCTGGTGGCAAATTAACAGCTGCCAGTCTTTTTCAGGCTCAGTATCGCCTGAAGGAGCTGGCTCTGTTGTGTAACGCCCAACTGGATTCCCTGGATGCATTGCTGACACCCACGGCGGGCAGGCTGTTCAGTATTGAGGAGATGCTTGCCGACCCCATTCGCCATAACAGCGAGCTGGGTTACTATATGAACTTCATGAATCTTCTGGACATGGCAGCTGTTGCCATACCCACGGCATTTACCCGTAGTGGGCGTCCCTTCGGTGTGACGTTAGGCGCTGCAGCTTTCAGTGACAGGCGATTGCTATCCATCGCTAATCGTATCCAGCAGCTATGCCCGCTTCAGCTGGGTACCACTAACCAGCCACTGCCAGAGCTGAGTGCAAATGCGGTAACTGGCCATGACACCATGGACATCGTTGTGTGTGGCGCGCATCTGAAAGAGATGCCTTTGAATGGGCAACTGACCGAACGAGGTGCTGAATTTGTCCGGGCAACGAAAACGTCTGGTGACTATCGGCTTTATGCATTGCTGGAACAGCCTGCTCAGCGTCCAGCTCTGGTGCGGGTGGAGAGAGACGGAGCTGCTATTGATGTTGAGGTGTGGCGCTTGCCGTGTTCGGAAGTAGGTAGTTTTCTGCAAGGTGTCGCAGCGCCATTGGGCCTTGGCAACGTAACGCTTGCGAATGGATCCGCATGCTGTGGTTTTATAGCCGAGGCGTGTGCAACGTCTGGCGCTGAGGACATTACACACTACGGCGGTTGGCGCACTTACAACAGCCGCGACTGAAACAGGAATCCTGCACGAAAAAAGGGCCGCGATGCGGCCCCTTCTAATGACAACTCAACCGAATCTTACGAGCGTCGGCGTTGCTACTTATCGTATTTGTCTACCGCCTTCTTACTGGCATCTACAACTTTGTCATCAATCTCGATAATCTTGTTGCCGACCTTGGCTGACACTCGAGTCATCAGATCGTCAGATGAATGAAGACCCTGGGTATCCTGGCTAACCCGGCTACTAGCCAAGCGCGCTTCTACTTTCTTCTCGACGGTGTCGATGCCGCCGGAAACCTTATTGACCATCTTGCCAAACACACCGTCATCGTTGCCAGCACCGGATCCACGGTTGTCTTCGTACCTACTGGCTGCGTTCTTGGCACGGTTGGCAATGCGTTGGGTAATTTCCTCTGAACGCTGAGAAACCTTTCTGGATGTGCGTTCGAAGAATGAGCCGCCTTGCCCATCGTCGGTAACCGATGTAGATCCCTGAATGGCCGCTGCTTTCATCTTTGCATCCAGTTTATCGTCGATCTGCGCAGCCTTGGCTCCTACCTTGGACACCATTCGACCAAAGAGTGTGTTTTCCTCGCTGGCAGAGCCCGGTCGATCCTCGTTGTCACCAATGCGCGCTGCGGCAACTTTGGCTTCAACAAACTTGTCGCCGAGCTTGGCGGATTTTTCCTGCACGGCGGCTACTGCACGTGCAAATCCGGTATTTTCCTGATCAATGGAAATTTTGCCATCGCCCTGCAGATTGGCTGATCGGGTGCGCGTTGTGAAGCTGGGTAGCAGCCCTTCATCGCTCGCCACGGTCTCGTCGTGGCTATGTGCCTCAACCCAGCGACGTTCGTTCAGTGCGTTGAAAAACAGCCATGCAGCGATAGCTAAGAGGCAGAGTGTTGAAATCCAGATCATCGAGTGCTCCGAGTTAACAAAATTGTCTGATCGGGTTCTGTCCCGACCTTCCCCTATGGTACGCGTTCAATGAAGGCGTCTCAATACGAAATGAGGTTTGCAGGCTATCGGCCGCGAAGCGTTGCGAATGTTTGCAAACTAGTATGAGCAGTCGTTGTTTTAGCCACTAGAGGGCGCTGTTTGCCTGGCGGTGTCAGTCAGAGCAGCGAAATTAACCCGCTTCTGGGTAAGCCACGCTGGCAATCAGCTCATAATGCTGTTGTATGTAAATTCGGATCCAAGGCGAATAGGCACCGGGATTACGCTTGATATCCTGACGTAGCTCGGTCAGCTCATGCCAGCGCACTGCCTGCACCTCGTTGGTATTGAACAGCGTGGGTAAAGTGTCATCGTCCACGTATCCTGCAAAGCAATGAGCGGCTTCGTTTTCGAACAGGTTACCTACCTGGGCCTCGTAATTGATCTTGCCGAAGGGCGTCAGAGGAAATGTGCAGCCTACTTCCTCTTCCAGCCGTCTGACAGCACAGTCGGGCAGCGATTCATTCCAGCGCGGATGAGAGCAGCAAGTGTTTGCCCACAACCCACCTGAATGATATTTATTATCGGCACGTTGTTGCAACAACAGTCTGCCTTGGTTAAACACAAATACGGACACTGCCAAGTGCGGCACGTTGCGAACGTGTGCATCGAGTTTGCCGATAGGGTAGAGACCGCCGTCGTCATCTATTGCGGTGATAACCTCTCTTGCCGTCTCTTCCAGTACATCAAGCATAGCGTTTTAACTCTGGGTAATTGATAGGGTGCGGCAACCTGATGGTCAGGCTCGCTGTACGGGACGTGTCGAGCGGGGCATGCGAAACGGCAGTAAACATCTGACCCAGGCACTATTGAATCGTTCAAGGTCCAGACTTTCATGGACACTGGTCTGAGTATGTTCTGGATAATGCTCCAGAAAACGGGATCGAGAATAGAATGGCGTATCTTCGAGTGTCTGCACATCGCTTAACGTAACACCTTCGGGGGTTCGTGCGGATCTGGGGATGCGCCAATAGCGAGTGGCACTAAGCGGGTGTTGCTGAGCCGCTGTTACGGGTTGAAGCACCCCGTTGGCGTTGAAGTGCATGCTGCGTTGCGTAACTGTGCCGTCGGCCGCGACGATATCGTAGTGCACGACTGTCTCGTTGGCCGGCGCGTGACTGCGCGACCAGATCCACGATTTGAAGCTGTTCTCCAGTGGAATCTCACCGTAGTTACTATCGATATAGGCGGCGCCATTCCAGCTTAGCTGTGGTTTGTTCATACGTACTTCGATACGTGTCTGTGGGGCAACCGGTTGCCAGAAATGTTGCGCGGTGGTCGAGTCAAGAGTGTCCAGCGGCACAGCTGCAATATCGTAGGCCGGTAACGTTAGTGTGAGCGTGCCCTCCATCTTGCCGGGCAGGGGCACAGTCATCTCGTTGATGTCTATCTGCAGTTGTGCGTGAGGCGTAACCAGCATGCGGCTTTTACCAATGGACAGTGAATCGTCGCGGGCGAACACAGATGATTCGCAGCGTTCCGTCATGCACCAGCGCGAGACCGGGCCATATAGCGCCATATTCACCGAACAGTGTTGCAGCGCTGCGGTTTTCGGCTGTCGTTTGCGCGCACGGGCGTAGTACGGAGAGAAGACGCTACCGATAAATACGATCACGGTCAGGGCATGAACACCGTCGTCGCTGACGGCATCCACATACCACCAGCGGTACCCGTTGTCCGGTACCGGAGCGGCGAATGAAGGCAAGCTCATGGAACAGAGTGTCTATTTTGGTTGACACATCCATTATGTCAGAATAATCTGACACAAGGTCATCGCGGAAAAATCCATGGATGTAGGCAACTTTATTGATCAATCACTGCGCGAGGCGGTGCAGGCAATAACCATCAAACCGTGCCCGTGCAGGCTGGCTGAGTCGTTACGCTATACGCTTTTCCCCGGTGGTGCGCGGGTTCGACCCAAGCTGGTACTGGCGGTTGCCTCCGCGTGCGCCGATGCCTTGCCGGTGCTAGCGCCCAAGGCGGCTGTTGCGGTTGAATTTCTGCACTGTGCCTCACTGGTGCAGGATGATCTTCGTTGCTTCGACGACGCCAAAACCCGACGTGGCAAGCCGTCGGTACATGTGGCATTTGATGAACGTCTGGCCATTCTGGCGTCCGACGCCTTGATCGTAGCCGCGTTCGATGTGGTGTCTGCCACGCATGAGGCTGATGCGCAGCGGCGGCTTGACATGATCAGTCTGTTGTCGCACCGAGTGGGTGCGGTACACGGAATCACCGCCGGGCAGGCATGGGAGTGCGAAGAGCACATCAACACCGATGCATACCACCAGGCCAAAACAGGTTCCCTGTTTGCAGCTGCGACGCAGGCAGGAGCATTGAGCGCCGGTGTTGATATGGCACCCTGGGCGCGCACCGGTGAGTGCATCGGCGCTGCTTACCAGATTGCCGATGATCTGCACGACGTTCTGGGTTGCGAAAACCAGATGGGCAAACCGGTCAATGTGGATGCCACGCATGGTCGCCCCAATGCCGTCGCTGAACTCGGCGCCGCTGCCGCTGTTGTAAAGCTTAAAGGGCTGATCGACGAAGTCATCGACACCATACCCCACTGCAAAAATGCTGATCGCTTTATTGATACGGTACGTCTTGAGGCCACTCGATTTTTTCCGAAGGAGATAGCCCGCAGTGCAGCGTGACACCACCACGAATCCATTCATGTTAAACGATACCTCTTCGATGCAACGTACAGGTTCTGTGTCTTCTGGTAGTCTGTCCGACAGAATCTACGACTGGCGTAACCGGTTACTGGCCAATCCTTCATTTCAGCGACGCGCCAGGCGTAACCCGTTTATGCGATCCATGGCACGCCGCCGTGCCCGCGCGCTGTTTGATCTGTGCTCCGGATTTGTCTACTCGCAAATACTGTCTACTTGCGTGCAGCTCGATCTGTTCGAATTGCTACGTGAGGGTCCACGCACTCGCGATGATATCTCTCGCGCCATAGGACTGGAACGCGATGCATGTGAAGTTTTGATGCGCTCAGCGATGTCGCTTAAATTACTGCAAAGCCGTGGCGATGACAGTTACGGACTGGGCATTCACGGTGCCGCCTTACTGGCAAACCCCGGCGTGTGCAAAATGATCGAGCATCACACGTTCCTGTATCGTGACTTGACCGATCCCGTTGCATTGCTCAAGCGTGAGAAGGATGAAACCATGCTGTCGATGTTCTGGGATTACGCGGGTGCCCGCGAGCAGCAGAGTAACGATAGCCTGGGTACTGAGCCGTACACCGAGCTCATGAGCGCATCGCAGGCCATGGTGGCCGAGCAGATCATCGACTCCTATCCGCTGCATGCACATCAGCGATTGCTGGATGTCGGTGGCGGTGATGGAACCTTCCTGCGCACTGTGGCCAGGGCAGCACCTGATCTGGAATTGATGCTGTTCGACTTGCCGCCAGTAGCGGATCAGGCACGCCAGAGGTTTGCAGAATCATCGCTGGATCAGCAGGCAAGCTGCCACGGCGGCAGCATATTCGAGGACGATTTGCCCGAAGGTGCCGATATCATTTCACTGGTCAGAATCATTCATGACCACAACGACGATGCGGCGCTGGCTATCTTAAAGCGGTGTCGGAAAGCCTTGCCCCCCGGCGGTACGCTATTGCTGGCAGAACCGATGGGCCGAGAGAAAGTGGGCGATCCCGCAACCGATGCCTATTTCGGATTCTATCTGCATGCCATGGGTCGTGGTCGCCCCAGAACCATAGAAGAGCTACAGGAACTACTGTCCCAGGCCGGGTTCGACCGGTCCACGCCGACCCGCACTCACCTGCCCATGCTGACTAGCCTGCTGGTTGCCAGAGTCTAGGCCCGAACCGGTGACTCATTGTAGTTGGATGACGCCATCAGACCTGCCTGTATGGGCGAGTAGTCTCGAAGCCGTTGGGTCTGAGTCTGTTTCAGAATTACGACGTTATTTTGCAATGATCTGAGCACCCGACTCCGCTTCGAAGATCGATAGAACGCCTGTATATCAATGATTTACAACTCAATGGTCACTGCTCACCGGCACAAGTTCGTCGTCCACCAGATAAATCCTAAATACTTGTCAAGAAAGGTTGACATTCCAATGTGTAAAGGTAAACTGACACTATTGAAATTCGACATACGGATAAACCCTTTACATGCCCGATAGTCTAAACAGCGATGCGATCGTTTTTGAGAAGCCAGGGCAGCTTCGTCATCGTTCTTTGACGTTGACGCAGCCTCAATCGACAGATCTAGTGGTTGATGTATCGGTTACCGGCATCAGCAGCGGTACAGAAAAGCTGCTGTGGCAGGGCAAGATGCCTGAATTTCCGGGTTTGGGTTATCCATTGATTCCAGGCTACGAGGCCGTTGGAGTTGTGCGTACGGCCGGATCCGACTGCACGCTTTCTGTGGGTGACAAAGTGTTTGTCCCCGGTGCCAGCTGTTATCCCGACGATGTCAGAGGTCTTTTCGGCGCCAGCGCATCCACGTTGGTAGTGCCGGAAGCTCGGGTCACTGATATCGGCAAGGTAGAGGTGGATGAAGGGGCATTACTGGCACTCGCTGCTACCGCCATGCACATACTGACCTACCGTCTTCGTCAACTGAATAATGGCAAGGCGATTGATATCGCTGCGCTGGCTACCCAGGCTCCCGACCTTATCGTGGGTCACGGTGTGCTAGGCAGGTTGTTGGCTCGCTTGTGCGTCGCCATAGGTGCAAAGCCTCCGGTGGTGTGGGAAATAGCCGAGGCGCGTCGTAGTGGTGCCCGGGGTTACGACTGTATCAATCCTGATGACGATGAGCTGGGTGCGCGTCATCATATCGTGGATGTCAGCGGTGCCTGCGGTGCGCACTTCAATGCATTGATTTCCAATCTGGCCCGTGGTGGTCAGCTGACCTTGGCCGGTTTTTACAGTGAACCTGTAAGTTTCGATTTCGCCCCCGCATTCATGCGTGAGGCACGGCTGGGTATCGCCGCTGAGTGGGCACCTGGAGATCTGTCTCTGGTGATGTCTTTGCTGGAAAACAGGGCGCTGAGCTTAGACGGTCTGATAAGTCACAAGTACGACGTTGGTGATGCTGCCATCGCGTATCCGCAAGCATTTGAAGATCCTGCTTGCCTTAAAACAATAGTGAACTGGAGAGCCTGATGGAAACTCAAACCGTTGCGATCAAAGACCTTAAAAGCATGACGCAACGACTGCGTGAAGAGGCTGCGCTAGCGCCTGATGCAGTGCCAACAGGCGAAGTGAAAAAAGAGACACAGGTTATTGCCATCTATGGCAAGGGCGGCATTGGTAAAAGTTTTACACTGGCCAATCTGTCTTACATGATGGCTCAGCAAGGCAAGAAGGTATTGCTCATCGGTTGTGATCCCAAAAGTGACACTACGTCATTGTTATTCGGTGGTCGTGCATGTCCCACCATCATCGAAACATCCTCCAAGAAAAAGCAGGCGGGTGAGCAGGTTGCCATCGGTGATGTCTGCTTTATTCGTGACGGTGTATACGCCATGGAACTTGGCGGGCCTGAAGTGGGTCGAGGCTGCGGTGGACGCGGCATCATTCACGGCTTTGAGTTGATGGAAAAACTTGGTTTCCATGAGTGGGACTTCGACTATGTCCTGCTTGATTTTCTCGGCGATGTAGTCTGCGGTGGATTTGGTTTACCGATTGCCCGCGACATGTGCCAGAAGGTCATTGTCGTGGCGTCCAACGATCTCCAGTCACTGTACGTCGCCAACAACGTCTGCTCGGCCGTTGAGTACTTTCGCAAGCTGGGCGGTAACGTGGGTGTTGCTGGTATGGTGGTCAACAAGGATGACGGTACCGGTGAGGCTGCAGCATTTGCCGACAAGGTAGGTATTCCCATTCTCAGCGCTATCCCTGCAGACGATGACATCCGCAAGAAGAGTGCGTCTTATCAGATCATCGGTGAGCCAGGCGGTACCTGGGGCCCTATGTTTGAGGAGCTTGCCAAGAATGTGGCCGAGTCTCAGCCGCAGCACCCGACACCGCTAACTCAGGACGAGCTGCTGGCACTGTTTGATGCCGACGACGCCATGAAAGAATTTCCTATGCGTCCGGCCACCATTGCAGATCTGTGTGGCAAGTCCTTCATAGATACCCCGACGCTTGAAGTCGTGTACGACGAAGCGTAATGAGTCATAGCAACACTCAACAGGGAAGCAATCATGAGTAAGGATCCAGGCGTGCCGGTGAATTTCATCGATAAACCCAAAGATGTGGCGCCAGCTGGCACACCGGGTATCGACGATGGTCAAGGTTGTCATGCCGGTAAGGATGCCATGCGTGAAGCGGCAGCAGCAGCTGGCAAAAGCGATACGCTTGATCAGTATGCGAAAGACTATCCGCTCGGACCACACGATCAACCGCAGAGCATGTGTCCAGCGTTTGGCTCGTTACGTGTCGGATTACGCATGCGTCGTACAGCAACGATTCTGTCGGGCAGTGCTTGCTGCGTTTATGGTCTGACGTTTACCTCTCATTTTTACGGCGCACGCCGAACCGTGGGTTACGTGCCGTTTGATTCTGAAACGCTGGTTACCGGCAAGCTGTTCGAAGACATCCGCGAAGCGGTTTACAAGCTGGCAGATCCTGATCGCTACGATACAATCATCATTACTAACCTGTGTGTACCCACCGCTTCAGGTGTGCCTCTGGACCTTCTGCCGGATCAGATAAACGGCGTGCGCATCGTCGGTATCGATGTGCCTGGTTTCGGTGTTCCAACCCACGCAGAAGCCAAGGACGTACTGGCTGGCGCCATGCTGAAATACGCACGTCGCGAAGCAGAGCAGGGTCCGGTTTCAGCACCGGCTACTCGTCAAGTGGAAAAGCCAACAGTTACGCTACTCGGCGAGCTGTTTCCTGCTGACCCGATTGTCATCAGTCAACTGCTTGAGCCCATGGGGCTGGCAGTGGGGCCAACGGTACCGACTCGGGAATGGCGCGAATTGTATACCGCACTCGATGGTGCCTGCATTGCTGCCATTCATCCTTTCTATACTGCCTCGGTACGTGAATTCGAGCGAGCAGGTAGACCCATCGTCGGTTCAGCACCTGTCGGTGTTGAAGGCACATCGCGCTGGCTGGAAGAAATAGGCAAGGCTTGTGGCATTGATGCTGACAAGATCGACGCTGCCAAGGCGGCCGCGTTACCGGTCATCGAACAGATTTTGGCTGCTACCCCTATCAATGGTCGACTGATCATATCCGGCTACGAAGGTTCCGAACTGATCGTTGCTCGTCTGGCCATAGAAAGTGGTGCAACGGTTTATTATGTGGGTAGTGCCTGTCCTAAAACAGCCTGGTCTCAGGCAGATCTGGAGTGGCTGGAGGCGCGTGGTGTCGAGGTCAAGTTCAGGGCATCGCTTGAAGATGATCTGGCCGCACTGGAACACTACAAGCCTGACCTTGCCATAGGGACTACACCTTTGGTACAGGCTGCTAAAGCCCAGGCAACCCCCGCTTTGTATTTCACCAACCTGATTTCTGCACGTCCTTTGATGGGTGCCGCCGGAGCAGGCTCTGTCGCTCAAATCATGAATGCAGCACTGGCGAACAAGGAACGTTTCGACAAGATGAACGCATTCTTTGAAGGGGTAGGTGAAGGCGATAACTCAGGTATCTGGCAAGACACACCGATGAAGCGACCCGCCTTCCGTCAACAATTTGCGAAGAAGCTGGCCAAGCAGGCAGCCGCTCGCTCCAGTACGGCGACAAGCTGATGCTAGTACTTGATCATGATAGAGCGGGCGGCTACTGGGGTTCTGTTTATGCCTTTACTGCTATCAAAGGACTACAGGTCATCATCGATGGCCCGGTAGGATGTGAGAACCTTCCGGTAACCTCGGTGTTGCATTACACCGATGGTTTGCCGCCGCACGAACTACCCATTGTGGTCACGGGGCTGGGCGAAGAAGAGCTGGGTCAGGAAGGCACAGAAAAAGCCATGCGCCGCGCACACAAAACACTTGATCCTGAGCTACCCGCAGTTGTGGTAACAGGTTCCATTGCCGAGATGATCGGTGGTGGAGTGACACCTGAAGGTACCGGCATACTCAGATTCTTGCCACGCACCATCGACGAAGATCAATGGCAAAGTGCTGACCGTGCCATGTACTGGCTGTGGACAGAATTTGGCCCCAAGCGTGTACCAGCCTGTCGTCGCAAAGAAGATGAAAAACCTCGCGTTAATCTGATTGGCCCGATGTATGGCCAGTTCAACATGCCCAGCGATCTGGCAGAAATTACCCGTCTGGTCGAAGGTATCGGTTGCGAAGTCAACATGAGCTTTCCGCTGGGTTCTCATCTCGCTGATATCAACAGTTTGTCTAACGCCGATGTCAACATCTGCATGTACCGTGAGTTCGGCCGCCTGTTGTGTGAAAACCTGCAACGACCTTACTTGCAGGCACCTATCGGTTTGCACAGCACCACAGAGTTCCTGCGCACACTGGGTGAATTAACAGGGGTTGACCCTGAGCCGTTCATCGAAAAGGAAAAGCACACCACGATAAAGCCTGTTTGGGATCTGTGGCGTTCAGTGACTCAGGATTTTTTTGGTACAGCATCGTTCGGGGTGGTTGCCCACGAAACCTATTCGCGCGGAATCCGACATTTTCTGGAAGATGAAATGGGCTTACCTTGTGAGTTTGCCATACCCAGAAATGCGGGCAAGAAAACCGATAATGAAAATGTTCGGGCGTTAATCAAGAACAAGACACCTCTGATGGTATTTGGTAGTTACAACGAACGCATGTATCTGGCTGAGATTGGCAGCAAAGCGTCTTATATCCCGGCCTCATTTCCCGGCACCGCTATACGTCGTCACACGGGTACCCCTTTCATGGGCTACTCCGGTGCTACCTACCTCATTCAGGAAGTGTGTAATGCATTGTTCGATGCATTGTTCAATATTTTGCCTTTGGGCACTGAGTTGGATGAACTGCAAGAGGCAACACCCAGCCGGATACTGGCGCCCGTCAGCTGGCAGCCTGATGCCCTTGAATATCTTGAAGCACAGGTTGAAAAACAACCGGTGATTGTCCGGATTTCAGCAGCCAAGACGCTGCGTGATGCGAGTGAAGCTGCTGCCCGACGAGAAGGTAGCGATCAGGTTGAAATCAAACATGTGGCGGCACAAGTACCGTCCACTGAACCGGTCCATTAAAGACCAGGAGCAAGTCTCATGAGTGTAAATCCAACAATGATGAAGGCACATGATTTGTCTCACGGCGCTACAGCGGCGGTATCTGCCAATGACCAGTCAGCGCATCACCTGACCACCGACCCTCGTTCCATTGAGTATCGGGTTACCTACGCCGTGATCTTCATGGTCTGTCTGGCAATTACCGGTCTTTGCCGTTTGCTGCCACGCAATCGCCATCCGTGGATCTGTGCGGGTGATGACGGTTCATGCTCACTCTGGAGCGAAGCCAGAAGCGCTGCAGATAGCACAGTGCCCTACATCTTCCAGCAATAGGCGCGTATTCGTTCCTGGCTTGTTCTGGTGTAAACGCAAATACAGCGCTTACACCGCACGACTCCATTAGTTTTTGCCAGAGGCTATTTCGGTTCTGGCGAATAGCACTACTCCACTTCGTGTGGTGTTCAACGACGCGTATTGCGTCACTTTCGGCCCTTGGGCCAACAATATGAGGCTATTGATATGGCTGACGGTAACACAGGCGGTTCTCTGTCTGGACTGAAACAGAACGAGGCGCGTGAGTTCCACGCAATCTTCGTTACAAGCTTCCTTTTCTTCACAGGAATTGCGGTCGTTGCTCACTTTCTAGTGTGGCTATGGCGTCCTTGGTTCCCTGGTGTTGAGGGATATTCCATGCTGAATGATACGACTGAAAAGCTCGTCTCTTTCATGTCTTACATCGCATAAGGGGAACTTAGATATGTGGCGTATATGGTTATTATTTGATCCGCGTCGTGCCCTGGTGGGCTTGGCAGCTTTTTTATTCACACTGGCACTGGTGATTCATTTCATCGTGTTGAGTACTGATCGATTCAACTGGATCGAAGGTCCAACTGTCAGCATTGACGTCAGTGCACTTGAGCTGATTGAAGGCGAAATGAAATCTACCCAGCTTCTGGGCTGAATTTCCATAGTAAGTCAGAACAGCCGTCAGGCCGGTGCTACTGGATATGCAGTGTTTTCCAAGTAAGTACGACCTGTCGGCTGGCTTCTGTCAGCAACACATAGGCCGTCTAGTCGGGGAGATCCAATAAATCATGGCAATGCTGAACTTTGAGAAGAAGTACCGTGTTCGGGGGGGCACGTTGGTTGGCGGCGATCTGTTCGACTTTTGGGTCGGGCCGTTCTATGTTGGTTTTTTTGGTGTAACCACTATTTTTTTCTCCCTGCTGGGAACCTTGTTGATCGTCTACGGTGCTTCTCTGGGTGATACCTGGAACCTGTGGCGGATCAATATTGCACCACCTGATCTTTCTTACGGACTCGGCTTTGCGCCGCTGAAGGAAGGGGGATTGTGGCAACTGATCACCATCTGCGCCGTTGGCGCGTTCGTATCATGGGCTATCAGGCAAGCCGAAATTGCCCGTAAACTGGGTATGGGATATCACGTGCCTATCGTGTTCGCTTTTGCGATTCTCGCGTATGTCACGCTGGTCATCTTCAGGCCCATATTGCTGGGTGCCTGGGGTCACGGATTTCCGTATGGCATTCTCAGTCATCTCGACTGGGTGTCTAATGTGGGTTATCAATTCCTGCATTTTCATTACAACCCTGCGCACATGCTGGCAGTAACGTTCTTCTTCACAACGTGTCTTGCCTTGTCCCTGCACGGTGGTCTGGTGCTATCAGCTACCAGTGTCCCCAAGGGTGAGAAAGTCAAGACGCCTGAATACGAGGACACTTATTTTCGCGATATCGTCGGCTACTCCATAGGTACTCTGGGTATCCACCGTCTGGGAATGTTCCTCGCAATCAATGCATCCTTCTGGAGTGCGGTTTGCATCATTATCAGCGGACCTTTCTGGACTCGTGGCTGGCCCGAGTGGTGGAACTGGTGGCTTGAACTACCGGTCTGGAGTTAGGAGAATATACAATGGCTGAATATCAGAACATATTTACGCAGGTCCAGATTCATGGCCACGGTGAGATGGGTATTCCCATCGGCAACGAAAGTAAAAACCGTGTTGGCAAGCCTATCTTCAACCGATGGTTGGGCATGCTGGGTAACGCGCAGCTGGGTCCTATCTATCTGGGCGCTACAGGAACACTGTCTCTGATCTGTGGCTTCATTGCCTTCGAGATCATCGGCTTGAACATGCTGGCGTCGGTAAACTGGGACGTCGTACAATTTGTCAAGCAACTGTTCTGGCTGGCGCTTGAGCCACCTCCACCGGGGTCCGGTCTGAGCATCCCACCCATGGCTGAAGGCGGCTGGTGGTTACTGGCAGGCTTTTTCCTGACGCTATCCATATTGCTCTGGTGGACACGAACTTACCTTCGTGCCAAGGCATTAAATATGGGTTACCACATACCCTGGGCGTTCGCAGCCGCTATCTGGTTGTATCTGGTGCTCGGTTTTATCCGTCCTTTATTGATGGGTGACTTTGGCGAAGCTGTGCCGTTCGGAATCTTCCCGCATCTTGACTGGACGGCTGCTTTCTCAATGCGCTACGGCAACCTGTTCTACAACCCTTTCCACATGCTGTCCATCGTATTCCTGTATGGCTCTGCTGTGCTGTTTGGTATGCACGCAGCGACTATTCTGGCGGTTGGACGTTACGGTGGTGAGCGTGAAATCGAGCAGATCACTGATCGTGGTACAGCCACCGAACGTGCAGCACTGTTCTGGCGCTGGTGCATGGGCTTTAATGCAACCATGGAGTCGGTACACCGATGGGCCTGGTGGTTCGCTATCCTGACGCCTATTACCGGTGGTATCGGCATTCTTCTCACGGGAACAGTGGTAGACAACTGGTACATATGGGGTGTCAAGCACGGTATTGCACCAGCTTATCCTGAAGTTTATCCCGTTGGCATTGATCCCGCTCTGGGCGTGGAGGCAAAATAATGAGACTGCAAGACTTTCAGAAATTGACCTTGCGTAGAGTTGTCTCTCAACGTTTAGTGAAACTGAGTGTGGTGGCCGTTCTGGCCGCTGGCATCCAGGGGTGCTTTGAAGCACCGCCGATGGAAACCGAACAGGTTGGTTTTCGGGGTGTGGGCATGTGGTCCACCACGAATCCAGACATTACGGATCCGCTGGTTGCACTGAATCAGGTGCCTGTTGCATCGCCTAAGGTGCCGGCAGTAGAAGGGGCTCCAAAAGCGGGTGATATCTATCAGAATGTGCAGGTACTGGGCGATCTGAGTATTGCAGAGTTCGCTCGCACCATGGCGTCCATTACGGCCTGGGTGTCGCCTGAACAGGGTTGTGCTTATTGCCACGAGGGTGGCAATTTTGCTGACGATGCTTTGTATACCAAAGTGGTATCACGACGCATGATGCAGATGACGCAGAACATCAATAGCCAATGGTCAGATCACGTTGGGTCTACGGGTGTCACTTGTTACACCTGCCATCGTGGCCTGAATGTTCCGGCAAACATCTGGTTTGAGCAGGACGGTCCTGTTACCGCAGCTGGCATGTCGGCCAACAGCTATCAGCAGAATCATGTGGGTACCGAGGTTGGTTATACATCTATGTTGAGTGATCCGTTTAGCAAGTATCTGGCCGGTGAGCCCGACAAGATTCGAGTGGCTGCACAAAATGCATTGCCGATGCGTGGTGAAACAAACAATGAGCCCACCCAGGCACTGGAGAATACCTGGTCACTGATGATGCACATGTCTGATTCTCTGGGTGTCAATTGCACGGCTTGTCACAACACGCGCAATTTCTCATCCTGGGAAATGTCACCACCGGCTCGTACGACAGCATGGCACGCGTTGCAGATGGTTCCGGCCCTCAACAACGACTACATGACGCCGCTACAACCCATCTATCCTGATCATCGTCTGGGCTCTCTAGACGATGCACCGAAGACAAACTGTGCGACGTGCCATCAGGGTATCAACAAGCCTTTGTATGGCGTCAGCATGCTGGATGATTACCCCGTCTGGAGAGCGCCTCTGGAAGGCGGTTCGCTGGAGGCACCGGATTACTCGACAGCACCCGACTATGGTGATCCGAACAACCTTGAGCCTGTGTCCACTGAGTCCAGTGCAGCGTTGGCAGATCCGGAAGCAGCCGCTGAATCTGTAGTCCAGTAACGCGTCAATCTGCCTGGCCCGTTCCGTCGGGCTCTGGTGCCTGTCCGCAATAGCTGATTCCCGTATTGTGGACAGGCGTCACGGCCTGAGATCGGTCAGGTTGCCATCGCCGTTCAGCTTGTTTACATTGGTAGATGTCAGATACCTGAGCATGCTGGCGTGTGGGTATCGATATAGTCGCCCTCACTTATTTTCAGTCTACTTGACAACTTATGGCCCTGCCGATAAAAACTCTTCGCATCGCGACACGTAACAGTCCTCTGGCGCTATGGCAGGCAGAGGATGTCAAGTCGCGTGTGGAAGCCATGGATCTGGGCGTCACCGTCAAATTGCTCAAGATGACCACCAAAGGCGACAAGCTGCTCGACAGCCCGTTGGCGAAGATCGGAGGCAAAGGTCTTTTTGTCAAAGAGCTGGAAACCGCCATGCTCGACGGACGTGCCGATATTGCCGTTCATTCAATCAAGGATGTACCTGCGGTTCTGCCGGAAGGTCTGCAGGTAGTACACATCATGGATCGTGAAAATCCCCACGACGCCTTCGTCTCCAATCAGTACGAGAATCCTGAGAGCTTGCCTGAAGGTGCCATTGTGGGCACGTGCAGCTTGCGCAGACAGGCCCAGATCATGGCCAGATTTCCACATCTCAATGTCCACAACCTGCGCGGTAATGTGAACACGCGTCTGGCCAAACTCGACAACAGTGAATACGATGCCATTATTCTCGCAGCGGCGGGTCTTTTACGCCTGGGCATGCAGGAGCGTATTGCCTGTGAGCTTAGTGTCGAGGATAGCCTACCCGCAGCAGGGCAAGGTATCGTCGGTATCGAGACCCGCATAGACGACGACGCTACGGCTGCATTGATGGAAAAGTTGCATCATCAGGACACAAGTTACCGTGTCATGGCAGAACGTGCCCTGAGCGCTCGTCTGGATGGAGGTTGTCAGGTGCCCATCGGTGCGTACTCTGAATTGCAGGGTAACCAGGTCTGGTTGCGAGGTCTGGTTGCGACCCCGGATGGCACTCATGTAGTCACGGCAGATGCTACCGCTCATGTCAATGAGGCAGTGGAACTGGGCGTAACAGTGGCGGAAATGCTGCTGTACAGAGGCGCCAACACGATTTTAAAGGATTTGGGGCTAACCCCCGCACCGCTCGACGAGGTGGCTGCCAGTGCGGCAAAGTATGTGCGTCGCGCCGACCGGAACGAATCCCGCACCGTGTAATCGGTTGGCTGTACTTGCACTGTCGAGCCAGGAAAACGTGAATACTCGGTTATTCGGTGTATTGCCAGGTTACCTGAACGAGTCAAGTTTGTGGTCTAAATTGCCACTATTGGCTGTATGAAAGAAACAGCAGCCACAACACTTGATAAGGCCGGCAACAGAAATGCGACGCGGCCAAAGTCTCGGATTCTGATTATAGAAGATGACTTATCGTACATTTTTCTGTGTAAACGTTATCTCCGGGCAGATGACACTTATGACCACAAGGTGGTTTCTGCTTCTAACGCCCAGGAAGCCATGACTGTCTGCAGTCTTGAGCGTTTTGATTGTATTGTGGTGGATTACATGCTGCCAGACAAACTGGGTACTGAAGCTATCGAAGATCTGAATGATCTGCTCGGTGTCTCTATGCCACCGTCGATCATATTCACTGCCGATGGCGGTGAAAAGGCAGCCGGTGATGCCGTACGGTCTGGCGCCATAGATTTTCTGGCAAAGCGCAACGTTAATCAGGAGTCGTTGTGCAGGGCGGTCAACAATGCGGTGGAGAAGGGAACGTTACGACAATCGCTGACGTGCCGAATACGTGAACTGGAAACCGCCAACGAACTATTGATCAGGCGCAACAACGAGATTCAGCGCTTCTATCACACGGTATCTCATGAAGTGAAAACACCGCTGACCGCGATCCAAGAGTTTGTCTCGATTGTGCACGACGGTGTGGCGGGCGACGTACAGGACGAACAGAAGACCATTCTTAATTACGCGCTGCAAAGCTGTGAGCAGATATCAACGCACTTTAATGATCTACTTGAGTTGTCGCGATTTGAAACAGGCAAGATGACGGTCGATCTTGCGCCTAATAGTATTTACGATGTGTTTAACCATTGCGTGGTGGCTGCCAGGCCTGCAGCGATTGCTAAAGACATTACGCTTGAAGTCACGGATCAGGTCGACCTGCCACCGGTACTGATTCAGTCCAACCGGATTATCCAGGTGGTAAGTAATCTGCTGGGCAATGCCATCAAGTTCACTGATCCAGGTGGCAGCGTGAAGCTGGATTGCCTAGTCTCAGAGAATGGAAAGTCACTCAAGATTAGCGTAACGGATACCGGTTGTGGAATCGACGAATCAGACTTACCCCATATCTTTGATCGTTTGTATCAGGTCACACAGACCGAGCGCAAAGATCTTGAACCGGGGATGGGGCTGGGCCTGAGTATTGCCTCGCAGATCATCGAATTGCACGGTAGTGAGATCGTGGTCGAAAGTACATTGGCTCAGGGCACTATGTTTTCTTTCGAACTCGAAACCTGCGTGGAAGCTGACTCGGAAGAGGCAGCCTGACTGTCGTGCGCCCGGCTTGTCGTCTGCCTCTGTTGTACTTCCTTGTCGCGCTCCTCCAGTGTCTGGAATAATGTAATCAGCCATTCTGTACGAGGTACGGCCGGGACCGTTTCGATGTCTTCCAGCAAGTATTGTGTTTCTACCAGCGGCGGCCATTCGAGTTGATCCTGACTGCGTGCCGGTGAGCGCAATGGCACTGTCAGCAGCGCCTTGGCTAGCAGCATGGACTTTCGAGAACGGGGCACGATGGCTCGCTTTTCAATGGTCTCAAAACCCTGACTGGCAATTTGACGGCCGATATCCGAGTAGATTACGCGCGCAGCACGAATACCGGCTCGGCAGTTTAGCGGTAGCAGCGCTATTCCGGAATCCGCACGTTTATACAGAACATTGGCGTAACTGAGTAGACGCTGACACATGGCAGTAACGGCTGGATGCTGCACAGGGTTTTCAAGCCATTGTTCTGGATCAATACCTGCTTGTGCGAACCATCGACGAGGCAGATATAGACGGCCCATACGAGCATCTTCACCGATATCGCGGGAAATATTGGTAAGCTGCATGGCGACCCCCAGATCACAGGCACGAGCCACGGCTCTGCAATCTGTCGTACCCATGATCAGCGTCATCATGGCACCGACACAACCCGCTACGCGCGCGGCGTAGTCGTATAGCTCCGACAGGGTTTCATAGTTGCGGCCGCTAGCGTCCCACGCAAGGCCCTCTATCAGTGCATCAGGCATCGCGCGCGGTATGGCGAAATTACTGACCACTTCTGCCAGTGCCCGATCCTCAGGTTGAGGGCCCGGTGTTCCCGCATAGATGGCATCAAGACGTGCATACAGTGCCTGGATGGCTGCATCACCGGCATTGTCTGCATCAATGAGATCGTCAGCGATGCGACAGAATGCATACAGTGCAGTGGCCGGTACGGAAATCTTCGGTGGCAGCAGCAGAGAGGCCATAAAGAATGAGTGTGAGCCGTGCTTGATGAGCTGGCGGCAGGCTGACAGGTCTTCTTTGCGTGTGTGCTGACTCATGGTTGTTCTGTAGCATGCATCAAACGGGCAACACTCTCAGGTGCTTCCTCGTGAATCAGATGACCCTTGTTCTCAATGATATCCAGTGTGGCATTGGGAATCAGGCTTTTCAAACGATATGCATCTCGGAGCGGAATGGTGCGATCTCCTGTTGCGGCAATCAACTGTACTGGCATGGTTAGTTGTGTCAGCCTGGGTACCAGAGAATCCAGCTTCCATTGCGACATCATTCGCAGCACACCGGCTACATGCTGTGGATCGCGAAACAGGTTTTGATACTGTGCAAGGCCTGCTGCGCCGATCTCAGAGCCGGTACTTTCCAGCAGACGGCGTACATGTCTGGGATCGCTTGCTCTACGGGCAAACACGCGGGGCAGCCAGCCAGCTGAAGCTGACAATTTAGCCAGTGGTGAAAACAGCCAGCCTGCAAACCCACTGAGTGGCAATATGGCACCATTGACACTGACCAGCTTCTGCGGATCCCAGGCATGGCTCAGGCAGAGTTCGGCCATGATGGCAGCCCCTGCTGAATGACCCACAATGATGTCAGGGATAATATGCTCCTGCAATAGCAACGCATTCAGGGAACGGGTGATACCGGATAGAGACAAGTCGGCTGTTATCGGTGTAATGGTGCGGGCATGTCCGGGCAGATCCACACTGATGAGGGTGTAGTGTGGTGCCAGGCAGGCAACTAGTGGATCCCACGAATGAGTGGATGCGCCTGTACCGTGTAGCAACAGACAAACCGGCCCCGTACCAGTTTGTTGTATATGCCAGCTGATGTTGCCGTCTATAACCTGACGGGTCTGCAGAGATTCGCCATCACGTTCAGAGACTGGACGAGTGTCAACGCTCATGACTGTAACAAGCCCGGTAGTTTCGCTGCGCCGCCGGGCGGCAGCGGTAGGTAACGGGCTTGCAATGTGGCTGCAAGTTGAGCTGCCTGGGGTCTGGGTCGGGGTGAGGTGTCGATGAACAGTGCGCGAACATCTTGCGATGCCAACACTCTTGCGGCAGCTTCTGCATCCTCAAGCGCCTGCACACGAGAGCCTTCGCCGCGCCGGTTTATATTGGCCTTACCGTCGGTCATCAGCACGACCACGGGTGTTTCACCAGCCTGTTTCAACTGCCTGACTACATCGGTGGCCAGATCAAGTCCAGCAGCCAGAGGCGTGCCACCGCCGCCGGGTAGTCCAGACAGCTGCCGCTTGGCGCGCACCAGTGATCGGGTGGGCGGCAGTTCCAGAGAGGCACTCAGACCGCGGAAGCTGATCATGGCAACACGATCCCGGCGCACATAACATTCTGCTAACAAGAGTTCGACCGCACCCTTCGCCTCAGCCAATCTATGCAATGCTGCGGAGCCTGAGGCATCAACTACAAACACAGTGGTCGTTCGTGTGGGCTGCTTGTATCGCGTGATACGAAAATCTTCAAGTCTTATCTGCAAACGCCCCGGTGTTCCATCGTTGAGTGATCTGCCACGTAGCCGTTGCCGAGGCGCTGCGCCCTTGAGCGTTTCAACGATGTTCAGGCGCTGGCGCGCATAGCGACCACGTGGACGACGTACTCCGGCAGGGCGGCCTTGAGTACCCACACTGCTACTCTTGGCATCTCTTCCGCTGGTATTGCCTGCTCGTTGACCACGGACCAGATTGGCGATCAGATGTTGTGGCAGGGTGGCACTGGCAGCTTCCAGCAGCTGCTCTGCCATGTTCGCCGATTGATCTGTGTCGCAAGGTTCGGTGTCATCAGTATTCTCAGGTGCCTGAGCATCCTGTGGCATGGGCTGATCTTCGCCGGTTATGTCATCCGTCTCATCTGAGGTATCCGACGCGGGTTCATCATCGGGCGGTTCACTGGATTCATCGGCATCTCGCTGCGTATCCGATTCCGTTTCATTGGCAGCTGCTTGTGGTAGCTGCGTTGCTCGAGGAGCCAGCACCAGACGTGTAGCAACCGTTGCATCTTCCATATCCACTATGTCCCTGCCATCAAGCCAGGCATGGCCGCGTGCAACGCGACTGGCGTAGATTAGCGGGCGCATGGACTCAATGCCTAGTGCATTGGCCAGCTGAATCAATTCGGTCAGTATGTCATCCGGGATCTGGACGTGAGAGATTGCCTCAGCGGTTTGTCTGGCTGATAGATCGAGTGTGCTCGCAGATTGTTGTTTGCTTACTTGCGCGTGTGTCTGCTCAATGACCGAGCCTGCTGATCGTTCATACTCAGCCATGGCGTGTTGCAACGCTTGCCAGGGTAGGTCAGGCAGCGGCAACATCAACGCCAGCCGGTCCCCGAGTGCGGTGTCGGCAAGGCCAGTCTCATCGGGCAGACTCTCATCCAGGGCAATGATGGGTACTGCATGTCGGGTATCGCCCATGCTGACGTTATCAAGATGCGCTCCAAGAATACCGACTACCGTAGTCTCCAGTCGCTCAGCACCGTTGATAAGCAATGCACCTGATTTTATATCCAGCAAACCTGGTAGCGTGACGCGTTTGCCCTGCGCCAGTGTTTCGTTGATATCCAGGCCTCCCGTCAGGCGTTCTTCTGACACATTGACTGGAACGCGGGTCAAGGCGAATAACTCGGCCAGTCGTGTCTGGAATGCCTGATGGACGGGTCCGTGAGAGGCAGCAACCAGCATGCCTTGTAAACCTGCCGGATCCTGCTTGAGTAACGCAATGGCCAGACAGGCGAGATCCCATAGTAACCGCTGTTCAGCGATATCGAAGACGGGTTTCTGTGTTGTGGAGGGCATGCTCAAGCGCTGGCAAATCGCCCAATCATGCCACGGCAAGACCGGCAGCATCCAGAGCGCGTTCAATCCGGACTGACGATCCACTGTCGTCAAGTGGATCACGGCGCAGGCGGTGGCGCAAGGCCATCGATGCAACCCGGGCAATGTGTGATTGATCGACGTCGGTATCACCGAGTAGTGCCGCATAGGCTCGGCAGGCACGCATCAATGTCAGTTCGCCACGCAGACCATCTGTGCCCAGACTGATGCATAATTCAGACAGGGTGCGCAGGGCGCTGTCATCTACTTGCACATCGCTTAACAACGTGCGCGCATTGAGTATCTGTTGCTGAATGGCGGCATCCTCTTTCTGGTACTTCGCCAAAAACTTGCCAGCATTCTGTTCGAACTCATCACGCAACCGGACAATCCTGATACGTTGATCGATATCTGTCGGAGTGCTTACATCAACGGACAAGCCAAAGCGATCCAGCAGTTGGGGACGTAGCTCACCTTCTTCAGGATTACCACTGCCTACCAGCAGAAATCGAGCTGCGTGCCGAATGCTCAGCCCATCACGTTCGACCACATTGATCCCCGATACGGCAACATCCAGTAGCAGGTCAACCAGATGATCCTCCAGCAAGTTGACTTCATCGATGTACAGAAAACCCCGGTTTGCTGCAGCTAGCAATCCCGGTTCGAAAGCCTTGACGCCTGCCGTCAGAGCCTTTTCGATGTCCAGTGCGCCGACAACACGATCTTCACTGGCGCCGAGGGGAAGATCGACGACTGGTGTGTTGCGTTTCTCCGTGGGTAACGTTTTACTGTTCTCACCCATGCGTGCACAACACTCATCACACAACGCTTCAGGTTTGAACGGGTCGCAGGCAAAGCGACAGCCAGAAACCACATCAATCTCAGGTAACAGGGCTGCCATCGCACGCATGGCAGTAGTTTTGCCTGTGCCGCGATCGCCGAGCACCAGTACACCACCAATCGTGACATCTACCGCGGCCATCTGTAGCGACAGTTTCATGTCTTCCTGGCCAACAATGGCTGAGAATGGAAATACAGTTGTCATCGGGTAGGCGTGTGATTCAGTGAAACTGACACAGGCTTTACGGCTGTGTGCGCAGGGCAGTCTTTAGTTTGTTCAGCACCTGTATTCGAGTGTGTTGAGAGTACCTGATCGGTGGGTTCATCACGCGCAAAGATGCGATTCCATAATTTTGCGTCAGCAATGGGCAGCGCCATGAAAAAGTGCTCGAGGATGGCTAGCATAAGCAGAACTCCTGGCAGTCCTGACGTAAGCGACAGCGGTGAGGGCTGCTGTAGCGAAAGGGACAAAAGCTTCCAGGCAACGACGCAGGCAATACTGACACAGACAACGTAGAACACGGACACCGGCGCCCGGCGAATATAACTGTGTGCGTAGGCCAGTCGGGCAGGGAACCAGTCGGTGTTGAAATTGGGTACACCGAAGAACAGGTTGAGCTTGGCACTCCAGCGCATCATCCACAGTACCAGGAAGGTATACAGCCCGGTAGGATTGGGTTCAGACCAGTGCAGCGTGACCACAATCAGCCCGGCGAACAACACACTGATTTCATGCCAGATACTGGCACCCAGTGCTAGCTGAAAGCGTCGATAGGTACTGCAATGTGGCGGGCACTCGCGCTGATGTACGCCGCTCACCAGACCGCTGTAATAACTCAGTTCGATACACCCCCAAAGAACGACAGCTGCCACGAAACCAGCATAGGAATTCCAGCTGCTGACGTCATGCGCAACAATTTTCAGTATGATCAGCGTCAGCAACGAGACACACAGCAGTGTACTGGCCAGTACCAACCGAGTGCTGGTCAGACGCTGCTGAAGATACAGCACCACACCGGTACCAATCCACCAGATGGCAATGACACTAAGCAGTGGCACTATGAGCGACATATCAGTAGGCGACCAGTCAGGATGCAGGTAAAGGTGGATTGTCGCGTGCCGGTAGCAGGCGTGTGAAGGCTGCTACGTTGTCGACGCCAAAAGCGGACAGCTCGACGCGACGTGACGTAGCGGGATCAATCAAAGACACCAGTCCGTCTTCCCACACGGTAAGCTGGAACGGCACTTCCGGGCCCAGACCATGCGCCTTGCGTTCTCGCACCATGCCCCGCATGACGCTGCGCATGAAGCCATCTTCACCGGTTTGCAGGCGGGTAATTTCCTCGTCGGTGGTAGCGTTGATAATACTGACAGCGCCTTGCTCGACATCCACAAAATGTAGCTCGGTCTGTTGCAGGATTTCTCCGTGAGCGGTGGATGCTGCCAGCTGCTCGTGTGACTGACTATCGAGCCGAAATGCCCAGCTGGCGAACAGAGTCGTTAGCAGCGCAGCGACGATACCGCCCTTTAACCAGATTGGCAGTATGGCTTTCTCACCGGGACGAAGTTTCACAGAGCCTCCGATTGCATGAGTGAAGCTTCCTTCAGCGGCTTGTCGATTCTGGCGTGTTTCTGATCAGTGGTTGTGTCTGAAATTTCAGCAGCCATGCTGCCAACGATACGGGCCACTTGCTCGACATTGGGAATGCTGCGCAACATGGGCTGTGGTTGTGAGAAGCACCACGGTCTTACGTGCGGCCAGAGAACCAGATAGTTGACTCGCCGCGTATCTTTCAATACCAGCGGGATATCACCGAAGCCGTTGGTATCCACGCGCATGTCAGCTGCTTTTATTTGTGCAAAAGGCAGATTAATAGTCATTTGCAGTGCCACGCCAAACCTGATCAGTATGCGTCGGTTAGTCACGGTATAGATGGTGACGTGAGCGGTAGCCCAGGCCAGTACACCGAGAATCAGGATGCCGGCAACCGACAAGGCGATAGTCATGGGCAAGCTGACACCGGCGCTCGTTGCCGTATCGCTGGCGCTCAGGCCGGAAATGATCTGTACACCAAGAATAACCAGAAAATAGATCATGATCTTGCGTACATGGAAAGCGTTCTTGGCGAGTTCCCATTTGTCGGGTTTACCTTGCCAGACGATATGCTCTCCGGGTGGCAGGGGAGCGGGTATACCGGGTTGGTCTTCAAAATCGAAATCGTCGTGATCCTGCACTTCGAACCTCCTGCAAAGGCTTAGTCAGCCCGGTTAAATCCGGGCTCTGTATTGTTGGTTTTCGGCCTGCGCCAGGCTAGGTTCTGGCACCGACAGTGGACCTGTCAAACTGACCACAGCGGTTCAACCCGTTATGGTTGATCCGCTGTAGCAAACACATGTCTAGATATAAGACTCTGTGCGCTGTGGCGAACCAAAGACGTGAGCACCACCATAATAAGCCTGAATCTTGTCTTCTTCGAGTAGCGTGACAACAGAGCTATTGGCAATCAATGGCACATCTTCAAACTGAGCCGAGTTCAGTGAAGCAACGCGGACCTCTTTCGCGCGACCGTCTATCAGTCTTTGCTCCAGCGTACCGTCAGTGGGTGCGCGGCCCTTTCGTCGCAGTTTGACGTACATCATGGGCAGAAGGACAGTCTTGCCTGATTCCAGCGCCACAATGTAATACCGCGGCAAGAATTCCATTCGATCCACGAAGATGTCTGTGATCTTGCCAACCACCTCGCCGTCACAGGCAACAACGTCCATGCCGCGTGGGTCGGGTGATTTTTCCGGAATGAAATATTCATGCTCTGGCAGCTGCGACAGAGGCACCATTCGCGGTTCGCCTTCAGTGGTCAGGTCTGGTGTATCGGAACGCTCCGCCCACGCAGCAGCACCGAGCCCATCTATCATGGCGTTGCCATCAGGTACCAATGGCGCACCGGGCCATGGGCCGAGTGGTGTTGCATTGAGTTCACGGTGATCGTCGTTCTCGTCGTTTGGCAGATATACGGTCTCACCGTGCATCAGGTCATAGGCTTTGGGACTGGGTACCTTGTGCTCGGTACTGGGGGCACCGCGGTCGTTCTCGTGAAACCGCAGTGGAAAACCCTCACGCCGACTTTCTCTATTCAGATACAGCACAAGGAACACAAAAAACAGCCAGAACAGATACAGCGCGAGCTGTGCTACATCGATGTATTGCGTGATAGATCCTACTTCCATCGTCCCGTCTCCTGATCAGTTGGGAAATTCGGCCAGTCCAAATTGCCGAGGTTGAGATTGATTAACAGCCTGAACCGACGTCAGTCGTCCCATGGCTGCAAGTGCTACAAACAGTAAAGCTATTTCCAGGTGATACACCACGCTGTAGCCGGTGGCTGCTCCGCTGAGTGTTTCTCCTAAAACTCCGTTGCTGGCAAGCTCGGTGACCGAGTCTCGAAGCAGGCCACCTACCGCTATGCCTACGCCAGCGGCTGTCGCTTGCGCTGCACCCCAGGCTCCGAGGGATAGCCCGGTATGTTCGTCGCCGACCATGGTCATGGCCATCATGAGGGTGCTGACCGCAAACAATCCGGCGCCAAATCCGATAAGCAGCGTGCCTGCGCGAAACAGAGCAGCAGATCCCAGTGGCTGGGCGAAAATCACCATGCAAAACGCCAGAATTCCGATTAGTACGCCACTTGCAGCAACACGTGCTGGATGGGCTCCTCGCTGCAGGCGCCATGCCGCTACGGCAAATGCTGCCAGACTGCCACCGGCGAGTATGGCGGTGAGCATGGTGGTAGCACTGACGCTCAAGCCCAGGATTTCAGCACCGTAGGGTTCAAGCAGGATGTCCTGCATACTGAAACCTGCTGTACCCAGCATGACGGCCACAATGAAGCGCTTGCCTTGTGTGGCGTTGGTGTAACGAGTCCAGGCATCCCGGAAAGCGGGTCTGGCTGACTGGTTGCGATCCGGTCGTCGTGACTCCTGCTTCCACAATGAAATACAGTTGAGCACCATCGTCATGATGGCAGCGCCCTGAATGACTTGAATCAGCTTGAGCTGAGTGAAATCGGACAACAACACGCCAAACAGCAACGCGCTGAATAACATGCCAAGCAACAGCACAACGTATAAGAGCGCGACAACCTGAGGTCGTTTTTCTTCCGGCGCAATGTCTGTGGCTAGAGCTAGTCCAGCGGTCTGACTGGTATGCAGACCGAGACCGACGAGTAGGAACGCTAACGCCGCCGCTGCACGCGCTACCCAGATAGGCGCGTTGCCATCACCCGACAGCAACAACAGTGCGAATGGCATGATGGCCAGTCCACCGAATTGCAGCAGACTACCCATCCAGATAAAAGGGATCCGGCGCCAGCCGATAGCCGATTTGTAATGATCAGAACGAAAGCCAATCAACGCCCTGAACGGGGCGAACAGCATGGGCAGTGCCACCATGGTAGCAACCAGCCATGCTGGCACGCTAAGTTCGACAATCATGACCCGGTTCAAGGTGCCATTGAGCAGCACCAGTGCCATGCCACAAGACACCTGAAACATGGACAACCTGACAATGCGACTCCACGGTAGCTCACGGCTGGCCGTGTCGCTGAATGGCATGGCCTTGTAAATCAGGGCCCGCCACTCTGCCGCACGCGCTGCACGCACGGCGGCTTTGTCAGTAGGGTTGTTGTCGGTATGTGTTGTCACAACGCTTGCATCAATCGAATCCGAGCAGATCGAAGATATCGCGGTCCTGCATGGATATCGCATTGATTGGGTCAACACCTGCGTAAAGGTTTGCAGCCAGTCGCATGTATTCATTGGTGACCGCATCCAGCTCTGCAGATTGTTCCATTTCGAACAGCGTGGACTTCTTCAGGCGACTGCGACGAATGACATCAAGGTCTGGAAAATGCGCGATGGTTTCCATACCGGTGACCGCGTTGAAGCGATCAATCTGATCGGTGCCAGCACTACGATTGCAAATAACACCACCGATACGCACGTCATAGTTCTTGGCTTTCGCGCCGATGGCTTGCACGATACGGTTCATCGCAAATATAGAATCGAAGTCGTTGGCGGCAACAACCAGCGCACGCTCTGCATGCTGTAGGGGAGCTGCAAAACCACCGCAGACCACATCACCCAGTACATCGAAGATGACAACATCTGTATCTTCCAGCAAGTGATGTTCTTTGAGTAGTTTTACGGTCTGGCCAACAACATAGCCACCGCAACCGGTACCTGCTGGAGGCCCGCCCGCTTCTACACACATGACACCGTTATAACCTTCGTAACAATAGTCAGCTGGTGTCAGTTCTTCGGTGTGAAAATCCACCTCTGCCAGTACGTCAATAACCGTGGGCATCAACTGCTTGGTCAGTGTGAAGGTAGAGTCGTGCTTGGGGTCACAACCAATCTGAAGAACACGCTTGCCCAGTTTGGAAAATGCCGCTGACAGATTGGAAGATGTAGTGCTTTTGCCGATGCCACCCTTGCCGTAAACGGCGAAGACGCGAGCGCCTTCGATCTTCATGTCAGCGTCCTGATGGACCTGCAGGCTGCCTTTGCCATCAGGAGCGTGCTTGCCAACGGCGTTGGCGCGTTTGATCTGGTTCATTGGTACGGCTTGTACATTCATGCTGCTGCTCCTGCTACGACACCTTCAAGGCGGTCTTCAAGCTCATCGCCCGCGTCGTGCAGGGCTTGTAGTACTTCTTCACTTGGAGACCAGTAATTACGTTCGCTTGCTTCGATAAGCCGGTTGGCCATGCGAGCAGACGCGGTTGGATTCAGTTCGGCCAGGCGATCTCGCATGGCTTTATCCAGGACAAAGGTACTGGCCATCTGCTTGTATACCCAAGGGGATACTTGTCCTGTCGTTGCAGACCAGCCTAACGTGTTGGTTATGGATGTCTCAATGGCTCTGACACCTTCGTAGCCATGCTTGAGCTGGCCTTCGTACCATTTCGGATTCAGCATTCGAGTGCGTGTCTCCAGCGACACCTGCTCTTGCAGGGTGCGCACAGTACCTTCGCCACGTGTCTGATCACCGATGTAGGTGGGAACCGCTTTGCCACGTGACTTCTTGACCATGGCGTTCACACCGCCAAGCGTGTCAAAGTAGTAGTCCAGTTGAGTAATGCCCAACTCGACACTCTCCAGATTCTGGTAAGCCAGATCGACATCGGCAAGTGCCGTCTCCAGCCGTTTGGACTGACGCTTGGCGCTGCCATCAACGCTAAACGCAAAGCACTTGCGATTGGCATAGACATCGGCCAGTTCATCTTCGCTGTCCCACGTGCCACTATCGATCATCAGATTGACGTTGGCACCGTAGGCACCATCGGCGTTACTGAATACCCGTAACGCGGCTGTTTCGAAATCACAGCCAGTCTTTTCCTGATACTCCAGTGTGTGTTTTCTGACAAAATTCTGCTCAGGCGACTCATCAGCGCTTGAAGCGATCAGGGCAGCTTCTGCCAACATTCGAGTTTGCAGTGGTAGCAGGTCACGAAAGACACCCGACAGGGTAGTCAGTACGTCAACTCTGGGACGGCCCAGTTCTTCCAGTGGAATAAGCTCTGAGCCACACAACTTGCCAAAGGGGTCGAAGCGTGGGCGTGTGCCCATTAACGCCATAACCTGAGCAATTGGCACACCTTCGTTCTTCATGTTGTCGCTGCCCCACAAGACAAACGCAACCGATTGCGGCAGTGAGCCAGTTTCTGCCATGTGACGATCAAGCAGCATTTGCGCCGTGCGTGTCCCTGCGCGTTGGGCTTGCAGCGTGGGTATGCGGAAAGGATCAAAACCGTGGATATTGCGTCCGGCTGGAAGTGTTTCAGCGTTATGCAGGACATCACCACCTGGCGCTGCAGAGATATAACCGGCATCCAGAGCGTGGATCATTCCCGAGAGCTCTCCATCGCCAATCATGTGCTCGTTCATGGAAAGCAGCTCCTGCTCCCACGTTAAGGTTACGTCTGCTGAATGATCCGCAGGTAGTGCAAATGTTGTCTCTGAATCTGCCTGTTGCTGAAGCAAGGCGTGAACCGCACGCTTGTCAGGACAGAGGCCTTCGCCTTTACCACAAGACAGATGTGCATGGAGTACATCCGCACGTTCTTCAACAGTCGGTACGTCGCCGATCACGTGCAAGCCACAGGGAATCAGTTCGTTTTCATATTCGGTTAACAGATTCTTGAGTGTGGTAACGCTTTGTGTCACCGCGGCATCAGACCAGTCCAGCTCGCTCCCCAGATCCAGTTGCTCTGCCTGTGTTTTGAGCAGGCTTAGCAGCTCTGCGCCTTCCTCGGTATCACGCTCTTCCAGAACGTTCCACTGACGAATAGTGGTTTTCACATCTTCCAGACCCTTGTACAAACCCGCTTCGGTAACTGACGGTGTCAGGTAGCTGATGATGGTGGCAGCACTACGACGTTTGGCAATGGTTGCTTCTGACGGGTTGTTGGCTGCGTAGAAATAGTAGTTAGGTGTGTCACCAATAAGGCGATCAGGCCAGCACTTACCAGACAGTCCGGATTGTTTGCCAGGCATGAATTCCAGTGCGCCATGCGTACCGAAGTGCAGCAGGGCATCCACGTTGACTGTCTTTTGCAGGTAGCGATAAAAAGCGGTGAAAGCATGGGTCGGCGCAAAGCTGCCTTCGAATAACAACCGCATAGGATCGCCTTCGTAACCAAAGCCAGGTTGTAATCCTACGGTGATGTTGCCCAGTTGCATGCCGAGGACGAAAATACCGTTGCCGTTGCTCAACAACTTACCGGGTGCCGGTCCCCATTGTTCTTCAATTTCAGATAACCATGGAGTGTGTCGAACATGGTCGTCGGTCGGTATCGTTGCCAGTACATTGGCATCAGTTCCATGCACCGAGGCATTCCCTTTCAACAGGCAATCGCGCAGCGCATCGACAGAATCAGGAACCTCAACGGTATAGCCTTCGGCGTCCAGACGCTTCAACGTGTTGAACAGGGATTCAAATACCGCAAGATAGGCTGCGGTGCCCACAGCACCCGCATTCGGTGGAAAGTTGAACAAGACAATGCCTACTTTCCGATCTGCTCTGTTGCTACGCTTGAGCTCAATGATTTCTACTGCTCTACGAGCCAGCGTATCGATACGCTCCTGAATAGGGAGTTTATCCTGATCACCTTTACTACCCATGCTCTTTTGCCCACCGTAGACGATAGGTCCGGTTGCACCATCAAGCTCGGGCAGTGCGACCATCAGAGTCGTCTCGATAGGTGCCAGACCGCGAGTGCTGTTCTCCCATTGTTCCAGTGACTGGAACTCACTGGGGTGAGCGGCGATGTAAGGCACATCAAGAATTCCAAGCGCGGCTATGGCTGATTTTGAATCGTTGTAGGCAGGTCCACCGACCAGAGAGAAGCCTGTGAGTGAGATCAGACAATCTATGTTGGTCTTGCCATCCTTCTTGAAGTAGGCATCAATGGCCGGGCGACCATCAAGGCCGCTGGCAAATGCCGGAATGACTTTCAGCCCACGGGCTTCGAGCGTCTTTATGACACAGTCATAATGTTGCGTGTTGTTGGCTAGTACATATGAGCGCAGCAGCAGGACACCTACTGTGCCCTGAGTGTTTGAAATCTGTGGAAGATCGCTTAGTTGATCTGTAATTTTGTGGCCTTTGACAGCCGGATGGTAGATACCGTTTTCCGGATAGTCTAACGGTGCCTTGTCTTTCAACAGAGCCCGTAGCACTTCTCTTTCATCAGCTGCATAACGTTGTACCAGTGTTCTGACCATACACGTAATGTTCTCTTCAGAACCTGCAAGCCAGCATTGCAGCATGATGAAGTAGGCGCGTAGATCCTGCGCAGTACCCGGTATGAACTTCAGGATGCGCGGTAGACGTTTGAGCGTCTTCATCTGCGAAGCACCGCTGCTTTGTCCAGGCTTTTTCGAACCACGCAGTTTCTTGAGAATGGCCATAGGGCCCTTCATTTCACCGCCCATGGTCAGCTTGCCCATGCGGGTCAGTTTGACGATTTCACCGCCAGACATGGCGCCAACAATGGCATCACAGTGGGGCGCACGGGCTTGAAGAGCTGGTAGTACGGCATTGATGTGAGGTTCCAGAAACATCATGGTGCAAATAATGATGTCGGCTTCTGCAATGGCCGCGTGACACTCTTCTTCGGCTGTCGCATCATCGCCCCAGTCACAGGCAGGGTGCATGCTCAGCTTCAAGCCGGGCAGTTCCTGCTGAAGGCGCGTTTGGGCGCGCTCAACCGTGTTGCCCAGATGTCCATCAAGCGTAATGATGGCGACTTTTATAGGTGTTTGACTAGCGTGCATAGTGTGCTTTTGCGTCATAGAGCGTGTCCAGAGTGATGGTCACATCGCCGCGCATCCGAGCGAATTCCTCGGTGTTGCGACGCGCCTTGCCACGTACAAAAAACGGTATCTTCTTGAGTTCTTTCTCAGCTTCCGAGCTCCACTGGCCAGTTGCTGATGCAGACTCGGTGGGTGCAGCCTGTGTGCTTGTTACTACCTGTGCAGGTGCGCTTGCCATCAAGGCAACATCAGCGGTTGCACCGGTGTCGTGCATGGCTGCCAGCACAGCGGGAACAGGTTCTGGCGCAGTCTCGGCACGATCTGATGTTTCACCACCGTGCAAGTGTGACGGCGCAGCCGTATCGTTGAATTCAAAGTCGTCACGGAACATGTGTAAAAGGTGCTCTTCCAGACCCATCAGTAGCGGATGTACCCACGTATCGAAAATCACGTTGGCACCTTCGAACCCCATTTGCGGTGAATAACGTGCGGGAAAATCCTGCACGTGCACAGGTGTGGATATAACCGCGCAGGGCAGGCTCAATCGCTTGGCAATGTGGCGTTCCATTTGCGTGCCCAGCACCAGTTCAGGATGCAGAGCTTCAATATGTTCCTCTACTTCCAGATAATCGTCAGTGATGAGTGCTTCGAGACCCAACTCCTTGGCCACGGCCCGAACATCTTTTGCCATTTCACGGCTGAATGTGCCCAGCCCGACAACCTTGAAACCGAGCTCGTCTCTGGCAATACGTGCGGCTGCTATAGCGTGTGTGCCATCACCAAAGATGAAGACACGCTTCGCTGTCAGGTAGGTTGAATCGACCGAACGTGAGTACCAGGGCAGGCGGCTGTGTTCAGCATTCTTGATGCCACTGGCATCAATGCCGGCAACCGTTTCGACTTCTTCGATAAACGCCAACGTAGCTGTAACACCAATCGGTACTGTTTTTACCGTGGGTTGCTTCAGATTCTTTTCCAGCCAAGTGCATAGCGTGCGCGAGATTTCAGGATATAGCGAGATGTTGAAATCAGCCTGTGGAATTCTGCGAAGATCAGCTGTTGTGGCATCCAGTGGCGCAACAACATTGACCTCAACACCCATGCTCTCGAGTAAGCGCCGGATTTCAACCACATCATCACGGCAGCGAAAACCCAGACTGGTGGGGCCGAGGATATTAGCCAGAGGCTTGCGTTGTTCAACCGAGGCAGATGCTGTAACAGCGTCTGAGTCAGTAGCTTCAACGAGCGTGGAATCACTGTTGTTGGCAGCTGCTTTACGTTGGTTGTCATGAGCCAGTACATGACGCACCAGATAGTAGAAAGATTCACTGGCGCCCCAGTTCTCTTTCTTGGAATAGGAGGGTAGTTCCAGTGGTATTACCGGGACAGGCAGGTGCATGCCCATAGCCAATGAACCGGGTTGATCCTGAATCAGTTCTGCTGTGCATGACTCACCGACCATCAACGCTTCTGGCTGAAAACGATCGTAGGCGTCGCGAATGCTGGACTTGAGCAGGTTGGCTGTATCACCACCAAGATCACGTGCCTGGAAAGTGGTGTAGGTGACGGGTGGTCGTTTGTTAGAACGTTCTATCATCGTAAACAGAAGATCCGCGTACGTGTCACCTTGTGGGGCATGCAGTACGTAGTGAACATCCTGCATGGAGGTTGCAATACGCATTGCACCTACATGTGGAGGGCCTTCGTATGTCCAGAGGCTAAGTTCCATAGTTAAATACTCAGCAGGCGTCGACGGCTTAACGGCCGTGCAAACAGTTCAGCCAGATCGCCTGCCTGATCGAATCCGTGGACCGGTGTGAAAACCAGTTCAATAGACCACTTGGTGCTTAATCCTTCGCCCTCGAGCGGATTGGCAATACCAAGACCGCAGACGGTGAGGTCAGGCTTCTGTTCTCTCAGTCTGTCCAGTTGTTTGTCTACATCTTGTCCTTCAACGACGTGGGCTGTTTCGGGGACAACCTTGAGTTCTTCAGACAGGGTCTTTCGATCAAGATAGGGCACACCGATTTCCAGTATCTCCATGCCGCATTCCTGATGCATAAAACGCGCGAGTGGAATTTCGAGCTGTGAATCGGGCATGAACCATAACCGCTTGCCTTGTAGGACCGGCTTGTAGTGTTCCAGTGCTTTTTTGGCACGAGCAATCGGGGCTGCAGTGACCTTGTCCAGATCGGCATGAGGTAAACCGACGGCTGTGGCTGCTGCTTGCAGCCAGGCTTGCGTACCCTGAACACCAAACGGGAACAGAGCGGGAACATGTTGCGCACCACGTTCAAGCAGTGCACGACGTGATGTATTCAGAAAAGGCTGTGCGAGCAGGAAACGCGTATTTGGACCAATGGCAGGAATTTCAGCGGCCCTGCGAGGTGGAAAAAACGTAAGCTTTCCTGCGGCCTTGCTGATGCCTGAATCGTTGAGTAAACGCTCGAACTGATCTTCAACGATATCGGGTAGTGCACCGACAACCATCAGCTGGTGCTCATCCGTTGTTGGAGCTGCCACTAACATGGCTTCCAGACAGGCATCCTCACCTTCGGTAAAGGTTGTCTCAATACCACTGCCAGAATAGTTCAGCACGCGTACACGTCCCTGATGAGCTTCGCTCAGGCGTTGGGCGGCGCGACCAAGATCCAGCTTGATGACTTCCGACGGGCAAGAGCCGACCAGAAACAGCGTGGCGATATCAGGACGACGTTCCAGAAGGCGATGAACAATGCGATCCAGCTCTTCGTTGGCATCTGACAAACCGGCGAGATCCTTTTCTTGCATGATGGCCGTGGCAAAACGCGGCTCTGAAAAAATCATAACCCCGGCAGCTGATTGCAGCAGGTGTGCACAGGTACGGCTGCCCACTACCAGAAAAAAAGCATCCTGCATCTTCCGGTGCAACCAGACGATACCTGTAAGGCCGCAGAAAACTTCGCGTTGCCCGCGCTCAATGGTTACCGCAATATCCTGAAGTGCTGCTGTCATATCAGTGTTGTTCCGCCATGCGCGCCTGGCGCAGTTTCAAGACAAACTGTGCAGCATTGACCACATAGGTGACGTAGGCGGCTACGGCGACCCAGGCCATAGTTTGTTGACTACCGATATCGAACAGATACAGGGCTATATAGAGTGTGTGAAGGCCGATGACGACCATGCTGACCATATCTTCCCAGTAGAACGCTGGTGCGAACAGATACTGGCCGTAGACGTCATGTTCCCAGAGTGCCCCGGTGTACATAATGGCGTATAGAAACAGGGTCTTGATGGCTACGGATGCCGCCGCCAGTGCAAAGCCTTCGCCGCTCAGCAAGTAACGGGCCAGCAGCGCCGCGCTGACAAGAAAGACCAGAAACTGTATGGGCGCCAGAACACCTTGCACGAAAGTCCAGCGCGACTGGTTGCGACGCTCGCGTTGTGCCGGAGTATACAAAGGCTGTGGCTGGACTGCGTTATCTGAGAATTTCATGGTCCGGGAGTGATTGAAAACCGGCTACAAAGTGGCGATGCGCTCAGTGTAAGACCGTATCTCAAAAGTGTCAACTAGAATGGACACATGCGTACTGTCAATTAAAACGGACACTTTGCAGAGATAAGGCGTATAGTGTTCGTAACGGCTGATTGACAGTCATGTACAAACTGCTTTACCCGGCGTAAACTTTCATCCGGTATACGTGTAAATCAGGTCTCGGGTATGGCACAAACTCCAGAGGTTTCGGATATGGGAGCTGAGCGGCAATTGAATGAAGACTTGAGCGGAGATCTCACAGAGATCCCGTCGGTCCTTGTTCAGCCCACTCAGATAGAACTCCTGCTGAAAACAGTCGAAACTGAACTTATTCCCCGGCTGTTCGTCACTCACATGATGGACGTGCCGGTTACGTCGCCGTTGGTGGAGAATTTTGCCACTGAACCACAAACGGGTCCGTGGTCTACGCCAGACAAGATCAGTGGTTTTGCAGAGCTTTGTATTGGTAACGACCCGGCGCAACTGGACCAGCACGTCACTGACTTGCTTGCCCGGGGCGTCACGTTGGAAAGCATATTTTTACACCTGCTCACGCCGGTTGCCCGATTTCTGGGTGATCAGTGGCTGGAAGATCAATTGAGTTTTGTGGACGTACATCTCGGTCTTTGTCGCTTGCATCAGTTAATTTGCGAGTGTGAGGCAATTGGCTACAGATCCGAGAACATGCCACTGCTCGATACGTCTATTCTTTTAAGTACCGCACCCGGTGAGGACCACATGTTCGGTGTCACCATGGTGGCTGATTTTTTCCGCCGTTACGGATGGCGTGTCAGCAATCTGTGTGGACTGGAGCCGAGTTTTTTAGTCGCTCGGTTAGCCTCGACAAGTTATTCAGTTGTCGGTTTTTCATTGCATAACGAAAAGAATTTCGAGGCATTGAGAAAAATGATCAAGAAAGTACGATCGGTTGCAACCAATCCCGACATTGTCGTTATGGTTGGCGGTGACCACTTTATCCGAGATCCTAGTCAGGTCAGCAAGGTCGGAGCGGATATTTTCGCTGTTGATGGACATCAGGCAGTTTTGCTCGCAACCAACGCTTGTAAACCGGCGGGGGTCAACGTATGACGAGGATGCCATGGCAGTAAGTAATTTCAGGGCTCCAGCTGAAAATCTGGGCACAATTAACGGTCAAACCGCAGCATCTTTGCTCGGCGCGGCCTCCGATATAGCACTGGTTGTAGACCGGCAAGGTGTCATTCGTGACCTGTCAGTCAGTAGCGACGAGTTACAGACCAAAAGCATCCAGTCGTGGATTGGTCGTCAATGGCTGGACACGGTTGCGGGTGACAGCGCCGATAAGGTCAGAGATCTACTCAGCGAGGATCCCGAGGTCATGTTGCGTCAGCGCCAGGTCAACCACATCACCGATGATGGCGAGAACCTGCTTATCCTCTACAGCACCGTGCTGTTGCAGGATAAAGGCTACAGAGTAGCGATTGGCAAGGACCTCAGCTCATTGACCAAGATGCAGCAGCGGCTTGTCAACGTCCAGCAATCCATGGAACGCGACTATTCGCAATTGCGCCAGTTCGAGACGCGTTATCGGCTTCTATTGAGAACCGCCGGTGATGCCATCCTGATTGCCGAAGCAGAGACATTTCAGATCATTGAGGCCAATCCGGCTTCATGTGAGCTGCTAACTACCAGCGAAAGAAAGCTGGTGGGTACAAGTTTGCTTAAGTGGTTTGATCAAAAAGCGAAGCAGCGAGTAGAAGAGGCGCTGGCGTCGGTGCGCATGAATGGCCGCAACGTCAGCACGACATTGCAGCTGGACGCTGATGACGGGGAATCACTGCTGGTCAATCTGGCTCTGTTCAAGACCAGCAACATGACTCATATTCTTGTCAGGCTCGAAAAGAAAGTCAGCGAAGGTGTGAAGCTCAGCCATCCTGAGCAGGCGGCGCGTTTGCTTGCTCTGGTTGAGAACGCCCCGGACGCTCTCGTGGTTACCGACATGCGTGGCAAGGTGCTGGCGGTCAATACCGAATTCCTGGATCTGTCACAACTGGCGAGTGGCGATATGGCCAATGGTCAGGATCTGGCAAACTGGCTGGGGCAGGGCGGTATCGATTTTCAGATCATTATGTCCAGTCTGCGCGAACACGGATCCATCCGTTTGTACAACACGCAAATGCGCGGTGAATTCGGGTCTGTGTGTGATGTTGAGGTGTCAGCCACGGCGGTTGCCGACGGTGCACTGGACTGCATTGGATTTTCCATCAGGAATATCAGTCGTCGAATTGCCGCCAATGATGAGAGTTCAGCGGTAGCGCCACGCTCTATCGATCAGCTCACGCAGCTGGTAGGCCGAGTGCCACTGAAGGATCTGGTACGTGAATCAACTGAGCTCATAGAGCAGCTTTGTATACAGTCAGCATTAAAGTTGACCAACAACAACAGAGCATCAGCTGCTGAGATGCTGGGTCTCAGTAGGCAGAGCCTGTATGTGAAATTACGGCGTTACGCGCTCGATGATGAAAACAATCCAGCGGCGTAAATAAAACCCACAGGGCAGTGGTCCGTCAACTTGATGTTATTGATGGACCACTGTTTTCGACCGGATGTTCTCACAAGCCCGGTCAATGCTGGACAAAGTGTAAATAAAACTTGACACACGAGACTGTCAAGGATAGTTTACACCCATGGACTCTCAATCAGCTCCCCTGCCAGACAAATCGCTGCCATCGCCTGCCGCTGTTCTGGAGTTGTTCAAGCCTGTCACTTGGTTTCCGCCTATGTGGGCATTCGCCTGCGGTGTTGTATCAGCGGGTGTGGCGCCACTCGATCATCTTCTGACGATATTCCTCGGAGTGCTACTGACCGGCCCATTGGTCTGTGCAACCAGTCAGGCAGTCAACGATTGGTATGACCGGCACGTCGATGCGATCAACGAGCCTCTCAGGCCTATTCCCAGTGGCCGTATCCCGGGTTCATGGGGTCTTTATATTGGCATAATCTGGACCTGCGTCTCCTTGCTGGTGGCATCCTTTCTGGGTCCGGTCGTCTTTGTTGCGGCCATAGTCGGTCTAGTGCTGGCATGGATTTACAGTGCACCCCCATTGCGGCTCAAGCAGAATGGCTGGTTCGGCAATGCGGCTTGTGGTGCCTGCTACGAAGGGCTGCCGTGGATTACCGGTGCTGCTGTCATGCTGGGTGGCCGTTTGCCGGACACTCGCATACTGATGGTCGCCGCTCTTTATAGCGTTGGCGCGCACGGCATCATGACGCTGAATGATTTCAAGTCCATCGAAGGCGACACGCAATTGGGTTTGAAGTCTTTACCCGTGCAACTGGGCGCTGAACGCGCAGCCCGTCTTGCCTGCTGGGTAATGGCGCTGCCTCAGCTGGTTGTTGTCTGGTTTCTCTGGACCTGGGACAGACCGCTGACCCTTTTGTTTGTCGGGGCGGCGCTGGTGGCCCAGTTGTTTTTCATGCGGAAGCTGTTAAGCGATCCGCGTAAATTTGCCCCCTGGTACAACGCCACGGGAGTCTCCCTGTATGTGTTCGGCATGATGGCGACTGCCATCGCCTTGCGTTCACTGTAAGGCCTGCGACAGGATTTTATAATTAGATGAATCCAATGAATACGCGCTATCTGGGCTGGTTTGGTATATTCAGGTTGGGGCTTGTCCAGACATCGCTAGGCGCGATTGTTGTGCTCACTACCTCCACCATCAATCGCATTATGGTGGTCGAACTTGCACTACCAGCCTTGCTGCCAGGTTTGCTGGTCGGGCTGCATTACGCCATACAGATTACGCGACCACGAATGGGCTATGGCTCCGATCAAGGGGGTCGACGCACGCCTTGGATCATCGGGGGAATGCTGGTACTGGGGCTGGGGGGCGCATTGGCTGCCGTTTCAACCTCATTGATCGGTGCGCATCCGGTTGGTGGATTATTGCTGGCCGTACTCGCGTTTGTCATGGTGGGTCTGGGTGTTGGCGCAGCCGGTACTTCGTTGCTTGTATTGCTGGCTAAATCTGTCGCTCCGCGATACCGGGGCGCTGCGGCGAGTACCGTATGGGTGATGATGATTCTCGGGTTTATCATCACCGCCGTCATCGCAGGTAAGCAGCTTGAGCCCTTCAGCTTTGAGCGTCTTGTCATGGTGACGGGAAGCGTGTCGATCATTGCATTCGTCGTGACGGTACTGGCTGTACTGGGTGTTGAGTCGTCTGTAAAAATACCGGCTCACAGTGATCACAGACCTGTTGACTACGTTGAGCAAGACGCTGGCAGAACGGCAGAAGCAGGCGGCTACAAAGTGGCACTGAAGAACGTATGGAACGAGCCGGATTCACGGCGTTTCAGCGTATTTGTTTTTATTTCCATGCTCGCTTACAGCGCTCAGGATCTTATCCTCGAGCCTTTCGCCGGTGCCGTGTTTGGCATGACACCCGGGCAGTCAACCCAGTTGTCCGGTACCCAGCATGGTGGGGTTCTGGTGGGCATGCTGATGGTCGCACTCATGACCAGTATCGTGGGTGGCAAAATTTTTGGCTCGCTACGTCTCTGGACCATGGGAGGGTGTATTGCCTCGGCGGTCTGTTTACTGTTGCTGGCCATAGGCGGGCAATTCAGTTCCGTGTTCCCGCTCAAGGCCATGGTATTCGCGCTGGGTTTGTCCAACGGCATCTTCGCAGTCGCCGCTATTGGCTCAATGATGGATCTGGTCGGTCGCGGCGCACGTCAGCGTGAAGGTGTGCGCATGGGTATGTGGGGAGCTGCGCAAGCGATTGCTTTTGGTTTAGGCGGAGTTGCCGCCACGATGGCTGTTGATATCAGCAGGATAGCCACTGGCGATGCTGCCATGGCCTATGGAATGGTATTTGCCGTGCAAGCGGTACTGTTCGTCTGGGCAGCGGGGCTTGCTCGTGGTGTTTACCAGCCCGCCCCTGAAGAAACGACGGGTGAATTCTCACCCGGCCGCATTGCTCTGGAGATGGAAGGATGAAAGAGAATTACGATGTCGTCGTTGTAGGCGGTGGGCCTGCCGGTTCCACTGCTGCCAATGAGCTGGCGATGCAAGGCTTGTCAGTCATGTTGCTGGATAGAGCCGGACGGATAAAGCCTTGTGGTGGTGCTGTACCTCCTCAAATGCTCAAGGACTTTGCGGTGCCGCGCAATGTACTGGAAGCCGAGGTGAGTTCCGCACGCATGGTGTCACCCTCCGACAACGCTGTGGATATGCCGATCGAATCCGGTTACGTGGGTATGGTCGATCGGGGTGAGTTTGATGAATGGCTTAGAGTGCGTGCCGAATCATCAGGCGCAACGCGCGAAACCGGTACTTTTCTTGGTTTTGGAGAAAGTAATGACAAGGTGCGAGAAGTGCATTTTATGCGCGGTGCCAAGAACGAACTGAATGCGGGCTCTGATGAGCAGTGTTGTACAGTGACCGCACGCTATATTATCGGCGCCGACGGGGCAAAATCCAAAGTAGGTAAAGCCGCTATCCCCGGTGCTGAAAAACTGCAAAGTGTTTTCGCTTATCACGAGATTGTCGAAGCACCCACTGAGCCTAATCCTGCGATAGATATCAAGCGCTGCGATGTGGTTTATAACGGCAAGCTTTCGCCAGACTTCTACAGCTGGGTTTTTCCACATGGCAAAACCATCAGTGTGGGCACAGGAACAGCGGTGCAGGGTTTTGGTATTCGAGCAGCCGTTACAACGCTGCGTGAGCAGACCGGGCTAGACAAGGCCGTGACCATCAGAACAGAAGGAGCGCCTATTCCCATGAAGCCTCTGAAGCTCTGGGACGATGGTAAACATGTGGTGCTGGCTGGAGATGCTGCCGGTGTGGTGGCACCCGCATCGGGCGAGGGCATATTTTACGCCATGACCTGTGGCCGCATGGTGGCAGAGACTGTGGCTGAAGCTATCGAAATAAATGATGCCAAGGTACTGAAAAAGGCCCGTAAGCGATTCATGAAAGCGCATGGAAAAGTGTTCTGGGTGCTCGGCATCATGCAGCGCTTCTGGTACCACAGCGACAAGCGTCGCGAGCGATTTGTCACCATGTGTGCTGACCCTGATGTACAGAGACTGACGTGGGAGTCTTACCTGAACAAGCGTCTTGTGCGAAAAGATCCGATGGCTCATTTGCGCATTTTTATCAAGGATATGGGACACTTGCTGGGAATCGTCTCCGAAAAGCGCAAGACATCCTGATCAGGGTGTACCAGGTGAAAAGTTCATGCAATGGGTGTCTTACGCAGTAACAGCCGCAGCACTGTTTGTCGTGGGTGGTGTGGGTGCCAGGGCCACGGACATTGGTCCGTGGTACCGCAACCTCACCAAGCCCAGCTGGAATCCACCTGACTGGGCGTTCCCGGTGGTATGGACCACCATTTATATTCTTATCATAGCCTCAGTCGGACGAGCCTGGAATCTGGCAGATGCAGATTCGCGTTTGATGGTCGTAGTGCTTACCGGCATAAACCTGGTCTTTAACATGCTGTGGAGTGTGCTGTTCTTCGCCATGAAAAAGCCACTCTGGGCAATGTTCGAAGTCAGCGGGCTCTGGCTGTCCATAGCAGCAATGATGGTCGGCTTTTACAGCATAGACACCTTGAGTGCCTTGTTGTTGATTCCGTATATTGCCTGGGTAAGCATCGCGGCCTTGCTAAATCTGAGTATCATCAGATTGAATCCCGCTGGCTGAACTGACTAGCCCATACTGGAGTAAATCACCTCCAATTGACATTACCCCGCAGGTGGGAATCCAAGTGGCTCGTGACATAGATTCCCGCCTGCGCGGAAACTGGGTGCCCTCCGGTGTATGACGAGCTAACGTCAGTGCCATTTCCCTCTGTCTGATTTGAACCCCTCCCCCTATCAGCAGGTCATGCTACGGCCCACGGAACGTCATGCTTTTTCCGGTTAATCGTTGTGTCGAGGGCGCTTGCAGCTACCCATCGGCGCTAAATGCGACTTGCCGTGTCCGAAACTGATAGATACAATAACTCGGTTAACCTTATGAGGAGTCTTACGTGCTGATCGGAGTTCCTACAGAAACATTCGCTGGTGAAAAACGCGTGGCCATGACACCGGAAACGGCGAGCCATGTAATCAAGCTGGGTCATACACTGTGCGTGCAGAGTGGTGCGGGTATCGCGGCCAACATCGCTGATGAGCTCTTTGAGCAAGCCGGCGTGGAGGTGTTACCGGATGCAGCATCCGTCTACGCCAAGGCCGAGGTCATTCTCAAAGTCAGGGCTCCCGCTGAAGGTTCCTCTGCGGGTAACGAAGTGGAGATGCTCAAGGAGGGCACGATACTGCTTGGGTTCATCTGGCCGGCGCAGAACGAAGACCTGATGAAAGCCCTGTCTGCGCGCAAGGTGACCGTGCTTGCCATGGATTCGGTTCCGCGGCTCTCACGTGCGCAAAAGATGGATGCCTTGAGTTCCATGGCCAATATCGGCGGCTATCGTGCAGTTGTTGAAGCGGCCAATCAGTTTGGCCGATTCTTTACCGGTCAGATTACAGCCGCAGGCAAGGTGCCACCAGCGAAGGTGCTGATCATCGGAGCAGGTGTTGCGGGTCTTGCGGCTATTGGTGCCGCACGCGGTATGGGCGCTATCGTTCGCGCCTTTGATACGCGTCCTGAAGCTGCCGAGCAAGTTGAGAGCATGGGTGCTGAGTTCCTCATGCTGGACTTCAAGGATGAGGAAGACGGTGCTGGCGAAGGCGGTTATGCGAAAACGATGAGTAAGGAATTCATTGATGCCGAAATGGCGCTGTTCCGGGAGCAGGCGAAAGAGGTGGATATTATTATCACCACTGCGCTGATTCCGGGCAAACCTGCGCCAGAGCTGATCACCACAGACATGGTTGAGTCGATGAAACCGGGCAGTGTCATTGTCGATTTGGCCGCAGAACGCGGGGGCAACTGCAAACTCACTCGTGCCAATGAGGTCATCAAACACGGCGACGTTACGCTAATCGGCTACACCGATCTGCCCAGTCGCATGTCTGCACAATCCAGTCAGCTTTACAGCACCAATCTCCGGCACTTGCTAGCAGATTTAACGCCTGAAAAAGATGGCGTTATCAACGTCAACATGGAAGATGAGGTTATCCGCGGTGCAACAGTGGTTAACGCAGGCGAGATTACCTGGCCACCACCACCGCCTAAGTTGTCAGCTGCACCCAAACCGGTTGCCAAGCCGGCGCCGGTTGAAGCAGCACCGGCAGAGACGGGTGGTATTGGCGGAACTCTCATAGGAGCAGGCGTGGCTATAGTCGCGTTGCTCGCGGTGGGTAGCGTTGCACCTGCTGAATGGATGAGTCACTTTACGGTGTTTGTATTGGCCTGCTTTATCGGGTACCAGGTGATCTGGAGCGTATCGCCCGCGTTGCATACACCATTGATGAGTGTCACGAATGCAATTAGCGGCATCATAGTGGTCGGTGCCTTGCTTCAGATTTCATCGTCGTCGGGAATCGTGGTTTTTCTCGCAGCGGTTGCAACACTCATCGCCAGCATAAACATTGCCGGTGGATTCTTGGTTACTCAGCGCATGCTGAAAATGTTCAGGAAATAACAAGATGAATCAGGGAATGGTCACGGCTGCCTACATCATAGCCGCTATCTTGTTTATCCTGAGTCTGGCCGGGCTGTCCAAGCAGGAGACTGCTCGCAAGGGTAATCAGGCGGGTATTGCGGGTATGGCGATAGCCGTACTAGCCACAGTCATTGGCGATGGTGTGTCGAATTACGGCATCTTGCTGCTCATGGTGGGTATCGGCGGCGCCATCGGCGCGTATCTGGCAAAACGCGTTGAGATGACGCAGATGCCCGAACTGGTCGCCATACTGCACAGCTTTGTGGGTCTTGCCGCCGTGCTGGTAGGTTTCGCTACCTACCTGACTCCCGAGTCACATTATGCGGGCACCGAGCGCACCATTCATGATGTCGAGATCTACCTCGGGGTACTGATTGGTGCATTGACGTTCACCGGTTCTGTTATAGCGTTTGGCAAACTGAGTGGGAAGGTGAGTAGTAAGCCTCTCATGCTACCTGGCAGACATCTGCTTAACATCGGAATCGGGGTGGCGTGTCTGATCCTGATGTTTATGTTCATAGGTACAGCTCCCGAAGTGGGTTCGGCCGCTGCTGCTGACGTCCAGGCGGGCAAGGGTGCCGGTACCGCTATCCTCATCATCATGACCTTGCTGGCTTTTGCATTTGGTGTTCATATGGTCATGGCTATCGGTGGTGCGGACATGCCAGTTGTCATCTCCATGTTGAACAGCTATTCGGGTTGGGCTGCAGCGGCCGCAGGATTCATGTTGTCAAACGATCTCCTGATCGTTGTCGGTGCGCTGGTGGGTTCCAGTGGCGCGATACTCAGCTATATCATGTGTCGTGCAATGAACCGTAAATTCTTCAGTGTCATCATGGGAGGCTGGGGAGATGCACCCAAAGGTCCCGCAGGCGAGGGTGAGGAAGAGCAGGGCGAAGCGATCCCTATTTCTGCTGATGAAGTGGCACAACTGTGTAAGGATGCCGAGTCAGTGGTCATCGTGCCCGGCTATGGTATGGCGGTAGCGCACGCTCAGCATCCTGTATCCGAGCTTACGCAGAAGCTGAAAGCCGCAGGAATCACTATTCGGTTTGCGATTCATCCTGTGGCGGGTCGAATGCCCGGGCACATGAACGTGTTGCTGGCAGAAGCGAACGTACCTTACGACCTTGTGCTGGAAATGGATGAGATAAACGACGATCTATCCGACACAGACGTAGTGATTGTCATAGGTGCGAACGACATCGTTAATCCGTCAGCGCTGGAAAATCCTAACAGCCCTATCGCTGGTATGCCAGTGCTGGAAGTGTGGAAGGCCAAGCAGGTTATCGTCTCCAAGCGATCAATGGCCACAGGCTATGCGGGAGTCGAGAATCCCCTGTTCTTCAGAGAGAACACACGCATGCTGTTTGGTGATGCCAAAGAGAGCGTCAACGGTATTCTCAACGGGCTCTGATCCAAGTCCAAGGTTCGACAATTCCAGCTCGTGCTCTCTCGCAGAGTGCTGAGCTGGTGGGAAGAGGGACGCTGTCTTAAGCGCTCCTCAAAACCGAGCAATACATGAGATAATGCGGGTTGACGGGCAACCGGTTTACTAGTGCGCACAGACGCACACGCGATTCAGTGTTTCACTACCTTTTTAAAATGGGTTTTATTACTACGACAGTAACGATGCAGCACTGGTGTTCAGTTATATGGCTGAGAATCTCGAGTGACCTTTCCGGTGAACATATACCCGGCCCCGCGCACCGTCTTGATCCACTCGACACCATCTTCACATTCGATCTTCTTGCGCAACTGCGCGACATGGTTATCGACCAGGCGATCACTGGAGTGAGAGTTACGCCCGCTCAGCCGCTCCATCAGATGCTCTCGTGACAGGACCCGTTGCGGACTGGTAACGAATATTTCCAGTAGATCGTATTCACTGGTGGTCAGGTTGATGAGCTCGCCCTGAGTATCACGAAGCTCGCGTGATGCAGGGATTAGCGTCCGATCGCCAAAACGGAAAAATTCAATCAATGTTTCACTGTCTACCTCGATGGCAGGTAGTTCATGCATTTTCCTGGCGGTCAGAGACACTCTGGACCGACGGAGTACTGAGCGTGTGCGGGCAATCAGCTCTCGCATGATAAAAGGTTTGGTAATGTAGTCGTCAGCACCGAGTTCAAGACCCAGAACTGTGTCTATAAGGTCAACCCTGCCAGTAACCAGGATGATAGGTATCTCGCTAAGCTTGCGGATATCGCGGACCAGATCCAGACCATTTTCTTTGTCCAGCAGAACATCCATGGTGATGAGGTCTATGGGTTGATCATCCAGTTGCGCATAAACCTCGTCACTGGTACCGGCTTCAACCACATCGAACCCTTCTCCTTTTAATGACGAGCAGAGGAGGTCCCGAATTCGGGCGTCATCATCAACTACCAGTATGGTTACCGTGTTATTCACTTTTGCATTAGGTTGCACATCATTCCTGTTGACGGTATTCCGGTGCATGTACAGATGATAACGGGGATAGGTGAAGTCATCCAGCCTCGGCGGCTCAATAAATTGCAGTTGGCAGAACCAGAAAACGGGTTCACGCACTCTCCAGGTGCAGTATCGTCAGATATTTCCGTCCCATCATTACGTTCCCAGTTACATTTCCGACAAAACTCGACCAATTGTCAGTCAATTGCTTACATTTGTCATGCAGAATTCTTCACATCATCAAAGGTTCATGCTCGCAGATGTTTGCTTCTGAAGGAAACGATGTTCTGTCCGATGCTTGAGTTCATTAGTTTAAGCGGCAGAGACGTTGGTAATGATAAACAGAAACTCCAGTAACATCAGCACTGTGGAAACCGACCCTTCAGTTATCAGGGCGGAGCTCGCCCGATTGTTGAGCGAGCGGCGGTTTGCAGGCGCCCCCCAGATGTCAGCCTTTCTTCGTTACATTGTAGAAGAGACGCTTGAGGGCAATGCCGAAAGGATAAAAGCCTTTTCAGTAGGCGTAGACGCGCTCGGCAAGCCTGACACCTTCGATGCACAAACCGATCCATCCGTTCGCGTGTTAGCGCTAAGGCTGCGCAAGACTCTGGATGCCATCTACGAGGACACCAGCAAAAGTCTGGCGATCATTGAGCTCAAAGTTGGCACCTACGTGCCAGCATTTTCTAAAGTCAGTAGCAGAGCCAGCGACGGAGACGCTCAGGATATCAATCCAGTGTTGGTGGCGGCGATACGTACGAAAAGCACCGCTGAGCTTATCCGGGAATCGGACAGCAACTCTGAAGCGGTCCATATGGAACGCTCAGGTCGAACGGCGAATTCCAGATCAACACCTACGGGTTCGGAGGCTTCTGGCAACTTACTGGCAGTGGCTGCGAATAGCCGGACGCCACGCATTTTAGCCAGCGTACGCTCGGTAAACTCGGCTTTCAGCAGTCGCGGGGTTCTGGTCGCTGGGACAGTGCTGCTGATTGCCGCGTGGCAGATCGCTGCCAGTAAGTCTGATGTTCAGGCTGGTGTGCTTGGTAGCCCCACCGTAACACACGGGGTGTTTGCAGCGAATCAGACAACGAGGCTTGATGATACAGCCAAGGTGCAACTAGCATCAAAGATACCAGTGATCGTCATACGACGCTTTGATCATGCTTTGGAGATAGAGCGCAGGATAACGCTGTTGCTGACATCCAGCCTTGTGCAGTCTGACGCGGTAAGCGTCGTCAGGGAGGTCGATGATATTTCTGCAAGGCAACGTCGCCCCGGTGAATATCAACTGTTCATCCATAGCTATGGCGTAGATGATCAGGTACGCGTCGACACTCAGATTGTCAGTCTCTGGAATGGCGAGATGTTATTTGCTGAGACGTTAATTCTGGAACAATCAGACCAGCAACTATCAGCGGCAGATCTTGGCGCCATAGAATCCCTGGCGACTGGCATAACGAAGAAAAGTGGTGCCGTGTTCCATGACTATTGCACACGCTACGGTGGCCGGGGGTCTGCGCTAGCGGTCTGTCCTACAGTTTAAGGATCTCCAGGTCGCTGTCTACAGGTTGTCCGGGCATGATGTTTCGGCAACGCGTGTCGAGGGTCTGGTGACCATGGCGTTAGACACAGCGTGGCATCTGGCCGTTCTGGTTGTCTGCCTGTGTGTGGCGTTCAGGGTTAGAGCGCAATCAGGTGCTTTGCTGATTATGGTCGGCGTGGGTATGACTCTCCTTCGTCAGATTGTAGTCTTGTTGGTACAGCTGGAACCTTTCACCCGTTGGCTAGCGTTTGTTAATTCGGACATCGGAATACTGATGGTGTTTGGTGTTAAGGTTGCTGCTTACGGATTGATTGGGGTTGGGGTATTGAAACCGCAGAGTCACGCAGGAGTAACAAGCCGGCGTATTCAATTCTGGTTGAGCGTTGCGTTATTTGTCTCTATCGTTGTCGATGTGTGTTTACTTGCTGATGCGGTAGCCGGCCCCGAAGGTACAGGTCTTTTTGCGCTGCCCGCCCACAGCTTTGCGTTGGTGTCGCTGACGCTCTTGTTGGCAATCGTGACAGTGAGGCACGTTCACAACAGCAGTGTGAGCTGTAAAACGGCTGCGAGCGAACGCCAGATAGAAGCAATGATGTCCATGCTGGCAGCTGTCAAACATGATCTGAATAACGACATGCAAGTGGTTATCGGTAATGCAGAACTGGCAGCTATGGCCATTCAGAAAAAGGGTGATGCCAGTAAGCCTGTGACCAATATTGCCGATGCCGCCTCTATGGCTATAGAGCGTATCGATCAGCTCTCAGTATTCAGTCAGGCCAGTGATTCCGGCCTTAACGCAATAGATCTGAATGCAGTCCTGCGAGAATGCGCAACCAAGCTGACCTCCGAAATGCCTGGCAGTGTCACACTGCGTCTGGAGCTTGAGCATTTGCCAACGCGGGTGACAGCAGACCGCTACCTGCTCAGTCTTACGTTGGCTTACCTCATCAGGCAAGCGGTGAAGACAATGGAATACGGTGGTGAGATCGTTATCAGCAGCTGTGATGTATCTCAACAGAAAAGACTATCCGGAAAATCCGTCGTCAGCGCAGAAGTTTTTATCGCGCGTACGGCAAACGTGGCAAAGCTGTCAACTGATCAAAAACGCCTTGCGAACGACAAGTTGTTCAGTCTGACATTATCAACAACCAAGGCTCTCGTTGAGAGAAGCGGTGCGGTTTCGGTAAACCACTCAACCGCGCCAGTATCAGGTGCATCACTGATCAACATGGGTTTCGTCAATGAGGCTCATGCGACGACGGCTCAGGCCAGAATAAACACCCAAGAGAGCTATGTCTGAGACCCCTCAACGATAGCATGGACACCTGACGACAGAATGTCCAGACTGACGCGTTGGCCAGCAATCACTATCGCCGCATCAACGGCATGGGTTGGCACACGAAAACGCAATGATTTTTTGACGTTGTCCAGATGAACGCGTAGCGACCACTCATCACCCATACCCACGGCGTCACGTGTGCAGCCGTGCAGGCGATTAATCGAAGGGGTATCGCTGTTGCCTTCCAGTCGTGGAGTAATGGCTGACGGTGCAATAAGCAGTGTGACAGTCGTGGCAGCCGGCAAGCTGTTCAATGGCCCTCTGACAAGCTCGCAGTTGCCTAACTGATACCAGGTCGATTGGTCGTCGTGCTTCGCCACTCGTGCCGGTAACAGGTTCTGATGGCCGAGTAATTTGGCAACTTCCTTCGTTTCGGGCCTGTTGAATACCGTCTGTACTTTTCCCTGCTGCAGACTTTTTCCGCGGTGTATGAGGCACAGGCTATCCGCCAGCTGCTGTACTTCGTGGATATCGTGCGTGACCAGTATCATGGGTATATCAAGCCCGGATCTCAGTTGCGCCAATTCGCGGTAAAGTCGCCTGCGGGTCTGTTGGTCCACCGCTGAAAAAGGTTCGTCGAGAAGCAGCACCGAGGGGTCGCGGGCCAGCGCCCTTGCCAGCGCAACCCGCTGTTTCTGACCACCAGACAGAGCATGGGGATTCTGTAGCTCAAGCCCCGTCATGTTGGTGCGCTCCAGCCATGACATAGCTATGCTACGTCGCTGTCGACGCGGATGATGAGCGGGAACAGCCAGTGCCACGTTCTCCAGAGCATTTTTGTGCGGGAACAGGCCGTAGTGTTGAAAAACGAACCCTACACCACGCGCCTGTACTGAAAGATCGTGCTGACTCCTGGTGTCGAGCCAGGTCTGGCCAGCGCAGCTCACCAGACCCTGCTCTACCGTGTGCAGACCGGCTATGCTACGCAGCACGGTACTCTTGCCACTACCCGATGGGCCGATCAGCGCTAGCATCTCTCCTGCATGGCAACCGAACGCGACATCCAGCGGAAAGGGTCTGTGTTGTTGCAATGCAACGCTGAGAGCGTGTTCGGGCTCTTGCCGAGGCTCACTCATTGACACACAGGCTCATCGCGGTGCGGCACTGGGTGTTGTCAGATTGGAGCTGCCGCTGGTTACGCGCACTAGTCCTAGTGCCAGCAGTGAGAACACCAGAAGCGCTGCGCTATACAGACCGGCGCTTCGCAAGTCGAATGATTGCACGTGATCGTAAATGGCTATAGAGACGGTGCGAGTGCTACCGTCTATATTGCCACCGACGAGCAGCACTACACCGAACTCTCCCAGCGTATGAGCGAATACCAGAGTGGCACTGGCTAATAGACCCGGCCAGATCAGTGGTAATTCTATGTGCCACCAGGTTTGTGCCGTTGACAAGCCACTGACCCAGGCCGCTTCACGTATATCCATGGGCATGGAGCCATAGGCCAGCTGTAGTGGCTGGATGGCAAACGGCAGGTTAACCAGCACAGAGGCGACAACCAGCCCGGGGAAAGTGAACACCAGTGGTTGCCCGAACAACTGCGCAGCCAAAGACCCACTCAAGGAGTCCGGGCTAAACGATACCAGCAGGTAGTAGCCAATGACCGTTGGGGGGAGCACCAGAGGCAGCAGAATAATTGATTCTATCCACGGTTTAAATCGGAACTGTGCAAAGGCAAGCCAGCGTCCGGTAAATAGGCCGACCGGTATCAGGATCAGCATGGTCCACAGCGCAAGCTTGAATGAGACAACGAACGGTGTCATCGCGACCACCCAGGGGAGAGTCCGAACCGCTGCAGTACATCCTGTGCAGGAGACGTCTGTAGCCAGCTCATGAAAAGCTTAGCAGGTTGGCTGGCCGTTACCACTAGCACAGCTCTGTGATCGATCGACTCATATAGCGCGGCAGGCACAGGTTCCACCTGCAGCTCTGCTGGCGAGGAGCTCACCAGTGTGGTGGGCACAATGGCAAAGGCTGCTGCACCGCTGAGCGCATACTGCAATGATTGCGAGGCATTTTCAGCTGACAGTAGTCTGCCTGGTGGCAACGGCCACAGATCGATAGAGCTCAACGCCTGCTGCGCCGCCTGGCCGTAGGGTGCATGACGTGGGTTGGGCATGGCCAGCTTAAGGGTAGTTGATTGTTCCATGACACGTTTCAACGACTGCCACGTGACAGTAGCGTCGGGCTTGTCCGGTATGAGCGCTACCAGTGAAAGATCACCGCGCGCTACACCGACCCCGGTGTCGCGTGTTTTGCCGGCGTCAAACAGACGTTCTACTGTGTTCAGGTCTGCCGACAGGAACAGTTCAAATGGCGCACCGAACCGGATCTGGGTGCTGAGCAGCCCGGAGGAGGCGAAGCTTGCGCGCGGTTCAGGCAAACCTGTATCGGCGTGCCAGGCAGCCATGAGATCTGGCCAGAGGGCGCGCAAACTGGACGCAACGGCAACCGGTGGCCCTAAGGCCTGTGCAGCGGCAGCCGGAACGGCGGCGAATAGGCTTAATCCGATCAATGCCCACAGACACCAGTGAAGAACCCAACTGCGCGTGGACACGTTATGCTTCGCCGCACTGCACCTATCGATAAACATGGACCTCATTAACACATGCAAAAAAACACAGGTCTGAAACGCCTGCTGATGGCTGGAGTTTACGCGTTTAACGGCATTCGGGCGGCAATACGTCATGAGGCTGCGTTCCGCCAGGAGCTATTTCTGGTCGCCGTATTTCTGCCATTGGTGTTCTGGCTGGAGCTCACCAGCGTAGAGCGCGTGCTGCTCGTCCTGGTGACTGTGCTGGTGCTGATCGTGGAGCTCGTCAATAGCGCCATCGAGGCTGTCGTTGACCGGATCAGTGAGGAACATCATGAATTGTCCGGCCGCGCCAAAGACATGGGCTCTGGCGCCGTGATGGTGGCTCTTCTGCTATGGGTTTATGTCTGGGTAGATCTTGTGATCGTTGGATTGTGGCTGCGTGGCGGCTGATGCAAAGCTTTTCCGAAGCGCTGTATGAGGCATTTGCCCTGATTATCGCTTTTGATGGTGAGTTGCGGGAGATCATCCTGTTGTCTCTGACCGTCAGCCTTAGCGCCGTGCTCATAGCGGCGCTGGTGGGGCTTCCCGCAGGCGCTTGGCTGGCTACGACATCATCCCGATGGCGGCCCGTGCTCATCACACTGGTCAGCTCGCTGATGGGACTGCCACCGGTAGTGGTGGGTCTGGTGGTCTACCTGTTGTTATCAAATGCAGGCGTTCTTGGCCCGTTACAACTGCTGTACACACCCACGGCGATGATCATCGCACAAGCGATTCTGATTACTCCCATTTTAATCGCACTGACACGGGAAACGCTGGCGCAGTTATATGAACAGCACCGTGAGCAACTTGTGCTGTTGGGTGCAACGGCCGGTCAACGCATGCGCACGTTGTTATGGGAAGGCAGGCACGGGTTGCTCACCGCATTGCTGGCGGGCTTTGGTCGTGCCATCGCTGAGGTGGGTGCCGTGATTATCGTTGGCGGTAACATCAATCACGTGACGCGCGTCATGACCACAACGATTGCGCTGGAAACTTCAAAAGGCAATCTGGCACTCGCGTTGGGTCTTGGCATCGTGTTGGTGTTGATTGCGGTGAGTGTCAATGCTGCTGTACTGGCGCTGAGTGCCTCGGTACGTCGTCACGGGCACGCGTTGCATGAGTAAGGTGCTGCCCGTGGGTTGTTCGGGCATCCGCTTGCAGCGAGGGAGCCGCGTGGTGCTGGATGTGCCTTCACTGGTTCTGGGCAACGCAGCCTGCACGGCTATTGTTGGCCCCAATGGCGCTGGAAAGTCACTGCTCGTCAGAACCTTGTGTGATCTGCAAAAAGTGGATCAGGGTTCGGTAAGCTGGGCAGGCCGAGCGCCAGATTGGCCACGCCGCAGACGTGTCGGTCTGTTGTTACAGCGACCGGTGTTGTTGCGTCGCACGGCTTTGAATAATCTTCTGCACGCACTGCAGCTGGCAGGTTCTGCCAGAGCCGACGCTTTTGTTGTTGCGCAAGATGCCCTCCAGGTTGCAGGATTAGGTGCATTGGTCGATGTTCTGGCTCATCGGCTGTCGGGTGGAGAGCAGCAGCGTCTGGCTCTGGCACGGGCGCTTGTGTTGAAGCCTGATATGCTCTTCATGGATGAGGCCACAGCGAATGTAGACCCTGCGTCCACGCTGGCCATTGAGCAACAGCTCACCAACGCTATGTCGGACGGGTTAAAGGTGGTACTGGTTAGTCACGACATGGGACAGGTCAGACGACTGGCAGATGAAGTGGTACTGATGAACAACGGCTGTGTCGTCGAGCAAAGTGCGAGACAACATTTTTTTGAGCAGACCAACAATCCGATATCGCGGCGTTGGTTGGCTGGTGAACTACTGGTAACGTGAGGACTACCGTCAATGGCAGGTGATTTCGGCACGCGGTTTTTACCGCAAATGGCACTCAGTCATTATGATAATGGCTGGAGCAAGGAACAGATGGTGTCCAGTGATAGCCTGTCTATCCACCCGGCTGCTCATGTTCTGCACTACGCAAGCACCTGTTTTGAGGGTCTGAAAGCCTTTCGTCAGGTTGATGGTGAAGTTGCCATTTTCAGGATGGAAAAGAATATCGCACGCTTTGCTCAAAGTACCCGTTTGCTGTGCATGCCCGAATTGGACACGATACAGACAGCGCGCATGATCGTCGACAGCGTGGCGCAGTTCAAGTCCGAGGTGCCCGATGCACCGGCGTCGCTTTACATCAGGCCCACGCATATCGGTACTGATCCCGCTATTGGCAAGGCCGCGGCGTGCACATCAACTTCCACGCAATTTATATTGTTATCACCGGTAGGTGATTATTTTCAAGGTGGGGAAGCCAGTCTGCGTTTATTGCTAGACGATGTTGGCGTTCGTTGCGGGCCTGATCACGGCATGGTCAAAGGCGGCGGCAACTACGCCAGTGCGCTCAAGCATATTGAACGCGCAAGGTCCGACGTCAAGGCAGATCAGGTACTGTTTTGCCCCGGTGGCAACGTGCAGGAAACCGGCGCAGCCAATTTCATTATCGTGGACGGTAACGAGCTGATCACCAAGTCGCTTGATGAATCTTTTCTGCACGGTGTCACGCGTGATTCATTGCTGCAACTGGCACGCGCGGCCGGTATGCATGTTCAGGAACGCGAGCTGGGCATCGAAGAATTGCTGGAGCGGGTATCCAGGCCAGATTGCGAAGCCGGATTGACGGGCACGGCAGCGGTGCTTGCCGCGGTGGGTACCCTGATATATCAAGGACGTGAATACCCCGTTGGCCGCGCAGAACCCGGCCCTAGAATTCGCGCTATGCGTGATGAACTCAACGCCATTCAGTGGGGCAATGCTCCCGACACTCGACAGTGGCTCACGCGGGTTTGATGCATGAGTGACGATGTGACACGCGGAGCTTCTAAAGGCGATGGTGCGTTCAACGCGGTATCCAATCGTGAGAGAGCCTTTGAACCCACATACTCGGGCGCGCTGAGTTTCTTGCGCCGACGCTACACGCGTGATCTCCACGACGTGGATGTCGTGGTCAGTGGTATACCCTATGATTCTGCTGTCACGTATCGGCCTGGTGCCCGACTGGGTCCACGTGCTATCCGCGCCGCGTCAGTCCAGCTGGCCGAGTTGCTGGCATTTCCTGGTGGCATTGATCTGGTCGAACACCTCAGCGTAATTGACTACGGCGATTGTGTGATCGACCCTCATCACCCCGAGACAGTGGTCAACAGTATCGAAGCTCATACCCGCCATATCCTGGCCTCCGGTGCGCGCATGCTGTCGTTCGGGGGTGATCACTTTTGCACGTATCCCTTACTGCGCGCGCATGCTGAAGTACACGGCCCGCTAGTGCTATTGCAATTCGATGCGCATTGCGACACCTGGGAGGATGATGGCAAGCAGATGGATCACGGCACCATGTTTGCGCGGGCAGTGGATGAGGGCATCGTGGATGCGCAACGTTCTACCCAGGTAGGCTTGCGCACCTATAACCCGACCGATGCAGGTTTCGACATACTGACGTCACCCTGGATTCATCGCAACGGAATAGACGCCGCGTTGGCTATTATCAAGGAGCGGGCAGGGGATGCGCCCGTGTATCTGTCATTCGATGTTGATGGACTGGATCCGGCATTTGCACCGGGTACCGGAACGCCTGTGATGGGCGGCTTGAGCAGTTGGCAAGCACTTGAACTGGTCCGTGGATTGGGAGATCTGAATTTGGTGGGTATGGACGTCGTGGAAGTGTCACCAGCATACGACCATGCCGAAATAACGGCGCTGGCGGCGGCTACTGTCGCACACGACTGGCTGTGCGTTCTGGCGCAGCAGCTGGGTGCTAAGGGTAAGAACATCGGTCGCCTCTGAGACCTGTTGGTGATTGGTGACGGCTCATCCAGCTACCTATGATGCAATCGCCTCTGCTAGTGACACAGACGCGCTAGACTATTACCTTCAGTAACCGGAACATTCTCTTGAAACAAACATTTCCCTGGTGGGCCGTAGTGGCCATGGCGCTGGTAGTGGGAGCGTCCAATTATCTGGTGGCCATTCCCATCAATGACTGGCTGGTCTGGGGAGCACTAACGTACCCGCTGGCTTTTCTGGTCAACGATCTGGTCAACCGGTTTCACGGAGCAGCAACCGCCAGACGAGTCGTGTACGTGGGTTTCGCAGTCGGTGTCGTGCTGTCCTTGTCTGTAGACACCATTGACCAGAGAATAGCCCTTGCCTCAGGCACCGCCTTCCTCGTTGCGCAGTTGCTGGACGTTGCTATTTTTGACCGATTACGGGTTGGCCGCTGGTGGATCGCGCCCAGCGTATCGTCGGGTATCAGTTCGATAGTCGATACCCTGCTGTTTTTTGGCATCGCCTTTGTTGGCACTGGTCTGCCCTGGCAGCAATGGGCCACAGGCGATCTGGCCGTAAAATGGGCGGTAGCCGCACTGTCACTTATTTTTTACCGGTTGCTATCGAATAGGCTTGCCGGCCAGACAAACACCGAGCAAGCGGCTAAGGCGTAAACGCATCAGTGGGTGAGGGCTCGTCAAACGTGTTGATCAACCCTCGCTGCTGTGCCTCGCGCACGCACGAGGTACGGTTCTTGACGCCCAGCAGTTTGAAAAGCTGTGAGGTGTGGTATTTGACTGTAGCTTCGGAGATCCCGACAATCTGAGATATCTGTTTGTTGGAATTACCATCCGCCATCAGCTGCAGAACTTGCAGTTGTTTTTGCCCCGGTTTCATGGTGCTGGCATTCTGGTTGCCGCCAAACGGCTTCTCACCTCTGGTCAGCTGGTTGTCCAGTGCGGCAAATCGGTTCGGGAAAAACCGGCCACCTTCGATAACCTTGCGTATACCGGCGATCATTTCGGCGGCGGGTAACGTTTTCTGGATGAATCCGGACGCGCCATTCTCCAGCGCCATGCGAATATGTTTGTCATCATCAGAACCGCTGATCACGACCACAGGAATTTGCTTGTTGCGATTGTTCAGACCAACCAGCAGACCGATGCCGTCGATGCCCGGCATGAAAAGATCGGTGAGCACGAGATCGAAACGTCGGCCTGTATCGACAACCGACAGTGCGTGTTGTGTCGAATAACAGGCGGTGATGTTAATACTGGAATCTATTTCAGTTAGCATTACCTGCATGGCATCAGCAACGAGCCGATGATCTTCCACCATCAGAATATTCATTGTTGAGCTCCTCGCTTAGTGGCTATGGCGGCAATAAGATCGTCAGCAACAACCGGCTTGTGCAATAACGGAAAACCGCTGGCTGTGGCTTCACGCAGGCGCTCCGGTGAGGTGTCACCCGTAATGATCATTGCCGGTATATCCATATTGACTTCTTCCCTGACCATCTCGATGGCCGTATCTCCGGTCATGTCACCCCGCAATCTGTAATCTGCGATGATCAATTCTGGAATCCACTCATTTTTGACGATATGTTCACAGGCCTGCTCAGGAGAGTCGGCCATGACGACGTCGCAGTTCTGCTGTTTCAGCAGGGTGGCTGTACCATCACGCACATCGTGTTCGTCGTCAATTACCAGAATGGATAGTCCGGACAGATTTATGGGTGAAATAGCAGGATCTTTACCTGTTTCGACGGCATCGAGAGCACTGCAGGGTGGGGCGGTTTCACTAACCGTATCACTGAGCCTGAGTTGCAGCTCAAAGTCAGTGCCCCTGCCGGTATCTGACGTTATGTTAAGGTCGATGTTGAGCAGGCGAGTCAGGCGTTTTACGATGGACAGTCCGAGTCCCAGCCCTTTAGTTCGATCGCGTTCCGGATTCTGTAGCTGATAATATTCATTGAATATGGCTTCGTGCTCCTGCAGGGGAATTCCCGGGCCGGTGTCGGACACGCTGATAACGGCCTGAGAGCCAGCAACACGTGCCGACACGGTTATGGTCCCCTCCAGTGTATAGGTCAACGCGTTGCCAACCAGATTACCCAGAATACGTTCCAGAAGCACGCGATCTGAATAGACGTACAAACCACTGAACTGGATGTCGAGCTGCAGAGCGCGTTGCTGGGCATCGGGTTGAAACGTCCGATGCAGGTGCTCGAAAAGGGCGTCCAGACCCAACTGCTCGTACGATACATCGACAACACCTGCGTCGAGCTTGGACAGATCCAGCATGCTGTTCAGTAGCTGGTTCAGGGCTTCGGCGGATCGATTGACATTGGCCAGGATCGAAAGGCCCCTTTCACTGGAAACATGGCTTTTCAAGGCACTCAGGTAAAGTCCTAGCGCATGCAGAGGCTGACGTAGATCGTGGCTCGCAGCCGCCATGAATCTGTTTTGTGCGCGTCTTTCGATATCGCCTGTGGTGAGTTCATCCAGTGCAGTACTTAACTTCGAGCGCGTTTGCCTGGCATCGGCTGTCAGGCTTTCTGCACGCCGCGACAGCGTGGACAGAAAAGCGATGGTCAGCAGCGTCGCGAGCAGAAAGCTCAAGGTGAAAATCCAGAAGGCGTCATACAAATCATCCATGCGTCGAGAGATGTTGTCGCGCACTATGGACTTGTGCTCGAACATGTTCAGGCCGATCTCATAGACACGATGCGCCAGCGAACGAGCTTGTGTTTTCATGCGATCCAGTTCTGCAGGATTTGCCGTTATCTCTGGCCTCATCAGAGGCTCGTACTCATCCAGAAAACGGTTGCTGTCAACCAGCAACGCCTGCGCGGTTTCCAGTTCGCTCAGGTGACCTAGCCAGGCATTACTCACCATACGAATGGAACTGTACAGAATGTCGTAACGCAAAATATAGTTATCTTTCAGTATTGCTTTTCCCGGTGTATCGGTAGCGGCGAGGTAGTCTACGATGCTCTGTGCAAGCGTGTCGTAGTTATGATCAATCTGCAGAATGAAGTTAAATTCCTGGACGCCATCTTTTTGCAATTGTTTGCGCGTCTGGTCTATCTCGATAATCAGGTAGAACATGATTGCTGCACATCCCAACGCCGCAAGGCCCGGGATGGCAATAAGCCAACGCCTGCTCACTGCAATTCCAGTTCTACAAGCTGCCAGACGGCACTTGCCTCGTTCTTTTGCGTCTTCAATTCAGGAAAATCGTCAAACGGGTAAACGATTCGCAGTGGTCCGAGTTGCCGGATACTCATGTCCTTTCCGTTTTGCCGGTAGGCCACGATGACGGGATACTTCCGGATGTCGTCGCCGGTCACTGTGAACTTGAAATCATCAATGCCTGTGGCGACAAAACTATCGGGATCAGCGCCGGCGGCTTTGAATAATTCGCTTAGACGCACACCGGTGAAGTATTGTGGACCCTCCGATTGCACGGTGTGCGTGCTGAAGCTAACAGCCTCAAAAGCATTTAGTGTCTGCTTGTCCAGATGCAGTTCATCGCCTACGTTAGGCAGGCTTAGGTTGCCGATAATCCTCAGTAGTACCGGACCTTCCGGTGCTGGCAGCGCATCAGCGTAGCTGACGGCAGTGGGAACGCATAATATTGCCAGAGTGACGATCGCGCGTGTCATCCTGGAACAGCAGGTTCTTGTACCCACACCCCAATTGTTCATTGTCAACTCCTGACTGCAACGGCCGCCTACAGGTGCTAACGCTAACAGAGGTTGTCATGACCTGTCCAAACCGGGCTGTCAATCGACTGTTTATTGCGCATCCACAGCAGCCGGGTCGGCTACCATTCGTGAGGCAATGGTAGGCAGGTAGCTGGCATCGAAGATGTCGTTTGCAGCGGGTAGTGACGAGAAATCGTGGATGCTTGCCAGCTGTGCAATTGATTTGTCCAGTCGCCCCTCGATCACGCCCCCAAGTCCGGTAGCCAGTACTTCCTCGGTGACAATATGATGACCGATTGCCATGATCAGCCGTTTGAGTTCGGTTTCCCTGTCAGGATCTTCATTGCGCGACAGCACGTGTTCGACAGCCGCTGAGGGATTGGCAATGGTGGCCTGATAACCTCGTACGGCCGCTCGTAGGAATGCTTTCACCGCGCCAGGGTTTTCACGGGCAAAGTCGGGATTGACGATGATGGCGTTGCCGTACAGATCCAGCCCGAAGTCGCTCATTAGCATCAGGGAAATATCGCTGTCGGGGACACCCTTGTTCAGCAGGGCAATATACGAGGTGAACGAAAACCCGGTGATCGCATCAACCTCGCCGCTAGCGAGTTTAGCTTCTCTTTCCGGAAAGCTGACATCTTCTATGGTGACGCGCTTGTCCAGTATGCCGTTGGCTATGACGAAGGCTGGCCATTGGGCATAGGCTCCGTCAAATGCTGGAGCGCCCAGTGTGTGCCCCTCAAGATCGTGAGGGCCCGTAACGCCCAGCGAGCGCCTGCCCAGCACCGCGAAAGGCGGTACGTTGTAGATCATGTACACCGCTTTCATGTCTTCGTCGGGGTGCTTATGGCGCCAGGTGATCAGTGAGTTGATATCGGCTGAGCCCATGTCGAATTCGCCGGATGCCACCTTGGGCAGAGCGTCGAGGGAGCCTTTGCCAATTTCCAGCGAAACATCCAGAGATTCTTCGGTGAAATAACCTTCATCGAGCGAGAGCAGCAACGGCGCTGCCTGACCTTCCCATTTCCAGTCATTAATGAATCGTACCGCGGTGGTGTCGGCGAGTATCGGCGAGCAGGCAACGCTTGCAAGAGCAACGACCGCCATTCTGGACAGCAGATTGTGTATACGCATAGTATTCAAGGCATGGTTTTTAAAGACAGCACGCGGGGCATTAGCGGGGTAATGGACCGCCGTATGGGAACCTGATGGTGGCCGGGCAGGTAATGTGATAGTAATTTCATGCCAGATCAGGCTTTTGACTGCACGCGGGTGGCACATAATGCGGCCAGAGCATTGAGCCTCAGGTTCATGGCTTCACAGCTTGCGGTGAAGCCATCCGCCGAGTCTGTCTTGCCAACGCTCAGAGGCTCACCTACGCCCACCACAATGCGGGAAAACGGGCGTGGCAGCATGAAATGGTCCCACGATTTCAGATACCAGCAACTTGACGCGGCATAGGCGAGGGGTAGCAGGGGCGCTTTGCTCAACTGCGCGAGCATGGCAACGCCCGGTTTGCATTCGAAAATGGGCCCGGTTGGACCGTCCGGCGTCACAATGGGCGAGATCTTGTCTTGCCGGATTGACTGGTAAATTTCTCGTAGTGCCTGGGCGCCGCCTCGCGTGGCAGAACCGCGGATGATGTGCACACCCTGTTGTGAAAACATGCTGGTGGCAATATCACCATCGGCAGACGGACTGATGAGATAGCCCAGTTTCAGCCTGCTATCCGTATTGGCGGTATCCAGCAGATGCCGGACACAGAAAATCTGCTGCTGATGCCAGTAGCAAGGAATGAACGGGTCTTCTGAATCGAGCAGAGCTTGCAGATTTTCATCGCCCAGCACCGTCTGTATCCGGCAGGTTTTCCATGTCAGCTGAATCAGTCCCCAGACCAGTGGCGGAAACAGTCTGGCACCCAGCTTTCTGCGCCACGGCTTAAAACGTCTTGACGAGTCGTTGATGGAGGCCTCACACAGGGTCAACCCAAATAGGGCAATGATATACTGTGTCACACCTTGAGTGCTCTGACTGCAACCTGATTGCACAGCATCTATCCGGATTTTTCATTATCCCGTTGCAGGATACTTTCGTTTTGTCTCAATCAACTGATTCGCCGCAGGGTATCGATGGCCCCGACGAGCCTTTCGATATCAATGTCGATGACGCAACGTTCGCCAATCTGGCTCGCTGGACGCGAGAGTTCGGTGACGTCGTTGCTGTCAAACCCGCCCAGCGCAAGTCGCCGGCATTCGTACTAAACCACCCTGATCCCATCCGCCAGGTGCTAGTGGGAAATCATCGCAATTATGCAAAGGGTGTGGGTTTCGAACGAGTCAAGATGCTGTTAGGCAACGGCATTATTGTTAGTGACGGTGACTTCTGGCGCTCCCAGCGGCGCATGATTCAGCCGGCTTTCCAACGCAAGATTATCGCGGCACAATCGAGCATGATGGTGCGCTGCAACGAGGCCAAGCTTGCACACTGGACACGCAAGGCGCAGCTGGGTGTGTCGGTCGATCTGACCACGGAGATGAGCGAGTTAGCGCTCGAAGTGGTGCTACGCTCCCTTTTCAGCGATGACCTGAATACGTTGATAGCAGCCGAAGGCGTCAACCCTTTCGCCATACTGGTAGACGATGTCACCCGGGATCTTAAACTGGCGATGCGTTTCCGGGCGCTGACCCGACACGTGGCGGCCATCATGGCAAAACGGCGTAAAGAATCTCGTATCGAACAGGATTTCCTGTCCTTGCTGATGGAGACACGAGACAAGGAAACGCTACAACCCATGTCGGATAAGGCGTTGATCGATGAGGTCATGACCATAATCGTGGCCGGCCATGAGACCACGGCGGGTACGCTGAACTGGGCCTGGTATCTGTTGTCGCAGCACGCGGCTATAGAATCTGCATTGCATGCTGAAGTGGATGCCTTGACCGCGTCCCCGGTGTTCGAGGACTTGCCTGCGCTGGGTTATACACGCCAGATCGTGGATGAGACGCTCAGGCTATACCCACCTGTGTGGCTATTCTCACGCAAGGCGATTGGTGAGGATGAACTCAAGCTGAGCACAGGGAATGTGTCGATACCTGCGGGCGCAGATATATTCTTGTGTCCTTACTTGCTACATCGTGATCCTCGATTCTGGCAAGAGCCGGACAGGTTCAATCCTGAGCGATTTTCAGAGGAGCATATCCGTGAACGTAATCGTGATGTCTACTATCCTTTCTCGTTGGGATCGCGGCGTTGCATAGGCGAGTTCTTTTCACTGGTAGATATGCAACTGCATCTGGGTTTGCTAGCCAGGCACATAAGATTGCATCACGTGCCGGATAAACCGGTGGACATCGAACCTCATATCAACCTGCGTGCCCGCCATAGCATCCTGATGAAGCCTGAACTCAGAAAATCATGACTGTCTCATCTCATCACACGTTGACCGATGTCTTTCTGGATCGGGCCAACAGCACACACACTATTACGTATGTCGCCGGTCATGACCAGCACGTCTCAGTCACACTGGCCGCGATGCTGGGCAAAGCGACACAGCGGCTAGGGCAGTTTCAGAGTAAGGGACTGACAGCCGGAAGCCAACTGATTATTCAATGCAACGACAATGCGTTGTTTCTCGAAGCTTTCTGGGCCTGCATGCTCGGCGGAATAACGGCGGTGCCGGTTGCCGGTGGTAATACCAGTGAGCATCGACACAAGCTGTTTCGCATCGCAGCAAAACTGGATAATCCGGGTTTGTTTACAGAGGCACAAAACGGCGAAAAGCTTGCAGAATTTGCCAGAGAACAGAACCTCGATAGCGATCAGGTCGCCTGGATAAGACGAGCCATCATCGGCGACAGCGATGAGGGGTTACGGGAACGCGGCGAGATTCATGTAGCCCAGCCCGACGATACCGCGTTTATCCAGTTCTCTTCCGGATCGACCAGCACGCCTAAAGGTGTGGTGCTAACGCACAAGAACCTGATCAGGAATACCCAATCCATTATCGACGGCTGCCTGATGACAGCGGCCGATCATTTACTGAGCTGGATGCCGCTGACGCACGATATGGGTCTGATCGGTTTCCATCTGACTCCCGTGGTCTGTAATGTCAGTCACACACTAATGCCCACCGATGTGTTTGTGCGCCGCCCCGCATTATGGCTGACTGAGTCCGCAACCTTGGGTGCGACCATTCTGTGTTCCCCCAATTTCGGTTTCCAGCATCTTCTCAAGTCATTCAAGCCAGAAAAACATGATGGGCTGGATCTGAGTTGTGTGCGCCTGATGTTTAATGGCGCGGAGCCTATATCGCTGACGTTGTGCGAGCGATTCATGTACAGCATGGCACCCTTTAAACTCGATCAGAACGCCATGTTGCCGGTATACGGTCTGGCAGAGGCGAGTCTGGCAGTCACCTTTCCACCGCTGGATAATCGTTTTTCATCGTTAACGATTCATCGAGGGCATCTGGGTGTGGGTGAAGCGGTTGTTATTGTTGATGATGCGGATGCTAGTGGCGTTACATTTGTAGCCGTGGGTAAGCCTGTTAATCATGTGTCCATTGATATTCGTGATAATGCAGGTGTGGCTCTACCTGAAGGTGCGACAGGGCATATTTGTATACAGGGTGAAAACGTCACGTACGGCTATTTCAAGGAACCTGAATTAAACAAGAAAACCATCGATAGTAACGGCTGGCTCAATACCGGTGATCTGGGGTTTGTGCACCATGGGCAGTTGTATATCACTGGACGCGCCAAGGATATAATCTTCGTCAGTGGTCAGAATGTTTATCCGCACGATCTGGAAGAGATTGTCATACAGGCAGGGTTGGTAGAGCGCGGCAAGCTGGCCATTTCCAGTCAGCGCCCCGACGATGCGCTGGAAGAGGAGCTGATTGTGTTTGTGTTGCATCGCACCGATGCCGATGACTTGCATGAAACAGCGAGGGCGGTGACGCGTCTGTTAGGCGAGGCGGCTGGTGTGCGTGTGCATGCAGTGGTGCCGGTAGCGCGCATTCCTAAAACCACCAGTGGTAAAGTACAGCGGTTCCTGTTGGTCAATGCTCTGCAGTCTGGCGATGTTGAGGCGCTGGTGCAACCGCCTACGGCCATTCAGACTGAGACTGCAGCCCTCTCAACGGATGCTGAAAATGTTCAGGGTGAACCGGCAGCGCCGGTAGTGGGTGACACGTCAGCCATCCGAAACACGGCTGCGCGTCTGCAGCTGATCTGTCAGGCGCAGGTGGCAGACATAGCTGTGGGCATGGACGATAACCTGTTCGATCTGGGTATTAGCTCACTGACGCTGGCACAGATACATGCCGCCATTGAAGACGAGTGGCCGGATCAGGTGGACATCACGGACCTGTTCGACTATCCCACGGTTACCGAGCTTGCAGCTTTTCTGGACTCGAAGGTTTCTGCATGAAGTCCAGTACGGCTTGCCTGAGGGTCGGATCTGCTGCGGCTCTGATGTGAGGTCCGCTGGCAACGATTTCGATTTTGGGCTCAGGTGCTGCGTCGAATAGTTGTTTGCCAAAATGATACGGGATGATCTCGTCATCAGCGCTATGGATCATCAGTTTTGGCACCCCGGCTAGCTGATCGATAACGTCCAGCGGGTCGTGGTCGCGGGGTATTAGCCATTGAGCCGGGTATTGCGCGCCCCACGTTAGCCAGTGTCTTGAGGCAACGTCTCTGGCGATGGTATCGAAACGAGGAAAGGCAGCTTCGGTGATCAGTCCGTCAAAGCGGCTGCTGAAATTCACGTTCATGGCGGCATACCGGATTGCCAGCGTGCCACCCAGACTCTGCCCCAGCAAATAGAGCGGTTGTGCCTCTGATGCGACTGATGTGATGTGTTTGTTCAGCCACTGAGCGCCGGCCTCTATATCAGTGAAGACCTCGGGAACATCGGGCGTGCCTTCGGATAAGCCATACCCCCGGTAATCCAGTGCGAAGACTTGATAACCGCTCTCCAACAGCCAGACCGTGGCACGATAATGTGTGCTTATATTCTCTGCGTTGCCGTGCAGAAAATAGACTGTACCCCGAACCGGCGGCTTGGGTTCAATGAGCCAGGCGTGTAGCCGGGTGCCATCCTCGGCGTTCAGAAATACATCTTTGTATTGGTAGCCGAGGCTATCAGGGGTAGAGACATGAGGCGTCATCGGGTAAAAGAACAGACCCGTGCACCCGCTGAGCATAGTGCCGCACAGCACCAGCCCGATATACTTCGTCAACATTACAGTGAACTTCTTCATCACACCCTATGGTCACATCCGGTACTGAGATTGATTGTTACCGCTATGGTGTCACGGATGGCAACGCAGAGCAGGTAATCGGTTTTTTTTTAGCTGATACGTTTGCCATGCTGCCGTTCATATCTGCGCTGGAGCCACTCCGGGCGGCGAATCGCTTTAGCGGTCGCGCACTGTATGACTGGCAATTGTTCAGCGACAGCGGTGCCTCAGCGGTCGCCAATAACGCGATGCGCCTTGCCGTCAACGCTTGCGTGCACGACAACGCCACACTGGACCGGCTAATAGTGTGTGGCCCGCATGATCCGCACCGTTACCACGATGCCCGAGTGTGTCGCACGTTGCGTCACTACGCCAGCCGCGGCACGTTAATCGGGTCTCTGGATTCCGGTAGCTACCTGCTGGCGCAGGCCGATCTAATCAAGCGCAGGCGGTGCACCATTCATTGGGAAAACCTGCCAGGGTTTCGGGAAGCGTTTCCACTGCTGAGTGTGTCGTCAGAGTTGTTTGAAGTGGATAACGGGCTGTTCACCTGCGCCGGCGGCACTGCAGCCCTGGATATGATGCTGGCAATCATCAGTCAGGATCACGGTCAGGATCTGGCCAGTCAAGTGGCAGATCTGTTCATCGCGACTGACACTCGGGAAGCATCTGATTCACAACGCCGTAGTACCGTTGAACGCTCCGGTGTTCACCATCAAGGTGTAGTGAGTTGCATTGAGTTAATGGAGTCGAACCTGGAGCAGCCAATCAGCACCTCCGAGCTTGCCGATAGGGTGGGAATTTCCCCACGGCAGCTTGAGAGATTGTTCCGCACCCATCTACAGACAACGCCAACGTTGTATTACCAGCAGGTGCGGCTGCAAGCTGGTCGTAACCTGCTTAGGCAAACCACCATGAGCGTGCTGGAAATAGCCTCAGCCACGGGCTTTACATCTGCTGATTACTTTTCTCGACGCTTCCGGATTCTGTACGGATATACGCCCACGCAGGCGCGTCGTCGGTAGAGGCGGGCAAGCAACAAGTATCTGCCGAATATCGATTGATAGCTGTGTCACATAGTGTCAAGTGCATGGGCGTATCTGACAATGGGTCGGTATTAGTACCTAGGTAGTCACTCTGTAGCTGCTTCTCTTCCCTCTATACTGGCGTAAGCCCAGTGGTATCGGTAATAGCGGATTCCCCGCAGAACCCGAGAGTAATGTCAGGAAACAGTATGAGTCTATCAGCCACTACCCACACTCGTTGCATGATCGCACTGGTTTGCAGTGGCTTGTCTGTTGCCGGCTGTTCCAGCTCTGACTCAGGCTCTTCAGCGGTCGATTCGCCATCACCGGTTGCGGATGTAGTCACTAGCACGAACAATATGGACGGCACAGCAAGTGACACTACTGATGCGGTTACAGGTGGTGGGCTCGACGATGTTACCGATGTCGTTGTGACACCAACAACAGTTCCGGTAGTCGAGGAGACGCCTACAGACGATCAATCAGTGCCCGATCCACTGGTGCAGAATCTTGCGGTAGTTGATTTTGACATCACTGTACCAGCCTATAGGTCAGACGCACTGCAGGTGCGAGTGGTCTGGGGTGACTTGGATGTGATGGCACAGTGGGTGGGTGATGAGTATTGGTCAGCCATCGCCGACTTTCCAACGAATACGCAACATCCATTAGTCGTTACATTCTCTGACGACAATGGCCAAACAACCCTGGGTACTGTAGAACAACCCTTCAAGACAGGTTCCGGTGACAGGGAAGTTTTCACCGTAACAGCGGATCAGTTCGACACCGATCGTTGGGATACGGATGGTGATGGTATAAGCAATCTTGATGAGCCAGGTTCCGGCACAGATTCTTTTGAAACACCGCGCGTGTTGCTGTTCAGTGAAACTCGCGACTATCGCCATGAATCCATAGAGACTGCATTAACAGCTATTGAGGCGTTGTCTGTATCCGCTGCCATAGACACAGTTCGTGCTGCAGACTCTGCGGGTATATTCACAGCCGCCAACCTTGGGAGCTACGACGCGGTGATCTGGGTGCTGACGTCCGGCGATGTACTGGACGACAACGAACAGGCAGCGTTTGAGCAGTATATCCAGGCGGGCGGTGGCTACGCTGGCATTCATGCCGCGAGCGATACTGAATACGAATGGCCGTGGTATGGACGTCTTGTGGGTGCCTGGTTTGAAAGCCATCCTGACATTCAGTCAGCAACCATGGATGTGGAAGACGGTACGCATCAATCAACGGCGCATCTTGGCGTGCGCTGGACACGAACGGATGAGTGGTACGACTACAAGAGCAACCCTCGTGCACAGGTCAATGTGTTGTTAAGTCTTGACGATGATTCATATTCAGGCGGTGCGATGGGAGATGATCACCCGATAGCGTGGTACCACGATTTTGATGGCGGACGAGCCTGGTATACCGGTGGCGGTCATACCGACGCCAGTTACGCAGAACCCGATTTCCGCGCTCATCTATTGGGTGGATTGCGTTATGCCGCAGGTATTGAAAACTAGGGTAGTGAACCTGGAAAGCGCGGGAAATTACGTATAAACAGACCTGTCAATGGGCGGTCTAATGTGTGGCCGTTATTGGCTGTATAGGCCACTCGGCAACTAGCATCAATCACTACATGGGTTTTTAAAAAAAGTAGGGCACCAACGCCTTGGTGTGTGTTCTGTAGTGTTCATATGTCGCATATCGTGTCGTCAGGTAGCGCTCCTCACGTTGCAGTTTTACAACCAGCAGCACGATCAGCATCATCAATTGCACGACGCTGACAACGTCTGCATGACATAGCGTTGCACCGAGACCGCCAATGATGACAGCGCTGTACATCGGGTGGCGAACGTGTTTGTAGGGGCCGGCTTGCGTGAATGATGCGCCGGATGTCGGTTCTGGCAATACCGTGAACGTACCTGATTGCATACTGGAAAATGCCCATGTGGCGATTGCCACTGCAATCCCGATAAGTAACACCCCGAATGTGTCGAGGGCAGAACCTTGATACAACTGCGAGATCGGCGATGCCAGCAGGGCGATGAGGATCATCTGTCCTGCGACGAGTGAGAATGAGATAATCAAGTGATTTCCGGCAATGGTGGCGTGAATGTAAACCTTAACCTGATTCAGATGAACATCTCCAACGCGCATTTCAATAGTGATTCGCCCTCTAACGGTCAGAATATAATCATCCCGAACAGGTCGGAAATACGCAGAAACGAAAGTCTTTGTATGCTATAATCCCTATCGGGATTAAATATCTAAAAATGGCTGAATAACTGCCATAATAATCCCGTAAGGGATTATTCTATGACATACATCATTGATAGTACTACGCTAGGTGCATTAATACGCAGTGAACGAAAACGCCAGCAGGTCAGTCAGGTGGAGCTTGCGGCACTGGCAGGAGTTGGCGTGCGCTTTTTACGCGAGCTGGAGAACGGCAAAGAGAGCTGTCAGTTGGGCCTTGCTATCAGCGTACTAACGACACTGGGCATTGCGTTATGCGCTGAAACACGCGAGCACTGATACCGTGAGAAGACTCGATGTCTATTTGCGTGAGGAAAAGATTGGTGTGCTGGAGCAGGATGCCAACGCCGATTTGTCGTTTGTCTACGACGAGAGCTACCGGAAACTGGAACGGGCCCGAGCCATTTCGGTATCCATGCCGTTGTCAGATAAACCGTATACAAGCACGATTGCAAAACCTTATTTCTCAGGCCTGCTTCCTGATGAAACCGCACGCCGGCAACTGGCAGGCGCATTGGGTATCTCGGATGCGAATGCATTTGGACTGCTGGAGGTCATCGGCGGTGAGTGCGCGGGTGCGTTAGCTCTGTTTCCGCAAGGTCATGACTTTCGGGTGCAGTCAGCGGAAGATGAGATTCTGGATGAGCAGCAGATCAGCGAACTGTTAACTGAGCTACGCGGCAATCCGTTACTCGGTGGGAGAGGCGATGTACGGCTATCACTAGCTGGAGCTCAGGACAAGCTGGCCGTTAAACTGGTCGATGGGAAAATCGCGCTCGTCAAAAACGGTGGCCCTACCACGCACATACTAAAACCCGCCATTAAAGGTCTTGCAGGTACTTCACAAAACGAAGCCTTTTGCATGACACTGGCTGCTCGTGTGGGATTAAATGTTCCTGCCGTGCAGTGCCATACAGCGATAAACACAGATTACTTACTCGTGCAGAGGTTTGATCGTACACAATCAGATACGGGCCTCATTGTCCGATTGCATCAGGAAGATTTCTGTCAGGCACTCAGTGTTCCACCCGAGCTGAAATACGAGGAAGAGGGTGGTCCGGGTATTGACGTATCGCTAGCGCTTATCCAGCGAGTGACTCGTCAACCGGCCAAGGATCGACTGGCTTTTCTGAGGATGCAGATTTTTCATTTTCTATCAGGAAACGCAGATGCCCATGGCAAGAATTTCGCTCTGCTTTATCCTCTGGTCACCCAGTCGCCTTCCCTGGCTCCTGTCTATGATGTGGTCTGTACGGCAAGCTACCCCGAACTGACGAAACGCATGGCCATGAAGGTGGGTGGTCGAAATCTGCCAGACACCATTCATCTGCAACACTGGTTATCCATTCTGCCAGAGACCAGAGCGTCTGAAAAACTGTTGACTAAAGAGCTGATTCAGCTTGCACAGCGCTGTGCGCATGAGGCAGAAATTCTTTACAAGGATGCAAGCCATTTGGGGTTAATGCATCCGGTGCTCAGTGACGTTGTGAAGATCATCAAACGGCGGGCAGCGCATATGCAACAGTTTGTTGCTTGATCAGACACCGCTTGTGATCCTGCTGGATACCAATAAACGGCTGCTTCAAGATTGTCTATCAATCACACGAAGACAACTATCCCATTCTGTGCGGTCGACATAGCATCCATGCAGATGTCGATGGCCTGAACCCGGCTCGAACGCATCACGACCGTGGAGCACGCGGCTACTGCTTTGCCCGCGTCGATGGTGTCGTCAAGACCGTCAACGAATGTCAGCCCATCGCGTTTCGTCGCCCGCAGCCATTCGTTGAGTGTGGCATCTGATTGCAACAGAGCGTCGGCTGGGAAGCGCGCTATGTTCGCTGCCATGTCTACGCCACCTTGGCTGGCACGCCAGAGTGTTGGACGCACACTGGCAGGATCCTCACGGCGCTTTCCGGGTTGATGCTGGCGAATCCAGTCCAGAGGTAAGCGGCTCGGTGCGCTCTGGTCGGGCCATGTGACAACAAACGTGTTGTTATCAAGCACAGCTCGGGTAGCTACGATATCAAGTGCCACACTGGTCAAGTCGGAGGTGCGCTCGCCAGTCTGATGGTGAAAACCTGCAGGATCAGTATCGCGGAGCCACAAGTAAGGCAGTACGCTGACGGTATCGTCAGACCAGTGAATAGCCAAGTGGCTGGCTTCCAACGAAATATGCATGAAAATTAGTCCCGTTCTGGATCGCGGCTATCAAGGGCTTGCCGAAACGGATTGAGTCTACGCATCAATACCACACCGTGTTGTCGTTTTAAGACAGTTTCGTCGTTCTGGTCTGGCTAAGCGTCGTGTTATTGAGATTTGCGCAGCACCCAGAGGTTGATACTGGCATAGCCGTAACGTAACCACGGCGTCACCGAGCGAGTCCCATGACTGAATCCGTAAACAAGACGTCCAGACGCGGCGCAAGAGCTGCGAAGCGTGCTCTGCGAGCTGCACCGTTGGCTGCTGAAGACCGTGCAGTCAGACCTGGCATGACGGGTGGCCGCTATCAGCCATTGAGCGTGGTTGACATGGACAAGATCAATGAAGCGGTGATGACGACGCTTGAGACCATCGGTCTGGCTCAGGCTATTCCTTCTTGTATTGAGGCTGTTACGGCGGCTGGTGGGCGGTATGAGGAGGGCCGATTGTATTTCCCCCGTTCACTGGTTGAAGACGTGCTGGGATCCTGTGTGAAAGGTGTCGTCTTATACGCTCAGGATCCACAACACGATATTGAGGTATCTGGCTCGCGTGTCTATTTCGGCACGGCAGGTGCCGCCGTACACATTGTTGATATTGAAGGTCGCACGTATCGTGAGTCCACGCTGGATGATCTTTACAACATGGCCCGGCTGGTCGACAAGATGGATAACATCCACTTTTTCCAGCGTTGCCTGGTGCCGCGTGATGTCCCTGAACCTGCTGACCTTGATTTCAACACCTGTTATGCCTCTGTCAGTGGCACAACCAAACATGTGGGCAGTAGTTGGGTAGAGCCACAACACGTTACGCAGTCCTTGCAGATGCTTCACATGATTGCCGGTAGCGAGAAAAAGTGGCGTGAACGTCCTTTTGTCAGCATGTCCAATTGCTTTGTTGTGCCACCGCTGCGATTTGCAGAGGATTCTTGTCATTGCATGGAGACAGCGGTGCGTGGAGGCATGCCTGTATTATTACTCGCAGCTGGGCAGGCTGGAGCCACAAGTCCTGCGGCACTGGCAGGTGCGGTGGTTCAGGAAGTAGCCGAAGTGCTTGCAGGACTGGTGTTTGTCAATTTACTTGTGCCGGGACATCCGGCCATATTCGGCACTTGGCCGTTTGTCTCGGACTTGCGTACAGGTTCCATGAGTGGCGGTAGTGGAGAGCAGGCTGTATTGATGGCAGCTTGTGGCCAGATGGGTCGTTATTACGGTTTGCCTACCGGTGTTGCGGCGGGCATGGCAGACGCCAAGATGCCTGACGCGCAGTCCGGTTATGAGAAGGCGTACACCACGACTCTGGCGGCTCACTCAGGAACAAACCTTGTTTATGAATCGGCCGGTATGCACGCCTCACTGCTCGGTGTTTGTTACGAGAGCATGGTTATAGACAATGACATGCTCGGCGCGGTGAACCGAACGGTCAGGGGTATCGAAGTGAATGATGAGACGTTATCGCTGAGCGCCATGCGCGATGTCTGTATCGATGGACCCAATCATTATCTGGGACATGAGCAGACGTTGAAACTGATGCAGCGTGAATATATCTATCCCAATATTGCCGACCGTACCAGTCCCAAGGAATGGGCCGAGCAGGGCAAGCCGGTATTGATTGAGCGAGCCAGGCAGCAAGTGGATGACATTCTCGGAAATCACTTCCCGACCCATATACCCGAACATATCGATCGCGCTATTCGCGAACGATTCAACGTCGAGTTACCGCTCGACGCCATGCAGAAAAAAACTGAGGAAATCGTGTGAAGTCACAAGCAAGAGTCGTCATCATTGGCGGCGGGGTCGCAGGAACCAGTACGTTGTATCACCTCGCAGAACGTGGCTGGACCGACTGCATGCTATTGGAAATGGATGAGCTGACGTCGGGCTCCACATGGCATGCCGCTGGCAACATTCCCACGTTTTCCGGTTCACGAAACATGATCAAGTTGCAGCACTACAGCACACAGTTGTATGCAAAGCTGTGCGTTGATCCTGCCTACCCGATCAACTATCACCAGACGGGCTCAATCAGACTGGCGCAGAACCACCAGCGTATGGAGGAGTTTCATCACATCACCGCTATGGCCAATGCCATGGGTCTGGGCTACGAGATGATTGATACCGCAGAGATGAAAGCGCGTCATCCTTTTCTGGAAGATCATGATGTACTGGGTGCGCTGTGGGATCCTAACGATGGTGACATTGATCCTAGTCAGCTGACACAGGCGTTTGCCAGTCACGCCCGAAAGGCCGGCGCTACGATTCACCGGTTTACCAAAGTGACCGGTGTATCGCGAACCGACAAGGGCGAATGGCTGGTACAGACCGACAAGGGCGATGTGCTGGCTGAGTATGTGATTAACGCCGGTGGTTATCGCGCCGCGGAAGTGACAGGCTATAGCGGTAAGTATCTGCCGATGGTCACGCTTGAACATCAGTACCTGGTGACCGAATCGATTCCTGAACTTGAAGCAACCCAGGGTCTGCTGCCACTGGTGCGTGATCCTGATGATTCCTACTACCTGCGTCAGGAGAAGACCGGCCTGATTCTAGGACCGTATGAAAAGACCAATGCCGTAGCACGCTGGAAAGACGGGAAAATTCCAGAGAAGTTTGCCTACGAGCTATACCCTGATGATCTGGACAGGCTCGAGTGGTATATCGAAAAGGCTTGTGAGCGGATGCCAATTCTGGGCACCGTAGGTGTTCAGCGCGTGATCAACGGTCCGATACCCTATTCGCCGGATGGCAATCCGTATGTTGGCCCGGCATTTGGTCTACCCAACTTTTACCATATCAATGGATTCAGTTTTGGCATCTGTCAGGGTGGTGGAGCAGGCAAGTCGATGGCAGAGTGGGTTATCGATGGCAAGCCGGAGTGGGATCTGTGGGGGCTTGATCCGCGTCGCTACACAGACTTTGCCGATCAGCCCTATGTGAATGTTCGCGCTATCGAGTTGTACCAGCATGAGTACGCGATCAATTTTCCGCATGAAGAACGTCCTGCAGGGCGGCCTCGTAAAGTCACGCCAGTCTATGATCGGTTGCAGGCCAAAGGTGCGCAGTTTGGCGCGCGTGGTGGATGGGAACGAGCAACGTGGTTTGCGCGCGACAATGACTCGACAGATGACACGCCGATGTATCAGCGCGGGCCGTGGTTTGATGCAGTGGGCGCTGAATGCCGCAACGTACGCGACAACGTGGGTTTGCTGGATATGGGCGGCTTCACCAAGTACGAACTGCAGGGCGAGGGTGCCTCTGCATGGTTGGACTCATTGATAGCGGGCAAACTTCCCAGAGTAGGTCGTTTGTCGTTGTCTTACTTCTGCGCTGATGATGGCGGTGTTTGGTGTGAAATGACACTCACGCGTTTATCTGATGAGCACTACATACTGATTACGGCCGCGGCGGCCAAGTGGCATGATTTTCAGTGGCTTGAGCAGCACCTGCCTGATAACCACAGCATGACGTTGACAGATATCACCGATGACTATGGCACGCTGGTTGTGGCAGGCCCGCGTTCGCGGGAAGTCGTGCAACAGTTGACCAACGTGGATATGTCCAATGAGTCTTTCCGCTGGTTGAGCGCTCAGGATATCTCGCTGGCTGGCATCGCTGTGAGAGCCTTGCGCGTCAACTACGTTGGCGAGCTGGGTTGGGAGCTACACGTCCGAACCGAAGATCATCTGGCCTTGTACGATGCCCTGTGGGAAGCGGGCGAGGCATTCGACATGCAAGACTTTGGTATGTACGCCATGGATTCCATGCGTATCGAGAAGAGTTACCGTGCCTGGAAAGTGGAGCTTGATCATGAGTACTCGCCACTCAGATCGGGACTTGACCGGTTCGTGGATCTTGAAAAGCCGGAATTCAAGGGTCGTGCTGCGATCATGGCTGAAGCATCTGAACCGCTGGAAGATGTCTTTGCCACACTGGTTCTGGATAGGTCATCAGTGTCGGACCTCATCAACAATACGGACGCCCTGTATGGGTGTCCGATTCACGCGAACGGTGATATCGTTGGATATACCACATCGGGTGGTTTCGGGCACCGGGTTGAGAAAAGTGTGGCACTGGGATACGTTATACCTGAAGTTGCATCAGAAGGTACTCGCGTACAAGTCAGTGTACTGGGTAACCTTCGTGATGCCACTGTCGTGTCGGAGTCACCGTATGATCCGGCCAATGCAGCGCTACGCAGATAAGTAAACCCAGTCAGGAGTTAGTACTTTGTCAGCACGTCAAATTGGATCCTTGTCGGTATCACCCACGGGGCTGGGTTGTATGAACCTGTCCTTTGGTTATGGGGCGGCTGATGAACGTGAGTCAGCTGCACTGTTGCATGAGGCGCTGGACATCGGGGTCAATTTCCTTGATACCGCGTTCATGTACGGTGCCGGGCATAACGAGAACCTGATCGGTAAGGTGCTGTCCGAACACCGGCAACGCTTTGTGCTGGCCACCAAATGCGGGCTGTCACCGGCAGGTATCGATGGTCATCCAGATACCATTCGTGAGCAATGCAATATCAGTCTGCAACGGTTGCAGACTGATGTGATTGATCTGTACTACCTGCATCGCGTTGATCCGGCAGTGCCTATCGAAGACACAGTGGGTGCGATGAAAGGGCTCGTGGAAGCTGGCAAGGTGCGTGAAATCGGGTTGTCCGAGGTGTGCGTGGATACCCTCGAACGGGCGCAGGCGGTGCATCCCATAGCAGCCTTGCAGTCTGAGTACTCATTGTGGTCGCGCACACCAGAGAGCGGTGTACTGGAAGCCTGTCACAGACTGGGTGTTACGTTTGTCCCGTTTTCACCGTTGGGGCGAGGCTTTCTGGCAGGCTCGGCAGTTGACGTGACGCAGCTTGCCGAAAAAGATTTGCGTGCCACCATTGCACGCCCGCGTTTCGAACCCAAAGCGTTTGCTGACAATCAGCGTTTGCTGGAGCAATTTGGCGCAATCGCTGTCGACAACGATTGCACCATGGCTCAACTGGCGCTGGCATGGCTACTGACCATAGAGAAGCAGACGATGGTGCCAATTCCCGGCACCCGCGACATCAAGCACATGCGTGATAACGCGGCATCAGCGAATGTCACGCTTACCGACGCAACCGTGACACAGCTGGATGCGCTGATCAATGAGTCGACAGTATCGGGCACTCGCTATACAGCTGATCGCATGGCAGAGGCTGATAGTGAGCGCGATGTTGTGCGTTAGGTATATGGCAGTGTGCTAACGTTACTCCGCGCCGATCTCGTTAGTGCCATTTTCGTCATTCCGGCGTACGCTAAGAATCCCAGTTATCGCTGAGGTGGATCTTCGCCTGCGCGGAGATAACGGGCATACAGTTTGCCGTCCTGCATTGCCACTTTCTGGATCCCCACCTCCGCGGTGATGAGGGCATTGAAGCAGTGCTATTTCATATTTTTCTTTTTTACAGCCACGCGGGCTTGAGACTCGTTCTTGAACCTGCGCACGCCGTGTCAACGCACTCTGCCAGACTACCAAAGTGAATGTACCGGTTAACCAGTCCAGGGGCGTAGTGTGCGTATTTTGCAGAGCTTGTCATCAGGGTTGAGCCAGCGGGCGGGATAACCGGTTGCTGCAACATGCACCAGCACGTGTCGTTAACCAGTTGCACTCCAAAGGCTTCCAGCTGTGCAACGATTCCCGCAGCCTCGCACTGAGCCTGTATGGCGCGCCCAAGCGTAACGACCACAGCAACTTCGGGTGAGCGTGTTTTATCTTTACACAAGGATGCCAGCGCTTCGCATTCTGTGAATGAGAAGTGTGGATTGCCAAGACAGATCATGTCCACCATGGTGGACTCTGCAGAGTTGAGAGTGTCCCAGCTGGTGTTCAGATCTCGGGGTTTTATTGAAATAGACGGCAGCTCAAAATGAGAGAATTGTTTTAGCAGGCTCGAGCCTGCCAGTGCTTCGGGTGTAATAGCTGCCAGATGAAACAAGGGCACCGACGAGGTCGTCGCAAAGGCTGCACTGAAGGCCTTGAGATTATCGGTAGTAGGTGATGTAGCCTCGAGGCCATGCACAATGGGTACATCGTTTGTCGCCAGTGTGCCAATGTGATAACCCAGCAATGGCCAGTAGGCATCATCGTATTGCTGTGGAGGTGTCACCGTAATACGCAGGCTTGGCATTCGACCGCTGTCTAAATGAGCGCCCGTATTGGGTGCCCTACCGGTCAACGCAATACAGACATCCAGAAAATCAGGATATTTTTGGGTGCGGGCACCGAGCACGCTATTAGCATACGCCACGGCATTGGATTCTGCCCAGACAATTTGTTCACCCAATGCGGGTGCGGTACCCAGCAGGTAGGGCGCACAGGTGTAAGACATCTGTGCGCCCATAGCCATATAGGCATCACCTAGCGCACTTGCATCATTGCCAAAGGCAGGATCAATCCCCTGTGCCAGCCATCGTCGCTTGTCTACGGATACACAGTTCAGTGTGGTGGGTACTGCAACTGCTGCACCCCATTCAACGAATGTTTGAGCAAAGAGCAAGCTGGATGGGCCGTGATAGACGCAGCTGTCTATGTGCGCCTGTGTTATGGGTATCAGATCACGTGCACCCTGAATACGAGCCATTGATAGCACAATGTCCATGGCTATCTGTACGGATTTGCCATACTTGCCATCGATTTTCGCCCTATCTTCTGTGCTGAAATCAAAATTTTCATCAGCATCACTGTGCATTGCATCCATCCTCACACCCTGAAAGAATTGATTGCCTTGCTCGGAAGCTACGAGCAGCGTAGTGCCGTTTATAGTTGCCAGACCGTTGGTACTCAATTGCGCAAAATCCTCAGCGCTGAGCAACAGAACGGGTAAGGGCCGATCAAACATGATCTGTGCGACCAGTGCACCGAGCACTAGCACTTCTTCTTGCTCGCAAAAGACCAACGCAGCTGGCGCTTTGCGAGTCATTATGAGCTCTAGTAACAGACCGCTGCCAGAACACGAACCACGGCTACCCGGAATAGCCACGATACGATCAACTACATTCTCACCGTGTAAAGGATGATGTTCATCGATAACGTCACCGCTCAGCGGATCGATACCACCCCAGAAACTGATCGGCACATCAGAGACAAGCAAAGTGGCGCTGGTGGTGGATTGATCTGACATCGAGTGTTGTGTAAGAGTGTCGGTACGCTAGAAGTAGGTTCTAATGCCAGCGCTCAGACGAGATGTTGTTGAAACGTTCGGTAGCTTCACGTATTCAATATCTACGTTGAGTGACCAATTGTCAGCCAGTGCTATGCCCAGCCAACCTTCCGCACCTGCTTCGTAATAGTGGTTACCTACCTGATGCCGGTAATCCAGTTCAAGACCCATGCGCAATCTGTTCACAGGCTCCCATTGGACACCAGCACTGGCACCGACTCGCCATTGCCGGCGATCCTCAAGGCCCGGTGCATCCACCAGATCACTTTCACCGAATACGAACACGGCTGGTGCGTTTTCGCTGGCCTGAAAGGCAAGTCCTGCACCCGTATTGAACGTGAATTCGTGGCGGGCATCACTATGGGGACGTTCCCACTTCAGATTCGTGTGCCATGAGACGGGTTGGAAAAAATCACCTCTTGGCTCAATAGACTCTATGCTGAGTAGCGTGAATCTTCGCAGAAATGCACGGTCCGCTTCCAGATCTTGCGCGATACCAATCAAGCCCATCTCGATAGCAGCCTTGTCGTCAAAGGCTGCACTGGGATCACGAAAATCGTGATAGGCGGGGCGAAACTGAAATTCGATAGTGTCCGGGAGCTTATCCTGACGGTGATACTGCAAGCCAACGCGCGACGTGCCGTGACCCTTGTCGGGTGATGTTGCCGGAGCCGTGACGTTGGCTAACTCGGTTTTTACACCCAGCTTGCTACGTCGCGACAAGATGGCTCTTTCGCGGCCACTGGTGCCTAGTGCACTAGGATCAGTTTTCAGTCGGTTATAACGCTCGTAGTCGGACAACAAATCCAGCACAGCCGCCTGACGTTCAGGGCTTAGTTGACTTAGCGGATTGTCAATGGAGTCAAGCCCGTTTTCCAATGCATCCAATGCCAGCTTGCCTTCAGTATCTTCGAGTTGTTGCCGCCGTGCGCGAAGTGTTCGTATGGCAGAGGGTACAAACTGTACGTCCGATATCAGGTTTTGCTCATTCAGCAATCGTATGGTATCAACCGGTATTGTCCACAGACCGAAATGTTCGTTGAGCGGCGCATCCGGGTACGCAACCCCTAACAGGGATAACAAATGATAGGAGCAGTTTTCGCTAAAGAAATAGTAATCATAATGGCTGATCAGCATTTCATAGGCGTGGCGCAAGACAAGATCAACACGCCCCTTGTCAAGATCAAGTGAGTATTCCCAAGTGTCGCGGTTCTCAATCTGCCCGTACTCGCGCAGTTTCATGTGATAGGGCAGAAGGCGGAACTTGCCGGGGAAGCCGCCCGCCAGGCCACCAATTGCATAGGCTGCGCCGGACACATCAGGGGGTACCTCGGCGGCGAAATTAATACTCATGTTTAACAGGCGCGACTCAGGCCGCTGATCCTTTTTGTCGATTCGTAGTAACGTATGTCCGAATGCCGATGACGGACTGTTTGGGTGTGAGGTAGGGAATATCATTGTCAGACTATCCGCATCCAGATAGTCCACATAACGGTCAAATTCGGGGCAAGGTTGTTCGGGTACCTGACCCACGAAATCGGGCAGTTGTTCTGCTAACCAATAACGACGGGCGACAAAACGGCAGTAGGCGCTTAGTCTTAACGGCGTCTTAGCATCTGTTGCATAAAAAGCGGCCAGGGTGGCTGCAAGCTCCGATTCGGGATCTGTTTTACCCCGCTCGGACAAAAAGAAATGTTCCGAGTCCACCTGACTGAGCCATTGACTGGAAAAGGCCGGTTTGTAGTGTAGAAACGCCCGCCATTGAGCGGTATCGGCAAGCTTCAGCTCGGCTGAGGCGAGTAGGATTCGTGTGAGTGGTGTGTGGCTCCCCAGACGTGTTGCAATATCGACCGCGTCGTCGTATCGGCCTTCCTGGCTGGCCGCTAGCCAGTCCTCACTCGGGGGAAGTGGTGTATCGGCGGCCATGGTCGATGGCGTAAAACAGATCAGGTAGAGCGTAAAAAGAGTGACTGCTACACTAGCCGCACGCAGTCTTCCCAGGCGGATTAGCCACTGCCTGCGTAGCCTGCAACCTTCTGTAAGAGAATGCACTGATGGGTATTACCTGAGCTGATTAACCGGGCTGTAGCTGTCCGGGTACTCGTAACGCGCGAATACCCGGACAGAAAGTGACAGCGTCAGCTGGCTAGTTTACAGCGTACTTGGACAAGCTGCTGTCGTTTAGCATGGCAGTCTCAATGGACTCGATAACGCGCTTGGCATCACCGTCTGTCAGAAACAGGGCATCGTAGTTTTGCTGTGCAACCACCTGAAATGCAGCTCTGTCTTCGTCTGCGATACCCATGAGGTCGGCCAACACGTTCAAGTACTCGCCACCACCTTGAGCAACTTCAGTGGAGAGCTGATCCAGATTGTTAGCTACGAAAATTTCAGTGACTTCTTCGTTCTTGACCGTTTGAGTCGGATCGCAACCCATCAGTCCACCACCTGTTGTCATGAAAAAAGTGTTTGGAATGATCAACGTATTGAGCAAAGCGGCAGCAATCTGGGCGCCTTTGCCACTCTTGCCCTCAAGAACTACAGAGCCCAAACCACAACCACCGCCGGTTTCCTGGGCTTGTGCTGCGAAGGGTGCAGCCGTAATCAGCAGCGTGGCACTTAATGCAATAAGCTTTTTCATGTGTAAGTCTCCTTATGAGCCACTTGTGAGGCTGTACTTGGACAGAAGAGGGTCTGCGGAAAGCGTTGAATCCAGCTTCTGCAGCCATTCATCGTGATCGCCTTGAGACTCACCAAACAGCTGGTCGTAGTTGGCTTGAGCCAATGTATAAAAGCGCTGCGCATCGTCGTCTTGCATTTGCATCAACGTCGCCAACGATTCAAGATGATCACCGCCGCCTTGCGCAGCGTCTCGTGCGATGTTGTCGTAGTTGTTGGCAACAAATACATTGCGTTGGAATTCAGCTGTAACGACTGTCTCACCATCACAACCCAAGCTGTCGAAAGACAAACCAAAGAGCTGGTTGTACGAAACAGAACCGTTTGTTGTCGCAGCCAGTACATGCGGGCCTAGACCAGATTGTCCAGCGAATATCTGCTGACCGAGGCCGCATCCTGGTCCGCTGTCAGCTACTGCTGACGCGGTAGACGCCATCAGTAAAGGTGCCAGAAGCAAAGGTAATTTTCTAATCATTAGCGTGCACGTCCCATGTTGTTGATAAAACACGAGCTCCAATGATTGACCACTGAATGGGTAGTGTCAACTCCTATGACCTTCGATCGACAGATACTCGCACTGCCAGTCAATTATGTGGCGAACAGTGCGGCGGGCCATATCGGCATGAGAGCCCAGTGAAACGCGCAAAACGAGCACTAAATCTGCTGCTGTGAATACCTGTACTCGGTGTATGCAGAACATGCAGAATAAGACCACTGTGGAGAGAACCCAGCCACGCGTATCCGCATCGATAGTACTCGGCGTGCTGAGAACCCTCGTACAGCCTCGCGCTGGGGAACTGCAATTCTTGCTGTACTCCACACAATTTTTACCACCTTTCTATCAAGCAAAAATGCAAGTCCCGTGGCAGGACCGCTCAGTTCGATGAAGCATCGCGACCGATGTGCCGCGGTGCTCCTGATGTCGATGGCACCCGGTCAGCAGGCGACTTATAAGGCGGTTTCGGCGTGCTGGTTCTGGTCGCTGGGTCCTTTATCGAGTGCTTCGTTCTTTAACATGGCCTTACCGGCCTGCCACAAAAACTTGATGCCACTGGTTCCGGACATGTCCCAATACTCGCCAATTACCGGGGTGAACTTTATAAGCCGTATGCTTGGGTCTGAAGGACCTTCCGGGTACCACAGTTCCCAGGACTTGGAAAACAGACTCTCGATTTTCTCGCGATCATTGCTAACCGTGGCTGACCCTGAGAGCGATACATACCGTGTATCTGACTGGAAGGACACACCAATATCGGGGTTGGCCATGACCTCATCCACCTTTTCCGTCTCGAGAGACGTGGTGAACGTGATGCTACCGTTCTCTTCATCGTGTTCGGCAATTGACATGGGTCTCGACGTGATGACGCCACCTGCCTGCGTAATCAGCATGCCGATATTGAAATCTTCGACCAGATCGAGCAACTTTTCCTTGGGTGTAGTCATGAACTTCTTTAACGGTTGAGAAAGTGGCTCCAGATGGTACACACGACCAACGTATGCCGGATGCCGCACACCAGGTGAGGTAAAATTTACCGGTATCGTCGTGTATGGACAGTCACACGCAGGTGCTTGTGTTCGTGGCGCTATCGCTCTACGAAAGCACGTTCAATCACATAGTCGCCAGGGTCACCCGTGCGCGGGCTGATTACGAACCCACGTTCATCGAGCACTTGTCGAGTGTCATTGAGCATTGAAGAGCCACCACAGATCATGGCTCGATCGTATGCAGGGTCCATTGCTGGCAGGCCGGCATACGCTTCCAGTTCACCTGAGCGTATGAGTTCAGGTAAGCGTCCGCTCAGTGGCCACGCTTCACGGCTGACACAAGAACAATAAACCAGTTGTCTAGTGGCTACGTCGCCAAAATACTCGTCGCCTGGCAAGGTATTGATGAACCAGTCACGGTAGGCGAGTTCATCTGCTGTTCGCACACCGTGAAACAGCACGATTTTCTCAAAGCGTTCGTACAGATCCGGGTCTTGAACAATGCTTAAAAAAGGCGCCAGACCTGTGCCGGTTGCCATTAGATACAGATTCCTACCGGGTTTGACATCATCAAGCAGGAGTGTGCCGGTGGGTTTGCTACCGATCAGAACTTCATCGCCAAGTACGACATGCTGAAGCCTTGAAGTCAGGGCGCCGTGCTCAACCGCGATGCTCAGAAACTCGAGGTGCTCCGCATGATTAGGACTGGCGATGCTGTAGGCGCGCAGCAACGGTTTGTCGTTCACGTGTAAACCGAGCATCAGGAATTCGCCGTTACGAAAACGTAGCCCCGGGCTTCTGGTGGTGCGGATGGAAAACAGCGAGTCTGTCCAGCGATGAACGTGTTCAATCTGCTCTGTTGCAAAGCGAGCCATGTATACATCTGTTCTGTCAAAGAGGTGTGCGTATGATAACGATTCTCATTAACAAACATTACCCTGTTCTGAGTACTAGCTTCTATGTACGAGTAGTCGTGCCACAGGTGGCGTCGCTTATAACGGTTTACCGCCCTCGATATTCAGCCATCCACGAAAGTCCTGAGGCTGTATCCGATCGAGGCTTGTATTCGGCGCCCACAAAGCCATCCCAGCCCAGCTTATCCAGTGCCTTGAGCAAGTTCGGATAATGCACCTCACCAGCGTCTGGTTCATCACGATCAGGCACAGCAGCAATCTGGATGTGACCGATAGAAGGCAAATGTGTGGTCAATCGACGAATAAGATCACCCTGCATGATTTGCAGATGGTAGCAATCGAACATCACCTTCAAATTACTCTTGTCTGCAATGACGATGGTAGCGAGCGCGGCATCCAGGTTGTTCAGATGGTAGCCGGGGGCATCAAAGTGATTTAAGGGCTCAATCAGAATCGTAATGCCGACAGCCTGAGCTTTGTCACAGGCGTAGCGCAGGTTTTCTACAAACGTCATTTCTGCATCGGTGCGTTGATCAGTGAATCCGGCCATGACATGTACGTTGGAACATCCGATGGCAGACGCGTACTGAATAGACTGATCGATATAGGTTCGCGCTTCCTGTTCGCGCCCCACAATGGCTGATACGCCATTGTCGCCGTTGGCAACATCACCGCGCAACGTGTTCAGACCTAACATGGGCAGTTTTGCACTATTCAGCGCAGCCCGTAAATCAGCCGCAGGCGTGTCGTAAGGCCAATGACATTCCACGGCATCGAAACCTGCCGCTGCGGCTGCATGAATAGCATCAGGCAAAGCCAGTTCAGTCCAGAGAAACCCCAGATTGGCTGAAAAACGTGCCATGTGACTTCCTTGATTGTTGCCGTCGGGCATAGCTTGAAAAAAAGCCTGTACCGATGAACGTTCGGTACAGGCTTCGCCTGATCCTACTGACTAGTGATGCGTAAAGGCATCACTGGCGAGTACGTTCTACTGAATACCGGCTACGGTCCCAGCACGACGGCTATCGGCACCCGCTGTAATAGCGCCGGTAGTTTCGTCCATGGTCACAGCCTGCACAGAACCGATATCGCCGGGCTCGTCACGCAGTGTATGACCTAGCGTGCGAAGCGCTTCCAGTGTCTCTTCATCAAACTCCTCATAGGCAACTGATCCGCCAGTTGCACTCACGCGACTGGCATCAATAGCTTCCTGCACGCTCATGCCATGATCAATCAGGTTGACAGTGATGTTGACCACGGAATTGATAATGGTTGATCCACCTGGAGAGCCATAGGCGGCAACAAACTTGTCATCCTTAAAGACCATGGTGGGTGCCATGCTGCTACGTGGACGCTTACCCGGCGCAACATCATTCGCACCTGGCTTGAAGTCTTCATCGGCAGCATCAGTCTGCTGCGGTCCGAAGTTGAAGTCTGTCAGTTCGTTATTCAACAAAAAGCCATAGCCCGGCACTGTCATGCCTGAGCCCCAGGTTCCTTCGATCGTAGACGTCCACGTGACCACGTTGCCATTGGCATCCATCACGGTGAAATGAGTGGTATCAATACCAACCGGACCTTCGCTGGCATTGGTGATATTCGCCTCATTCTGGACTGCGAAATCACCATCGAACTGGCGAGGGTCACCCGGTACAACCGCGTCATCTTCGATGCGGCTATCGGCGCTGATCAGCTCACAACGCTCTTGCAGGTAATCGGCATTCAACAGACCGTTCAAAGGCAGTGTGACGAAGTCGGTATCACCCATCCAGACCGATCGGCTTGAAAAAGCCAGTCGCATTGACTCGATCATGACATGTAGAGTCGAGGCCGAACCTGAACCAAACCCTTCTTCCTCATTACCCAGGTCAAATGTTTCCAGGCACTCGAGAATCTGACCCACTGTCAGTCCACCTGATGACGGTGGTGGCATACCGTTGATTTCATAGCCGCGGTAATCAGTGACTATAGGCTCGCGCACGTCGATGCCACCGGTGTTGAAATCGTCAAGGTAATCGCTCAAATCCTGCATGCTCATACGCCCAGCACCCTTGGGACCTACTTCGGCACGTGAACGCAACTGCGCATTGACCATCGCTTGTGCTACTTCGCCGGTGTAGAAAGCACTAACACCATTCTCGGCAATCATTTTGAAGGTTTTTGCCAGATCAGGTTGTACCAGCATGAAACCAGATGGCAGTGGCTCGCCCGTTTCGGTACGAAATTTTGCGGCAGTCTCTGGCCATGCGTTGGTACGAGGGCTGTCTGTCAGTTCAGCCAGGCGGTCATTGATGGCAAAGCCATCCTCAGCCAGCTTGATGGCGGGGGCCAAGGCATCAGCCAGCGAAAGCGTTCCGTGGTTTGCCAGCGCTTGAGCAGCTCCCAGCAAGGTACCCGGAACACCCACACCTATACCGCTGGTGGCAATTTCCGTAAAGCTTGCCGGGGTGAATTCACCTGTGCTTTCGGGGGTGACACCGAGTCTGTCGCCGAAGCCTTCACCACCCACGCAATCGGGTTCGCACTGCAAAAATTGAGTAGGGGTTGCAGTGGCTGGTGCTTTCTCACGAGAGTCGATGTAGAAGAAACGGTCCTCCTCGGCCTTATAGATACCCATGAAACCACCACCGCCGATCCCCGATGAAGTGGGCTCGACCACGTTCAAGACAAATTGCGTGACCACTGCCGCATCGATAGCGTTACCGCCGTCTTGCAAGGCTTTGGCACCGGCGGCTGCTGCCAGTGGGTGAGCAGCGGATACAACACCACCGGTGAAAGGTCCAACTGCTGAGAAGCCATCGTTGTCGACTGGATCAACTGGATCAACCGGATTGATTGGGTCAACAGGGTCAACAGGGTCGACCGGGTCGGGAGTCGTAGCATCATCGTCGCTGCTTGAGCAGCCAACAAGCAAAGTGCCTGCCAGCACCGCCGACACCAGAATGGTCAAGGTTTTTCTCAAAGGACGCACCTTGTGAGATTGAATCGAATAGGTCTTTCCCTTCATGGATCAACTTCCTCTTTTTTTGTTGAGTACAACAGTTATCTGCGCAAAGTAACAGTTTCACGCACCGCCACTGCAGTATATAGTCATGCCGGTAATTGGTCAGCCCTGTAACGCGGTATCACGAAGTTTAGCGAGCGTTGTCGTGGGTGTGATCGCTTCAGGATCTAGCAGGATGTGGATAAGGTTCGGCGCATCGGACTGCCTGGCCTTTCGTAATGCAGCGGGAAACTGGTCGCTGGTGGACACCGTCTGACCAGACACGCCATAGGCTCTGGCCAATGCGGCAAAATCCGGGTTCTGCAAGGTGGTGGCCGAAATACGACCGGGGAATGTCTTTTCTTGATGCATACGAATGGTGCCGTACATACCGTTGTCTACCACAATGACGATGACAGCAGCCCCCGATTGCACGGCTGTGCCAAATTCCTGCATGGTCATTTGAAAACATCCGTCACCTGCCATGGCTACAACGCATCGCGTCGGTTCGGCCAGTTTTGCAGCAATCGCCGCAGGTAAGCCGTAGCCCATGGAGCCCGAGGTGGGTGCAACCTGTGAGCCGTAACATCTGAATGTCCAGAAGCGATGTATCCAGCTGGCGTAGTTGCCGGCACCGTTGGTGATGACAGCGTCATCAGGAAGCTGTTCAGCCAGGGTGTTCAGAACACTGCTCATCTGCACGTTTCCCGGTGTGTGCATGGTGGCTGAAGACCATTCAATATAACTGTTATGCACACGGGTTACTCGTGCCGCACGACTGGCCTGTCTGGCAGGGGGCGATAGTGTCTTCAGGCCCTGCACAAGCGCCTCAGGGCTTGCATGTATCGCCAGATCTGCCTGGTAGACGCGACCAAGCTCTTCCGCACCGGGATACACATGAATCAGTTGCTGACGGGGCGTTGGCACCGCCAGTAACTGATAATCCTGTGACGGCATCTCTGAAAAACGTGTACCGATGAGAATGATCAGATCGGCCTGTTCAATCTGTTGCCGTAAGGCCGGATTGATTCCAATACCCACATCGCCCGCGTAATTAGCGTGAGTGTGATCAAACAGCATCTGTCGTCTGAAGGAGCAGGCGACAGGGAGTTGCCACTGCTCAGCAATCTGCTGAAAATCCAGTACGCTTTGCTGGCTCCACCGCGAGCCCCCCACGATGGCCAATGCGCTTTTAGCCTTCGCCAGCCTATGCGTGAACTGGTGTAGTTCTGTGGGTCCCGGATGGGTTTCCACTTGTGTCCACGGCTTCATGAGGGTAGGCGCGGCCAGCTGGCTCAGCGTGGATTCGGGTAACGCCAGCGCGACCGGTCCGGGCCTGCCCGACGTTGCCGTGTGAAACGCTCTTGCCACCATCTCACCGATGCGGGAAGCATCCTCAATCTCTGCAACCCACTTGACTGCGCTTCCCAGAAACGCACGGTAGTCAACTTCCTGAAAAGCCTCTCGTCCGCGAATCCCCGCACCAATCTGGCCAATGAACAGAATCATGGGTGATGAATCCTGCAGCGCTATGTGAATACCGGCTGTTGCGTTGGTTGCCCCCGGCCCACGAGTAACAAAACAGATACCTGGCACACCGGTGAGTTTGCCCCAGGCTTCAGCCATCATCGCAGCACCACCTTCCTGTCGGCAGACGGTAGTGTGTATATCGCTGTCGTGCAGTGCATCGAGTACCGGAAGATAACTCTCACCGGGTACGCAAAATATTCTTTCCACACCATGCGTTGCCAAGGCGTTGACGATCAGCTGGCCACCATTGAGCTTGCTCATAAATTGCACTCGGGAGCTCGCGGCGCCAGTAGCCTGTCGACAATCCGACTATGCTTTAGAACCCACTTCACCAGGGCACCACGGGCAATCGAGCAGTAGGGTGACATCGGGAAAGTGCTGAAGGCGCGATCGCGCTGAGTTTGAAAATACACGTCGGGGAATCGATATGAATTAAGATGATCTGGCAGTGTAACCGACCGTCTGGTCAGCGCACAGTTGTTGCTGCAACGCGACGGTGGGGCTCGATCCTCAACCGTTTTTATTACTACTCTCGAGCCCGGTCACATGAATACCGACAAATACCCAGACATTGCTGGCAATGACGAACTTAGCACGCACGCTGCCGAGGATGACGCACGTAACCAGTCGATACTGATCTACGTGAACGGTAAATTGCGTCCGCGTGAGCAAGCCACTGTTTCGGTCTATGACAGCGGCTTTATGCTAGGTGATGGCATGTGGGAAGGTATGCGTTTGCATGACGGCGTCTGGGCGTTCTTCGAAGAACACATGGACCGGCTTTTCAATAGCTGCAAAGCTGTGTCGCTGGACATCGGCATGGATCGCAATGGTATTCGACAGGCGCTGGCTGACACCGCCGAGGCCAACGCAATGACAACGGATGTGCACTGCCGGCTGATGGTAACGCGAGGCATTAAGGACAAGCCCTTTCAACATCCCGCGTTGTCACGCTCCGGACCTACAGTGGTCATCATCATGGAACATTCGCGACCGGCTTCAGGCCTGCAAGGTCGTGGGATACGGCTCGCCACTGTACCTCAGGTGCGCGGCTTGCCAATGTCGCAAGATGCCAAATACAACTCTCATTCCAAACTCAACTGTGTTATCGCTTGCCTGCAAGCTGAACAGGCCGGTGCAGATGAGGGCCTGATGCTGGATCCCCATGGCTTCGTTAACACCACCAATGCCTGTAATTTCTTCATCGTGCGCAACGGTGAAGTCTGGACATCCACGGGGGACTACTGCATGAATGGTGTCACGCGGCAGAAGGTGATTGATCTTTGCCGTAGTAACAAGATACCGGTGTTCGAACGTCACTATTCTCTAATTGATGCGGTGTCAGCCGATGAGGCGTTTTTGACCGGAACTTTCGGCGCTCAGACGCCAGTGGCCGAAATAGATGGCAAGCTGATCGGAGATGGCCAGCGCCCTGTAACGGCCAGAATCCAGGCTCTTTACAAAGAACTGATCAACGCCCATGTGGTGCAAAAAAGGTAATTTTCTCACGGTGTAGATTGCATCTGCGGTGTTACTCAGCCTCTCTCTTGGTGCGTATCCTGCGATCTAGCATAAAGCTCTTCGGCTTTAGCTAAATTCAAGATCAGGAGCAGACCGTCGCGGTGTCAGCACAACCCGAACGCATTCCAGCAATTCAGACAGTCCCGATAGACGAATTTGCCGAGTCCATATTGCGCTCCGTGCAGAATCTGAGCCTTGAGCTAGCTGATGTGGCGGGCAATGTCGACGACGTCTTCCGGCGCGTCTCTCGCCAGACGGAGTATCTGGTGGAGCTGACAAGCCTTGCCGAGAAGCTCTCTGATGCGGCTCGAGAGATAGATACCGCCGGCAGGCGTGCCAGAGACAAGACCGGCGAGTTTGAATCATCCAGTAAAGAATCATCCGCAGCCGTAGGCTTGGCAACACAGAGAATCAGTCATCTTGTCGATGGGGTTAGCGCCATTGAGGCGCAACTGCGGCTGCTTAATGAAAGTCTGGGAGGGGTCACACGTGTATCCGGTGACATTCAGTCTGTTGCCAGGCTTACCAATCTGTTGGCGCTCAATGCCACGATAGAGGCGGCCAGGGCAGGTGAGGCTGGCAAAGGGTTTGCGGTTGTTGCAGGTGAGGTGAAACTGCTGGCTAGTCAAACTGCTGATGCTGCCGGCGTGATTGATGAAACAATCCTGGACGTATCCAACAATGTGGGTGACTTGATAGCGTCGGGTGGTAAGACTCGTGCGATAGCCGATAACGTGAATGTGGGTGTAACGGTGATCAACACTACTGTGCGCGAGTTTTCCGAGATGGCAAATGACATGCAGATCGATGTCAGTAGTATCGCAACGGCTGCTGACGAATCATTGAGTCAGTGTGAATCGATGCGCTCGAGTATCGAACGTGCCGCTACAGAAATGACGGATGCCAATCAGGCATTGAACGAAGCTGATCAGCGCATCAAAGGAATTCTGGCTCAAGGTGAAGCCATCGTGGCGCACGTAGTGGGCAGTGGCAGGCAAGTTCGAGATACTGCCATTATAGAGTGTGTGAAAGCGACGGCGGCACGCGTCAGTAAGCTGTTTGAAAAAGCTCTATCGTCCGGAGAAATCACAATGCAGGGACTGTTTGATGATGATTATCAGCCCATTGCGCATTCTGATCCGCAGCAGTTCATGACAGGCTTTGTACAACTGACTGATCGTCACGTTGCGCCCATACTCGAGGAAATACTTCAGCATGACCCACGAATTGTTTTTTGTGCAGCCGTAGACAAGCAAGGCTTTCTTCCCACTCATAACAAGAAGTTCTCCCACTCACAAAAGCGTGGTGAGCGTGAATGGAACAATAGTCATTGTCGTAACCGTCGAATCTTCAACGATCGTACCGGTCTTGCCTGTGGCCAGAATACAAAACCGTTTCTACTACAAACTTACCGCCGTGACATGGGCAACGGGCAACACGCTCTGATGTACGATTGTTCTGCACCGATAACCGTTAACGGCAAGCATTGGGGGGGGTTGCGAATGGGCTTTACCGCCTGAGAGCCTGTCAGAGAAACGGGTAGATCACATAGCGGGAACGACCTGTAAACTGTCTGTTCTGGCAACGTCCCGGAATTTTTCAACAAGCCGGGTGCTCAATTAGATCAGTATATGAGTACCGGAGGCGGCCCCCGCTGTACTCATATTTCCTGGATCTCTCGATGCTGCCTAGACTTAGAGTGACTAGGCCTGCGCGGCCCGACTCAATCCAGTAAAAACTCCGTGCAGTAAGGGCCGCCTCCGGCACTGATATACCGCTCTACAAGCTTCTGGACTCGACATTTCATGCATCACTAGGTTTAGTGCCGGGGTGTATAGGCCGCAGACTGTTGTTTGTGCTGGCACTGACACATAGCAGAGATAATCTGCTGGCGGACACGCACGTGCGTTGACTTTACGTTCAGGAGCGAGGTGACACCGGATGACCAGTTAGGTACAAACGACCGAGCTGGCACAAAGTATGACACTCAAATCCCCTGAGCTATATAATAGGAGACTCTGCATATAAAGCTCCCCGCCTGGCAGCTACCTCGACTGGGTATTGGCGGAGCACATTTCCCACACCGTCCGCACGCTATGTTCGTCTACCAGGGACGTGGGCTGCAGAACTACCCTCAAACAATTACGGAATATATGTCATTTGAACAATTGGGTCTCTCTTCAGAGGTCCTTCGTGCTGTCACCGAAGAAGGTTACAACAGCCCGACGCCTATCCAGCAGAAAGCCATCCCTATCGTGCTGGCTGGAAAAGACGTCATGGCCAGTGCTCAGACAGGTACCGGTAAAACAGCAGGCTTCACTCTGCCTCTACTACAGCGTCTGTCGCAGATGGACGCACCTGCACGCGGCAAGCGAGGTATGCCTCCAGTACGCGCATTGATCCTGACGCCCACGCGTGAGCTGGCTGCACAGATCGCAGAAAGCGTTGCTAGCTACGGCAAGTACCTGAACTTTCGCTCAGCAGTTGTTTTCGGCGGTGTCAGCATCAATCCGCAGATCAGCCAGCTTCGCAAAGGCGTGGATATACTTATCGCCACACCAGGACGCCTGCTTGATCACGCAGGCCAAGGCACGGTTGATTTATCGCAGCTCCAGGTGCTGGTGCTGGACGAGGCAGATCGCATGCTTGACATGGGTTTCATCCATGACGTGAAGCGAGTTCTGGCTCTGTTACCGGAAACCGGCAAACGGCAGAACTTGCTGTTCTCAGCAACTTTTTCAAAAGAGATCAAGGCGCTGGCCGGACGCATGCTCAATGATCCGCAGCTGGTTGAGGTTGCCCCGCAGAACGCCACAGCTGATCGTATTGAACAACATGTCTATAAGGTAGACAAGGTACGCAAACGCGAACTGCTGTCTAAACTGATTCACGATGAAGACTGGCGACAGGTGCTGGTCTTTACACGTACCAAGCACGGTGCCAATCGCCTCGCAGAACAGCTTGGCAAGGACGGTTTGAGTGCAGCAGCTATCCATGGCAATAAAAGCCAGGGGGCCAGAACCAAAGCGCTCGCAGGCTTCAAGGACGGCAAGATCCGGGTGCTGGTTGCAACCGATATCGCGGCACGGGGTCTGGACATCGACATGCTGCCCAATGTGGTGAATTTCGAGTTACCGAATGTGCCTGAAGATTATGTACATCGCATCGGGCGAACCGCGCGTGCCGGACTCTCCGGCAAGGCCGTTTCTCTGGTGTGTATTGATGAGGCAAAATTGCTGGGCGACATCGAAAAACTGATTCGTCGTGAGTTGCCCCGGGTTGAAATTCCCGGATTCGAACCGGATCCAAGGATTGCCGCCGAGCCTATTCGTCAGGGACGGCAGGGACGGCAGGGTCATCAGGGTGCACCGGGTGGTGGTGGACGCAAGAATCGATCATCATCGCAATCTCGTGGACCCAATCAGGGGGGTGGTCGCAAGCCCTCTGGTGGTGCTCCGGGCGTGAGTTCCCGAGGTGGAAGCCAGCAACGCAGACGCGGCGCGTAATTCCAGTTGTTTTGCGGCAGAGATGCACGGGTTGCTCTCTGCCGCGAACAAACGGTTCAGACACACGCAAACCGCTCGAACTGTTCAATGGTCTTGCACACGTTGGGCGCTAGAATTTCAAGATGGTCTGATAACGAATCGGCACCTACCTTGTCCAGTAGCTGCATGGCCTGGCCGCCATCGTAATCGCAGCCCGACAATCGTAGCCGCATAGCCGAAGGCGATTCTCCAAAAGCTGATCCCGGCAGGGTTACTATTGCGTGCTGTTCCAGCAGGTAATCGGCCAGTTCGGTGGACGTGGTCAGTTTCCTGCGCGAAGCGATTTGCGTAAAGTCAGGCCACGTGTAGAAAGCTCCCTGAGGCTTTGGACACGGTATTCCCATCGTTGTCAGCCGTTCGGCTACAAAGCTGTTTACGCATTGATGAATAGTGATGGAGTTGTCGATAAACTGCTCGATATCATCATGGCTACTATAGGCCTCCACCGCAGCCCACTGGATGGGGGTAGAAACGCACGACCAGGTTTCGCTCGCAATGTTGTTCAGATGATCGATCAGGCCCGTCATGGCCTTGGGCACCAGCCCTACACCCAGTCGCCAACCGCCAAGTGACAAGTGCTTGGAGAGTCCAGTGCTGACAATGGCGCCAGCGGGTGAATGAGAAGCCGCAGTTCGATACAGCCTGTCGAAAGACAAACGACCATAGATCTCATCGGACATCAGTGTAATGGCATTGTCTTTACAGAAAGCGGCGATGCTGATCAACTGGCTCTCGCTGATCGTAATGCCCGTGGGGTTACCGGGAAAATTGATCAACAATTTGGTGGGATTCAAGCCACGCATTCGAGCATCTTCAACAGCCGTTTGCAGAGTGTCCGCATTCAGCGTTAACCCTTTGTCCGAAACACTCGCCACCACGGGTACAACATTCTGACCCAGCATGCGCGCCTGTGGCGCGTAACTGACCCAGGATGGCACCGGCAAGAGTATGTCACCTGCGATAGCCATCTGGGCGGCGTAGAGGATCAGCTTGCTGCCAGGTGCTACTAATACATCATAAGCGTCCGGATCGATTCCCGTCAGCCGGGCCTGATGCTGTAATACAGCCTGCTGTAGTTCTGGTAGCCCGCCAACCGGCAGGTAGTCTTTTTCATGCGCACGCTGTTGTAGTGCAGTAACCAGCCTTGGGTGTACGGGGAAGGGTGCCTGCCCGAAACCCATGTGAAAAACCTGTTTGCCTTGCGCTCTGAGCTTCTGCACTTTTTCATTGGCAGCTAGCGTTGGGGACAGTATAGGTGCTGACATAGAGTGGATCTCGTTAAAAGGTTCGTTTTTTAACGCGCTACAAAGCGCACATGTTCGGGGTCGAACCACGTTCGTGAATATTCAGCCAGCTGCCCATCATGATCGCGTGACGTGCGTTCAATGAAACCCCAGGCTGCGATACTGTCTGTACGAAATGTTGCAGGTGCCCATGCGGGTAGTTGAGCGACGCTGACCCGATCCTCTGCGCGGGTAATCCGAACGCCGAGCTGGTCACGGTAATACTGGTACAGCGAATGCGTGACTGAGCCGGGGTCAATTGATTGGGCATAGCGTCCGTCGAGCCAAATTTCCTCCAGCGCTGCATCCAGCTGATCAAGCCTACGGACACGACGAAAACGAAACGCTTGCTTGCCATCGCCTATGTGCGGCACATAGGACGCCTTGTTCATTCGCCTCACGCAGAGCACTGAAGCACTGGGTGTGGCCGGCCCGCTGACAAGTTCAAGTCGAAACAGCGCGTAGACGTTATCGGCATCGGGCTTGTGGTGGATATAATTACCTGAGCCCTGAACGCGGCGCAGCAGACCTTCACGCTCAAGCGATGCCAGCGCCTTTCGCAGGGTGCCAACGGATATTTTCAAGCGCGTCGCCATCTGACGCTCCGGAGGCAATCGCTCACCATCGGGCAGTACGCCAGACTGAATTTCCCGAACCAGTTGCTCGCTGATCTGGCTGGCCAGCGGTACACTGCCTGTCGATGTATTTCTCCTTGCGGTCACCGCGTTACCAGGAATTGCGCTTTGATGTACACATCATAGTGTATTGCCTGTCTGTTCCGTACATCCAGAATTGAAGAGCGTTAGCCATATTGACATATTGATACACGATTGATACATTCAATAAACCTTTTCAATGTCGGGTGTGGGTAATGAGTGAGGTACCGATCAAGTCGGAATCACTGGAGTCGGCGGAAATTTCGTGGTTTGCGCCATTATGCTCAGACGATTATCGGTATCTGGGTGTTCCGGATGGCAACTATCGAAGCAGCTGGCGACACACGTCCAGCATCATCAAGCGCGCTGATGAACTGGGCTATCGGAACATACTGTGTCCATCCTCTTATCAGGTGGGCCAGGACACGTTGAGCTTTGTGGCAGCCAGTGCACCGCTTACTCAAGATATCAATATGCTGGCGGCCGTGCGCTGCGGCGAGATGCAACCCATCATGCTGGCACGAACGCTGGCCACCCTCGACCATATGCTGGAAGGCCGATTAACCGTCAACATTATTTCGTCAGATTTTCCAGGCCAGAAAGAAGATAGCGCTTATCGTTACCAGCGTTCCAGAGAGGTGGTGCAGATTCTCAAGCAGGCGTGGACACAGGATGAAATCAACTTTAAAGGCGAGTTCTATAGCTTCAAGGGATTAACAACGGATCCTGTCAAGCCATACCAGACTAATGGGGGGCCGCTGTTGTATTTTGGCGGTTATTCTCCAGCGGCTCTGAAATTGTGTGGCGAGCACTGCGATGTCTACCTGATGTGGCCGGAAAAGAAAGAAGAACTGGCGATGCGCATGAAAGCGGTGAATGCCTGCGCCAGTCGCTACGGTCGAGTGATCGACTACGGCCTGCGGGTTCACATGATCGTTCGGGAAACCGAAGAAGAGGCTCGTGAATTTGCCCGCTCGCTAGTTTCTCAGCTGGATGATGAGCAAGGCAAGGCCATTCGAGAGCGCGCTCTGGATGCAACATCACTGGGTGTTGCTCATCAGGCGAAGAATCGCGATCTTGCAGATGACGAAGGCTATGTTGAGCCACATCTGTGGACCGGCGTAGGCCGGGCGCGATCTGGCTGTGGTGCAGCGCTAGTTGGAAGCGCTGACCAGATCATCGCGACCATCAAGGAGTATCAGGTGATGGGAATACGTGCTTTCATTTTCTCGGGTTATCCGCACCTGGAAGAGTGCGACTATTTTGGCAAGCTGGTGCTACCGCATCTGGATACCTGTTCACTACCTGCAGAATACGGCCGAGTACCGGCAGTTACCCCATCCACTCCACTTGGCGTTGGGGAGCGGCGCTGATGGCCTATACCGGATCCTGCATTGCGACTGCTGAGCATAGTGATGCTGAGGTATCGGCCAACATGCCCGTTAATGCTGTGGAGCCCGATGATGCGCCACAGAGTCATAGTTTTGAGCCGGGTCTTGATAACCGGCGTGAGTTGCGGAACGCCCTGGGTTGCTTTGGTACCGGCGTTACCGTTGTCACGGTGTCAACGCCTGATGGCCCATTCGGTATGACTGTCAACAGTTTCTCATCGGTATCACTTGATCCTGCGCTGATCCTATGGTCGGTAGACAAAGGCTCCGAGCGCTGCGCTATTTTTGAAAGTGCGATGCACTTTACTGTTAATGTGCTTCAGGAAAATCAACAAGGGCTGGCGCTCGAATTTGCCAGCGATCCCGAGTCATTTCGTGATTTGAACTGGCACGGAGGACTCCATGGATCGCCGGTACTGAAAGGTTGTCTGGCAACGTTTGAATGTATTCAGGAAACGCTCTACGCCGGTGGTGATCACACCATCATTATCGGCCGGGTGTTGAGGGCTACCGTGAACAGCGGCGAGCCATTGTTGTTTTTCAGAGGCAAGTTTGGCTGTGTTGCATAGGGTAGGCGTGCATTTCCCTTGCGATAGGGCAGAGCCTGTGTCGACATAACGGTCAATTGACTGATTTTGCAACGCCTCGTTTACCGACGAGCGTATTTATCTTTCTGGAGGAGTACATGAACTTGCGATTACCATTGAGTACGCTGGCACTGGCGTCAGCCGGGTTGCTGTCAACCCACGTTGCGACAGCTGATGAGCTGACATTTCTGTGCTATCAGGACGCTAATGAGTGCGAAGTACTGGCTGAACTGGCAGAGGCATTCAAAACTGAATCTGGTCACACCGTGGTAACCGAGACCGTCGGCTATGACATTATCCGCGATCAATTCGAAAACCAGCTGCAAACTGATGCTGCACCTGATCTGGCGCGCGTCACTAATCTGGGTGGCTTCAACCAGTACTACCTGGACATGACGCCTTACGTCGATGCTGCATCATGGGAAAAGAACTATTCGGCTGTTCTGCCATGGTTCCGTAGCCCGGGTGGTGAAGACCAGGGCATCTACGGCTGGATGACTCAGCTGACTGTCACAGGTCCTTACATCAACGTCACTATGTTTGATGATGCCGGTGTCGAAATCCCGGCTGATGGTGCTACTTGGGATGACTGGGCGGTGGCTCTGCGTGCTGTCAAGGAAGAGCTTGGCATCAATGCGGGTCTGGCTATGGATCGCACTGCACATCGTATGGCAGGGCCGGCATTTTCCTACGGCGCGAAATTTTTCGACGATGCTGGTGAGCCCATTCTGGTTGACGATGGATTCAAAGCCTTTGCAGAAACTTTTGTGGGTTGGCATGAAGAAGGCCTGATGCCTGCTGAAGGCTGGCCTGCAGGTTCCGGAACTCAGTACCAGAACGCAGCTCCGTTGTTTCTATCCGGGGATGTTGCCATGCACATGTCCGGTTCGTGGATGATCAGCAACTACGCCACCAACATCAAGGACTTCGAATGGCGTGCAGTGCCTGTGCCTTGTGGTCCTGGTGGGTGTGGTGCCATGCCGGGTGGTTCTGCCATCACAGCATTCAAGTCGACCAAAAGCCCGGAAGCTGCTGCAGCGTTCATTGATTTTCTAGCCCGTGAAGAGAACGCAGAGAAGTTTGCTGCGGCTACCAAGAATATCTCTGCTCACCAGGGACTTCAGCAGTCCGGTGTAGATTACGGTGATACGTCTCCGGTTGTGTCTCAGGCTCTTTCGGTATTCGCGGCCAATGCGGGTAAAGCTGCGCAGACAACGCCGCAGGCTTACACGTTTCAGGGTTACAGCAAAAACTTCGTTGTCTACGCTGTTGTGCCGGATTACCTGACTCAGGCCATCACGGGTGAGATCACTCTGGACGAGGCTTATACCTCTATCGATGCAGACATTGCTGCAAAGATAGCTGAGTAGTCGATACATCGATTGAACAACACTCACCAGGCCAGTGAGGTAACCGTCAGTGCTTGATGCAGTCGTCAATGCGTTTGCCGGTACCCGCTGGCCATTGGGCATTGTTCTTTATGTGATTGTTGGCCTCGTTGTATTGAGGCCAACCGGTAGTATCGGCTCCCGATTCATGACCGCGCTGGGCTGGCCACTTGAGCTGGCGCAGCGTTTATCGGGTGCCACCGGTCTGCCGTATCTGTTTCTGTTACCGAACATGCTGATCTTCGGTTTGTTCACGTTTGCCCCGATGTTTATCAATATCGGTTTTTCAATGACCGATGGTCAGAGTATCAACTTCGACCAGCGGGTGTTTTCCGGTAGTGACAACTACCAACGACTGCTGTCTGAAACACAGATCGATACCGGTGGTATCAATCAGGAAGATGACAAGTTCAAGGCCGCTGTTGCCGATACGTTTATCTTCGTTGTATTTCAGGTACCCATCATGGTGCTGGTGGCGCTGATCACGGCGCTTGTCCTTAACCGGGATATCATAGGCCGTGGATTCTGGCGCTCGATATTTTTCTATCCGGTGATGCTCAGTCCGGTTGTGGTGGGTTTTCTCTGGACACTGATTCTCAAGCGTCAGGGCGTTCTGTCCTTGACCCTGATGGACTGGGGATGGATAGAGGAACCCATACAATGGCTAACTGATCCTGCCTGGACCATGTTCTGGTCGGTGTTCGTCTACACTTGGGCGCATCTGGGTTTCTATATGCTCATCCTGTTGGCTGGACTACAAGCCATACCCAAGGATTTGTATGAGGCAGCCAGTATGGACGGCACCTCAGATTGGCGCATACTACGAAAAATCACGTTGCCGCTACTCACACCGACACTGATGGTGGTGACAGTGCTCTCACTGGTCAAGGCGTTTCAGGCGTTTGAAGAACTCTATGCGATGAACGTTCGCTGGATATCGCTGGTGGCCTACATATTCGAGACATCCGGTTTACGTGGTCAGCCCACTGCGCACGGTCTAGGCATAGCCGCCAGCGCCTCCATGCTGGTTGCCGGAATTCTCATGTTGTTGTCCCTGTTACAAATGTATTTAAGCCGTGGCAAGGATAAACCATGACAACGCTCTGGAGTTTCCTCACTCGTACTCAGGGTCGCAATGGTCAACTGACGTTGACCGACTATGCCTCCTATGCCTACCTGCTGTTAGGTTTTCTCATCATTTTCGTACCCGTCAGCTGGATTGGACTGAATTCTGTCAAATCCGCTTTTCAGCTTGAAAAACAGGACTTGTCGCTGCTGCCCACAGACTACGTGCGAGTAGGTCGTGGAACGGTTAACGGCCCTGATGGCCGGGAAATTTTTATCCTCTCTGATCTGCCAGACTGGGTGTTGAACTGGCCGAATCTGCGTACCGAAGAAAAGGCGCTGCACGATGTACCTGCGTTTCTCGACCGTCTTGAAGGTCGGGAGTATTTGGTATTGCGCAGTCACTTGAACCAGGTATCGGTGCAAGCGCGACAAATGATTAACGATAGATTATTGCCAGACTGGTTGATTCGCTATTCATCCATGGCGCCTGGAGCACGGGAATCACTTGATCTGGATGGCGTTGTATCTCAACTTGATGACGAAGAATCGCGTCTGTTGCTGGAGTATCTGGGGGTTCCTCCGTACAAGGCCAACAGGCTAGTCAGCCAGGTATTGGTTACCGCGCCGCATCCCGATACGGGCGAGATCAAGTCATGGTCTGTGGCTAGTGTCACCACCAGACAAGAGATGATCTCCGCGCGTGCCGTAGATGATCCGGCAGCTAAAGTGGTACGTCTGCCGGCAGAGTCCCTGGTAGCAACGAGCATGGTCCGACCAGCGTGGGAGAATTATTCAGACCCACTGCGCGGTAAAGCGTTCGGTGTCAACGTGGACTTCATGACCTGTATCACCAACTCTGTGCTGGTGACAGTCATAGCGACTCTACTCACGCTGCTAGTCAATTCGATGGCTGCATTCGCGTTGTCGAAATATCAGTTTCGAGGACAGACATTTTTCTTTGTCGTGATACTTGCCACATTGATGGTGCCGGCAACCATTACGTTGGTGGGTGTGTTCAAGGCTATTCACGCAACAGGTTTGTCGGGTTCGATATGGGGGGTGATCGTCCCGGGAGCTGCTACGCCTGCGGGGGTATTTTTGCTCCGGCAATACATGCTCACTATTCCTGAAGAACTTCTGGAAGCTGCGCGCATGGATGCGGCAAGCGAGTGGAAAGTGTATTGGCGGATCATGCTGCCACTGGCATTACCGGCTCTGGCAGCATTAGGCATACTATCCGTGATCTGGCGCTGGAATGATCTTATTCTGCCCATGATTGCGGTAGCCACGACCAAAGAGGCTTACACCATTCAGTTGTGCCTGCTGGAGTTTCGCGGCGAGCACCTAAGTCAGGAGCATTATCGTCTGGCTATGACTATGGTCAGTCTCATACCCACGACGCTGGTGTTTGTGTTCTTGCAAAAGTACATTACTACCGGCATTGCCAACACCGGTTTGAAATAGGACGACATCATGGCAACGCTGGAGCTCAAGGATATTCGAAAGTCTTACGGCAAGGTCGATGTCATCCATGGCCTCGATCTGTTTGTCGATAGTGGTGATTTTTGCGTCTTTGTCGGCCCGTCTGGTTGTGGCAAATCAACGCTGTTGCGCATGATTGCCGGTCTGGAAAGTATCACCTCGGGGGAGGTCTGCATCGAGGGTGAATCGGTAAACCACATCACCGCTGCGCGCCGTGGTCTTGCCATGGTATTCCAGTCTTATGCGCTGTACCCGCATATGAGCGTCAAGGCGAATCTCTCGTTTGGTCTGGAAAATCTGAACATGCCAAAGGCTGAGATAGAAGAGCGAGTGAGTGAGGCGGGGCGCATGTTGCAGATAGACGAGCTGATGCAGAGAAAGCCTGGTCACTTGTCAGGTGGTCAGCGACAACGTGTTGCTATTGGAAGAGCCGTGGTTCGCGAGCCCAAAATATTCCTGTTTGACGAGCCTCTGTCCAATCTGGATGCAGAGCTACGTGTCGCCATGCGAGGTGAGATAGCTGGCTTGCACAAGCGACTGGGCAATACGATGATTTACGTCACACACGATCAGGTAGAAGCCATGACCATGGCCGACAAGATTGCAGTGTTGCGTGCTGGCTGTGTTGAACAGTACGGTAAACCACTGGATCTCTATAACCGTCCTGCAAATACGTTCGTTGCAGGCTTCATTGGTTCGCCACGCATGAATTTTCTGGATGCAACGGTCGCGTCGGTTAACGATACTCAGATTCAGCTACGTTCGGCGCAGGGTGGAAACATCGTTCTGGATTCTCGCAAATACAAGGTTCCGTCCAATGATGCCGTGACCTTGGGCATTCGTGCCAACCACATGCAGATAACCAACGATAGCGAGGGTGATCTCGTGTTGCAAGTAAACTCCACCGAGCAACTGGGTGGCGAGACTTATGTGTATGGCAATGTCGATGAAGAGACAAAACTGACATTGCACCTTGCCGGGCAAGTGGATGTTCAGGCAGGACAGCGCATTGGCGTGGTCATGAACAAGCACGAGACGCATCTGTTCGACAAGGGCTCAGGGATGAGTTTGAGACGGTAGAATGTCAGTATCAGTCTAGGAAAACCAGGCTTAAAACTGTGAGACAAACGGATTGTGTCTTCTACGCCTCACCACGGTGACCACTCCCCACAGTGCTAATAATGCACCGGCGATGATCAGTAAAACCGGTGTAACGTTATCGATGTATCCGGCAGCGTAGAATAACCGGGTGCTGCCGTTTACGATCAATGCGAGACCAGCCCCATACAAAAACACGCCGAAGACAATTTCCTGTGTTTCGTAGAGCTGGCTACACCACAATCGTTGCTGTCGTGAAAACGTTGTGTCGGGAAATTTGCTGCGACCCCGTCTAGCTCGGGAGCGACGTAAGTTGAGCGCGGAATTCAGCAAGGTGGGTAGTACCACTCTGGTCTGCACACGGCCATTGCTGGCAATATCTTGCCGCATACACAGTTTGCCTAGTGAATACACCAGCAGCATGAAGCCCAGACTCACAAGCGTCCATTTCCAGTCGGAACTCGGTTGAATCTGTGAGGCTAGTATCTGGCCTGAATTCGTCACTGTATTTTCTAGTGGCATGGTCCCGAGTATACTGGCGTTTTATCTGTCAGGCAGCATTATGGATCTACAGCATCACGACCTTGGCCTGTGCACGGATCTGGACGCTTTGGATCAGTTTTTGTCGGTAAAGGGGAAGTTCCTTGTGGATGCGGGCTGCGGGAACATGCATCTGTCGCGCGCCCTGGCAACTCGAGGAGCCAATGTATTGGCGATTGACCCGGATCCAATTCAAGCGCAGAAAAATAATCAGGCAGACATCATTGCCAATGTCGGTTTTGTGCAAACGGGTGCCGACGCTATCCCGGTCGAATCATGTTCCGTTGATGGGGTATTGTTTCCGTACAGTCTGCATCACATTCCGATGAATTTATATCCCGCTGTCTTCGAAGAATTGCATCGCATACTGAAACCCGATGGATTTGTCTATGCCATGGAGCCTGTGGCTGACGGAAAGCTTAACGAGGTAATGCGCCTATTCCACGATGAGCAGGAGGTGCGCAGGCTTGCACAGCAAGCGCTGGACACTCACGGTGCCGCCTACTTTGAACAGGGTGACGTGATTACCTATCGCATACCGATTCAATATGGTTCGTGGGGGGAATATGCCGATCGATATGCCAACAAGTCTTACAACACGAACTACACAGAGGCGCAGGTCCGTGCAATGGCCGTGCGCAACCGATTCATTGAGTTGGGTGAGCCCTCCGGATATTCATTCGAATCACCTATGAAAATCACCTGGTTGCGAACACTGCGCAAACCACCTGCCACGCGGACACCTGCATGAAGATTGCTCACGTAGAGGTCTTCGTCGTCAAGGCAGCGCTGGAAACGCCGTTCGCTTTTTCGCAAGGATGGGTACATCAGCGTGCAGCGACGCTGGTCAGAATTACAACAGAATCCGGCCTACAGGGGTGGGGTGAGGCGTTTGCTCAGGGTCTGGAGCCACCGGAGATAGCAGCCTCGGCCATAGAGCATGCACTAGCACCTGTTGTGCTGGGCAAAGACGCCTTAGGTCCGGCAGTGCTGTGGCAAGCCATGTACAACCAGACGCGAGATCATGGTCGCAAGGGTTCTGTGATGTCTGCGATCAGCGCCGTAGATATCGCTTTATGGGATATTTGCGGCCAACACCGTGCAGTGCCGATTCACAGCTTGTTGGGCGGTGCGTTCCGGGAATCTGTTCAGCCTTATGCCACAGGCTTTTACCGGCTCAAAGGGCAGGGTGAAGCCGATAGACTGGCGACAGAAGCCATCGCTTACCGTGACGCTGGTTTTAGCGCAATGAAGATCAAGTTGGGATTCGGTGTGCGAGATGACCTGGCCGTTATGGAGGCGGTCGCAGCGGCATTGAACGATCCGCAGATTGAACTTATGGTCGACACTAACCACGCCTATGGTCGACGTGATGCCATGAAACTGGGCCATGCGTTGGCAGACTATGATCTACGCTGGTATGAAGAACCTGTAGTACCAGAAGACATTGCCAGTTATACAGCGTTAAGGACAAGCCTGAACGTTCCAATAGCTGGCGGCGAAAATGAGCACTCAGCCTTTGGTTTCAATAACCTGTTTCAGGCCCAAGCCCTTGATGTCGCTCAGCCAGATATTGGTTCGTGTGGCGGTTTCACAGCAGCGCGAGACATTCTAGGAATGGCGCAGGCCAATGGAATCATGGTAAATCCGCATGTCTGGGGAACCGCGATTGCACAAGCAGCATCTTTACAGTTCATCGCCACGATACCCGTAGCCCATCATTCTCTGTTTGGTACAGAACCCATTCTGGAATATGACGTGTCCAGTCATCCTTTCCGGCAGGATCTGATCGCAGAGCCGTGGGCTGTGCGTGACGGCCGTGTTGCCATCCCTTGCAGGCCCGGGTTGGGCATCAAGATCAATATGGATACCGTTGGGCAGTATCAGACCCATCATGTGAATTTGAGCCAGAGTGCTAAAGACTAAAACCGACCGGAACCCAAAATCTCAATCCAGTGGTGCATGCAAAACCGTATGTTCAGTAACGATACCACCGCGATTTCCTACCTCGATGCACCCATAACGTTGTTTAAAAGATTCCGGTAATTCACGATCATCATCCAGAGACAGCCACAATCGAAACAGATGCCGCCGCTTGTCTGGTTCGTCCCAGTCAGTAAACGCAGTGCGGTCATGCAACTGTGAGTGGTTGTAGACAAATTGCATGTCACCGGGTCGCAACTGCATACTAAAATGCAATTCCGGATCGTTTGCCAATGCATCAAACATGTCAAGTGCTTCAACGTGTTCTGACGTAAGACGCATGGCATCCGGAAACCGCTGCGCACTATCGATGTATTGACGCTGATAGAATACGGTTAGCTTTTCACGATGCCAGCTCAGCACGGGTATCTCCATAAACGGCTTGGCACCGGTTGGAATCTCACCACGACGATCTGTGGCGATGGGGTCGAACAGCTTGACCAGAAGATCGGGCCTGAGATGTCGCATGCGGTTGTAGATTGTTTCCGCACTCACTAGCAATGAGGTGCCGCCCTGCTTTGCAACGTGCAAGCACAGAAGCCCGACAACGTCGGCGCTATCGGTATGAAAGCTCTGGCGCTCAGATGTCTGGTAGATACGTGTGTTGGTATTGGTTGAGCTCACCCCGGTATTACGCACATGCCCCAGTATATGTCCCTGCGCATTCTGCGATCGCGCACTACCCAGATGCGCACCGATACCGCAGAAAATTGCGGCGCTTGTGGGAGTTGAGTAGTGTTCAGACGGTAGGCCTCTCATCAATCGAACACCGTGACCGTCTAGAAGGTCGTGACGAAGTTTCTGGAGCTTGTCTCCCATCTGTGGCAATGGGAAGCTCTTGGCACAGATTTCTCCGATATCCTTGCCCGTACCTAAATAGGCCCGTGCTGCACCCTCAAGCTCGAGAATCTCCTCGGTTGTCAAGTGTGTCAGCCAACGCTGTTCGTTGTCGAGCATGACCTGTGATGTCCAGGCTGCAGGGCCGTCCAAGTGGGTAGGAAGATCGTCCAGATGTATTCGCACGGTTTGTCCAATAATAATTTAATGGTCATCAAGTCAGCATTCGCTCATGGCCCATGATTAACTAACGTCTGACTACGGGGGCAAATCTACCCCATCAACACTGGGGTTAAGCTTGATCGTTCGAAAACGTATACCACCATGACCCCCTTATTCTAGCCTGAAAATCAGTACTGGCTACCTTGCAGGGTGGTGGGATCGGCGCGGCTGTGATTACAGTAGTAACGTATTGCCTGCGGAGAACTAACAAGAGTACTTTTTCCGCTATTGCGGAAACGAGATCGCCCGGGACCGCGACAAAGTAAGATTTTCTCAGATCGATACTAGCCAGATGCACCTCCAACAAACTGTGTGCCAACTCTAGGAAACTAAAGAATTACTATTATGATTCGATAACTGAGAACGAGTCACAGCGGTAGGGCATGTTCCAGAAATGAGTAACGTGGTCAAGCTTCCAGAGCTGCATACAGGTTCAGACAAGGAAGCTTCAGGTAGCAGCGAAGACAGTGTAAAAACCCAACAGGCCGGGCTGCTAGCGCTCATTTCTGACGTGCTTGAGGCGAGTTCTCCGTATACTTCTCTGGACGCTCTTGCGGGTGCGGTTCAGCACCATCTGGGTTGCCATCGCGTCGCCATTGCGTTAACAGAGTCCGATTCATTATCGTTGCGCGCCCTGTCTCAACAGGCTTTTGTCGACACGTCATCCAGCGAATCAAAATTGATACAGGATGCCATGCAGGAGGCATGTGATCGTGAGAGGATCATACGCTGGCCAGTCATTGGAGCTGACCAGCGTGGCGAGCTGGGTATTCTTGTTGCGCATCGCGCACTGGCCGGTCGACGCCGCTCAATCTCCTACTGTAGTGTCCCGTTGTATCACGATCAGGAACTGGTCGGCGCAATGTTGCTTGAACGCCGCGATGGATTCATATTCAGTGAGATTCAAAGTGCCTATCTTGAAAAGATTGCTGTGGTTACAGCGCCTCTCATCGCGCTGCGTATGGAAGCTGATCGAAGCGTATTCGCAGTGGGTCGTCAGCGGCTCAACGCGCTAATGACGAGCCACCTGGGTACTGATCGACCCGGGCGTCGGGTGCTGATGGCGTTGGCCGCATTAGTACTTCTATGCGGCATCATCATTCCCGTCGATTCACATATCAGTGCCACCGCTGAGCTAGTACCTCTAGAGCGACGCCTTATTACAGCTCCCCGAGCAGGTTTTGTGCAATTAGTGTCTGTTGTTGCAGGTGAGCAAGTGGCTCAGGGTCAGTTGCTGGCGACACTAGATGCTCGAGATCTGGAACTTGAGGCATCCCGTAGCGCCAGTGAGATTGCTACCGCTGAGGTCGAATTTCGTGCCGCTATGGCTAGCTTTGACAGGCAGGCATCGGCTGTTGCCCGTGCACGACTTGCGCAATTGAGAGCGCAGCAAATGCTGATTGAACGGCAGCTGGATCAGAACAGTCTCAAAGCGCCTATAGCAGGGTTGATTCTAAACGCCGATACGGGAAACACCCAAGGTGCTCCCGTGTCGCGAGGGGATACGATGTTCGAGATTGCGCCGGCTGATGGGTTCGAGGTTCACCTCCTTGTAGACGAGACCTTTGTACGCGATGTTTTCGTGGGTCAGACAGGTGAGGTAATGCTGCGGGCACGGCCAGAGGAGGTACTGCCACTAACCGTGAGTTCCATTCACCCAATTGCAGAGAGCGGCAACGGATCCAGCTGGTTTCGTGTGCGAGCAAGTCTGACTAAGCAGTTCGATGGGTCATCAGCACTGATACGGCCCGGGGAGAGTGGGCAGGCAAGACTTGATGGGACTACAAAGAACCTGATGCAAATTATTCTGGGCCCTGTGTGGCAGAGGATTGTTGCGATCAAGTGGCGATTGGTGGGATGAGTACTGAACCGCTATTTAGTGCGCACTGGCATCATGTTAAAGGTGTATGTCCGCGTCTGGCAGATGACGTAAAGATTTCTCGTCACGTTTACCGCAAGCGAGTCTCTTGGGTGCTCTATCGACACGCAACCAGCACGTCTCATCGATTGGACACTCAGAGCTTTGAGCTGATAGATCGTCTGGATGGAAAAATCAGTGTCGGGGAATTATGGGAGCAGGCGCTTCAACAGCTTGATCTTGCAGCTCCCACCCAGGATACCTGGATGCATCTGTTAGCTGACTTGCATGCCGCAGATTTACTGGTTGTAGATTCACGAATTCCGGTTGAAACGCTTTTTGAACGTCGTCAGACGTGGCGAACTCGTGATCAGCGTCAGCGTTATCTAAATCCACTTTACTTGCGCTACGCGCTTTTTGATCCAGATGATCAGCTTAACCGTTTGCAAACGTTTGCCTGTGCGTTGTTCTCGAGAGTTGCTCTCATGTTGTGGGTCGCTTTGATAGCGATCAGTGTGCTGGTCTTGTTTACGAACAGTGAACGTTTGTTCACTGATGCCGCCAATGCGGCCCGCCTTAGCCCTTACATGGCTACGCTATTCATTCTGGTGTATCCGCCGCTGAAATTCTTGCATGAAATGGGACACGCCCTGGCCATCAAACGTTGTGGTGGTAGTGTCAGGGAGATGGGCATAGCGTTACTGGTCATGTTTCCGATGCCCTATGTTGATGCCAGTGCCAGTTCAGTATTCAAATCTAAAAATGATCGTATGCTGGTCAGTGCTGCTGGTATTCTGGTTGAGCTTGGCATGGCAGCCATTGGCGTATTGCTCTGGATCAGCAGTGAAGGTCTGGCCAGTGATCTGGGTCTGGTGCTGGTACTGACAGGCGGACTGTCAACGCTATTGATCAATGGTAATCCTTTGTTGAAGTTTGACGGTTATTACCTGCTTGCAGACTGGATTGAAATACCCAACCTACAAGCACGCGCTCGCCGCGCTGTGTTCCGCGTGCTACGTTATTTCCTGACCGGTAAAGAGGATAGAAAGCCACGTTCTGAAGATGTTGCCGAACGGCGATGGTTACTGAGCTATGGTGTTTGCTCTGCGTTTTACCGTACCGTACTGATGGTGTCAATTGCTTGGATCATTAGCGAGCGTTGGTTATTTCTTGGTGTTGCAATAGCAGCATTTGCTATCTTCCAAGCAATCGGATTACCGCTATGGCGTGGTGCTACAGCGCTATTGCAAGATGCCGAGTTGAAGGGCGTGCGCACGAAAACACTGGCCATCGGCTTACCATTACTCAGTCTGGCCATACTCAGTTTTCTACCGTTGCCGCATGCCAGCGTAACTCGCGGTGTTGTCTGGCTTCCGGACGAGGCCGTGATAAGGACTGCAGGGGTGTGTGAAGTGGCTGATGTTCTGGCGGCGCCGGGTAGCCTGGTACAGGCCGGGGATGAGCTTTTCAAGTGCATCGATATCGAGCTGGAGGCGCAAGCACAGTATCTGAAGGCTCGAGTGGCAGAGCTTGGAGCAACGCTGTCAGGTATGGCGCGCACAGATCGGGTTGAATACGCGAAGCAACTTCCTGAGCTTGATGCTACGCAAGAAAGGCTACTGGATGTGCAGCATCGTATCGATACCCAATTACACAAGGCTGCAACTGACGGCCGCTTTGATATTAGCGGTACAACGGCATTGTTGGGTCGTGCGTTTGCCCGTGGGGAAATAGCTGGCTACACCGTACCGCCTATCGGGCGTACGATCAGATTGGCTTTCGCCGAAACGCATATTGCTGATCTTGACGAAAATGTAGAACGCATTGAAGTCCGAATACGACGAGCGAACAGGGATGCAGGCGTGCACACCACAACCTTGCGTCGTCGCTCGCCACGAGCATCGCTGGAAGTGCCTAGCGCCGCTCTCAGTGAGGTGGGTGGGGGTCCACACCCGGCCGATCCTGCTGGCGATGGTCGGCGCCTGCTTCAGTCCGTTGTGGATATTGAGCTGGAATGGCCGGTCGAGGTAGCGCCTGCACCTATCGGTGAACATGTGGGTGTGCGGTTTGTTCATGCACCTAAACCTCTAGCAGGCCGACTGATTAATGCGGTGAGACGAGCGTTCATGGACAGACAACCGGTATGATTACCATTGCAAGGACAATCGCCTCGACGATGCCTATATTTATTCCGGTGCGTCCCGGGCTTCGTTATGGTCCTACGCCACAACGTAAAAAGGCGGTAGCGCTCAGCACGCCACTGGATCGCTGTGTCGTGTCTATCCGGACCCACCTCTTGTCGCGGCGGTTGTCTTGTGCTGATCCCTGGCTTCTTGAGCTCAAAGAATGTATCGCTACTATCGAAAAAATGTCGGATTCCAGACGACTGGATGAATTCAAATCTTTAGTGGCTACATTGCGCAGCAAGGGGCATGACACCGTAAGTTTGAACACGACACTTGCCCATGCTGTGGTGTTGTTAAAACGCAGTATTGGAATGTCACCTTACGATGTTCAATTACTGGCCGTACGCGAGTTGCTGCGAGGACGTTTTGTCGAAATGGGCACCGGAGAAGGCAAGACGCTTACCATGGCACTCGCAGCGGCAGTTTCAGCACTGGATGGCACACCGGTGCATGGATTGACGGCCAGTGATTATCTGGCAGAGAGGGATGCAATCTGGTTGTCACCATTTTATGCTGCTCTAGGATTGTCATCCGCGTTTGTCGTATCGCAGATGAGTGATGAACAGAGGCGTTTGGCCTACGGCACCGATGTCGTACATGTGACGGGTCAACAGGTTGCATTTGACTGGCTACGAGATTGCGTCGCTAGCGCGGGCGCTACACAGCGGTTGTCCACCAGATTAGGTAACCTTGTGGATGATGGATCTGACACGCATGCTATTCGCACCAAGCCTCTATTACGTGGTCTATGTGCAGCGATTGTAGATGAGGCAGACAGTTTACTGATTGATGAATCAAGAACACCGCTTATTTTGGCAGCACCACAAAAAGATGGCATGGTAAAAGGCGAGGAACTAGTGGTAGCGTTGTCGTTAGCCCGATTGCTACACGAACACGTGGATTTTGAGATTTCTTCCAATAAACGATGTGTCACCCTCACTGCTGTCGGTGAGAGTGCACTGGATACTGTCGCCAAACGGTTTGATGGACTTTGGCGAGCAACTCGCTATCGCAACGAACGCGTTCGTGAGGCCCTGACTGTCCTGCATTGCTGGCACCGTGATTGCGATTACGTGGTGCGCGACAATCGTATCGAGCTGGTTGATCCTCACACGGGTCGAGCGCTCCCCGATCGTCGTCTCCAGCAAGGGCTACACCAGCTATTGGAGCTAAAGGAGCGATGTAGCCCAACGCCTGCAAACGATGTTGTCGCATCACTGGCGTTTCAGCGTCTCTTTCTTAGTTACATCAAGCTTTCGGGGATGAGTGGCACATTGCGTGAGGTGCGAGCAGAGTTGGCTTGCGTCTACGGTGCAGATGTTGTGTGTGTGCCACCGAATCGGACCTCACGACTGTGCAGGCTACAGGAGCGGATGTTCCTCACGTCAGCGGAACAGCTGCAGGCCATGGTCGAGAGCGTACAGTCCTGTGTAGAGCTGGGGCGTCCGGTGTTGATTGGAACACGCACTGTTGAACAGTCGTACCGAGTGAGTGCAGCGCTGGACGCCTGCGCAATTGTCCACAACGTTCTGAATGCTTCCCAGATTGCAGAAGAAGCATCGGTAGTGGCTGAGGCAGGAATGACCGGACAGGTGACCGTTGCGACCAACATGGCTGGTCGAGGTACCGATATTCAGTTGGGCTCAGGCGTAAGAGAAAGTGGTGGGTTACACATTATCGCATTGGCGCTTAATGATTCGCACAGGTTAGATCGTCAGTTGGCGGGTCGTGCCGGCCGACAGGGGGATCCTGGCACATTTGTCAGTTTACTGAGCCTGGAAGATAGCTCGCTAGTGAATGAAACTCCGCAGATACTTCTCGGGTGTATGAAACGACTATTAGTAATCCAGCAGAGGGGGTTGTCAGACAAGTATTTGCGTTCGAGCGACAGACAAACCAGAGCTGCAACACACATTGAAGCTTGGCGGGATAAAATCATAGGGCATACAGCAAAACTGGGCACGGTCGTTGCGAATATTTTCGTAATGTATTCGGTGCGTTGGATACAACGCAAAATAGAGCGCAGACACGCGAGAGAGCGTCAAAGTGCACTTGATGCAACGAAGAAGCTATCGCATCACATCGCCATTGGACTGGGTACAGATATAACGCGATGAATAAATTTAATACACTATTAATATTGTTTTTTTCTAGTCTTGCTGCGCAGGCAGAGCAAACGTTGCCAGAAGATGAATACGATTGCTTCATCGTACCCACAGCCGTAGCCGATGTGGGTAGTTCCGAGCGTGGTGTCGTGAAGCAATTGCTGGTAGATCGTGGCGACACCGTGATAAGGGGGCAAACTATTGCTGAACTGGACTCGGGAACAGAACAAATAATGCTCTCACATGCGCAAGCCAAAGCTGAGATGCAAAGTGAGCTGGCCGCGAGAGAATCTGATCTAGAGCTAGCTGAACTGGAGCTTGCCCGGGTTGAAGATATGCATCTACAACGTCTGGCATCGACGCAGCAACGGGATGAGGCGCGTGTAAGAAAGCAAATTGCCCAGGCAGGATTGGTGCAAGCATTGGAAAACCACAAGCTTGTGCAGATTGAACTACAACGTGCCAATCACGAACTGGCACAGCGCACTATAGTAAGTCCGATGAACGGTGTGGTGGTTGAACAGCTGATCTTTCCCGGTGAATTTATCTACGATGAGGCAATAATGAGGATTGCCGCACTTGATCCACTACGTGTCGAGGTTGTGTTGCCCGCCAAACTGTTTGGTTCTGTAAAACTCAACAGCGAGGCGCGAATCGTTCCCGAACTGGATCAGGATAATCCACTAATGGCAAAAGTGGATGCAGTAGATGCGCTGCTTGACACGCGTAGTGGAACCTTTGGTATCCGGCTGACGCTTCCCAACTCAGACTTGGCGATAACGGCTGGTCAGAAGTGCATCATTGATTTCTTGCCTACCGGCACCGCCGTCGAACTGGCGGAAGAATCGGACTAATCCTGGATGGATACGTCTCTGGATAAATCTGATCCCCTGACCGTGCATGTCAGCGGGGATTGATATAGTGCCTTCAGCTGCATTCCTCCAAAAAATACGTTATTTCCAGAGACCACTGCATATCGGCGCGTGTCTGGTTCTACTTAGCGTATGTACCTTGTTCTTGACCGATTTATTAGGATTCAGAGACGACGGCAGCACAAGCGTAAGAGAGTCACGTAAGATGTTGGCTGAGTCAACGGCTTTGCATCTGTCTACGCTTGTCAGCATTGGGGATGAGGGTGCAATTGACTATGCCGTCTCTGCACTGGTACTGCGCAGTGCTGATGTTCAGGCAGCTTCACTGGTCCGATCCAATGGTGTCTTGATGCGACAGTACGGTGACGCTAAGCTGTTGCTCGGCTTTGCGCCAATCTCAACACTGTCTGACATAACGGTACCGGTTTTTAATAACAGACTCCCTTGGGGTGAGCTCCGTCTCGTGTTTGCGCCGATGCACAGCTTGCTGAGAGAAATGCTGGGTATAGTATTTTTCATTTTTTGCTCTTTAATTGCATTTACACTCTTGCTTAACAAAGCGTTTATTCAGTTAGATCCGAATAGGGCAGTGCCTAGCCGAGTTGACACAGCATTCAACCTGTTCGCCTCTGGTGTCATTATTCTAGACGAAAAACTACGTGTAATAATGGCTAACCAGGCCGCCTGTGATATGGGCGCGTGCAGCAGAGAGGATCTTTTAGGTTCATCTCTGGGAGCCTGGCAGTGGCAGTGCGAAAACGAGTGGCAAGAACCTTGGGCCACCACGTTAAATTCCGGTCTTATAGTAACGGATCAGCCATTGAGGCTAGCACAGTCCGATGGACCAGCAAGACTCATTATGGTGAGTTGTGCATTAGTTGGTGATGGGCAGGAAGGTGCGCGAGGCGTGATCGTGACGTTAGATGACGTGTCATCCATCGAACGCAAGAATTCAGAACTGGCTGCAACACTTCAGGAGCTGCGAGGCTCGCAGGCGTTAATCAGTGCCAAGAACAAGGAGTTGGAGCGCTTGGCGACTGTGGACGCGTTGACGGGTATCAGTAATCGTCGCGTCCTGATGGAGACGTTGACGCGTGAATTTGAAAAGGCAGAGAGTGACGATACACTACTGTCTTGCATCATGACCGATATTGATCATTTCAAAAATGTCAACGACACCTATGGCCACGGTGTCGGGGATGATGTGATACGTGCTGTGGCAGATACGTTATTCACTGCCTGCAACGAGCACCAGATGGTCGGGCGCTATGGTGGTGAGGAGTTTGTGGTAGTGCTGCCAGGGCTTAACGCTACGGAAGCAGCCATGCTGGCAGAGCGCGCACGAGCCTCTATAGTGGCGTTGGCTTCAGGCAGCAAACTGGCAGTGCCAGCTTTGTCCTCCAGTTTTGGTGTTGCCGATATGCAAGCTGGAGCCGCAGATTCCAGTGCGTTAGTTGATTTGGCTGATAGAGCGTTATACGCAGCGAAACAGGGTGGGCGCAATCGAGTCTGCATCTATGATCCAGATACTGACACTGATGATGCCGCGGTTGAGATGCCGAGAACAGAATCTGTACCTATTGACGCGCCAGAGGTACGTCTGGTCGAATTGGAAAGCTTACTGTCACAACGTGATCGAGAAATTGCCATCTTGCGAGAATTCGACGCATTGACAGGTATACCCATGCGTACGCTATTTCTGCAACGGGTGGAATCTGAACAGGTTCGTGCTAAACGCGGTGGCAGTCTTGTAGGAGTACTGTCCTTTGAGCTGCGCGGACTGGATCGACTGCTATCGACCTTCGGTCATAATGCCACCGATGCCCTTGTGGTGCTGTTTGTTGATCGGCTTCAGGAAGGATTGCGCACCACCGATCTGGTCGCGGAGATTTCCGCCGACCATAGCCTGTCGCGTATCACCTCAAATGAATTTGGCGTTTTGCTGTCTGATATTGCAGATGCCAGTGCCACAATGATCGTTGTCGCGCGACTTAAGCGGTTGCTTTCTCAGCCGTTTGTGGTAGACGAGCAGAAAGTCTACGTAGGGGTTAATATCGGTGTTGCGCTGTCCACCTACGGTGATATTGAAGCCTCTGAGTTGTTCAGTCAGGCCAGTGATGCTCGGTTGGAAGCAGCAGGCAAGCCAGACAAAGTCTCACACGCATTTGGTACAGCAACGCTTAATGATCTGTCTTATGACTACATCAGGCTTGAATCGGATCTGCATGATGCGTTGAATGCTGGGCAACTGGAGGTGTATTACCAGCCAAAATTTGATCTCGTAGAACGTCGGATAGCGGGCATGGAAGCCCTGATTCGCTGGCAGCATGAATCCAGAGGTTTTGTGCCACCTGATGTGTTCGTAGCCGTAGCGGAGGCAAATGGGCTGATCGAAAAGCTCTCCTCGTTTGTTGTTGAGACCTCGTTGCAGCAGATTCTGACTTGGCGAACGATGGGCTTTGAGCAGCTTGTGGTATCGGTCAACGTATCTCCGATGCAGTTACGAGCAGAATCACTGGTGCAGAGCACATTGGAAGCTCTTAAGCGAACTGGCGTCGAAGGGTGGCAGCTGGAGATCGAGTTGACCGAGACATCCGTGCTTGATAATCCAGACAAGGCAATAGATGCGCTGAATACGTTACGTCGGGCTGGAGTGGGGATATCTATAGATGATTTCGGGACCGGTTATACCTCTCTTAGTCTTCTCTCGAAGCTACCCATCGACATTATCAAGATAGATCGAAGTTTCGTGTCTGCAATGAGAGACGGCGAGCAGGATCGCCTGGTGGTTCAATCGATTGTGTCGATGGCACATACACTGGGGTTACGGGTTGTCGGTGAAGGGGTAGAAACCAACGAAGATCTCGAAATGCTGGCTGGTTTTGGTTGCGATGTGGCGCAGGGATATTTGATCAGTCGTGCATTGCCTGCAACTGAAGTAACAGCATTTCTAGAGAGTCAGCGACCTCAAGAGAGCTTTCGCAGGGCGTAACTCTGTTAGAGAATTTAACGGGGCGGTAGTGATATGAAGGCTGTGTCACAAGTCGACAATGCAATGAATAGAAGACATATTATATTGCACATCATCGGCATAGCTATTGCAATTAGTGTTGCTGTACTGGCTGTCCAGTGCCTGTTAAATACGGCTGCACTAAAAGCCGACCACTGATCACCTAAGTACGCAGGTAGCGGACAGGCTGTTCAACTTACCTCATTGCCATCGGAACACATACCATCTTGCAGCCATGATCCGATCAACTCTTGTAATTGTGCACCCGATATTTGTCCTCGCAGATCAGGCAGCGTCAGGGGTTTACAGTTGTTCCATTGGTAGCCTGGCTGACAGTGCTATCGAGCCGCCAGTAGAATCGAACTAGACCGAAATGGCTTCGTCCCGCCACCCACGTAAATTGCGTATCTCCAACTTTCTTTTGGAGGAACTGGAGGCGCGTGTATTATTTTCGGCAGACTTGCCGATGGCGGCGCTCGGAATAGTATCTGCTGCGGAACCGACTGTTACTAGTGAGCAGACAGCGGTTTCTGCTCATGACTCAACGAGTACGCAAGTTTCCGAGATCTCTGTGGTGGCAGTCAAGGAACTGGTCATCATTGATGGTGGAGTTTCCGATGTAGATGCGTTATTGGCCGACATTGCATTAAGCAGTCTGGACGCCCCGCAAGTGGTTGTCTTGAGCGCCGGTGCACTTGATGCAACTGATGCACTGACTAACATAGCGGATATCCTGTCGCAATATCAGGGGCTACAGGCAGTTCATCTCGTGTCCCATGGTGCAGCCGGTGAGTTATTACTCGGAGGTGAGCGAGTTGACACGGTTGACCTACTAACTAACTCAGCCCTTATCGAACGCTGGAAAGGTTCATTTGCCGACGGTGCTGATTTTCTGGTTTACGGGTGTGATGTTGGGGCCGGAACAAACGGTAAAGCTTTCGTTGAGGCTTTATCGCTGCTAAGTGGTACAGATGTCGCAGCATCGACAGATGTGACTGGAGGAGAGCGCGCGGATGGTGACTGGAATTTTGAATACCGTCGTGGCGAGATCCAGCATGACGTCGTTTTCAGTGAGAGGCTCCAGCAGAGTTATCAAGAGACTTTTGCAACCTATACAGTAAGCTCATTAGCCGATACAGGTGTAGGTAGCCTGCGTGAAGCTATCGATTTTTCCAATGCCTCCACTGGCACTGATGACGTAATCAGATTCAGCGTAGCGGGCACCATCGCTTTGGTATCGGAATTGCCGCAGATTGTAGACACAGTCACTATTGATGGTTCCACGGCTCCAGGATATGGGGATGAACCAGTGGTCGTGATTGATGGCATTAGTCTTAGTGGTTCGCGCAATGGTCTACTGTTTGGAAACGGTAGTGACGGGAGTGTCGTGCGTGGTTTGCAGATTATCCGATTTCCGGGTAGTGGTATCGTATTGACCGATTCCAATTCTCACACGATAGAGACGAACTATATTGGCACGGATGGAAATAGCCCACAAGCTAATGATTTTGGCATTCTTATGTCAAACTCGTCTAGCAATACCATCGGCGGAGCGTCCGTCTCACAGGGAAATGTAATCTCCGGGAATGATCAGGGTGGCATTGAGATAAATGGTCCGGGATCGTTCGGTAACCACATTTATAACAACCTCATCGGAACCTCAGCTGATGGGCTATCCGCAATTAGCAATCTTTATGGTGTACACGTCGTCAACGGGGCTTATGACAACGCGATTGGTGGCCCAGGCTCAAGCACGGGGAATCTGATTTCGGGGAATACGGACTATGGTGTCAGTATCACAGGCGCGGGCACAGACAATGTGTTAACGGGCAACGTCATTGGCCTGTCTGGAGATGGTCGTAGCCTGTCGGGTGCCTCTGGCTCCGGTGTATTTGTCACAGGCACGGAGCAAACAGTAATAGGTGCAAGTCAAGGATTTTTTGGAGGTTTTGGCGCAGTTGCCGGTGATGATAGGGTTGGAGGTGATGGTAGTGCTGGAGGTGATGCTAGTACAGGTGGCACTGATGGTACAGATGGTACAGATGGTACAGATGGTACAGATGGTACAGATGGTACAGATGGTACAGATGGTACAGGTGGTACTGGTGGTACTGGTGGTACTGGTGGTACTGGTGGTACTGGTGGTACTGGTGGTACAGGTGGTACAGGTGGTACAGGTGGTACAGGTGATACTGGTGGTACAGGTGATACTGGTGATACTGGAGGTTCTATCGGTTCAGGCTTCGTCGGCAACGTAATATCCGGGAATGAAGAGTATGGCATCGTCATTCATGGTGGTAGTGTGCCCGGTACCAACGACAATGTAATCGCTGGGAATATTATTGGTACTGATGCCAGCGGAACGCTAGCTCGGGGAAACGGGTTTGGTGGCATTTTCATCGATGGGGCCAGTGACAACACAGTTGGTGGACTGACGGCAGCAACCAAAAATGTTATCTCGGGTAACGGTGCAAGCGCTGTAAAAATAGCCGGTGTGAATGCCACGGGCAACTCTATTCTTGGAAATCACATTGGTACTGACATAACCGGATCAATAGGGTTGGCTAATACTGAAGACGGTATTCTTATCCATAATGGGGCCAGTAATAATGCCATTGGCGGTATTGCCAATGGTAGTAGAAACATCATTTCAGGTAACGGTGGCAACGGTATAAGTATTTCTGGTAGTGCCACTACTGGCAATAGTATTCGAGGAAACAGCATTACCGGCAACACTGGCCTTGGCGTTGATTTTAACAATGATGGAGTAACTTTCAACGATATCGACGATGCAGATGTTGGTCCGAATAATCTGCAGAATTGGGCGGTGCTGACTAGTGCGTCCATCGATGACGCTGGTTTGTTCAACTATGCGTTTGATATGACGCAGTTAGCGATGGGTACTTACACCATGGACTTCTATGGTAGTACCGAACGTGAGAATGGGAAAGTTGAAGGCGAGCGTTACATTGGCACAGTGTCTGTTTCCAATAGTGGTGGAACTGCTACGGGATCCATCTCATCTGACACTGTGAACCCCGGGGATTACATCACACTTATCACTACGGATTCAAATGGTAATAGTAGTGAATTCAGCAATTACACCGTGGCACTTGACGGGGATGCGGGTGGAACAATCCCTGAAGATATACACACTACCGTAACGGCAAATGGTGGCTTGAGTATCAATGCCGATGGCGGCAATGATACCTACATGTTGGTAGAAGATGGCGGTACTGTTCTTGGATCGCTCAGCTCAGTTTCCATAGAGATTGATGCGGCGATCACCGATACTGGCGATCCGCATCTGTTCGACTATGCGGTTGTCGGATCCTCCAAGGAATTTACTGTACTGGTTAACGTTGACGGCGATCTAGTTACTGCTATTGGTGGGGCGTTGTACAGCTTCACGAGCACCGTGAATTCGATTAAGCTTGACGATGGTGTTCGCCGAACCGTCGGTGTGACCTGGGACGGAGTTGCAGGTGAACTATCATTGTTTGTCAATGGAGTGTGGCAGCAGACAATCGCCGGTTCTGGCACAGGATACACGCTCGCATCCGGAGGCACATTGGTTTTTGGAGGTGACCAGGATTCGGTCGGAGGAGATTTCCAGACTTCACAAGTCATGTCGGGTGATCTGTATCGGGTCCGTGTGTTCGACGAAACCAGAACCCATGCTCAGATGGCAGCTGGTTATCGCAGCGAATTGCCGCACGACGAAGTTGGCATGGTGGCTCAGTGGAACTTCGATCATCTGTCCAGTGATGGCGTTGTTACCGAATCGGTGTCGGGTAATGATCTAACCATTGAGCGTGTGATGCAAAGTGGCTTCACAACCAGCAAAGTAGCATTGACGTTGTCTGTGGATGAAAATGCACTCAACGGGACCGTCATGGGTACCGTTATAGGGCACGATGCAGAACGCGAGCAGCAGATAGCTGCGTTACTGGCAGCGGATTCTGATCTGCGCTACAGCGTTGAGACGGGCAAGTTCTACAAGCTGGTGTCTGCTGACGTAGGTTTTGCTACAGCTGACGCTGCTGCATCAGGAACCACCCTTAATGGCACGCCGGGACAGCTGGTGACCATAAAAGATGCCCACGAAAACAAGATTGTTAAGGGTTATTTTGCAGAGCTTAATGATCAAATCTGGTTGGGCGGTACAGATTCAACAACAGAAGGCGTGTGGCGTTGGCAGGACAGCGGTACAGATGCAGATCAATTCTGGTTCGGAGAAGGAGACGGCAATGGTTACGCTGTTGATGGTAAATACAACAAGTGGTATGGAACCGCTGATCCTGACAACGCAACTACCGTTGATTCCAACGGTGAAGACCACCTTGTCATGTGGACATCTGAGGGTGTCTGGAACGATCTACATACAGCCTACACTGCCAGTTATGTAGTTGAATGGAATACTGACACTGTAATTAATAGATCTCAGGCATTAACCTATGCGATCACAGGGCAAACCGCTGCTAATGCTTTCGCCATAAAGCCTGGCACAGGTGAAATCACAGTCGCCAACGGGTCATTGCTCGATTACGAAGAAAATTCCAATCATACTCTGACAGTTCGAATAACCGACGTAGACGGTAATAGCCACGATGAGGCGTTTACCGTCTTGATCAGTGATCAGGCTGAAATTACCAGCGTGCCGACGAATATTTCCAACGGGATCGAACTGAATACTGATAGTGGAAACGATGCGTATCTGACGGCTTATGCTGGTGGATCGATTCTGGGTGGACTCCGTGCGCTCACATTAGAAACTATGTTCAGTGCTGATCAAGGTACTACAACACTTGTTTCCTACGCAACGTCTACTGGTAATAACGATCTCCTTGTTATACTTACCGGCGACAGTACTGCGATCATCTCAATCAACAATAATCACGTGACGCTGTCTGGTATCGACTACAACACATTGTTGGATGGAGAGAAGTACCACGTAGCTCTCAGTTGGGACAGTGCCAACGGTGTTTACGCTTTTTACGTAGACGGTACCCTTATCGACAGCGGATACGGATTGGCCTCCGGGGCTAGTATCAGGGGCGACGTTGTTGATGGTGAATTAATACTCGGTCAGGATCAAGACAGGGTTGGCGGCAGTTTCGATGCGAGGCAGGCGTTCCGAGGCACAATTTACGACGTCAGAATCTGGGATGAGGTGCGCAGTCAAACAGAAATCGCACTGAACTCTCATCATAAATTAGACAATGGAAGCTTACCCAGTGGCTTGATCGCCAACTGGCAAATGGATGCACTTACGGGTGCAGCATCAAATGAAGTCATCGATATAGTCACTGGGAACAACATGATTATTAAACATGTTGCAGCCACCAAATTGACATCGTTCACCAGTGTCACCGGTGGGGCGTCGGTGAATGGGTCAACAGTTACCTTCAACGCTGACAATGCACAGTCGCTCTACGGTTCCCAGATCAATTCGGAGTACTTCTCATCTCTCGGGTTCACCGATGACTATACCGTATCGTTTACGCTGGATGAAGTCACTACATTCAACTTCATGATTGGCCTTGGGTTGGTTGACAATGGTACAGACTTTCAAGATATTGACCAGGCGATACACTTCACTCAAGCGGGTGGTGTCTCAATTTATCAGAACGGAAATCCAAGTGCAGGGTTTGGCGGTGCACCGACGGCAGGTGAAGAGTTTTCGATCTACGTCAATGGAACTTCGCTGGAATTCCAACGTAACGGCGTCACGCTTCATACTGAAACGATTACCGCTGGTTCCAACTGGTATCTGGATGCCTCGTTCAGTTCTAACCACGATCCTGACGAGTATTCTCTCAGTCGCCTCCGAGTGTTCGATGGGAACGCTGAGCTCACCGAATTCACCACCAGCGACGTGGTGGACAATCTGCAGATATCTGAACACAGCGTGGAAGGAGATAGGGTCGGCTTCGCCGTCCCAAGCCACTCGGTTACCGGCATCGATATTGTCAGCGATGGGAAATTTCTGTCTGGCGATACAGGGAGTCGTGCAGACTACACGGCCGGTCAGAGCGTTGGCGGGTGGGTCGTAGAATCTGGTGCCATCTCGCACACCTCGGATTACGAATCGTCTCGTGGGGGTGTTGGTCTGGAGTTGCAACGCCGGGACGGTGACTTCCCCAGTGCCATTACTCAGACAATAGCAACCGAAGCTGGTAAACAATACCAGCTCATGTTCAACATGACAGGGAATTTCTCCGGCGGTGCTCCGGTAAAGCATCTGTTAGTTTCGGCGGTCGGTCAATCGATGAATTACACAGTGACGCAGACGGCAGCGTCCGGTGTTTTGTTTGAACCCCGAACGATGACCTTTACAGCAGAAGCCGCCAGCACGGAGTTACGGTTCGCTAGTGGCGTTGATGATGGCTGGGGCGCTATTGTTACCGATATCCGTGTGATTGATGTTCCAGCTACGATCACGAAGTTTCTGAATAATGATTCGACATTGTCATACGACGCTGCGACAGATAAATTATACAGGTCTGTAGACATTGGCACAGAGTTCAGTATAGCCTTGGATGTGGCAGCGGCGGATACTCTCAATGGCGTAGCAGGTCAACTTGTCACTATCCGATCAGATTATGAGAATCAGCTGATTCGGCAGTTTGCGCAAGACTTGGGCAGAGACATCTGGCTGGGTGCTTACGATTCCAACAACGATGGAAACTGGAACTGGTTAGAGGGAGACGTTGAAGCAAACGAACAATTCTGGATGGGTGGCAGCGGTGGATCGGCCGCTCCTGGCTTCTTTGCACCCGTTTTCGATCAATCCGAGAACGCGGCTGAAGACTTTGTAGTTTTGACGGGGAGCGGCAATTGGACTGACAGTAGTGAAAATTTTAATAATGCCTATGTTATTGAATGGGACGCCAGCGAGGTGTTGTCGAGCTACGCATTTAGTCTCTTCGATACATCGAGCAACTTTGCTATAGACCAAAGCACAGGTGAAATTACTGTAGCTGCCTCGCACACTCTGGATTATGAAGTAGCTGTATCACACACTATTGACGTGTTGGTGACGGGCGCTGCGGGTAACAGCTACACCGAAACCATGGTGATTGCTGTGGACAATGCTATTGAGCCGACGCAAAGCGTCCCAGGCATGCAGATCGTTGCCGAGGACCAGATTCTAACGTTCAGCGGTGCGAATTCCAACGCCGTGAGCGTGACGGATACTGTGGGATCAGCTGATACGCTTCTGCAAGTCTCCATAGGCGTCATCAATGGAGTGTTAACGCTTTCACAGACTACTGGCTTGTTGATTCCGGGCGGCTCGAACGGTAGTCGCTTTATGACGGTTCAAGGCACGGAATCAAACCTGAATGCCGCATTTGAAGGGATGACGTTCACTCCGGACGCAAATTTCAGTGGTGTTGTGACACTGAGCATGACCACATCGTTGGGCGCCGGTTTGATTGGACACTATGAATTTAATGGCAATGCTAACGATACCAGCGTAGGACCTACGCAACATGGAACCCTGAACGGTAACGCGACGATCATTACTGATGGTTCGCGTGGCGAGGTGTTGAGTCTTGACGGATCTGATGATTTCGTACAGATCGCAGGTCTCATGGATGAGCCTGCCAATCTGACGCTGTCTGCATGGATAAATGCCAGCGGGGTAGATATCTCAGGTGCTGGCATCCTATCAATGGGTGGAAGCCCGGCCCTGTCCCTGAGAAGTGACGGAACATTAGTGGGCTTGTATAAGTCAGGTGGGACTAACTACAGGATAGTTTCGATAGAAAGCATGGTGGGAACAGGCTGGCGGCACGTTGCACTATCTATCGACACCGTAGGTCAAAATCTGACCGTCTTCGTTGACGGATCAGCGATTGATTCAATCTCTGCGCCGGTGCCCATTGAGTATGACCAGAATCCTGCCACCATTATAGGACTCAAGGGTGATGGCGGACCAGATTACGACTTTGAGGGCTTGATCGACGATGTACGTATCTACGATCGCGCGTTATCAAATGCAGAAATTGCAGCTTTGGCCAAGGATCAAACAGCATCCAGCGATAGCCTGGCAATCGCCGTTCAACCAGAGAACGATGCGCCGTATTTCTCTTCACTGCCAGAGGCGACAGCCGTTGAGATCGATTCGCTTACTGGCCCCGGCGTAGTAACGTCGGCGGATCTGGATAATGATGGCGATCTTGATATTATCGCGGCTACAAATGAGGGCATTATTCAATGGTACCGCAATGACGGTACAGGCGACTTTGGATACGCAACCCAGTTCGACATCGAGCAACACTTCAACTCGGTTGTCGCCTATGACATCGACGGTGACGGCGACACAGACATCGTTGCGCTCAATGATGATCCCGCGGATACGGGTAGCGGCGTGTTTGTGTACTCTAACAACTTTATAGGCAGTGGCACAGTCTCATTCATTGAAACCAGCTTTGAGGGTACTAACGGACTAGGTGAACAAGGCGCGACAAACCTGGCTATTGGTGACATTGACGGCAATGGTCTTGTTGATCTGGTCGTCTCGTTCAGTGATTCAGATAACAGCTCCGTCGTTGCTTTTGAACAGAACACTGTGTGGAACTGGACCAAGACTGTCGTCGATACGTTCGAGACTTTGTATGCGGTCGATCTTGCGGATATAGACGGGGATACGCATCTGGATATTGTCGTCGCTGAATTTAATGGCCTGGATCAGCTTCGCTGGTACAAGAATGATGGCAGCCCGACACCCGCTTTCACCCGCACAAACATTGCTGCTCAAAACGTGATCTATGATCTGAAAACCGGTGATGTGGATGGCGACGGTGATGCAGATATCGTCACTATCGACTGGAATACCGACAGCGTTATCTGGTTTGAAAATAGTAGCGGTGCAACGCCCACGTTCACGGCTCGCGTTGTGGAGACGGGTGTGGCAGATCTGTTGAGTGACGTGCATTTGGAGGATATCGATGGAGACGGTGATCAGGACATCCTGGTGGCGGACAGGAATGCCAGTGACGTAATAATTTACGATAATGATGGTAATCAGCGATTTGACAAACGCACGCTGGATTCTAACGTTAGCGGTGTAGAGTCAGTAGCGACGGCCGACATTGATGGCGACGGCAATCTGGACATCCTGGCTGCTGCAACCGCTGGCAATTCGGTCCATGTCTACTTCAACCACGGCAATGGCTATGTCGTTGCCATCACCAACGAAGATGTCAATGCTAGCGTATTGGGTGTCCAGATAGATGACGCTGATGCTGGAGCAGCGATCATGGAAGCCACGATTAGTGTATCTGAGGGAAGCATGATGGCGACCACCATCGGATTGAATATTCTTTCAGGTAGCAGCGGCACAGGCAGTATCATTGTAGAAGGCACAGTCGCTGAGATCAATGCGATGCTGGACACCCTGTCTTACTCACCACCCACAGACTTTGCTGGCCGCGACGAAATCTACGTCAGCGTGGATGATCGCGGCAATACGGGTGCTGGAGGCTCGAAGTCGGTGTCTGAGGTCTTGTATATTGATGTCATTGCTCAAGCTGATGTCATTGCAGACGCGCATTACACGACGTGGATCGGTAACAGTGAATTCATTGTCAACACCCAAACCAACCTTGATCAGGGTGATATCTCTGTGACGGCGCTCGCGGATGGTGGATTTGTCGTGGTATGGGAATCAGACAATCAAGACGGCGATCTCTACGGTGTTTACGCCCAACGGTACGGTGCCGCTGGCAACGCTGTGGGCGTAGAAACCGTGGTGAATACTACGACAGCTGATTCACAGTCTGATCCTGAAGTTGCAGCTTTAGCGTCAGGCGGATTTGTCGTGGTATGGACGTCCAACCTCCAGGACACCTCTGCGCGAGGTATTTATACTCGCACCTTTGATGCTAATGGGTTAGGCGTTTCGGGTGAGATTCCTGTCAACTCGTTCGTCGCTGGCAGTCAGGATACGCCGTCTATCGTTACCCTGGATGGTGGTGGTTTTGTAGTGCTATGGGAATCGTACAATCAGGATGGGAGCGACGATGGCGTCTACTTCCAGCGATTTAACGATGCCGGTGTTTCGCAGGGCAGCGAAACGGGAATCAATTCCAGTAAGGCAGGCGCTCAGATGCACCCACGCGCGACCGCGACCAGCGATGGCGGTTTTATCGCTGTGTGGGATGATCAATCGACGGGAAATTCAGACGTTAAAGCGCAGCGATACGATTCAGTCGGTGCCGCCGTTGGTGCTGAAATTTTGATAAACACGTTTACAACTGACTCTCAGAAAACACCTGACGTAGTGGCGTTACGTGGTGGTGGATTTGTGGTGGGTTGGGAGTCATTTGATCAGGATGGTCAAGGTTCTGGGGTCTATGCGCAGCGATTTGATGCCATGGGTGCACCCGCCGGTGGCGAGTTCCTTGTAAATTCTGAAACGCAGAATAATCAGGCCCATCCACGAATCGACGCATTGCCTGATGGCGGATTCATCGTAGTATGGGAGTCCCAAGGCGCTCAGGATGGCGACGACAAGGGTGTTTACGCTCAACAGTTCAACGCATCTGGACAGCGGGTAAACGGCGAATTTCAGCTCAATGCCACAACCGCCTCATGGCAAGCAAATGCAGCTGTAGCCGTACTGAACGATGGACGCATGGTAACAGCATGGGAGTCGTGGCAGCAGGATAGCAGCTTCACAGGCATTGTCGGACGCTTATTCACGCCTTCTCTGAATGAGAACTCAGCCGTGGGCACTGTCGCGGCAGAGCTTTCGCAGATCGTTGATGCCGATGCAGACAACGCGTACATATTTACGCTGACTGACGACGCCGGTGGCGCATTTGTGGTTGATAGCAGCGGCATGATCACTGTACTCACCCCGAGCTTGATCGATTTTGAAACTGCCTCGTCAATGACGATTACTGTTCGCATCAGCGAAACGGCAGCGTCGGGCTTTCACGACGAAGTGGTGACGATCAACCTGAATAACGTGGCCGAAGCCGAGCATACTGTGCCAGCTCCGCAGTCAGTTGATGAGGACGACACGTACACATTCACTGGCAGCAATGTTGTGACGGTTACCGATACGCTAGTAGGCACTGACAATTCGATGCAGGTAACACTGTCCGTTAACGATGGCGTGCTGAATCTCAATGAATTGACAGGCATAACGATTATAGAAGGTGCCCAAGGCAGTGGTTCGATTACGTTCAACGGCACTGAGTCTGATATCAAAGTTGCGCTGGATGGGATGACGTTCTCACCCGATGCGAATTTTAATGGTGGCGTCACGCTAAATGTAAGCACGGCACTGGCGGCTGATCTGCAAGGACATTATACGTTTGCTGACTCAATGGCAGCCGACAGTAGCAGAGGAACAACGTATGACGGTGCCTTCCTTGGTGATGCAGCGACCGTCAGTGATGGGGCCAGAGGTGAGGTACTCAGCCTTGATGGTAATGGTGACTCTGTACAGATAAGCGATTTGTTCGACAACCCTGCTAGCGTGACCTTATCGGCCTGGGTCAATCTAGCGTCCGCGGACCTTGGTGGTAGTGAAGTCATTAGTCTCAGTGACAACGTCATCTTGCGTCTTGACACTACAGAATATGGTGGAACAGGATTGTCAGGCTACTTCCATGATGGCAGCACATGGCAGGTCACAACATCTGCCAGCTATCTGGCTGGAACAGGATGGAACCATGTTGCCTATTCGCTTGATGATGCCACGAACACTCAATCGCTATACCTCAATGGTGAACTTGTCGCTCGATCGACACACACTGGGTCCGTTGTGTACGATGTGAATACGAGAGCCGCCATTGGAAGCAATGCAAATGGCCTTAACGACTTTGATTTCAATGGCCTGATTGACGATGTTCGTATCCATTCACGAGCGCTACCTGACTATGAAATTGCGGCGATAGCCAATGGTGCCAGTGGTGAAGTTGTCGGAACGGATGTCACTCAGGCATTTGTGCTTGCCACGGGCGACAACGGTTCGGCGGATCTGTTGTTTGTGCATGATGATCTAGGCGTTATGAACCGCTCAGGGACGATTTCAACACTAAAGATAGGTTCCGATAGCAATAATTCAGCGGTAGACTTTGATTTTCTGGTACTCCGTCCAAACGGTGGAGCCAGCTTCGATGTGGTACATCGTGTCACTTTGAACAACAGCAATATCATTTCGGATGACGCAGGTATCAGAACGCTTGACATCGGCACACTTGCTGTTCTAGAAGGCGACGTTCTAGGTCACTGGTCTGCCTTTGAGGCGGGTTCAATACCCTTTACCGACTTCGAAGCTGGTTCAACTGGATGGACAAGGTACAGCACGGACAATCTCGATGTTGGCAGTACTGTGCTGGAGAGTCTCGACAGCACGCTACCCAGAATCTATGGATTAGCCGTTGACTTCGAGCCGACGATAGTTACCAAAGATGGTCATGTCAAGATAACAGTCAACCCCATCAATGATGCACCCACGTTCGAATCCGGAGACGGAATAGAATTTATCAATTTGGATGGCACTGGTAACGACGAAACCGCAAATGCAGTTGTCTTTCAGCCTGATGGAAAATACATGGTGGGCGGCTATGCTATGAATGGGGGCGGTCTGGACTTCATCGTCCTCAGATATCATCCGGATGGATCACTGGATACAGGCTACAGTGGCGGCGATGGCATCGCGATGATCGACTTTGGCGCAACCTTGGAAAACGGATATGATCTGGCGGCTCAAAGCGATGGAAAGTTACTGATTGCAGGTCGTACAGAGGGCAACATTGCGATTGGGCGTTTGGATGCTGACGGCACCTTGGACACCAGTTTTGGTGGTGGCGACGGAAAGGTTACATTCGATAGTGGCAGCGTAGACACTGCGCTCAGCGTTAACACCCTATCTAACGGGAAGTTCGTGGTAGCTGGTTCTGCAGGAAATGATGCATTGCTATTGCAATACCACGATGATGGGACACTCGACACCAGTTTTGGCAGCAGCGGAATCTTATCGGTTGATCTAGGTGGCGACTCCGATCAATTCCACATGTCAGCGATGCAGGCTGACGGCAAGCTGGTTGTCGCGGGGGTCTCGACCAATGCAGGCGTCAACACTTGGCATGTGCAAAGATTCAACTCCGATGGAGTTCCCGACACTGCGTTTGCTGGAGACGGAACAGTTCAGAGCACATTCACAGGTTATGCTGAGGCAAAAGCAAAATCTATATTCGTTGACAGCGACGGATCGATAATCGTGGGTGGCTATGTAGAATCTGGAAACGATACCGCCTTCGCTGTGGCTAAGTACGATACCGGAGGGATTCTTGATGGTACGTTTGGCGGTGGTGATGGACAAGTCACCCTCAGTATCGGTTCAGGTGCGCAGAGGCTGAACAGTATCACCCTACAGAGCGACGGCAAAATTCTGCTAGCGGGTGATTCAAGCGGACAAACGCGTGCATCAGTGCTTCGGCTCGACGCGAATGGCTCACTAGATACAGGTTTCGGTACAGCGGGTGAGTTTACGTTCGCACCGCCTGGTTCAATCAATAACTCCTTTAGCGCGCTCGCTACTCACGGCGATGCTATCTTTCTTGCTGGAAGCAGTTATATCAGTGATGTCGACGCGGTAGTCATCAAGCTGAATGCGGACGGAATGCTTGACAAGCGTTTTAGTCTTGCCAGCACGTTAAATGGGAACCCTGAGTTTGTCGAAGGTAGTGTGGCTGTTTCACTGGACGGGGATGTACGAATCTTCGATCAGGAATTGAGTGGCGCTGATGACTTTGGCGGTGCAACGTTAACACTGGAGCGTAATGGGGGTGCCGATAACGATGATGTGTTTAGCGTAACCGGTAATGCCAGTTTCGTCGGCACCACGACGGGCAATATCTATTTATCACCAGTGGGCGTTGTTGGCACCTACTCAAATACCGTCGGCAGTCTAACGATGACATTTAAAAACGGTATCACTGGGGGCCTTGTTAACGAAATTATACAGTCAGTTCAATACAGCAATAGCAGTGAAATACCGCCCGCAAGCGTTCAGATAGACTGGACGTTTGACGACGGCGGCAACACAGTGCAGTCTCAAGGAGGTGCCGCTGAGCAAGCCACCGGAAGCACCACTGTAAACATTCAAAACACCCCCGACCTTTTGATCGCGGCACCGACTGACGTAACGAGTGACGAAGACACAGCCATTATCTACTCGGGTGTAAATAGAATCAAGGTGGACGACGGAGTCGTCGCTGATGCACCGGTTCAAGTAGCGCTTTCGGTCGCCAATGGCACGCTGGTACTAGCGAGCATGAACGGTATAGTACTGAGCGAAGGGGCCGATGCCAGCAGAAGCATGGTTATCGAAGGGCTAGAGAGCGATGTTAATACCGCGCTCAACGGGCTGATTTTCTATCCGGATGCTCACTACACTGGTTCTGATTCGTTGTATATAAGCTTAGGAATAGCCGCTGATCTTGTTGGTGACTACACGTTTGACGCAGGAACCATCAACGACTCCAAGGTGAGTGACCAATCAGCGGGTACGACTCAAGACGGTACGCTCAACGCTAATACCACCGTCATCAATGATCCTGAACGTGGAGACGTGCTTGGTTTCGACGGCATTGGTGACTTCGTTTCTATCAACTCGGATTTTGGTAACCCGGCGGACATCACCCTGGCCTCGTGGGTTAGCATCGACACCGCCTCCTCGGGATTACGCGTTGTTCAGGAAATCGGTTTTGTTGGTTCGCTAGCTTACGACGACTCATCCGGCAGGCTGTTTGGAGCCACCAACAATGGAGCAGCATGGACAAATTTTTCAGCTGAGGCAGCATTGCCCGGAAAAGGCTGGCATCACGTGGCCATGTCATGGAACGAGTCAACAAGAGTTGGAAGACTATACGTCAATGGTGTTGAAGCAGCCGTCACCTATGGAGCCTGGGCTGGAGGTGGTATTCCCACCGGTACGGCAAGCATTGGTGGAAACGTCAACGGCGAAAACAATTTTCTTGGATTGATCGACGACGCCAGGATTTACGCTCGAGTCCTTTCCACGGAAGAAATAGCAGCACTGGCTACAGATCAAACAACCTCCAGCCACGAGGTTGCTATAACAGTTGATGCTGTCAATGACGCACCTACCTTTGTTTTACCCGGAAAATTCGTTTTTCTACAAGGCTCTACAGGCTACAACCAGAACGAAGACATTCACGTATTATTGGACGGGAGTATGTTGATCACGCCCTATGACAGTGGCGGTGACTCAGTGCTGGTGAAGTTAGCTGTAGACGGTAGCGTTGATACTTTGTTCGGCACTGGTGGCTTCGCGGATAACACGGCAATAGGCGATATCAAAGGCGTTACGGAACAAGCTGATGGAAAGATTCTGGTCGTCGGTATGGATACTGGTGATGTGTTTGTAGCGAGATACAACGCAGACGGAACGGTGGACGCAAGCTTTGGAACCAGTGGTCGTGCCACTATCGGTAACACGACCTCTGATGAGGCAGGAAATATAGTCGTGCAATCTGATAGCAAGATCGTTGTTGTTGGCGACGACGGCATCGACTCTTTCGTGGCGAGGTTCAATGCCAACGGCACACTGGACACAAGCTTTGACATTGATGGCATTGCGACCCTCAATATTGGGGGTACGGCGGAGAAATTGACTTCTGTTGCCATTCAGTCCGATGGCAAGATCGTTGTTAGTGGTCAGTCGAGCATAGTGCGGCTCAATAACGATGGCTCTCTCGACACGTCGTTTGACACAGACGGTATTCTTGTCACCGGCTATACGGTTGATGAAGTCATTGTGCAGACAGATGGCAAGATAGTCGCGACTGGTGACGATGGCGGATCACTGATTGTTTCAAGATTTGAGTCGAATGGTTCGCCCGACACCACATTTGGTAGTGGAGGCACGGCGAGATGGAATCATCCGACTGACGATACAACTGGCAACAGCCTTGTGCAGCAATCTGATGGAAAACTCGTAGTAGTGGGTCATACGACCGAATATCCATCTAACTGGGTTGCAGCGCGATTCAATATCGATGGATCTGCAGACTCAACGTTTGCCGACGACGGTGTCTGGATGATGGAAGGCAGCATGGATTATAGCGATGTGCATTCGCTGAGCTTGTATAACGACGGCACCAGGGAAAAAATCATACTGGGTGGGTACGCAACCGATCACATCAGTTTACCGACGACGACCATTGTTCGTTTGAATTCTGACGGCTCACTTGATAGTACGATTGGCACCAATTCACTGGATGGCAATCCGACATACGCAGAGAACGGTTCTGCCGTTTTACTCGATGCCAATGCGGAGATTTTCGACGCGGAGTTAAGCTCGAGCAACGATTTCAGTGGCGCTTCATTAATGCTGTTGCGTAATGGTGGAGCTAGCGCCAACGATATATTCAGCGCCACAGGGAATCTGGCGTTCAACGCTGGCACACTCGAGCTTTCAACGATTGATGTGGGTACATACACCCATGCAAACGGTGAACTGGCATTGAAATTTGGCGGCGATGTTACTAATGCGCAAGTTAATGACGTCATGCAATCGATCGCTTATGCCAACTCAAGTGATTCTCCTCCGGCCAATGTGCAGATTGACTGGTTGTTTGAAGATGCTAATTCGGGTGCACAGGGTAGTGGAGCTACCGGACAGATAGTAGGGAGTACTGTTGTCACGATGACTTCTGTCAACGACGCGCCCATCATTACCAGCGATGCCGGTGGTGCGACGGCATCTGTATCCATTTCCGAAAACACCACCGATGTCACCACAGTTACATCCACTGATGTGGATGGCCCAACGGCGAGCTATTCAATAGTGGGCGGAGCGGATCAGTCGCTGTTCAGCATTGATACCAGTGGTAATCTGGAGTTCATCGTAGCTCCGGATTACGAAGCTGCACTGGATGCGAGTGGCAACAATATTTACAATGTGGTCGTGCAAGTCAACGATGGTTCGTTATCTGATCATCAAGCGATCGCTGTAACCATCACTGATGTTTCGAATTTTCTGACTGTCGATGTGGCGTCCGACACGAATGACAGCGGCATCACGACAAACGCCACTGGCACCATTGAATGGCTGAATGCGAATAAGGGTGCTGACGACCTGGTCAGTCTTCGTGAGGCCATATTTGCCGCAAACAATACGTCGGGTATCGACACGATCGGTTTCAACATTGATGGAATGGGTGTGCAAACAATTAGCATGGCTAGCACGCTGCCCGATATCACGGACACCGTGGTTATCAACGGCTACACCCAAAGTGGTGCTAGTGCCAATACACGGGCTATCGGCAACAACGCGGTGATAACTATTGAACTTGATGGCGGAGGAGTGGCGACGCACGGCTTGAGACTGACGTCGACGAGCAGCGGCAGTTCAATTCTCGGGCTGGCTATCGGCAATTTTCAATCAAGCGGGCTGTGGATTCGCGGTAGCAATAACGTGATCACGGGTAATTATATTGGTTTGGCCGCTGATGGCACTACGATCCGGGGCAATCAATCATTTGGCATCAACCTAGCCGATAGCACTGGCAATATCATTGGCGGAACTGTGATCGGTGCGGGCAACCTGATTACCAACAGTGGGCTTTCAGGAATTCAGGCCGACGATACGAACACGAATTTCACGGCACTCGGTAACGCTATTTTCGGCAACGCTGGACTGGGAATCAACCTCGTTGGTGGCACAGAAACCAACGGCGTAACAGGTAATGATGCAAGTGATGCCGATACGGGTCCGAACGGCTTGCAGAATTACCCTGTACTGACGGGTGCTCACTCTACCGGTGGCAACACAACGATTACCGGCACATTCAACAGCAACGCCAGTACGTCATACCGTCTCGAGTTCTTCAGTTCGCCCAACGGTGATAGTACCGGCTACGGTGAAGGTCAGACGTATCTTGGCATCGCAACAGTCACCACTGACATCAGCGGCAATGCCACTATCAGCGAACTGCTGAGCGGAGTCAGCGTTACCTCAGGCCATGCTGTGAGCGCTACTGCTACTGTTGATCTGGGCGGCGGAAAATATGGCGGCACGTCTGAGTTCGCAGCTCTTGTTACGGCGACTGACAACACTGCACCGACGCTGGACCTGGATGCCGATGGCAGTACTGCGCAGGGCGTTGACTATGTAGCAGCCTGGACGGAAAACGGGGGCCCTGTCGCTGTTGTAGATGTGGATGCTTCGGTGATCGATCAGGACCACGCCGCCCTTGCATCAATAACCGTTACACTGACCAATGTGCTCGATGGGATTAGTGAAGTGCTGGCGGCAGATACATCCGGGACATCTATCGTAGCCAACTATAGCCCGGGTACCGGTGTATTGTTGCTCAGTGGATCGCACAGTGTTGATGATTACCAACAGGTACTGAGAACGGTCACCTATGACAACGCCTCGGAAAATCCGGATGCCGCGCTTCGTACTATTACCTTTGTCGCGAGCGATAGTCAAGACACAAGTCTGGCAGCCTCCTCGACAGTGAGTATTACGACGCGTAATGATTCACCCGTCATTTCCAGTGATGGTGGCGGCAATATAGGCGACGTCTCGGTCGACGAAAATCAATCAATTGTCACTACAGTAGTCGCTAGTGATGTGGATGACAGTGAAACACAAACTTTTAGCTTGAGTGGTGGTGCTGACCAGGATGCATTCACCATAGACGCTATTACCGGTGTGTTGACGTTCACCACAGCCCCTGACCATGAAATCAAAGACACCTATGAGGTGGAGATTACGGTCACCGATACGGGTGAGCTTACCGATACCCAAATGCTGTCGGTGAGGGTTAACGATGTCAACGAAGCCCCGTCCATCGCAGACGCTGAGTTTAATGTGTCAGCAGGATTTGTGGGCGCTATTGGTCAACTCATTGCTACCGATCCAGATTCGGGAGACGAGCTTGTCTTTCAGCTATTGTCTGATGGGCCTGCCGAGCCGCAGGCATCACTTTCGTTGAGCGAGCAGGGTGTTCTTAGCGCTGATAAGTTGAATGCGGGAGACTATCAGTTGGATGTAAGCGTCATCGACTCGTCAGGTCTGCAGGCTACCGCTGTCGTTACCGTGCGCGTGGAGCCTGTCCCACTGGCAGCCGCTATTCCTGCAAATATCGAGGGGGACTTCGATTTGGTAGGCGGCGGCTCATCGGAGTCCATAGAAATTGTGTTTAGCCCACTATCGACTGAAGGGGCGTCTATAGACATTATCGAGTGGGCGTCAATTCGTGGCTCACAAATGGATATTGCATCGAGTCTGTCAAAAGACGATATGGCAATGCAAACTGACGAATCAATGCTACCTAACGTAACTGCATCTGCCTCTGCATCACAATTTCCGATGAGCGTAGATGGCAGAGTCAATGCCAATGATCCTGATAAGGTTTCAGACGCTGATAGTTCGACGCCGCGAGAAGCACGTGTAATACTGAATCTGCTGATAAAGCAACTCTCCGGTGATCAGAGTGAATTGATTAGTTCACTATCCTCGATACTCGGCGGTGGGATACTACCTATATCATTCACGATTGATCTGATAGATGAGCTTGACAGGCTTAGATCAGATGTGGAAACCAGAGAAGCCGAGGAGGCCTTGAGAGAAACTGTTACCACAACCGTTGGCGCTGTTGTTACAGCATCCTTAAGTGTAGGCTTTGCTACGTGGCTTGTGCAATCAGGGTTGCTGGTTGCCTCTGCCCTTTCGACCGCGCCACTGTGGCGCTCTATGGATCCCATGCCTATATTATTAGCAGGCAGCGATACCGGGAACGCTGATGAAGCCAAGGATCCTGAATCTAAATGAATTCAGGGAAATCGTCCTGATCTGCCGGTATGGATTGTCCAGTAAGTCGCGGACTGCGCAATTGAATTCGGACTAGTATATGACCTACCAATGTTTCGACGTCGAACTACACGAGCAGGTAGTCCTCAGAGGTTTGCAAACGCCAGGAACGCGTAACAGCATGTTGGCTTCGTTCTGGTATGAGCTGCCAGCGCAGACTGCCGATGGCGTTGACATTCTGCTGGGATGAGCTCTCCTGAGACAGCAGATCGTGGCTACTTCAGTCCGGATGTTTACAGTGCCGCCTCACCCGCTACTCTGCACCATGCACACTGGCAAAAGGACAAGTCATTCGTCGCTGCATTGAGCGGCTCGTGGAAGTCACAGTATGCCGACTATATAGGGGTATCGGGGGCCGAAGCACTGGTCAACCGGCTCTTAGACAACGGTGAGATTCTGGCTCACGACCCAGGCGGTACTCTGGTGGCCATTCTGGCAAACAGATATGCAGGGATAGCATCGCTCCGACAGCTTGAGGGCTTTGCACTGGTTACGCAGCTCGAGGTACTTGAAGAGTACCGAGGTCTTGGTATCGGTAAACAGCTGGTAAATGCGTTAACGACAATCAAAAGTCCGCTGGTGGCGCATGTATCCATTAAGAGACCCAGAGTGAAAGCCTTTTACGAATCGCTAGATTTCCACGGACTACAACAGGTCACGGTAGATCACTATGAGCATGCCTTACTGTTCGACGTCATGGCTCGTCCGGTGGGCGGCCACCTATCTTTCGAGTGATCAGTGCTGCCGCGTTAGTCACCTTCTTCGAAATTTCCAACACAGCTTCGTCTGAGAATCTGACCGTTGGGCCTGATACCGATACACCAGCCACAGGATGACCTGAAGCATCATGTATTGCGGCGGCTACGCATCGCATGCCGATATAGCGCTCTTCATCATCGTACGACCAGCCTCTGTCCTGGATTGCCTGCAAGTCGGCGAACAGCTTATCCGATGTGATGAGTGTATTGTCGGTGAACACGGGCATCCCCTTGTTCTTCATTACATCTTCCACGCGAGCACGGGTAAAACCTGCCAGTAATGCCTTGCCGATTCCCGATGCATGCATGTGCCCTCGTGAGCCGGGACGATGAAACGCGCGAATTGGATTATGTGTTTCTACTTGGCTGATAAAGGCTATTTCGCCATCGTCTTCAATGGCAAGGTTTGAAGTCTCTCCAGTGTCGCCCATCAGATCCCGCATGACACTCTGCGAAGCGTCAACCAGATTAGTCCGCTTCAGGTAAGTGCTGCCAGTATAAAAAGCCTCAATGCCGACAGCCCATTCCTGTGTGGATGGGTTGAAGTCAACGAAACCGTGTTTCTCAAGGGTGCCGAGTAGTCTTGATGCTGTAGAGGTTGGCATGCCAACCAGCAGCGCCAGATTAGTCAGATTGACACTGCCCTCGCGCCCAAGCGTCTTTAACACCAGCAGGCCACGCTCCAGCGCTTGCACTGCGCCACCCGTTGCAGAGTCGGACTTGATGGTTCTTGGGCGGCCACGGCCGCGTTTCGCCGGCATTGGTGGAACGCCGCCGGCGCTATTGTCTTTTTGCATGGAACAAACTCCGGGTAAATCCTGATCTAGTCCGGCAACCTGATTTTTGACAATTGGGTTGAAAAGATCTGAATTAATTTAACGAATACGATTTAAATTTCAGAATGAAAAATTAAATAGTTATTATAAACAGGAAGATACCGCATTTAAGTGTATTTTGGAAAATTATTTCAGAAAAATTGTTTATTTCTAAAAAATGCTTATACTGATCCTACTTCGGCAAACTAAGGTCACGTCAATGAGTCATCAGAACCCGATCTTCATTCCTGGTCCGACCAACATGCCTGATGAGTTGCGTGCAGCGATGAACGTGCAGACCACCGATCATCGTGCTCCAGATTTTCAGGATATGCTGTTGCCGATGTTCGAAAATCTGAAGAAAGTGTTCAAGACAGAAACCGGGCGTGTCATTACGTTCCCTGCCAGTGGTACCGGTGGCTGGGAAGCGGCGATGACTAATACGCTATCACCGGGAGACAAAGTTCTCGTCGCACGTTACGGCATGTTCTCGCATCGCTGGATCGATCTGTGCCAGCGACACAATCTCGACGTCGAGATCATTGAATGTGAATGGGGAAGCGGCGCACCTGTTGATGAGTTTGAATATCGCCTGCAAGCTGATACTCATAGAAAGATCAAGGCTGTACTGGTAACGCACAACGAAACGGCGACCGGTGTTAAAAGTGACATTGCCGGAGTTCGTCGTGCGATGAATGCCAGCACTCATCCGGCGATGCTCTACGTGGACTGCGTTAGCTCACTGGCCAGCATGGATTTTCGAATGGACGAGTGGGGGGTTGATCTGGCGATAGCAGGCTCCCAGAAAGGCTTCATGCTCACCGCCGGCATGGCCATCGTTGCTGCCAGCGAGAAAGCAATGGATGCAACAGGTTCAGCCACATGTCCGCGGTGCTTCTTTGATTTCACCGAAATGCTCAAAGCAAATGAGCAAGGTGGTTATCCGTATACACCGCCTCTTCAACTTATACACGGCATGCATGCAAGCCTGGACAGATTGTTCGCGGAAGGCCTGGAAGCCGTTTTTGCCAGGCATCACCGGCTAGCGGAAGGTGTTCGCCTAGCCGTTGCCGCCTGGAACATGAAGTTGTGTGCCCAGCACCCCTCTTTATACTCGAATACTGTCAGCGCTATATACGTTCCCGAAGGCTTCAACAGTGATGAGCTAACCGACCATGCCTACAATGCGTACGGAGTCTCCTTTGGTGTTGGTCTGGGCAGCATGAGTGGCAAGGCATTCAGGATCGGTCACTTGGGTTCGCTGACCGAGGTCATGGTGCTCTCGGGATTGGCCACCGTTGAGATGGCCATGAAAGACCTGAACTACCCGATAGAGCTAGGGCAGGGTGTAGCCGCGGCCCAGGGCTACTACCGACAATCACGTCCGCAGACCAGACAACAGGCAGCTTGACATACTTATGAACACACCAGCTACACCTCCAGAGTTGTACATACCCACGTTTGACGATGTCAAAGCGGCTCACCAGCGGATCAAACCCTACATTCACCGAACGCCGATCCTGACATCCACTTACCTGAATGAACTCACCGGTGCAGACTTGCATTTCAAGTGCGAGAATTTTCAGAAGGCCGGAGCTTTCAAGGTACGCGGTGCGTCCAATGCCGTGTTTGGTCTGAGTGACGAACAGGCTCAGCGAGGCGTCGCCACGCATTCGTCGGGCAATCACGCATTGTCATTAAGCTATGCAGCGGGAAGGCGCGGCATTACGGCAACCGTTGTCATGCCGAAAACCGCACCCGAGGCCAAAAAAGCGGCTGTTCGCGGCTATGGTGGCGAAGTGCTCGAATGTGAGCCTTCGCTGTCAGCGCGAGAAGTCATGCTAACCGAACTGGTTGGTCGCACGGGCGCGGACTTCGTTCATCCCTACAACGATGAACGTGTTATTGCTGGTCAGGCAACCTGTTCGCTGGAACTGTACGAAGACGTCGGCGAGCTAGATGCCATCGTAGCGCCGATAGGTGGAGGCGGCATGATATCCGGTACTTGCCTGACCTTGTCAACGTTGTCACCAGCGACGAAAATTTACGCTGCAGAACCTGAAAACGCAGATGATGCTCACCGTTCTTTCAAGGCCGGGCAGATCATTGAAGATGATGCTCCCCAGACCGTCGCAGATGGATTGAAAGTCAGCCTTCGACCGCGCACATGGCACTTCGTATCCAATTATGTCACCGATGTATTGCTGTGTAGCGAACAGGAAATCATTGATGCCATGCAACTGACTTGGCAGCGCATGAAGATAGTCATAGAGCCCAGTTGCGCTGTTCCACTCGCAGTGATACTGAGAAATCCGGAAATATTCGCGGGTAAGCGGGTGGGCGTGGTCATCACAGGCGGTAACGTGGATATGAACAAATTGCCATGGATGTAATAACAGATTGTGGTCGTTCTTACACGGGTCCGGCCAGAGCCATTACTCAAACCAACACAGAGAACCTCTTAACATGAACGCACAGGTAAAACCACTGGATTCCATAGTCGGCCTTAACGTCCCGGCAGAAGTAGGAATGTCATTGACGGAGGTCTGTACGCCATCCTTGATCATTGATCTTGATGCATTTGAACGAAACGTCAAGCGTATGGGTGATTTCATCAAGGCGAATGGCCTGCGACATCGTGCTCATGCAAAGACGCACAAGTCTGCAGATATAGCGCTTTATCAGATTGAACATGGCGGCGCTTGTGGTGTGTGTTGTCAGAAGGTGTCCGAGGCCGAAGCCATGGTGGCCGGTGGTGTCAAGGATGTTCTGGTATCAAATCAGGTTGTTGCACCGCGAAAGATCAAGCGCCTGGCCGCCATGGCAAAGCATGCACGTGTATTGGTTTGTGTTGATGACAGTGGGAATATCGATGATCTGTCTGCCGCGGCTATCAGCGCAGGCGTCACGATCGAATGCCTTGTAGAGATTGATTGTGGTGCAGGGCGGTGCGGTGTGCAGTGGGGTGCACCCGTCGTAGAGCTTGCGAAAAAGATTGCCGCCAGTGACGGACTGATATTTTCGGGTATACAGGCATATCAGGGTGCTGCTCAGCACATGGCCGATTTTGAAGAGCGCAAGGCAAAAATTGACGATGCAGTCGCGCAAGTCGCCGACACAGTTGCTCAGCTCAAAGACGTGGGTCTTGACTGCGACATAGTGGGTGGTGCTGGCACAGGTACCTATTATTTTGAAGGTGCATCTGGTGTGTATAACGAGATGCAGTGTGGTTCCTATATCTTTATGGATGCCGACTATCAGCGCGTCAAGAACAAAAAGGGCGACTACATTACCGATTTTGAAAACAGCTTGTTTATCTATACATCCATCATGTCGCACACCAAAACAGACAAGGCCATTTGCGATGCAGGGCTAAAAGCACAAAGTGTTGACTCCGGGCTGCCAGTGATTTTCGGGCGTGATGACGTCGAGTACATCAAGTGCTCTGACGAACACGGTGTCATTGCAGATCCAGACAACGTTCTGAAGCTCAATGACACGTTGAAGCTTATTCCGGGACATTGCGATCCAACCTGCAATATCTACGACTGGTACGTGGGCGTGCGAGGCGACAAGGTTGAAACGGTCTGGCCGGTCAGCGCACGCGGGATGGCATACTAGGATGCTCATCGTCACCGAAGCGATGTGTCACCAGCTGATCAGTCGGCAGGACGCGTTCACGGCAATTGAATCTGTGTTTGCATCCATGGCAAAGGGAGATGCCTATAATTTTCCTGTAATTCGCGAAGCCATTGGGCACGCAGATGCACTCTATGGATTCAAGTCAGGATTTGATCGAGCGGGTCTTTCTCTGGGGTTGAAGTCTGGAGGCTATTGGCCGGACAATGCCGCCAAGGGTTTGACCAATCATCAATCCACTGTATTCCTGTTTGATCCGGATACCGGACAACTGAGTGCACTGGTTGGAGGTAACTATCTGACCGCTATCCGAACAGCCGCCGCCAGCTCTGTATCCATAGCGCATCTGTCCCGTAAAGACAGTCGCGTACTGGGTATGGTGGGCGCAGGCCATCAGGCAGGATTCCAGCTCAGGGCGGCAGCCGAACAGCGCAAGTTCGAAAAAATCGTTGCGTGGAATGCGCACCCGGACATGCTGCCGAAGCTGGAAGAGGTTGCGTGCGATATCGGACTTCCGTTTGAATCAGTAGGCCGTGAACAATTGTGCGCTGAAGCTGATGTCATTATTTCCATCACGTCTGCTCATGAGCCATTGTTGAAAGCAGAGTGGATAAAGCCTGGAACTCATCTGGCCTGCATGGGAACGGATACCAAAGGCAAGCAGGAGATGGACCCTGGGCTGGTAGGGGCAGCAAGTGTTTTCACCGATGAGGTCGCTCAATCGATCACCATCGGAGAAACTCAACATGCAATGCAAGCCGGGCTATTGAAGGAATCAGCAATCATCCCATTAGGAGACGTTATAAACGCCGTACATCCGGGTAGGCAGTCTGACAATGAGATTACCTTGTTCGATGGTACCGGCGTAGGCTTGCAGGATCTGGCGGTAGCATCGGTAGCCGCAAGGCTGGCTCAAGAACAGGGACTGGCGCAGGTAATCGATTTGTCGGTATAGTGTTGCCATGTCCTAGGTTTGGATGATGGTCATGGCCAGTAAATCCAGTGTAAACAAGACCGTACCGGGACGCACATCTAACTGAATGGCACTGCAATAAGCCCAATTTTTCGCGGAGACGACGGTCTTAAAGCAATGCCATTCGTCTATAACTTACTCTTCAGGTGCCTCTTCACCCGCACGTAGCCATTCAAATTGCAGCCCCTTGGCGGTGCGATCCGGAAAGCCCGCCCAGTAGGTGTGATCCTCTGCAAACTCCCCGTCGTCATCAACCGAATATACGCCGTCATTCGAGTTGGGTACAAGTTCCAGAAATTCGCCGCTCTCATCATCACCCTTCAGGTACTTGTTCATCCAGGCTGTTGAGAAGTGCTGATTGATGTTGTTCATTCGCACTGTATCCCACACCGCGTCGGCGTAGTGATTAAAAGGTGCGTAGCCCAGTGATGCGCTGACCTCGTAACTTTCCAGCGGAGCTGGCATCGGAGCCGCTGCGTTGTGGTTGGCGTTGTCAAATGTCAACAAGGCTCTATCCACGTTCACCGACTCTTCATAGATGGCGCGGATACCATCTTCGTACAATGAGACATCATCTTCAGAGCCAGCCATGAACAGCATCGGTATCTGTACGCCCTTCAGAGATTCTGCATCGAAAAAACTGAAATTACGACCCCAGGGGGCAATGGCAACGGCTGTCTTGATACGCGGATCCAGTTGGCTGTTGTGGCTGTCAGTACCGCTCTGGTGGATAGCCAGAGTGCCATACGGAGGACTGAATGCATAGGCAGTCGAGGCCTCTGTGACTCCGCCGCCGGCCGTGATGACAGCGCCATAGCCACCCATCGAATAACCGATGATGCCGGTATTGTCGGTATCGATCAGCCCCGCCAGAAAGCTGCCGGAATCTTCATTGAGTCTGGCCATTTCATTGAGTACGAATAATTGATCCAGCCGTCGATTACGCAGTGTGGAACCAAAGGCTGCCTGGGTGCGATACGTTGAATCTGTGTGATCAATGGACGCTACAATATAGCCTTTTGATGCCAGATTCTCAGCGAGATGCGAGAGCAGGAAACGATTGCCGGGATAGCCGTGGGAGACGATAACAAGCGGGAACGGTGTTGACTGAGTCACGGGAGCCGCCCATTGGGTAGCCTGCCCTGTCAGTCTCACCTCCGTCGTAGCGTCACGCAGGAAGGCGCGCAATTCCTTATCGCCTGTAGCACCCGGAAAGGACGGATACCACATCTGAACAATCAGCTCTCTGTCATAGGTAGGTAATTCAGCGGGCTCGTCTTCCGAAGCATCCAGAGCCAGCACGTCCAGCTGCCCGGGGTTGATCAGCGTAACAGGGCGTGTGCCAACCTCGTAATCGCCATAGGCTGCGAGCATGGGGGCATCGACGCGTTGCACATCAATGCGGTTCTGCGCAGTAGCTGGCGCACTAATTCCTGCGGTAACAAAAGTAGACATCAAGGCAAGACTCAGTAAAGACTTCTTGGCGGTGGTGGGTAACATAGTGTTTTTCTCCAGTTGGAGCCTGATAATACACCGGAGAATTACAAGAACCTTGAAAATGCGACATCAACACGGGATTCCTGGTCACCTACTATTGACTTGAAAATTGATCCCGATCCATACTCATGACATGGCAAACCGTAACGAGCCCAGACCAGACCACCCATGCGATGTCGTACAGCGCCGTCCGGCAGATGTGGTCATGCGGCTTGAGCGACTGGGTTCACTGCATCAGTCCCGTTTGTCTTTCATGCGTATCCTGACTCGGCGACTGCAAAACGACAATTGGACAATCACGCACAAGACGTTCTGTATTGATGAGACGGGTGTGGGTTACGCAACCTACAGCATTGCCGGGCCGCACAACACCTACACACTGGTGGCGTTTGCTCACGACCTGCCACCGGAGCAAAGATCAGACAGAGTCATCGCCACCGCATGGGATGCCACGTTCACCTTGTACGACGGCATACCGTCAGAGGCGGACATCAGCAGGCTGGCAGCGAACGTACCGTTTCAGGAAGCGGGACGAATATCATCCACTGAACTGACGCTCGCACGAGCGAACCGTTCTGTAAGACTTTGGGAGCACGTGGTCACAGCGCTTGCAATGGGCAAACAGCCCGATAAGCAACAGATAGAATCAGTCGGCTATCTGATGCGCACAACCGCGGTATACGGTTCTGGAAAATTTGGTGCCACAGACAGGCAGGCGGTAGCCGATCGTCCAGAATTCAGCGTACCGTTTCAGGCTGAAATGCTAACGGTCTATCTGATCAGGACCTTTGTGCGAGATCTTGTGCAACACATGGCAACTGTACAAGGTGGCCCGACAACAGCTCAGCTGGAACCTGATCTTGCACGACGGTTAGGCATCGGAAATTCAACCGGTCTGGGTATGGCCCCGTTTCTGGTCAATCATCCACAATTGTTCAACAACTGGATAACGGTGAGAGAAGAAGCGCTGGTTCGGGTGCGTAGTCTGGAGAGTGTTTCATTGCCCGACTGGGAGGTATTCAAGGACTTGCTTGCGCGCACTCGGCTGTCGGTTGACACATGGCATTCTGCACACCCGCTGCAGACCGAAAAAATCCAGCAGCTCACAGTGGACCTGGCGAGTCTGGATACGCACCTGCGGCAAGTTGAGCCACACACTCAGTGGTTGTGGGATCGCCTTTATGAATGGTCGGTTAGCGTACTGGGAGTGGAGGCGCAGGAGTGTCTTGTCTCTCTCATGATGGAGCCTTACGCCGATCTGATCGACGATCTGGACGGCTGCATGTCTGCACCTGATGGCACTCTTCCTATCAATGGATCCATGCCCGTCAACCAGTTGCGCCAGTTGATAGAGGAACACTACCCATGGGCTTTAAAGCTTGACTGGGATACACGTGAACAGTGCGCCAGAGCCTGGTACGTATCAGAGGAAAAGCTTGAGCCGCGGTTAGGTGAACGATTTGAAGAACCGATTGAAGCATTTGAACAACCGCTAGCCCCGGCACGCGATGTCTGCCGCCTGCACGCTGCATTGGTGTCCTTTGATGCTGAAACGGTGTGTGCAGAATTTCTGCTCAGGCACCCCGAGCACCGCCACGCGGTCCGTAGAGCGCAGCTGATCAACCAGGCGCCCTATGCCGAGATTCGAGACAACACTATTAGCGCAAGTCTGGTACCTTTCGATATGTTGCGTTGCAAACTGGCATTTTTTGGTGCAACACATTTTGACCCGCGTTCGGATCGATGGCTGCGCATATGTCTTTATGCTAACGCGCCCTATCCGGATGAGATCTCATCACGTGATGCCGATACCTGGATCTATCCGCCACTTCACTGATGGTTGATCTGTCGGCTAACGAAGCAGCCTCTCTAACCAAACTTGCCGCTCGCGGAGCCGGTTACCCCTGGGGACTGTGCGAAGAGGCCGTAGTCGCAGCACGCTGGTTATGCTCGTGCGAACTATCTGGCTCTCAGGCACTGGTATTGCTCTGTCAGCAGGTGGATCGACAACCACTGAGCCGGTTCACGCCTCACATGGACGGTGCAATCTGGACATCTGCAGACTCCAGTTTATGTCCGCTGATCTGTGGCTCAGCGCTGTGCGATCGAGCAACGTTGCTAACGGGCTTGTTCCACATCGTTATTAAGAACCTCATTAGTCCGATTCTGCTTTTACCGTTTGTCTCCCAACTATCTGTACAGTCAGGATTGCCAGTGCAGATAGCATGGAACGAGCTGGTGTTGATGGTTGATGCTGAGCGTATGTACGCCAACAGGGACGTCAAGGAATTTGATCAGAGCTGTTCGTTAAATGTAGTCCCGACTACTGTCGAGCTATCAGTGCACATCGCGCCATCGGCCTCGCTGGTTGAATGGTCCATGAACATCGATTCCCGTCAGACCCTGTCGCCGGCTTGCCTGCAGGAGCTTCAGAAGCTGGCACAACGAACCTACGCGCCTAACACCGAGCAATCCAGATTGCAGGGGGCAGGGGCTGGCAACAGTGACAATGAATGAAACCTGCATAGTCACAGGCGCATCATCCGGTATCGGTCGTGCCACGGCAATTGCGCTGGCCGAGCGGGGCAGGTCGGTGATCTGCGTGGCGAGAAGTGGCGATGCATTACAAGCGCTGAAGACCCGCTACCCGGAGCAGGTAGAAATAGTTTGTGCTGACTTGTGCGACTCTGCTGGTATCAGTGCTGTTATCGAGTCAGTAAAGTTCGTTGAACACGTAGACGTGCTTGTACACGCAGCAGGTTCCACTGTAGCGCTGCGGCATTATCAGGATCTACAAATGCCAGAATTACTGAACCATATGGGCCTGCACGTTAGTGTACCGATAGAGCTTAACAACCGCCTCAAAAATAAGCTGACTGGAAGCAGAATTCTGTATATGGATTCGCACTCCGCCATCACGCCACGCGAAGGCTGGTCAGAATATTCCATCGTAAAAGCGGCAGCCCAGATGGCTGCTCGATCAGCCATGATTGAGCTAGATCGATCATCAGTGATACGCGTTTTCCCAGGCGGTGTACGAACTGCACTGGTCGAGCAGTTGTTGATGGCAGACAGTGAATCTCCTACAGTTGTCGCCTTCAAGGCCCTGGATGCCTCAGGGGGAATCAGTGAACCAGCCGCGGTAGGGCGTTTTGTGGCGAACATCCTTCTCGATGCGACTGACTTGCAATTGCAGGCTCGTCAGACTTGGGATTTCAATAACCCTGAAGACCATGTAGCTGCACATTCGCGCACGACACGGTAGCTCACCGGCTTAACTCGAGGCGGCACCTGCTGGTAGCGCCACAGCAGGCCAGTACGTTGTTGTCACGATTGTTCACGGTTCCAAAAATGCCCGCAATGTGCGGATCGTATTCGCGTTGCCTGCCTTTAACATGCTTTCAAAAAGGGCACTGCATTGCCTTACGGCCTGGCCAACTCTGCAGGTGAGGAGAACTTGCGGGCGTCTCTGACGAGATGGGATGGCATGCACCCAATACAGGTCGCTCCGTAAAACGTGTGTGACGACGCCTTTGCTGCAGCGATCTCACCGATCACGAGAGGGGTCCGTCCTCGAATTGGGTGATCGGTGTCGCATCTTTAAATGGCTGAACCGCGTAGCTGTGGGGAAGGGATACGTTTTCTTTCGTGCTCCCTCGAGAATACGCAACATCATTGAAACAAGGTTTGGAGAAAGGAAATGAAAAGAACAATAACCAGCGCTGCACTGCTGACAATCCTGTGCGCAGGCATGGGGGCAAGTAGTGTCGCTATGGCGGGTCATACTAATGAGCTTCTGGAAGCTGATCTCGATGGCCGTGAAGAAGTAGGTGAGGACCCATCGAAGCGTCTGGTAGGCGATCCGGACGGCAAGGGAAAGGGCTACGTTTTTGGTGTCGACGGTGATCCTACGACGCTCTGTTACAACGTCATTGTTAACAAGATCCAGCTGGTACCGGTTGGCGAAGGCATGATGGCGCACATCCATGAAGGTGCTCGTGATACCAACGGTCCTGTAGTAGCCGCTTTGGCTGGTCCTGAAGACACTAATGCCGCAGATTGCCTGACGGAAGGTGAGATGGGCAAATTCCCTACCGGTGAAGCCGGTATTGTTCAGCGTATTCTGCAAAATCCTGAAGACTTTTACATCAACGTGCATAACCCTGAGTTCCCTGCCGGCGCCATTCGTGGCCAGTTGAAAAATACCATTCATGACCATGCTGCAGTGCCCAAGCCCAGTGGTGGTGCTCCCACTACTCCAATGAACGTTACAGGCATGGTGTACTCAGGGACTGCTGTAGAGATCTTCTGGGAACGCTCCACAGATTCAGACGGATCAGTCGTTGCCTATAGCGTGCTCAGAGACGGTGTCGCGGTGGGCAGTGTACAAGGCAACAGCTTTTTCGACGATAGCCTGACTAGCGACACAGCGTATTCTTATACAATCAAGGCGATTGATAACATGGCTAACGAGTCCATGGCATCAGCAGCTACGGTTGTTCAGACAGCCAAATAGCTAGCCGGTCATCTTGCATTGACGTCGGAAGCTCTGCCAATAAATGAGCCAGTCACCGGAGCGAAAGTACTTCCGGTGGTTGGCTGATTTTTTAGGCTGGCAGTCAAACGGCCGTCATGGGTGGCCCGGAACACAGCGCACAGATTTAACTTTACGGCTTCGAGTAAGGGATCGTGAAATAATAACCTATTCATTATCGTCGACCATCAAAAGCAGTGGAGGTATGCCTTTTAGATCCGCAAATATCGGGGATATGTCTGGATTGTGCATATCTCTGCTCCCAGCATACAACTCAGCACAGTGTTTTAGGACTTCAAGTGAAACCAAAGGATCAAGAGAGGCATTAGATTCAATCGATGATCCTGAAAATGTCAAATCGATCGAAGGGGACAGTAGAAATGCGCAAATGGGTCTGTTGCCACTATCAGACTTCAATCTGAGTAGGGCCAGTAGCCCCAACGTATAGCCAGTCGAGTCTGCACCAATACAGAAACCATTAGCAAATTCGATGTTAGAAGCAAGTGAATTGCAGACTGCCATAACATCGTCCAAAGCTGCCGGATACGGATGTTCAGGTGCTAATCGATATTCAACCGAAAGGACTTTACAGCCAGTATGTAGAGCCAACCGACATGTCCAACTACGATGGGTCTCTATTGACCCCTCAACGAGCCCACCTCCATGACAGTAGACAATTGTTATTTTGGATTTTGGTGTATCTGGAACGCACAATAAACAGGGCACACCTCCTCAATTCAAGTAGCTAACATTGACCCCTGGTGGCGTTGATTGAATACGCGCGGAATACTCCCATTGATTGCGCTTCAATGCAATAGGTGTCTCATCCAACACATCACGGATAAGCCCGTTACGAATTTTTTTTGCAGGCTGGCTGGTCATGGTGTCAGCACGTCACAAGTGCAAGTAAACTCTGTATTTGTAGCATCTTTATTTGCATATCCATGAAATGTGGACCACACCCGCCTGGGCCGTTAGCCATCGGTCCAATAAGTCTGATTTTTTACAATGCTGGCCGAGCAGACAAGCATGTCGTTTGACTGGAAAGTGAGTGACCAGAGCTGTTGGTATCCCTTGTGTGATTTTGCATGTCTGCTCTAACCCCAATGCAACCAAAGTATTCTTTTAACTACTCGAACCAACCTTCTTTGCCATCAAGGAACGTCATGGCAGTTTTTGAAATTTAAGCCTGCCTCTACAGGTAATCCTTGCCCTCTATGCTGGGCTTACCAATAGGCTATCTGTCATTGGCGAGAAAGCAGACCAACCCCCGTCATCAACGGACACTATGATGCGCACGTTCCTCTTATCATTGTCGTCCCAAAAAACCTGAATATCAATTTGGTACCTGACTCCTGAGGTGACTTGTACTTCACTGGTGTAATTGTTTCCCAAGTGCTGCTCCAGCTCCTCGAACGATAAACATACGAACCGTTCTATCTCTTTCTGTACAAGTGAATAGGCTTCCTGTTTATCCATGATCTTAGATCCACTACAACAGCTTGTTCAAACGACAATAAATTCTGAACTTATGTACCCACTAAATCTTTTACTGACCCCTAGTGACGTTACTGGTTTCAACGGTTGACGCTCTTACCTCATTCGCCGAGTCCAGCGACGGCAGTAGCTGCGCGGAGTCACGGGTATCCAGAATCACAGGGATTGGCCAAAGCATTCTGTTTGAGCAATCTGCCCATAGCAGATTATAACGCGAATTTCATCCTGGCTCGGCCGTTACTAGTCTGAACGCAAAAAACGTGAAAAGACAGCCCAGAGTGGCCTCAATCCAACGCCGTATAGCAAAGTAGCCCCGTCGCACACCATCTAGTGACAACGCCAGAGCCCAAACTCCATGACAGATAAAAGAGATAAAAAATGCGCCAACAATAAACGCTACCACTATAGGAAACGTAGCACCATCAACCGCACCGATTGATGCAATAGCAATCCAGAATGAAATGGCTTTGGGGTTGGTTACTTGCAGCAAATACCCATCAAGGAAATGTTTTGAATTCTTCCGAGGTATCGATTCTACTGTTTTCAGTGTTGTCGGCTGAATGGCTTTCCTGAATGCGCCGTAAGCAAGGTATAGAAGATACAAGGCACCTACCACACGCAGGATACTGACGGCCCACGCTGCTTGGGACAAGACGATACCAACTCCAAGCATTGTCAGAATATTTATCGTCGTGCTGCCCATTGAGATTCCTAAGGTTGCAACTAATGCGGGAGTACGACCTTGCTCGGTGGCAATTCCGATAAGCAACGCCACAGCGGGACCCGGCGACGAGGCCGCCACTAACAAAATGGCATAGGCGCCAAGTATTCCAGGTAGATACGATGTAATATCAAACATCAGTCAGCTCTAAACGGGTTAAAGTTCTGGCTGTGCAGTCTCCAATCATTCGGAGTGCGCAGTCCTGATTAGACAGTGAGACAGCCACAACAACAACCTCAGCTGTCGCCTGGCACCTTGATGGTAATACTGGAATTCTCAAACACTGCGAGCGAATGATTCCAGCTGGCGCCGGGCCAGAGCAACCGCATGGTCAGTTCTTCTGGCTTGTATGCTGCGGTATACAACGTGCCGAATCCTTCGGCGAAAGCCGAGGAATAGAGCGGTGCCCGTAAAAATGCCTGCGTGAATGCCTGCTCGGTATCCGCTCGCAAACTCAGCCGCTGCAAGAGATAGCGCTCCCGCTCGACCGTTGCCGTGAAGCGAGTTTCCTGGTGCCACTGAAACCCTGTCTGATGATTAGTGGCAACGGCGGCATTGGTAACCACGGCCGTTCGATCAGGTGCCATCTGCACCGTTCTGTATTCACCCGTGACATCGAGTACCGTCACGTTGTAACTCATATGAGTGGGAATTCTTGCCAAGGCTTCTGCGGCCTGTATCGCACTCTCGCAAGTCTGCAGTACATACCTGAGCAGCAGCGGAACACCAAACCCATCACCAACGACCGTTCGACCACCAAATGTCAGCGATACACACAATCCGAGGTCGTTGATGCCGTCAACCAGTCCAAGCAAACAATCTGCTGTACCCAGAACTGTCCGACCTTGCCAGCGGGTCCTCAAGATCAGTGAATCAAAGGCGTGAGGGTTATAGTCGTAATTGCGAATCAGCAGGGGACTTTCACCGTGCCACACCGCTTGACTGCATGAGCTCATGTAGGCCGGTGGCTTGTAGTGCGATAGAAATCTCGCCTGAAGATCATTGTCTCCAGTCCAGTCACAGGCTTCCTGATACAGTGGTACCAGCTCAGGCATGTATCGCTTGATGGCCGTCAGACCTGCCAGATAGCTGGGTCGCCTGGTGACACCGTCTGCAGACCACCAGGTGTAATAGTCTGGCCAGTACTCGTTGAAGAGTGCTGACCAGACAGCCTGATCAGTTGCATCAATAGCCCGAAAGTTAAGATGCATAGTTTACTGTTTACAGAATCTTGAAGGCAGGTTCTGGCAGGGCGGGAGCAGCACTTTCCTGTTCCAGCGGTACCGCTTTGAAGGCAGACTTCATACCCTTGATCCACTGTCTGGAGCGCGGAGTAAGTTGAAAATTCTTGGTCATTGAACGACCGCGCATGACCAGAATACCCAGGTCTGCCCCTCCATAGCGGTAGTCACCGGGCTTGAGGATACGCAGGAAAAACGCTTCGGTATCGGTCTCTACCGCGCGACGATGATAGTCGAACCGGTCGTAGCTCACGTTGCCATTTTCATCCATGCGGTATATGCCTGTTTCAGGAGCTTCCGTTAACAGATCAACGCTGTCATCAGTATGCTTGATCACCATTTGCGACCAGCTATCTATCATGGCAGGGTCAGCCCAGCGACTGTTCAGCTCTGCCACATCAAGCTCAAATGGCTTACCAGAAAATTCCAGCAGGTGAAACAGAAACAACGGCGCGTCAGCGTGTGCAAACGCTGCATGGTTGGTCATGGATGAGCAGCCAGTGATACGCGGATTCAGTTCACCCAGATAGATTTCCCCGGTCTTCTCTTCAATCAGAAAATCCAGTTCGAAGTAACCGCGATAGCCTTCCTCGCGCAGCTGCTCACCAAATTTGAACGTCAGGTCACGAGCTTTCTTGCGTACGGACGGTGCAAACGCTGTAGAGAATATCTCGTTACCACACCAGCCACCGCGGTACGGTGTCAGTTCCTTGAAACCCACAAGCTCTGTCATCAAAGGACCAACGATGGTTCCTTGTTTGGTGGCACAGGCTTCAATAGCCGAACCACGACAGACGATGCGCTTCATGACCTTGATTTCGCCTTGTCCAACGATCTCGCGTTCGTGTTTGCGAAAATCGGCTGCTGATGCAATGAAGAAGGTGGTATGCCCGGAATCACCATAGGCGGATTGCAATACCAGGTCCGTACCCAGTTTTGCTTTCGCTGCCACCTTGCACAATTGATCCCAGCCGGTAATTTCTGATAAGGCATTCGGTACTGACGGTACTCCCGCCTTGTCGCCGATTCGAACCGTCTCGATCTTATTGTCCATGCGGCTACGTAGCTTGGACTTTGGAAACCACACTTCAGCACCCAGCTCCTTGGCAAGCTTTTCGGTTTCCTGATCGAACATCAGGAAAACGAACTTGGGTTTTCCACCGCGGCCTTCTACATGATCCACAACATCCTTGTGTTGCAGCATGAAATTGTTGATGTCCTCTATGGACTGGAACTCACCGTGTTCCTTGGCAGAAGGAACCAGAGTGTTCGGGTGTCTGCCATCGTAGCAATCGATATAACTGATGAACTTGAAATTCTTGACCCATTCATCCAGGCCCAGCAAATTGAAGTTGGTCGCTGACACGAAGTAGATCGGTGCTTCGTTTGTATGAAAGTGGCGACGGATTTCAGAGATGTTTTTTAGTTTTTTGGCGGGCATTTTCCTCTCCTGAGATGTGTTCGTTTCCTGCTGACTACCTGATGAGACGTGTCTGGTTTATTCAACAAACACTAGATCCGTCAGGTTTTACCGGAGTTCGGATCTTCGCTTCCCTGACTCTTGTTTCCATGGCTTCCTGAGTAAAGACACGCAAACCCAGATCAGGTCTGTAACCGTGGATCTCACTGACATCAAGTGCCCGCATGAAGGCCAGAATATCCTCGGAGATCACCTGTCCGGGCACAAGAATAGGGAACCCTGGTGGATAGGGAATGATGAAGGTCGCTGACACGACATCCTCACCAGTCTTCATGGCATCAATCAGTGAGCCGTTGAGTTCAAGGTAGTTGCAGTTGTTCTCATCGTAGGCCAGAAAGAATGCTGAACGAATATCACCTTCAGTTGTTGTACCTTCCGGGTCGAGTCTGAAGGCGTCGTGGAAGCGGCTGAAGTCAGGTAGAGGAGGGTAGTTTTCCACGAGGTTCTTGACACGACGCTCGTGGCTGAGCTTTTCCATTTTAGAGGCATCATCCAGCAACTCGTCCAGATCATTGGCAATTTCGACTAGCACCTCGATCAGGTAGGCAACGGATGAGCGTGTGGTGCCGATGTTTGTCATGAAGAGCACAGTGTTTCGAGACGTCTTGTTAATCTGGATACCGTACTTGTCCATCAGTATTTCGTTCTTGAATTTGTCACCATCCCAGCCGGTACCGCCCACTGCCAGTGTGACTCGCGTGGCGTCCAGCACGAAGGTATCCTGTGCATAGCTTTCCCAGATGTCGGCCCAGCCCTGTTTGGAATCGAAGTAACTTTCAATGCCAGACTGACGAAATTCGGGGGCGATCATGTCTCCAGCGGTCAACACCTTGAAATACTTGTTGAGCAGGGGATGCGTGGCAATGGCTCGACGCATCGACATCGCAGCTTCAACCTGCTTTTGGACCAGCTCGAATCCTTCCAGCTCCACTTGCCGTCTACCGATATCCAGTGAGGCAATGATCTGGTAATTGGGCGAGGTGGACGTGTGGGTCATGTAGGCTTCGTGGAAGGCTGCCTCAACCTCACCTTTAAAGTCCTGATCGTTGACATGAATCATCGACCCCTGTCGTAGTGAGGTTAGTGTCTTGTGCGTCGACTGTGTGGCATAGACCCGTACCCGTGCATCCGGGGGCGGTAGCAGACGGGTGTCTATGATTGTCTGCATGTCTGCATCTTCCAGCTCTACTTGTTGACGCTCCCAGGCAGCCGCAGCTTCAGGCGTCTTGAGTCGCACACGCATGTTGTTGGCAACATCCATGGCAGTACGCTGGCGATAAGTGGGTCCGAAACGGGCAAACGCAAACCACGCCTCGTCCCACAGAAACACCAGGTTGCGCTTGATGGCCAGACATTCTTCGACCACCCGTTCCACGTTATAAACAATGCCATCGAAGGTGCAGTTGGTCAGCAATAACATACGCACTTTGTGCAACTTGCCAGCCGCTTTGAGTTCAAGCAGTGTCTTCTTGATTTCCTTGAGCGGTACCGCGCCATACATGGAGTATTCGGACAAAGGGTAAGAGTCGAGGTAGACCACCTGCGCGCCAGCAAGCACAAGCCCATAGTGGTGTGACTTGTGACAATCACGATCCACCAGCACGATGTCTCCCGGTCTTACCAGAGCTTGCACAACTACCTTGTTACAGGTCGATGTACCGTTGGTGGCAAAGAATGTCTGCTTGGCACCAAAAGCACGCGCAGCCAGTTGTTGCGCTTCTTTGATTGGACCATGAGGCTCCAGCAAGCTATCCAGACCACCACTGGTAGCGGAGGTTTCTGCCAGAAAGATGTTAGGACCGTAGAACGCACCCATGTCCTGTATCCAGTGAGATCGGGAAATGGATTTGCCACGGCTTATTGGTAGTGCATGGAAAACGCCTGTTGGCTGGCGCGAGTACTTTTTCAATGCATTGAAAAATGGCGTGTTGAAACGTTCGCCGACGCCGCGAAGCACGTTCAGGTGCAACTCCTGAAAATCCTCCTGGTTATAGAATATTCGTCGGCAGCCACCGAGATCACGACCGGCAATATCTTCCACTGCCTGATCAGTGACCAGATAGGAATCAAGCTCGGGGCGCATCTTGTTGATTAGACGGCACAACTCAGGTCCGTAGTCACCAGGAGACAGCGTGTCGGTATCTTCATCGCCCAACTGGTTCAGGTAGCGACGCAGTAATGGCATTCTGTTTGCAGACTTCAACGTCAGCCCCGGGCGGACAACAACGGCCTGAATGTTATGGTTGAGCATGATACCGATCAGCGCATCTTCGACGCTGGGTACGATAACGGGCTCGTAGAGAAAGGGGTCTTCCAGACGCCGCACGTGGCGCAAGCTCTCGCGCATCCAGTGGCTCTGATGATCCGTTACTGTGTCAATAACCAGCACTTCAAAATAGGGCTTTGACAGAGCGCGTGCCTCGACCGACAGGCTGGCGGCATCCTCCAGCTCATCCGCCTCGGTATCCTCGGCAATCAGCGGTATATGCCGACGTCGGTAGGCGCCAGAAGTCAGCGCGCGTACGACTCGGCGAATAGCAATGGAAAGGTCTTCAAAGCTCTTGTGTGCCAGCATGCGGCGAAGCTGGGCAAATGCCGTGGGTCCGGGAAAGGCCCAATAGAATTCGATAGGCGCCAGTGCTTCCAGAAGCTCTTCCGCTTTGGCCAGGGCCCGCGCGCGTTTCTCGTCACTCACAGGCGCATCAGCTGTTGAGGCCAGATCCAGCATTTCTACCGCTTCACGCAGAGCGCTCCAGCGATCGGCTCGAAGTTGGGTAGCACTGTAGTAATCCGCAATTGACGTTGTCGGCACGTGTTCCCCTGGCCCTGTTTACAAGGCTATTGTCGATAAGTGGTACCGATGAAACAGCTGAACGACATCATTTCTCGGGATTGATGGGTAGCACGGTGATGACTGATTCCGGGCCGATCATATCGTCTATAATTTTCATCTCGGCTGGCACTGGTGCCACGGCTGCTGCATCGTTCACTGTCGGTAGATCATCAATACCCACTCTGGAACCCTGCCCAGGGACTTGCAGCGTGCCCAGTGTTTTCAGATAATTGTCTGTCCCGCTGTGACGATCATAAACGGAAAAATCTACTGAGCGATCTCGAAACGACTTCAGTACCTGACCCAATCCGCGCATACCGTGTTCACGCTGACGTCGCACCTGGTCAAGATCAATTTCTATCGGGAACATATCCTCTTGCCCGGCAGACTGATGCAGTACATTGGCAGCCGGATCTATGACGCAGGACTGACCATTACCACCGGTGCCCAGACCGTTTATGTCGAATACATAGCACTGAAACTGCGCAGCTGTTGCGCGAGCTATGGATAGCTCGGCCTGACGATCGGTGGAGCCAGTAAGCACGGGGTGTAGTAATACTTCAACGCCCTGACTGGTTATCTGCCGAGTGGTCTCGGGAAACCAGATGTCGTAACAGATAGACAAACCGAACCGGCCGACATCGGGGATATCGAACACGCAGAACTCGGTTCCCGCTTCGACGCCCACTTCGTAAGGACGAAAGGGGAACATTTTTCGGTAACGGCAAACGACCTCACCCTTGGGGTTAATGACTGTGGAGGTGTTGTATACCTTGGAATCGGCAGCTATCTCGAACATAGAGCCTGGAATCAGCCAGATACCATGACGGTGAGCGAGGGCCTGGAATTTTTCTTCTGTCTCATTAGGAAACGGCTGCGCAAATTTGTGCAGCGGTCCGAACGGGGCCAACTCCGAGAACAGGACCAATTGAGTCCAGGGGAACTTGCTCATGAGTATGTCACAACGCTCTATCATGGCATCGACATTACTCGTCAGAGCATCAACCTGCATCTGGATACCAGCTATGGCAAACGGTGTCATTCAATCATCCTGTAGGGCATTTAACGGAGAACAGTAGCATGTACAACAGCCGTGCCACTGACTTCATTTGGTATTACAGTCCTGCTTGAAATAAGAGGGTGCCGCATCATTACCTGCTAGGTGCATCAAGCGCTGCCTCAAGCATTTTCAGCCCCTCTTCCAAGTGCTCGTCAGGGATAGTAAGAGGGGCGAGAAGCCTGATTGTATTACCCCAGTACCCACAGGACAGTAGCACCAGACCGAGTTCGGCAGCTTTGACAGTTACGGCTTTAACCGCATCGGGGTCGGGATGATGGGTTCCACGTTCAGTAACCAGTTCAAAGGCCACCATGGCGCCCAGTCCTCGGATGTCACCCATAGGCCGGGAGGTGTTCTTGAGCTTGAACCGGTTCAGCGCCTCGACCATACGAGTGCCGATCTCATTGGCACGATCACATAATTTTTCCTCTTCTATCACGTCGAGTACCGCTAGAGCTGCAGCACAGGCAATGGGGTTTCCACCGTAGGTGCCACCCAGCCCACCAGGTTCTACAGAATCCATGATCTGTGCTTTGCCAATAACACCGGAGATGGGGAAGCCACCGCCCAGCGCTTTTGCAATAGGAATCAGGTCTGGCTCTACACCATAGTGCTCGATAGCGAATAGCTTGCCGGTTCTGGCGAAGCCCGATTGCACTTCATCGGCAACCAGGCAGATGCCATGCTCATCGCAGATGGATCGCAGGGTTTTCATGAACGATACTGGCGTCTGGTAAAAGCCACCTTCACCCTGTACCGGTTCGATAACAATAGCGGCGATATCGTCGGGAGACATATCGGCCTTGAAAATGTTGTGCAGTGCCTTCAGGCTGTCCGCTTCGGTAATGTCATGGTGCTCAACCGGAAAAGGTACGTGGTAGATCCCTGGAAGAACCGGCGTACCTTTAGGGCGGTAGGGTGCAGCCTTGCCGGTCATGGACATGGTCAACAATGTTCTGCCGTGGAAAGCACCCGTAAACGTGATAACACCGGATCGTCCCGTGTGTGCACGAGCGATCTTTACGGCATTTTCAGTGGCTTCTGCGCCGGTAGTGAAAAACAGCGACTTCGCATGGTCGATAGGTGCCAGTGCATTGAGTCGCTCAGCCAGCTCTATATAAACGTCATAAGCGATGACCTGAAATGCAACGTGTGCAAATCGCTCGGATTGTCTGGCCGCAGCTGCCATGATTTTGGGATGGCGATGGCCCGTGTTGGTTACTGCAATTCCTGACCCGAAATCGATATAGCGGCGACCTTCGACATCCCAGATCTCGCCGTTTTCCGCTTTATCCACAAAAGCGGTTGATCCGGTAGCGACGCCACGCGGTACAGCTGCTGTACGCCGTGCCAGCCACTCTGCATTGCCAGCGTCAGCAGTACCTGAGTTGTTGGATGCCATGTCAATACCACTCACTTTAAATCACAAATCGCTATACACAGCGCGAGCACCGGAAGCGGGCGCTCGCACCTGAATGTTAGAAATATGGACATTATCATCGTTTAATATATCGATCAAGTTGTCTCATATACTATGCAGCTACTGATTAATTCCGCCCATGCACAGGTACTTGATCTCGGTATAGTCATCCAGACCGTATTTGGATCCTTCGCGCCCCTGACCAGACTCCTTCACGCCACCAAAAGGTGCCATGGCATTACTGATGATGCCCTCGTTGATACCTACTATTCCGTATTCCAAAGCCTCCGCCACACGCCAAACCCGGCCAATGTCGCGTGAGTAGAAGTAGCTGGCCAGTCCGAATTCGGTATCGTTGGCCATGGCAATAGCTTCTTCTTCGGTATTGAATCGGAACAACGGTGCGACCGGACCGAAAATCTCCTCCCTGAAGACACGCATATCGGTGGTGGTGTTGGTGAGTACGGTTGGTTCCACGAAGCGAGGACCCAGCGAGGAAGGTTTACCACCGATCAGTACTTCTGCACCTTGTTCCACGGCACTGTCTACGAACGCCATGACATCGATGGCAGCTTTATCAGTAATCAATGGTCCGAGGTTAACGCCGTCAGACATACCGTCACCCATGTTCATCGCCTCCACACGTTCAACCAGTCGCTTGGCGAATTCGTCGTAGATGCCATCCTGAATCAGAAGCCGGTTAGCGCAGACACAGGTTTGGCCCGCATTACGGTATTTGCAAATCATCGCGCCATCTAATGCTGCGTCCAGATCTGCGTCATCGAACACGATAAAAGGGGCGTTTCCGCCAAGTTCCATGGACGTGCGCTTGACTGTCTTTGAGCATTCCTCCATCAGGAACTTGCCCACCTCGGTAGAGCCTGTGAAGGTGAGCTTACGCACGATCGGATTTCCGGTCATTTCTGCGCCAATGTCTGATGTTTTGCCAGTAACGATATTAATGACGCCCTTGGGGATGCCGGCCTGTTCGGCGAGTGCAACCATGGCATACGCTGACAGCGGTGTTGCGTTAGCGGGCTTGCACACAACAGTGCAGCCAGCTGCCAACGCAGGGGCAAGTTTACGTGCCAGCATGGCATTGGGAAAATTCCAAGGTGTGATGCAGGCAACGACGCCCACTGGCTGACGCACACAGACGATCCGCTTGTCGCCATCAGGGGCGGGAATAACATCACCGTACAAACGTTTGCCTTCTTCAGCAAACCATTCCAGGTAGCTGGCGCCATAGCCGACTTCACCACGAGATTCGGCGAGTGGTTTGCCTTGTTCAGCCGTCATAATACAAGCCAGGTCTTCCTGGTTTTCCAGCATCAGGTCGTGCCACTTGCGCAGCAGTTTTGCGCGTTCCAGCACGGACGTTTTGCACCAGCTGGTGAACGCGGTTTCGGCAGCCTCGATGGCTCGTCGAGTTTCAGCCGTGCCGCAGTTGGCAACTTTGGCTAGTACTGCACCCGTTGCCGGGTTATCCACGTCGATGGTAGTTGCATCATCGGCTGCGCACCATTGGCCGTTGATGTACGCATCTGTCTTCCACAGAGAGGTGTTTTTCAGTTCAAGGCTCATAGGGCTACGGTGTTCCGAAGGTTGGCTGAATGAGGTGGGGGCGCCAGTGTAGTGCAAGCGCTCCTCAAATAAACGCTCTCGTGTAGTTCAGTAAGAATCGTGAGTAAATGCGTTGGAAAAGGTGGCCCAATCGGCGCGTCCTGCCCGTGCCTCGTTCATCCAGCTGAGAAATGCCGTTTTGTCTGCAGCATAGGGCTCGATGGATTCAAGCTGTCCTAACCAGTGATACGGCTGAGCAGCCTGAGCTGTCGGTGCTATCCATTGCGTTGCACTACTATAATTGTCACTACCAGCGCCGGCCATGAAGCTCACTGGCCGAGACTGTTCTTTAAAATCGGTCAAAGACTGTTGCCACTGTCCATCAAGCCAGCGTAAGTTCAATGATTTGGCAATGAGGTTGTAGTCGGCTGTGAACAGAGTGCCCAGCGATTCGCTGTAGTGATACTGAAACAACGGTGCCTTGAGAAATTCGTCGGCCAACGCAGCAGGTTCAATACCCGATTCCACAATAGCCTTGAGATGTTCAAAACGCTCGAATGTCTTTGTGAATGCTGCTTTTTCAGGTGCGGTGGCATCCAGTTGGTGATTCGTGGCGACAGAGTCGATCATGACACTGATGCCGCCACCAGGCTTCATCTCTATTGAGGCGTTGTCGCCTGAATCATCGGCCAACATGAGGTTGTACGCCATATGAGAGGGTACTCTGTGCAGCACCTTCACACACTGCTGAACCGTGCTGCAGGTTTCCAGCAAGTAGCGTAAGATCGTTGTGATGCCGAATCCTTCGCCGGTCTGACGACTACCGCCGTATGCGAGGGCGACGGACAAACCGTGTTGATTGATGCCATCGGAGAGACCCCAGAGGAACTCACTCATTCCCATCACGGCAGTACCCGTCCATTCGCTACGCAGTAATAATCCCTCATTAAGCTGTGGTGACAGATCGTAGTTGCGCACCAGATGTGTCTCACCCTGTGCGCTGAGCGCTGCCAGCGAGCACCCGCCAAGATAGGAGGGAGGGCACCAAGTGGATAAAAAGCGGGCAGCGAGCTCATCATTACCTGCCAACCGGCACAGGGATTTCCAAGTGGGCAGCAGTTCTGGCATGTGCTCAGTCAGAGCCGCTTCACACGCCTCTTTTGATGGTCCGTTATCACCGCCTCGTTGAATAAACCATTGCCGGTACTCAGGCCAGGAACGATTCCAGCGCTCCAGCCATTTGTGACCGGGGAGGTCTTCAGAGACGGCGTCAAATTGCATAGACAGGTTCATACAGGTGTGTCCTTCGTGTGTGTTGGTCGAGTTGCAGGCTTCAGACAAAGACTGACTCAGCGGCTTGGGCCGGTTTAACTGATGCGATCTACGAGGGCTTTTTTTACGGCCGTGCTGGCTTGCAGCGCGCCGAGTACTTCCAGAGATTCAATGGCGGCGATGGCCAGTTCTGGCGTGACGTCGTCAGTGATACGCACCAGACCCACCACCTTGATAATGAGCTTCTGTCCACTGACAACTGCCTGCTCGAGATCGAGCAGGGTAAATTCCCGAACGCCTAGATCCATCATATTGCGCTGAACGGTGTGCTCCACTGTGGCCGCGTGACTGAATAGCTGGTTGCGGATCGCGGTACGGATGAAATCACTGCGATTGGCGTAAAAGCCCTCGCTGACCATGACGTCTATTCGGCCCAGATCCACATACCCCAGGTTAAGTGTCAGCTTCTCCGACTCGGTGCGTTTATTGTCCATGAACACACTATAACATCCAGAAGGAGTCCTTGTGGATGGTATGAGGAATCTAAATGGAGTTTATTCAGATTCTGTGGTCACGGGGATGCTGCTCTTGACGGCAGCTCCGACCAGCTCTGCTGTGGCGGCAGCCAGCGTCCAGCCTAAGTGACCATGACCGGTATTGTAGAAAACGCCAGGGCGCTTGCCAGCACCTACACGAGGCAGCATGTTCGGCATCATGGGGCGCAGACCTGCCCAGGCGACTACGTGCTCGGTATCGATACCCGGAAAGTATTTGCGACACCAGCTGATCAGTGGGTCGATGCGATCGCTACGAATATCCAGGTTATAGCCATTAAATTCAGCCGTTCCGGCGATGCGCAGCCGGTCAGCGCCCAGACGACTGGTGACCACTTTGGCATCGTCATCCAGCAAGCTGACCCAGGGTGCAAATGACTGGCTCTCTGAATCTTTCAACGGCATGGTCACCGAATAACCTTTAACCGGGTAAATATTCACACGATCACCCAGTTGGGAAGCAAAATGCCGGCTTTGGGTTCCCGCGCAGATGACTACGGCTGAATGACTGTGACGCTCACGCAGTTCTCGACCCTCTACCACCGGCACAACAGGTGAAGTACGACCGGCGCTGGGCCTGAAATGAACATGAATGCCATGCTTGTCCTGTTCCAGCTCTTCCACCTGAGCGTCATAGACGAAATTGGCACCCATCTTGACACAAGCTTCAGCCAGGCCGCGAGTGTATTTATGGATGTCGCCAGTAGAATCGCTGCGTGTCAGATACCCGCCGACGAAATCACCGGCAAGTGCAGGCTCTATTTCCTTCATCTGCTCCGGGGTCAGTAGTTCACGGGTCAGTCCGCCGCGTTCAAGTAATTCATTAACCCGCGTAGCGTGATCAAATCCTTTCTGGTTGGCATACACGTGCATGATGCCGCGTGTCTCTAGATCAAAGTCGATATTCTCATTTTCAGCCCACGCAAACAGGTGCTCACGGGCAGCTAGTGCTAACCGAACAGTCTCGACGGTGTTAGCTTCATAGTTGGGGATATTGCGAACAAATTCTGCCATCCAGCTCAACTTGTGCCAGTCAGGCTTCGGGGATACCAGCAGGGGGGCATCCTTTTTGAACATCCACTTCATGCCTTTGAAGATGGTGGATTTCTGTGTCCAGACTTCAGCATTCGAGGCAGAGAGCTGACCGCCATTGGCAAACGACGTTTGCATGGCAGCATATCGATCACGATCGTAGACAGTAACTGGATAGCCCCGGTTGAGCAGCGAATAGGCAGTAGTAATGCCTGTTATACCGGCACCGATGATGGCAATAGGCTTCACGCAAACACCTCTCGAAAACACGTTAGGAAATCAGACTCAGTTAGAAGAGGTGGAGCCTTGACACCGTCGCTCAGAGCGAGGGTGCGATTGTACGCCTGTGTATGTGGAAAACGTGATGATCAAACGAAACCTTGTGTCAATAAGTGAACACACTCGGTGAGCCTGCGCCACTTGGACAAGGCAGGGGTGATAGGTGCATCCACAGACCCACTGGATTTCATTCTTGCTAGACTCGAAGCTTGCGCGTCTAACACTGTTTGAAACCGGAAAAAACCAGCCATGCCTGAATTTGCAACACGAACCATCGGCAACACCTCGTTAGCGGTTACTGAGCTAGGCCTTGGCTGCGCAGCAATGGCGGGTAATCACCGCCCTGTAGCTGATGACGATATCGCCGGTGCCATTGACGAGGCGCTAAGTCAGGATATTCGTTACGTGGATACTGCACCGTTCTATGGCTTCGGCCGCTCAGAACATTTTGTGGGTGCCGGCCTGCGCCATCGCGACAATTACGTGCTGTCGACCAAGGCCGGTCGCCTGCTGGCTCCCGGTCATCCTACCGATTCTGTGGCCGATGATTGGCCCGGCAGTTTTCCGTTTCACCCGATATATGACTATAGCTACGAGGGCGTGATGCGCTCCTACGAGGATAGTCTTCAACGCTTGGGTGTCAGCCGAATAGATATTCTATTGCTACACGACATCGGTTCCATGCAACACGGCGAGCAAGATAACAGACCCTTGTTTGCAGACGCCATGAGTGGTGGCTACAAGGCGTTGGATGAACTGCGCAGTGCCGGCGATATCAGCGCTATTGGTCTGGGCGTTAATGAGCGCGAAGTCTGTTTGCAGGCCATGGAGCACGGACACTGGGATGCATTTCTGTTAGCTGGCCGCTATACCTTACTGGAGCAATCACCTCTAGATGATCTGTTTCCCGCGTGTAGGAAAGCAGGTACCTCCATTATCCTTGGCGGACCCTTCAACTCAGGTATTCTGGTTGGGGGTGATACCTGGAACTATGCCAAGGCGCCAGCGGAAGTTGTAACCCGCGTAAATGCCATAACCCAAGTTTGCGAATCACACAAAGTGCCTTTACCGGCAGCAGCCTTGCAGTTTCCCCTCGGTTCCCCGCTTGTTGCAAGTGTTATACCCGGGCCTCGCTCTCGCGGGGACATGAAGCAGATCATTGACTGGTTCTCACTGGATATCCCGGAAGGCTTGTGGAGCGATCTTAAAAGCGAAGGCTTGTTGCATGATGACGCGCCACTGCCATAAGAAAAGAAATAGGAGACTTACTGTCATCCCTCAGAATTGACGGCGTACTGTTCAACATTAGCCTAGTGATGCAGTTTCAGCTCGACGATCGTACCGACGTGCATGTCCAAGTGTTGGTTTAGGATCCCTCAAGCAATAGGTGTCACTAGTTGCCTGAGCGGCTGTAAAACTCCATCAGCAGCTGGCTGACAGATACTCTGCGTTCTATATGAGGAAGATGTCCACAGTCCTCATACACCTGTAGTGAACCTCCGTAAGCATCGGCGTTGTCCTGGCTCATCGGGTTAATGACATCGTTAGCACCCCAGATAGTCAAGCGAGGAATCTGAGCTGTCTGAATGGCCATCACTGTTGCTGGCATATCATCCTGTGCAACTTCAATCCCTGTTGAGATCAATTGCAAAGCCTCCCGAGTTCCGGGCTTGTCCAGGTAGGCGATAACAGATTTTGCCAATGCGCGGCCAATCATCTTCCGATCATGAACCAGTGACAACAACAGTGTGTGAATGGCCTCGCGGTCTTCAGCTTGCGCGAACTGTCGCAAAAACTGTGTATTGATCTGATCGCCTAATCCTGCCGGAGCAAATGCAACGAGACTCTGTATGCGGTCGGGCACTTCAGCGGCCAGGTGCATGCTGATTCGCCCTCCAAGGCTATGCCCGATAAGATCAAATGCGTTCAGCCCCGCATTATTCACTGCACCCAGTACGCTATCACCCAGCGCCCGAACAGACCCATCCCCACAATCGCTTGAAGACAGTCCATGTGCCGGCAGATCCATGACCCAGACAGTGCGCCGTTCGAACAAGGCGGGCGCGGTTGCTAGCCACGATTGCCTGTCGGAACCGTAGCCATGCAATAACAGTACATCGGGACCTGTCCCTCCCAGTTTGTCCAGCATCGGATGGCTAGTCATGGTGCGCTATTCGGCAACGGTAATCACGCCCAGAACGGTACCTTCTTCCACAATGTCATCGGGTTCAGAATTGACGGTACTCAAGATGCCGGTTGCCGGAGATTCAATTTCGAGGGCCACCTTGGGCGTTGTAAGCATGAGAACCTGATCACCTTGCTTGACAGTGTCGCCAACTTTCACAAGCCATTCTTCAACCTGAGCTTCGGAGATTTCGTTCCCAAGATTAGGCACAACGATTGGAGTTTCCATAACAATATTTATCAGTTATTCAAATCAAACAGCAATTAAAGACCGCGAAGCGCCATCGCTTTATCGTCCCATTGTCGCAAGCTGTCTGCCACGCCGGCGTGCTCAGGGTAAAAATCTCGACTGACAATGTCGACAATATCGTGTGCCTGTGGGAAGTAGGTGGACTCCATTTCAGCACCCGGTACGATCCAGTTAGGTGCGCCCAGTACTCGTGGTGCAGCCTTCAGGTCTGCAAAGGCAAAGCGCGTGATGTTACTCGACAGCGTCATGGCAAAGCTGCCACGTTCACAGGCTTCGGAGACGATAATCAGGCGTCCGGTTTTACGAATAGAGGCCAGCACAGGTTCGTAGTTGAAGGGCACCAGTGAGCGAGCATCAATGACTTCACACCCGAGACCGCAGTTATCCTGCAGCGATTGTGCTGCAAACAAGCCAGCAAACAGAGCAGGCCCGATAGTGAGAATCGTCACATCGTCGCCGGCTCGCTTAATATCAGGCTCCCCCATGGGAAGCGTGTAATAAGCCTCTGGTACACCACCCTCGTGCCACTGCTCAGTAACATCATAAAGCCGCTGGCTTTCAAAGAAGACCACGGGGTCATTGCTGCATAACGCACTGGCCATCAGGCCCTTGGCATCATACGGCGTTGCCGGATAGAGCACTTTCAATCCTGGTACATGAGCCACCAGTGAAGACCAGTCCTGCGAGTGCTGCGCACCGTATTTGCTGCCCACTGAGCAGCGCAATACCACCGGGACATCCAGTGTGCCACCCGACATGGACTGCCACTTGGCCATCTGGTTGAATATTTCATCGCCGGCACGACCAATGAAATCGGCATACATCAGTTCGATCAATGATCGCCCGCCCTCCAGTGCATAGCCCACTGCGGTGGCTACGATAGACGCTTCAGAAATGGGAGAGTTGAACAGGCGGTGATGGGGCAGGAGGTCTGATAACCCACGATAGACACCAAAAGCACCGCCCCATTCTCGACACTCTTCACCATAGGCAATCAATCGCTCGTCGTGCATCATGTGATGCAGAATAGGCTCAAACAAGGCATCCCGCAGGGTGATGGCACGCATCACCGACAAAACCTCGCCTTTATCGTCCAGGCCATGCCGAGATTTCTTGGCTGTCTGTCGAACTCTGGACGATGTACTCGCCTCTGGCAGATCATCAATCACAGAGGTCGGTTTTTCAATGGCTGTGTGGCTGAACATCAAATCGCCGATAAGTGCCGGGTTTGCATAAATATCAACGGGTGGTGCCAGCTCAGGATTAATCGCAAGTTCAGTTATAGCTCGCATGTTGGCGCGCACATCATCCTGCATGCGTGTCACATCATCCAAGGTGAGTAGATCGTGACTGGTCAGCTGTTGTGCGTAGCGCGCAATCGCATCGTGTTCCTGCCAGGCTTTCATCTCTTCACGGCTGCGGTAGGCATTGGCGTCCGATGTGGAATGACCCGAATAGCGGTAACACTCGACATCCAGCATGGCTGGTCCGTTGCCAGCAAGCAGATGTTCTCGTTGTCTTTCTACAGCATTGGCAACCGCCAGTGGATCGGTGCCATTGACCGTTTCAGCATGCATACCCTGCGCATTGACCCCGGCACCAATGCGCGACAATCTATCCCATGCCATGGTCTCACCAATTGTCTGGCCACCCATCGCATAAAAATTGTTGTTGAACAGAAAAAGTACGGGCAGAGCGCCTGGAGATCTGGTTTCCCACAGCGTGTTGAACTGAGCCATAGAGGCAAAATTCATGGCCTCCCAGACTGGGCCACACCCGGTCGAACCATCACCGGATATAGCGACAGAGATACCGTCACCGTGTAGCTTCTGATACAGGGCGGCACCGGTAGCGATACCCGCAGAACCACCCACGATCGCATTGTTTGGATACGCGCCGAAGGGTGGGAAAAACGCATGCATGCTGCCCCCCATGCCAACGTTGAATCCGGTCGAGCACATGAAGATTTCACTTAATAATCCAAACAGCAGGAAGTTCTCAGCCTGCTGAAAATCACTGCCTCCCAGCTCTGATTGCATCAACCGGTGAACATGTCCATTGCCATGGCTTTGCATGATGTCACCCAGCGCATTAGAACCTAGCTGTGAGATTGCACTCAAACCTTTGGCAATGAATTCGCCATGGCTACGATGACTGCCATAGATATGGTCATCAGGCTGCAACGCCATGGCCATACCTACAGCAGAGGCTTCTTGTCCGACAGACAAATGCGCGGGCCCGCGATAACGATATTCCAGCTCCTCATACTTGCCCATGGCTCGTAGAGAACCTAGCATGGTTTCAAACTCACGCACCATCATCATGTGTCGCAGTGCGTCGACAAGCGGGGCTGCACCACGCTGCTCCAGTTCGTCGCTCAGGCTGCTGTCATAACGGTAGATGTCTATCTGCGCATGATCGAGTTTGCCAGACAAGGCAAATCGTTCCGGTGACACGTTGATGGACTTAGGCATGTTTTACCTCGTGGCTATAGACTCGAGCACGGCCTGTGCACTTGCCTGGTCTGTAATGAGATGATTGATGTATCCGCCCTTCAGTGCGGCTTGCAGAATGTCTGTTTTTTCCAGCCCGGTGGCAATCACCACTACGCCAGGCATGCGTTTAAGCTGACTGGGAGTGAGTCCGATAACCCGTTCGTTGAACGCATGTTTCAACAGTGATCCATTGGCACTCAGGTGATAACCACCCAGATCCCCTACGGAACCCTCTTTCTTCAGGTTTTGTAATTCCTTTCGGGTAACGAAGCCTGCCTTGTGCATGCCGGAACGGGCGATATCGAGACTGCCCAGCCCCATGAGCGTCATATCTGCCGACTGCGCCACTTTCAACGTCTGTTTGATGCTCGGTGATGTTCGTAGTGCTTTGGCAACACTGGCGTTGTCTAGCAGCAATGGCGCATGCAATGTGCGTGACTGCATGCCCAATTGATCAGCCAGCATGTGCGCCAGCCTTGCGCCATCCATACTGCTATCGGTGGCGCCAATGGATCCGCAAGCCTGCACCACAACGCCATCGCAGAGCAACCGCGGTGTTACAGCGTTTATCACTGCGTGCACGTGTGCACCCCAGCCCGTGGCAATGGTCTTGGCAGCATCCAGGTGACTGTCAATAGCCATGGCAGCGCGCGATCCGAACTGGTCCAGCGAGGAGGAGCTTGTGCTGTCAACAGTACCTATGAACACAGTGGCATGCGTCAGCTCAAAGCGCTTTTCTATGGCGCGAGCCAGCGTTGAGTCATCGTGTAGTGCAAAGCGAATCCGGATGTCCACCAGATTCTCATCGCGTGCCTCCTGTAGCAACCGCGACGCCCTGGATACCGAACGATTGATACGCTGGGCTATCGTTGCGAGACTGTCGCCATCCACGTAATACCAAAATGCCACCTGTGCCAGCAGCTGTCGCCGATCCGTTTCCATAACCCAGTATAAGCCAAAAAGCGCAAATAATTTACCCAGACAAGAATAATTGCACAGCATGAACTTACAGTCTTTGTCGCACTCCCTTTAATCTTTGCGGTTGCTGACAACTACGTAACCGTGCAATGATGAAGCTGAGTCCTGACGGTGGTGATACATTTTCATGAAAGTGGAGGTCCGCCTGATTGGTCCGAGAGCATGCGGTGTCAATGCTTTGTCCCTCAAGGAGAGTTGGAGAAAAATTTTACAATGAAGATCATGAACAAACTGGCCGTGGCCGGAAGCGTAGCGATAGCATTAGGTACCACTGGCGCACAGGCCGCCGAATTTGATGGTGTGACAGTAAACGTCATGACATTCACAGGACCGCAGATAGCAGAGCCCTTGCAAAGACGCGGCGCTGAATTCAGTGAAGCGACTGGCGCTGACATTAACGTTATCACCGTGCCGTTTTCCGATCTGTATCAGAAACTGCTGACCGACTGGGTGTCTGGCACAAACTCAATTGATGCCGGTGTATTCGCCCCGCAATGGATGGTTGATTACGTGACGCCGGGATTACTGGAAGATCTCACCGAACAGGTAGCAGCCGATGAAGCACTGGAGAGCGACGATATCGCAAAATTCTTTCGTGAATTTTCGCAAAAGTACGATAACAAGACGTACATGCTAACCGTAGATGGTGATTTCCACATGGTTTACTACCGCACGGATATCGCTGAAGAGTTGGGTCTTGACGCACCAAAAACCTGGGATGACTACCTCGCATTTGCCAAGGCCGCCCACGGCAAAGACATGAACGGCGACGGCGAAGCGGACTATGGCTCTTGCATGGCTAAAAAGCGTAACGCGCAGTCTTACTGGATGATTACATCAGTAGCATCCGCTTTCATTCAATCGCAAGGCACTTCACAAGGTGCCTTCTTCGACACGGAAGACATGTCTCCGTTATACAACAATGAGGCATTCGCTGAAGCGCTTAGAATCTACGGCGAAACGGGCGACTATGCTCCCTCGGATGAAATTAACCTGGACGTTGGCGATACCCGAGGACTGTTTACCAGCGGTCGCTGTGCACTGACTCTTGACTGGGGTGACATCGGCACCCTGGCTATCGATCCAGAAACATCCAAGGTAGTCGATAAAGTCGGTGCCGTTGCACTGCCGGGTTCAACCCGAGTGCTGGATCGTGCAAGCGGCAAGTTGGTTGATTGCTCTGCAGAGACTTGCCCACATGCAGTTGATGGTATCAACCACGCACCTTTCGCCGCTTTTGGTGGGTGGTCCGGTGGAGTCAATAGCAGCGCAGATGACGCTGTTAAGGAAGCCGCCTACGCGTTTTTCTCCTATGTCAGCCAGCCTGCCCAGTCAAATGCCGATGTCACTGTCGGTGCAACGGGTTTCAACCCCTACCGTACTTCCCAGTTTGAAAATATGGAAAACTGGACGAATGCCGGTATGAGTCAGGAGGCGGCAGAGAACTACCTGGGCGCGATACAGACGAGTCTGAATTCGCCCAATATGGTGCTTGATCTGCGTATTCCTCAAAACCAGCGATACCAGCAGATCGTGCTGGACACGGCCATTGCAAGGTATCTGGCCGGTGAGCTGGATATTGAAGGCACCATGAAGTCCATTAGTGATGGCTGGAGTGAAATCACGGAAGAGATGGGTATGGAAGACCAGTTGTCCGCCTATCGCCTCACGATCGGTGCGCAATAGTCACAGGGCCTGATGGCCAAGCAAAAAGGCCTGCTATGCTCGCTTGTTTTCAAGCGACTGTAGCGGGCCCTACGAAACCTTTTAATCATGGCTTCAGAAAAGCTGGACAACTGGCTTGATAGACATAGCGCACGACTTTTTCTATTACCGACTGTATTGTTGATCCTGAGTTTTTCCCTGTTTCCTCTGGTCATATCAGCGTGGTTGTCACTATCGCGCTTCAAGCTGGTGGCAGGCGGCTACGACATCAGTTACATCGGCTGGCTAAATTATAAGAAGCTGTTTACCGGTTCCCAGCAGTTCCATTTCCTGGGTACATTCGCACCGATCAGCCTGGTAGGGTGGTTGATTATAGCACTGACAGCGGCGATCTTATTCTGGGGAATCTACACCTTCCTCATCTCCCGCAATATAACGGTCATAGGCGTTATAGGCCGATTGATCGCGTTTCCGGTTTTGGGCTGGCTAGGCTGGCTGGTGGCGAGTACCACTGGCGAGGGCGGGCGTCTTGGTTCACTGAGCACGACACTCTACTATGTGTTTGCAGGCGTAACGCTGCAGTTTCTAATGGGCACACTGCTCGCCTGGCTATGTGCACAGAACATTCGCGGTCGCGCCTTTTTCCGGCTCGTGTTTTTCGTGCCACTCATGGTCACACCGGTAGGCATTGCCTACATGTTCAGGATGCTGGCCGACATGTCTGTGGGTCCATTCTCGCCTATATGGAAGCTCTTCGGTCTTGGAGAATTCTCTTGGGCGGCGGATCCGTGGAGTGCGCGCATGGTCGTCATCATTGGTGATAGCTGGCAATGGATTCCATTTATTTTCATCGTCATGCTTGCCGCCTTTGAAAGTCAGTCGCGCGATGAAATTGAAGCAGCAGAGCTGGATGGAGCCAGCGGCTGGCAAATTTTCAAGGACATCACATGGCCTTCAGTAGTGCCCGTAGCGGCAACGGTGGTGCTGATTCGTATCATTGAGGCCTTCAAGATAGTCGATTTGCCCAACGTGCTGACCAATGGTGGGCCGGGCATTGCAACCGAGTCGTTAACGCTGCACTCGTTTATCGAGTGGCGTGCGTTGAATCTGGGTGGTTCCTCATCAGTGGCCTACCTGTTGTTGGTGGTATCAACCATCATCTGCGTATCGTATTTTCAGCTAGTGGTGTTACCCATGAGGCGTGCGCGAGAATGAGCTGGTTTGAATCGCAAAAGCTCGGGGAAATGGCACCGGGAACTAAGGTCATCATTTACAGCCTGTTGTGGTTCTGGGCGTTTGTGGTGGTGTTCCCGTTGTACTGGGTGGTGATTACCTCATTCAAGCTGCCGGTGCATGTCAGCGATGGTCCGGACTTTCTTCCGTTTATTGATTATCAGCCATCTCTGCACGCGTGGAAGTATATATTCATTGATCTGGGTAGTGACACGTTCCGCCCGTACCTAAACTCGGTCATCATCGCCAGTATCTCCACCGTGTTTGCCATGATCTTCGGGTCAATGGCCGCTTACGCGCTGGCTCGACTGCATTTCCAACCGAGGCTGATATCCATCGTTCTATTTCTTATTGCGCTGGGTCTGGCAGCCTACGCAGCGATTTCGTTTGGTGTCGACTGGAGACTGGCATTGGCGCTGGGTATTGCTGTGTTCTTCTTTCTGGTCAGAGCACTGCAACGAGTACCGTCTCCTCGTCTGGGTAACGGCGACATACTTTTCTGGGTTATATCGCAGCGTATCCTTCCGCCGATAGTGGCAGCATTGCCCATCTACATCATGTTCCAGCAATTGCATATTCTGGATACGCACTTCGCTATCATTCTCACCTACATAACGGTCAATCTGCCTATTGTCGTCTGGCTGATGTATGACTTTTTTGTGTCTATCCCGCGTGATATTGAAGAATCTGCCGGGCTGGATGGCGCCTCCAAGATACGCATCTTTTTCGAAATGGCGCTACCGCTGGCAAAACCGGGACTGGCAGCAACCAGCTTGCTGGTACTGATCCTGTCGTGGAACGAATACTTGTTGGCCCTGTTTCTGTCGACGGCCAAAGCACAAACCATACCGCTGCTGGTAGCTGCACAAAATGCAACACGAGGCCCGCAGTGGTGGTACATGAGCGTATTGATCATCATCATGATCGTGCCGGTCGTGTTACTGACCATCTTGTTGCAACGTCTTATATCCAAAGGTCTGTTGCTAGGAGCCGTAAAAGGATGAACTTCTCATGACAGTTGTACTCGATGGTATCTCCAAGTCGTTTGGTAACACACCGGTACTGCACGGGCTTGATATCAATGTCGAAGAGGGTGAATTCATGGTTTTGCTGGGCGCTTCTGGCTCAGGTAAAAGCACCGCATTGCGCATGATTGCAGGGCTTGAAAGCACGACCGCAGGAAAGGTTTTCATTGATGGTCGCGATGTGACCGAGGTGTTGCCAAAGAATCGAAACGTGGCTATGGTTTTTCAGTCCTATGCCCTGTATCCGCACAAAACAGTTGCGGAAAACATTGGTTACCCTCTGAAAGTACGCAAATTGCCAAAAGCCGATATTGAGGAACAAGTGCGTGATGTTGCCGGCCAGGTACAGCTACTCGAACTTCTGGAACGCTATCCACGCCAGTTGTCGGGTGGACAGCGCCAGAGAGTTGCACTGGCCCGTGCCATGGTGCGACGGCCCGCAGTTTTCCTGATGGACGAACCGTTGTCCAATCTGGATGCCAAGCTTCGGGGTCATATGCGTACTGAGCTGAAGCGGATGCAGCATAACCTTGGCATCACTACTATCTACGTCACGCACGATCAGGTCGAAGCCATGACGCTAGCCGACAGGGTCGCGATACTGGAAGGGGGCAAGCTTATGCAGCTTGCGCCGCCCAAGGATATTTACAACGATCCTGCCAATCTATTCGTCGCTCAGTTTATCGGTTCACCACCCATGAACCTGCTGGAAGGTAGTCTCGCACCAGGGTTGTTCACCTGCTCAGACGTTGCCATACCTGTCAACAACAGCGCACGCGTCGCACAGGCAACGCTGGGTGTAAGGCCAGAAGACTGCAGCGTGGTGGCACCGGATGCGGGTCAGATGAATGCCACCATTTACGCCACAGAGCTGTTAGGTGACCACACGCTGGTTACTGCAACCGTCGGCGATTCAATCGTGACAGTAAAGGCTGCGAAGGACTATGAGGCAGCGCTGGACACACCTATTGGTATTGCCATCGAGTCGGCTGCTTTGTATCTTTTTGATCGTACTGGAGAGCGCTTGCGCTAGCTTTTGACAGACACGAATGAGCCGGGTGCTGCTTCTATAACATCCAGTTTCCCATCACCGGGTACACGTTTGCCCACCTTCTTCCCCGACAACGGTGCCAGCCATTTGTCCCAGTCGGTCCACCACGACCCCTTGAATTCTTCAGCCCCATCCATCCACGCTTTCAGATCTTTAGGCTGATCCTCATTGATCCAGTGGTTGTACTTCTCAGCAGAGGGTGGGTTGATAACCCCTGCTATATGGCCTGAGCCTGCGAGCATGAATCGAACCGGGCCAGCATATAGACCGGTGGACTTGAACACCGAAGGATAGGGCGCAATGTGATCTTCCTTTGCGGCCTGAAGATAGACAGGGATGGTGACTTTGGACAAGTCGATCGGGACACCCTTGAGGGTAATACCACCGGGTCTGGACAGATTATTCTTGATATACATCTCGCGCAGGTAAAACAGGTGAGTTTCACGTGGCATGCGAGTGGAGTCTGCATTCCAGTACAGTAGATCGAACTTAAGCGGATCCTTACCCAACAAATAGTTGTCAACGTAGAACGACCAGATGAGATCGTTGGCTCGCAGCATGTTGAAGGTGGTGGCCATGGAACTACCTTCCAGATAGCCTTTTTCATCCATCATGCGCTCCAGATTATCAACCTGCGCATCATCCGTGAACAGCTTAAGATCGCCAGCTTCAGAAAAATCTGCCTGTGACGCAAAGAAGGTGGCTGCTTTGACTCGTTGGTCGCCAGTCTCAGCCATGTAGGCCAGAGTTGCACTAAGCAGAGTGCCGCCGATGCAATAACCGATCATTGACATCTCTTTTGCACCGGTGGCATCTTCAACGGCATCAAGCACATCCAGAATACCTTCCTGCATGTAGTCCTCGAACGTCTTGTTACCGAGTTTGGAGTTCGGGTTAACCCAAGAGATCACGAACACGGTATAGCCCTGAGCTACTGCCCAGGCGATGAACGAGTTTTTCGGCTGTAGATCGAGAATGTAATACTTGTTAATCCACGGCGGCGCGATGACCAACGGACGCGCGTGCACTTTCGCCGTTGTGGGTTCGTACTGAATCAGCTGAACGAGATCGTTTTGATAGACAACCTTGCCGGGGGTCGTGGCGATGTTTTCACCCAGGGTAAACGCATCGGGATCGCTCATCATGATGCTGAGCTGGCTGGTTGCAGGATCCAGATCACGCTGCAGGTTCTGCATTCCCTTGACCAGACTCTGTCCACCCGTTTCCATCATGGTTCGAATGGCCTCTGGATTCGTCAGAAAAAAGTTTGACGGTGAGAAGGCATCTGCCAACAGCTTTGAATGGAACACGATTTTCTTCTTGTCACTTTCGCTGAGCCCTTCGATCTGCGTCATGGTGTTAACCATCCAGCGTGATGTAATCAGGTACGACTTCCGGATGTAATCGAACATGGGATTACTGGCCCAGTCTTCATGTCGAAAGCGTCTGTCATACGGTTTTTTTTGTTTGTCATCTGAGTGGCCAGCGCCAGTAGCATTCTGCATCAGCTGTTGAGTGGCCTGCTGCATCAAGTCCAGATGCTCCTTCCAAAGCTCGTAATTGGACTGCATCAGCTTGGCGGGATCACTCGCCATGAGTTTTGTTGCGTTGGTAAATGCCGGGCCGATGTTCAACGGATCCATCGAGTCTGATGATGGTGACAACTTGGACGGATCCATGGATTGAGTCAGCATCTGGTGAGACTGATTGAACAGATCAGTCATCATCGAGGTGTTTTTCTGCCAGACATCGACGAACGACGTCGACAGCATTTCCATGGGGTCCTGCGATGGTTTTTCTTTATCGCTCACGCTCTGTCCTCGGTGTTGTACTGAGAATTACACTTTTACTAAGACTTACGTTATTCGGAAAAGCAAGGCTACGGGGTGTCGTCGTCCTTCTTGTATCCCGGCCGCTGCTGAAACAGAGTTTCCCAGTTCTTGATGTTCTGAGCGGTCAGCTCAACAATGGTATCCAGCGGAGTGGATGACAGCATGTCCTGCATCTGGGACTGCACGGTACGCTGTTGCCCAACAAAGGTATCCACGCTTTTCTGCAGGTATTCGGCCATCATACCTTGCATGGGATTGCCGTAAAACCGAATCAGTTGTGCCAGCAGCATTTCAGTAAGAATGGGCTGACCGCCGTTTTGTTCTTGCTCCACAATTATTTGCAGCAGCAGGGGGCGAGTGATGTCATCGCCGCTGGTGTCCTCAACAATCTGGACATCTTCTCCATCCACAATCATCTGGCGGATGTTCTTCAAAGTCACGTGCTTGCTGGCTTCTGTATCGTACAGACGCCTGTTTGCGTACTTCTTTATGACTCGTACTTTGTTCACTGATACTCACAAACCGTTGGCTATACCGACACAATACAACGCAAAGAGTAGCGCAGGTTCCTTAATTCGCTGGAACCTGCGCGTTTTCGCGTGACTGCCTGCGGATAGCCACTGCCTGCTATTTTGCTTTGGCAGTCGTCTTTTTCGCAGTAGCTTTCTTCTTGGCGCGAGCTGCTTTGGCAGGCGCTGTTTTTTTGCTGGGCTGAGCAGTGGGCGCTGTCTCCACGCTGCCGGGCTTCGCCATCTCACCTAACTCACCCACTAGCGCTACATACTCCGCTGCACGCTCGTTGACCTTGTCGGCAAATGCCTTGGTTTCAGCTACACGCTGTTCGTACACTTCCTGCATGTTAGCGTCTGGCTCTGGCACCTTGACCTGAGCAACTGCATACTCCATCAGATCGCCCATCAGATCGTAGTTCTTGCGTGCGATCCGTTCGAACGCCTGAGCTGCAACATTATTCATGCTTTGAATCGGTTCAAGGCTTTCGAGTGTCTTCTTTTGCATCTCTGCAACCTGCTGATCTACTGTTTTCATAGTCTCTCCACGTGTGACGACGATGCTCTATTTGTAGGACGCTGTTGCGGTCTCTAAAGCTTCTTTCGCTTTTCCACCGAACTGCTGGGCCATGTCTGCGTACTCGGCAGCACGGCTGTTCATCTGCTCTGTAAACGCTGAAGCTTCAGACATCTGTGCCTGAGTAATGTCAGCCACATTGTCACTATTCAGCGGCAGGTTGACCTGCTTGACCGCGAAGTCGATCATATCGCCTGCAACGGCGTAGTTCTGGCGAGCCATCTGCTCAATCGCTTCTGATGCCATCGTGGCAAAGGCTTTCATGGGCTCAAAGCTGCGAGCCTGCATGTCAGCCATCTGCTTGAATTGCTCGTTCATTGGTATCGTAACATTCGTCATACTCTAATCTCCAGGTTGAAAAGAGGGATTCACCTCTTGTTGCAGTGCAGTATATGGATTCTGATTTTGCATTGCAATATGGCGTCCTGAAAATTATGGAAAAAACCGTAACCTATCTATAAGCCATTGATATTGATCACTATATTGATCTTCAAATACCCTGTGAATCAACGGAAAAAAATGGCCTGATTCCACGGTGTCATGTTGCAGCGCACTGCGTCAAGATTCTACCGCTAGCCAATATGATACCCACCATTGACTGACAGATCCGTACCCGTGATGTAACCGCTGCCCACGTCGGCGAGAAAACTGACCGCACGAGCAATTTCTTCAGGCTCGGCAAATCGGCCAACGGGTATCTGTCTGATGATTTTCTCCCGTACCTTCTCCGGTACCGCTTCAATCATGGGAGATTGCACGTATCCAGGTGAAACAGTGTTTACCGTAATGCCATCACGAGCCACTTCGCGCGCTAGCGCTTTAGTAAAGCCTGTCATGCCAGCCTTGGCCGCTGAATAGTTCGTTTGACCAATCTGTCCACGTTGACCATTCACTGAGGAGATATTGACAATGCGGCCAAATTTTCGGCTAGTCATCGGTCCGATGACCGGACGACTGACGTTATAGACTCCATCCAGATTAGTACGAAGAACGGCACTCCATTCAGCGGGCTCGAGATTCGCCAGTTTTGCGTCTCGCGTGATACCTGCTGCACAGACCAGCACACCAATGGGCCCGCTATTTGCCTCAATATCCAACACTGCATCATTGCAAGCTGCGGCATCGGTTACATCAAACGGTATCAACTTTACGTCTAGGCCATCTTGCGTCAAGGCCTTGATCACAGTTTCACTTCTCTGTTGATCGGACGGGTGGCAGTTGGCCAGCACCTTATATCCTGCAGAGCAGAACTGTCTGCACAATGCTGTGCCAATCGCGCCGGTTCCCCCGGTAAACAATACCACTGACTGACTCATGACTTTATTTGACCCTGTGCGTTGTAGGACGATCGTTTGGAAACAGGCTGAATTTTTGCAGTGCAGTATACGATAAACATATGTTTGACGTGCTTATAAAGAGAAACTACAGTTCTGGAGTACGAAAATATGTAATAAAAATAGTTGTTTATAATTCTTCACAACACTAAAGATGAGACTGTGCCAGATTCGCCATGCGATGTAAATCGACACGGCCTTCCAGAATTTTGCAGTAGCAACACCCTCTCCCAACCCTTTGATATCACCACAAGAACTCAAATCACTGCTCGAACGCCGTACCGCAATGAAGGGTAGAGGCCAGCAGTTCGACCGTATCCTGCCCAGGAAGCAGAACCTGGTCAGGCGTCGCCGGGAGTACCGCGTCTATGTGCCACGCGGTTATGACGGTAACAAAGCGATGCCCATGGTAATGGTTCTCCATGGATGTCGGCAGGATCACCATGATATTCAGTCCATCTGCGGATTGGATGCTATTGCAGATCGTGAACAGTTCATTGTTGTCTACCCCTATATAACCAGCTATTCAGGCATGAGAACCCAGAATTGCTGGGGATGGTGGCTTAGTCGGCAGCGAAAAAGAAACAAGGGTGAGGCTGGCGATCTGCATCAGATCGTGGCGGAGGTGGTGAATGAGTTTGCCGTTGACCAGTCACGATTGCACGTCTGCGGTCTTAGTGCAGGTGCCGCCATGAGTGTTGTAGCACTGACAACCTACAGCGATATCTGGAGAAGCGGTGCCAGTGTAGCGGGTGTCCCCTACGGTGAGAGCGCTAACTGTGTAAAATTTTCTCAGCATGTGGCTGTGCGTATGCGCCCGCTTTCCATGCTCATTCGTTCTATGGAGCGTGTGCTGGTTTCAACGCCACCCAAGCTATTGGTGATCCAGTCCTCGGCTGACGAACAGGTCGGACTTAAGCTTGCGGAGAACCTGCGTGACTGCTGGCGTAGCACATGGGCGTTCAGCCTGTATTCTCCAACAAAACCGGAATGGACGGTAAGCTCATCATCAGGCTCCGTGGACAGCGTGGCTTGGAACTACGATCAGCATTCCACCGGCGCTTCACCAACAGAGCTGGGTTATTTCACACTCGACAATGTCCCCCACGGTTGGGTGGGTGGTAACCCCGGGCAATTCAGTACGACCGTGGGCCCCAATCTGTCAGAACTGATTTGGGCGTTTTTCCAGCGAAGCTGAAAACATGGCGGTTGGCTACTTTGGAGTCATTTTATTGTAAACTCGGTCGCACCATACGACACAACAGGTTTTAGAAGATCGAGAAACCTTGGAGCAGGTCGGATGCGAGACACTAATCAGCGATGAGCATCTGTATCCTGGCCGGGTTTGCTTTCCTGGCGCTAATTACTGCGGTTGGCGTTTACTGGCGCCGCTGCGCCAGACGCGAAAATCGCCTCCGACGGGCAGCTGAGCAGCGGCTGCTCGATATGACGGAGAAACTCCAGACAGGAGTGTTTCAGCTGAAGGACAGCAGAGACGGTCTGATCAAAATTGTGTTTGCCAATCGCCGGGCTCGTGAATTAGCCCGTTTGCCGGAAGGTGATCTCGACAACGCTGATCCGTTTTCGGCATTCAATTGCATACATGAGGTCGATCGTGAGGCGGTAGAGCAGCGATTTCGTGAGTGTCTGACTACTGGAGACGATCTTCATGAAACGTTTCACGTCTATCTGCCTAACGGGCAGAACGGCTGGATCCTGGCGGATGCGCGGCGTGAGAGCAATGTTGATGGCGGCTATATCTGGAGCTGGTATCTGTTTGACCTGACAAATGAGCGCACCTTGAACGAAAAGCTCAATAGCGTTCTGGTTGCTCGAGATGACTTCGTTGCAGCAGCAGGTCATGAACTAAGGGCTCCGATCCAGAACGTTTCGCTGGCACTGCAATCTATCAACAAGGACCTGCTGAACGAGGATGATGCAAATCGGCTGTTAGCTGCCAGAGTGGCCTCATTTGATCTCGAGGAGTTGGTTGATGACTTCATGGAGATCAGTAACATGGCTAACGGTGTGGTGAGTGTTCGAAACGAACCATTCGATCTTCATGATCTTATACGTTCGATCTGTAGATCTTTCACGGGTACTGCACAGGCCAGAAATCTGGGTTATTCGAATGTAATTGAAGCTGATGTACCTCAGTACGTGCGAAGCGATTCTCTAAGGTTGAAACAGATACTCTACAATCTGTTGAACAACGCGTTCAAGTACACCAATACCGGATGCGTCAATCTGCAAGTCAGCTGCCTGTCGAAGCTGGTGGACAGTGAAGATCAGGAAGGCGAAGATCAGAATAGTGAGGATCAGCTGTTTATCGAATTCAGTATCAGCGATACCGGCACCGGCATACCGGCCAGACATCTTCCGAATATTTTCGAACCGTTCGAAATGGTGGAATCACAGTCTCGCAAAAGCAGTGGTCTGGGGCTGGCTATTTGCAAACGCATCGTGTCATTAATGAATGGCCGACTCAGCGTTGATAGTGAGGAGGGTGTGGGATCCACGTTCACAGCCTCACTTCCGTTCCAGCTAGCTGACAAGATCAACCAGCATAGCCTCAATGCACCGGTCGATGCAGTACCTGCAATTGATGAAGGCGTCTGTTCAACCGCATCAAATACCATTCTCGTGGTCGATGACAGCGAGATGGTTCTCGACATGCTTGCCGCGTTGCTGGAGCTTAAAGACTGGCAAGTGCTGTCTGCCTCCTCTGGCGTAGACGCACTGGCTATGGTGGCAAAACACAGTATTCGCGCCGTTATCACCGACCACATCATGCCCGGCATGAGTGGGCTGGAGCTTGGCAAGATTCTTCACGACAAGTATGCGAACAACGGTGACCGACCGGCCCTGATCATGATGAGTGGAGGTCTGAGTAATGACTGCGCCGAGGAGGCTAGAGAATTCTTTGACGCTTTCTTGTCGAAACCTGTTCGTGCTGACGACATACACGATGCGATCATGTCACTGACAAATAGCCACCTGGATGTCGTCTGAGGTGCACAGCCCGGCGGCGTGTCTGGCTGCCAGCTTGAGTGTTCTGGGCGCGGCAGGAACCGCCTCGGACAATTTGTTTGAGTTAGATACCGAATTAGGACAGACTACAGCCATAAAAGCATATACGAGGTATCGCGGTGTCTATCGACGACAGAATTGTCACCGATCTGGTCAACAACCGAGTGGATTTTGTCACTACCGTGCCCTGTAAGCACATGCTGGATGACCAGCCCACCAACTTTTACATGCTGGGCACAAAGGGGCTATCGTCCTCAATTGGGCTGGGTGTTGCCTTGGCGCAGAAACAAACAGTCATCTCGATTGATGGCGATGGTTCTGTACTGAAAATGCGAGTCGGGAAACGTCAAAGTTCCCGTCATACAGATGGATCCAGTTGTTATCAAGGATCGGTTCATGCGTGAACTGCAATCCCTTAACGCCTGATACGTCGCATGTCGTCGATCCATACCTGCAACGATGCAAGGCGACTTGCGCGCAAACGTCTACCATGGCTTGTATTTGATTACATTGATGGCGCCGCAGGCGAAGGTTTTGGCGAAAAACTTAATAGAGAGTGTTTGCAGGCGCTACGGCTACAACCGCGTGTTCTGAATAACGTTGAGCATCGCAGTGTATCGGTCAATGTGTTCAGCCAAACCGCTCAATTGCCCTTTGGCATCAGCCCCATGGGCATGTGCAACCTGTCCAGTCCTCATGCTGACCGATGGCTTGCGCAGCTGGCTGCGAAGCACTCTATCCCGGTGGGTGTGTCAACCGCTGCCTCCACGTCTCTTGAAGACATGATTCGAATGGCGGAAGGCCATGCCTGGTTCCAGCTGTATTTTAGTGGCAACGAAGATTCATCAACCGCGTTGATCAAGCGCGCTAAACTGGCGGGTTATCAGACACTGGTCATGACGGTTGATGTGCCAGAAGTTGGCAGGCGACCCCGAGAACTACGGCGCGGCTTCAAGATGCCCTTCAAACTCGGACCGTCGCAACTGCTGGATTTTGCGCTGCATCCGCGCTGGTCAGTGAACACGGTCAGACACGGCAAGCCGGAACTGGCCAACTTCGGTGGCGAGTTTGGAGCCTTCGAGCGTACGGCGAGTCGCGCCGGTGCCGATTGGTCATTGCTAGGCAAGATTCGCGACAGCTGGATGGGTAAGCTGGTCATCAAAGGTGTGCTTAATGTTGATGATGCGGTAAAAATCAAATCAATGGGCATTGATGCTGTACAGGTGTCGAGTCATGGCGGACGACAACTAGACAGCGGGCCACCTGCCATAGAATGCCTGAGCCGCATTCGTGATGCGGTAGGTTCCGAGTACCCTCTGTACTTTGACAGTGGATTGAGATCAGGAGAGGATATCGTCAAGGCGTACGCGATGGGGGCAAGCTACGCTTTCATGGCACGACCTTTATTGTTTGCCATGGCGGCAGAAGGGCAGGCAGGGCTTGAACAGCTGTGTGATGTGCTTTCGCAAGAAACCAGCATAGCATTGGCACAACTGGGCGTTTGCCGCATAACCGATATTCATCGCGATATGCTGGTCAGCTGATGCGCCCTGTGCGGCTCATGATACTGGTGCGTGCAGTGTCTCCTGGCAGTAGTATCCACGGGGTCTGGTTAGCGACTCGCGCACGCTATGCCAGCCCCCCACGAATGCGTCATTAGCAGCTCAAGCCGTTCAGCTCTCTACCTTGTCTTGCGTCTTAGTCTCAAAGTCGCCGGCATCGTGTCGTTCGTGCAGCTGTTCTTCAGGCTCACCGAAGGTCCTGTTAACCATGCGACCGCGTTGTACCGCTTCACGCTGTCCGATACGTTCTGCCCACTTAACCACGTGGGTGTACGACTGGGCATCCAGAAATTCTGCCGCACTATAAACTGTATTCATGACCACAGCGCCGTACCAGGGCCAGATAGCCATGTCGGCAATGGTGTATTCGTCGCCCGCGATGTAGGGGTTGTCTGCCAGCTGGCGATTAAGGACATCCAGCTGGCGTTTGGTTTCCATGGTGAACCTGTCAATGCAGTATTCGATCTTGAACGGGGCATAGGTATAGAAATGTCCGAAGCCACCGCCCAGGTAAGGAGCGCTACCCATCTGCCAGAACAGCCATGACAGGCATTCGGTGCGTCTGGCAGGCTCAACCGGTAGAAACTCACCGTGTTTCTCTGCCAGATATAGCAGGATTGAACCAGACTCGAATATCCGGGTAGGCGGTGTGGTGCTGTGATCCATTAGCGCCGGAATCTTCGAGTTAGGATTGATATCCACAAAGCCACTGCCAAACTGATCGCCGTCCCCGATCTTGATCAGGTACGCATCATATTCAGCGGCACTAATGCCCTTCGCCAGTAGCTCCTCAAGCATGACAGTTACTTTCACACCGTTGGGCGTGGCCAGTGAGTACAACTGCAAGGGGTGTTTGCCAACCGGGAGTTCCTTGTCGTGGGTAGCTCCCGCAATGGGCCGATTGATACTGGAAAAAGCACCACCGTCCTGCGCATCCCATTTCCAGACTGCAGGGGGCGTATAGTCGTCTTTTGTACTCATCTTTCTTTAAATCCTGTTAATTGTGGGTCAGTCAAACGAGCTGTCCTTTTATCGTTCGGGAATGGCCTCGGAACTGGGCGATCATGATGTTGTTCTGATTAGTGATAGCGATATCGTAAATACCACTACGCCCGGCTCGCGATATTTCGTGAGCACGCGCAGTCAGCGCATCGTCGATGAAAGCTGGATGCACGAAGGTAACACTGCAGTGCTGTGCAACAGCACGTTGGTTGTAGGAATTGCAGGCAAAAGCGAACGTAGAGTCGGCGAGGGCGAACAGGTACCCTCCGTGACAGGTGCCATGCCCGTTACACATCATGTCTGTCACGCTCATCGTCATCGTGCATCCACCGGGTGTAACGTTCTGCAGCTGCATACCCAGAGACTGTGACGTAGTATCAGTCTCCCATAAAGCCCTGGCGCATTCCTGCGCCAGTGTATTGGCTTGCTGATCAGATTCGGTCATGTCGGTAGTAGAATCCATGAGATGCTGTTTATGCGAGGTTGAACGGCCAGTATACAAGTCACACCGGCATGAACAGAACTGTAACCAATTGTCAGACTATGCCGTGCGACGTTGTAATACACCAGGATTGACTCAATGCTTTATGAATAATCACAGGAAAAATTCACATGATCGATACCGTAAAACGCAACACTCTTAAGCGAATGGGCCTATCAGCCGCTGTTGTCGCCGCGACAGGCTGGACAGGGACTGCCTTCGCAACCTACACGGTTAACGTTGAAGATGCCGGGGATAACGCACTCTCACTGGCAAACATACAAGTCAATACTCGGGTGTCTGCGTTGACTAACGACATCGAAGTACTGATCACCAATACCGGTGATCAAACCACTCGAATCACACAGATGACGCCATCGGAAACATCAACCGGACGTGGTCGATTCGACTTCAATGCACTCATGGCCAATGGCGATCTGACACTAGCACCCGGCCAATCCGTCACCGTCCCCATGTCTGCGCACAAGGTAGTAGTAAACGGCTCGCTTCCAGCTCATCCCGGCCAGCAGGCTCAATCACTGCATTCAGCGCTAAAGCGTTCTTTCAGTGTGGTGACTGAAAACGATGCATTTGCCCGCGTCAGCATTGTTGAGGGTATTCGATACGGTTGATATAGGTAGACCCCAGTGTTGCATAAAATTTCGGCCCAGAACCGCTTCGCTGCTTCTATAGCAGCATCTAAGTACCGGAGGCGGCCCCCGCTGTACTCATTTTTTCTGGATCTCTCGGGGCCGCCCAGGCCTAGAGTGACTGGGCCTGCGCGGCCCGACTCAATCCAGTAAAAACTCCGTGCAGCGCCTTATATACAGCTCTATAAGCTTCTGGACTCGAAATTTTATGCAACACTGGGGTAGAGTTTTTCGCGTGTTACAAACCTTGCGTGTTCACATACAGCGAGTAGATGGATGTACTCGCTGCCATGAACAAACGGTTACGATGCAGGCCACCGAAACACAGATTGGCACATCGTTCAGGTAAATCGATCCGACCAATCAGCACGCCTTCGGGGTTAAATACATGCACCCCATCAAGTGCGTCTGTTCCCATGCCCCAACCGCACCACAGATTGCCGTCTATATCTACGCGAAAACCGTCGGGCGTACCATCGGATTCTGCGTCGGCAAACACGCGCTCTTGTTTCAGGGTAATGCCATCCACAACGTCAAATGCCAATATTCTACGTGGTTGACTACGTGATGCAATGACATACAGAATCGATTCATCGGGTGAGAACGCAAGACCATTTGGCTGATTAATGCCCTCGGCCACGACAGTAAGCACACCGTCTACACTCAGCCGATAGACGTTAGCCGCAATTTCGGATCCCGTTTTCATGCCTTCGTAATAACCGAGAATGCCAAACACCGGATCGGTGAACCAGATCGAGCCGTCAGATTTGCACACTATATCGTTGGGTGAATTCAGTCGCCTGCCTTCGAAGTGAGAGGCAAGCGTCGTGATGGCACCGTCGTACTCGGTGCGAGTGATGGTTCTAGACAGGTGCTGGCAAGTTAACAAGCGCCCCTGACGATCACGCGTATTACCATTCGCGTTACCGGACGGCTTGCGAAATACTGCAGCTGTTTCGGTCACCTCATCCCAACGGTACATGCAGTCTCCGGGTACATCGCTCCAGATAAGGGCTCGACTGTCACCAAACCACACGGGTCCTTCACACCAGCGATATCCGGTAGCCAGACGTTCCACTTTGGCCAAAGCCAGTTTGTATTGATCGAATTCGTCGGTCACAGAGCGTACGCGAGAATCCGGGTAACGTTGGCTAGGCTGCCACGGGTTAGTGTTCATGTATGAGTTTTCCTGTCTGTTCGTGTCATCACGACGTTGTCACCCTATAATAGCTGCCCCCCGCTAGCTTCCGCACACTTAATGTCGTCTAAATCAGGTGGTGTTGACTTTGGCACGTCCAATTCCAGTGTCGGCTTCATGCAGCAGGGTAAGCCCCGGCTGGTGGAGTTCGGGGATGACGGCGTCTCAGTGCCCAGTGCCGTTTTCTATTCGTCTGAAACAGCTGACACCTATTTCGGCAAGCAGGCTGTCGGCGAGTATCGAGCAGGCACAGAAGGGCGCCTGCTACGTTCCCTGAAATCGGTGCTTGGCTCATCGCTGATGAACGAAAGAACCACCATACGCAACCGGCGTGTGCTGCTCACCGACATCATTCAGGATTTTTTTGGCTACCTGCAACAGGCGCTGAGTGTCGCCGTGAACGAACCTGTCGACAACGTGGTAGTGGGACGTCCGGTGCACTTTGTCGACGACGACGATAACAGCGATCGGCAAGCCGAGAATGAGCTTCGCAGTATTGCGAAAAGGGCTGGATTCCAGGGTGTGGAGTTTCAGTTCGAGCCCATTGCTGCTGCCTTGAGTTACGAAAGTACTTTGTCCAGTGAGCAACTAGCACTGGTGGTAGATATTGGTGGTGGTACCGCCGACTTTACGCTCATTCGTCTGTCTCCAGACAGGCACCACGACACTGATCGAACCTCAGACATACTGTCCACTCATGGTGTACACATCGGCGGCACCGACTTCGACCGACTACTCAGTCTGCAATCAGTCATGCCTATGCTGGGCATGGGAACAGCGGTGAAAAATTCATCCCGCCTGTTGCCGAGCTCTGTCTACTTTGATCTAGCGACTTGGCATCGAATCCCTCTGCTGTACAACCCCGCCACGTTGCTGAACATAAAGCAGATGATGCTGGATGCTGAGCAAGTCTCTAAAGTGAAAGATTTGCAAGAGATAGTGAGTAACCATCTCGGGCATGAGCTGGCCGGCATGGTTGAGCAGGTCAAGATCCAGTTGTCAAACGATCAGCGCGCACAGTTTGCGCTGGCATCATTATCGTCAACTCTGGCGGGACAGATTGAACGTCAATGTTTTGAAGCTGCCATAGAAAACGCCGTACAGCAATTAATGGATTGCATTCACCTGAGTCTTGGCAGTGCTGGACTGCCAGCAACTGCTGTTACCAGTGTGTTTTACACAGGAGGTTCATCGTCCGTGCCGCTGTTACAACGGCGTATTCATGATTTGTTTCCAGCCGCAGATCAAGTGCGCGGAGATAGGTTCGGTAGTGTGGGTCTGGGGTTAACGATTGATGCCGCTCGAAAGTTTGCCTGAGATCAGATAGTCACTGTGATCAGCAACCCTGTCTGACAAGCATTGCCTCAAGCTTGTGCGCATCCAGAAAAAACGACTCACCGGTTGCCAGAATCTGCCGTACTGTTTCTGGATCTACCGGAATACCATCACGAAGCCGTGACGCGCGGCTGTTGATCTCAGGCTCGCCGGGCAGAAGCACTTCATCGGTGCCTTTCGCTGGAGGCCTGGTCTTGATGAATTCATAGAACTCCATCGTTCGTCTGGCAATTTCTTCAGGCTCATCAAATGCGGCAGGGTCGATGATGACGGAGAACATGTTGTTGATTACACCATGCGGCAGGTGTTCCATTGTGGCAACCGTACTGTCGCTGGCCAAAGCACCTGCTAGCAATTCCACGAATATACCGAGGCCTGAACCCTTATGAGCCCCAAAAGCGGATAGGGCGCCTTCGCGGCGATTGGCCATGGGATCCGGGTCCAGTGTCTCCAGACCGTCCGGGCCCACCAGACAGCCTGGCGGCATCCTCTCGCCCTTGTTGCTGGCGACACGGACCTTGCCGAAAGCCACAGTACTGGTAGCGATATCCAGTAGTGGAGTTGCCGCACCGTTAACCGGCATGGCCATGCTGATCGGATTGGTGGAGAAGCCACTTTCACGCGCACCATAAGGGGCAACGATAGGAAGATGCCCCACCACGTTAACCATGTGCAAGGACACATAGCCGCGCGCTGCACAATATTCAGAATAGGTACCCACTCGAGACACATGACCAGAGTTACGCATACCCAGCACGGCCACCTTGTGTTCCGGTACCGTTTGCATGGCATGATCCAGTGCGACTAGTGCCATGCGATGACCAAACCCGCGCCTGGCATCTACCACAGTTATGGCGCCAATAGCGTCGTGTAGCTCGGGTGTCTGGTTAGGCACCAGATTACCGTCGCGTACCTGATCACCATACAACGGCAGCATGCCAATACCGTGAGAGTCGTGGCCCGACATATTGGCCTCGGTTAGATGCTCTGCGACAATGGACGCTTCGTTAGTGTCGCAGCCGAAACCCTCAAGCACGGCCTTGGCGAAAACGGTCACTGACGTGCTGGTATAGTTGACGCTGTTGTTCATTTTTGCATTCCCGTGTTGCATCACGATGTTGCACTGCGATGTTGCACTGCGATTTAATAGCCTAGGAATACTATACTCATGTTGAAGTTCGGAATCCTGTCCACCGCCCGTATCGGTATTGAGCATCTCATCCCGGCTATTCAGCAAGCCGACAATGCGCAGCTGGTGGCTATCGCATCGCGAGACCACAAACGCGCAGAAAAACTGGCAGCCCGATTCAACGCACCTGAGGCATTTGGCAGCTACGAAGAACTGCTGGAGTGTCCTGGTATTGACGCTGTCTATATTCCGTTGCCTACCTCCCAGCATGTGGAATGGGCTCTCAAGGCAATCCAGGCGGGCAAGCACGTGTTGGTTGAGAAGCCGCTAGCATTGAAAGCTGCCGACATCAACAAACTGATCAAAGCGCGAGACAAAGGGCAGGTAACCGTTGCTGAAGCCTTCATGGTGACTTATCATCCCCAATGGCTGAAAGTAAAAGAACTCCTGGAGAAAAAGAGCGTAGGCTCATTACGTCGAATCGAATCATCGTTTACCTATTTCAATCGCGACAGCAAGAACCTGCGCAATCGGCCAGAGCTTGGCGGTGGTGCTCTACCTGATATTGGTGTGTATCCCACCGTATGCGCCCGCTTCGCCACTGGGCTTGAACCGGTAAGCGTAAATGCCAGTGTAGAGTTCGATCCCGATTTCAACACAGATCGATATGCCAGCGTAAAGCTGAATTTCAAAGGCGTGGACATGAGCTTTTATGTCTCCACGCAAATGGCCAATCGCCAGACCATGGTATTCCATGGCGACAAAGGTTTCATAGAACTCAGCGCACCGTTCAATTCCAACCTGTACGAGGGTGACGAGGTTCACGTACACAACGCAAAGCACTCTGAAACCAGAGTGTATCGGTACACCGGTATCAATCAGTATAAAGAGCAGGTTGAGGCCTTTGCTCGCAAGATTGCAGGCAAATCACAACACTGCTTTACGCTAGAAGAATCCGTGCTGAATCAGAAGGTGATTGATGCCATATATCAATCGGGTAAGAGTGGCAAGCGTGTGACGGTGTAGGGCCTTAGTATTGTCAGCGAAATATACGCGCGTATACGAGAGGTTCTGGTTTGAGTACGGGGTCTTCAGATGATTTCTACATCGATGAATGTGGTCTGGCGTCCTATTTCGAAGTGTAATGGCTGGGTAAACCCCAGTGTTGCATAACATTTGGGCCTAAGCCTAGAGTGACTAGGCCTGCGCGATTGGGCACTTCCAGGCCGGGGGTTTGCTGTAAAAGCAATGTCAGGCAACCAAAAGTAGAAAAACCCACTGGCAGTCACCGCATTCCTGATTTGCGCAGAAACGCTGGCGATGTGTACATCAGTATCGGGTGAATCGGTGGAGATAGCGTGTAGCAACTCGGCGATATCTATAACGGGTAGTGTGGTGCTCATGGGCTGCCCTTCCGGGTTCGCTACTATTCACTCTGAACGTCTTTCATGAAAAACACACGGCTGTAACCATCCTCAAGTGCGCGTGTAGTTTCCACGTAGCCTAGCTTCGGGTACAGGGCCAGGTTTTCTGTCATGGCCTCATTGGTGTATAGCCTGACAACGCCATGGCCGCCATCAAGTGCGAATAATTCCACGTGGGTAATCAGCTGCTTACCAATGCCGCGTCGTGCAAAGCGAGGATGGACGGCTACGTTGTCCAGTAATACAGCGTGGTCTTCAGCGATGTAGACAACATAGCCTGCCAGTTCACACTCGTGCTCATACACATCTACCTTGTGGGTCTTGAGCAATGCGGGAAATTCGGCTTGCATGGGTGCAGGCTCACGACCTATTCGCGCCACATACAATTCGTAGGCAGCTTTTGCACAATCCTTGATGGCCGGTAGATCGTTGAGTCTGGCAGGCCTTATCATGGCATTTTCTGCGGCTACTGGTTTGCCAGCACGTCCCAACAGGCGCCCATCGTGTGATAGTCGGTTTTGCCCGGAGGGGACTTGATATTATCCACGGCTGAGCCGTCTCTGTTCCGGATGCGGAACCATGCACCCTGATCATGATCAATCAGGTGAGTCCAGCTATATTCCCAGAGTCGCTGGTAGTCCACCAGATAGCGTTTTTCATTCGTGTAGCGGTACAGACGCCATGCTGCAGCGAAGGCTTCAGCGTGTACCCAGAAATATTTGTGATCATCACTGAAGGTGCTATCGGGTGCGAAGCCGTATACCAGTCCCCCATGCTCTTCATCCCAGCCGTGAGTCATGGCAACATTAAACAATTCCTTAGCGCGTTTTACCCACAACGAGTGAGGTTGCCAGTGGTTCAGTTCCAATAATAATTTGCTCCACTCTACCTGATGCCCCGGCTGAAAGCCCCAAGGCCTGAATAGATCATCAGGCTTGTCGATGTTGTATTGCATGTCGCACTGCCATTCCGTGTCGTAGTGCTCCCAGATCATGTCGTTGTTGGATCGGGCCAGATCTATGGCGAAGCGTTTGGCTAGTAATGCGGCACGATCAAGATAGCGAGTATTGTCTGTGGCTTTCATGGCCAGAAGCAGGGCTTCGCACATGTGCATGTTGGCGTTCTGACCCCGATAAGGATCCAAGGTGGCAAGCGTTGCGTCTCGCTCGTCCGCGTAGGCGCCGGCTTTGCTATCCCAGAACTGCTCTTCCATGAAATCCCAGATCTCATCGATGGTCTGGATCTCTTCAGTGACGCCCGCGATGACAAGGCTTGCGGCAGCCAGCATGACAAAGGCGTGACCGTAGGCCATTGCTCGGCCATCAGTGACCTCGCCATTTTCGATGACCCAGGCGTAGTGCCTTGCCGGTTGGCGGTGGACTCTTTTAATGAATGCCATGCCCTCTTTTGCCCGTTGCAGGTACTCAGCTGTGGCCGTTGTAGTGGGTGTGCTTTCCATGGACGCCATAGCGTAGTTGTAGACGAAGCGAGTTGAGCTCACCAAGTGTCTGGTATGCGGGTCATACACCGACCCGTCATCGAGAAAACACTGGTGGAAGCCGCCGTCATCGGCCCGCACATTCGGTTCATAGAATGCCAGGATGGACTGGATGTGGCCCTGCAGGAAGCTGGGGGACGTAAAGTCTGGAATGGATGTCTGGTTCATCAGCGGAGTATACAATGTCGGACCGTAAGCTCTATCGACAGATTTGAGGATTCAAAGCCATGCCCTTGTCCATGAATCGGAACGTGTTCATCACCTGTGCGGTTACAGGCTCAGGTGCCACTCAGGACAAAAGTCCGCATGTGCCCCGATCTCCCCGACAGATTGCCGACAGTGCCATTGAAGCCGCGAAAGCGGGTGCAGCTATCGTGCATTGCCACGTCCGGGATCCTGAAAGCGGTGCTCCGCGCCGTGATGTTGCACTCTATCGTGAGGTGACGGACCGTATTAGAGATGCCTCTGTGGATGTGGTGCTCAATCTGACGGCCGGCATGGGTGGCGATATGGTGTTTGGCGACGTTGAGAAACCGCTACCAGTGGCTGAGGGCACCGATATGGCCGGGGCTACGGAGCGTGTAGCGCATATTGCTGCGTGCCTGCCGGAGATCTGCACGCTGGATTGCGGCACCATGAATTTTGCCGAGAGCGACTACGTGATGACCAACACGCCTGGCATGTTACGTGCCATGGGCCGTATGATGACGTCGCTGGGCGTCAAACCGGAAATTGAAGCCTTTGACACGGGTCATCTGTGGTTCGCCAAACAGCTGGTTGAGGAAGGTGTGCTGGACGCGGATGCGCTGGTGCAATTGTGTTTGGGTGTACCGTGGGGCGCCCCGGATGATCTGAATACCTTCATGGCTATGGTCAATAACATACCGGCAGACTGGCATTGGTCCGCGTTTGCACTGGGCAGAAACGAGCTGCCTTATGTTGCAGCGTCGGTACTGGCTGGTGGCAATGTGAGGGTGGGTCTTGAAGACAACTTGATGCTGGCGAAAGGGCAGTTGGCCACGAATGCGCAGCTGGTAGAGCGCGCGGTTAACATCATTGAGAATATGGGGGCCAGCGTGATGAGCGCGGCTGAGGTACGCAAGATGCTGAAGCTAAAGCTGCAGGTGGCAGGGTGATCTGGACAAGCATGAGACCCGGGACATGAAACAACCAGAGCGAATAGCGTGTATCGGTGGTGGCGTGATCGGTGCGGGCTGGGTTGCACGGCTTATTGAGAACGGCATCGACGTGAAGGTGTTCGATCCTGCACCCAATGCCAGCGAGAAGATGCAGGCGGTGCTGGATAACGCCGACAGGGCCTATGCCAGGTTGACCATGGCGCAGCGACCAGCCAAGGGACGGTTGCACTTTTGCGAATCTATTGCCAGTGCTGTGAGCGATGCGGCATGGGTTGTCGAGAGTGTGCCTGAGAGGCTTGATGTCAAGCATGCGGTGTATAGGGAAGTGGAGGCTCATGCTTCGGCTGATTGTATAATCGCCTCTTCCACGTCGGGGATTATGCCGAGCGATTTGCAGTCAGAGATGCAACATCCGGAACGACTGATCGTTGCTCATCCATTCAATCCGGTGTACCTGTTACCGGTGGTAGAAGTGGTGGCAGGCACGAAAACGCAAGCGGATTCTGTCGAGCGTGCAAAACTGTTTTATGCATCGTTGGGTATGAAACCTATTCATGTGCGCAAGGAGATAGAGGCGTTTGTCGCCGACCGTTTACTTGAAGCGATCTGGCGTGAGTCTCTGTGGTTGATCAAGGATGGCATCACTACCACAGAGGAGCTGGACGACATCGTACGATTTGGCTTTGGCCTGCGTTATGCGCAGATGGGGGTTTTCGAAACCTACCGTATCGCTGGCGGAGAAGAGGGGATGCGCCATTTTCTGGCACAGTTTGGTCCGTGCCTGACATGGCCGTGGACCAAGTTGATGGATGTGCCGGAATACAACGACGAACTGGTTGATCTGATAGCTGGACAATCTGATGAGCAGTCGGGTCATCTGGGTATACGTGAGCTTGAGCGTATTCGTGACGACAATCTGGTGGCTATACAGCAGGCGTTGAAAGCCAATGAGTGGGGGGCTGGGCTTGTATTGGCAGATTATGAAAAGAAGCTCTTTGATGCGGGGGCTACACAGGCTGGGGGTATGGATACGCTGGATTTTTCTGCTCCGGTCAAAACAACTGAACGGCGTATACCGCCGGACTGGACCGACTACAACAACCACATGAACGAGGCGCGTTACCTGCAGTGCTTTGGTGATGCCACTGATGCGTTCATGCGCATGATTGGCTGTGACGCAGACTATATCGCATCGGGCGGCTCGTACTTTACGGCTGAGACTCACATCCGCCATCTGGACGAAGTAGGTGTCAACGAACCGGTAAATACGTTGAGTCAGTTGATTGCAGGGACGGGCAAGAAGCTGCACTTGTTCCATTCGCTGTATCACGGTGACGGGCGTTTGCTAGCCACGGGTGAGCACATGCTGATTCATGTCTCACTGGAGACACGGGCGGCAAGCGAGCCTTCGGCGGCGATTCAGGCGAAGCTCAACACGATAACTACGCAACATGGGAAACTGCCGTTGCCCGAAGGTGCCGGGCGTTTTGTCGGGCAGGAGAGATAAACAGATGAATTTTGGTTTAAGCGAAGAACAACGTCTGATCGTGGATACCACGAGAGCGTTTGTGGAAAACGAGCTATATCCGTATGAAGACGCTATCGAGCGTAGTGGTCAGCTGGATATGGATCGGGTACGTGAGATTCAGACAAAGGCGATAGACACTGGGCTCTATGCTGCCAATATCCCAGAGGAACATGGCGGTGCCGGGCTCGATACGGTCAGTTGGTTGTTGTACGAGAAAGAGCTGGGCAAGGCTAACTATGCGCTGCACTGGACGTGTGTAGCGCGCCCGTCGAATATTCTGTGTGCGGGTACACCTGAGCAACGCGAGCGTTATCTGGCGCCGTGTGTAGCGGGTGAGAAGTGGGATTGCCTGGCCATGACAGAGCCTGCTGCGGGGTCTGATTTGCGTGGTATGCAGGCTACGGCCAGGCCTGATGGTGATGATTGGATACTCAATGGCACCAAACATTTCATCTCGCATGCTGACATCGCCGACTTTGCCATCTGTTTCATGGCCACTGGCGAGGAGGATACTCCGCGCGGCAAGAAGAAACTGATCACCGCGTTTTTCGTGGACAAGGAGACGCCTGGTTTTAATGTGCGCGATGGTTACAAGAACGTCTCGCATCGGGGCTATACGAATTCCATCCTTGAATTTGATAGCTGTCGAATTAACAAGCGGCAGATGCTGGGTGAATTACACAAGGGGTTTGAAGTGGCCAACGACTGGCTGGGTGCTACCCGGTTACAAGTCGGTGCCACCTGTCTAGGGCGTGCAGAACGTGCATTTGCACACTCAGTAGAATACGCGGCACAGCGAGAGCAGTTCGGTCAACCGATAGGCAAATTTCAGGGTGTCTCGTTCAAGCTTGCCGACATGGCAATGCAGATGAAGGCGGCTGAACTCATGATTCTTGAAGCTGGCTGGAAATATGATCAGAATACTGCCACTGATGCCGACATGGCGATGGCCAAACTCAAGGCGAGTGAGATGCTGGCGTTGGTGGCTGATGAGGCTATCCAGATACACGGTGGAATGGGATTGATGGAAGACTTGCCGCTCGAGCGCATCTGGCGAGATGCTCGAATTGAACGTATTTGGGAAGGGACGTCTGAGATTCAGCGTCATATTATTTCACGGCATTTGCTGCGCGTGCACGGCGCGTGACATTAGCTCTCATCGTAAACATCGGAATCACTCATGACTGATCAAGACCCTATAAAAACCGAGATCCGGGGTTCAATTCTGCATGTGACGATGGACAGGCCCAAGGCTAATGCCATTGATCTGGCTACTAGCCGAATAATGGGTGAAGTGTTTCGTGATTTTCGCGATAATCCTGCTTTGCGGGTTGCTGTGTTAGCGGGGGCTGGTGAAAAATTTTTCTGTCCCGGGTGGGATCTGAAAGCGGCTAACGATGGGGACGCTGTAGATGGTGACTACGGTGTGGGAGGTTTTGGTGGTTTGCAGGAGTTACCTCACCTGAACAAACCGGTGATTGCTGCTGTTAATGGTATTTGCTGTGGGGGCGGGCTTGAGATTGCATTGTCGTGCGACATTATCCTTGCTGCAGAGCATGCCTCTTTCGCGTTGCCGGAAATCAACTCTGGCACCGTGGCAGATGCAGCATCCATCAAGTTGCCCAAACGTATCCCGTATCACGTGGCCATGGAAATGCTGTTGACCGGGCGCTGGCTGGATGTTGAAGAGGCGCAGCGCTGGGGCTTCGTCAATCACGTGTACAAAGCGGATGAGCTTGCTCAGAAGGCCTGGGAGATGGCGGAACGGCTAGCGGCGGGGCCGCCTTTGGTCTATGCCGCTATTAAAGAGATTGTGCGCGATGCTGAGGATGCAAAATTTCAGGATGCACTTAACCGGGTGACTCAGCGTCAGCTGAAAACGGTCGATACACTGTACGGCTCGGAAGATGGCCTGGAAGGCTTTCGTGCATTTTCTGAGAAACGAGATCCAGTCTGGAAGGGGCGTTAACAGTGAAAGATTCAGTGAGTGGCCGATCAACGACCAACAAGGCGTTGCGGTTGAATCTTGATGAGAAAAAATACGGCACCATTGCAGAGATCGGCGCTGGGCAAGAGGTCGCCCGTCAATTCTTTCTGGCAGGCGCTGCAGCCGGTACTATAGCCAAGACCATCTCGGCCTACGACATGCAATTCTCGGATGCTATCTATGGCACGCAGGAGGGCGGGCGCTATGTCAGCCAGGCCAGGGTCGAGGCCATGCTCGACAAAGAGTTTCCATTGGTTGTAGAGCGAGTAGGCACGTCACGTGCGCGATCATCTCGCTATTTTTCCTACGCCGCTACTGTGTCGGCAAAGAGCTTTAATCGTGACAACGAATGCCATGCCTGGTGTGGTATTCGATTGCAAATGTATCCCGGTGCAGAAGCGTCCGACATTATCGTACACGTTCGCATGCTGGAGAATTCCGCAGAGCAACAGCAAGACACGCTGGGTATTCTGGGTGTCAATCTGATTTATGCCGCTTATTACTACTTTGAAAATGCTCGCAAGATCATCGATTCATTATCTGATGCGCTGGGCACTCAAAGAATTGAAATCGACTCCATCGTTTTTCGAGGCCCGTACTTTGAGGATATTGACAATCGCGCGATCAATCTGCATCTGATCCGTAGCTGGAAAACCCGCGCTATTGTGTTCAAGCCTGATGGTCAGGTTGCAGTGCCTGCCGAGATTTTCTACAAGAAGAACGTATTGACCACGCGCGGCTCGTTCAAACCGGTCACTCGCTTGAATGTCGACATGATTGAGCAGGGTTTTGAAGCGTTCAAGAAGCATGATGGTGTTACTGACCAGAACTCGATCATTCTAGCCGAAATATCGCTAAACGATTCTTACGGCAAAGACCTGATGGTGCCCGAGGAAGATCTCATAGCGCGTGTGAGGCTGCTTAACTCACTGGGCTATAGCGTCATGGTGTCGGACTACACACGCTACTTTTCATTGCGTGCCTATTTTCGTCAGTACACTGCCATGCAGATAGGCATAGTGGTGGGCATGATAAACATCAAGGAAATCTTTGATGAAACAAAGTACGTGGGCGTGGAAGGCGGAATGCTGGAAGGCTTTGGCAAGCTATTCCCGGATAATACCCGTCTGTTCGTTTACCCGGAGCTGGGTGAAAAGGGCGAGCTCAAGGATTTCACCAGCCTTGAAATAGAAGCGCATGTGAAGTACTTGTACAAACACCTGCTTGAAAACCATTTTATCTTCGGTATCAATTGCAGTGATACCGAATTGTTGTCTATCTACTCTCGTGATGTACTGGCCCAGCTTCCCAAAGGCCGCGGGGATTGGGAAAACAGCTTGCCTCAGGATACGGTGGATCGCATCGTCAAGAACAAGCTGTTCGGTTATCGCGAGTAGCGTGAAAGCGAGTAGCGTGTTGCCGTGTTTTTGCCACTACGCATTTACATTTACTACAATGCGTCCTTTCACCTGACCTTTGAGAATCTGCTTGCCTAGCGCTGGTAGTTCTTCCAGTGTAGCCGAGCGTACCATGGCGTCCAGTTTGTCCATGGGTAAGTCTTCAGACAAACGCTGCCAAGCCTGCACACGATTCTCATACGGTTGCATGACAGAATCGATGCCCAGCAAGTTCACGCCGCGTAACAGGAACGGGATAACCGTTGCCGGCAGATCTGCACCACCTGCAAGGCCCACTGCGGCCACCGACGCTCCGTATTGCATCTGGCCGAGTACGCGAGCCAGCATGGCGCTACCCACCGCATCCACACATCCTGCCCAGGTTTCGGCTTCCAGCGGGCGTTTGACCGTCTCGTTGATCTCTTCTCGAGCCATAACGGCCGTGGCGCCCAGACTCTTCAGGTAGTCGGTAGTTTCTGGGCGACCAGTAACCCCTGTGACCTCGTATCCCAGATTGGCCAGGATAGCGGTAGCCACTGAGCCCACGCCGCCGGCTGCACCGGTGACCAGCACGGGTCCGTTGCCAGGCTTCAGGCCGTGCGCTTCGAGCGCCATGACGCTGAGCATGGCAGTCAGACCTGCAGTACCCGCGGCCATTGCCTGACGAGTGGTGAGAGACTCGGGTAGGGGCACCAGCCACTCGGATTTAACGCGCGCCTTTTGTGTATAACCACCCCAGAAGGCTTCGCCCACGCGCCAGCCGGTTAATACGACTTTGTCGCCAACCTGATACGCGGGGCTATCTGATGCGCTGACGGTACCGGCAAAGTCGATACCCGGCACGTGAGGGTAGTTGCGGACCAGCCCCCCGCCAGGCCCGATGCACAGACCATCTTTGTAATTGACCGTGGAATATTCCACCGCCACGGTAACGTCGCCCTCTGGTAGCTGTGACTCATCGAGAGATTGTACTGAGGCAGATGTTTTTCCATCGTCGTTCTTCTCTACGACAAGCGCTTTGAAACTCATGATAATTCTCGATTCCAGGTGAGGTATCGCAGCATGATAAATGAAATAACCCGGTGTGCAGGCTGCACGTTAGAATATCAGCGCAGCCAGCTCGAACTCGGACGGGTATGACCACAGAACAGATCATCAATCTATCCGGGTATCGGTTTGTCCATCTGGATGATCTGCCGGCGCTTCAACAATGCTTGAAAGAGGAGCTGTGTCAGCTGGGTATGCAAGGTTCTGTGATGCTTGCGGGCGAGGGTATCAATTTGTCTCTGGCCGGTAGTGCTGCGGCGGTGCAACTTACCCGTAATTGTCTGGACAAGGATCCTCGGTTAAAAGATCTGTGGTTGAAGGAAAGCGCATCGGAGTCGGTGCCGTACAAGCGGCTGCGCGTTCGCGTCAGAACTGAAATCATTGCTTTTGATGGACAGGATTCCGAGTCGCTTCAGGCTGCTCGGCCTAAAGCTCAATCCATTGCGCCGCTTAAGCTCAAACAGTGGCTGGATGAGAACCGGGATATCACGTTGTTGGATGCACGCAACGATTATGAGATTGTGTCAGGTACGTTCCCGCAATCCAGGCATCTAAGTATCAAGAATTTCCGGCATTTCAAGGCGGCGGTCATGCAGTGTCTGGATGAGGGCACGCTGGATAGACAAAAACCACTTGTCACTTACTGCACAGGCGGCATCCGTTGCGAGAAAGCAGCGCCGTGGTTACTGGAGCAGGGTTTTTCCGAGGTGCATCAGGTAGAGGGCGGTTTGTTGAACTATCTGGAGACCTGTGGCGATGCGCATTGGCAGGGTGAGTGTTTTGTGTTCGACGATAGAGTTGAACTCAACCGTGAGCTGCAGCCCACGGGTGCGGGCCTATGTGATTATTGCCAGTTGGCGGTACCTGCAGGTACTGCGTGTCGATGTCAGCTGGGGCAGCATTAGAGGCGCAGTTGTGCTGCCGATGTCTTCAGTATCTTATTGATCAAACAGATGATCCCTGATCAACAGGAGGGTCGGTGTACGAGCGTCTCCAGCAGTGCTCAGCGTGTGGGACAAGCGCGCTAATGAGGTAACGGGGTGAGCTGCCCATCCGCAAGCAGTGGCTAGCTGCAGGATGTCTGGTTCATGTAGATCTACGCCAACCGGTTCGATGTTTTTGTCTATCATGAATTGTTTGATTTCATCATAACCCCCGTTTTCGTGAACAATCAAAATCAGCTTCACGTGTGCATCGATGGCAGATGATAATTCTCCTAGTGTGAACTGCAATCCGCCATCTCCGGCGATAGCGACAACCGTGTTGTCGTCTCCGGCTCCGACTGCTGCACCAATGGCCGCTGGCAGTGCGTAGCCGAGCGTTCCGAAGCCAGTTGCAGAATTGAAGTAACGGTTAGGCAGTGCGGTGGAGAATGCGCTATTACCCGCGTAGATAATTTGTGTTGAATCCCCCACAATGATCGGCGCGGGTGGCAATGCCTCACAAATGATGTCGAGTAAGGCCACATAGCGTGAATAACGTGGGGAGAGGCTGCTTTGAACCTCTTTCATGCAGTTTGCAGCACGCTTGATACCGTCACTTTTCGTATTTTGCAGCAAAGGGAGTAGCAAGTTCAGTGTGCCTGATGCGTCACCCACGATAGCCAGCTCTGAAATTCTTGTGCGCATTAGTTGTTGCGGATCAATATCGATGCGTATCAGTGTGCCAGGTATGCTGAATCCGCCATCGTCATTGAAATCGTAGTCGGTGGAACCAAATTCGGTACCGATGGCGATAATGATATCAGCATCGTTCACCAATTTTCGTACCGATGGCAGGGAGGCGGAGGCACCAACAGCTAACGGATGATTGGCCGGCAGGATGCCGCGTCCGTTAACTGTCATGACGACGGGAGCATCCTGTTTTTCGGCGAGTTGTCTTACAGACTCACCGGCGCTTCTGGCTCCGCCGCCTACCAGGATTACAGGGCTGTTTGATGACGCTATCAGTGCTGCTGCGTTGGCGATATCCAGTGGGTTACCTACGGGTCTGTGCAATCGCGTGACAGGCGTGTCTGTGGCGTCAGGCGAGGGCACGAGATCGTCTGGGATGTTCATGCCCAGAACGTTGATGGGAACCTCAAGATGCACCGGGCGTGGACGTGCGCTGTCGAATACCGCAAATGCACGGGCCAGTACACATGGCAGCTCTTCTGGTGTGTGCAGCGTGTGGCTGAATGCACAGACACCGCTCACCAGCGCTTGTTGGTCTGGTAGCTCATGTAGCCAGCCATCGCCAGAACCCATTCGTCCGTGCGAGTTGACTGTGGAGATAACGAGCATGGGCACAGAGTCTGCCCAAGCCTGTGCCATGGCAGTAAGGATGTTGGTCATACCGGGGCCGCTGATGATGAAACAGACGCCGGGTTTTCCTGTGGATCTTGCATAGCCATCGGCCATAAAGCCTGCCCCCTGTTCGTGCCGTGGGGTCAGAGTACGCAGCGAAGAGCTGTGCAGAGCGCGATATAGCTCCAGTGTGTGAATGCCGGGAATACCGAATACGCAATCGACATCGTATCGTGTGAGTAAATGCGTGAGCCAGGCGCCGGTATTCATTTGAGGTTTTTTAAGGGTTCCTGATGGTCGGGAGTAGGAGTGCTGAGTTTAGTGTAGCGGGATTGGTGAATAATCCGCTGGAATTAAACTGCAAGCTTCGCTTATGATTGACACCCAAGGTGGTGTCACCCGCAGCAGATGTGGCTTGTTCAGGGGCCGTTTGTGCACGCGCAGCGGTAAACAGGGGAGAGTTATTGCGTGCAAATCTCGTTCAAGTCGCCAGAGTTAACGATTGGCTGTAGCGCTGCGCTGCTGCTGTGTGCGCAGTTTCCGGCAGTGGTTGTCGCAGGCCACGGACTGGATATTTTCGAAGACGATATTCCTGTGGTTTTGTCGGCCTCCCGATTGATCCAACCCGTATCCAGTTCACCGGCGTCCATGACCATTATAGATGCCGAGATGATTGAGCTCAGTGGCGCCAGAACCATTGTTGATCTGTTAAGGTTAGTGCCGGGAATGCAGGTTGGCAAGCTGGTAAACGGCAATCCTGTTGCAACCTACCATGGATTGTCTGAGCGCTATAACCCGCGACTTCAGCTAATCGTAGATGGCAGGCCCACCTACGTGCCACTGTATGGTGGCATTCCCTGGAGCGAGTTGCCCGTTGCATTAAGCGATATCCAGAGAATCGAGGTGACTCGTGCTCCCAATGCCGCAACGTTCGGCCCCAACTCCTTTGCAGCGGTTGTCAGTATCATCACGCGGGCGCCTGCATCGGGTTCTGGCTGGTACGTCAATACGGAAGCGGGTGGTAATGAATTTCGTTCTGGCACGCTCTCATACTATAAATCCGGAACTGACGCGGCTTACCGAGTAACCTTGCAGGGCGAACGCGACGAGGGTTTTGATAATATTCCCGATAAGGAGCGCAGCACTCTGGGGTCCATCAGAACCCACTGGCAATTGAACCAGACTGATCGGATAGGGATTGATCTGGGCGCTGTTCGCGGCGGTCATACCGAGCTGGACACGGTTGTAGAAGAGAACGACATCGTAGGTTATGTCGATACACTCAACGCCTATACACAGTTCGTCTGGGAGCGTGCACATTCCAGCGATGATTCTTGGCGTGTACAGTACTACTATAACCACTTCGATATCAAGGATTCGGGAGTGTCGACAATTGATGTCTTTGCTCTTACAAGTAATCCGGATTTCGCCGGACTGACTTTAGACGTTAATGTTGACAGGGACTCTCGTTCCAGTCGTCATGACCTTGAGATTCAGCGTACGACCCGACTCAATCAAAAACACCGGCTGGTCTACGGTGCGGGTTTACGTGAAGATGCTGTAAGAGGCAGGTTCCTGTTTGGTGATAATCGAAAGCGTAACGTCTCAACTCAGCAGGTGTTTGCGCATTCCGAGTTTGAACCGAGTGAGAAGTGGGTGCTGAACAGTGGTTTGTTGCTAGAACATAACTCGCTCTCTCATTTCAGTGCATCTCCTCGTTTCAGCCTGTCGTGGAAAAGGATGCCCGGACAGCAGTTACGACTAGGCTATTCTCGTGGTATTCGTACTCCTCTGTTACTGGAAGAGGAAGGCGTTGTCGAATTCAACCTGGAAGTCAGCAACGGTATGCAGCTGGTTGATCAGTTCATTGTCAACGAGGACAAGCTCTCATCAGAATCCATTGATGTGGTGGATCTGGGTTTCTACTATGACAATCCGCAACGTGGTCTGGGCATTGATACCAAGCTGTCCTATCACGAGATAAGGGACGTTATCGCACCACAGTTAACTAATAACGTTGAAACAGACACGTTCGATCAGTTAGCCCGCGTTTACCGTAACCGGTTTGATTTCCGGTTCTCCACATTCGATATACAACTGGAATATCAACAGCATAGTCGCTTCAGGTTGCGAGCAGCCTATGCCTATGCTTTTGGCGCGGATCGTTCATTGTCACAGCGAAAACTTGTACCGAGGCATACACTGTCCCTGTTCGGAAGCTTGCGTGTTGACCGGTCGGTCACCGCTACAGCCGAGTACTATTATACCAGCGGCTGGATCTGGGATGACGTAAGAGATGAGTCAAGACTGAACAGGCTGGATTTACGCTTGGCAAAGAGTATTCGCCTGGCACGTTTAAACGCTGTGGCAGCTTTACAGGCCGAAATGGACTTGGGTAATTCCATAGATTACCTTGAACGCAATAAAATAGACAATCTGTACTTTGCACGACTGACTGTACAGCTTCCCTAGATAGCCGTATGTCAAAGCGTGCGTATCACTTACTGTCTGGCAGCATCGCAGGTGTGCTGATCCTGCTGTGGCTCTTTACTTTTCCAGTGCAGTCACAAACAACTCTACGCAGAGTACCTGATAATGATCAGTCGGATAGGTACGCTCTGTCGATTGTGCTCGGTCTGACGGACAGCCTTACCGATAAGGTAAAAATAGCGATCGGCTCACAACTGGCCGACTTCGATGCTACGGTCATTGATCTGGACGATCAGGACTTGAGTTCTGTTGTCTGGCCTACTTCAGGTCAAGTGATTGCAGTGGGATATCTTGGTTGTCAGGAGGCAGTAACCCGTGTCACGTATCTGGACGTGCACTGCGTCCTGCTCACTGAGGAGAACTTCAGACACATTGGACAAGACGAAGCGGCCTCTAATATGAGAGTGATCAGTGCACTGGTGCTTGACCAGCCCATTGAGCGCCAGGCACGTGTTGCCAGGCAGGTGTATCCGGCGTTATCCCGCTTCTCAGTACTGGTTGATGACAGCATCAGACAAACAAGCCAGGTTGACGTGGAGTTGAATTTTACCTTGTACAAGGCCGATCAGGCACTGGCTCCTCAATTGAGCGAGGCATTGTCCACAACAGATGCCCTGATTGCCATTCCAGTGTCTGATGTATTCAATCGCTCAACGTTGCGCACCGTTCTGCTAACAGCATACGGCTACGGCAAGCCTGTCATCGGGCTCAGTCAGGGTTATGTCAAGGCAGGAGCGTTGATCACCGCCTATTCGACGCCTACACACGTATTCAGACAGATTGCAGATCGCCTTCGCGCGTCCAGGTCCCAGCAGGCACGACGATCACACACACCCAGCATTGAATATCCGTATTATTTTTCTGTGGTGAGTAATACCAACGTGGCCAGGTCGCTGGGTCTGACTCGACAGTTCAGGTTCGATCTGGATGCAACGTATGTTGATGGAGATTTTCGCTTGTGAGAAATCTCTCCATAGCGAGCCGTACCTTGCTGGTGGCGTTTGTGCCTGCATTGCTGGTTGCCATTCTGCTGGGGCTCTACACCGTTGTCTATAGCGTCAGAGACGGAGATGTTGCTGAAGTGCAAAGGGCTGTTGCTCTGGCCAAGGGTTTGGCTAACGCGAGTGAATTTGCTGTCGTTACAGCCAATACACAGTTGCTCGATGAGATTGCACAACCTGCTTTGTCCATTCCTTCTATAAGCACTGTGCTGTTTTACGGTGTTGATGATACCTTGCTGCATCGCGCAGAGGCTGTTGATCAATACGATAGTCATATCGGACCGATAGCCCATCAATTTCGACAATGGGTATCGCCATTGCCGGTGATAAATCGCATCAACGCATCCGTGCTGAGAACCAATCTGATTGGATATGAAGATTCGTTGTTTGAACAGTTATCGTCAAAACAGCCTATGCCTTCTTCCGCCATCCAACCTACAGCGAAAGAGGGGCGCATTGAGCTTATCGTCGATCTTACTCAAGCTTACAAGGATCAACTGATTACCATTCGGCGAGTGCTGCTGTATGTGTTGGTTGTGCTATTGCTGGCTCTGGCGGCTGTTTATAAGCTGGCATACTCGGTGATAGATCCTGTTAGATCTCTGACACATTCAATACGCTTGTTAGCCCGGAACGAATACGTGCAAGTCGCCATCGAGCCGGTGGGTGGCGAGCTGGATGAACTGGCTCACGGCGTGAACTACCTGTCTGCAGAATTACGCACCTTTCATGCGCAGCAACGCAAGGCGATTGAACTGGCAACGATAGATTTGCAATCCACCCTGAATCTGCTTGAGCAAAAAAATCTAGAGCTTGATCAGGCACGGGAAACGGCTGAAACGGCCAATGCGTTCAAGTCGCAGTTCGTTGCCAACATGAGTCATGAGATACGGACGCCGCTCAATGCTATCATTGGTACCTTGTCGGTGATGAACAAGGCCGGGCTGGATATTGCCCAGCTGGATCAGTTGAGCATGATCAGGAATTCGTCCAACACGCTGTTGTACCTTATCGAGGATATTCTTGATATATCAAAAATAGAGGCGGGGAATCTGGTTGTTGAGTCCATCAGTACCGATCTTGAAAGCCTGCTGGATGAGATACACGTCATTGCTGCCTTGCAGGCAGTAGACAGTGGAATAGAATTATTCGTAGCACCACTGCCAGACCTTGCATTGCGTGATATTTATACAGACCCCTTTCGCCTCAAGCAGGTTCTGCTGAATCTGTTGTCGAATTCTATCAAGTTCACGCATCAGGGCCATGTGCTGCTCACCACAGAATTACTGGAACATGAAGCGGGGCTGCGAGTCGTCAGATTCAGTGTGACGGATACCGGGATAGGCATTCCAGCCGGCAAGCACAGTGTTCTGTTCTCAGCGTTCACTCAGGTAGATATGTCTACTACGCGTCGCTATGGGGGCACTGGGCTAGGTCTCTATATCTCCAGTGGTATCGTTGAGCTACTGAACGGCACTATCGAGCTTCGTAGTGAGGAAGGTGAGGGTACGTGTATTGAAGTGACGCTGCCATTTGAAGTGACGGCGGGCGCAGATGTAGTACAGCCGTCCGCCATGCCCGCGAGTAAAAAGCTTGTCTATGTTGATCCTTACCTGCCGTTGCAGCCACGGTTGCAGCAGTACGTGCAAGACAACGCTCAGGTGCTGTTTGGTGAGTCGCTGGAGGGTGTCTGCGTCAGTGTTCAGAATATCCCGAACCAAGTGCTTGCCAGTAATTGGACTGATACTCCCATAGCCCCTGCTAAAACATCTGATGTGCTAGCGAATATTGCGCTGGTGAGCCAGATCACGCCGCCTATAAGAACCCGTCTGGAAAAGGCCGGTTTCAGCGGGTACGCCATCAAGACTCCCAGTATCATTCGCTTCAGGCAGGAATTGCAGAAAGCGATCAGCGGGTCCTCATTCGGGGCGTCTGTGCTTGAGTCTGCTGATGATGACAGGCCGCCGGTGAGCACGCGCACACTATCGATTCTGGCGGTAGACGATCAGCGTATCAATATCGAGTTGCTGATGCAGTACTTCGATTACCTCAAGGTACGTGGCGTTTACGCCTGTTCGGGTCGAGAAGCGCTCGACTATCTAGAAAAAGAGGTGTTTGATCTGGTCCTGCTTGATTTACACATGCCCGATCAGGACGGATTTGCTGTCGTGCTTTCTATTCGAAACAGTGCTGGTGTGAACGCCAGGGTACCGGTTGTCGCCATGACAGCCGATGCGTATAGCTCAACGCGAGAACGCGCATTGGCAGTAGGATTCGATGCACTACTGACCAAGCCTGCTACGGTACAGGATGTCAGCGATGCTATCGAGAAGTGGGCACTCAAGTCGTCGTCTGAGCCTGCTGTGCAGACCAGCGATGCCCTGGTTAGCGTAGAGGCCTTTGCAGGTGCTTTAAGAGGTAACGTTGACTGGGCAAAAGGCGCCTTGAAATCCTATAGTACCGAGATTCCGGTCCATATTAACGCGCTACGAACAGCTCTGCTACACGAGGATCGCCACGCCCTGTTCGAGGTGGGTCATGCTGTCAAGGGCGTATCACGACTTTTCCAGATTCATGGGGTTGCTGATGCAGCGCAATCACTTGAACTGGTGTGCAAGTCTGGCGAGTGGAGCGATGTGGAAGACTGCGTTACGCGGTTGGAAGCCCTGCTATCCCGGGTGGCCGACGAATGTGATCTGATCGCTGTCTAAATTATCGCAGCGCCTCACGATGAGAGCTTCCTGGCCTATCTTGCGCAATTGATCGATAGCACGACAGCGGTGTCTGGCGTCACTTTGCAAGTTAGACGCCACACAAACCTATAATCACCAATCTGAATATCTGGTAAGACTTCGGTGTGGGATTGGAGGCTAAAAATGCGGTCGTAGTACGCGATGTGCCTCATTTTGCGTCATGATGTTGCCCTGGCAGCCGAAACAACATTCAAGTGCATCCAGGAGGACTGCGGTTTACATGAATCAGCTCAACAACCTCGATACCCCGGACACTGACCGAGCTGTCGATGACATCATCGGTGACGTGGCGATGCGTCAGCGAAATGCACATCTGATGAGTGCAGCGGCGCAGGCGTGCCTTGAAAAAGCGAGTGTTGGTCTCGACGACGTGCTCCAGGGCGTAGCGGAGCGTGATCAGCAGCTATTTCGTATTCGCCTTGCGCGCTGGTTTCAGAATCTTTACGACGGTTTACTGCCGGTCTACGGACAGCGCGAGGACTTCAACGCCTTCATGCAAAAGCTGCTTGTGCGTATGGCTACATCGCATGTAGAGCGATCAGATGAATTGAAAGGGCTGGATATCGAACGTGATTTGGAAACAGACTGGTTTCAGCACGAAACCATGCTCGGTTATGTTTTTTATGTAGAGCAGTTTGCCGGCAAGCTCAATGGCGTGCAGGAGCACATCGGCTACCTGGACGAGATGGGTGTAAGCTACGTCCACCTGATGAAAGTCATGCAATCCCGTGATGGTGAGGACGATGGCGGCTATGCGGTCACCGATTACCGGAAAGTAGACAAGGCACTGGGTACCAATGAGGATCTCGAGCAGCTGTGTGGTCAGCTACGCAAGCGTGGCATATCCGTGTGTGTGGATCTGGTGCTTAACCACTGTGCACAGGAACATCCCTGGGCCGTGGCTGCGCAGGCAGGTGAAGAGCGGTACCAACACTATTTCTACCTGTACGATGATCGCACCGTGCCTGATGCGTTTGAACGAACGCTACCGGAGGTGTTCCCCGAGTTTGCACCAGGCAACTTCACGCTGGACGAAAAAAGTGGCAAGTGGGTCTGGACAACCTTCAATCATTTTCAGTGGGACCTGAACTGGTCCAACCCGGATGTGTTTCTGGAGGTGGTAGACATCATGTTCGAGCTGGCCAATCTGGGCGTTGAGGTGCTTCGGCTCGATGCAGTTGCCTTCATGTGGAAACGCATGGGAACCGACTCGCAGAATCAGGAAGAGGTATTTGATCTGATGCAGGCATTGCGAACTTGCTCCCGGATTACCACGCCTGCGGTGGCGCACAAGGCTGAGGCCATCGTTGCTCCTGACGATCTGATCCGGTATTTTGGTGTCGGTCGCCATCACGGCAAGGTATCGAATATTGCCTATCACAATTCATTGATGGTGCAATTCTGGAGCGCGCTGGCCAGCCGCGATACGCGCCTGATGACGCAGGCGTTAAGCGAATTTCCCAGAACCCCGAATTCGATAGCCTGGGGCACCTATATTCGCTGCCATGATGACATTGGTTGGGCGATAGCAGACGATGATGCCGCAGCGGTCGGGCTCGACGGTGGCGCTCATCGGCAATTTTTGTCCAGCTTCTACTCGGGAGATTACCCCGGCAGTTTCGCGCGCGGTGGTGTATTTCAGCTTAACGCTGCCACCGGCGACAGGCGTATCAACGGCACCCTGGCGAGCCTTGCAGGGCTCGAGCAGGCGCTGGAATGGGGTAACAGTACTCTGATCGATCTGGCTATTGAACGTATTCTGCTCGGCCACGCGCTCATCTGCGGTTTTGGCGGATTACCGCTGATTTACATGGGAGATGAAATAGGCCTGCAGAATAATTACGACTACACATCGCGCCCCGAGAATGCCAACGATAGCCGCTGGATGCATCGTCCTGCGATGGACTGGGATCAGCTAGAGCGACGCCATGATCCCACGACCATTGAAGGTCGGCTGTACCGTGGTTTCCAGCAGATCGTCAAGACTCGTCGTCAGACGCCGCAACTATGCGCCCGCTACGATACTGATATTCTCGACACTGGCCATTCACACATCTTCGCCATAGCAAACCGACATCCGCTTGGTACGCTGGCGTGCGTTTACAATTTTACTGAGCAGACTCAGCGACTGAGCTTGCAGCCGTTGTACGATAGTGGTATTGAAGAATGGTTTGACAAGCTTACCGCCAAGCCGGTTGCCACCGACAACGGTGTCATCGAACTGGCACCTTACGCCCGACTATGGTTGACCTGAACTCATGCCTGAACACGTTGTCCTGATTACCGTCACCGGTCCTGATAAACCGGGACTTGTGAGTGCATTGTCCGAAGTGGTAGCTGCCCATGATGGCAACTGGTTGGATGGGCGTATGGCCAATCTTGCCGGGTACTTTGCCGGCATGTTGCGGGTGGAGATCGCCAGCGAGAGTCAGGCTGACTTGATGAGCGATCTTGAGTCACTGGTATCCACCGGGCTTCGCGTGTCCATGCAGCCTATCAGTGATCATCCTGTTGACGATGAGAATGATGGCCATGATGTGGAAATGGATCTACTCGGTCAGGATCACCCCGGTATTGTTCGCGACATTACGCAGGTGCTTTCACAACATGGCGTGAGTGTGCAATCGCTCGACACAACCATTGAAGAAGCCTCAATGGCAGGCGGCATGTTGTTCCACGCCAAGGCAAAACTCCGAGTGCCAAACCCTGTCAGCACCGGTGTTTTACACGAAAAGCTGCAGGCACTGTCTGATAGCCTGATGGTGGAAATTGTAGTGGCTGATATCGACTGACTCGCGTGGCTTTTCAAACCCCAGCTAGCCTCGGTCTCAGCCTCGGCGCCACTACGTGCGCCGTTCCTGCTAGTAGTCTTGCTAATGCCGGCCAGTACGTTCAGGGAGTAGTCCTCTTGGACTGAAGCGCAGAGTCAGCAGCAATATCAACCCCATTGTCATCAGACGCATGTGCTGGGCCGAATCAAGCAAGTGAGCTTTTAGAGCGCTGCTCGCGTCCATTTGTGACGTTAGCGCGTTCATCAGCCAGATCCCTAGCGGCTCAGCCTCGATCCAGAAAAACCAGATAACAAAGCCGCCAAGTACGGCCCCCCAGTTGTTCCCCGAACCACCCACGATGACCATGACCCAGATCAGGAAGGTGAAGCGTAGGGGCTGGTAACTGGAAGGCGTTAACTGCCCATCCAGTGTTGTGAGCATGGCACCGGCAATACCCACCACCACGGACCCCATAACGAACACTTGCAGATGACGTGCAGTAACGTTCTTGCCCATGGCATTCGCTGATACTTCGTTGTCCCGGATTGCGCGCATCATGCGTCCCCAAGGAGAGCGCAGGGCTTTTTCAGACAGATACAACACGATTAGCAGTACCACGGTAAACAGCGCCGCGTAAGAGAGTTTGACGAAAACGCTGGAGAAGGTAACGGGGTCGGTATTGAGCTTTGTAGCCAACTCGATGAACCAGTCTGTTTTCTGCAAATTGATTTCATAGGGTACCGGGCGAGGCAGGCCGACGACATTCTTGACACCCCGTGTCATCCAGTCCTCGTTCTTGAGCATTGCAACAATGATTTCTGAAATACCCAGCGTGGCGATGGCCAGATAATCTGCACGCAATCCCAGAGTAATCTTGCCAACGACCCAAGCAGCTGCGCCAGCCAGCACACCGCCAACGGGCCACGCAAACAGTATGGGCAAACCCAGTCCACCCAGATACCCGGTCGAGGCTGGATTGACCTTTTCGATAGCGGAGGTAGCTGGGTCGAGAATGGAGCGCATCAGTGCGTAGCCTGCAATACTGATAACGATGATCAGTACCATACGCAGTGGGTTTGCTTTCATTTTGGTGTACGTATACACCGCGGCAAAAATGGTTATCACGAGCACACACAGGCCAACGAGAACACCCACACCCCCGGCAGACCAGGCTTCACGAACGGGCGGTACGGAAATAAGCATGGCTGCCAGACCACCCATGGCGGCAAAACCCATGACGCCCACATTGAACAGGCCGGCGTAACCCCATTGCATGTTGACACCCAGTGCCATGATGGCTGATATAAGACACAGATTAAGAATGGACAGAGCCAGATTCCAGCTTTGGAATTGTCCGACCAGTACGATCAGTACTCCCATGATCGTAAAGTAGCTGACGTTGCGTAGCGCGCTCATGTGCCAGTTCCCTTGAATATGCCGTTGGGCCTGACTAACAGGACGAGGAGCAGGATCAGAAAGCTGACTGCAAACTTGTAATCAGTGGACAACAATTGCAGCAGCCCCTCAGGTACCCAGTCGCCCGGATGCAAATAGGCTGCGACTCGCTTGTAGGCGTAGGTGATCATGATTTCGGAAAAAGCGATAACAAAGCCACCCGCGATTGCACCCAGTGGATTACCCAGACCGCCGACGATAGCAGCTGCAAAAATGGGAAGCAGCAGCTGGAAATAGGTAAACGGCTTGAATGATTTATCGAGGCCGTACAAAGTGCCGGCAATGGTGGCCAGTGCTGCTGCCACGATCCAGGTGATAGCGACTACACGATCAGGGTTTATACCAGACAGCAGAGCCAGATCTTCATTGTCGGAGTAGGCCCGCATGGATTTTCCAGAGCGTGTTTTGTTGAGGAACCAGAACAGGGCGGTAACAACAATAACCATGGTAACGAACGTAATGCCCTGACTGAATTTGATGGAAATGCCTTCTGAAAGGCCTGTCATTTCCTTGAAATCCCGCGCCCTTATGATAAAGCGCTCACCATCAGAGAAGTTCTGGTCATCCGGACCAATGATGAATCGCACAACGCCATTAGTGACGAACATTATCCCCACCGAGGCGATCAGGTAGATGACGGGATCTGCCCGTTTACTACGATAAAACCGGTACACGAGTCTGTCGCTGATCAGCACATAGACGGCACAAAAGCAGATGCCGAGCGGCAAGGCTAGCAGGGCAGTAGGCAGAGGCTCGAGGTTGATGCCCATGGACTGGAACCACCAGGTAAACAGGATGGTCACCATGGTGCCAAAGGCCATGGTGTCACCGTGCGCAAAGTTGGAGAAACGCAGGATACCAAACACCAGCGTGACACCCAGTGCTCCCAGTGCCAGCTGACTGCCGTAAGCGATAGCCGGTACGAAAACATAGTTTGACAACAAGGCCAGGGCGTTGAGGAGTTCCATGTTCAACCTCCCAGGAAACTTTTGCGAACTTCGGGATCGTTCATGAGCGCCTGGCCTGTATCGGTAAAACGGTTGCGTCCCTGTACCAGGACATAACCGTTATCAGCAATATTCAACGCCTGACGGGCGTTCTGTTCAACCATGAGTATGGATAGCCCTGTGCGTGCCACATCAATGATCAGATCGAACAGTTCGTCCATGACAATGGGAGAGACGCCGGCGGTAGGTTCGTCAAGCATCAACAGTTTAGGCTTGGTCATCAGCGCTCGGCCCACGGCCACCTGTTGACGCTGGCCACCGGATAACTCTCCGGCGTTCTGCTTGCGTTTCTGTTTAAGAATAGGGAACAGTGAATACACCTCTTGCAGGGTAGCGTTGATGTCATCGCGCCGCAGGAAGGCGCCCATCTCCAGGTTCTGTTCTACCGACATGGACGGAAACACGTTGTTTGTTTGCGGCACAAAGGCCATGCCTTTCGCAACGCGATCCTGAGGTGAGAGTTTGGTGATGTCTTCGCCGTCGAGCGTGACACTGCCGGTATGAATGTTCAACATGCCGAATACCGCTTTCATGGCAGTTGACTTACCCGCACCGTTAGGTCCGACTATGACGGCAATCTTGCCTTTGTCTACAGCAATAGTGCAGTCGTGCAATATGTCCACGCTGCCGTATCCACCGGTCATGCCCTTGGCAACCAGATAACTCATGCTGTTGCCACCTTGTTTTTAAGACCTGTACCCAGGTAGGCCTCGATGACCTGATCATTGGCCTTGATTTCTGCCAGTGTTCCTTGTGCCAGCACGCCACCTTCAGCCATGACGATGACGGGGTCGCAGAGCTTGTCAATAAAGTCCATATCGTGCTCGATAACGCAAAAGGTGTATCCACGTTCCTCATTCAGCCGCAATATGGCATCGCCGATGGTATTGAGCAGCGTGCGGTTGACACCTGCACCTACCTCATCCAGAAACACCACCTTTGCATCGACCATCATCGTGCGGCCCAGTTCGAGTAATTTTTTCTGACCGCCCGAAAGATTGCCCGCCAGTTCATCAGCGACCTGGGGAATTTCCAGAAAGTCGATGACCTCGTCCGCCTTTTCACGAATACGTTTTTCCGCTTCCTGTACCTGCTTACCCTTGAACCAGACATCCCATAAGGTTTCACCGGGTTGTTCTCCGGGCACCATCATGAGGTTTTCACGAACAGTCAACGATGAGAATTCATGGGCAATCTGAAAAGTACGCAGCATGCCCTTGTGGAATAGCTCATGGGGAGGCAAGCCCGTGATGTCTTCTCCGTCCAGATATACGGCGCCACTGGTAGGGCTGTGAACACCGGCAATAACATTGAACAGCGTGGTCTTGCCAGCGCCATTGGGTCCGATCAATCCGGTGATGGATCCTTCCTCAATGTACAGCGATGCGTTGTTGACTGCCGTGAAGCCGCCAAACTTCTTGGTCAGGTTGTCGACCTTGATCATTGTTATCTGGTTGCGGGTTGAGAAAGTAGTGAACTGACAAGCGGTTCTGTCAGTGCGTGCAGATCAGGGTGTACAGATCAGTGTGTACAGATCTGCGTGTGCAGATCAGGGTGTACAGATCAATGTGTACAGATCTGCGTGTGCAGATCAGGGTGTACAGATCAATGTGTACAGATCTGCGTGTGCAGATCAGCATGTGCAGTGTGGATACAAAAAAAGGCGGCCTCAACGAGAGCCGCCTTCTTTTACTACATCCAGAACATAAACGAAACTACTGTGTATGAACGGCCACTATTTAACGATAGCCGACGGTAGACAGTGCGCCATCTGCAATTTCGATTTCTCGATAGTTGCCTGCGCTTTCGCCAGCACCGATCAGCTCAACATTGGATCCGCCGACGTAGTCGATCTCACCACCAGCGGCCAGAATATCAAGTGCCTTGCCCAGCTCACCTGGCAGAATTTGCTCGCCTGGAGCGTTGGCAACGTCCATGATTTTTTCTTTGTACATGGCTGGATCGGTAGAGCCTGCTGCCTGCATGGCAAGCATGATGAGTGCTGCTGCATCATAGCTTTCTGGCGCGAAGGGTGATGTGGCATCAAAGCCTTCAGCCATATCGGCAAGCTTGCCTGCACCCGGGCTGTCTGTGCCTGGCGCCTGACCGAATGAACCGTTCAGATCAGAACCGATAGCTTCTGGAAGTGTATCACCTACCATGCCGTCAGGCAGTACGAAAGTGTCGAATGCACCGGTATCGAGTGAACCCTGAATAATGCCTTTGCCACCTTGGTCAAGGTATCCGGCAACCACCAGAACTTCTCCACCAGCAGCTGCCAATGCGCCAACTTCAGCCGAGTAATCCGCTTTGCCGTCTTCGTGTGCAGCTGTAATGGTTACTGTGCCGCCTGCCTCTTCAAAAGCTGTCTGGAAGGCATCAGCAAGACCTTTACCGTAGTCGTTGTTGGTATACGTCACCGCTACTTCCTTGATACCGCGATCCATGATGATGTTGGTCATCACAACACCCTGACGAGCATCTGACGGTGCTGTTCGGAAAAACAGGCCGTTATCTTCAATCGTTGATAAGGCCGGTGATGTGGCAGAAGGCGAGACCATGACCATGCCGTTTGGCAGAGCTACGTTGGTCAGAGCGGCTGTAGTGACACCCGAACAATCACCACCTACAACACCCGCGACCTTGTCAGCTGTGATCAGACGTTCGATGGCTGCCGTGGCTGCTGCTGCATCAACACACGTTGTGTCAGCACGGACCGCAGCAACTGTTGTACCGTCGAGTAATTTGCCAGACGCACTGACTTCAGCGATAGCCGCTTCGGCCGCGGGTGCCATCTGTGCAACCAGTGATTCAATTGGGCCCGTGAGGCCGAGGAATACACCGATCTTGATTTCGTCGGCTGAGGCTACGCCAGCTGATACGCTGAGGCTGGCGGCGACTGCGGCGCTTACTAGCAGTTTATTCATTGGGTAATACTCCAGAGGGTAATGGTTCGGTAGAGCGTAACAGCATGAACTAAACCGCAAGCTCTACCTGTTAATAAGTATGAACGTTCATGGATGTGATTCCAAGACCGCCATAGTATAGCGCCGAGCCATCTCGAGTGATAACAATTTCAGTCAGAACTGTGTCGGGCTTGCTGCTGTGACACAGGTCCGAATGCTCGATTCTGCCACCACCAGGTTGCTAATACACTCACCCTCTGGACAATCCGCGACACTTCGCACACGACTATAAAACCACTACCATACTAGAACACTACTTCGCCTTCGAAAAATGCCTGTAAATCTAACCGGAAAGACCGTCATCGTGACCGTCATCGTGACCGTCATCGTGACCGGTGGTGATCGGCGGTGATCGGGATATCGGTCTTGCCTGCGCCCTGCGTTCCGGTGAATTGGGCGCTCGTGTCGCTATCAATTTTCACAGCCTCTTCAGACGATGAAGTGCGCAAGACGGGTTCCACTGAAACGCCTTTGACGCAAGGGCCTGCCGGAGAAGTTAGCTAACCTTATGTGTTTTCTGACGTCTGATGAGGCAAAATTAATGAGTGAAGTAATCTGGATATGAACGGCGGTCTGCTTTTTCACTGACCCACTTGCTGTATGAAATCGTTAACCCTCTTCCCACACCAACAATAGATGACCATGAAAAAATCTGACAACTTTGTACACGACACCGATAGAGAGTGGGAAGACCTGGGCGGTGGTGTTCAGCGCAAACTGCTGACGTACGAAAGCCGGGTCATGATGGCAAAGATTCAGTTCAAGGCAGGAGCCATTGGGGCAGAGCACTCTCACCCGCATATACAGTGCAGCTACGTTGAATCCGGTGAATTCTGGCTGACGATCGATGGTCGGCGCGTGAAGCTTGTCACGGGTGACAGCTTCCTGGTTCCACCAGACAAGTTGCATGATGCTGTCGCTATCACAGATGGCGTGCTGATTGATGTATTTACCCCTATGCGCGAGGATTTTCTCGACGCCTGAGTGAGATATCAATCATGAGCGAGAACTCGCTTGTAACGGCTATTGGCTCATTTGAGCTCAGACGATGGCCGCTCGATGACAAAGATTCGTTACGGGCCTGGGACGCTGCCGATGAGTATCTACTCGATCAGGTGTTGTCAGTGTCCCCGATCGCGAGGGGCGTACCGCTGTCGATTCTTGTCGTCAACGATTCACAAGGTGCGCTGGCAACCGTGCTGCACGAGTGGCAGCCTCAGAGCTGGGGTGATTCCGTCATCAGTCACCGAGCGGCCGGCGAGAATTTGTCTCGCAACAACGTAGCGCAACCGCTGAAAGCCATTGCCTCATCGCAGACTCCTGTTGCGCCTTTCGATCTTGTTCTGATCAAGATTCCCAAGACTACGGCACTGCTTGATGATCAGCTGTCACGGTTGCGCGATCTGTGTGATGTCAATACTCAGATCATAGCGGCCGGCATGGTCAAGCATTTGCAGAAGTCTGCGTTCACCAGCCTGCAGAGTTTTTTGGGTCCGTTGACCACGTCGCTAGCGAAGAAAAAAGCTCGGCTGCTGTTCATTCAAAAAGATGAGAGTCTGGTGCCCGCTGCTACGCCTTATCCCACGAGCTATACAGATGAGTCCATTGGCAAGCCCTTACTCAATCACGCCAACGTATTCTCGAGGGAACATCTTGATCACGGATCCCGATTATTACTCGAGCATATGACCTCCATACCCGATGCTCATAGTGTGGTTGATCTTGCGTGTGGCAATGGTGTACTTGGATTGATGTATCAGGAGCGTCACGCACAGTCCGGGATACAGTTCGTGGATGAATCTTACTCAGCGATTGAATCAGCGAAGCTTAATTATACGGCCTGGTTTCCCGATACCGATACTAATGCAGCGTTTGTGGTTGGCGATGCACTAGAGCATCACGCCGACGACTCAGCAAATCTGGTGTTATGCAATCCACCGTTTCATCAGCAGCATGCCACTGGCGATCAGGTTGCCAAGAGGCTGTTTCTTGAGAGCAAACGTTGCCTGTCGCAGCGCGGAGAATTCTGGATTGTTGCCAACAGGCATCTGGGCTACGACGCGGTATTGCAACGACTTTTCGGTAATTGCAGAACCGTGGCAACCAACCGCAAGTTTTCGGTGTATCGAGCTGTCAAACGCTGATGTGAGCGCCTGCCAACAGTTAATCAGCCAAGGATAGACGGCCAGTTCTTGTCAGCCTTGGCTGTCTGGAATTCCATTCGGTCGACCCACATGCGATGGATAGCCCTGTTAAAGTTAATGAACAGGCGATTGTTCTCGTCGATGACCCATAGCGTTGGGTCTCCTTTGACCAGCTTGCCCTGAGCGACTGAGAATGCACAGTATCCACCATATTCAGGCAGGTAGTTTTCCGGGTCAGTTCGAAAAAGGGCGAGATTCATCTGGTTGGTAAAGTGCCAGTTCGCTCCTGCATATTGCATGGAATGAGCCTTTTGACCCTTGGCCGGCTCACTATCCTTAAAGTAGGTCACAGGATCGTATCCACCTAGAGCCAGGTTGTTTCTCTTGCCAGTATATATTTGAGGTTTGGCGGCTGACACACTGTTGGCCACGGACAATAGGGGCGCCAGCAGCAATGCACTTCTGGTACCCGTCTTAAGTAACTGCCGACGAGAAAATGACGTTTTCATGAGTCTTGCAGGTATTCAAGGAATAGGCGCTAATTTAAAGCAACGGCAATACCACGATGGTTCTGTAGAGGGAAAGTAACGGTATCACTGCGTGATGTGCCGATAGTGGCATCATGGGTTCTTTTGCTGCAATCGTCTTTACAGGCTGTTAGTCATGACAAATCTACCTAACCCTATACAGATCACAGAAGAAGGGCCGCGAGAGGGATTTCAGATCGAACCTGAGACCATAGCAAGCTGTGACAAGATACGATTGATCAACGCACTGTCGCAGACTGGGCTATCCGCCATACAAGTGTGTTCGTTCGTATCCCCCCGGCTGGTACCGGGTTGGGTAGATGCTGACGGTGTCGTGGCACAGCTTGAGAAGCGAGAGGGCATTCTTTATACCGCGCTCTGGTTTAATGAAAAAGGCCTGCAACGAGCTTTAGCTCACACGCAAACGTCAACCTTGACCGGTACCATCCATACGGTCGCCTCTGAAGCATTTTGCCAAAGCAACTTGAATAGATCTCTGAAAGAAAACCGGGTGGCGATGGTGGCTCAAACACAGGCACATCAGGCACACAATATTGAGGTGAACAAGATCAGTGTGATGGCAGCCTTTGGTTGTAACTTTGCAGGTGTTGTACCGGTTGAGCATGCGCTTGACGCCGTTCGTCAGGGCATGTCCATTGCGGATCAATGCGGTGCACGGGTACAGGTAATCGCACTGGCCGATACGATGGGCTGGGCCAATCCCGGCAGCATAGAGCGCGTTGTCAGTGGCGTACGCGATTAATGGCCGGACATACCCATCCGAATCATGGGTCCGTGTGCTGGATTGCTGCTTGCTGATCTAGGTGCGACTGTGATCAAGATAGAGCCTGCACCTGAGGGTGATAAAACTCGTCAGCTGCCTGGTTTTGCAGCGGGTTTTTTTGCCACATTCAATCGCAACAAGCGAAGTGTGGCGCGTTGAGTAGGCCGCGACGGGAACCGGTCAATTGCCTTCAAGTGGGCGCACAGAGTAGGCGACACGATACTCATCGCGCTAGGCTTAAGGTTTACGCTTCTTCAGGACTGAGCGATACCTTAAGGCTTAACTGCTTTATAAATGATGTAGATGATTACGCCCTGTAGAGGGAGTCTGCAATAAAGCAGCCATGCAGGAATGTCACTGTAATGAGTATGGTTGATCGCCATGTTCACATTGGCAGGGAACACGCATACGCATAATACGATCAGGCTAATCCCCACCCAGAGCCTGATCGATTTTATCCAGATGCCTAGGCCGCCTGCCAACTCAGCCAATCCGCTGATGAGTACCAGTTCATCATGCCAAGGTAAATAACCCGGCATGATTCGCGTGAAGATCTCTGGCTTTAGCAGGTGAAGCATACCGCCAAATATGAAAAATCCAGATGTGAGCAGTAGCGCCCAAGGCACAGACCTCAAAGCAAAGCGCTCATCATGCGACTGGTATCCAGACCAGTACGACATCGTCTATCGTTATGTCTGTTTTCTCCAGCCCGACCGTGATAGACGTGATATCTGAAGATTTGGCAGACCACTCGTCCTGGATCTCGTACAGGTCTTCGGTGAGTGATTCTTCCAGCTCTTCACGATCACCCTGCAACTCGGCATAGCGGTTTTCGGCTGTTTTCAGTCTCTCTTCTGTGCGGGCTACCATGCGTCCCTTACTCTGGCTACGTCTTATGCCACCGGTGAGAATAGAGCGCGTGCTGCGTCTGCCTCCAAGCAGGCTGCCTAACAAGCCACCGGCGATATCGATCACCTGACTACTACGTTGATCTTTCTTGCGGCTGATGGCATCAAATTGAATCTCACGCAACTTGTCTTCCGACTTTTGAATGGCGGTGTTAACACGGTCTATCTTGCGTGCCAGCACTTCGCGCAGTTTGTTAGCGTCTGCATCGGCCTTGTCGTCGGCTACGCTCTCGCAGCGTGCTTCAAAGTCATCGCGTGTTTCGCCAACGCGTGAGAATACCTTCAACGATGGGTTGTGGAACAACTCCAGTTCTTCACTGCGGTACAGATGGTCCTTGATGGCTCGCTTGGCAGCAGTGAAGTAGGTTTTATTCTTGATTTTTGCATCGGGCAATGAGTAGATCGCTCCATCAGGTTCTGCCTTCAACAAATCACGATCATCGTAATCAACAACAATGGCATGGTCCGGGTCTACTGCTCCTTCCAGTGGTGTGATGATCGACTCCCATTCGGCATCGTGTCGAAGCTTGGCTTTGGTATCGTCGAAAATCAGATGGACGCGTACTGCCAGGCCTGCAACGAGACGCTTGCTGTTTGCAGACACACCGAGTGCTGCAGCGTAGGGCACTGCTGGATTCAGGTAGCGTACGTTGACTGTATCAGCAGTTTGCGGGGCGATGGCGCTCTCGTTGTCGGCAAGCGTAACAGCTGCTGCTTCAGTTGCCATTGAAACATCAGAAGCAGCACCTGAGGGTATAGCGCGCTGTGTGGCTGCACTGCGCATCTCATCAGTGACTAGTCTGCCAATCTGATCTCGTGTGAGAGGTCCGGCCAGATACGACATGGCCCAGCGAGTACCAAAGACTCTCGGCTTGCTTTGACGGGTGGAGTGCATGACAAACTGTCGCTTGTCCAGTGCCGAGATCGTATCGCCGACGTGTTTGATATCCACTGAGCCATCGGATGCGCCCATGCCATCGAGTAAGCGCTGTTTGTCCCGATCAGTTTGCAGGCGACCAATCATCCAGGTACCCGCGTTAGAGATGGCCTTGTAATCGATATCAACCGGATTTTGCGTGGACAACACGAGCCCAACGCCAAATGCACGAGCCTGCTTGAGGATGGTCAGTATCGGTTTCTTCGATGGGGGAGATTGCACGGGCGGCACATAGCCGAACACTTCATCCATGTAGATCAGTGCACGAAGGTCGCTGGTGCCCGGTTGCTTACGCATCCATGTGACCATTTTTGATAACAGCAAGGTGACGACGAACTGCCTCTCTTCCTCACTCAGATGCGACAGTGACATGATAGCGGCCTGCGGCTTGCCGCTGCTACTGTAGAGCAAGTCGTCGATGTTCAGATCCGGACCTTCACTCCAGCTGGCGAATGAGGGCGATGCTGCCAGACCATTGAGTTTCATGGCCAGCTTGACACGATCTGCTGGCGGGAAGAAAGTATCAAGATCGATCACACCCAACTTGCGCATGGGGGGTTGTTGGACCAGACCAATCAGCATCCCCAGATCGAGGTTTTTGCCTGCAGACCAGTACTGATAGATGATGTTCGACAGCAGTATGTGTTCACGGCTGCTCAATGGATCAGCATCAATACTAACGAGCGCCAGCAGAGAAGAGGCAAAGCCTTCGATCTCGTCCTGCAGAGTCTCTGCATCCGTACCGGCATCGGGTGCATTCAACGAACCGATTATATTCAACGGTATACCGGCAGTTGAGCCTGGCGTATAGATTGAGAAATCGGCCGTTTCGCGTAGCGACTGAATTCTCTGTGCATCGATGCCTGAGCGTTCCAGACCAGCTTTCCATCTGCTGGCTGTATCGAAGGCTGCCTGCGCTGCGTCGTCGCCTGCATCGGACTCACTCATCCATGGCATGAAGTCCGTCGGCAGCAGGTTGGGAAAGGTCAGCATCAGGTTGCCCATGTCGCCTTTGGGATCGATAATTAGCGCAGGCACACCCGACTGCAGCGCTTCTTCGAGCAGTACGATGCCCAGACCGGTCTTGCCGGAACCTGTCATGCCCACAATGACACCATGGGTTGTCAGATCAGAGGCTTCCAGAAACAGCGGATTGCCTGAATCAGCCTCGTTGCCCAGATAAAAATGACCTGCTGGCGTTGTAGTACTCATGAATTCGTGGACCGCTAGACATTGTTGATATGACCACTATAGCAACTGATTTTGCTTTGCTCTTGCTCGCTGCTCATTCAGCTGTGAGGACTCTCAAAGATTCATCCTGTTTATCGGTTAACACCTGAATGAACCTGTGCTTTTGATAGACATTCCTCGTGTCGCCGAACTGAGTGTAGTCAGTGCTTTGACTGCAGATGCCTCGTCCAGGGTAAGGTTTTGCTGAGAAATCTTCTAGCCAGTGCACCAAAAGTGGTCAGGTTTCGTAGATTTCGGTAATTACTGAAAATTCAGATATAGACAATGAAACTGTCACCGACGCAGCAAAAGTTTGTCATCCATTTTGGCGAGATGGGCGCTCGCTGGGGTACGAACCGGACCGTGGGGCAGATGTATGCTGTCCTATTCCTGTCTGAAGAGCCTTTGTGCGCCGATGAGCTCGTTGCGGCTCTCGGGCTATCGCGTTCCAATGTGTCCATGGGCCTTAAAGAGTTACAGGCCTGGCAACTGGTACGGCTCCAGCATCGGCAGAACGACCGTCGCGAATTTTTCTCTACACCCGATGACCTGTGGGATATCGTTCGCACACTGGTGGATCAACGCAAGGCGCGCGAAATCGATCCGACACTGACCGTTCTGCGAGAACTGCAGCTGGAAGACGATTTCAAGTCCAGCACCGAATATATGTCGCAGCGGATCGAGAAGACAACAAAAATGATCGAATTGCTAACTGACTGGTACGATGACATGCGGGAGATCGATTCAGACAGGCTTGAGCAGCTACTGAGGGTGGGCGCCGCTGCTCAGAAGGTTCTGGATTTCAAAGACAAGGTAACCCGCATAGGAGCTCGACCATGATGGACGCACTGCTGTTGGCGCGCATTCAGTTCGCCGCGAACATTTCATTTCATATCCTGTTTCCAACCATCACCATCGCGCTTGGATGGGTGCTGTTGTACTTCCGCATTCAATCGAATCGTACTGACGACCCCGGCTGGATGCAGGCCTATCGCTTCTGGGTGAAAGTATTTGCTTTGTCATTCGGGTTGGGTGTGGTGTCTGGAATTACGATGAGCTTCCAGTTTGGTACCAACTGGCCGGGGTTTATGGAAGCGGTCGGGAACATTGCGGGCCCGCTGTTGGCCTACGAGGTGCTCACGGCCTTCTTCCTTGAGGCAGGCTTCCTTGGTATCATGCTGTTTGGTGCTACGCGCGTGTCAAAACGCGTGCATACGGCAGCCACGTTTCTGGTGGCATTCGGCACAACACTGTCAGCCTTCTGGATCCTGGTGTTAAACTCCTGGATGCATACGCCGGCTGGTTTCGAAATGCGTGACGGTCAGGCATTCGCAACCGACTGGATGGCGATTATTTTCAACCCCTCCATGCCGTACCGAGTGGTTCATATGTTGATCGCCTCTGGCTTGACCGTCGCATTTTTGCTGGCAGGTTTGAGTGCGCTTCGCTGGCTCTGGAACGATAGAAGTCTGGGTATCCGCAAGACCATGCGCACAGGTGTCTACCTTGGCGCAGTCCTGATTCCCATACAGATACTGGCGGGAGACATGCACGGTCTGAATACACTGGAGCATCAACCGGCGAAGGTAGCTGCGATGGAAGGCAACTGGGAAACCGGTGGTAATGTACCGCTGTTGTTATTCGCCCTGCCTGACGAAGAAGCCCGCACGAACCATTTTGAGATCGGCATCCCCAGCGGCGCCAGTCTGATTCTCAAGCATTCACCGAGTGGCGTTGTACCGGGGCTGAACGATTTCGTGACGGCTGACGGCGAAGTCCTTCATCCACCGGTCGCGCCAGTATTCTGGGGTTTTCGTATCATGGTGGGCATTGGCATGTTGATGTTGCTGGTGAGCTGGACAATGTCTTGGCAATTAAAAAAGAAGGGTGAGCCGGGCAAGTTGGGTGCTTACGCACTGGTCGCCATGACCTTCTCCGGATGGATAGCAACGCTGGCAGGCTGGTATGTCACCGAGATTGGCAGGCAGCCGTGGATCGTAACGGGTGTTATTGATACAGGCAGTGCCGCTGCCGATCATCCGGTAGCCATACTGGGGTTGTCACTGGCAACGTATCTGACGGTTTACGTGCTACTGCTTGCAGCCTACGTGGGTACATTGCTGCATCTGGCCAAAACGGCATCCAGGGCCGAGACAGAAAATCTGAATACCGGTCAGTTTAAAGGGGCGGTAGCAGGGGCACTGGCGTGAACGGCGCAGAGTTACCACTGCACGACTGGTTGCCCGTTGTGTTCATGGCGTTGATGGGAATATCAGCGCTGGTCTATGTTGTACTTGATGGATTTGATCTGGGCGTGGGATTACTGTCCCCGCTCACCGAGGGTGACGACCGCAACCTGATGATCGGATCGATTGGTCCGTTCTGGGATGCCAATGAAACCTGGCTGGTATTGGCTGTCGGAATTTTACTGGTCGCCTTTCCATCGGCGCATGGCGCAATCCTTGGGGCGTTATACCTTCCGGTGACGCTAATGCTGGTGGGCCTTACACTTCGTGGCGTGGCGTTCGAGTTTCGCGCCAAGGGCCCTGCGGGCCATCGCGTACTGTGGGACAGAGCCTTCTTTTACGGCTCTTTAATGGCAACAATGAGCCAAGGGTACATGTTGGGTGATTACATCATCGGCCTGAAGTCGGGTACATACGCGGTGCTGTTTTCCTGCATGGTGGCGTTGTGCCTTACGGCGGCCTACGGTCTGATGGGATCGTGCTGGTTGGTCGCCAAAACCGAGGGAGCGCTACAAAGGCAAGCCATCCAATGGTGCAAGTGGCTATTGGTTGGAACCGCGTTCGGCATGCTGGCCATTTCGGTTGCTACACCGCTGGTGAGTCCGCGTGTATTCGAAGCCTGGTTCTCCTTCCCGAACATTATCGTGTTGGCACCGATACCGATCATGTCTCTGGCACTGGTCGGCGGGCTCTACCTGCTGTTAGGTCATCTGCCCGGTGAAACAGACCGATTGCGCTGGGTGCCGTTTGGTATGACGGTAAGTTTGTTCATACTGGCATTCACCGGCCTGGCTTATAGCTTCTTCCCCTATGTGGTGCCTGAGCAAATCACTATATGGGAGGCTGCCAGTGCGCGTGAATCTCTCGTGATCATTCTGGTGGGAACGCTCATTACCGTGCCCATGATCATCGGCTATACCGTATTCGCTTACAAAGTCTTCAGCGGCAAAGCCGTTCCACTCACGTATTATTGAACCATGATAGAGCTATACACCTGGGGCACACCCAACGGCAGAAAAGTATCCATCGCGTTAGAAGAGATGGGTTTGGCGTATCAGGTCCATGCCATAAACATCGGCAAAGATGATCAGTTTGCCCCTGAGTTTCTTGCAATCAGTCCCAATAACAAGATACCGGCCATCAGGGACGGTGAACTATCGGTATTCGAATCGGGTGCCATACTCACGTACCTGGCACGCAAATCCGGCCAGTTTCTGGCTCCCGAAGGCAGTGGCGATTATTGGAAGACGCTTGAATGGCTGATGTGGCAGATGGGCGGTTATGGCCCGATGATGGGGCAGGCACATCACTTTTTACAGTTCAATCCGGGCTTGTCCGAATACGCTGAGAAGCGGTATGGCACAGAGGCGCAACGCCTGACTTCAGTGCTGGACACGCAATTATCATCCTCTGAATTCGCAGCGGGTGCTCACTTGTCCATCGCAGATTTTGCCATCTGGCCCTGGACGTCACGATTTGAATATCAACGCATAGATCTGAACGAGTACCCGAATGTAAAACGCTGGTACCTGCAGCTGGCAGCGCGTCCGGGTTTTCAGCGCGGTTATGATCAACCTGCAAGTGGTCATACAATTCCAGTTCCGACAGCCTGAGTGTTGTTGAATCATCAGGACACCTCTGTAAATGCAAAACAACCTGGTCAACGCGCAGTGGCTCAGTGAACATCTGGGCGATGACAACATCAGCATAGTAGACGGCTCCTGGCATCTGCCGACAGCCAACCGAAATGCCCGTGAAGAATTCAGCGCAGGGCACATCCCCGGTGCTGTGTACTTCGATATTGATCAATGTTCCGAACCGGGCCCACTTCCGCATATGCTGCCGTCAGCCGATACGTTTGCAGCTTATGCCGGTAGCCTGGGTATCAAGGACAGTGATCATGTTGTGGTCTACGATACGATCGGCGTGTTCTCGGCTGCCAGAGTGTGGTGGATGTTCCGGCGCTACGGTGCAACAAACGTGAGTGTACTTAATGGTGGATTACCGGCTTGGCTAGAGGCCGGTTATAACACCGCTACCGGTAAGTCTGACGTTCAAGCCGCCACGTTCAACGCCACGTTTGCAACACAAAGCACAAATTTGCAAGTGATCAACGCAGCGCAGGTACTTGATGCTACAGCACAACCTGACACCGTCATTCTTGATGCGCGTTCACCCGGCAGGTTTTCAGGTGCGGATAAAGAGTTCAGGCCAGGTTTGCGTAGTGGTCATATACCGGGTAGCCAGAATGTTCCATTCACTGTGCTGCTGGAAAATGGCTTCTTCAAATCTGATGAGGCTTTGCGTGATATTTTCCAGGCCGCTGGTGTCACTGACGGAAGTCGAGTCATTACCAGCTGTGGTTCAGGCGTTACGGCAACAGTATTGTGTCTCGCATTGGAGCGAGCAGGAATACACAACGTTGCACTGTACGATGGATCCTGGACAGAGTGGGGTGGATTGCCAGACATGCCGGTAGAGGCGTCCTGATTCGTATCAAGAGCCCCCTCCGTAATAGTGGCGTCAGGCACTCAACGACTGGACAAGCTCCCACAACGCGGAGTCGATCATGACGTCATCAGGCAACTGACGATTGGCCCCTGGTAATCGGGCGTGTTCCTGTTCGTCGACTGCATCGGATAATCTAGCCAGGCGTTCCCAGAAAGCATCGCCAGAAATTGCCGTGGGATCCACGAGGAAATAGAACTGTCCCAGGTCGTGGGGTTTGCCGTCGGGTAGTTTCAGACCTTTAACATCGAGTGAATTCACACTGCCGGTAACCGCAGCTGCCAGAATCTCTACCATCAGGCCAAAACCATAGCCCTTGTAGCCGCCGGTGGATACCAGTGAACCTTTTAAGGCTGCTTTCGGGTCAGTGGTGGGTTCGCCATTTTCATCCACCGCCCAACCCAGCGGAATGCTTTCACCGGCGGCCGATGCCATCGTGATCTTGCCGAGTGCTACTGCACTGGTGCTTTGATCGAACTGGAAAGCAACACCACCGCTTTTGGCCGGTATCGACATGGCCATAGGATTCGTACCGATAACCGCTTTGTTACCACCGGGAGGTGACACAACGGCAGACGCATTGGTAAAACCTATACCGATCAATCCGGCATCGGCGATCTGTTCAGTGAAGTAGCCCAGTGATGTGCAGGTATGTGAATGGCAAATGGCGAATGAGCAAGTGCCGGCGTCTTTCGCCGTAGCGATAGCCTGCGGCAGCCCTCTGGCAAACGCGGGCTGCGCAAATCCGAAGCCTGCATCGACCGTCACGATGGCGCTTTTGGGCTGAGTGACAACGGGTTCAACTTTGCCGTCAACGCGTCCAGACGCAAGCTGCGTGCAGTAACTTTCAAGATAATACAAGCCACAGATCAAGTTTTTGGTGGCCTCGGCTTTGCGTACGGCTCGTGCAACGTCCACCGCTATCCATTCAAGCGCCCCGTGATTGATCAAGGCCTCCTTCGCAGCTGATTCTATGTCGTTCAGCGATACGGTAGTTTGGCTCATTTCTGGAATTCCCTGTGCAGGCTACTTCAAGACGGTAGCCACCATTGTACTCTGTGCACTGGCCGTTGTTGCCTGCGCGGCGAGTAGGTGGGACGTCATGACACTCTCCGCCCAATCCGGTGAGTGTGCCTCTATGGCGTCCACCATTTCATGGTGATGTTGGCAGCTGCGCAGTAGTGCTGGTTCGGAATATAAACGGTAGGTTCTTGCCACCAGGCCGACATCAACAGCCACTGATATCAGGGCTATCAGCCGAGTTGAATTGGCAGCCTCTGCAATGGTTCGATGGAACTGCTCGTTAGCACGAGAAATCTCACTGTATCCATCCGCTGATGACGGTGGCGTCAGTTCACTCATTCGAGTTGCCAATGTGCGTAGGGTTAATATTTGTTTGTCGGTAGCCATCGTGGCGGCACGTCTAATCGCATAGCCTTCCAGCATGGTGCGTAGCTGGAATATCTGTTCAGCTTCATCAACCGAAAAACTCGCTACTCGTGTGGAGTAGCCACTCTCGTTTTCTATAAAGCCTTCGTGTATCAAGCGTTTTATCGCTTCCCTGACAGGTGTTCGGCTTAAACCGATACGTTTGGCCAGAGCCTGTTCAGTGAGTCTCTCATGCTCTACCAGGACACCACTGATGATGTCCTGCCGAATCTGGTTATAGGCTTGCTCGGATGCCGCAGACTTGACGCTGCCACTATTGCTCATGAGTGGTTATTCGGGTATTCACGCAGTAGCACCTTGTGGGAAAACACCGGCTTTCATGACCATGCCCGGTACCGTCTTTCCGAGTGAGTCCTGCAGGAATTCAGCGGCATTGATCGCTTTGTGCAGATTAACACCGGTATCAATTCCTGCACGTTCGAGCATGTAAACAAGATCTTCGGTAGGAATGTTACCCGTGGCAGCAGGGGCGAACGGACAGCCACCCACACCACCAAAACTTGAGTCCAGTGCTGCAACTCCAGCTTGCACACCCGCCCATGCGTTTGCCAATCCCGTATTGCGCGTGTTGTGCAGATGCAAGCGCAGGGGAACATCGGGGTATTCTGCGCGCACGGCACCGATACGCTCAGCAATATCAACAGGTGTTGCTACGCCAATCGTATCCGCCAGTGCCAGTTCAAATGGATTCGATTCCATACAGCCCCTCACCGCATGCATGAGTCGATCGACAGAAACTTCTCCTTCAAACGGGCAACCGAATGCAGCAGCTATAGTGACACCAGCACTGACTGATGCCGGCGCAGCCTGCATCAAGTCTTTGAACATCCTGATACCCGTATCCGTATCGGTCCCCTGATTTTTTTCGCTAAACGTATCCGTAGCCACGACAACAAAGTTGACCTCGTCCAGTCCGGCGTTGCTGGCCCGCTCGAAACCGCGCTTGTTCAAAGCCAATCCAATATACCGACAACCCGTGTCACGGGGCAGAGCTGCACAGATTTCATCAGCTTCAGCCATCTGGGGCACACGTTTGGGGTTAACGAAGCTGGTCACTTCAATGCGGGTAGCTCCCGCCTCTACGGCGCGATGGATCAGCTCCAGCTTGGTTTCCAGAGACAGGAGTTTCTGCTCATTTTGTATACCGTCTCGTGGCGATACTTCGATGATTTCAACGCTATTTGGCATAGGGTCCGTTCGATAAGTGTTGATTCGTGTACAGAATCTTATAAGATGGAGTGGCAATTATCAATTGATCCACTTGCAGATAACAACACTGGACATCTCATCTATGGCTCAAGAGAGTGAAAACAGCATGCCCGAAGGGGCTCTGGCAGATTTGCGTGTACTGGAGATGGGTCAGCTGTTGGCGGGGCCCTTCTGCGGACAGTTGCTGGCTGACTTCGGTGCTGAGGTCATTAAGTGTGAACAACCCGGTGTTGGCGATCCGATGCGCCAGTGGGGACGCGAAAAGCCGCACGGCAAGTCGCTGTGGTGGCCTGTTGTAGGGCGCAACAAGAAGTGCATCACGCTGAACCTGCGTACACCCGAAGGGCAGGAAATGGTTCGTGAGCTGGTAAAGACCACGGACATACTCATTGAGAACTTTCGCCCCGGCACGATGGAACGCTGGGAGCTGGGTTATGAAGAACTCAAGGAGATCAATCCGCGCCTGATCATGGTGCGAGTAACAGGCTACGGTCAAACAGGTCCGTATGCGCCAAGAGCAGGCTATGGTGCTATTGGTGAAGCCATGGGTGGTCTTCGTTATGTGGTTGGCGATCCATCCACACAACCCAGTCGCATGGGTATCTCCATCGGCGATGAATTGGCCGCTATGCACGCTTGCATGGGCGCTCTGATGGCAGTCCACGCGCGAGAAAGAACCGGCAAAGGTCAGGTTGTTGATAGCGCTATTTATGAATCAGTATTGAACATGATGGAAAGCCTCGTCACTGAATTTGATGTGGCTGGCTATGTTCGTGAGCGCACCGGCGCTATCTTGCCCAATGTATCGCCTTCCAACGTCTTTGACACAGCAGACGGCAAATTGCTTCTTATTGCAGCTAACCAGGATACGGTATTCAAGCGTCTTGCCGAGGTGATGGACAGAGAGGACCTGGCACAAGACGATCGTTATGCAACGCATGCGGCTCGTGGTGTCCACATGACTGAACTCGACAACATGATCAATGAATGGACCAAGACCATCGCACTGAGTGATCTTGAAAAACTATTGAACGACAACGGGGTGCCTTGCGGTCTGATCTACAAGGCCGAAGACATGCTGGCCGATGAACATTTCAAGGCAAGGGAAGCTATTGTGGATGTAGCGCATCCCGACTTCGGTACCATCAAGATGCAGAATGTCGCGCCCAAGCTCTCGGCCACTCCCGGTCGGATCAACCATGTTGGCCCCACGCTCGGGGAGCATAACGATTACGTCTACAAAGACCTGTTGAAGCTTTCAGATGATGTGCAGAAGGACTACCTTGAGCGAGGCATAATCTGATGCTGAACAGACCATAACCGGCGTAGAACATTGCGCGATCCCTCTCAACTGCCGCCTACTGGACAGTTTCTCTCAATTGAAGAAGCTGCAAAGACGTTGAGCCTTGGCAGTAAGGTTCTGCGGCAGGGCATTGCTCGGGGTCTGATTCCCATTCGTCAGGACAATACGGGTGCTATTCGCATTCATCTGGATGACGTGCCTGGCGACTTGCAACAGCGGATACAGCAAGTTGACATACAGCCTGAATTACAGGTTATTGCATTGTCCGATGAAGTATCAAATCTGGAGAAGGTAAACGCTGATGCCGAGTTGACAAGAACCCGACTGGAAAATCTGATCATCCAGCAAGGCTCGGCATTGAGTCGCTATGCCGCCGTTGTGGATAGCAGCAATTCTGGTCAACATCACGCCAGTGAGGGTGTTGAACAACGACTCGCCCAGCGTGATGCAGAAGTACAACAGCTGACCCAACTGCTCGATCGCACCTACAAAGTCATGGAAGCACGTGATCAGCAAATCGCCAATCAATCCAGCCAGCTAACAGGCACCACCGACAAAGCGTTCAGCTTGCTTGAACGGGCAGTGCGTGAAGGTGAAATCACCGCTGCGCAATTAAACAGCCTACACCGAGAGGTATCCAGCTCAGCCAATACAACGGCCCGGCTTGAGCAGGAGCTGAATGAGCGCAACTCGGTTATCAACATTCAACATGATCTGATGGAACGTATGGTATCGCTCGCTGAGCAAACAGCGTCAGGTTCAACAGCATCAGATTCAACATCAACGACAAAACGCCGCAAGCGCTCCTTCTGGCAGCGGCTCTGGGGAGGTGGAAAAGGCATATGAACAGTCAGACAATAACGCCCGTAACACAATCAGGTAAACGCCATGTCCAGCACTGACGAACTGATCCGGCGCTACGAAGCGCAGCTTTCCGAGTTCGAAGCTCGCTTGAGTCGAATGGAAGGCAACCAGACTGGCGGATCACAAACTGCCATCAGCGGCGGCCCACCACGCGTCGGGTTACGCCTGGGTGTTGATGTGGGTGGAACCTTCACTGATCTGTTATTGCTGGATGAGAAAAACGGACGCACTTACACAGCAAAGGTACCGTCCACGCCCTCAGACAGTTCCATAGGTGTACTCAACGGCGTTGAAAAAATCTGCCGTGAAGCAGGTATTGATACAAACAGCATTTCTGAAGTGATGCACGGTACTACGGTTGCCACCAATACCGTATTAACCAAAGCAGGTGCGGTTGTAGGCCTGGTCACCAGCAAAGGCTACAAAGACGTACTGCAAATTGCCCGCTCATTCGTTCCCGGTGGCTTGGGAGGCTGGGTCATCTGGAACAAGACACCGCCTCTAGCACCGTTGGAATATACGATAGAGGCGAACGAACGCGTGGGTGCAAAAGGTGAGGTACTACGCACGCTGGATGAGGCTGCCATTCGCACAGAACTCGATTGCCTGTTAGGGAAGGGGATTGAAGCACTCACCATCGCCTTGTTTAACAGTTACGCCAACGATGTACACGAGCAGCGCATCGCACAGATAGCCCGAGAGATTGCTCCGCACATTCCGGTATCAACGTCCGCATCCATCATGCCGGAAATGTACGAGTACGAACGCACTGAAACAACGGTTGTTAATTCCTACGTTCGCCCAGTGGTATCAACCTATATCAGCAACCTGCAAAGCGAACTCAAATCGCGTATGGGCAGTGATGTCATGTTGCAAATACTGCGATCAGACGGTGGTTTGTCATCTGCGCAATCGGCAATGGACAAACCTGTCAATCTGTTGATGTCGGGCCCTGCCGGAGGTGTGTCCGGAGCGTTGTGGGTCGCCAAGCAAGCAGGCTTCAAGGATCTGCTCACGTTTGACATGGGAGGTACCTCAACCGACGTTGCTCTCATCCAGAATGCCATAGCCCGAACCCGACGCGAGACCCGTGTGGGTGACGTCACCGTGCGAGCTCCCTCTATTGATGTGCGTACTGTCGGCGCCGGCGGTGGCTCGGTAGCCTACGTGCCCGAGTTAACCAAAGCCCTGCGCGTAGGCCCACAATCAGCAGGCGCAGATCCTGGCCCCGCAGCCTATGGCAAAGGCGGTGTAGAACCCACTGTCACTGATGCCAACGTGGTACTTGGATACCTGCCATCGGATGCCAAGCTAGGCGGCGACATGACAATTTCCAGGCAAGCTGCCACAACGGCTGTACAGACCGTCGCTGATGGTCTCGGCATAACGCTTGAAACGGCTGCCGAAGGTGTCATCAAGATTGTTAACGAAAACATGTGTGGCGCCTTGCGTCTGGTCTCCGTTGAACAAGGCTATGATCCACGTGATTTTGCCCTGATCGGATTTGGCGGTGCCGGTCCATTGCACGTCAACGCACTGGCAAGATTGATCAACTCCTGGCCAGCCATCATCCCGCCGGGCCCCGGTGTGCTGTGTGCCTACGGCGATGCAACGACACGGTTACGTAACGAGTCAACGCAAACCTATGTCACACCTATTGCTGAAACAGACGATGCGAAAATCAGTGACATGCTCACTAGCATGCAACGGGATGCTTCAGAAACACTCTCTGCTGAAGGCGTCGCGAGCCATGAACAGGAGACGTCGTACGAGATTGATATTCGCTACATAGGTCAAGGCATGAAGCTGACCATCATCATGACCCCACAAGAGTTCGCAGCCGAAGGCCTTGCCGGTGTCGCCAGTCGATTCGATGCAGAGCATGAGCAGTTGTTTACGTTTGCACTGGAAGCGACGCACGAACTGGTTGGCTTGCGTGCGGTAGTGCAGGGCGCAGAAAAAGCCTTCGTCAGTCCTGACAGCGGCACGGGTGGCACAGACAGTCAAGCTGCGAAAATACAACCGACGCGAATATTCTCCGATGGTGTCTGGTGTGATGGCTTCATCTACGATAGATCAAAATTGCAGTCCAACAATCGCATTGTCGGCCCGGCCATTGTGACGGAAATGGATAGCACGTCGGTGATCCTGCCAGATCATGTCGGCATTGTGGATGCGATGGGCAACATCGTTATCTGGCCGACCCATCATGCCAGTGCGCAATAACGGAACAGGAGATACACATGCCAGCGAAAATTATCCAGGCCAACAATGCTCCGTTCAATCGTGTTGAGGTTGATCCGATAACCCTCGACATTGTCGAGAACGCGTTGCGTAATGCGCGTAACGAGATGGACGCTGTGTTGTTCCGCACGGCGATGTCACCGGGTATTAGAGAACAACACGATGCGTTTCCTCTGATAGCCAACGAAGAAGGCAAGATGGTGGTGGGGCAGTTCGGTTCCTTCCTGCACGGTTTCATGCAGGGTTACGATGGCACCATTGAAGACGGTGATGTGTTTATCACCAATGATCCTTATTCGTGCAACGGTGCCGTTAGCCACTTAAACGACTGGCTGCTCATGATGCCCATCTTTCACGAGGGCAGACTGGTCAGCTGGGCTGCCATGTTCGGTCACATGACCGATGTCGGTGGCAAGGTGCCGGGGTCATTGCCGACTGATGCCAAGATGATTTACGAGGAGGGCATTATTGTACCGCCCACCAAGATTTATCGCGGCGGTAAGCTTGCGGATGAAATTCTCAATATCCTGCTGCACAACACGCGAATGCCGGAATGGAACAAGTCGGATTTCTACGCCATTATCGCTGCTCTTCGCCTGGCTGAACGACGGGTTCGTGAAAACATCGTCCGTTTTGGTGTCGATAACTACATATCCGCCATGCAGGATATGCTCGATCGCAACAAGCTGGCGATGGGCGCCATCATCCAGATGATCATTCCCGAAAAGAAGTCTTATTTTGAAGACTGGATTGATGATGACGGCATGGGCAACGGCCCGTACAAGATTGCCTGCACATTATGGCGTGACGAAGCAATAGCCTACTTCGATTTTACAGGCTCCGATCCTCAATCATTCTCATCGATTAATTTTTTGTTGAACGAAGAAATGTTCAAGATGTTCTTCGGCGCGTTTACTATCAACCTGTTTGATCCACAAATCCTGTTTAACGATGGATTCTATGATCTGCTGGACGTGCATATACCCGACGGCTGCATATTGAAGCCAAAGAAGCCCGCAGCGCTAAGCTGTAGAACGCACATGCTGGGCCGCATATTCGATCTGATGGGTGGTTTGCTTGGACAAGGCGCACCTGATGCACTGAATGCGGCGGGCTTTTCCGACAGCCCGCATTTCATGTATTCCGGATTCGATCGTAACGGTAAGTGGTATCAGTTATTTCAAATTGGCTTCGGTGGTATTCCCGGCAGGCCCGCAGGCGATGGTCCGGACGGTCACTCGCTCTGGCCCGCGTTTACCAACGTACCGAACGAATTTCTGGAAGCCTACTTCCCGTTACGCATCTGGGAATACGCCACCCTTGTAGATTCAGGTGGTGCTGGTTTACATCGAGGCGGTAATGGCATCACCATCGCGTATGAAATGCTGGAAGCCGGTGAGTTTTCCATACACGACGATCGCTGGCTCACTTATCCCTGGGGTGTTAATGGTGGCGAACCGGGCATGCGCTCGACCAAGCGTCTGGTGCGCACCGATGGCACAGAGGAAAACCTGCCATCAAAGTGCGATCGCATACCAGTACAACCTGGTGACATTCTTCACTTTAACACCTGGGGAGGCGGGGGATGGGGTGATCCGTTCAAGCGAGAAACTAACCTAGTCGCATCGGATGTGGCGCGCGGTCTGGTCAGCGCTGAAGGCGCTAAACGATATGGCGTCGTGATGCATAACGACCAAGTCGATGAAGCTGCCACCGCGAAGTTAAGGCAAGAACTGAGTAACAGTCGATCTGGCCCCCAACTGTTCAACAGAGGCTTTGAATCCATTGATGAGCTAAAATCTCGCTGTTTGAGAGAAACCGGATTCGAACCTCCTGTTGCGCCCGTGTTTCGCCAACAGTATGAAAAGGCCAGCGAGGCCTGATCAATGTCAGAAGAACTCGACGAAAACTACTCACGCGCTAACTATCACAGTGCGCAAACATGGGGCTCTCGCCCTGCGTTGGTACTGATCGATTTCGCACAGGCCTATTTTGACGAAGCCTATCCGCTGTTTGGAGGGCAAGGCTGTCAGTCAGCGTTGGATAATGCCGCCAGACTGGCACCAGCAGCACGAGCAGCTGGCATTCCCGTCATATTTACAGAAGTAAAGTATCAACCGGGCGGCCTGGACGGCGGAGCCTTCTATAGCAAGGTGCCCGCATTGAGCTGTTTCGATGCAGAAACAGATTCGCAACGACTGGCAGATGGTTTATCAATGGAAGTCGATGACATACTGATCACCAAGCAATACCCCAGCGCATTTTTCGGTACGTCACTGGATGCCACGTTGCGATGGCTTAAAGTAGACACCCTGCTGTTAACGGGTGTCACCACATCGGGTTGCATCAGAGCGACCTGCATCGATAGTATTTCCCATGGCTTTGTTACGCTGGTTGTGTCGGATGCTGTTGGAGATCGTGCACAAGAGCCGCACGATGCAAACCTGTATGACATGAGTGCCAAGTATGCCGACCTTCTCACCACGGAAGAGGCTGTGACTTATTTTTCAACACACGAGGAATCACTATGAAGGTATCCACACAGATTGTTATCGCAGCAGGAGCCGCTGGCATGCTCTCATTCAATGCGCAGGCCGGTATGGATGAAGCTCGCGCCCTGATTGAAAAGCATAGCCAGTTACCCACCTTTGAAGCACCCGGTGAGCCATTTGATGCCAAGTCCTGCATGGCAGACAAGAAGATGTTCATCATACCGCTGACCAATGCCAATCCGTTCAATGCGGCGATCAGCCAAGGCTTTGTAGACGCCGCAGACATTGTTGGTTTCGAATTGCGTGATTGGGAAACGCAGATGGATCCTGCGGGCTGGATTCAGGGTGTGAATACCGCGGTTGCCGAAAAGTTTGATCTCATCGATATGCAGGGCGGACTCCCGCCAGAATTCATGGTGCCTCAGATCAGTGAAGCTCGTGCAGCCGGGGTACGTGTCACAGCCACGCATAATTATGATGCAACCACGCAGACAGTGCCCGATTTTCTGGACGGTGCTGCCAACACAGACTACGTTACCGTAGGCAACATCATTGCAGCGTGGGCTATCGTTCAAACCGGAGGTAAGGTGAACGCACTGGTTTTAGGGCCGGACGAGATAACACCGACAGCGCCGCTTCGTGATGCCATCATGGGCTACCTGAAAGACAACTGCCCCGACTGCACATCAACCTATATCAATGTACCCGTGAACGACTGGGCAACCAAGACGCAACCTGCTGTGCAAAATGCGTTACTGGCAGATCCATCCATCAACTATGTACTGCCTGTATACGATTCGCTGTCCCAGTTCATCGTGCCAGCCATTCAAATTGCCAACTCTGATGCCAAGATCGTGTCTTACAACGGTACGCCATTCGTTCTGGACATGATGCGTGATGCGGATATAGTCGAGATGAACGTCGGCGAAAGCCTCGGCTGGGTGGGTATGGCGGGAACCGATGCGAACATGCGTCTGCTGTGCGGCATGGACCCGGTCACCCAGCTTAATACACCGGCATTCATCTTCACCGATGAAAACGTGGCTACAGCAGGAAATCCTGCAACCTTCAACGATGGTTATGGTGACGTTCACATCGATGGTTTCAAAAAGCTGTGGAATATTGAGTGACAGCAGGGTTAAACAACGCGCTTGAACTGAGGCATTTCAGCAAGCGCTTTGGTGGTGCTGTAGCGCTTGATGATGTGTCCCTATCCATCAGGCGCGGTGAAGTGCATGGTCTGCTCGGCGCTAATGGATCGGGTAAGTCCACGCTGATCAAGATCCTGTCTGGCTTCCATCACCCGGAGCCTGGCGCACAGCTTGATCTTTACGGGCAGTCGTTAAGTCTGCCCGTACAACCTGCAGCGCTACGAGACAACGGCCTATCGTTTGTCCATCAACATCTGGGTTTAGTGCCATCCCTGTCTGTTACCGAAAATCTGTATATAGGGAAATTGGCCACTGAAAACAACTGGCGGATCAACTGGACTGCAGCCCACGAGAATGCTCACGAGGTATTCGATCGTTTTCAACTGGATCTGGACCCAAGAACCGAAGTTGCTAATTTGTCTGCCGTGCAACAGGCGTTGCTGGCCATTGTTCGCGCCTACGAAACACTGCGCGAAGCAGGGCTTGCACATGCAGACAGGCCAGGGGTGCTGGTGCTTGACGAACCTACACCTTTTCTACCACAAGCCGGCGTTACGCAATTATTCGAACTTATACGCCGATGTGTCGATACCGGAGCCAGCGTTATTTTTGTCAGCCATGATGTAGATGAAGTGCGAGAGATTACTGATAGAGCAAGCATTCTGCGTAATGGCCGATTGATAGAAACAGTCAGTAGCAGCAATACAAGCCATGAGGGTTTCGTGTCTCGTATCATCGGCCGTGATCTTGAGCAATACACCGGTGCAAAAACGCCCATTGTGGGTGGAGCCGTAAAGCTGGATGTGTCTAATGTCAGCCAAGGCCTTGTCGGCCCATTGAGCTTTCAGATCGCTACCGGCGAAATTCTGGGTGTCACAGGATTGATAGGTTCAGGTTTCGATTCATTGCCAGCCTTGTTATATGGCGCTCAAAAAGGTGTCGGTGGAAGTATTACCGTTGGCAGCGACCAACTCCAACTGGATACACTCAACCCCGAGCAAGCACTGCAAGCAGGTATAGCCTATCTTCCCGCCGACAGATTAGGTGAGGCGGGTATAGGATCCCTATCTATCGCTGATAACGTGTGTCAGCCTGTATTGCACGAGCTACAAAACAACAACGTACTCAGAGAAAAACAACTCCTCAGTCATGCGGCGGTCCTCGGCGCACAAGCCGGCGTCACACCCAATGTCCCACAATTGCCGCTGGCCGCACTGTCAGGTGGAAACGCACAGAAAGCCCTGATGGCCAAATGGTTGCAGACAAACCCGCAGGTGCTGCTTCTCGATGAGCCGACACAAGGCGTGGATGTGGGCGCCAGACAGCAATTATGGGATGCACTGGATCAGACCGCTGGCGACACTGGCACAGCCATCCTCATGGCCTCTAGTGACTATGAACAGCTGGCTACTGTCTGCCATCGAGTACTGATATTCTCACAAGGCCAGATTGTTGCCGAGCTCAGTGGAGACAGTCTTACCAAAGACTCGATCGCTGAACATTGTTACCGGTCCCAGGCACGCAGCTCTCAAGCACGCAGCTCCCAGGCACGCAGCTCCCAGACACGCAGCGCATGAATGACGATACAAGACACTACGAGCAACGCATCAAGGCGCTTGAGTCCAAATTACATGCTGTTGAATCCGCCATTGAGATTGCCAAGTCCGATACATGGAACTGGAAGGACTGGTTCGAACGATACGGTCTGTTATTGGCCTGGGGCGTTCTGATACTGATTCTCGGCTCGGTAAAACCAGAACAGATGTTCGCCTGGAATTCTTACGCCAGCATGTTCGGCTCCAACGCCATGATAGCGGCATTGACGTTGGCGCTGTTACTGCCGCTGACCACCGGAGACTACGACTTGTCTGTAGCCAGTGTCATGGGGCTGAGCTCGATGATGATCGCTGTGCTGAACGTGAAGCTGGGCTGGTCAATCTCAGCGTCAATATTGGCAGCGTTATTGGCTGGCGGATTGGTCGGTGCAATCAATGCGCTTTTTGTCTTGTACTTTGGTATCCATTCATTGATTGTCACATTGGGCACAGGCTATTTCGTCAATGGCATCATCCTGTGGATTTCCAATTCAGCCACCATTGCCGGAATCTCCATGGATCTGGTAAACGCAGTAATCCTTACCCGCGTATTCGGCATCCCCATTGGCTTCTACTATGCACTGATTCTCGCCGCAATCATCTGGTACATATTCCAGCACACAAGTCTAGGCAGGCGTTTACTGTTCGTGGGGCGAGGCCGTGAAGTGGCCCGTTTATCTGGCGTCAATGTCAATCGCATGCGTGCAGGTTCGTTAATAGCCGCAGGCGTAATAGCTGCCTTTGCAGGCGTGTTGTATACCGGCATGCGAGGCGCCGCCGATCCATCCTCATCATTGGCGTTCCTGCTACCCGCGTTCGCTGCAGCCTTCCTCGGATCCACCGCCATATACCCCGGCCGGTTCAATGCGCCCGGGGCGTTCATAGCGGTGTTCTTTCTATCAACGGGCATCATGGGCCTCAACTTTCTGGGCGTTGACAGCTTCGTGCAGAATCTGTTCTATGGCGGTGGTTTGGTCATAGCGGTATCCATATCGCAACTGATCCGTGGCCGTAAGCCAATGGATTAAACCGCACGAGGATCCGGATGGACCATTAGCGGTCACTGGCAGTCACTGGCAGTCACTGGCAGTCAACTCGCCAGCGATACGCCGCGACCATAGATAGAGCAGCACCAAGGCTATTATCCCGACAAGTGCTGAAAGTCCGAGAGCCTGAGACAGAGCTACCCAGTTTAGTTCTTCGTTGCCAATCACCAGCACCGAGAGCAATGCAAGTGCGATGGCAAACGTGGCCCGTCCAGCCAGACTGAGCATAGACAGAAACGTGGCGCGTTGGGCACTATCCACATGCGGCGCGATAGCACCCAGCATGGGGCCTCGTGCCATGGACATGGAGAAATTCCTGAACATGATAAGCGACAACATGACAGGATGTAGAACGATGGACATACCAGCGATTATGATTACCTGCACTGAGATACTGGCCAGCAGTAACGCTCTTAACCCGATCCGATTAATCAGGCGCTGACTTACGGCGGCGCCTAATGCGCCACCAAACATCGAAATACTGATCACTACGCCAGATACCAGGGGTGCTGAACCACTGGCTAACCAACTGGTGACAGAACTTTCTTCCAGCAATTTCAGATAGGGCTGGTATAGCTCGAAGGGAACATGCTCCAGCGAGAAGCCTATGATGAAAAAGCCGAGTACCCAACTCAGTAGCGGGTGTGAGAAGTAGCCAAACGTTTGCTTTATCTGAGTGACAAAACCGCCAGCTTTATTCTCGGAATCAATGGATGGCTCTACGAAGGACAGGCACTGCGAAACCGCAAAGATCGATGCGAGTAACGTTACGACATAGGCCATCCTGAGATCGATCATGCCCAGCGCACCGCCCAACAGGCAGGAACAAGCAAGTGAGGTCATACTCCACTTTTGCGCAATCGTCTCGCGCTCTGTGTATTCCTGCTCACGCCCGAGTGCTCGCAGCGAATCATAGAGCAGGGCACTGTCGCTGCCAGATTGAAACGCAATTCCGGAGGCGAGAAGTACCTGCGCTGCCACCAGCGCTTCAAACGAGTTGGCCATTATGTACAAAACACAGGCCACGACCGTCATGAATGAAGCCAGAATCAACGTTATTCGGCGACCAAAACGATCGGAGCAGTAGCCCGAAGGTACTTCCAGCAGAAATACGGAAAAGTAGTAGACCGAGCCCAGCAATACCGCTTCGCCCAGCGTGACGCGCTCAATGAAATACAGGAAAAACACGGGCAGCCACGGCGATACGCTGGTGGCCGCCTTGTAGCGCGGAAATAGCCGCACGTTCCGCTCTAGCGCTGAATTAGTTGAATTCATAGTTCATCGGTGGTTGCAAAGCCTGCTCAGCTATTACCGCCAGTATGGCTTATTGCGATAAAAGTCTGCGCGTCCGAGTGCGGCCCTGTAGAAAGCGTCCGAGCGAGAGCCGTTCAATTTCCAAGCGATTTTTGCGCTCATTTAATGATGATTTTAGCTAAGTGACGAAAATGAGTGAAAAAAACCGTCGAAAGGGGGCTGCAGCAGGGGGGGGGCTTCGGTACGAGCGGATTCTGCGGTGAAGGCTCGTGGGTCAGGCGCTAAGATCAATGGTTGCAGTGGATTTAACAGTGGCGGTGGGATAATACGTATTGTCTATGCAGCCTAGGGGTGACAGGCATTTTCTCTGCGGCCGTGGAATGACAAGTTTTGTCTCAGCGGCCGTGGATGGACAGGTATCAGGTCTGCCTGGGTAATCAGGAGTTTTTCGAGAGCCAGCGTTCACCTCGTGGGTATAAACACCCGACACCGGCTCACGACACTCTACACGTATAGACTGATCCGGATCGTCGGGGTAGAGATAAGGAGTGCTCTGAGTATCAGCCGCCGTGCTTTGCCCTGTGCTGTTATGGCGAATATCCTGCCCCAATGCATTAATTGTTCTGAAACGGTAGCGTGTAGGCGACAAATTGCGCACCCGATCGAACGATTCCCTATTGTTACGGAGCTCGCTTTCAACGTTGAACATGCCAATATCATCGCCGTGTTGCTGATCTGCAAACTGTTTATCCTGGCGCTGCTTATCGGCATCTACTGCTTGTATCGAGTAGCCACCTTCGTGAATCATCGTGTGATGTCTCTGACAAACGCAAACACCGTTGGATAGGCTCGTAGTACCCCCGTCAGCCCAGTGGATAATGTGGTGAATTTGCAGATTACTGGATTGTGTACAGCCGTAAAACTGACAATGCTGATCGCGCTCCTTGATGGCGCTCGCCAAGGCGTTTGGCCATATTCTTGATTTGCGCCCGATATCTGTCAGTTCACCGTCAATGGTCTTGTTGATAGTGACAAAACAATCACAGGCAATCCGTCTGGCTGTTTCCCGGGCTATTGGCCCTGCGGCTCGTAGGGTTGGCTTTCTACTCGGGATTATGCCTGGCGTGTCACGCGCTTTAAGACCTGGCTCGTGATCTGGCTCATGACTTGGCTCGTGATCTGGCTCATGACTTGGCTCATGACTTGGCTTGTCAGGCGCGTCATGACTTGAGTGATGACTGTGATTATGACTGTGATTTTGATTGTGATTTTGATTGTGATTGTGATTGTGATTTTGATTTTGATTGTGATTGTGATTTGAATTATCACTTGACCCAGCCGTGCTGTTATCGTCGGATTGCCCGGACTTGTGCGTATTACTGGCAAGTTCGGAGGCGTCCACCGAGACGATGACCTGAAAACGGTCAGCAGTGGCGATATCTTTGCTTGCGGCTTGCAGGCTGGTTTCAGCCATACGCATTGCTGCATCAGCACGATGCTGCGAGAGTGAGCAGTCTGATTTAACACCTGACTCACTGTTCATTTCAAGCAGTTGATTCAGTGAGTGCTGAATACTGGCAAGGTAGGCTTGAGCAGATTCTGGTGGAAGAATCAATTGAATCCGTGTGCTTCCGTTGCTGACTTCATCCCAGGTTAACGCCCGTGAATCCCATTGCTTCAGAGCCCGCTCGTTCTCGCCTTGTTCCTTGCTGTCTTCGACCCATCGGTACTCGGCGCAAAATCGTTTTACATCGGACACTGGAGCATCCAGAGCTGCATGGCAAAGTGTTTTCTCGTTATCACAATCTGCAACGCTTGCGATTACCCGAATCTTTGACCATGACAACTTGCCAGCTCTGAACAATGCAGTCGTGGTTGGTAACATCCGGAGTTTGCGTCCCACTCTCAGATACTCCCAACCCAGCTTGAGGCTGACGCCTATTTCCATATCCATCCAGCTGGCACAGTGTTTCGCACCGCTGTTCTTCCAGCCTTCCAGGTCATCAAATCGAACTAACAGTTCGAGTAAATCAGCATGCCGGGAAGTGATGTCCTGTGTTAGAGCCTTCAACCGCTGTCGGATAGCCCCTTCATCCAGAGGCATCGCTTTGACAGGTTCAGGCTCAGCAGAGCCTTCCATGCAGGCCATGGCCAGCTTTACGTTTTGGCCAAACTGCTGATAGTCTTTAACACTAAACGAGCTCATGCCAAACTGCGCGTGCATACCAGCCCGAGTGCTGGAAGCGCCAGGTTGCGTGTCATTTTTAGAGGTGGTTGAATCATTCATGAACGGCTCCTTGTTCGTGCCGAAATTATAACATCTCGATTCTATGTAGACAATACCAATACTGTATATAATACCTGTTTACAAGTGTCAGAAAAGTATTGGCTATTAGCGTTTTCGGAAGAATCTTAAATCTGTTTGTTTATGCGGATCATCTTTCTATATGCCCTGGATGTGTCAGCGTAAAATTTTATCGCCACGAATTGTATAGGCACGGTAGGGGTGCCCTGTAAAAGTTATCCCTACCGTGCCTATAGATAATCGGGCATGGAGGATGTTTGTACTGTTGAAAGTTCAGATGGTCCTGACTGTCTGTGACTCAAGGACACGAAGGTGTTGAGCTTTAACCATTGGGTCTGCAACAATTACTGTGATTGGCGTGCTGTGGTGGTTGGAGAAAAACCGGATTTGATAGTTACAAAGATATTTCCGACCCCCGGCAGGCTTTCTCTTCCGGATACAGAAATTCGCGCGCTACTTGAGCACGGTCGCGAGAGCGGTTAAAAGAATGTTGGCTGCTAGCGTCTTAGAGCAACCTAGATTATTCATTATAGCGAGCGCCCGACCGATGTAGATTTTCAACGTCTGATATAGGCGGCTTTTCGACAAACAGCGGGGGTAGACGCCGAAAATATAACGGTCCGCTTTATCTATAAATACAGTGCTTTTTCAAGGTGAACAGTTCGTTGGTCATCTGTTCACTTTACAGCAATGTCGGGCTCAGCTGGGGAGGCAAAACGGTGTAGGTATGCGGTTGTGGGTTTGCCGGATTCGTCGAAAAGGTGAACACTTCATTACCAAACAGTTCACCCTATTAAGACGTGGGGATTAAGTCTGGCAAAGGTATCCTCGAAATTCATTGAAGGTAGGAGTACATGCGGCTTGATGCGAAGGAGCTCGGCGGCTACCCATGCAGCCGCCGGGATGTTGGTCTAGAAACCGATATCTACGCCGTTTATAACCGGTGCCTCGAATCGGTAGGTATCCGAGAACGGAACCGTATAGCTTATCGCCGAACCACTATTTGTAACGGTCAACGTGAACGTTGCCGGATCGCCGTTAAAGGCGTCAATCAGCAAATTGTCCGCTGCGTTTCCAATTGATACCCGACCAACCGTTGGGCGCGCATTGTCTCGTCCATTCGTGAATTCCAGCGGTCCTAAGGTACGCAGAGTCGAAACACCTGTAATTGGCCCGACGATGCCGTCTCCACGCGTGGTGAAGCCAAAGCTGCCATCCGGCAATGCATTCGTCTGATCGCGTCCATGGCCGGACATTGATCCGCTGTAGCTGTTTTCCGATTTCGCAACCGATACCCCGAAGGCAGACCATTGCGAAAAGCGTGGGTTGGACTCGTCCGGAAAATAGAACATGTTTTCACTGACAATTGTCGACAGGTCGCGTACATCATCCATTTCTATATTCACAGCCTGGACAGAGCCGCCTGTCGGAAACGGCCCATCAATCTGAGCATAGGCACTGATCACGACCGATCCAATAGCACAGTCGCGAGCGTCGATGCCGTAGCTGTATGGAGCGTTGTCTGCGTCGCCTTGGGCATCCAATAACTCACCGCCTTTAGGGCAGGTGTACACGTCTGCTAGACTGCCATTGGAATCAGTACGGGTAGTTCCATTGCGTACCAATCCCAGGGTGCCACGAGCACTGCGGTCGGCCAGTTTTTCCAGCGTAGCCATGACCTTCTCGACAGCGACACCGTTGATGATTTCAAACGAGGAGTCGAGCTTGGCACGCACGTTAGCAGGCAGATCGACTGTTGATGGCGTCGCAGGTGTAGCGGGTTGAGGCGCAACAACGTCAGCGTCGGAAATGCTGGCGCTGGCTTTGCCTTCTGAGTTAATTGCGGTGATCTCGTAACGATAGCGTTTGCCAGGCTCACGCTTGTTATCGAAATAGCTGCGCAGGTATTCACCTTGCAGCGTTGCGATCAGCACGCCGTCACGCCGAATCTCGTTTTTTTGAGCCAATGCTGTAATGCCGTCAGCCGGTGTCCAGAAAAGCTCTGCAGCTGTACTTGAGTAGATCTTGATGGACACATCTTTCGGCTGCAATGCTGGCTGTGTGTTTCCTCCGCTAACTGGCGGTGTCGTTGGATTTGCCGGCACTGTTGGTGTGCTGGTGCCCCCGCTGGTGCGTACGACAATCGAGGCAGGTGCTGATCGCTTGCCGGTGCTATCGATGGCAATGACCTGATACGCGTAGTCACGCGCTGCAGCCAGGCCACTGGCATAGTGGCTGATGCCGTTTGTTGTGGTGATAAGTTGACCGTCGCGGAGCACTTCATAACGTAGTCCAGATGACGCTGCGCGCGCCCAGAACAATTCAGCACTGGTTGTCGAGTAAACGCTCGCACGCAGCTCCGACGGTGAGGCTAGTGCTCCAGAACTCGGCGGTGTAGCGGGTGTTGTTGTACCGCCACCCAGCGTGACGCTGGCGGTGGCTGAACGTTGACCAGCGGAGTCAACTGCGGTAACAGTGAAGGTATAGGCAGTATTGGCGCGCAACGAGGCGTCGTAGTAACTGATGGCGTCCCGCACGCCCAGGCTCTGACCATTTCGGGTGATCTCATAGCCGCGCACACCTCGATCATCCGAAGAGCGATTCCAGAAAATCTCCCCACCGGCACCCGCATAGAGTTTGGCTGTGAGGTTCGACGGGGTTGTAGGGGCTGTATCAGCCGCGAAGGCGTTGGTGTGGCTACCAAGAATCAGCAGCATTGCTGAGGTAAGTGTAGAGAGTTTCATCAAATAGGACCTGCACAAAATAAATCACCAATACACGCTTGCGTACGTGTCAGTGCAGGGTAAGACTTCCAGGGAGCTGGTGCTTCGGGGAGGTTGCTCGATACCTGCAACGCAGCGCGATGGTATTCCTTTTGTTCAGGCTTTACAACAGCAATATTGAGGAATTTCAGGTAATAATACTGTGCTGTATTTCAACGGTAGATCCCGCAGGCAGATTCGACTATTCAGCCTATTACTACTCTTGAAGATACTCACTGTTGCTACCGCTTTACAGTGCCATCCTAGTCAGGAACCATTAGATGTCAGCCGATAGTTTTAGCCGTATCCGGCGCAGAGAATCTATAGTGCGATTCAGCTACTACACGGACTTTGAGCCACAACTGCACCTAAATGAACTCCAAGCCCTCAACTTCACCCCAATAGTTTTTTGCATACTCTCACATAGGAGTGCCAGACAATTCAGCGATGGCGATGCTGCTCCGATTCAGCAGACTAATATCGGCTAACAACTTCTATAGCAGCTAATGATGCTATGAGCGCTTACAGTGATGCGACATCTTTGGTATCGGTTATATCACTCTCTGACGTGGTCTGATAATTCAACTAACTGACTGTCACAACAGGGTAGCTGTCACATCTAGTTGGGAGCGAGCACTATGGGAGGTGTTCACTTTTTCAAGGAATCTGTCAAATCCACAACCTCATACCTATACAGTCTTAACCTGTTGGTCGGTACCCTACATTCGCCAAAGCCAACGAATGATAGGGTAAGCGGACATTCCCCAGAAAGTGGACTACGGCTGAAATGGGGCCGGATCCAGACCACTAGCAGACGTCAAAAGATGTCCGCTTTCTACCTCCAGAGTGAACACATTAGTACCATCCTGTTCACTCTTTCTGGCAATTGTCAGTCGGAAAACTGAACACTTTACCAAGCAAAGTGTTCATCAATGGTGAACCCACTGTGAGGATTTGTTTTGGTAAACTCGGCTAAAAAGGCTCATTCAATAGTATTTCTTATAGGTACGACCACTACGTTGATACGCGTGAAATGCAATTGTATCAACGAGCCCATCAGTAGTCGGATACTTGTCTGTGTAATTTAGTCATAACGTAGAAACCCACGTCCTTTGGACGTGGTCAGAGGGCTGAGGCTCTGCCGACAGTCCGACTCAAAGGTTACCCTAGAAGTGAGCTATCCCCATAGCCTCATTCGAGGAGAACCCAT